>Ga0134128_10000003_pt1 | contig 708183 bp, 690 predicted proteins | sample KB31754_FD_96462 | JGI IMG/M metagenome (GOLD analysis project Ga0134128, IMG submission 96462) | Terrestrial soil microbial communities with excess Nitrogen fertilizer from Kellogg Biological Station, Michigan, USA - KB3-175-4 | ecosystem: Environmental > Terrestrial > Soil > Unclassified ...
TAAATGACAGCGCAGCATTACCGTGCAGCTTCATCCGGTTTCTCCTTGGTACTGGGGCTTTGACACCACCAGCCTCCAAGGAGGACCGGATGAACAACGTCCTCAGGTTCTACACCTAGCCCTTCATGTATCGTCAGCGGCCGTGGCTGAGCGAGACCTTGATGTCGTTGTCTTTGGCGCCACCGGCGTAACGGGCCGTCGCGTCGCGGCCTATCTGGCGCAACGTGCCGCTGAGACCGGCGCGCGCTGGGCGGCGGCTGGCAGGGACGCGGCCAAGGTTCAGCGCGTGCTGGATGAGGTAGGCATAGTTGCGCCCGAGACGATCGCTGCCGATATCGGCGACCCTGATTCGCTGCTGGAGATGGCCTCGCGCACCCGCGTGGTGCTCAACCTCGTAGGCCCTTACACCCTCTATGGGTGGCCGGTGATCGAGGCTTGCGTGGCGGGGGGCGCCCACTACGCCGACCTCACCGGGGAGATCCCCTTCGTGCGACGCGTCATCGGCGCCTTCGAGCAGCGTGCCAAAGGGGCGGGGGTAAAGCTTGTGCAGGTCTGCGGGTTTGAGTGTCTGCCTCCAGATCTCGCGGTGCTGCTCGCCACCGAGACGGCGCGGGAGCGTTGGGGTGAAGGTCTCTCAAGCGCGGAGCTTGAGGTGAGCATGCGACCCCCGCCCGGCCTGCCGCGGCTCTCCGACACGATCTCGGGCGGGACCCTCCAGAGCTTGGTGGCCGTCATGGCTGACGATGACCCCTCTGTCGCGATCGATCCGGCCGCGCTGCTCACCGATCCTGTCGCGGCGGATGAGGCCCGCCGCGTGAGCCCGATCTCCCTGGCCCCGCGGCGCGGCAGGGAGGGCGCGGTGATCGCGCCCATGGCGCCGGCCGCCTTCATCAACCCACCTGTCATTCAGCGCACGGCGGCGCTGAGCGCAGCTGAGCACGGCACACGCTCTGAGCCGTTTCGCTACCGCGAGGGCGTGGTGTTGACCGGCCCCTCCTTCACGCTGCCGCTGCGCTATGGGGCGGCGGGCGCGCTCGCCGGCATGCAGGCGGGCTTTGCCGCGCTCGCCCGCGCGCAGCCCTCGCTGCGCCGGCGCTTTGCCGACGTGCTAGGCAGCATCCTCCCTGGCTCGGGGTTTGGGCCTGCCGCCGACCGTCTTGAGGACTGGGCCTGGCAGATGTCGGTGCAGGCGCGCACAGCCGCGGGGCATGATCTCACGGTCGAGGTCGCGGCTGAAGGGCACCCCGGCTATCTGGCGACCGCAAGGATGCTGGGGGAGGCCGGTCTGCTGCTCGCTGAGGACGGCCTCACGCCCAAGCTCTCAGGCTGTCTCACACCGGCTGCGGCGCTCGGCACGGGCAGCCTGGAGCGCTTTCACAAGGCGCAGGTGCGCTTCTCGCTCGGCGCCTGACCGACGCGCTTTCCGATGCCTGCGGCCGGCGGTATAGTCGCTGGGAGCAACAAGCGGATGGAGACCGAGCATGTCAGGGACAGCGCAGGGCATACAGACCGAAGCCCCCATCGAGGACAACGCTGAGGCAATCCGCGCCTGGGATGGGCCGTTGTATGACCGCTTCGTGCGCTTCCGCGAGATCGTCACGACCGGGCTGGGCGCACACGGTGAGGCGGCGCTTGAGCTGTTCCCGCCCAGCGTGGGGGATCGAGTACTGGATGTGGGCTGCGGCTTTGGCGATACCACCCAGCGCATCGCGCAGCTGGTAGGCGCGGATGGTGAGGTGGTGGGCGTGGATGCCGCGAGCAACTTCATCGAGACCGCCAACAGCGAGGCGGCGCAGGCCAATCTCGCCAATGTGAGCTTTGCCGTCGCCGACGTGCAGGCGGCCGACCTCGGCGGTCCCTATGACATGGCGTTCTCGCGCTTTGGCACGATGTTCTTCGCCAGCCCTGTTGCCGCGTTGCGCAACGTCCGCCGCGCGCTCAAGCCGGGCGGGCAGCTTGTGATGGTGGTATGGCGGCGGCGTGTCGACAACGACTGGCTGTATCGCGCGCAGACGATCGTCGAAGGGATAGTGAGCCGCCCTGAGGAGTACGACGAGCCGACGTGTGGGCCTGGGCCGTTTTCGATGGCCGATGCGGATACCACCAGTGAGGTGCTGCTGCACGCTGGTTTTCAGGACATCGCCTTGCGCCGCTGCGATCTGCCGATCGCGATCGGACACGATGCGGAGGAAGCGATCGAGATGGTCATGGCGCTCGGCCCCGCCGGTGAGATCCTCCGCTTGGCGGGAGACCGCGCGGCGCACCTGCATGGAGAGGTGCGCGATGCGCTGCGCAAAGGGCTCGCCGAGTTCAGCGCGCCTGATGGCATGCTGCGTGCGCCGGCCTCGACGTGGATCGTCACGGCCACAGCGCCCGCCGGCTGATCCGCGACACGCCGAATCCGCCGGCTGCTCCGCGACGCGACGAATCTCCGCGACGCGCCGGGAATCGTTGGCCCAGGCGACGGGCAGCAACATTCATCGCAACATCCATCCAAATCCTCATAAATATGATCCAGATTATGGTATATTGCCTCGAACGATGCTTACCGACCTGCACCAGCACCTATGGAGCGAGCCTTTGATCGACGCGCTGGCGCGCCGCCGAACGCTGCCGTTCGTACGCCGCGAGCGCGGCTTGACGGTGTTGCATCTGGCCGGCGAGCGCCCCTACGTGATCGACTTGCAGGCCGAAGCGCCTGCGCGCCGCGCGGCGCTTGTGCGAGCCGATGGCGTCGAGCGCGCCTTGGTGTGCCTGTCCAGCACGATCGGCATCGAGGCGCTGCCACGCGATGAGGCGCAGGAGCTGCTGGACGCCTACCACGAGGGGGCCCTCACATTGCCCGCTGAGTTCGGCGCCTGGGGCGCGGTGGCGCTAGACGGGATTGACCCCGACGACGTCGATCGCCTGCTGGAGCGCGGCTGTGTCGGTATCTCACTGCCGGCAGGCGCGCTGGGGGGCGTGGAGGCGCTGGCTCGCATAGGACCTTTGCTTGAGCGCCTGGAGTTTCGCGGCGCGCCATTGCTGGTGCACCCTGGTCCGGCGCCTCACCAGCGCCCGCCGGATGTCTCGCTGTCAGATCCGCTGTGGTGGCCGGCCTTGACCGGTTATGTCGCCGACATGCAGGCGGCTTGGCTCACTTTTGTGAGCGCCGCGCGGCGCGAGTACCGCGAGCTACGAGTCGTGTTCGCGATGCTGGCCGGTACGGCGCCGCTGCTGCACGAGCGGCTAGCCGCCCGCGGCGGTCCTGCCACTGCCGGCGCCATAGACCCTCTGAGCTTCTATGACACCTCCTCCTTTGGGCCTTTGGCGCTGGAGGCCATGGCGCGCTGCGTAGGCGCCGCGCAGCTCCTCTACGGCTCAGACCGCCCAGTGGTCGAGCCGCAGGTCACCGGGCGCGAGCGCGCGACGGCGCTCAGCGCGGGGCGCCTGTTCGAGCCGCTGGCGGTGGGGGTATGAGCAGCGAGCTCCACCCTCAGCGCGATCTCAGTGGCCCGGAGTTGGCCGAGCTGCTGCAGGCGCTCGTGCGCGATGAGGGCATGTGGCGCCCTTTCGTGCGCCATGACCAGGGCGCGCGGGTGTACGAGGAGATCATGCATGGCCCACACCTGAGCGTGTGGTTGATCTGCTGGATGGATGAGCAGGACACCGGCTTTCACGACCATGACCTCTCTTCGGGCGCCGTCGCGGTCCTCGCCGGTGCGGTCTGCGAGCAGCGCCTTGTGCTTGGTGGCGCTCCCGCCAGCAGCACCTACACGCCGGGCAAGCGCTTTCACTTCAATGCCTCCACGATCCATCGTGTGCGCCATGTGGGGCAGACGCCGGCGGTCACTCTCCACGCCTATTCGCCTCCGCTGCGGCGCATGGGCTCCTACGGCGTCGGCCCGCGGGGCGAGCTGGTGCGCGAGGCGGTGCCCTATACCGACGAGCTGCGCCCGCAGGAGACGGCCGGCGTCGTGGGCGGCGTCGCCGTTTAGGGTCAGGAGGACACGCCGAAGCGCGCGAAGTAACCCAATGGCCCGCCGGCCTGGCGTTCAAAGCGCAGGCCGGCGCTTTGCGCGCGCTGGCGCAAGGCCTTGGGCGAGACCCAATGGGGATCCCCCAACAGCTCTCCTACGACCAATCGCCCGCTGGGCTTGAGGACCCGGCGCAGCTCGCGCAGGGCAGCTTCCTGGTCGGGTATCTCACCGAGCACCACCGTCAGATAGGCCGCGTCGAACGTATTCTCGGCGAAGGGCATCTGCTGGGCGTCTCCCACTGTGGAGCGCATATTCTCGATCTCCGCCTGCTTGGCACGGGCCAGCGTGTGATCGAGCATCTTGGGCTGAAGATCGAGCAGCTCCAAGGTGCCATGCGGCGCGAGCCACCCTGCGACAGGCAGCGAGTAGTAGCCGGTGCCGGGGCCCACCTCAAGGATGCGCTCGCCAGGGGCGGGCGCCAATACCTGACGCAGCCGCGCTCGCGTGATGAAAGGGTGAGGAGCCTGCACCCAGTAGCGCTGGCCGTACGGGCAAGCGGAAGGATGCTTGCGCCACCACAAGGCTGCGCCAGCCACGCCGGCGGCGCCGGCAAGACCAAGTTTCTGTGAAAGACGCATAGCCCGGCACATCGTAGCCCTACGGTGAAGAGGTACGTGACCGCCGTGCCTTCATCAGCCGCCTCGCCGCAGCGAGCCTTCCGCGACCGTTCTCATGCGGGGCGAGCGCTGGGGGAGCGTCTGCGAGCGCTCATCGAGGAGCACCCTCGGCCCGTGGTGCTCGGGCTGCCGCGTGGGGGCGTCCCCGTGGCCTATGAGATCGCCGCTGCCCTGGCGGCGCCTTTGGATGTGCTGGTGGCGCGCAAGATCGGCGCACCGGGGAACCCCGAGCTGGGTGCCGGCGCAGTCGCCGAGGATGGCATCAGGGTTTTCAGCCAAGAGACCATTCGCGGCCTGTCGATCAGCGAAGAGGACCTGGAGAATGCCGCCGCGCGCGTCGCCCGCGAAGTGTCCGAGGACGTGCGTCGCTATCGCGCGCAGAGCCCGCCGATCCCTCTGCGCGGGCGGACCGCGATCGTCGTGGACGATGGCCTAGCCACCGGCGGCACCGCGCGTGCTGCGCTGCGCGTGGCATGGGCACGGGGTGCAGCTCGCGTAGTGCTGGCCGTGCCCGTGGGTGTGCCCAGCGTCGTCAAGGCACTTGGCGAGGGGGCCGACGCGGTCCTCTGCCTGCTGGAACCACGCCCGCTATGGGCGATCGGGCTGTGGTATGAGGATTTTTCTCAGATCGGCGAGCAGGAGGTGGTTGATCTCCTGGCTCGCGCGCGCCGCCGCGACCTTTGAGCGTCAGCTGTGCAAGACGGTGGCGGCGAAAGGCAGCAGCAGGCGGGCCGTGGCATAAGGCTTCTCGACCATCGGCGAGTGCCCCGCCCCAGCAATCGCCACGACCTGCGCGTGAGGCACGCTGGAGTAGTCCTCGCGCATGGCGGTGGGGGAGACAATCGCGTCCTTGGTGCCATACAGAGCAAGCACCGGCAGTCCCAAGGCGCTCAACCTCAAAGCCATAGGCCGGCGCCGCAGATAGCTGTTGTCTGCCTGGTGGGACTGCGTGTAGGAGGTGTAGGTCATGCGCCAGAAATCGGTGACGAACTGAGAGGGCACAGGATAGTGAGGGGCGAAGGCGCTCTGCAGCGCATTGCTCACCTCGCCATTGGTGATGAAGACCGAGCGCAGGGCCTGACCCAGCACAGGTAGGAACCCAACTCTGGCGGTGAAGGGCAGCTTGCCCGCGGTGGCTGTCGGGGGCGAGTCCACCAGCGCCACCCCGGCCACCAACGAAGGGTCGCGGGTGGCCAGGGCGGTGGCCACCAGACCACCCATCGAGTGCCCCACGATCAACGCGCGGCGCACGCCGAGCTGGTGCAGCGCTTCGTCCACAAGCTGTGCCTGATGTTCCATCGAATAGCCCCCGCTGGGCTTGGATGAGCCGCCGTGTCCCAGCAGGTCAAAGCGCACGACGTGGTAGCGCGAGTCGAGCAGCGGCACATCGTTCTGCCACCAGTGCATCGAGCTGGCGAAGCCGTGCAGCAGCACGATCGCAGGCGCGCTTGCGGGTCCGTCCTGGCGCACCTGCAACCGATCGCCGCCCGGCAGCGTCACGAGCTGCCCGATGTCCGCGCGGGCGGGCTTGGTTTCCGCGGAGACCACCAGCGCGTTGAGCGCCAGCGCCACGAGCAGCACGACCACGAGGCCCGCGAGGACCCAGCGCAACCTGATTCTCATGCCGCTCTTCACCATCGCTGCACCTATAACGCGGCGCCCGCGGAATCCGTGAGATAGGGCGCCAGCTCGCGGCGAGCAAGCGCCAGCTTGTGCACCTCATCGGGCCCATCGGCAAGGCGCAGCGTGCGCAGGTGGGCATAGGCCCACGCCAGCGTGAAGTCATCGCTGACACCGCCGCCGCCGTGCACCTGGATCGCGCGATCGATGACCTTCAGGGCCACATTGGGCGCCGCCACCTTGATCGCCGATATCTCCATGCGGGCGTGGCGGTTGCCGACGGTGTCCATCAGCCAGGCGGCCTTCAAGGTGAGCAGCCGTGCCATCTCGATCTCGATGCGCGCCTCGGCGATCCAGTCCTGGATGTTGGAGCGCATCGCAACGGGCTGGCCGAAGGTGACGCGCGCCACGGCCCGCCGGCACATCGCTTCCAGCGCCCGCTCGGCCGCTCCCAGCGAGCGCATGCAGTGATGGATTCTGCCCGGCCCCAGCCGTGCCTGGGCGATCATGAAGCCGTCGCCCTCGCCGGCGATCAGGTTGGAGGCCGGCACGCGCACGTCGCTGAAGTCGATTTCGGCGTGGCCCTCCTGGTCCTGGTAGCCGAACACCGGCAGCCCGCGCAGGATCTTCACGCCCGGCGTGTCGAGCGGCACCAGCACCATGCTCTGCTGCTTGTGCCGCGGGGATTCGGACCCGGCCCGCCCCTGGGTCTTGCCCATCACGATCATGATGCGGCAGTGGGGATGCAGCGCGCCTGAGGTCCACCACTTGCGCCCATTGAGCACGTACTCATCGCCCTCACGCTCGATGCGCAAAGCGATGTTGGTGGCGTCCGAGGAGGCCACATCCGGCTCTGTCATGGCAAAGGACGAGCGAATCTCACCCTCAAGTAGAGGTATAAGCCAGCGCTCTTTCTGCTCCTCGGTGGCGAACTGGTGCAGCACCTCCATGTTTCCGGTGTCCGGCGCCGAGCAGTTGCAGGCCTCAGAGGCGATATGGCTGCGCCCCAGGATCTCCGCCAAAGGCGCGTAGTCGCTGTTGGAGAGCCCCGCGCCGTGGCTGGCATCGGGCAAGAACATGTTCCACAGCCCCGCCTCGCGCGCGCGGACCTTCAGCTCCTCCATGACCGCCGGCTGATGGTGGGGATCGCCGGACTCGCGCAGCTGGCGCTCGTACACAGCTTCCGCGGGATAGACGTGCTCGTCCATGAACTGGTGCAGGCGCTGCTTGAACTCCTCGCAGCGAGGACTGGGCTGGAAGTCCATGTGGGGGCGTCTCCCTCTTTTGTGTCGTGGGTGCGGGTGGCCGGTGTGCGTCATTCCGCACTGCCAAGCCTTAGCCTGCTGTGGGGTGCTTGCTTCATGTAACAGGACTTGGGCGGCGCTTGCCATGACATGTGCCTTGCTCCTGCCGCTGCTGCTGTGCGGCTGTGGCTCCTTGGACCCCGACAGCAAAGCGTCCGCCCCGAACCTGGGCGCGGCAACGCACGCCGGCGCCGGTTCCACCGCCGTCGTGTCCTCCGCGGGCGGGGCCTCGACCTCGACACGCCCCAACATTGTTTTTGTCCTCACCGACGATCTGGCGTGGAACCTCGTGCCCTACATGCCGCACGTGCTGGCGATGGAGCGCAAGGGGGAGACGTTCTCCAACTATTTCGTGACCGACTCCCTCTGCTGTCCGTCGCGCGCGTCGATCTTCACGGGGCGCTTCCCGCACAACACCCACGTGACCTCCAATGGGCCGCCCTACGGTGGCTTTCGCGTTTTTCACCAGCGTGGCGAGGAGCAGCACACCTTCGCCACGGCACTGCAGGGCAAGGGCTATGAAACGGCGATGATGGGCAAGTATCTCAACGGCTATCAGCCGGGCGGCAACAGCGGCAGCGAAGGCTTTCTGCCCGCCTCGCCGCTGCCTCCCGGCTGGAATCAGTGGGATGTGGCCGGCAACGGCTATCCCGAGTTCGGCTATACGCTCAACGAAGACGGGCAGCCAACCGAATACGGCTTCCAGGCGCATGAATACCTGACCGATGTGCTTGCCCGCAAAGGGCTTGACTTCATCGATCGGGCCGCCACGGCGCGCCGGCCCTTCCTGCTGGAGCTGGCGACCTTCGCGCCGCACTCCCCCTTCGTTCCCGCGCCGCGCGACGAGCAGGACTTCCCAGGGCTGATCGCCCCGCGCAACCCCGCCTTCGACGCCGCCAACACGGGCGCGCCGGCGTGGCTCAGCCACTTCCAGCCGCTGGATGCGCAGCAGATCGAACAGATCGACAGCCAGTTTCGCCGCCGCGCGCAGGCGGTGCAGGCGATCGACAACATGATCGCTCTGATCGAGGCCAAGCTGGCTGCCCGCGGCTTGGCCAAGAACACCTATCTGGTGTTCAGCTCCGACAACGGCCTGCACATGGGTGAACATCGTCTGATGCCCGGCAAGCAGACGGCTTTCGACTCCGACATCCGCGTGCCGCTGATCGTCGTCGGGCCGGGGGTGCCGGCAGGCCGCACGGTGGGGGACATGACCGAGAACATTGACCTGTGTCCCACCTTTGAGCGTCTCGCCGGAGCGCCGGTAGGGCCGAACGTAGATGGCCACTCGCTCGTGGAGCTCTTGCACGGGCAGGCGCCGGCGGAAGAATGGCGCAAGGAGATCCTGGTCGAGCATCACGGGCCCGATCTGGGCCCCAACGATCCCGACCTGCCGACCCGCGGGGCGGGCAACCCTTCAAGCTATGAGGCCTTGCGCACTCCTACGAGCCTGTACGTGGAGTACGTGACGGGCGAGCGCGAGTACTACAACCTGCGCACGGACCCTTTTGAGCTGCACAACATCGCTATGCATCTCTCGCCCAGCCATGAGTTGCGACTGCACCGCACGCTGGCGAGGATCGAGCGCTGTCATGGGTTGCGCTCGTGTTGGCGTGCTCAGCACCTGAATACCTAAGCCTGGGCTTGAGCTTAAGTGTTCGGGTGAATGGGAGCGGCATTTGATTTTGCGCAAGCGCCGCACGCAAGCCTTTGCCCGCCAGGGGGCTCGCAGGGGGTTCGCACTTGAATGCAGCGGGCGCGGCGGATAGTGTTGTGGGCAGATCGCCACGTTCCCCAGCCTGGGGATCTCGATATCGCCGGACCGAGACGGTTCCGGAGCTACCCGGATCGAGGCGGACCTGTCCATCAAAAGAGGAGAGAACTGATGCGCAGAGCATCCACCTGTCTGGCCTTGCTCGCCTTGGCCGTCTTTGGGTTGCCCGCGTTCGCTACCGCGGCGCCCGTGGTCACGTTGAAGGTTAAGGCTGTGCCGATTCCCGGGTTTCCGGGGACGGGCAACCACTTGGGCGCAGGCGCCGCAGTGGAAGCCCACTTCACGATCACCGGCCATGAAGTGTCGCCGATCGGCAATGTGCCCTCGCAGCTGACGGGCGTCAACTTCTACGCGCCCAAGGGCTCGAAGCTGACGACCACGGGCTTCGTGACCTGCCCCGAAGCGACGCTTGTGAATGTCGGTCCCGAAGGGTGTCCTAAGAAGTCAATCGCCAGCCCGATCGGCAGCGCCGGTGTGGTTGACCCGCTCGGCAGCAGCCTGGTCGAAGAGACCGCTGAAGTGCAGGCCTTCTTCGCACCTGGCGGAGGTCTGTTCTTCTACGCCAACGCCGCCGCGCCGATCTCGGCGCAGCTGATCGCCGGCAAAGGTCACTTCATCACCGCGGCGGCGCCTTATGGCCCCGAGCTGGTGACCAAGGTCGAACTCATCCAGACGCTTCCAGGCGCTCCGCCGGTGTCGACGACGTCGATCAACATCAAGGTCGGCTCGGCCTACAAGAAGGGCAAGAAGACGGTGTATTACGCCCGTCTGCCCAAGACCTGCCCGAAGGGCGGCTTCCCGGCAAAGGCCGAATTGTTCTTCGCCAGCGGCGAATCGACGACGGTCACGACCAAGGCCCCGTGCCCCAAGAAGTAGTCTTCCTGGCAACAGCCTAAGCGGCACCAGCGTGGGCGGCCCCGTGAGAGGGGGGTCGCCCTCGCTGTTGACATGGAGGAAGGATTGGGGTGAGGACGCAGATCGTGTGGTGGAGGAGAGGCGCGGCCGGGGTAGCCGGGGCTCTCTGCATAGTCGCTTTGGCGGCCGTGGTGCTGCTCGCCGTCTCCGCTGGTGGCGGCGGCGACTACACCGTGCGCGCGATCTTCGACGACGCCGGCAACCTGATCCCCGGTGAGGACGTCACGATCGATGGCGTCAAGGCCGGCACGGTCGGTGAAGTGGTGCCCACCCCAGGCGCCAAGGCGGCGGTCACGCTGAAGATCGACAACCCCGGCTTCCAGGACTTCCGTGCCGATGCCACCTGCACGATCAAGATCCAGTCGCTGATCGGCGAGAAGAACGTCGATTGCCTGCCCACCTTGCCACGGGCCGTAGGCACGCCCTTGCCACCGCCACTGCCCAAGATCCCCAAGGGTCAGGAAGGGGCCGGCCAGCGCCTGTTGACGGTGCAGCACACCTCAAGCCCCGTCGACGTCGACTTGCTGGGCGACATCACGCGCCTGCCCGAGCGCCAGCGCCTGACGATCATCCTCAACGAGCTTGGCGCCGGCCTGGCGGGACGCGGCCCCGATCTGAACGCCGCCATCCGTCGCGCCGACCCCGCTCTGCGCGAACTCAACCGCGTGGTCACGATCCTCGCCTCCGAGAACGAAGTGCTCAACAGGCTCGCTGTTGAGAGCGATCAGGCATTGGCCCCGCTGGCGAAGGTCAAGGAGCGGATCTCCGACTTCATTGTCAAGAGCAACATCGTCTCCAGGGCCAGCGCCAACCACCGTGGCGCGCTGGAACAGAACCTGAAGCTGCTCCCTGTCTTTCTGCGCGAACTGGGCCCCGCGATTCAGCGCCTGGGGGCGCTCTCCGAACAGCTCACGCCTACTTTCAAAGCCCTGGGAATCGCCGCGCCGGGCCTCAACAAGACCTTCCAGAACATCGGTCCCTTCTCCACCAGCACCACCAAGTTCTTTGAAAGCCTCGGCAAGAACTCCAAGACGCTCGGGCCCGCGTTGGTCGCCGCCCAGCCTTTCTTCAAGCGTTTCCAGACGCTCGGCGCCTCGGCCAAGCCATTTGCTGAAAATGCCGCCGCGCTGACTTCCAGCGCGCGCGATACCGGTGGCATCGAGCGCCTGGTGGATTCGATCTTCAACGGCGCCGGCGCCACCAACGGCTATAACGCCCTCGGTCACTTCCTGCGCGGCATGGTTGTGGTCGCGGCGACCTGCCTCTCCTACGCGGTGGTGCCCGCTCCAGGCTGCAACTCGCGCTTCTCCTCCGGCAGCACCACCACGAGCAAGACGGCCTCCAAGGCCACCACAGCCTCAACCACGGACCTCGTCATGAAGCGCACGCTGGCGGTCCTGCGCGGCGCCAGCCCCGCGCAGGCAACGGCCGAGTTCCCTGGCGTGGTGCTGCCCGGCAGCGGTGGCTACGCAACGCCCGCAGAAGGCGCGCCTGGTGCGGCCCAGCCGGTGGGAGGCACCAGCGGGGGCACCACCTACTACACCCCTTCCTCCAGCGAAAGCCCGAGCGCCAGCGGGCTGCTGCTCAACTACCTGCTCGGTAACTGATCGTGATCGTGACCTGCCTGCGCTCCCTGATCGTGCCCCCCCTGGCGACGCTTGCGCTGGCACTGGCGTTCCTGCCCGGCGCGGCAGCCGCCGAAGAAACCCCACCGGTGGCGAGCGCGCCTGTGACTGCCACCAGCGAAAGCTCGCCGAGCACCAACCCATCCACCCCTCCTCCCACCCCTCCCGTCTCAAGCGAACCTACGGTCACGACGCCAGCGGGCGAACCCGGTGCCCCACAGGTGCAGGCGCAGACGCAGCAGGCACCCAGCGGGTCCGCGCGCAAGCACGCCAAGGCGCACTCTCATCCCTCCGCGCCCGCGGAAGCAGGCGAAGCGGAAGGGGGGACTCCCGCGCCCACCGCCTCCAACAACGCGCACGCGCCCAAGCCCTCGGCGCTCACCCCGCCGCTGCCCTCCACGCTGGGCTCCGCCTTCGGTGGCGTGCCCAACTTCTTCATCGCCAACTTCCCCCTGCCGCCCTTCCTGTTGCCGATCTACCAGGCCGCGGGCAAGGCCTATGGCGTTCCCTGGCAGGTGCTGGCGGCGATCAACGAGGTGGAGACCGACTATGGGCGCGACCTCTCGATCTCAAGCGCCGGCGCCGAGGGTTGGATGCAGTTCCTGCCCGCCTCCTGGGCCCAGTACGGGGTGGACGCCAACGGCGATGGCTTTGCCGATCCTTACAACCCCGCGGACGCGATCTTCGCCGCCGCGCGCTACCTGAAGGCCGCCGGTGGCGGGCACCACATCCGCGAAGCCGTCTTCGCCTACAACCATTCGCAGAGCTATGTGGCCTCGGTGATGTTGCGCGCTCAGCTCTTGCACGGCACCCCGCCGCAGCTCTTGAGCGCGATCGCCGATCTCGCCGAGGCGCGTTTCCCCGTGCACGCGCCCTCGCAGTTCTCCGATGGCTTTCCGGCGGAGCCTGAGCATCCCGGACGCCAGCTGGCGGCCACGGTGATCGACTCCTCCGCGGGCGCCCCCGTGATCGCCGTGCAGGACGGCGTGATAACCGCGATCGGGCGCTCCACGAAACTGGGGCGCTACATATCGCTGCGCGACGCCTACGGCGATACCTACACCTATGGCGAGTTGGGCAGCGTCGCCTCCGTCTATCCGGTGCTCACGCCTCATCTGAAGGCCGCCAGGCGCGCGCGCGCCGCGGCCGGCGCGGTGGGTCTGAGGCCACGGCGTGGCCAGGCGCTTGCGCCTGCCAGCGCCGGGGTGCAGCCGCGTTCGCCGATCTCCGCCGGGGCGGTCTCATCCGGGTTGGCCCTGGGTGCCGCCGCGGCCTTGGAAAGCGCGTCGGTGCCGCGCATCCCGACTCCTCTGCTGCGCTCGCGCCGCCGCGTGCACCGCTCCTCCACGCAGACGCCCAAGGTGTTCCGGGCGGGTCACGAAGACGTCTCGCTGCATCCTCTGCAGGTGGGCTCGAAGGTGATCGCGGGGACCGTCATCGGGCATCTTGGCACGGCCCCCCCGCAGACCGTCGCTGTTCCCGCTGTAGCTGCGCCGGCGGGCGAAGAAGGCAGCGCAACGCCGGGCGCCGCCGCGAGCCCTGGCGTCCCGCGGACCTCGGCCACCGCGCCGTCTGCCACGCCTACCGTGAGCGGGCCTTTGACAAGCATGATCTTCCAGATTCGCCCCGCAGGTGTGGGCGCGCCGCTGATCGACCCCAAGCCGATCCTCGATGGCTGGGTGCGGTTGGAGGGCAGTCTCATCTACAGAGCCACCGGCAAGCACCGCTTCCCCGCGGCCGCGCCGCAGGCGCTCGGCTCCCCCAAGAGCGCCGCTCGCGCGAAGGGTGCGCTCATACCCGCCGCTCGCGCGGCGGGTGCGCTCACACCGACGCTCACGCCCGGCCAGTGGCTGGCGCTGATGACGCGGCTGGGCGCGATCCCCGATCCTGTCGTGGGCGGCGGGCACTCCACGGCCTCGATACCCATCACCAAGAACAATGGCAACCACTAGTCCTCCCAGCCCACCGCTCAGCCCGCCGCCGCCCCCAGGGGACGGGGGCGGACCGTCCACGCCAACACGGCGCGGCCCAGGGTCCGGTCGTCTACCACGGATTCTCGCCATCGGCGGCCTTGTGGCAGTGATACTGATCCTGGGCTACCTGCTGTTTGGCGGAGGCGGTGGCGCCACCTATCATCTGATCTTCGAAAACGCCAATCAGCTGGTGCGGGGCGATCAGGTGCAGGTCGGCGGCCAGCCCGTGGGCAGCGTCAAGGACATCGTCCTGACCCCCGACTACAAGGCGCGCATCACGATCCATGTCAACTCGCCCTTGGCGCCGTTGCACGAAGGCACCACGGCGCAGATCAGAGTGCCCTCGCTCTCCGGTGTCGCCAACCGCTACATCGCGCTCTCGCCTGGGCCCAACAACCGTCCCAAGCTGCCCTCGGGGAGCACGCTGCCGGCCGATGCCACCCACGGCGTGACCGATATCGACCAGCTGTTCGACATCTTCAATGCCCGTACGCGCAGAGCTCTGCAGAAGGTCTTCCAGGGCTCGGCTGAACAGTACGTAGGCAACGCGCCCAACGTCAACGCCTCCGCGGAATACTTCGCGCCGGCGCTGGCCGCCAGCGATCACGTCTTCGCTGAGCTCGGCAGCGACCAGAAGGCGCTGACGGAATTGCTCGTGGAAGGCGCCAAGGCGACTACGACGATCGCCGCCCGGCGCAGCGAGCTATCCGGCCTGGTCGAACACGCCAACACCACCTTCGGGGTGCTGGCCTCAGAGCAGGAAAACCTCGCACGCAGCGTGCAGCAGTTGCCCGCCGTGCTGCACCAGGGCAACATCACCTTCACCCATCTGCCCTCCGCGATCAACGCCTTGCGCAAGCTGGCGGTGGTATCCAAGCCCGACACCGTCAACTTGGCGCTGCTGCTTGAACGCCTGCGCCCTTTGATCAGCGAAGCCACACCCGTCGTCAACAACCTCAGCGTGGCCGTCAGCCAGCCCGGCCCCAACAATGACCTCACCGACATCTTCACCGGGTATCCGGCCTTGTTGAAGTCCGTCGAATCCGCCACGCCCAGCGCGCTCAAGCAGCTGGATGAATCCTCGGTCTTCTTCTCCAAGTGGCGCCCCTACAGCCCCGAGCTGGTGGGCTTGGCACGCAGCCTCGGTCAGAGCACCGCCTACTACGACGCCAACGGCCACTACGTACGCGCCGCGCCCACCGTCTCAGACTTCACGCTTGGCCCCGAAGGCAGCCTGGTGCCCTCCGAAAGCCTGCAGCAGGGCTTGCAGAACCTCAAGGGCGGTCAGCAGCGGCGCTGCCCAGGCACGGCCACCCAGCCGGCCCCCGACGGCTCCTCGCCGTTCACCGACACGGGCCAGCTTGAATGCGACCCGGCGGAGGTGCCGTGATGGATCGCCGCCGCGGCTCGCTGGCCGCCAACCCTCTGCTGATCGGAGCGCTCACCACGCTGATCGTGAGCGTCGCCGTCTACCTGTCCTACAACGCGCTCAACGGCCTGCCCTTCACGCCCACCTACGACATCCAGGTCGAACTGAATCAGGCCAATGGACTGCTGCACTCAAACGAGGTGCGCATCGGCGGTGCGCGCGTGGGGCTCGTCGACCACATCGTCGCCCGCCAGAATCCCGCCACCGGCAGGGTCAGCGCGATCGCCTACCTGAAGCTCGAAAAGGGCGTGGAACCGCTGCCTGCCAACACCAGGGCGATCGTGCAGTCGGTCTCAGCGCTGGGCTTGAAGTATCTGCTGCTGGAAAAGGGCAACTCCTCGCAGACGCTCAAGGCGGGCGCCACGATCCCCGCGGCGAATACGCGCGAACCGGTGCAGATCGAAGAGCTCTTCAAGATGTTCGATGAGCCCACGAGGACCGCCAGCCAGCAGAACCTCAACATCTTCGGCGACACCTTCGCGGGACGCGGCCTCGGCTTGAACGAGACGATCGCCACGCTGCCGCCGCTGCTCAAGAACGTCACCCCGGTGCTGCACAACCTGGCCTCGTCGCAGACCAACCTCCACGGGTTGTGGATCGCGCTTGAGCGCACCGCCTCCGAGGTCGCGCCGGTAGCGCAGCAGCAGGCCAACCTGTACAGCAATCTGGACACCTTCTTCTCGGCCTTCGCGTCTGTCGCGCCCTCGATTGAACAGGTCATCGAGGGCGGTCCCGCGGCGCTGCACCAGGCGATCTTCTCGCTGCCTTTCCAGGCGCCCTTCGTTGAAAAGAGCACCGAGTTCGCGCGTCTGCTGAGGCCCAGCGCCGTGAACCTCAGCACCGCGGCCGCGCCGCTGGGTCATGCCTTTGAAGTGGGCACCGTCAACCTCAGGGAAGCCACGTCGCTGAACACGCAGCTCGCCACGGCCTCCAAGGATCTGCAGGAATTCATCGCCAACCCCGTTGTGACGCTGGGCCTGGAAGATCTCACGCAGACCACGCAGGCCGGCGGTCCGCTGGTTGCCGGCCTGGCGCCCGCGCAGACCACCTGCAACTACTTCACCCTGTTCTTCCGCAACATCGCCAGCCTGCTCTCGCAGGGCACGGGCGTCGGCACGCTCGCGCGCGCGGCCGTGCTGTTCTCGCCGCTCGGGCCCAACGCCGAGGGCGGGCCGTCCTCGGAGCCCGCCAACGGCGGCTCGGAAAAGGTCGGCATCTCGCCGTTGGTGGACAACAACCACCTGCACTTCAACCCCTATCCCAACGTCGCCGGTCCGGGGCAGCCGAGGGTGTGTGAAGCGGGCAACGAGAAGTTCATCCCCTTCCAGACGGTGATCGGCAATGTGCCGGGCGCCAGTGGCACCACGCACGATGAAACCAAGCGCTCGCAGAACCTGAACGGGCTGGAATATCCAAGCGCCACCTTGAGGGACCTCGGACTGCGCAGCTCCTCCTCCACCAAGGGGAAGAGCAAGTGAGCCGTCTGCGCCTCTTGAATCGCCGCGATGAAATGCCGGTGATGGAGCTGCAGCGCTCGAACCCTGTGCGCTTCGGCTTTGTCGTGCTGGTGATCATCGCGGTGGTCGTGTACTTCGGCTTCACCAAGCACATCCCGTTCAAGCATGGCTTCCGTCTGCACGCGACCTTCGCCTCCTCGCTGAACATCGCCAAGAAGTCGCCCGTGCGCATCGCCGGCGTGGATGTGGGCAAGGTCTCCTCGGTCAAGCGCGAAGGCGAAACCGGCGTGGTGACGATGGAAATCGAAAAGCAGGGCCTGCCGATTCATAAGGACGCCACCGTGAAGATCCGCCCGCGCATCTTCTTGGAAGGCAACTACTTCGTAGACCTGCAGCCCGGCAGTCCGTCCAGCCCAACGGTCTCCTCGGGCTACACCCTGCCGATCACGCAGACCTCCGATCCAGTGCAGATCGATCAGCTGCTGACCGCGCTCAACAGCGATACGCGCTCCGATTTGCAGACCTTCCTGGCTGAATATGGAGACGCCTTGACGCGCAAGCCCACGCCCGCCGAAGATGCCCAGCAGGACCCCGAAGTGCGTGGTCTGAATGCCGCACAGGCATTCAACAAGGCCTTCAACGACTCGCCCGCGGCGTTGCGCGGCTCGGCGATCACCTTGCAGGCATTGGGAGGCACCGAAAAGCATGACCTCTCAGGTCTCGTGCGCGCGATCGGCCACACCACCGGGGAACTCAACGTGCACGAGCAGCAGCTGGGCGAACTGATCGGCAACTTCAACACCTTCCTGGGCTCGCTCGCCGCGCAGTCCTCAAGCCTTCGCGCTGCTCTGGTGGTGCTGCCGAGCACGGTGCAGCACGCCGATCAGGCCTTCACGGCGGTGAACCGCTTGGTGCCTCCGCTGCGGAGCTTCGCGCTGGACATCATTCCTGGTGTTGAACAGACGCCGGCGACGGTTCAGGCCACGCTGCCTTGGATCGTGCAGACCCGCGCTCTGCTTGGGCCACAGGAGCTGGTCGGCGTGGCCAAGGGCATCCGCGCGGGCGCTCCCGCTCTGGCCGCTCTGCTCGCTCCTCAGCCGGCCTTCTTCAACCAGCTCGAATTGCTCAGCAAGTGTCTCACCAAGGTCATTTATCCGGCGGGCGAAACGAAGCTCCAGGATGGCTTCAGCAGCTCCGGGATCGCCAACCAGCAGGAGTTCTTCAGCGCGCTCGTCGGCTTTAACGCCGCCGCGCAGAGCTTTGACGGCAACGGTCCCTTCCAGCGCTTGCTGGCCGATGGCGGCCCTGAAGTCGTGATCACGCCGGCCTCGACCTTGCCGCTGAGCTCGGCCCGAGGTCCTCAGCTGGCCGCCACCACCGCGCTGAAGCCTTTGGGGACTCGCCCGCGTGTGCCCAGCACCGAGCCGCCTTACAAGCCGTTGGTTGCCTGCAACACCCAGGCATTGCCCGATCTCAATGGCCCGCTCTCACAGGGCCCCGCCGATGGAGGTGGGGGATGAGCTCTGATGAGGATTTCGAGCAGGAGCAGACCGTGAGCCCAGGCAACGGCGGCGGCAATGGGGGCGGCGGCGGTGGCGAGCGTGAAGCGGTTGCGGGCGCGGGGCCTGAGGATGGGCAGGAGCCCAGGCCGGCTGCCGGGCGGGCCAGCGCGCGCGCCAACGGCGCCGCAAGCCATGAAGGCGGCCGCGGGCTGCGCGACCAGATCGAGCGCTACCGCACGGCCTTCTTGGCGGTGGTGGCGATCATCGTGGTTGCTGTGTTCACCGGCGGTTATGTGCTGGCCCATGAGCGCCTCGCGGTTCCCAGCTGGTTCCCGGTGATTGGCCACAACCACTTCACCCTGAAGGCCGAATTCCAGACCGCGCAGGCCGTCATCCCCGGTCAGGGCCAGGCGGTCACGATCGCCGGCGCCAAGATCGGCGAAATCGAGAACGTCACGCTGCACGAAGGCCGCGCGCTGGTGAGCATGAGCTTGACGCCGAAGTACGCGCAGTACATCTACCGCAACGCCACCATGCTGCTGCGCCCCAAGACGCAGCTAAAGGACATGACGGTCGAGGTGGACCCTGGCACGCGTGCCGCCGGGCGCCTGTCCAGTGGGGAGATCGTCCCCATCTCGCAGACTGCCCCCGATGTCAACCTCGACGAGTTCCTGTCCGCGCTGGACGCCGATACGCGCGGCTACATCCAGCTGCTGCTTGCCGGTGCCAGTCAGGGTCTGAAGGGCAATTCGCGCAACCTCTCGGCGGCCTTCAAGCGCTTTGATCCGCTCGCGCGCGAATCGGCCAAGCTCACCCGTATGGCCACCGAGCGACACGCCAACATCGCACGCGCGATCCACAATTTCAGGATCTTCATCGAAGCGCTGGGCAGCCGCGATAAGGCGCTGAGCGAGCTGGTCGACTCCGCCAACGCCTCACTGGGCGCCTTCGCGCAGCAGGACCAGGCCGTGCAGACGGCCGTGCGCGAGCTGCCCGAAACGCTGCGCAAGACCAGCGCGGGTCTCGGCAAGCTCACCACCGCCGCAAACGTGGCCGCTCCCACGCTGCGCGAGCTTGAGCCTTTCGCCAAGGCGCTCGGTCCCGCCCAGCAGCAGATCCAGCCCTTCGCGCGCGCCACGACGCCGATCATCAAGAACGAACTGCGGCCTTTCGCGCGCGAAATCGAGCCGATCGTCAGCGAAATCCAGCCGGATGTCCAGCCGCTCTCCGAAGCCTTCCCCGGGCTCCTCACAACCGTCAAGGTGCTCAACGAATTCTTCAACGAGCTGGCCTACAACCCCGGCGCCAATCAGGCGGGTTTCCTGTTCTACCTGAACTGGTTCAACCACAATGTCAACAGCGTCTTCGCCAGCGCCGACGCCAACGGCCCGATCGGCAACGCGTTGCTGTTCTATGCCTGCCCGCAGCTGTTCACGCTGCACGGGGTGGAAGAAGTTAACCCGACCGCCAAGGCGCTGATTGGCTTGGTGCACGCTCCCAACGCGACGATCGGCAAGTGCCCCAATCCCAGCGGCGGCGGCGTCAGCAGTCCCACCGAACTCTCCGGCCGCGTGTTCGGCAAGAGCCTGCCGTCGACCTTTGGCCTGGGAGGGACCCCCTGATGCAGAAGCGCGCGCCCACATTGGCGAACCTGCTCGTGATCATTCTGTTCGCTTTGAGCTGCTTTGGCCTGCTGCTGTTCCTGTGGGAGTCCTTTGGCGGCACCGTGCCGCTCAAGCCCAAGGGCTATCGCATCGAGGTGGCCTTCCCGCGCACCATGCTGCTGGCCGAACAGTCCGACGTGCGCATCAGCGGCGTCCCTGTGGGACACGTCATCAGCCTCAAGCGCAACATCGAAGGCCGCAACAATGTGACGCTTGAAATCCAGCACCAGTACGCGCCGATACGAGCCAACGCGCATGCGATCCTGCGTCAGAAGACGCTGCTGGGGGAGACCTACGTGGAACTCATCCCCGGCCCGCGCACCGGGCCCACGATTCCTGAGGGAGGGCGTCTGGCCAACAGTCATGTGGCGCCGTCGGTGACCTTCGATGACATCCTCTCCGCGCTTGACCCCAAGACCAGACGCTCCTTCCAGCTGTGGCAGCAGTCGCTGGCGGCGGGATTCGCGGGCCAGGGCGAAGATCTCAACGCGGCCTTTGCGACGCTGGAACCGTTCGTGGGGCACGCCAACGAAGTGGCCAAAGTCGTGGCCTCGCAGGAAGGCGCCCTGACGGCGGTCGTGCGCGGAACCGGAGAAGTGTTCGATGCTCTCTCCGAACGCGATCACCAGCTGCGTGGGCTGATAGTCAACGGAGAAGCCGCCTTTGGCGCGCTGGCTCGCTCAAGCCAGGCCTTCGCGCAGGCTTTCCGCGAACTGCCTGCCTTCGAGCACAACTCAAGTGTCACCTTGCGCAGCATCGACAGCCTCGCCGTGGTCGCCAACCCGGTGCTTGACCAGCTCCGTCCCGCCGAGGTCCAGCTGATCCCGCTGACCGCGTCCTTGAAGAGCTTCGCGCCTGACTTCAACAACCTGCTCACGGGCCTGGGCCCCTTGACGAAGGCCGCCAAGGTGGGCGTGCCGGACATCAAGAAGCAGCTCAACCTGCTCGTGCCACTGCTGGAACACACGATCCCCTTCACGCGCAACTTCAACCCCTTCCTGGAAGAGCTCTCGCGCTACGTGCCCGAGTTGCAGGCGCTGCTGGCCAATGCCACCGCGGCCAGCGAGGGCACCAACCAGGAAGGCGGGCCTTCAGGGCCACGCGTTCACTACCTCACGGCGATGCCGACCCTCAACCCCGACAGCCTCTCGCTGTATGCGCAGCGCTCGGGCTTCAACCGCGCCAACCCCTACCAGGCCTCGGGCGCCTCGCGCGGTGTGGGCAATGGCGGCATGCCGGTGTTCAACTCGGGCACCTGTGGCAATCCGGTGCCCACGATCAGCGGTCCCGGCAACGCTCAGATACCGCAGAGCCTGATCGAACTGCTTGTCTCGCTGCACTACATCCAGCCTCAGGGCAGCACAGCCGGGGTGCCGGCGCCGGCCTGCACGCAGGGGGCGCCGTTCACGCTCAATGGCCGCACCACGCAGTTCCCGCAGGTCCCTGTCGCGGCGAAGTGAGCTGGGCTCGGGTCGGGCGCTTAGGGCGCGGCCACCCGCGACGGGCTCTCGATGCCCGCGGCCGTGATCGCCCGGTGATGGCCCATGTAGGGGACCAGGGCGAAATACACGAGGTCGCCTAGCAGCAGCGGCAGTTCAGGGGTGCGTTCCTCCAGGACTCGTCTGTGCAGGATCGAGGCGATACCGCCCACCACGGCCTCCGATGTCTGTGGCGGCAGATGCTCGGGATAGGCCGCGTGACGCCTGCCCTCCTCAAGCAGCGGCACGAAGGCGCTGAGAGTCTGGCGGTAACGCTCGCCCGCCCCTGGCCCGGCGCTGAGGCACTCGACCATGCCCACTCTGGCGGCCTCCGGATCGCTGGCCAGCGCCGCCAGCAGGGCTTTCAGGCCTTTGCGCACACGCTCGGGCCAGGGGGCAGTGCGGTCAAACTGTTCAAGCACGCTGCTTTGCAAGCGTTCCACCATTGCGTCCAGGGCTTGCAGAAAGCAGTCCTCTTTATTTTGAAAATGCTCGTCAAAGACAGCTCCGGGGACGTCCGCGGTCTGCAGCACGCGCTCCACTGTGGTGCGGTCATAACCGCGGTAGGCCACCGTGGCGATCAGCGCGTCAAGAATGCGGGCGCGGGGGTCCGAGCAGCGCGTGGCGCCAGCCTCGATGTCGGAGTCGGGCACTGGTGCGACAGCGGATGGCTTGCGAGCGCCATCGGAGTGTTGGCGATAGGTCATCCTTCCTCCTCCCTGTCCGGTGAAGGAGATGCAGAGGAGCATCTTCGTTATCCGGTGGGCCTGGCTTTCGCGGGGCCGCCTCGCTCCCCTGCACCGATCTCCGGACTTATTGCCTCTGGTCTGATCGTAGACTCTCAGGTGCTCTGCTGTCAAGAGCCATATGGGGATGGACTCAGGCGGACGCGGGAGCCTGAGCTCGATGAACGCCCAGAGGGCGGTGTAGTATGCACGGTGTGCAGGAGGGGACGGACGGCGTCAGCGAGGAGCAGCTTGATGAGGGCAGAGGGTTGAGCCCTGAGAGTCAGGCCATGCTTGAGCGGGCCAGCGAGTATCAGTACCACTCACACGACCATCTGCAGGGCGAGCCGGCCGATGGAGAGTGGTCAATTCGCTGTGTTGACGTGCACAAGCGCTTGGGCGGGCTGCCGGTGCTCAACGGGCTCAACGTCACGATCCCCGACGACACCATCACCGTTGTGCTCGGTCCCTCAGGCACCGGCAAGAGCGTGCTCATCAAGCACATCATCGGCTTGATGTTCCCTGACTCTGGCGAGGTCATCGTCAAGGGAAAGTCGGTGTCCTCCCTGAACATGCCCGATCTGCTGGCCTTGCGGCGCAGGATCGGCGTGCTCTTCCAGGACGGCGCCCTGTTCGGCTCGATGTCGGTGTTCGACAACGTGGCCTTCCCGCTGCGCCAGCACACCGACATGTCCGAGGCGCAGATCAGCGAAGTCGTCAGGCAGCGCTTGACCGACGTTGGCTTGGCGGAGGCCATCGATGATCTGCCCTCGCAGCTCTCGGGAGGCATGCGTAAGCGCGCGGGCTTCGCGCGGGCATTGGTGATGGAGCCGGACATCGTGATCTTCGACGAGCCTGATTCGGGCCTCGATCCAGTGCGCACCGCGCTTTTGTGCGAGCTGATCCAGGAGATGCATGGTGCGCTCGGCGGCACCTACATGGTGGTCACCCACGACATCGCCTCGGCGCGGCGCATCGGCGAGTACATCGCCCTGCTGTGGAAGGGGCGGATTGTCGAGGCCGGCGATGCGCAGAAGATGTTCTCCTCGGAGAACCCTTTCGTGCGCCAGTTCCTCAGCGGATCGGCTGAGGGTCCGCTGGGCATGGACTAGCAGGCTTCGGCTGCTTCGCTGCTTTCTGTCGGCTGGCTCCTGAGGCTCCTCGCGCACTGCTATCGCGCGTCTTTGCTGCGGCTCCCTTGATGCCCACGGGCGGGTTCCCTTATCCACGGGCGGGTTCGCTTGCATACAACTGTCTGTTGCGGGCGGTTGATCGGATGCGAACATACGTTCGCATATGGTCGTGTGCGTTCATCTGCCTCGCTTCGAGCTGGTCATAGCCGCCGGCGGGCCTCGGGCACTGCCTGGACGAGCGCTGGCAATCGCTCCGGCGCCTGGGGGCGAAGCATGCGTGGGGGAGGTCTCCGGGGCGGCCGAGGCCTGCGGGGTGCATGCGGGAATGGTGTTGGGGGAGGCGCTGGCGCGCTGCCCGGATCTTGAGCTTGTGCCGGCCGATCCGCTCAAGGTGGCGCAGGTGTGGGAGGGGGCGGCGCTGGACGCGCTCGAAGGCATCGGCGCCGCGCCCGAGCCGGCGCGAGCCGGGCTTGCCTACTTCATGGCCGATGGATTGCGCGGTATACACAAGGGGGACGAGGGAGTCATCGCTGCCGCGCGCCGCGCGCTTGGGCCGCGTGCGCGCGTGGGTGCCGGGCCTACGCGCTTCTGCGCGTTGGCGGCTGCGCTGCAGGTCCGCTCGCGCCGGGCTGTGGCGGTGCAGGAGAGCGTGAAGGTGGCCCGCCGCTATCTGGCCTCACAGCCTGTGGGACTGTTGCGCTTCCGTGAGGAGACGGCCGCGCTGGTGGAGCCTCTGACCCGTCTGGGCGTGCGCACTTTGGGTGAGCTCAGCGGGCTGGGGCGCGGCGCGATGGTCGATCGTTTCGGAGCGCCGGGGGCGATCGCTTATGGCCTGGCGCGCGGCGAGGACAGCCCGCTGCGCGCACGCTGCTCTGAGGAGCGCCTGGAGGAGTCCTTGGAGCTGGCGCAGTCAAGCTCGGGGCTGGCGCTTGAGCGAGTTCTTGAGCTGCTGGTGGACCGCTTGCTGGCGCGACCTGAGCGCCGCGGGCGCACGCTGCGAGCGACGATCCTCTCCGCGCGGCTGGTGGAGAGCGGCACCTGGCGCGAGCGGGTGGTGTTTCGCCAGGCGCTCGTGGAGCCTCGGCGTATATGGCTGGCGCTGTCTTTGCGCCTCGCTCTGCTGCCCGCGCCTGCCGAGTCGCTGGCGCTGGCCGTCGAGCGCTTCGGTCCGCCCAGCGGCCGGCAGGGGACGTTGTTGGATCGTGGTCATGCGCTGCGCCTGGAGCGTTTAGGCGAGGGGGTGGCTCAGGTGCGCGCCATGGCTGGTTCGCAGGCGGCGCTGCGGGCGCTGTGTGTCGACCCCGAGTCACGCGTACCCGAGCGGCGCGTGGTGCTGACGCCTTGGGGGCCTGCGGGAGCCTGTGCGCCATGAGCGGGTGCCGTGGTATGAGCAGGAGCTGGCGGCATGAGGGAGCTATGGCATGCGTAGGAGCCTGCGCGCCATGAGCGCCAGCCGCGCTTTGAACTTGCCCCGAGCGGTCCGTGTACGGGCAGATGGGAGCACCGGCGCGCCGCGCGTAGTGGATGGCCGGCAGATCGAGCTGGTGCGGGAGTCGTGGCTGGTGGAGGATCGCTGGTGGACCGCTCAGCCGCTGCGCCGGCGCTACTGGGAGGTGGTGAGCACGCACGGGCGCAATCTCGTGGTCTTCCACGATCTGCACCGCGGCGGCTGGTTTGCGCAGAGCGCGTGAGTCATGGCGAGCCTGAGCAGGTGCCGATGAGATGTCCGGCACGCCGCCATACGTGGAGTTGCACTGCCACTCGGCCTACTCCTTCTTGGATGGGGTGTCGCTGCCGCATGAGCTGAGCGCGAGGGCCGCGGAGCTGGGGCACACGGAGCTGGCTCTCACCGACCACAACTCCGTATCGGGATCGATGGAGTTCGCTCAGGCGGCCACTGAGCCTGGCGCGCCGCGCGCGATCCACGGGGCTGAGATCGACCTCGATTCTGAGCACGGTGGCAGGCATCTGACGCTGCTGGTGCGCGAGGCACGGGGCTGGCGCAACCTCTGCCGGATTCTCACCCATGCTCACGCGGATACGCGCGCTTCTCCGCGCGAGCGCACGGAGCCCGCCGTAGCGCTCCAGGTGGTGCTCGACCACGCCGATGGTCTGGTGTGCCTGACGGGCTGCGCGCAGCGAGGAGTGCACGAGGAGCCCACCGCACGACGGCTGCTCGATGCCTTCGGGCCGCGCAATCTGCGGGTGGAGCTGCAGCGTCCCTTCACCCGCCACGACCGCGCTCGCAACCACGCTTTGGCCGCGCTGGCGCGGCGACTGGGCGTGGCCTGTGTGGCCAGCGGCGACGTGCACGCGCATGCCCGCTCGCGCGCTGAGCTGCAGGACGCGTTCGTGGCGCTGCGCCACCACACCACGCTCGATGCCTCCGAGCCGCTGCGACGGGGCAACCACAGCCATGTATTGAGCACTCCGCAGGCGATGGCTAAGCGCTTTGACGATCATCCTCAGGCGGTGGCAGAGACGCTGCGCCTCGCCGAGCGGCTCCGCTTCGACCTGAGCAAAGACCTCGGTTATCGCTATCCAGGGGCCGAGGACGCCAGTGCGCTGCGCCGGCTGGTCGAGCTGTGCCAGGCGCGGCTGGAGGATCGCTACAGCCGCGATCAGGTTCCGGCTGATAATCGCCGGCAGGCGCAGGTGCGCTTGGAGGAGGAGATGCACGTCATCGATCGCCTCGGCCTGGCGGGCTTCTTCCTGCTGCATCACGACATGCTGGAGCTGGCACGCGAAGTCGCCCTTGAGGTGAGAGGTCACGGCGATTCGCCGCGCTCGCTGTTGGCGCCTGGGCGCGGGCGCGGTTCCTCGGTGTCCTCGATCGTCTGCTACCTCACAGGTCTCTCGCATATCGACCCGATCGCCAATGGGCTGCTGCTAGGGCGCTTCCTGCATGAGGATCTGCACGGGCTACCCGACATCGATCTGGACTTCCCGCGCGATATTCGCGAGGTCTTGATCCCGCGTGTGCACGAGCGCTATGGGCACGAACGCGCGGCGCTGGTGGCGGCCTTCCCCACCTATCGCGCGCGCGGGGCGATACGCGAGCTCGGCAAGGTCCTGGGGCTGCCGCCGGGGGAGATCGAGCGCATGGCGCGAGCCGCGGAGAATCACATGGGGGCGCCCGCACATGACATCGCCACCGCCTCTCCCTCTCCCTCTCGCTCTGAGCGCTGGCGCTGGTTGACGCGCTTAGTGGGAGAGGCATACGGATTGCCTCGCCACCTCTCGCAGCACCCCGGCGGGATGGTGATAGCCACGCGGCCGCTGATCGACTGCTGCCCGGTGGTGCCGGCGGCGATGGAGGGCAGGCAGATGGTGCAGTGGGACAAGGACTCCTGCGCCGACGCCGGTTTTCTGAAGATCGACCTGCTGGGGCTGGGGATGCTCTCGGCGGTGGAGCGCTGTGTGGATCTGATCGCCCGCACCCGCTCAGAGCGCATCGATCTCTCGCGCATCCCCTTCGACGACCCTCGCACCTTCGCAGCGATCCGCGAGGCGGACACGGTGGGGGTCTTTCAGATCGAGAGCCGCGCGCAGATGCAGTCGCTGCGTCGCACCTTGCCCCGCGATCTAGACGACCTGACGGTACAGGTGGCGATCGTGCGTCCAGGGCCGATCCAGGGCGGCGCGATCAACCCTTACATCGAGCGCCGTCAGCGCTTACGCGAAGACCCCTCCTATGAGATCCCCTATCCGCACCCTTCGCTGCGGCCGGTGCTGGAGGCGACCTTGGGCACGGTGATCTTCCAGGACCAGGTCATGGAAGTCGCCCAGGCCTTCGCCGGTTTTGCTCCGAGCGCGGCCGATGGCCTGCGTAAGGCGATGAGCCGCAAGCGCTCCTACGAGGCGTTGCAGAGCCACCGTGAGAGCTTCCTGGCGGGCGCGCAACAGCACGTGGGCGCCGATGCGCAGACAGCCGAGCGGGTGTGGGAGATGGTCTCAGGCTTCGCCGGCTTTGGCTTTCCCAAGGCACACGGCGCCGCCTTCGGGCTGCTTGCCTACCAGTCCACGTGGTTGCGCGTTCACTATGGCCCCGAGTTTCTGTGTGCGCTGCTCAACGAGCAGCCGATGGGTTTCTACGCACCCGATAGCCTCGTGCACGAGGCCGAAGGGCGCGGGATCAAGGTGCTGGGGATCGATGTCAATGCCTCCGAGGTGGAGTGCACTGTGACCGATGGGGGTGTCCGCCTGGGCCTGGGCTACATCAAAGGCGTGGGCGCCGCCGATGCGAAGGAGCTGGTGGCGGAGCGCGAGCGCGCAGGACCATTTCGCAGCCTGGGCCAGCTCGCGGGCCGGGTCGGAGCGACACGGGGCGTGCTGGAGCAGCTCGCCTGGTCGGGCGCCTGCGACAGCCTCGTGCCGGCGGGGCCGGCACTGATGCAGGCAGGGGCCTCAGGGATCTCCAGGGCCTCAGACGCGCGCAGGCGCCCGGCGCTGTGGGGGATGGGAATTCCCACCCGCCCGGCTGCCCCAGGGCATACCGTCGCTGGGGACATCCAGCTGGCGCTGCCGCTGGAGTTGCCCGCGGCTCCTCGGCTGCGCCCGCTCAGTCGCTGGCAACGCCTGCTTGCCGACTACGCCACCAGTGGGGTGACCGTGGGCGACCACGTGATGGCGGCCTTGCGTTCGCGCCTGCAGGTGCCAATGCTCGCAACCAGCGCTCAGCTTCCTCGCCTGCCGCAGGGGTGCTCGGTGACGGTCGCGGGATTGGTCATTGCACGACAGCGTCCCGGCACCGCCAAGGGAACCATGTTCCTGCTGTTCGAGGACGAGTGGGGCACGATCAACCTGATCGTGCCGCGCGCGGTGTATGAGAGCCATCGGCCCTTGGCGCGCGCTGAGCCGCTGCTGCTGGCCCGCGGGCGCTTGGAGCGCTCGCAGGAGGGGGTGCTGAATGTGATCGTGCGCGAGCTGGCGGCACTGGAGGGTTTCCTGGATGCCGAGGAGCCGAGGTCCGAGGCGCGCGTGCATCGTCTGCACGCCGAGCGGATCGCGGCGGCAGAGGGGGAAGAGGAGGATGGCGCCGAGATGGGAGCAAGCATGCGCGCCGTGGCGCCGCCGGTACAGAGTTTCGCGGCGGGGCGGCGGCGGTAGTGGACAATACCTTCGCTACCCTGAGCCCATCGCGCGCCTGGGTGACACTGACCTGGAGGTCTTTCCCTTCTGCCTCGGCGGCAACGTATTCGGCTGGACGATCGACGAAGAGCGCTCGTTTGAGGTGCTCGATGCATACGCGCAGGCCGGCGGCAACTTCATCGACACGGCTGACACCTATGGTCGCCACGGGTCTGGTGGAGCGGGAGAGTCCGAGCGGATCATCGGTCGCTGGATGACTGCCCGCGGCAACCGTGAGCAGATGGTGATCGCCACCAAGGTGGGTATGTCAGCGGATTTGCATGGGCTTTCCGCGGACACCATCAGACGCGGCGTCGAGGCTTCGCTTGAGCGACTCGGGGTCGATCGCATCGATCTCTACTACGCCCACCAGGACGATCCCGAGACGCCTTTGGAGGAGACTCTGGCGGCGTTCCGGGCGGTGATGGATGAGGGGCACATACGCCACGTGGGCGCCTCCAACTACAGCGCTCAGCGTCTCACTGAAGCGCTGAGCCTCGGCGAGCAGGAGGGCCTCGCGCGTTATGTCGCCTTGCAGCCTCATTACAACCTGATGGAGCGCGATTACGAGCTTGATTTAGCGGGTGTATGCGAGCGCTACGGTCTCGCCTGCATCCCTTACTTCGGCTTAGCCCGAGGCTTTCTCACCGGTAAGTACCGTCCCGACGGTGAGCAGGTCGATAGCCCGCGTGCCTCAGGGGTGCGCGCGAACTACTTCAATGCGCGCGGCTTTGCGGTGCTTGATGCGCTCGATGACATCGCCGCTGCCCATGGCCAGTCGGTGGCGGCCGTTGCGCTCGCATGGCTGCTCGCCCAGTCGACTGTCGCAGCACCGATCGCCAGCGCCACGTCTGTGGAGCAGCTCTCAGAGCTGTTGCCTGCGGCGAGCATCGAGCTGTCAGAGGCGGAGGTCGAGCGTCTGGGTGCCGCCAGCGCATAAGGACTCGCAGCGCATAAGGCGACTCGCAGCGGCGCATAAGCGGAGTCGAACTCGATTAAGACGCGGGCTCAGTCAGGCGACTCAGCGAACGATTACGTCGCGCAGCGCATCATCGATCGCGGCCAGCGTCTGCTCATCCAGTGTGATGCCCGATGCGGAGGCGTTGGCGTATACCTGCTCAGGACGGCTGGCACCAACGATCGCCGAGGCGACATTGGACTGGCGCAGCACCCAGGCCAGCGCCAACTGAGCCATCGACAGCCCGGCGTGCTCAGCCACGGGCTTCAGTCGCTGTACCGCCTCCAACACGCGATCGTCCATCAGCCGGTCGATGAAACCGCTCATGCTCTCGCTGGCGGCGCGACTATCAGCCGGCGGCTGCTCGCCGGGGCTGTACTTTCCGGTGAGCACGCCCTGGCCGAGCGGAGACCAGACGATCTGCGAAATCCCCTCGCTTTCGCACAGCGGAATCACCTGCGCCTCGGGCGCTCGCCACAGCATCGAGTACTGCGGCTGGCTTGAGACCCAGCGCTCTGACTCGGACAGCTCAAGCGACGCTTCGATCTGCTCCACGGGCCACTCGCTGAAGCCGATATGACGTGCCTTGCCTGCCTGCACCACTTCGCTTAGCGCCTGCATCGTCTCCTCCAGCGGCGTCGAGCTGTCGTAGCGGTGGCACTGGTAGAGATCCACGTAGTCGGTGCGCAGACGCAGCAGCGAAGCATCGATCTGCTTGTGGATCTGTGCCTTGGACAGTCCCATGTCCGTGCCGGACATCGGGAAGAACACCTTCGTCGCCAGCACATAGGAAGAGCGCTCATAACCCGAGAGCACTTCGCCCAGCAGCGACTCCGCCGCGCCGCGTCCGTAGACGTTCGCGGTGTCGATGAAGTTAATTCCCGCCTCGAATGCGGCCTTCACGCAGGCCTCCGCCTGCTGCTGCTCGACTCCGCCCGAGTAGGTCAGCCACGAGCCCAGGCTGATCTCTGAGACCTCGATGCCGCTGCTGCCGAGCTGGCGGAAGTTCATCGCGCCTGATCCGGGAGGTTCACGTGTTGCAGCCTAGCCGTTATGTTGGTCCCAGGACCTGTGAGCGATGGATGATTGATTTCGCGCGAGCGCCACGATGATGTCATGACGATGCTGCCATGACGCTGCCTTCGATCGACCCAAGCCTGCGTATCGCCTCCGTGCATCTTGCCGTGAGCGATCTGCCTCGCAGCATCGACTTCTATGAGCGCGTCATGGGTCTGCCCCTGATCGCAAGCGATGAGGACCGTGCGCTGCTTGGTCCAGACAGTGAGCATCCGTTGTTGCGACTCACCCGCATCGCGCATGCCACCCCGGTGCCGCGGGGCAGTACAGGGCTCTTCCACGTCGCCTACCTGTACCCCACGCGCCGGGCGCTGGCCGAGGGCGTGCTGCGCCTCGCGCACAATCGCTGGTCAATCGATGGCGTCGCTGATCATGGGGTTTCTGAGGCCATCTACCTGAGCGACCCCGACGGTCTTGGCATCGAGATCTACGCCGATCGTCCCCGCGAGCAGTGGTCGCGCCCGGCCACAGGGCATGGCGTGAACATGGTCACCCTTCCTCTCGACCTCGATAATCTGCTCGCCGACGCTCCTGGTGCTCCCACGACATCGGTGCCGGCAGGCACCGTCGTGGGGCATGTTCATCTCAAGGTCGCCGACGTGCCCAGAGCGAGCGCGTTCTACCGCGATGGGCTGGGGCTGGATGAGCAGGCGCGTATGCCAGCTGCTGCCTTTCTCTCAGCCGGCGGCTACCACCACCATGTGGGTCTCAACTCCTGGCACAGTCAGAACGGCTCGCCACCGCCCGACACCGCCCCCGGCCTGCGCCTGGTTGAGTTCGCACTCAGCGGCCCCGCCGAGCTCGACGCGCTTGAGCGCAGGCTGGGCGAGACGTTGCGCAACTCGACGGAGCGACCCCTGGTAACCGCCGACACGGGGGATAGGTGTCTGGTGCTGCGCGATCCAAACCGGATTGCGCTGGGATTCAGCTGAACACCGGGTGGCGCGAGCGCTCAGCGATGGCTACCTGCGTCTGAGTCTCGGCGGGCTGTAGCGGCGGCTGCATTCATACCCGTAGCGCTCGTACTGACGCTCGGCGCCGATGGCGCAATACTCGCCCGCATGTAGACACTTATGTGACCCATTGATGACAGCTGAGGTGTAGCTGGCACTACAGGTTTTCGCCGTGACGGCGCTCGGCTGCGCCGGTGCCGGCACGACCGCTGGTACTGCGAAGGCGATCGCGGCAAGTGCCGCGGCAATCGTTGCCTTCATGATGGTAATGGTGAGGTAAGGCTCACTTCACCTGAAGGGTCGAGCCCTCCGGCAGCGCGCAAGGCCATGTTCTGGTGCTTGGTGACGTACCAGAAATGCAAGACGTAGGGGACAACGAGGAAGATTCCCGGAAATACGAGTAAAAAGGCGAGGATTGGATTGATCTGCTCATAGCGCTCAATGCCGCCGAGGCGCTGGGCGCGCTTGATCCTCTGACCGTAGTTGTAGATCGAAAGGAGCGGTGGCACGATCAGCCAACCTCCTAGAAGTATCGCAAGCACAGACTGTGGCGGGCTGGAGTGCGCGAGGTTCTGATCCTCGCCGGCGATTCCGACATCCTTTAACTCGTCATTGACGAAGTAATACCAGCAGTAGTAATAGATACCGAGAGTAAGGATCGTTAGCCCAAAGCCCACCCAGAAGCTGCGGATCTTCCCGGCAGCCCCTGTGCCGAACTCAACTTCCTGTGCCACCGTGCGCCTCCCTCGTCGTTGTGCCTGGAGGACCCTACACAATCCCTGATCCGAGTGATCTGATCGTTCCGCACAGGGGACTCGGGTGGCGGCGGGGGAGCGCCCCTCAGCGCGGCTGCACAACCAGCGCCTGTGTAGCGAGGCCAAACGGACCTTGCTCGTCGTGCAAGACGCTCTCGGCCCAGGCGATGCCGCCGGGATGCAGCAACGTGCGGGCATCCAGGGCGACCCACTCGCCCGCGGGGCGGCGGCTGAGGGTGATAGCAAGGTCGGCGTTGATGAACAGATAGTCCTCGAATGGGAGAACGGCGCTGACGCCATTGCCGAAGTCGGCCGTGGCGGCGGCGCGCGCGAGGGAGGTGAGAGGGTCGCCGGGGAGCAATGGATGGCGCAGGCGCATCCAGACGGTGGCGTGGCCAACGGGCGCATGGGAGGTTGTGGAATCAAGCTCGGGCAGCTCGCCCGTCAAGGGCTGGCCGCTGAGGAACCGCATCTCCATGGCGCTGGCGGCGAAGCTCTTGCGCTCGTCGTCATCGAGCGCGAAGCGGACGGGGTGGCCCTGTTGGGGGCCAGCCAGCGGGGGCGGGCTGTGCGTGGCCACCTGGGCCAGGGCGAGGTCCGGCAGCTTCTGCGGCGCGGCGAGGATACGCAGGCCGCGAGCCTTGCAGACAAGGACGCCATCGGCGTGCAATTCGGCCTCCAGCTCCTGCACCCTGCGCCCTGGGCGCGTCATGCGCGTGGTCAGCTCCAAGGGAGCCAGGGGGACGGGGCGCAAAAAGGAAAAGGACAAACGCGCAAGAGGCAACTCGACGCCGGGCTCCATGCGCTCAAAGGCCGAGGCGATCAGCGCGGCGGGGGCGCCGCCGTGCAACGCGCGCCGGTCCCACGGTCCGCGAGCCTGCTCGGTTGGCATGAAGCGCCCATCGCCCTCATCGAGAAAGATGCTTTCAGTGCTCGCGCCCGTCATCGCGCCGGGATGCTAGTGCGCATCCCGGCGCGATGGACTTGAGGTCAGGCCTGCTTGACGGCCGAGACGTCCAGCACCAGCTTGACCTTGTCGCCGACGAGCAGGTTGCCGCTGCCCAGTGCCTGGTTGAACTTCATGTCGTAGTCGCCGCGCGAGAGCTGGCCGACGATCTCCAGTCCAACGCGCTCGTTACCCCATGGGTCGGTGTCCGTGCCCTGGACCACGGCCTCCAGGCGAATCTCCCTGGTCACGCCGTGGAGCGTCAGGTTGCCGAGGATGCGGAAAGTCTCGTCATCGACCGGCTCAATGCTTGTGGACTCAAACGACAACTCGGGGAAGCGCTCGGCGTCAAAGAAATCCGGCGAGCGGAGGTGCTCGTCGCGCTGGGGCTCATTGGTGTCGATGGAGGCGGTCTTCACGGTGCCGTAGGCCTTGGCGGTTGAAAGGTCGTCTCCCACCTCAAGCGTGCCCTCGAACTCGGTGAACTCACCGCGGACGGTGGCGATGCCCATGTGCTTGACGGCAAAGCCGACCTTGGAATGCGCCTGGTCGGCTGTCCAGGTGCCGGTGGGGACGAGGGTGGTGGTGGTGGCGGTGGCGCTCATTGGTAGCTCCTTGATTTCGGTTGCGCGGCGGGTGGTGCCGCCGCGCTAGATTTAGTTGTGCGCGCAATCATAGAGGAAAGTCGTTGCGTGCGCAACTATCTCTTCCGCGGCTGCCCAATGTCAGCTCGGCATGCGAGCCACAAACTCCCTGAGCTTGCCCGGATCGCGCAACGGCGCCCCGTGCCCGAAGCACGCCAGCGCTGGCTCCAGCGCGGCGAGGCGCCGCGCTGACTCGCGGTTGCGGGCCGGATCGGGCGTGAAGACCACTGGCGGCTCGTGCAGCCCAGGCACCCCCGTGAGGACGTGCATGTTGTTGAGCACGTCGCCGAGGATCAGCACACGGTCTGATTCGCGCCAGTAGGCGACATGGCCGGGCGAGTGCCCCGGCACCTCCAGCACGGTAAAGCCTGCCACCTCATCGCCCTCGCTTAGAACGCGCGCGACGCGATGAGGCGGACCGGTCCACCAGCGTGCCTGCGCCCGGTTCAGCCAGCCTGGCGCCTGCGAATTGCCAACCCCGCCTGGTGTTTCCATCGCTGCAACATCCCCCTGCCCGCACCAAAGCGGAATGCCGAGCTGCTCACAGATCGCGTGACTGGCGCCCTGGTGATCAGGGTGGGCGTGCGTCAGGGCGTGCGCGGTGACCTTCTTGCCGGCGATCTGGCGCATGATGCGCCGCTCGCCCTGCCGTGTCGCCGCGTCGATCAGCACATCACCGACGAGATAGACGTTGATCGCGTTCGGCGGGAAACCGCGCAACAGGTAGACGTCCTCGGCCAGCTGCTTCATTTTGATCCCCTCTCCGCGGACATTCCGCGCTGGTTCCTGCTGCCTTGTCGGTGACAGCCCCGTTTATTCCCGCGCCTGCTCCCAAGAGAACCCCCGCACTGCAAAGACCAACCCGAACGCGCCCCACAACCCGATCACGGCAAGCGCCGTGAGGTTGTCGCTCAAGCCCTTGCCGCTCACCATCGCTCCTTCCAGACCATCGATCAGATGCGTGAGCGGTAGCGCTTCGGCAATGTCGCGTAGGAAGACCGGCACGTTCTTGACGTCATAGAAGACGCCCGAGATGAAGATCACCGGCAGGAACACCGCGTTGACGTAGGCGGCGGTGGACTCGAAGTTGGGGATCACATGAGCGAACGCCACGCCCAGTGAGGCGAAGCAGATGACGCCGGCGATGACGAACACCACCAGCTCGGCCCAGTCCTGCGGCCAGCTCGTGCCGAAGAAGAGCTTGCCGGCGACAGTGATGATCGTGATCTGCAAGGCCGTATTGGTGACGGCATTGGCCGCCACGCCGCCGAAGTAGGAGATGGTCGGCAGCGGCGTGCCGTGGATGCGCTTGAGCACGCCGCGCTCGCGCAGGAACACGATGTTGTAGGCGAGCGCCGTGAAGGTGGTGGACATCACGCTCATCGCCGCGATGCCCGGCACCAGATGATCGAGCTTGCTCTGTTCGCTGTGAAAGAGCGCTCCGAAGAACGCCAGGAACAGCAGCGGCAGCAGGAAGTTGAAGAAGGCCGCGCTGGGGTTGCGCCAGAACATGCGCCGCTCCAGGCGGTACTGGCGCCAACTGAGTAGCAGAGGGTGGGGCAGTCGGCCGGAGGCCGGCGTGCCGGGCCCCTCTATGCTCCCGGTCAGCGCGTCAGACATCGGCGGTCAGCTCCAGATAGACATCCTCAAGCGAGGGGCGCCCGACGCTCAGCTCCTCAAGGCGCTCCCCGCGGGCAAGCGCACCCTCGGTGAGCTCGTGCAATAGGCGCGTGGGGTCGTCGGTCTCGTGCTCAACCAGCTCACCTTGCACGTTGCGATAGGTGACCCGATAGTGCGACGCGCCAACTCCCAGCTCGCGCGGTGGCCCGATCGCCAGCACGCGCCCATCCTTGACGATCGCCACTCTGTCGGCGAGCGCCTGGGCCTCATCCAGATAGTGCGTGGTCAGCAGGATCGTCTTGCCCAGCTCGCGCAGCGAACGGATCGTTTCCCAGGCGGTGCGTCGCGCCTCAGGGTCAAAGCCGGTGGTGGGCTCATCCAGGAAGATCAGCTCGGGATCGCCCACCAGCGCCAGCGCGAAATCCAGGCGCCGCAGCTGACCTCCTGAAAGCTTGCGGCTGCGCACATCGGCCTTCTCCAGCAAGCCTACGAGCCCTAGGACCTCTTGCACATCGCGCGGGCGCGGGTAGAAGCCGGCCCAGTGGCGCAGCGCCTCGCGCGGGGTGATGTGGCCGTAGATGCCGCCGGACTGCAGCACGATGCCGATGCGCTGGCGCAGCTCCCGGCTGCGCACCGCGGGGTCGTGACCCAACACCGCCACCTCGCCGCTGCTGCGCTGGCGGTAGCCCTCAAGGATCTCCACGGTGGTGGTCTTGCCGGCGCCGTTGGGGCCAAGCAGTCCGAACACCTCGCCGCGCTGCACGGCGATGTCGATGCCGCGCACGGCCTCGAACTCTCCGTAGCGCTTGCGCAGATCGCGCACTTCGATGGCCGGGTCTCCGCTCACGAATGAATCATGCCAGGCACGCTCAGCCGGCTTGGCGACAGCGGTTCATCGGCATGCAGGTGCTGCAGGCCGTAGCGCAGCAGCGTAAGTGTGTCTGCATCGCGGACCCCTTCACTGGGATCGCCTAAAACGACGCTGATCAGCACAGCATTGCCGCGGCGTGCGGCGCCCACCAAGCAGTAGCCGGCGTCTGAGGTGTGGCCGGTCTTGACTCCCACAACAAACGGATAGCGGCCCACCAGGTCGTTGTGATTGATCATCACCTGGCCGTCGGTCAGGCGCTCGCTGTGCTCTCCCACGACGCCCGCGACCGTCTGGTTGCGCATCAGCACCAGCGCCAGTCGCGCCAGATCACCGGCGCTTGAGTAGTTGCCGGGGGTGTCCAGTCCCACGGGCGTGGAGTAATGCGTGTGGCGCATCCGCAAGCGGCGGGCCGCCGCATTCATCCAGTCCACAAAGCGACTTGTCGAGCCCGCCAGATCGACCGCCAGCGTGTGCGCGGCGTCGCCACCGCTCGGCAGCAGCATCGCCTTGAGCAGGTCTCTTACCGTCAGCTTCTGACCCGCCACCAACCCGGCGACGGTCTCGCCGGGGGAGGCGCTGTAGGGCTGCACCCTCAGCACGTGCCCCGCGCTGGCATGGGTGATCGCCACGTAGGCGGTCATCATCTTGGTAGTGCTGGCGATCGCTCGCCGTTCATAGGGGTTGTGGGCATAGAGAACCTCCTCGGTGCCCGAGATGATGCTGCTGGCGTCTCCTTGTAGGACAATCGCCGCGCCTGCGCTTATCAGCGGCTGGTCTGCTCCGGCTCCTGCGCTTGACGGCGCCCCCAACAGCGCCGCCGCGGCGGCGCTGAGCAGCAGCGCTCGCCGGAGCACCGGCGCTCGCCGGGCTACCAGTGGACCCCTCGCATAAGCGTGGCCATCGCGATCTGCTCGGCCGAGGCGCGCTCCTCAACGTTCTTCTCACCGCGCGCAGCGGCGGAATCGGGGAATACGCGATAAGCGGTGTGCAGGATCCTGTCCACCGCATTAGGCGCCAGCACATACAGGACCTCGCCGAATGTGCCCAGACGGGTGTTGATCACCTTGGGCTTGGAGCGCAGTGCCTCGCACACCAGGTCCGCTGCCTCCTCGGGCGTGGCGGCGGGGAAAGAGTCATACATCTTGGTGGGAGCGATCATCGGCGTGCGCACCAGCGGCATGTGGATCGTGGTGAAGGTCACCCCGTCGCCGATCACCTCGCTGGATGCCACGCGCGTGAAAGCATCGAGCGCGGCCTTGGAGGCGACGTAGGCGGAGAAGCGTGGCGGGTTGGTCTGCACGCCAATCGAGGAGATGTTGACGATGTGCCCCGATCCCCGCGCGCGCATCGTCGGCAACAGGCCCATGATCAGCTTGACCGCGCCGAGGTAGTTCAGCTGGATCGTGCGTTCGTAGTCGTGAAAGCGCTCGTAGCTGAGCGCGACCGAGCGGCGGATTGAGCGCCCGGCGTTGTTGACCAGCATGTCCACTGCCGCGTGGTCGGCCAGGATCTGCTCCACCAGCTCATCGATCGAGTCCAGGTTGGAGAGGTCGGCGCTGTAGACATACGCGCTGGCGCCCTCCGCTTCTATCTCCAGCTTGACTTCCTCCAGCTTCTCGGCGCCGCGCGCGACCAGCAGCGGAATGCCGCCGGCCTGCGCGACCTTCAGCGCGGTGGCCTTGCCGATCCCCGAAGAGGCCCCTGTTATCAGCACCGTGCGCCCGTTTAGAGCGGCTCGCAGCGAGCGCTCCTTGAGACGGTCGGGATCGAGGTGGCGTTCCCACCAATCCCACAGCCTGCCTGCGTAGCTGGAGAGCGCCGGCACCGCGATGCCGCTGCCCGCGAGCACCCGCTCGGTCGCCTCAGTGTCGAAGCGAGGACGCAGGGAGACGTGCCCGATGACCTCCTCGGGTATGCCGAAGTCCCCCAGCAGCGCGCGGCGCGCCTCGCGCAAGCCGGGCGCTCCCGTCAGCCGTGTGAGCACTCCCAGGCCCGGAGCGGCCAGGCGCCGATCGATGCTCACCGCTGAGTGAGGCGCGTGAGCGGCCTTGGCAAACTCGTTCATCGCGTCGCTCACCCGCTGCGAGCGCGGGTTGGTCAAGTGAAATGCCTGCCTGTCCAAGTCCGGCTGATGCGCGATGTAGTCGAGCGCGTCGGCCACGAAGTCCACCGGCACGATGTTGGTATAGCCAAGGTCGAGGCCCACCAGCGGCAGCCACTGCGGCAGCAGACGGCGCATTCGCTGCAGCGCCTTGAAGAAGTAGTAAGGACCGTCGATCTTGTCCATCTCGCCGGTGCGCGAGTCGCCCACGACGACCGCCGGCCGGTACACGCGCCACGGCACCTTCGCCTGCTCACGCACGATCCGCTCTGACTCGAACTTGGTTCGGTGGTAGGGCGAGGGCAGATGCTGGCCCTCATCGAACATGTCCTCGCGGAAGACGCCTTTGAAGTCGCCGGCCGCGGCGATCGAGGACACGTGGTGAAGACAGCCGGCCTGCAGCGCCTTTGCCAACGCCACCGCCTCGGCTGTGCCGCCGACGTTGACGTTGCGGTTGCGCTCCTCGGAGGCGGTCATGTCATATACGGCCGCCAGATGAAAGAAATGCTCGACGCTGCCGCGCAGCTGCGCTATCTGCAGCTTGTCGACTCCCAGCAGCGGCAGCGTGAGGTTGCCCGCGACGGGGTGCACGCGCTCACTGACCGTCGGCCCATAGATGCCTTCCCAGCGTTTGATGAGCCGCTCCATGCGCGCCTCGGAGCCCTCGCGCACGAGCACATAGATGTCACCCTCGCGCAGTAACAGACGCTCCACGAGGTTGTGCCCGATGAAGCCGGTTGCGCCGGTTACGAAGTAGGCCACCCAGCGAGGATAGCCGCCGCCGCCCAAAGCGGGTTCTTACGCCGCGGCCTGAACGGTTCTTACGCCGCGGCCCGAACGGTTCTTACGCCGCGGCCCGAACCGTTCTCAGGCGCCTGCGCCCGCGCCTCCCCGTCCCTCACCGGCGGCAAAGCGCCCGGCGCCCGCCGCGGCGTCGGCGAACACCTGTGGGCCGGCCTGCGCCTCCAGCTCAAGGCCCTCGGCGAGGGTCATGCCCAACCCCTCGATCGCCGCTCGGCGGTCGGCCAGCATCGTGCGCTGCGGGAAGCCCGCCAGCCCCTCGGCCAGCGCCAAGGCGCGCTGCAAATGGCCGCCCTCGGGGACCACCTCGGTCAGCAAGCCCATCGTCAATGCCTCCTGCGCATCGATCATGCGCCCTGTGAGAATCAGGTCGAGCGCACGACCCAAGCCCACCACACGCGCCATGCGCTGCGTGCCTCCGTCGATCAGCGGCACTCCCCAGCGGCGCTCGGGGAAGCCCAAGGTGGAGCCTGCGGTGGCGACGCGCAGATCGCACCACAGCGCCAGCTCAAGCCCGCCCGCCAAGCAGTAGCCGGAGATCGCCGCGATAGTCGGCTTGGAGGGCGTCAGGCGCGTGAAGCCCATCGGTCCCTCGGGCGCCATCAGGCGGCCGGCGAAGCTGTCAATCGCCTTCAGATCCGCGCCTGCGCAGAAGGAGACACCACCCGCCCCCGTGAGCACCAGTACGCGGGCGTCCGCCTCGGCCTCAAAGCGCTCAAAGCCCGCGTGCAGGGCAGCGGCCGTCGGGCCATCGACCGCATTGCGCCGCTCCTGGCGGTCGATCGTCAACACCGCCGCTGCGCCCTTGCGCTCATAGCGGACGGCTTCTGAAGTGCTCATCGGGCCGCCGTGCGGCTCGCTACCAGCCGCCACGCCAGGTGGCGTTGCCCGCATGCGCCTTCTTCGCTGCCTTGCGGGCTTCCTTGCGCTTGTCCAAGCGCCACTGCAACAGGCTAATCATCAAGATGAAGAGCGGGAAGAAGAGGATCAGGATGAAGCCGGCGTTGGTCACGACCTTGTCGTTGGTCGCTCCATAGAAGCCCCGCCCGTCGTTCTCGGCCAGAGCCGCGGGGGCCAGCACGAGCAAGAGGACCAGGGCAGATGCCAGGGCGGTAGGCAGACGGCGCGTCATCAAGAGGAATCCTACCCTGTCAGCGGATGGCAGTACTGATCGCATCAGACCTACACAAGGACATCGCTGGCAAACCACTGCTGCGCGGGGTTTCCTTCAAGCTTGAGCGCCGCGAGCGCATGACGATCGCGGGGCGTAACGGCGCGGGCAAGACGACGCTGCTGCGGATGCTCGCGGGGGAGACCGCGATCGATCGCGGCGAGCTGATCCTCAGCAAGGGCGCGCGCGTAGCCCTGCACGACCAGCGCCCCCCGCGCGAGCGCGGCATCTCGCTGCGCGACTACGTGCTCTCCGGCTGCGTCGAGGAGTTGCGCGTGGAGGCCGAGCTGAGCGAGCTTGAGCGGCGTATGGCCGCAGGCACCGATGACGAAGCCACGCTTGAGCGCTACGCCCGCGCGCAGGGACGTCTAGATACCTACGGTGGCTATCTATGGCGCGATCGCGCCACCGTCATGACGCGCGGCCTGGGCTTCTCCGAGCAGGACCTCGACCGTGGCCTTGACACTTTCTCCGGCGGCCAGCTCACGCGTGCCTCACTGGCGCGCGCGCTGGCGACGAGCGCCGACGTGCTGCTGCTGGACGAGCCCACCAACCATCTCGACATCGAGTCGCTGGAGTGGCTTGAGCAGACCCTTGTGAGCCTCGATGCGGCGGTGGTGCTGGTCGCGCACGACCGTTGGTTCCTGGAGGCCGTGGGCACGGCGGTGCTTGAGCTTGATTTGGGCCCACCCACCCGCACGCGCTTCTTCGCGGGCACCTGGAGCCGCTGGCGCTCCGAGCAGGCCGCGCGCGAGATGGCGCTCGGCAAGGCGATCGACAAGCAGCGCGCGGAGATCGAGCGCATGGAGCGCTTCGTGGAGCGCTTCCGCTACAAGGCGACGAAGGCCCGCCAGGCGCAGTCGCGCGTGAAGAAGCTCGCGAAGATCGAGCGCATCGAGCGCGGGGTGGGTGGGTCCAATTCAATCAAGGGCCTGGAGTTCGCCTTCAAGGCACCCGAGCGCTCGGGCAGGGTGATCTTCGAGCTGAGCGACGGGAAGATCCAGATCGGGGAGCCGGCGATCACGCTGATGGAGCACGTCGAGCTGTGGCTCGAACGCGGCGAGCATGTATCGCTGGTGGGCCCCAACGGCACTGGCAAGACCACCTTGATCGAGACCCTCGCGAGCAGGCGCGAGCTGGCCGCGGGCAAGCTCAGCACCGGTCACAACGTGAAAGTCGGCTACCTCTCCCAGCACGCCGAGGAGCTGGGCGCCGGGGGCGGCTCGGGCGCCAACCCCAACCCCAGCGTGCTGGAAGCGGCGCAGCGTGCCACGGGGCTCACGCCCAACAAGGCACGCTCGTTGCTTGGCGGCTTTCTCTTCTCCGGTGAGGACGCTGAGAAGCCGCTCGATGGGCTCTCCGGGGGGGAGCGCCGTCGCTTGTCACTTGCGATTCTTGTTCACTCCGGCGCCAATGTCTTGATTCTCGACGAGCCTACGAACCATCTCGACATCGAGTCGCGCGAGGCGTTGGAGGACGCCCTGGGCGCCTTCGAGGGCGCGGTGCTGCTGGTCTCTCACGATCGCGCCCTGCTCGACGCCGTAGGCACCCGCACGGTGGCGATCGAGCAGCGCACGCTGCACAGTTACCTCGGGGGCTGGCCAGAGTATGTGCGTGTCCGCGAGGAGCGCCGCGCCGCGGGGGAAGATTTGCAAGGGGCGCCGGCGGCGTCTGCGAACGGCGCAGCGCCGCGGAACGAGCCGGAGCCGGCCGCCAAGCCTGGGAAGACCAAGCAGAGCAAGCCGCCCGAGCCCAGCAAGCCCAAGGCCGCCGAGCCCTCCAAGAATCGCCTGCGCGAGCAGCAGAAGGCCGAGCGAGCGGTGGAAGCGGCCGAAGCAGCGATGCGCACGATCGAAGACGAGTTGGCCGATCCTGCGCAATGGGCCAGCAAGTACGATGTGGCGAAGTCCGAAGCTCGTCATACCGCCGCCAAGCGCGCCGTCGAGCAGGCCTACGAGCACCTGGAGGCGCTCCAGGGGTGAGCGCGCCCCCTGCGTGCCAGCGATGAGCGCCTTTGCGTGCCAGGGTGGGCGCCTTTGCGTGCCAGGGTGGGCGCCCTGGGTATCTAGACTGAGAGGCTGTGACTGACCGCGTCAAGACCGCACGCAACGTGGCGATCGTCCTGCTGATCGCCGCTGCCGTTCAGTTCCTGCCCGGCGGGGGCCGCGCGGCCAACACGTTCGCGGCGACTCTCTCCGTCATCTTCGCCGCCGGCCTGGGCTATATGGGCGTGAGGCTCTACCGCGAACGGCGCGTGGACCTCTATGGCTTGGGAGACCGCCAGCGCGCTCTGCTCTACGGCGCGATCGCGGTAGCGGTGTTCGCAGCCGCCGCCCGGCCGCGTATGTGGCAGACGGACTTCGGCGAGTTCGTGTGGTTTGTGCTGGTGGGCATGGTCGTGTACACGTTGGTTGCCGTCTACCGCTTCGCGCGCACCTATTGAGCCTCGCTGATCGAAGCAGGGAGACGCTCGCATGAGCGAGCATCCCCTTTTAGGCCAGCGCCGCAACCTCCCCGATGAGCCCGGCGTGTACCTCTTTCGGGACGCCAAAGGCCGCGTGGTCTACGTGGGCAAGGCCAAGTCGATACGCAAGCGGGTGGCCTCGCATTTCTCCAAGGCGCAGGTCCCCTCAAGCCCCGGCCACGCGGAGATGGTGGCAAGCGTCGAGAACGTTGAGTGCCTGGTGGTGGCCAGCGAGGCGGAGGCACTGCTGGCGGAGCAGAGCTTCATCAAGCAGTATCGCCCGCGTTTCAACATCAGGCTGCGCGACGACAAGTCCTATCCTTTTATCGCCATCTCGCTGGACGAGGACTTTCCGCGCGTGTATTTCACGCGCGAGCGCCACCGCCAGGGCAGGGCCTACTTCGGTCCTTACTCCAACGCCAAGCGCGTGAGGGGCACGCTGGATCTGCTGACCAAAGTGTTCATGTTCCGCTCCTGCACGGGAGCCGAGCCGGGTCGGCGCAGTGGCAGCCCATGCTTGGATTACTACATCAAGCGTTGCGAGGCCCCCTGTGTGGGCTATGTCTCCAAGGCCGAATACCGCCACAGCATCGACGGCGTGATCGATTTCCTCTCCGGGCGCTTCAAGACGATCGAGCGCGACCTGGAGGCACGCATGCGGGCGGCCGCGGCCGCGCAGGAGTTCGAGCAGGCCACGCTTGAGCGCAATCGTCTGCGCGCGGTGCACTCGCTGCTGCAGCGCCAGCGCGTGGCCAACGAGTCGGTCGGCACGCTCGACGCGGTGGCGATCGCGGTGGACGGCAAGGACGCCAACGCACAGGTCTTTCAGGTGCGCGACGGGGTGCTCTCTGACCGCCAGTCCTTCTACCTCTCCAACGAGACCGAGCGCGATGTGGCCGAGGTGGGGGAAGAGTTCATGCTGCAGTACTACGCCGGGCACATGTCGATCCCCGCGCTGCTCGTCGTGCAGCAGGAGATCGCCGGCCACGAGGCGCTGGCCGACGCTCTCAGCGCCAGGCGCGGCGGGCGCGTGGAGCTGCGCGTCGCCGAGCGTGGCGACAAGCGCCGCATCCTTGAGCTGGCCGAACGCAATGCGCGCCTAGCGCTCGACCAGGAGCGCCTGCGCGACGAGCGCCGCCGCCAGAGTCGCGTCGACGCGCTGGAGGGCTTGCAGCAGGCGCTTGGGCTCGACACGCTGCCGGTGCGGATCGAGTGCTTTGACATCTCAAACTTAGGTGGCACCCACACGGTGGCCGCGATGGTGGTGTTCGAGGGGGGCGCGCCCAAGAAAAGCGACTACCGCCGCTTCACTATCCGTACAGTCGAGGGCTCAGACGACTACGCCGCGATGGCGGAGGTGCTTAGCCGCCGCTTCGCGCGCTGGGAGCACCAGGCCGATGTCTCCCCGCACGACCCCCACTACGACGCGAGCTTTGCGGCGCTGCCCAATGTGGTGGTGATCGACGGCGGCCGCGGTCAGCTCACAGCTGGCCTGAAGCCGCTGCGCGGCTTTCGCCAGCGCGGGGTCACGGTGGTGTCGCTGGCCAAGCGCATCGAGGAGGTGTTCGTGCCGGGTCGCGCGGCGCCGCTGGTGCTCGATCACGCCACGCCCGAGCTGCAGCTGCTGCAGCGCGTGCGAGACGAGGCACATCGCTTCGCTATCACCCACCATCGCACGCGCCGTGACCGTGCGATGACCACCTCGCTGCTCGACGGTCTGCCGGGTGTAGGGCCCGCGCGCAAGCGTGCGCTGCTCACACACTTCGGCTCGCCTGAGGGTGTCCTGGCTGCCTCCAGTGAGGAGTTGCAGGCGGTGCCGGGGATGCCAGGGAAGCTGGCCCGCGAATTGCACGCGCTGCTGCATCGCGCCGGCTGACCGCTCTCTCATCACAAGCAGGTGGCACGGATGTCCGCCAAGCGCGCGACAATCACAGCTTGAGCGTGATCAGACCTAGACCCAAGCGTCCGCTGTTGTCCTCCGCTCGCGGCAAGTCGGCGGGCGAGTCACGGCTAGAGGATCTGGTGATCATCACGGGCTTCTCGGGCGCCGGCAAGTCCACCGCGATGAACGTCTTCGAGGACGCGGGCTATTTCTGTGTCGATAACTTGCCCCCGGAGATGATCCGCTCACTGGTTGAGCTGTTCATGCACGAGGGCTCCAAGGTGGAACGCGCGGCGGTGGTCTCCGATGTGCGCGGCGGTGTCTACTTTGAGGCCTTGCAGGCGGTGGTAGAGGAACTGGACGCGCTGGAGCTCACCCATCATGTGCTGTTCCTGGAGGCGGCCGAGCAGACGCTTGTCAACCGCTACAAGGAGACTCGTCGGCGCCATCCCCTCGCGCCCGACGGCAGCGTGGGGGACGGGGTCACGGCGGAGCGCTCGCTGCTTGAGCCGCTGCGCAGCCGCGCCAACCTGGTGATCGACACCACCACGATGTCCGCTGCCACGCTGCGCCGCAAGATCGCCGAGGAGATGCTGCCGCGCCAGCACGCCACGCGACTGGCGGTGACCTTCATGAGCTTCGGCTTCAAGCATGGGCCGCCGCGCGAAGAGGACCTGGCTTTCGATGTGCGCTTCCTGCCCAACCCGCATTACGAGGCAGAGCTGCGCGATCTCACCGGACGCGATCAAGCGGTGGTCGATTATGTCGCTCGCGGCGGGCGCCTGCAGGAGTTCTACGAGCGCCTGCACCCATTGCTTGACTTCCTGCTGGCGCAGTACGTAGCCGAGGGCAAGTCGCATCTCGTGATCGCGATTGGCTGCACCGGTGGGCGGCATCGCTCGGTGGCGATCGCCGAGCACCTCGCCGAGCGCTATCGCGCCAACGAGGACCTGGTTGTGGCGCTGACCCACCGCGATATCGACAAGCGCTCGCGCGACGCTTGAGCGCAAGGGCGGCCCTCGCAACAAGCGCTCGCGGGGACGCTTGAGCGCAAGGGCCGGCGGCCCTCGTAAGGCCCATTCGAGGCCCATTGATAGCCTTCCACGCGCCGCCGGGCCAGGGGGAAGCGCCCTCTTGTCCGGCATCGTTCATTTTCGCCCCAGCCCCAGGAGGCTCTTTGCATGGCGGTACGCGTGGGAATCAACGGCTTCGGTCGCATCGGCCGGAATGTCTTTCGGGCCGCAGCGGCACAGCAGGCCGATGTCGAGTGGGTCGCCGTCAACGACCTTACGGATGCCAAGACGCTGGCACACCTGCTCAAGTACGACTCGATTCTGGGGCCTTACCCTGGCTCCGTCGAGGAGACCGCCACAGGTCTGAGGGTTGACGGCCGCGAGCTGAGAGTGCTGGCCGAGCGTGACCCCAGCGCGCTGCCGTGGGGAGAGCTTGGCGTGGATGTGGTGATTGAGTCCACCGGTCTCTTCACCGCCCGCGAGCAGGCCGCCCAGCACCTCGCCCAGGGAGCCAAGAAGGTGATCATCTCCGCGCCCGCGAGCGATCCCGATGTGACGGTTGTGCTGGGCGTGAACTTCGAGGACGCCTACGACGCCGCCAAGCACGATGTGATCTCAAACGCTTCGTGTACGACCAACTGCCTGGCCCCGGTGGCCAAGGTGATCGCCGACACAATCGGCATCAAGCACGGTCTGATGACGACGATTCACGCCTACACCGCCGATCAGCGCTTGCAGGATCTGCCGCACAAGGACCTGCGCCGTGCGCGCGCCGCCGCAATCAACCTGATCCCTGCCTCGACCGGTGCGGCCAAGGCGATCGGCGCGGTGATCCCGGAGCTGAATGGCAAGATGCACGGCTTCGCGGTGCGCGCGCCGGTGCCCACCGGCTCGGTCGTGGATCTCACGGTGGAGTGCAAACGCGAGACGAGCGTCGAGGAGGTCAACGGCGCGCTCAAGGCCGCCACCGAGAGCGGTCCTCTGCAAGGCATCATGTCCTACACCGAGGACCCGATCGTCTCCAGCGACATCGTGCAGTCTCCCTTCTCCTCGATCGTGGACGGCCAGCTGACGGCCGTCATGGATGGCACGATGCTCAAGGTGGTTGCCTGGTATGACAACGAGTGGGGCTACTCCAACAGGCTTGTCGACCTTGTGCAGAAGGTTCTCTAGAGCGATGCAAGGTCTCCGGGCGCGGCGCAGCCGGGTGCAGAGGCGGCAATGCCGGGTACAGAGGCGGCGATGAGAAGTCTCGACGAGCTTGACGTCAGCGGCCGCAAGGTGCTGGTGCGGGTGGACTTCAACGTGCCTTTGATGAGGTTCCCAACCACTCCGGAAGGTCCTGAGATTGCGGACGACACGCGCATTCGCGCAGCGCTCCCCACGATCGAAGAGCTGCGCGGCAAGCGCGCAAAGCTGGTGCTGGTCTCGCACATGGGGCGTCCTGAAGGCCGGCCCGCGCCAGAGCTCTCGATGGCTCCTGTGGTGGCGCGCCTGCGTGAGCTGCTTCCCGATGTCAACGTCTCACTCGCCCCGCGCGTGGTGGGCGAGGAGGTGAAGGCGCGCGCTGAGGCGCTTGGCGAGGGCGATCTGCTGGTGCTCGAGAACGTGCGCTTTGAGCCGGGCGAGACCGATAACGATCCTGAGCTTGCTCGCGCCCTGGCGGATTTGGCCGATGCCTACGTCAACGACGCCTTTGGGGCGGCGCATCGCGCGCACGCCAGCACCGAGGGCGTCGCTCATCTGCTGCCCAACGCCGCGGGTCGTCTGCTTGAACGCGAGGTGAGCACCCTGACCGAGATCCTTGAGCGTCCGCGCCGTCCGCTGGTGGCGGTGGTGGGCGGGGCCAAGGTGGCCGACAAGATCGCCGTCATCGACCGCTTCCTGGAGGTGGCGGACACGGTGATCATCGGCGGTGCCATGTGCTTTCCCTTCCTCGCCGCCCAAGGCCATGCTGTGGGCGACTCGCTGTGCGATGCGCAGGACGTCGGGCACGCTCGCCGCATACTCGAGCAGGCAGCCGGCGCGGGCCAAGCCAAGCTCGAATTGCCCGGCGATCTGATCATCGCCGAGCGCTTCTCAGCGCAGGCTCCCGCGCGTGAGCTGGATGGCGTGGAGGTGCCTGAGGGCTGGATGGGTCTCGATATCGGTCCCGCCACCGCGGCCCGCTACGCGGCCGTGATCGAGCGGGCGGGAACGGTCTTCTGGAACGGCCCGATGGGCGCCTTTGAGATGGCTCCTTTCGCCGCCGGCACGCGGGCGGTGGCCGAGGCGATGGCGAGCGCCACGGGCCTGACGGTGGTCGGCGGTGGGGACTCGGCGGCGGCGCTGGCGCAGTTTGGTCTGGAGGATGAGGTCGATCACCTCTCAACCGGCGGGGGGGCCACGCTGGAGCTGGTCGAGGGCAAGCCCCTGCCCGGCGTGGAAGCGCTCAACGGCGCGGGGGTTCTGTGATGGCCGGCAAGGGGGCCTCGCGTATACCGCTGGTGGCGGGCAACTGGAAGATGTACAAGACGGAGAGCGAGGCCGAGGAGTACATCCAGGCGCTGCTCCCGCGCGTGGCGGCGGTAGATGGGGTGGACGTGGCCATCTGCGTGCCCTTCACCGATCTGCGCGCGATGGTCGACTCAGCGCGCGGCTCGCGCGTGGAGGTGTACGCGCAGAACATGCACCCGGAGCCCGAGGGGGCTTTCACGGGCGAGGTCTCAGCGCCGATGCTGAGCGAGCTGGACGTTCGCGGCGTCGTGCTGGGGCACTCCGAGCGACGCCAGCTGTTCGGGGAGACCGACAAGGCCCTGGCGCTGAAGGTCCCGGTTGCGCTCCAGGCCGGCTTGCAGCCGATCCTATGCGTGGGTGAGACCGAGCAGGAGCGCGACGACGAGGACACCGAACGCAAGCTGCGCCAGCAGATCAAGGACGATCTCGTGAACGTCCCCGACGAGCGCCTGGCGGATGTTGTGATCGCGTATGAGCCGATCTGGGCGATCGGCACCGGTCACGTGGCCACGCCCGAGCAGGCCCAGGAGGCGATCGCCTTCATCAGGGCGCTCGTGGGCGATCGCAGCGCCGAGGCCGCGCAGCGGGTGCGCATCCTTTACGGAGGCTCGGTGAAGCCCGAGAACGCCGCCGAGCTGCTGGCGCTGCCCGACGTCGATGGGGCGCTCGTGGGCGGTGCCTCGTTGCAGGCCGATGCCTTCGCGCAGATCGTCTCTGCCGCCACGCCATGAGCGAGGCGGCGCTGTGAGCGCTGAGGCGTCATCGCCGGCGCGCCAGCCGGGCGCGAGCGGGCAAGGTCTGCCGGCGGGGCCGACGGAGATGCCTGTCAACGCGGTGTGTCTCGTGATTCTCGATGGCTGGGGCCTGGCTGAGCCGGGCCCTGGAAATGCGGTCTCGCTCGCCAACACGCCCGTATTCGATGAGCTGTGGGCCACCTACCCCCACACGCAGCTCACGGCCTGCGGGCGCGCGGTGGGCCTGCCCGATGGCCAGATGGGCAACTCGGAGGTGGGCCATCTCAACCTCGGCGCCGGCGCGGTGGTGCGCCAGGATCTGACGCGCATCGACGACGCCATCGCCGATGGCTCCTTCGCCGCCAACGAGGTGCTGCGCGAGGCGATGGCCGATGCCCCGCGGGTGCACCTCATCGGCCTGGTGTCCGACGGCGGCGTGCACTCCGATCTGCGCCACCTGCATGCCCTGATTGAGATGGCGGGGCAGATCGGTGTGGCGGATCTGGTGCTGCACGCTTTCAGCGACGGTCGCGACACGCTGCCCACGGCGGGCGCGGGCTACCTGGAGACAGTCGAAGGCTGGATGCGTGAGGCAGGCGTGGGTCGCGTGGGCGACGTCATCGGCCGCTACTACGCGATGGACCGCGACCGCCGTTGGGAGCGCGTCCAGCAGGCCTACGACCTGCTCGTGCGAGGCAACGCAAGGCACCACGCCGACAGTGGCGCCGAGGCGGTCCGCGCCGCCTATGAGCGCGGTGAGACGGACGAGTTCATCGCCGCTACGACGGTGGGCCCGGACGCCACGATCCGCCCTGGGGATTCGGTGGTGGCCTTCAACTTCCGCCCCGACCGCATGCGCCAGCTCACGCTGGCGCTCACGCAGACCAGCCTCAAGGAGGTTGAGCGCGACGGTGGCGCCTTGGTGGAGCGCTACAGCTGCATGACGGAGTACGAGGAGGGTTGGACACACCCCGTGGCGTTTCCTCCGGAGCGCCCGCAGGTCACGCTCGCGGGGGTGCTCGCTGAGCGCTCGATTCGCCAGCTGCATGTGGCGGAGACCGAGAAGTACCCGCACGTCACGTACTTCTTCAACGGCGGCGAGGAGACTCCCTACGCGGGCGAGCGCCGCGAGCTGGTGCCCTCGCCGCGGGATGTGCCCACCTATGACCACAAGCCGCAGATGAGCGCTCCCGAGGCGGCGGAGGCGTTCGTCGCAGCCTGGGGAGAGGACCGAGCTGGTGGGCTCCGATTCGCCATCATCAACTTCGCCAACGCCGACATGGTCGGCCACACCGGCGTCATCCCCGCCGCGGTGGCGGCGGTGGAGACAGTCGATGCCTGCCTCGGCCAGGTCCTCAAGGCGGTGCACGACAGCGGTGGGGCCTGCTTGATCACCGCCGATCACGGCAACGCCGATCACATGCTGGAGCCTGACGGCAGCCCCAATACGGCCCATTCGCTGAACCCCGTTCCGGCGATCGTCACAGTGCCCGGCTTGCGCTTGCGCCAGGCAGATGGCATCCTCGCGGACGTGGCGCCAACGGTTCTTGACCTGCTGGGCTTGGAGCAGCCAGTGCAGATGACCGGCTCTTCTCTGATAAACAACCGCGCATGACAAGCACAAATGCAAAGGGATCGAGGGCCTTGCTCGGCCTTTTTTTCATTGGCTCGGGCGTCAATCACTTTGTCATCCCCAAGGCTTATCAGCGGATCGTGCCGCCGGGTATTGGCGACCCCGCGATGCTGGTGACGGTCAGCGGGGTGGCCGAGGTATTGGGAGGCGTCGGCGTGTTCGTGCCCGCAACGCGCCGTCTATCGGGCCTGGGACTGATCGCGCTGTTGGCGGCGATCTTCCCCGCCAACCTGCACATGGCGCGCAACCCCGAGAAGTTCCACAAGATCCCGCGCTGGGCTCTGTATGCGCGGCTGCCCCTGCAGCCGCTGGCGATGGTGTGGGCATGGAGGGCAACCCGGCGCTAGTGCTTTGCGCTGCTATGTTCGCCAGGGAGGAAGCAAAGTATGTCCACCGCGACCGCCGTCAAGATCCCCATAGCTGGAGACCCCGCCCTCACCGAGGGGGAGTTGCGCGCGCTGCGCGGCCTGATGCGGGCTCACGCCTCTCTGGCTAAGCGTCTGGACGCTGAGCTTGAAAGCTCACATGGTCTGCCGCTGAGCTCCTATGAGGTCCTGCACCACCTCCAGGAGGCTCCGGACGGGCGTATGCGCATGTGCGATCTGGCCGAGCACGCGCAGCTTTCGCGCAGCGGGCTCACGCGTCTGGTGGATCGCCTTGAACGGGACGGGCTACTGGCGCGCTGCACTTGCGAACACGACGCGCGCGGCGCCTATGCCTGCCTTACCAAAGCTGGCCTTGAGAAGCTCAAGGCAGCCCGCGGCACGCACCTGGCTGTCGTGCGCGAGCAGTTCCTCTCGCGCTTCTCCGATCCCGAGCTGGGGGCGCTGGCGGAGATGTGGGATCGCATCGCGCCTTGCTGCAAAGGCGTGGCTGCCAGCGGGCATTGAGTCTCAGTCTCCTCTAGCTCGACTCGATCTCCTCGCGCACCTCCGTGCGGCGAGCGTGGCGGCGGTGGGCGGTGAGGGCGCCGATAATCACCACCAGCACCCCGACCAGTCCGAAGAGGCCAAAGGTCTGGATGGCGTTGCCGGCGGCGTGCCCCAGGAAGTAGCCAATCAGCCCAACCGCCGTGGCCCACACGATGCCACCGCACGCGTTCCAGAAGAAGAACGAGCGCCAGTGCATGCGTGTGGCGCCCGCCAGCCACGAGGCCCATACGCGCAGGCCCAGCACGAAGCGTCCGAAGAAGACTGCCTTGGGGCCGTGCTTGGCAAAGAAGATCTCGCCGCTGCTCAGCGTCTGCCGGCGCTGGGCCTGAAACCAGCCAGGCCGTTCCAGCAGCCAGCGCCCGCCCTTGCGTCCGATCAGGTAGCCGATGTTGTCGCCGATGATTGCCGCCAGCGCGGCCAGCGGAATCACCAGCTCGATGTGCAGTCGCCCCTGGCTGGCCAGCACCGCCGCGGTGATCAGCGCGGTCTCGCCGGGTACCGGCAGGCCGCTTGACTCGGCCATGATCAGCAGGAACATCAGCGGATAGCCAACGTGCTGGGCGACGTCAGTGATGGAGGCCAGGATGGTCATGGTGGTAGCGGTAGCGGGGGCTCGGGGCATAGGGTGGGCGGCCATCTAGGATGCCGCGGTGGCCACTCCCGCTTTCACCATCCAAGCACGCCAACCCGGCTCACTCGCCCGTGCGGGGCTGCTGCACACCGTCCATGGCGATGTTCGCACACCTGCCTTCGTGCCCCTCGCCACCAAGGCAACCGTCAAAGGGCTGCTGCCCGAGGAGGTCGCGGCGCTGGGTTTCGAGATGGTGTTGGGCAACACCTTTCACCTGCATTTGCGGCCTGGAGAGGAGTTGATCGAGCGCCTCGGCGGTCTGCACGACTTCATGGGCTGGTCCGGCCCGATCGTCACTGACTCGGGCGGATTTCAGGTGTTCTCGATGGGGCACGGCACGGTCGCCGACGAGATCAAGGGGCGCTCGCCTGGCACCCCGCACGGCTCGGGCGGAGGGCGAGTGGGGTCGATCCTCTCGATCGAGGAGTCGGGCGTGCGCTTTCGCTCCTACGTCGATGGGCGCGAGCGCTTCCTCTCGCCTGAGCGCTCGATGGCGATCCAGGCTGCGCTTGGCTCTGACATCGCTTTGGTTTTCGACGAGTGCACGCCATTTCACGTCGAGCGCTCTTACACCGAGAACTCCACGCTGCGCACCCATCGCTGGCTTGAGCGCTGCTTGCGCTGGCACGCCGAGCACGGTCCTGCCGAACAGCTGGTCTACGGCATCGTGCAGGGAGGAGTCTTCGAGGACATGCGCCGCGACTCCGCCAGGGTGGTCGCTGCCAGCGCCTGCGAGGGCATCGCCATCGGCGGCTCCCTGGGAGACCACAAGGAGCAGATGTATGAGGTGGTGGAATGGGCCATTGCTGAGCTGGGCGGCGAGCACGAGACGCGGCCTCGGCATCTGCTCGGCGTCGGCGACGTCGACGATCTGATTCGCGGTGTGGAGCTGGGGGTGGACACGTTCGACTGCGCGATTCCCACGCGTCTCGGGCGCCATGGCTGCGCGCTGGTCCCCGATCCTGCCCAGCGCTGGCGCCTGGACCTGCTCAAGGGGCGCTACCGCGAGGACCCGGCGCCGCTGCTCGAAGGCTGTCCCTGCCCGGCCTGCTCGCGCGGCCTCTCACGGGCCTACCTGTCCTATCTGGTGCGCGCCAAGGAGCTGACGGGAATGCGTCTGCTGACGCTGCACAACCTCACGTTCATGGCGCGCCTGATGAGCGATCTGCGCGATGCGGTCCTGGAGGGCAGGCTTCCGCAGGAGGCAGCCGCGTGGCGCGCCGGAGAGAAATGTCTCCATGCCTGAGTAGCTTCGACCGTGGCTATCCGGTGTGGTGTAACTGGCAACACGGGCGACCGTCACTCGTCAGCTGCCGGTTCGAGTCCGGCCGCCGGAGCCATAGTCAGAAGGCGACGGTTGAGAATGCTAGTCTGACGGGACGAGTGACGGTCGTCTAGTCCGCAAGGACTTGCAATTTGGCCGAGGGGCCCGCGTAAGCGGGCCTTTCGCCTTTTACTTGGTGTTTTCCGCCACCAGTTCCTTGAGCGCCGTGGCGGACTGGCTGACGTCCTTGTAGATGACGTTGTGCACCTTGATAGTGGTGTTGGCGGGGCTGGTGATGAAGAGCGCCGCGGCGACCACCACGATCAGCAGCAGCAGCGCGAAGAGCGTTGCCCATACGCGCCCGGCGTTCGAGCGGCGGGCAACCGGGGCGGCCACAGGTGGCTGCTGGCGTGGAGGCCCAGGGCGAGGCTGGCGCGGGGTGACGGCGGCGCCTCGGGAGCTGGTGGCGAGCAGGCTGGTGGCCTTTGTCGGCGGCGCTCCGCGTGTGCCCTCGGGCGGCTCGGTGGGGGGGATGCCGCGCATCGCATCGGATATCGCGTCGCCCATGTCCCTCGCGGTGGCGTAGCGGTCGCGGGGATCCAGCGCCAGGGCGATGGCCACGGCGTCGGCCAGCTCGGGGCTGACGTCGGCGACGATCGTGTCAAGCGTGGGAGGCTCCTCCTGCTGCTGCTTGAGCGCCAGCTCGGTGAGCGAGGTGGCCTCGTAAGGCAGGCGGCCGGCGATCAGCTGGTAGGCGACGACGCCCAGCGCGTAGAGGTCGGCACGCGGGCCGGCCTCCTCGCCGCGAGCCTGCTCGGGGGCGAGGTAGGCGGCGGTGCCGAGCACCGAGCCGACCTGCGTGATGGAGGACTGCTCGGTGGCCTTGGCGATGCCGAAGTCCGCCAGCTTCACCTCGCCCTCGCGCGCGCGCAGCAGGTTGCCGGGCTTGACATCGCGGTGCACCACGCCGTGACGGTGCGCGTAGTGCAGTCCCTCGCAGGCCTGCTCGATGATCGCCACGGCCTCATCGACGTCCACCCAGCCGTCGTCGCGCAGGATCTCAGCGCAGGACTGGCCCTCGATGTACTCCATCACGATGAAGTGCTGGTGGGAGCCCTCATCGAGGCCGCTGTCGAAGACCTGCACGATGTTGGGGTGCACCAGGCGCGCCGCCGCCTGTGCCTCGCGCTGAAAGCGCGATACGAAGGTCGGGTCCTCGGCGAGGTGCTCAGCCAGCAGCTTCACCGCCACGCGGCGTTCCAGGCGCTCATCCAGGGCGCGGTGCACGGTGGACATGCCACCGAAGCCCAGTCTTCCTTCCAGGCGGTAGCGCCCGGCGATCTCGGTGGCGCTCACTGGCCGACCCCCCCGCCGTTGTTATCGCCGTTGCCCTGACCGTTGCCGTTGCCGTTGCCCACACCGGCTCCACCCGGCCCTGTGCCATTGCCTTCGCCGCTGCCCTGACCGTTGCCATTGCCCGATGTGCCGTCGCCTTCGCCGGGCGCGGGGGTGCCCCCGCCAGGCGCCGCTGGGCCGCTGGGTGTAGGCGGCGGGGTGCTTGTGGGGGTGCTCGTGCTGCTGGTGCTGGTCGTGGTGCTGGTGGACAACGTTGTGCTTTCGCTGGAGCTGGTGCTGGTCGTGGTGGGCACGGTCGCGGTGGTGGCGCCAGGAAGCGGCTGAGCGCACAAGGCGCGTGCGCGGGAGGACAGATTGGCGATCCCGCCGCGCAGGCGTTCACGCAGGCCGCTGTCCACGCTGGCCGGCAGCGTCTGGAAGTCTGCTTCGGTCTTGGCGATCGCTTCCTGAGTGGCTGTGCAGTCGCCATTGCCCTGTTCGGCGGCCTGTGCGACGGCTTCGAAGTCGCTCTGCAGAGGACCGGCGCTGGCGGCCGGGATGAGACCCTTGCCGCTGCTCCCACAGGCCACCAGCGCCGCGCAGCTGACGCCGAGCAGGCCGGCGCAGAGCAGGCGCAAAGGCTGGCGGGAGAGACGCTTGGATCGATGTTTGAGGGAATGCATGGTCACTGACCGTACTCCAGGCGCTCGGCCAGCGAGGCCGGCAGGCGCGCCGCACGGATCGCGCCGGCGGCGCCGGCGATGTCATACGGGGTGCGTCGGTAGGAGACGCTCCAGCCATCGAGGTCCAATAGCAGCCATGCCGCGCGGGAGTCGCCGTCGCGGGGCTGGCCCACGCTGCCAGGGTTCAGAAGCCACTCGCCACTTGAGATGTCCAACCACTCGCCCTCTTTGCGAGAGCCACCTCTGGCCGGCTCGCCTTCGTGACGCTCAAACGAGCAGGCGACGTGCGAATGGCCGATCAGGCATACCCGCTCGGCCTGCGCATCCAAGCACAGCTCCGCCAGCAGCACCGACAGCACGTACTCCCACACTGGATCTCGGGGACTGGCGTGGTAGAGACCGACTGCCCCCTCCTTGCCGGTGGCTTGCAGGCCCGCCAGGAAAGCCAGGTTTTCGGGGCTGATGACGTCCTGGGTCCACTGCGCGGCGAGGCTGGCGCCGCGCGAGAAGTCGCCCATCGGCACCTCTCCGAGTAACGCCAGGTCGTGGTTGCCCGCGAGGCAGACGGCGGCATGCCTGCGCGCGAGCTCCACGCAGGCGTCAGGGTCCGCGCCGTAGCCCACGAGATCGCCCAGGCACCACAGCTCGGCGGCGTCGCTGTCGGCGACGTCCTGGAGCACGGCCTCGAAGGCCTGCCGGTTGGCGTGGATGTCGGAGATCACCGCGACCTTCATCATTGCTGGGTGTGAACACCGCTCACCGACGACAGCACGACCATCTGCTCGCAAGCCCGAGACGTGCCCCCGGAGCTCACTGGCCGCTGGCGCTAGCCGGGGCGCTCATCGCAGCCCGCGCCGCCGTGCTCGTGTTGCGCCCCAGCGAAGGCCTGATCGAGCCGGACCCGGTCGATGTGCAGGAGTATTTCTCGCACGACGATATCGCGCGGGCACGACGCTTTGGCCGTCCGCAACTCGCGCTGCACGCGCTGGGCGGCTTGGTGCAGGCAGGGATGTTGACGGCGCTCGTGGTGCATCCTCCTCGGGTGCGCCCAGGGCGGCCGCTGCTCACCAGCGTGCCGGCGGGGGCGGGGCTCTCCGCGCTCGTCGGCCTGGCGTCCTTGCCCTTGAGCGCGCTTGCGCGCCGGAGGGCGCTGTCGGTGGGCTTGGCGACACAGTCCTGGCGCGGCTGGTTGGCGGATGTAGCCAAGACGAGCGCCATCGAGATGGGGTTGGCAGGGCTCGCGGCGCCCGCGGGCGTGGCCTTGATGCGCCGTCTGCCCCGCTGGTGGTGGCTGCCCGGTGCCGGCGTGGTGGTGGCGGGAGCCTCGGGCATGACCTTACTGGCGCCGGTCCTCATGGACCCTCTGTTCAATCGCTACACGCCGCTGCCCGCGGGGCCGACGCGCGAGGACGTGCTGGAGCTGGCCCGGCGAGCCGGCGTGGAGGTGGGGGAGGTGTATGAGGTCGATGCCTCGCGGCGCACCTCGGCGGCCAACGCCTACGTCAGCGGCCTGGGGCCCACCAAGCGCGTGGTGCTGTTCGACACGCTGCTTGAGAGCTTCACGCGCGAGGAGACGCGCTTGGTTGTGGCTCACGAGCTGGCCCACGTGCATCACCGCGATGTGTGGCGGGGGCTTTTGCAGCTTGCGCTCGTGGCGCCCGCCGGGATGTATGCGGCTGCGCAGCTGACACGACGCCTCGCGGGGTCCGCGCCGGCCGATGCCTCGACGCTGCCGGCGCTGGCGCTTTCGCTGGGCGTGGTGAGCGCGGCCATCGGCAGCGTCTCAAGCGCCCTCTCGCGGCGCATGGAGTCGCGCGCGGACGCCTATTCGCTGCGCCTTACCGGCGAACCGGAGCCGTTCGTGGCCTTCGAGCAGCGGATCGTCAAGCAGAACCTGAGCGATCCCGATCCGCCGCGCTGGTTGACGCGACTGCTGGCCAGTCACCCGCCGGCGGTGGAGCGCATCGGGATCGCGCGGGCCTATGCACGGCTTGAGGCCAGAGTCACGCCGCCGTCACGCGCTTAGCGGGCGAGGCGACGGGCCTATGCATCGCTCCAGGCCGCGCTCATGCCGTCGCCATGCGCTTAGCGGGCGAGGCGGCGCGCCTCAGTCCTGCTGCTGCTCGCCGCCCGCGGCTTCGCTGCCGCCGTACTCGGGAAGGTTCTTGATGCCCTCGCGGGTGCGCCACTTGGAGTAGTTGTCCTCCATCGCGTCGATCAGCTCGCGCATGAAGCGCGGGGAGAGGTTGACGCGGGAGACCACCACACCTGGGACCTCCTCGGACTCGACCTCATGGTCGACTCGCGCGAAGGTCACGGTGAACTCGTAGTCAGAGTGGCTTACGTTGGCGAAGTTGGCATATACGCCCCCCATGATCTCGGGGGAGAGATGGATGTTTATGTGGCGCTCGGCGCCTTGGTCGTCGTCGTTCACGCGGCTAGTATCGCGCACTGTGCAAGTGGCCGTCCTCGGCGAGGCGCGTATACGGGCTCCCTATGCCGACGACGTGGCCCACTACAGCAAGCTGCTCTCCCGTTATGTGCGGCTGGAGCTGGTGCAGGCGCGCGATGCACAGACGCTTGCACGCCGCGTGCCGCAAGGCGCGTTCGTGTCGCTGCTGGCGGCCGGAGGGAAGACCTATGACAGCTTGGCCTTCAGTGTCTTCCTGGAGGAGCGGCGCCGCGCGGGCGCCCAACTGGCTTTTGTCATTGGCGGCCCCTTTGGCGCGCCGCCGCTTGAGCGCGTGGATCATCAGCTTTCGCTGGGGCCGATGACGCTGCCCCACCAGCTGGCTTGGGTGGTGCTGCTCGAGCAGCTCTACCGTGCGCATAAGATCCTCGCCGGTGAGCCCTACCACTATTGAACAGCTTCACGCCGAGGTGCTCGGCGCAGCCGTGGCGCTGGCGGGCGAGGGCATGTCGCTGCGCCAAGAGATCGCCTTGGAGCGCCCACCGCGAGCCGAGCTGGGGGATTACTCGACCAACGCCGCGCTGCTGCTGGCTCCGAGCCTGGGGGAACCACCGCGTGAGGTGGCGGAGCGCTTGGGAGCCGTGCTGCAAGAGCGCCTGGCTGGGAGCTTGGATCGCTTCGAGGTCGCCGGGCCCGGCTTTCTCAACCTGTTCCTGCGCCCGCGGTGGTTCGCGGGCGCGCTGAAGGAGGTGCTCGACGCCGGCGAGGGTTTTGGCGCAGGCGGAGTTTCGCGGCCGGAGCGGATTCTGGTGGAGTTCGTCTCGGCCAACCCCACCGGGCCGATGCACGTGGGCCATGCCCGCAATGCCGCCTACGGCGATGCCTTGGCGCGAGTTCTGACCCTGTACGGCCATCAGGTGGTGCGTGAGTTCTACGTCAACGACGCCGGCTCGCAGGTGCGCAAGCTGGGCGAGTCGATCCAGGCGCTGGCGCGCGGCGAAGAGGTTCCCGAGGGTGGCTACAAGGGCGAGTACGTCAAGCAGCTGGCGGCCGATTTTGCTGAGGCGGCCAGCATCCCACCCGCCGAGCTGGGGCATATGGCGGTCGAGGCGATGGTGGCGAATATGCAGAGCTCGCTGGGGGCCTTCGGCGTGGAGACCTTCGACCACTGGGCTTATGAGAGCGCTCTGCTCAGCGGCCAGCCCAGCGCTGTCGAGCACAGCCTGGCGATCTTGGAGGCCGAGGGGCAGACATATCGCAGCGAGGGAGCGCTGTGGCTGCGCACCACCAGTCATGGCGATGACAAGGACCGCGTGCTGGTGCGCTCAAGCGGTGAGCACACCTACTTCGCCTCGGACATCGCCTATCACCAGGACAAGCGCGAGCGCGGCTTTCAGCGCCAGATCGACGTGTGGGGCGCCGATCATCACGGCTATGTGGCGCGCATGAAGGCTGCCTACGAGGCGCTGGGCGGCGACCCCGAGCACGTGGAGATGTTGATTATGCAGCTGGTGCACCTGGTGCGCCGCGGCGAGCGCGCACAGATGTCAAAGCGCGCCGGCGAATTCGTCACGCTCGATGACCTCGTGGCGGAGATCGGCGTGGATGCGGCACGCTGGTTTCTGCTCTCGCGCTCGCACGACACAACGATCGATCTCGATTTGGATCTGGCGCGCGAGCAGTCAAGCGAGAATCCCGTCTATTACGTGCAGTACGCCCACGCGAGGATCGCCTCGATGCTCCTCAAGGCGGGACCGGAGCGCATCGCCGCCGCGCTGGCCGAGCACGGAGCTGAGCCTGAGCACGCCTCCGAGCGCGGCCTGATCAAGCGCCTGCTGGCCTTCCCTGGGGAAGTGCAGGAGGCCGCGCGCCGGCGCGCGCCGCATCGCGTCGCCGCCTACGTGCTGGAGCTGGCGCAGGAGTTCACCGCCTTCTACCGCGACTGCCATGTGCTCGACGTGCAACCCCATGAGCTTGAATCGCTGCGCATCGCCTTGTGTGTGGCCACGCAGCGCACGATCGCCTGCTCGCTGGACCTGCTCGGCGTGAGCGCGCCGGCGGAGATGTGATGCTCAGTCAAACCTCGCCAGGTCGGCCTCCAAGCGCGCCGCGTCGGCTGGGCTGAGGCTCTCCGGCTCGTTCGTGGCATCCGTGCGCGCTTCGCCCTCACACGCGACCCCGGCTGCGACCCCGGCGGCGAGCGCGGCGTGTGCCCGGCCGTGACGTCGCCAACGAGGGAGCAGCAGCGCAAGCAGGCCCGCCACGAACACCACCGCCGCGATCGGCACCAGATAGGCGGCGAGGTCAAAGCCATGCGTCGCGGGCAGCGCCAGCACCTGCGGGCCGTACTGTCCCACCAACGCCTGCTTGATCTGTGCCTCGCTCTTTCCCTGACCGATCAGTTCCTGGATGAACGCGCGCTCGCGGTCGGCCTGGGGGGACTGGGCGACGGTCAAGGGAATCTTGCACGTGACGCACATCACCTGACTTTCCATCGCGGGCAGGTTGGTGCGGGCGATGACCGCGAGGGCGGGAGCTGGGGCGATCAGAGCGGCTATCAGGATCGCGGTGAGTCTCATCAGCTCTTTGCCAGCTTCACGGCTCGCTGCAGGAACGCCGGCTGCACCTGCCCGCGGGAGATGGCGACTATGTCCCCCTGGCGGTTGATGACGAAACTCTCAGGCAGGCGGTCGGTGCCGAAGGTATGCGCGAAGTCGCCGTTGGCGTCGCGCAGATTGGGGTAGGTGAGGCCGAACTTGCGCACAAAGCGACGCGAGTCCGGGGAGGCGTCGAGATAGGTCACGCCCAGCACTGTGCCCCCCAGCTTCTGCAGCTCGCGCTGCGTGCGCTCCAGCTGCGGCGCCTCGGCTTCGCACGGTTCGCACCAGGAGGCCCAGAAGTTGAGCACCACCACCTTGCCGCGATAGGCGGCCAGCGAGCCATCGCTGGAGCCTTCGAGCGCCGGCAGCATCGTGCTTGCGTCGGGCGCCGGGGGCCAGTGTTCCTGTGCCACCGCCTCGTCCAGCGTACGGCTGGCTCCCTGGTGGGTCACGCCATAGATCAGCAGCGCCACCACGGCCACGCCGGCCAGGGACACCAGGATGGGGACTATGCGGCGCTTCATCGGCAGCTAGAAGCCTAGACGCAGGGCTGAGCTTGAGGCGCCAGCCGCGGGCGGCGGCGTAATATCTGACTTTGCGCGGTGGTAGCTCAGTTGGTAGAGCGCAAGCTTCCCAAGCTTGAGGTCGCGGGTTCGAGGCCCGTCCGCCGCTCTCTGAGCGTGAGGGAAAGGTGTAATGAGCAGACGCGGACGCAGATATCGCAGGTCGCTGGCAGCTGTGTCCGCGCTGACGCTATGCGTCGCGGTAATCGCGGCCGCGTGGGGGCTTGCCGCCGGCGCATGGGGGATTGCGAGCGCTGGCTCCACGGTTGCGCTTCGCTCTGACGCCGCGGCCAACCAGTCAGCCGCGCAGTCCGCCGCGGCTTCGCTGCTGGCCAGTCTGACGCTTCCCGCGGGGGCGATCAGATCGCCGACGGAGCCCGCCGGCGACGGTTCGGTGCTGGCGCAGCCAAGCTCTGGTCCCGTGGCCAGCCCAAATGTTGTCGTTGAAGGCGCCTGGTGGGTTGTGCCGGGCACGCCAGCGCAGGTGCTCGCGTACATCACCGCGCACCCTCCAGCCGGCTCGACCCGGTTCATCCACGGGGCGGGCGCCAGCGGCGCGAACGGGGCCAGCAGCATGTTCGCGGGCTTCAGCCTGCCCCCGATCGTCAACGTGCTGAGCACGCGATCGCTGGTTGTCGATGTCGTGCAGCTGCCCAGCGGGTCCACCGGGCTGCGCGCGGACGCGCAGGTGTTGTGGGTGACGCCGCGCCCCGCCACGGAGCGGATACCGCCTGGCATCCATCGCGTGCGCGTCAGCGTGCGCAGCACGATCCCCCGCAACAAGCCCCACCAGCCTTCGTTCACGGTGAGCGCTCCAAAGCGAGTCCACAGGCTCGTCGCGCTCCTCAACAAGCTGCCGGCCGGCCAGCCGGGCACCTACGCTTGCCCGGTCGACTCCGGCATCCGCGTGCGGCTGGCGTTCTATGCGTCACATGCGGTGGCGCCGCTCGCGGTCGTGCTCGTCAATCCCGGCGGTTGCGAGGACGTGCAGCTCACGCTCGATGGGCTGGCGCAGCCGGCGCTCACAAGCCAGTGGTTCCCTGGCTCTGATCGCTCGCCCAAGACCTCGCTGATCGCGCAGCTCGACGCGGCTCTTGGCGTGAAGCTCAAGACAAGCTGAGGGCGCATAATCCAGCGGTGCCCGACTGGAGGATTCGCAGCGCAACGGAGAGCGACCTCGCGTCCGTGCTGCGTCTATGGGAGCTGGCTGACGCTCTGCCAACCGTCAGCGACACGCAAGCGGGTCTGACGTGTCTGCTGGGCTGTGACCGCGAAGCGCTGGTGCTGGCGCAGTCGGCTGAGGCCGTGGTGGGATCGCTGATTGCGGCCTGGGACGGGTGGCGGGGCAGCTTTTATCGGCTCGCCGTGCATCCCGAGCGGCGCCGCGATGGAATCGCGACAGCGCTTTTGCGCGAGGGCGAGCGCCGCCTGCGCGAGCGAGGGGCGATCCGGCTGACGGCGATCGTGGCTGAAGGGGACGCCACGGCGCAGGCCTTCTGGCGGGCCGCCGGCTACCAGCGCCAGCATGACCGAACGCGCTTTGTCTCCTCATGATCTTGCGCCCGATCGTGGAGAGCGATGTGGCCGAGCTGCGGCGGATTCACGAAACGCCGGAGGTCGCCCGCTGGTGGGACATGCCGGAGGAGGGGTTTCCGTGGAGCGACGAGCCCGAGGCGATTCGCTTCACGATTGAGGTCGATGGTGCGGTGGCGGGCCTGATCCAGTTCTACGAGGAGCCCGCGCCGCGCTACCGTCACGCCAGCATCGACCTGTTTCTGGACCCTGCGCTGCACGGTCGTGGCCTGGGCACCGAGGCGGTCAAACGCCTCGTGCGTCAGTTGATCGATGAGCGTGCTCATCACCGCATCACGATCGACCCCTCGGTGGGCAATGTCGCCGCGATTCGCGCCTATGAAAAGGCCGGCTTCAAGCCCGTGGGCGTGATGCGCCGCTACGAGCGCAGCCCCGATGGCAGCGGCTGGCGAGACGGCCTGCTGATGGATCTGCTGGCCGGCGAGCAGTGATGCTCCGCTAGCTGGCGAGCAGAGTGACGGGCCGCTAGCCGGGAGCAGTGACGCGCCGCTAGCCGGGAGCAGTGACGGGCCGCTAGCTGGCGACCGTGGGCAGGCGCTGCGTGGGAGGCACCGGCTCGGGTGTGTGAACGACGATGGTGCGGGCCAGGCGATCTTGAAAACAGCGTTGGCGATCGTCCCACAGCATCATCAAAATGCCGGCGAACAGGGGGATGGCCGCGAGAATGATGCCGCCGAAGCGGATCGCAGCCCGCAGTGGCCGCAGACGACCCCGGCCGTGGCGATCGAGCACCTGGATGCGCATCACGCGGTTGCCGGGTGTCTGGCCGGTGGTGGACCAGAAGAAGGCGAAGTAACCGACTAGCCAAAAGATCCACACGACGCCCATGATCGCGGCGAGGATCGTCTCCACCTGATTGGGCAAATGCAGGATCGAGATGCCCAAGCCGATCGTCACGCCCACCAGCAGGGCGACGCTGTTGACGATCGCGGCATCGAGCGCGAAGGCGATCGTGCGAGTCACGAGGCCGGCGTAAGGGCCGGCGATCGAGGCTGTGGGCTGGACGTCGAGGGCGGTGGCGAGCGGCTTGCCACGGCGGCCGTGTGTAGCGGCCGCCTGTGCCTGCGCGGTCCGGATGTCCTCGGGGGAGGGGCTCATGGCTTCTCAGGCGTCGGGCAGCGGGGTGAGCGGCGGCGCACCCCCGCCCTTGCGCCGCCGAGCGAAGCGGCGGGCCGCGCCCTGCACCCAGGTGTCGGCGTCGCGCGAGCGGTCGCGTACGGAGTCGGTCACCTGGTCGACGAAACCCACGCTCTGATGGGTGATCGCTTCGGTGACCGACGGGCTGCGAGCGATCTCGTCCACCAACACCCACAGCTCCTTGCTCTCCAGCAGGAGGGTGACGATCTGCTCGGCGATGCCGTCCTCGATCAGGCGCTCGGCGATGCGTTGGGTCGCGTCGCTCGCCTCGACGCGTTCGAGGATGCGGTCCAGGACATCGCCTGTGAGCACGGCATCCAGGACGTCAAGGGCCACTTTTTCGGCTGCCGCGCTCAACGTGGCACGCGCGTGACGCTCCGCCGTCCGTCCTGCCGTCAACCCTGCGTCGATCACGGCGACGGTGCCTCTTATGGGAATGCTCCAGATGGCCATGCCCGATCCTCCAGCCAGATACTCCCATTAACAGGCTCACAACGCGATCAGCATGATGCCTGTGAGCGCCGCCGCGACCCCGATCGCCTGGCTGCGTGAGAGGCGCTCGTGCAGCAGCGTCACGCCCAGGCCGACTGTGAAGACGGGAAATAGCGAGCCCAGCACGCTGACCAGTGACAGCTGGCCGTGATTGGCGGCGATTGTGTACATCAGCGTGCCCGTGACGAGCAGCAGACCCGGCACCGCGAGCACCCCGCTGCCGCGCTCCAGCCTGACGCTGACCAGCCGAGGTCCGGCCCACAGCGCCAACAGCACGACCATCGCAAGGCGCGCGTCGAAAAGCGCCCAGGGGCGTCCGTGGGCTGCCGCCTTGGGCAAGGCTGTGAGGAAGACTCCAAAGGCCACCGCCGAGGCCGCCGCCCAGATCGCGCTGGCGCGGGGATCTGGATAAAGGGTGAGCGCCTCCTCGCCGGCCGCGGGGCGGCGGGCGGCGAGCGCGGCGCCGCCCATCGCAAGCACCAGGCCGACCACCTGTGCCGGGCGCAATGAGTCCCCGCTGGCGAGCCCCCAGGTGAGCGGCAGCACCGCCCCGACGGCCCCAATCGGCGCCGCCACCGATAGCGGGCCAAGTTCGGCGGCCTTGTAGAAGCCGATCAGGCCGCCGGCGTTGCCTAGGCCGGCGAGCAGGGCCACCCACACGTAGGTGGACGGCAGCGTATGTCCGCGATCGACCGCCAGGTAAAGCGCGCAGGCTGCGAGCGCGGCCAGCTGGGAGAGGATCAGCACCGACACCAGCGCATAGCGCCGGGCGAGCTGAGGACCCAGGAAATTGGATACGCCGTAACAGGCCGAGGAGCCCAGAGCGAGAGCGATTGAGAGCATCGGCCGGAGAGTGTGTCAGTGCGGGCCGCGAGCGCGGGCTGTGCACCATCCTCGTTGCGGCCTATCGTGCGCAGCTCATGTCGATGTCTCTTTCAGCCTCGATGTCAGGCGGCGAGGCCGTGCTGAGCTTTCCCTATGACGATCGCCTGCGCCAGTTGCTGCGCGCGATTCCGGGGCGGCGCTGGGACCCGGTGGAGCGGGTGTGGTGCGTGCCGCTGGACCCCCCCGATCGCGCCGAGGCGCTGGCGAGGCTGCTGGAGGAGGTGCCGGGCGAGACGCATGTGAGCGAGGATCTGGCGCACACCCTGACCCGCCGCCGCGCCCGGCGCCAGCGCGCGGAGTGCTTGATCGATCTGGCCAGACCCGACGCGCACTGGTGGCTGGGCTTTGCCACCGACACCGCTCCTGAGCTGGTGGAAACGCTGCTGGAACACGCTGGCGCCCATACGCTGCCAGCGATCGGCCGGGCTCTGATACCGCTGGATGAAGACGCCTTGCGGATGATCGAGCTTTTGCGGGAGCAGAGCACGCGACTGCGCCTCAGCCCCGCCGCCCAGCGCGCGCTGCACTCCCGGCGCCGCCAGGCCGCCGGCGAGCGGCGTGCCGGTGAGCGGCGCGCTGCCGCTGAGCAGGTCGTTCGCACGCCGGCGACAAACGCCGACCCTTTCGCTGTCGATGAGCTTGATGCGCTCCTCGCGGACCACGAGGTGCGGGCTGGAGAGCGCGACACGCAGACCGATCTTCAGGTCTCTCGGGAGGTCCGCGAGCGCCACGCCTGCGAGGCCAAGCTGGTGGCGCTCTCGGCGGCCACCGAGGGGACGCTTGAGGTCGCCGGCCTGGGCGGCGAGCTCAAGCCTTTCCAGCGCGCCGGCGTGAGCTACCTGTTGGCTCAGCGCCGCGCCTTCCTCGCCGATGAGCAGGGGCTCGGCAAGACGATCGAGGCGCTGGCGACGCTTGAGGCCGACGGCGCCTATCCCGCGGTGGTGGTATGCCCGGCGAGCCTCAAGCTCAACTGGTTGCGCGAGCTGAAGCATTGGCTTCCTCAGCGCAGTGTTCGGGCACTGATCGGCACCGCCGGCGCGCGTGGCGTGCCCGCCGATGTGACGGTCGTCAACTACGACATCGTGGCCGCGCGACTGGATGAGCTGCGCGCGCTTTCGCCGCGGGCGTTGGTGCTGGACGAGTCCCACTACTGCAAGAACTCCAAAGCCAAGCGCACCAAGGCCGTGCATCGGCTCGCCACGAGCGTGCCGCGGGATGGTCTTGTGCTGGCCCTCACAGGCACGCCGGTGATGAACCACCCCAAGGAGCTGATCTCGCAGCTGCGCATCCTTGGCCGCTTGGGCGAGTTTGGCAGCGGGACGCGGTTCTCCATCGAGTTTCATGGTCCCGGCGCTCACCAGCGTCTGCACTGGCAGCTGCGCGCGCGCTGCTTTGCCAGGCGTCTGAAGCGCGACGTGTTGCCCCAGCTGCCGCCCAAGACGCGCGCGGTGGTGCCCGTCGAGCTGAACAACGAGCCTGAGTATCGGCTGGCTGAGCGCGATCTGGTGGCGTGGCTGCAGAGCCAGCCGCTCGATCTCGACGAGCTGGACTCCAAGGTGACGGCGGCGCTGCGCGCCGAGCGCTTGGTGAGGCTGAACGCGCTGAAGCTGCTGGCCGCGCGCGGCAAGCTGCACGCGGCGCTTGCCTGGATTCACGACTTCTGCTCTTCCGGGGAGCGCCTGGTGGTGTTCGCCCACCACCGCGAGATCCAGCGCGCGCTGCTGGAGCGCTTTCCCACGGCGTTACACATCCTCGGCGAGGACAGCCATGCTGCCAGGGACGCCGCCTGGCACGCCTTCCAGCAGCCCGATCGCGCTGAGAATCAGCTGCTGGTGTGCTCGATCGAGGTGGCCGGTCAGGGTGTGACGCTGACGCGCTCCTCCAACGTGGTCTTCCTGGAGCTTGACTGGACACCCGCCAAGCACGATCAGGCGGAGGACCGCTGCCATCGGATCGGCCAGCAGGACGCCGTCAACGCCACCTATCTGCTGGCGGCGGGCACGATCGATGAGACGATCGCCACCCTGCTGGAGCGCAAGCGCGCGGTGATCGGCGCGGTCACCGACGGGCGTCCCGAGGATGAGGAGGGCGTCGTGGATGCGCTCGTGCGCGAGCTGCGCGGCACGCCCTACCGGCACCTGCGCGCCGTTGCCTGAGTGTTTGACGGCGGCGCCTGGCGGGCATTTGACAGTCAGCAGCAATGAGCGTTTGACAGCGCGGTGGGCCAAGCACACTTGCAGGAGGTTGAGAGATGGATTTCGGGTCGCGTTCACACAGGCGTCTCCTGGGGTGCCTGCTGGCGCTCACGATGGCGTTCTTGGCGCTGTACATGGCGCCTTCGGCCGGAGCCTTTGGCCGCGGAGCCTTTGGCGGCCAGCGCAGTTATCTGGCGCTTGGCGATTCGCTCGCCTTCGGGTACTCGCAGGCGAAGTTCAACAGCCTGTTTCCCAATGAGAACCCGGCCGCCTACAACACCGGCTACGTCGATGACTTCGCCAAAGCTCTGCGCCTGTTCCACCCCGGCCTGCAGACCGTCAACGACGGCTGCCCAGGGGAGACCACCGACTCGTTCATCAACGGGCCTTGTCAGTATCAGCAGCTGTTCCCGCTGCATCATCCTTACGTCGGCGGCCCGGCCTCTTCGCAGCTCTCTGACGCGCTGGCCTACCTCAGCGCTCACCCCGGCAAGGTGAATCCGATCACGCTGGACATCGGCGCCAACGACGCGCTGGCCGTCATCAAGGGCGTGTGCAACCTCGAACCGCTGTGCATCGCCGGCCAGGCGCCGGCGCTGTTCGCTCACATCTCCACCAACCTCGGCACGATCCTCGCGCAGGTGAGAGCCAAGGCCCCGAACGCGCGGATCATCGTGCTGGGTCTCTACAACCCCTTCGGCTCCACGATCGCCGGCGCCGATCAGCTGACCGCTCAGCTGAACGCGGCGATGGCCAATGTGGCCGCGGCAGCCGGTGCGCGCTTTGCCGATCCTCTGCCGCTGTTCAACCCGCCCGAACCGCGTGAGCAGCCGACGATCTGCCTGCTCACCAACATGTGCACTCCGCTGGTGGACATCCATCCCACCGACCTGGGCTACGCCGTGCTGGCGGGGACGATCCTGCGCCAGTACAGCTTCCTGCCGGCGCTTCAGTAGCCCGCGGCGGCGTTCTGAAGAATCTGCAACATGGCTGGCGCCGCCGGCGCCAGCCTGCCGCCGGAGGGCACCGCCACGATCACCTGGCGCACCGGCGGGGCGGGCGCCAGCGCCCGCACCACGATGTCTTCGCGCAGCACCGATAGAGCCAGCTTGGGGATGAAGGCCACGCCGACGCCGGCTGCCACCAGTCCCTGCACGGTCTGGTAGTCGTCGCTCTCGAAGGAGACGTTGGGCTCAAAGCCCGCCGCGTGGCAGCAGCGCACGACGTGCATCGCGCAGGGACTCGACTGCGATGTCTGGATCCACGCCTCGCTGTGCACGTCCTCCAAGCGCAGCTCCTTGCGGCGCGCGAGTGGGTGCTTGCGCGGCAGCGCCAGGTACAGCGGGTCCTCCAGCAGCTCCACACGCGTCAAGCTCTCGCTGCGCGTGAGGCTCTCGGCCAGCGGGTCGGCCGTGTTGGCGAACTCGAACAGCAGCGCGAGGTCGAGCTCGCCCGCGCGCAGCCGTGGCGCGATCTCCTCGGGCTCGCCCTCGGCCAGCGTCAGCTCCACCTCTGGATGGCGGCTGCGAAACTCGGCGATCGCCAACGGCATCAGGGTTGCGCCGGCGGTGGGAAAGGAGGCCATGCGCAACTGTCCTCCGCGCAAGCCTGCCAGCTCCTCAAGCTCGGTCTCCGCGGCCTCCAGGCGCGCCAGGATGCCCTCGGTGTGCTCCACCAGAGTGCGGCCCGCCGCGGTCAGGCGCACACCGCGCGGGCGACGCTCCAGCAATGTCATCCCCACCTCTGCCTCAAGCGCCGCGATCTGCTGAGAGACCGCCGACTGCGTGTAGGCCAAGGCATCGGCCGCGGCGGAGAAGGAGCCCTGATTGGCGACCTCCTTGAGAACCCTTAGACGACTGACATTGAGCACGGGTTGAAGTCTACCAACGTATATTAGGAAAACTTATCCATATCATTATAAAAATTATTTGCACTGATGGCAGGTAGATGACACGCTGTCAATGAGCTTCAGCGACAGTCCCTTTCAGACCAGGAGAGAAACCGTGTCCATCACCAAGATCATCGTGTCCTACGACGGCACCAACAACGAGGATGACGCCATAGCCCTCGGTCGCATCTTCGCCAGCGCGGGCGCCGAGGTGGCGCTGGCCTACGTGCGCCACACCCACGAGCATGAAAGCGAGCGCGAGGCGCTTGCACAGAGCGAGGCCGAGACCTTGCTTGAGCGCGGCGTGGCTCTGCTTGGCGCCAGCAACGTGCAGCGTCACATCATCTCCGACCGCTCCACCCCCGCGGGCCTGCGGGCTCTGGCGGAAAGGACGGGAGCGAACGTGGTGGTGTTCTGCTCGGACTCGCACACCGCCAAGGGCCGCATCGGCGTGGGCAACTCGGCGCAGTGGCTGCTTGAGAACGGCCCCGTCGCCGTGGCGATCGCCCCCGCTGGGCTGGCGCAGCGCTCGGATTCGCATCTGCAGCGCATCGCTTTCACCGAGGACCCTGCGGATAAGAGCGCACACGACACCGCCGCCGGGCTGGCGGCTGCGCTGGGCGCCTCGGTCGTGCCCGCGAATCAGCCCGCGGAGCTGCTCGTCGTGGGCTCGCGCCCGGAGATCGAGCCGGGGCGCGTGGCTGTGAGCGCGGCCTCCAGGCGGCTGATCGACGACGCGGCCTGGTCGGTGCTCGTGATCCCGCGTGGGGGCACGCTGGCCTTCGGAGCGCCGGTTTCGCTCAGCGCCTGACGCGCGTCCGCCGCGCTCGCAGGTAGTTCGCCAGCGCTTGTATGAAATCAAGGGTCCCGCCGAGCAGATGCCCGGCCGGACCTGTCCATAGCCAGGTCTCAAGGCGGCGCGGCGAGCAACGGCGGGTGCTGGGCATGGGCGGCACGGTATCGTGGCCGGCATGGCCTCTACTTCTACTTCTTCATCCTCAACGCCGGCTCTCACCACCACCGTCAGCGAGCTGCCCGAGTCGCGCGTGCAGGTGCAGGTGCAGGTCTCCCCGCAGGAGATCGAGAGCCAGGTCGAGCGCAAGGCACGCCAGCTCGGGCGCGAGCTGAAGCTGCCCGGCTTTCGCCGCGGCAAGGTGCCCCCGCCGCTGGTGTTGCAGAAGGTCGGTCGTGAGGCGGTGCTGGAGGAGGCCGTGCGCGACACGCTTGGCAGCTGGTACGCCGACGCCATCAGCGCCTCTGGCATCGTTCCTGTCGGCGACCCCAAGCTCGACCTCGGCGCTCTGCCCCCGCAGGGTCAGGCGCTTGAGTTCTCGATCGAGATCGGCGTGCTGCCGAGCGCCCAGCTGGGCGAGTACAAGGGCATCGAGGTCGGGCGCGGCGAGCCCGAGGTGCCCGAGCAGCGCATTGACGAGGAGGTGGAGCGCCTGCGCGAGCGCCTGGCCAAGCTCAACACCGTGGAGCGCGCCGCCAAGCTGGGAGATTTCGTGGTGATCGACTACCTCGGCTCGCTGCTCGGCGAGGACGGCAGCGCTGAGCCTTTTGCCGGCGGCGAGGGGCGCGACCAGCTCGTGGAGCTCGGCTCGGGCAGCCTGATTGCAGGCTTTGAGGATGGTCTGGTCGGCTCACAGGCCGGAGACACGCGCGAGGTCAAGCTGAGCTTCCCCGCGGACTACGGTCATGAGCAGCTCGCCGGTCAGCCGGCGTCGTTTGCGATCACCGTCAAGGAGGTCAAGCGCAAGGATCTCCCCGAGCTGGATGAGGACTTCGCCATCGACGTGGGCTTTGACAGCGTGCAGGAGCTGCGTGAGGACATTCGCGCGCGCCTGCGCGAGGCCGAGGAGCAGCGCCTGGAGGGCGAGTTCCGCCAGGCCGCGCTGGACGTCGCGGTGAGCCACGCCACGGTTGCCACCCCTCCGGCGCTCGTACAGGCCCGCGCGCAGGAGATGTGGGAGCGGATGCTGCACTCGCTCTCGCATCGCGGCATCACCCGCGAGGCTTACCTGCAGATCGATGGGCGCTCCGAGCAGGAGATCCTCGCGGAGATCCTGCCCGACGCCGAGCAGGCCTTGCGCCGCGAGGCTGTCCTGACGGCGGTCGTGGAGGCCGAGGGGATCGAGCCTTCAGAGGACGAGCTGCTGGAGGCCGTGAAGCCAACGGCCGAGCGCGAATCGCTCTCGCCCGAGGATGTCCTGCAGAAGCTGCACGATTCCGGGCGCGTGGAGGAGCTGCGCGAGGACCTGGCCGCGCGCCAGGCGATGGACCTGATCGCCGCGCAGGCCAAGACGATCCCGCTGGAGCAGGCCAAGGCACGCGAGAAGCTGTGGACCCCCGAGAAAGACGAGGAGGGGGGCGCCGCCGCGGCGCCCGGCGGATTGTGGACGCCCGATCGCTAGCCTTCACGCCCAGCGCCCAAGACAATGCCTTGGAGTTCGACGCCCAGGCGCTAATAATGGCCGCTTGCAAGTGTCGTTCTGAAGGAATACAGCCCGCGAAGCGAAACTGAAGCGAGGATCATGAGCCCATTGCAGACAGCCGAGAAGCGATCATGAGCCCCCTGGTGCCGATGGTCGTTGAGCAGACCTCGCGTGGCGAGCGTGCCTTCGACATCTACAGCCGCCTGCTGAATGAGCGGATCATCTTCCTGGGCACCCCGGTTGACGATCAGATCGCCAATCTGATCGTGGCCCAGTTGCTGCATCTGGAGTCCGAGGACCCTGAAAAGGATGTCTCGATCTACATCAACTCGCCCGGCGGCTCCGTCTACGCGGGCCTGGCGATCTACGACACGATGCAGTTCATCAAGCCTCAGGTGCAGACCATCTGCGTCGGAATCGCGATGTCGATGGGCGCCCTGCTGCTGGCCGGGGGCGCGGAGGGCAAGCGCATGGCGCTGCCCAACGCCAAGATCCTCATCCACCAGGTCTCATCGAGCTTTCAGGGCCAGGCCACCGATATCGAGATCCACGCCCGCGAGATCATCGACGTGCGTCGGCGCCTGGATGAGATCATCGCCAAGCACACCGGCAAGGACCTGGAGGCGGTGCGCAAGGACACCGAGCGCGACTACTTCATGAGCTCGGATGAGGCAAAGGACTACGGCATAATCGACCGTGTGATCTCCGAGCACTAAGCTCGGAGTGAGCGTGGGGGACGCCGAGGAGGAGCACATACAAGATGGCCCGGCCTACCGATTCCAACGAGCAGCTGCTGTGCAGCTTCTGCGGCAAGTCCCAGCGGCAGGTCAAGAAGCTGATCGCCGGCCCCGGCGTGTACATCTGCGACGAGTGCATCGATCTCTGTAACGAGATCATCGACGAAGAGCTCTCCGCGCCGCCTACCTTCGATCTCGACAACCTCCCCAAGCCGCGCGAGATCTACGACGTGCTGGACGAGTATGTGGTCGGGCAGGACGCTTCCAAGCGCACCCTCTCGGTGGCCGTCTACAACCACTACAAGCGCGTGCAGATGATGCAGTCCGGCGATTCGGACATCGAGCTGCAGAAGTCAAACATCCTGCTGCTCGGTCCCACCGGCTGTGGCAAGACGCTCCTGGCGCAGACCTTGGCGCGCATCCTCAACGTGCCTTTTGCGATTGCCGACGCCACCGCTCTGACCGAGGCCGGCTATGTCGGCGAGGACGTTGAGAACATCCTGCTCAAGCTCATCCAGGCCGCCGATTTCGACGTCAAGAAGGCTGAAACGGGGATCATCTACATCGACGAGGTCGACAAGATCGCGCGCAAGGCGGATAACCCCTCGATCACGCGCGACGTCTCCGGTGAAGGCGTGCAGCAGGCGCTCTTGAAGATCCTTGAGGGCACCAGCGCCTCGGTGCCGCCGCAGGGTGGGCGCAAGCATCCTCATCAGGAGTTCCTCACGATCGATACCACCAACGTTCTGTTCATCTGCGGTGGCGCTTTCGCCAACCTCGACAAAGTCATCGAACGGCGCATCGGGCACAACGGCGTCGGCTTCGCGGCCTCGATCGAGACCAAAGCCGAGCGCGACGCCGGCGAGATCTTTGAGCAGTGCCTGCCAGAGGATCTGATCGAATATGGCCTGATCCCTGAGTTCATCGGCCGCTTGCCCGTCATGTCCGCCGTGCATCAGCTATCGCGCGCGGATCTCGTCTCGATTCTCACCGAGCCGCGCAATGCTCTCGTCAAGCAGTTCCAGCGCTTCTTCTCGTTCGACGGCATCGAGCTGGTGTTCGCCGATGACTCGCTCAACGCGGTCGCCGAGAAGGGCCTTGAGCGGGAAACCGGCGCTCGCGGCCTGCGCTCGATCATGGAGGAGATCCTGCTTGAGGTGCAGTTCGAACTGCCTTCTCGCCGCGACGTCAAGAAGTGCGTCGTCACCAAGGAGACCGTCGAACGCGGGCTGACGCCGACGCTTGTCACCGAGGCCGCTCCTGAAGACGAGGATGCCGAGCCGCGGCATCTGCGCGAAGAGTCGGCCTAAGCTCCGATGCACGACGAGTTTCGCCTGCGCGTGCAGGTGCAGAAGCCCAAGGAGCTGCTCAAGGCGCTGAAGGATGTCGATCTCGATGCGGGGGCGCAGCGTGAGCTCGGGCGCTTGGCCGTGACCCACGAAGAGGGGCACGTCTTTCTGTACGCCGAATCGCTGTCCGCCGCTGAACGCGCCCGTGCCGTTGTGGAGCAGGCGCTGGCCGCCGCTGATATCGAGGGTCAGATCAGCCTATGGCGCTGGCATCCTGTCGAGGAGCGCTGGGAGGATGCCTCTGTCGCGCTGCCTGTGGATGAGGCGGCCGAAGCCGCCGAGCGTGCGCGGCGCGACGCGCAGGAGGACGCGGAGTCTTTGGCCGGCGGCTATCCGCAGTGGGAGGTGCGTGTCAGCCTGCCTACCCATCACGATGCGCGGGCTTTTGCCGAGCGCCTGGAGAGCGAGGGCATACCGGTGCGCCGGCGCTGGCGGCATCTGTTTGTCGGCGCCAACGACGAGGATGAAGCGAGTGCTCTTGCCGAGCGTCTGCGCAGTGAGGCGCCGGCGGGGTCTGAGATCGTCGCTGATGGCAACGGCATGCTCTACTGGCGAGAGTTGCACCCGCTGGCTGCTTTCGGCGGGATCGCTAACTAGCTTTCGTCGCGACGTTCACGCATCCGCCTGGCAGCTTCAAGCGCTTCGATGTCAGCGAGGTCCTGCGATCAGTGTGCGGCACGCTTCATCGAGAGAAGGTCATCGAGCCCGACAACTCTCACACAGAAATCGTCGAACTCCACTGTGTCTGCGCCGTCACGCATGACATCGTAGGGCGGCGCGCCGGACGTTCGCCACGGGCGCGTTCCCCGGCCTCTACCAGTAGCCACATCTCGCGCACCTGATGGTCGAGCTGCCGAATCCGCTCTGCCTGCGATAGTTCCAATTGCTGGCGAATCAGGCTTTCGTCTACGCCGGACGGCAAACTTTGTCTTAGCTCGTGATGTCCCCGTGACATGGGCTCAGCCCAGCGCCAAGGTTAGACTCACGCCTACATGACAGAGCGCATCAGCGAGCTTGAGAATCGGACCCGCTTTGAGCCTGCGGAGGTGGAGCCGCGGATCACAGAGCAGTGGCTGGGAAGCGGGCTGTTTCATCCCACGCCTGACGGCGAGGCCAGCGAGAACTATTCGATCGCGATACCGCCGCCGAACATCACCGGCTCATTGCACATGGGCCACGCTCTGAATGGCTCGATCCAGGATGTGCTGATCCGCTACAACCGTATGCTCGGTCGCCGCACGAAGTGGATACTCGGCACCGATCACGCCGGCATCGCCACGCAGGCGCAGGTCGAGAAGGCGCTGCAGGCGGAGGGCACGAGCCGTCAGGAGATCGGGCGGGGCGCCTTCGAGAAGCGCGTGTGGGAGTGGCGCGAGCACTACGGACACCGCATCATCGAGCAGTTCAAGCGGCTTGGCGCCTCGTGCGATTACGAGCAGGAGCGCTTCACGCTGGACGAGGGCTACCACCACGCTGTCCTGAAGGTGTTCGTCGATCTCTACGAGCAGGGGTTGATCTACCGCGACCGCTACATCGTCAACTGGGACCCTGGCACGCGCTCGGCGATCAGCGACCTGGAGGTGGAGGAGCGCAGGGAGACGGACACGCTGTACTCGATCCGCTATGACCTTGAGGGAGAGAACGAGGGGAGTGGTGAGGGCGAGGGCGCGGGCGCGGGCAGCCTGACGATCGCGACGGTGAGACCGGAGACGATGCTGGGGGACACGGCGGTGGCCGTCAATCCACACGACGAGCGCTATCGCGAGCTGGTGGGGCGCATGGCGGTGCTGCCGCTGGTGGGCAGGCACCTGCCGATCATCGCCGATGAGTACGTGAAGATGGACTTCGGCACAGGGCAGTTGAAGGTCACCCCCGCACACGACCCCAACGACTTTGAAATCGGCCAGCGCCACGAACTGGAGCAGGTGTCGGTGATTGGCGAGAACGGGCGCATGACGAGCGAGGCGGGCGAGCGCTTCGCGGGGCTGACCGTGATGGAGGCGCGGGAGGCGGTCGTCAACGCCTTGAAGCAGGAAGGCCGGATCGTCGGTGAAGAGCCTTATGAGCACGAAGTGCCCTACAGCCATCGCTCGGGCAAGCGCATCGAGCCGTTGATATCGCTGCAGTGGTTCATGCGCATGAATGAGCTGGCGGCGCCCGCGATCGAGGCTGTCAACAGCGGCGCGGTGAGGATCGTGCCCGACAACCATCGCCGCGTGTATCTGGACTGGATGGAGAACATCCGCCCGTGGTGCATCTCACGACAGCTGTGGTGGGGTCACCGTCTGCCGGTGTACTACTGCGAGACCTGCACGCACGTGCACGTGGCCGCGAGCGCGCCGGCGCAGTGCAGCGAATGCGGCGGGGTGCTGCGCCAGGAGGAGGACGTGCTCGATACCTGGTTCTCCTCGGCGCTCTGGCCGTTCGCCACCTTGGGCTGGCCCGATCAGACGCGGGAGCTTGCGGCCTTCTATCCCACCAATGTGCTCTCCACGGCGCGGGACATCCTGTTCCTGTGGGTGGCGCGGATGATCATGATGGGTCTGCGCTTCACTGGCCAGGCGCCGTTTTCTGACGTCTACATCCACACGGTCATCCAGGCGCCTGATGGGCGGCGCATGTCCAAGTCGCTGGGCACTGGCATCGATCCGCTGGAGGAGATCAACCGCCACGGCGCCGATGCGGTGCGTTTTGGCCTGTTGGCGATGAGCTCCTCGCAGGATGTGCGCTATTCCGCGGAGAAGGTCCAGCAGGGGCAGGCGCTGGCCAACAAGCTGTTCAACGCGGCGCGCTTTGTGCTGTTGCGCATCGCTGAGATCCCCGGTGTGAGCCTGGATGCGCGTATCGCCGCTGGGGGCTCTTTGGAGGAGGAGGGGAGGAGGGAGCCTCTGCCGCGCCCGAGCGCGGTCGAGGATCGCTGGATTCTCTCGCGCCTGCAGCAGATCAAGGCCGACACGGCGGCGCGCATCGCCGACTACGACTTCTCGCATGCCGCCTTGGGCTTGTACGACTTCGTGTACGGCGAGCTATGCGACTGGTATCTGGAGTTGGTCAAGCATCGCCTGGCCAGCGACGGCTCGGGGGGCAGCGAGGAGGAGCGCCGCGAGCTGGCGGCGACGTTGCTGCATGTGCTGCGCGAGACCGTGGCGATGTGCCATCCGGTGATCCCTTTCGTGACCGAGGAGCTGTGGGCCTACCTGGACGGGGCCGACGGCCTGCTGGCGGGCGCCTCCTACCCCCGTGCTGAGAGGACGCTGATCGACCCCGATGCCGAGGTGTCGATGGAGCGAGCGATCGAGGCGATCACACTCGTGCGCGGCTGGCGCGACAGCGTGGGCGCGCGTCCCGGCCTGATCGTCCCGGCCCGGCTGAACGCCGCCAAGGGCTACGAGGACACGGCCGCGGCGGTGGCGCGGCTGGCGCGGCTGGACTTTGCGCCCGCCTTGGACGGCGACGGCGACGGCGCCGCTCAGGGTACGGCTGTAGTTGCCTCGATTTCCGTGCCGGGAGGCACGGTCGAGGTGCTCTCCGAGGAGGGCCTTGACCTGCAGGCGGCCGAGCACCGTCGCGCGGCCGAGCGCGAGCGCCTGCAAGCTGAGATCGCTCGCGTTCGCTCCAAGCTGGCGAATGACGGCTTTGTGGCGAAGGCCCCGGCGGCGGTGGTGGATGGCGAGCGTACGAAGCTGGCGCACCTGCAGGCCGAAGTGGAGGCATTGTGAGCGAGTCTTGGAGTGGAGCCCGCGCGGAGCGTCATCTGCGCTCGCTGGAGCTCTTCGGGATGCGCTTCGGCCTGGACCGCATGCGGCGGATGATGACCGCGATGGGCTCCCCCGAGCGAAAATTTCGCTCGATCCACGTGCTGGGCACGAATGGCAAGACTTCGACCACGCGAATGATCGCGGCGATCCTGGAGCGCCACGGCGTGAGAACGGGCGCCTACACCTCGCCGCATCTGGTGTCTTACTACGAACGCGTGCAGGTGGGCGAGCGCGATGTCAGCAGCGGTGGTTTCGCCGCCGCCGTGGCGCGGGCGGCGGCAGCGGCGGAGCGGGTCAATCGCACGCTCGCCGAGGACGATCACGTGACCCAGTTTGAATTGCTGACTGCCGCGGCATTCTGGGAGCTGGCGCGAGCGGAAGTGGAGGTGGCGGTCATCGAGGCGGGACTGGGAGGCCGCTACGACGCCACGAGCGTGATCGAGTCCGAGGTCACGGTGCTGACCAATGTGGGCTTGGAGCACACGCGCTGGTTGGGGCCCACAGTGGCCGACATCGCGGCGGAGAAGCTGGCGGTGCTCGCTCCCGGCAGCATCTTGGCGCTCGGCGCCGGGCTGCACGAGGATGCGCTGACGGTCGCGCAGGAGGTCGCCGCCAAGCAGGGGGCAAAGACTGTGGTGGCGCCGGAGCAGTGGAGCGAGCCGCTACAGGCCAGCGGGGCGTTCCAGCGCGCCAACTTCGCGCTGGCGAAGGTGGCGGCGGAGGCTTATCTTGGGGCGGCTGGCATTGAGCTGAAGCCGGAGGCGGTACGCGAGGCGGCGCTGCACACCGCTGCGCCTGGGCGCATGCACGTGGTCGATCGGGCGCCTTTGACAGTGCTCGACGGAGCGCACAATCCCGATGCGGTGCAGGCCCTGGCAGCCTCGCTGCCGGAGCTTGTGGGGGCAAAGCCTCTGGGTCTCGTGTTGGGTGTGCTGGAGGACAAGGACGCGGCCAAGATGCTGCACACCTTGTTGGCGCTCTGCGAGCGGGCTTGGTTCACGGCGCCGCCAAGCGCCCGTGCGCTTTCTCCCGCGGCGTTGCAGTCACTGGCACGCCAGCAGGGTTTCGAGCAGGTGGTCTGCGAGCCGCACCCGCGCGCGGCGCTGGCGCTGGCGCGAGACTGGGCGCAGGCGCAGGGCGGGGCTGTGTTGGCCACCGGCTCCATCTATCTGGTGGGCGATCTGCTCGCCGGCGGGGACGCCATCAAGCAGCAGCGGGTGGTGGGAAGTTGAACGACGACGGCCCCTCGGTGCTGGCGATGATCGGCGTGGTTGCGCTGGGCGTGGCGCTTGTGATCCTGGTGTTCTTCGCCGCGGGTTACGGATTCGGCCGCTTGTTTCTCTAAACTCGGCCGCTCGCGCCCGCATTGGGCGCAACGCGGAAGCCCTCAATGCCCACCCTCGCCTACTTCGGAATCAACAGCAGCGGCCTGAATCTGGCCATCGACTTGCTGATCCTATTCCTGGTGGTGCTGTATCTCTCCTTGATCTACTGGACCTACGCCGACGCTAAGCGCAGGATCGCCGACCCGATCATGGTCGTTTGCGCCACCGTGGCCTCGCTGTTCCCCTACGTGGGCACGGTCGTCTACATCATCCTGCGCCCGCCGGAGTATCTGGAGGACGTGCGGGAGCGTGAACTTGAGGTGCAGGCTGCGGAGGTGCGCTTGGCGCAGCTGGAGCAGAGCTTGTGCCCGCACTGCGACTATCAGGTGGAGCGCGACTTCTTGCGCTGTCCCAGCTGCCTGCGCAAGCTCAAGGAGCCTTGCCAGAGCTGCGGCAAGCCGCTTGAGCGCACCTGGTCGCTGTGTCCTTATTGCGAAGCGGACGTGGCGGGCGCGACGCAGGGCAGACGCGCTGGGCGCAGCCGCGAGCGCAACAGCCCGAGCGTAATGGCGTCGAAGGCGCGCGCCAGCCTCGACAGCGAGGCGCAGACCAGCGAAAGCGAGACGCTGCTGGGCGAGGAGGAGCTTTCCACACGCGCGGGCAGCCGAGCGGCCGGCCGAGCCGGCGGCACCGCTGCAACACCCGGCACCGCTGCAACACCCGGCAGCGCTGCTGCAGCACCCGGCAGCACCGGGGTATCCAGCAGCGCCGGCACACCCAGCAGCGCCGGCGGCAGCGATAAAGCTCGCCGGCCAGTGCCGGCAAAGCCAGGCTCCACGGGCAGCAGTGGCTCCCGTGCCAGTCGCCCGCGCCCCAGCTCCTGACAACAATCCAAAGCAAAGGACCCCATGGACCGCACGCTGATCCTCGTAAAGCCTGACGCCTTCGCCCGCTCGCTGAGCGGCGAGATAATCGCCCGCTTCGAGCGCAAGGGCCTGCGCCTGGTGGCCCTGCGGCACATGACGATGACGCGCGAGCTGGCCGAGCAGCACTACGCGGAGCACGCCGAGCGTCCTTTCTTCGGCGAGCTGGTGGACTTCATCACCTCTGGTCCGCTGGTGGCGATGGTGCTGGAGGGCACGGAGGCGGTCAAGGCGGCCCGCCAGGTGATCGGCGCGACCAACCCGCTTGAGGCGGCACCTGGCTCGATCCGCGGGGACTTCGCGATCGAGATGGGCCAGAACATGGTGCACGGCTCGGACTCCGCGGAGTCGGCTGAGCGCGAGGCGGCTTTGTTCTTTCCCGAGCTTGGCTAGCTCCTTGAGCTTGGCGCCGCCGTTGGTCCTGGCCTCGGCCTCTCCTCAGCGCAAGGCGATCCTGGAGCGCGTGGGGGTGCCCTTCCAGGTGCGCCCGACCGGCGTGGCGGAGATCGAGCAGGGCGATCCTGCGGAGGTCGCCGCACAGAACGCCATGCTCAAGGCGCGCGCGGCGCGCGCGAGCTCCACCGTGCCCGAGGCGGTGCTCGGCGTGGACACGCTGGTGACGCTTGCAGGCGTCATCTACGGCAAGCCGGCCGACGAGCGCCACGCCCGCGAGACCCTCAAGGCGCTGAGCGGCGCGACCCACCGCGTGCTGAGCGGTGTGGCCCTGTTGCTGCCAGGGGGCGAGGAGCGTACGGCGGTGGCGGCCACGGAGGTCACCTTTCGTGCGTTGAGCGACGAGCTGCTCGATTGGTACGTGGCGGCGGGCGAGTGGCGGGAGCGCTCGGGCGGCTACGCGATCCAGGGCAAGGGGTCGGTATTGGCGCTTGAGGTCAAGGGTGACTTTCAGAACATCGTCGGCCTGCCGCTGGCGGCGCTGCTGGACATCTATCCAGAGCTGCTGGCGAGGCTGTGAGATCCGCAGGAAGGTTTTGAGGCCGCGCCGTTTCCCCTGCAAATCCGCTGGCATCCCTGTCAGGCACTTGGTGGTGTCCGCTACACTGCCCGCGGGCACGCCCTGGCCCCCCGACGCGAACTTCGATGAGCGCGGCGTGAAGCCGAATCCGAGCGTGCCCATTCTCCATATATGGGCATTTTTAGCTATCTGACCGGGTTCGGCGGCCGAGACATGGCGGTCGACCTTGGCACGGCCAACACACTGGTTTACGTGCGCGGACGCGGCATCGTGCTAAGCGAGCCGAGCGTGGTGGCGATCGACTCGCGCACCGGCGAGGTGCACGCGGTGGGGATCGAGGCCAAGCGCATGTTGGGGCGCACACCCGGCACGATCCAGGCGATCCGGCCGCTGAAGGACGGAGTTATCGCCGACTTCGACGTGACCGAGGAGATGCTGCGCCACTTCATACAAAAGGTTCACCAAAACCGCTGGGCGCATCCGCGCGTGGTGGTTTGTGTTCCCTCCGGCGTGACGGGCGTGGAGAAGCGCGCGGTGGAGGAGGCCTGCCTGTCAGCCGGCGCGCGCACGGCGTACCTGATTGAGGAGCCGATGGCAGCGGCGATCGGCGCGGGCCTGCCGGTGGGGGAGCCAACGGGCTCGATGGTGGTGGACATCGGCGGCGGAACCTCTGAGGTGGCGGTGATCTCACTGGGCGGGATCGTGGTGTCGCAGTCGATCCGCGTTGGCGGCGATGAGCTGGATGAGGCGATCATCAACTACGCCAAGAAGGAGTACAAGCTCCTGATCGGCCAGCAGACCGCGGAGGAGCTGAAGCTTGAGATCGGCTCGGCGCATCCGATGGAGGAGGAGTTGCAGGCGGAGATCCGCGGACGCGACATGGTCTCGGGGCTGCCCAAGACCGTGGTGCTCACCAGCGAGGAGATCCGTCAAGCGCTGGAGGAGCCGCTGTCGCAGATCGTGGATGCCGTGAAAGAGACGCTCGATCGCACGCCGCCCGAGCTGGCCTCGGACATCATGGACCGCGGCATCATGCTGGCGGGCGGCGGTTCGCTGCTGCAGGGTCTCGATGAGCGCCTGCGCGAGGAGACGCAGATGCCGGCACATCTGGCTGAATCGCCGCTGACCTGTGTGGCGGTCGGATCGGGCCGCTCGCTGGAGGAGTTCGAGGCGATTCATCGCAGCAATCGCAACTCGCGCAGCCGGCGGCGCCGGTGAGGCGCGGCACAGCGCGCCGCGCGAGCGCACATCTGGCTACGCACGAAGGCGCCGCCGCGCCTATCGTGGGAATAGTCTTTCCCTCTGAGCCCTCGGAAGGTCGCTACTCGTGTACGACAAGACGGTCCGGCGTCGACGCGCGGTGCTCATACTGCTCGTCGCGCTTTCCCTGATACTGCTCACCGCCTACTTCAGAGAGGCCCCCGGCGGGGGCCTGCACTCGGTGCAGCGCGGCTTTTTGACCGTCGTCTCGCCGATCCAGGATGGCGCCAACAAGGCGCTGAAACCGGTGCGCGATCTATTCGGCTGGTTTGGCGACACGCTGCACGCCAGGAGCCAGCGCGATCAGCTGCGTAAGCAGGTGGATCGCATCCAGGCGGAGCTGATCGCCAAGCAGGCCAACGAACGCTCCTACCAGGAACTGCTGAAGCTGTTTCATCTGGACAATCAGATCAGCGCCGCCAGCTATACGCCGGTGACGGCCACGGTTGTGGCCAAGTCACCCAACATCTGGTACTCCACGGTGACGATCGACGTGGGCACCTCGCGTGGCGTGCATCTCAATGACCCCGTCGTCAACGGCGAAGGCCTGGTGGGCAAGGTCACACAGGCGGCCTCCGATGGCGCCCAGGTGAGCCTCATCACCGACAGTGAAGTGGGCATCAGCGCAATGGTCAACAGCAGTGGCGTGAGCGGCATCGTGCAGCCCAAGGTTGGCGACCCCAACGACCTGTTGCTGCAGTATCTGCCGGCCAACTCCACCGTCAACCCCGGCGATTACGTGGTGACCGCGGGGACCGTGGCGGGCGGTGGGGAATCGTTGTTCCCGCCCGGCATCCCCATCGGGCAGGTGAGCTCGATCGATGAAAACAGCCCTTACAAGGCGGTCAACGTGCATCCTCTGGCGAACCTGCACAACCTCGACGTGGTACAGGTTCTGACTCAGGTTCGCGGCAGCAAGGCCGCGCGCCTCGGGCGCGTGGTGGCCTCCTTGCCGCCCGGTTCGCAGGCTGGTTCCCCGGCTACGGCGGCGGGCGAAGGCGCGCTGGCCTCCACGGGAGGCGGTGGGTGATGGGCGGCGGCTCGGGTGGGTTCCCGATCCCTCTGATTGTGCGCATCGCCGCGCTGTCGGTGGCGCTGGTATTCGTGCAGGTCGGCGTCATCTCCGAGGTGCCTGTCTTTGGCGTGACGGTCGATCTCTCGCCGCTATTGGTGGCCTTCGTGGGCTTGATGTGCGGTTCCACGCTGGGCGCGGTGACCGGCTTCGCGGTGGGCTTGCTGGTCGATCTGATGCTGGTGCAGACGCTGGGGGTGACATCGCTGGTGTTCACCGTGATCGGCTACTGGGCGGGGCGTCTGCGCGAGCTGCGCGACCCGCAGGCGGCCTTGACGCCTCTGCTGGTCGGCGGCGCGGCGGCAGCAGCCGCGCTGGTGGGCTATTCGGTGATCGAGTTCCTGCTGGGCGTCGATGCGCCGGTGAGCTTTGAGCTGTTGCGCCAGATCGTGCTGGGGATCGTGGTGGACACTCTGCTGGCGCTGCCGTTCTGGCTGCTGGTGCGGCGCGCGCTCGATCCCGCCCTGCCCGATGACCCCCGTCGCCGTCGCCGTCGCGCCTACACAACCGGCGGCCTCAGTCCCCTGTCGCGCGCCTGATGAGCACGATCGAGCGCTTACGTCCGAGCGAGCCGCGCACGCCGGTGTCGCCGCAGCTGGCGCTGCGGGTGGCGGTGCTTGGCGGGATTGCCTTGATCATGTTCGGAATCATCTTCTTTCGCCTCTGGTATCTGCAGGTGCTGACGGGCGAACAGTATGTGCAGCAGGCCAACGCCAACCGTCTGCGTCCGTTGCCGATACCGGCCCCGCGCGGACAGATCTTTGATCGTGCCGGACAGCCGATCGTGAGCAGCAGAACGACCAACGCTGTGCAGATCACTCCCTCCGCGCTGCCGCCTAGCGGAGCGCCGAGGATCGAGCTGTATCGGCGCTTGGGCCGTCTGCTGGGGATGAGCCCCCATCACATCCAGGCGTTGGTCGTCAAGAGCCGCCACGCCGTGCCGTATGCCCCTGTGACGATCAAGACCGACGCCGGTCGCAACGTCCTGACGGTGCTGGCCGAGCGCCAGAACGAGTTCCCCGGAGTGAGCCAGCAGCCGGTGTCAATCCGCGCCTACCTCTATGGGGCAATGGCTGCGCACGTGCTCGGTCACGTGGGCCAGGTCTCCGAAGAAGAGCTCAAGCAGTCGGCCTTTCGCGGCGTGACGCAGGGCACGGTGGTGGGCCAGGAAGGCGTGGAGTTCTATTACGACCGCTACCTGCGGGGCCAGCCAGGGGCGCTGCGGGTGGAGGTGAACGCGCAGGGCGAAGCGGTGCCGGCGCGGCTGCCGGTGACCCAGCCCAAGGCCGGCTACAGCCTCAAGCTGACGCTCGACCTCGGCCTGCAGCGCGAGGGCGAAGCGGCGCTGCTGCAGGGCATCGGTTTGGCCAATGCCAACGGCAATCCCGCCGACGCGGGCGCATTCGTAGCGCTGGACCCCCGCAATGGGCAGGTACTGGCGATGGGCTCCTATCCGAGCTTCAATCCCAATAGGTTCGCGCGGCCGCTGACCGAAGGCGAATACGAAGGGCTGGTGCGCTTCAGCCATCACCATCCAATCCCCGGCGTGCCCGCTCCGCTTGAGGATCGCGCCGTCAGTGGCGGCTATCCCACGGGCTCGACGTTCAAGCCGATCACCGCCATGGCTGCGCTTGAAGCCGGCGTGCTCAGTCCCGGCGAAGCGCTGGGCGGGGGTCAGTGCATCCACGTCTCCACCGAGCAGTTCTGCAACGCCGGCAAGGCCGACTACGGGGCGCTCGACCTGGTCAATGCCTTGCGCGTGTCCTCGGACACCTACTTCTTCGAAGTTGGCGAGCGGGCCAACAGCCACGGCGAGATCATCCAGCGCGAGGCGCGCCAGCTCGGGGTCGGCGAGAAGACCGGCATCGACCTGCCCGAAGAGCTGACCGGCACGGTCCCCGACCGCGCCTGGCGCGAAGAGGTCGCGCGCGAAGAGCGTAAATGCGAGCGGCGCAGGCACGTCGTGAGCTGCGGCATCTCCGATGGCAGGCCGTGGAGCGTGGGCGACGACATGCACCTGGCGGTGGGGCAGGGGGACCTGCTCACTTCTCCATTACAGATGGCGGTGGCTTATTCGACGCTGGCCAACGCCTTCACTCATCAGGGCAATGGGACTGTCGTGACCCCCCATTTGGGCCTTGAGATAGACGACTCCTCAGGTGGCTTGGTGCGCGCGCTGGGCGCCTCGCCCAAGCGTCACGTGCACCTGAATGACAGCGACTTGAATCTGGTGATGGAAGGCATTCACGACGCCACCAGCCAGCCGGGAGGCACCTCGGCCGATGTGTGGGCGGGCTGGAATCAGGCCCAGCATCCGGTGTATGGCAAGACCGGCACGGCCGAACACCAGGGACAGTCCGATCAGTCGTGGTACATGTGCTACATCGCCGACCCCACGCGGCCGATCGTGATCGCGGTGACGATCGAGCGCGGCGGCTTCGGCGACCAGGCCGCGGCGCCGGCAGCGCGCTTGATGGCCTCGGAGTGGTTCGGTCAGGCCAAGAAGCTTGTCCACGGTGGCAACACGAGCTTCTAAATGCCGCTGAGCCCGATACAAGCCCCCGAAGAAGTCCCGGTGGCGCCGGCGCGCTCGCTGCGCCTGCCGCTCGATCCGCTGCTGACGCTGGCGGTCATCGGTCTGGCTGTCTGCTCGGTCGTGACGCTCGTCTCCGCGACACGCGATCTGGTGCCTGGGCAGCCGCGCTACTACGTGGATCGCCAGGCGGTCTATCTGTTCGTGGGGGCGCTGTTGATGGTGCTCCTCTCGCGCCTTGACTACTCCCATCTGCGCCAGTTCAAGCGCGTCATCTACGCGCTTTTGATGTTCTCGATCCTGGCCGTGCTGGGACTGGGCCATACCGCGCGAGGCTCGCAGCGCGCGATCAGCCTGCCCTTCTTCTCCTTCCAGGCATCCGAGCTTGGCAAGGTCTTCCTGATCGTGGCGCTGGCGGCATTCGTGGTGGACCGCTCGCGCTACCTGCGCGAGTGGGATACCACCGTGCGCGTGATGGTGGCGGCGCTCGTGCCCGCGATGTTCGTGATCGCGCAGCCCGACCTTGGCTCAGGCATGGTCTACATGGTGATCGCCATGACGCTGCTGTTCGTGGCTGGCACCTCGTGGAAGCAGCTGAGCGCCCTGATCGCGCTGGGCGCGGTATCGATCGCAATCGTGCTGGCGGGCGCGCCTGCGATGGGCGTACACGTGCTCAAGCCTTACCAGGTGGCGCGTCTGACGGCCTTCCTGCACCCCACCACCAACGCGCAGAAAGAAGGCTACCAGCAGGAGGAGGCGAAGATAGCGATTGGCTCCGGTCAGAAGACCGGCCGGGGCGAAGGCGCTACGCAGGTCCCCCTTGGATACGTGCCCGAGAGCCACACAGACTTCGTATTCGCGGCTGTTGGCGAGCAGTATGGGTTCGTGGGGGCCGCGCTGGTGCTGTCTTTGTACGCTCTTTTGATCTGGAGGGCGCTGCGGATCCTGACGATGTCCAAGGATCTATTCGGGTCGTTGGTTGCCGGCGGTGTTGCGGCTATGCTGATGTTTCAGGTGTTTGTCAATGTGGGCATGGCCATTGGGATAATGCCCATCACCGGCGTCACGCTGCCGCTCATGAGCTATGGCGGCTCGTCGGTCATCACAACTCTTCTGGCCGTGGGTCTGCTGCAGTCGATCTACGTTCAGGCACGCGCTTCAGAAGCGCTGAAGGGCCGCGTGCCACTGCACTAGTCAACAAAAATATGTTCAAGAGACTGGAATACATTGAAAAAGCAAGTTCTTGTCAGCGTGGACCGCGCGGAGACGCGCGTCGCGCTGCTGGAGGCCGCCGGCAAGCCCGCCGCCTCCACCACCAACTCACGGCGCCCACGCGCCGGGGCTCGGCCTGGCGCCGGGTATCGCATCGCCGAGCTATATCTGGAGCGCCGCGGCGCCCGCTCGATCGTGGGGAACATCTACAAGGGAAAGATCGACAACGTGCTGCCCGGCTTGGAGGCGGCGTTTGTCGATATCGGACTGGAGAAGAACGGATTCCTGCACGTCGATGAGATCGTGCTGCCCGGCGTGGAGGCGCCCAAGCGCGGGCGCAGCGGCGGGCGCAAGATCTCTGAGCTCCTAAAGCCGGGGCAGGAGATCATCGTGCAGGTGGTCAAGGACCCCTTGAAGACCAAGGGAGCGCGGCTGTCGATGGAGCTGACCATCGCCGGGCGCTACATGGTCTACGCCCCTTCGGGTGAGGGGCTGGGCGTCAGCCGCCGCCTGGAGGACCGCGAGCGCGAGCGCCTGCGCAAGGAGACCTCCAAGCTCGATCTGGGCAAGGGCGGGGCGATCATCAGGACCGCCGCGCACGGCGCCAAGCGCGAGGACTTCGAGCGCGAGCTGCTGTATCTGCACAAGCTCTATGAGGTGCTGCTCAAGCGCGTGGAGGAGACGCAGGCTCCCGCGATGGTCTTTCAGGAGGCCGACCTGTCGGTGCGCGTGGTGCGCGACATCTTCTCCGAGCACTTTGAGCGGGCGATCGTCGACGACGAGCTGCAGCACCGGCGCCTGGTGTCGTTCTTCTCGCGTACCGCTCCCGAGCTGGTGGAGCGCGTGGAGCTGTGGCAGGAGCCCACGCCGCTGTTTGAGGCATATGGCGTGGAGGAGGCGATCGACGGCGTGCTCTCCCGCCGCGTGGATCTGCCCAGCGGGGGCTATCTGATGATCGACTACGCCGAGGCGCTGACGGTGATCGACGTCAACAGCGGCAGCTTCATCGGCCGCGGCAAGGGCGCGGCGCTGGAGGACACCATCACGAAGACCAACCTGGAGGCCGCCGAGGAGGTCGTCAACCAGCTGCGGCTGCGCGACATCGGCGGCATCATCGTGATCGACTTCATCGACATGGCCCGCGCGCGCAACCGCGACGCGGTGATGAAAACGCTGCGCAAGTCGCTGGACGAAGACCGCACGAAGACCTTCACGGCGGAGATCAGCCGCCTCGGTCTGGTGGAGATGACGCGCCAGAACGTCACCGAGGGCGTGCGCGAGATCATGAGCCGTCCCTGTCCGGTGTGCGATGGCGAGGGCGTGATCCGCAGCGAGGAGACGATCGCGATCGAGTTCGAGCGCCGGCTGCGCGACGTCGCGGCGGAGAATGCCGAGGCAGAAGCCTTCCTGGTGCAGATCAACCCGCGCGTGACCGCCCAGTTCACGGGCCAGAGCTCGCGCGCGCTGCACGCGCTTGAGGCCCACACCGAGAAGTCCTTTCACTTCGAGGGCTCAGAAGGCCTGGCGCTCGATCACTTCGCGATCACCTTCCAGGGAACGCGCGAAGAAGTCGAGGAGCGGGCACTGCCCTTCCACGCGGGCGATGAGGTGCTGGTGGACATCGTCGAGCCGCACATGTACGACGTGGACGATGCGGTGGCGAAGATCGACGGCTACATCATCTCGATCTCCGGCGCCGCCACACAGGTAGGCGAGAAACGGATGGTGCGCATCGAGCAGGTGGGGCGTACCGCTGCCACCGCGCTGCTGCTGGATGAGAACGGCGAGGTGGTGCGCCCGGCGCCCAGGCCCACGGTCGCCCCGGCGAAGCGCCGCACGCGCCGGCCACGCGCCAAGGCGCCAGTCAAGGCCCCGGCCAAGGCCAAGGAGGAGACGCCCGAGCGCGAGGCGGTCGCGGTCGGCGTGGCGGAGCCCGATGAGTCTCTCGCGGCGAAAGGCGACGAGGATGGCGTATCATCCAAGCCTCGGCGTCGTGGCCGCAGAGGCGGGCGACGCCGTTCGGCTGCTAAAGCAGACGCAAGCCCGGAGTAAGGATTGAGGATCGATGTACGCAATCGTGAAGACAGGTGGCAAGCAGTACCGCGTGGAGCGAGGCCAGCACCTGCTCGTGGAGCGCCTGCCTGCCAAGGAGGGCTCAAGCGTTGCGCTTGAGCCGATCCTCTACCGCTCCGAGGAGGCCGTGTTCGACGCGGACGGCCTGAAGAAGGTCAAGGTCACCGCCAAGGTGCTGGCCCACGAGCGCGGCGAGAAGCTGCGCGTGTTCAAGTTCAAGCCTAAGCGTGGCTACAAGCGGCGCACGGGTCACCGCCAGGAGCTGACCCGCATCGAGGTCACGGAGATCAAGCATGGCTCATAAGAAGGGACTTGGCTCAAGCCGCAATGGCCGCGACTCCAACGCCCAGCGCCTGGGCGTGAAGACGTTCGCCGGGCAGGCGGTCAGCGGCGGCGAGATCATCGTGCGCCAGCGCGGCACCGTCTTCAAGCCGGGCCCTGGTGTGGGGATCGGCAAAGACGACACGCTCTACGCGCGCGCGGCGGGCACCGTGGTGTTCGCCACCGGCCGACGGGGGCGCGTGGTGAGCGTCGTGGGCGAGGGCCCGGCGGTCCAAAGCGCAGCGGGCGGGCAGCAAGCTCGATGAGACGGCGAGGGTTAACCCTCGCGTTACTGGCCGCGACGGCGGCCCTGGCGCCGGCCGCGTTGCCGGCGCAGACGTACGCCGGCAAGTGGATCGACGCGCCGTCCACCGCGCCACTCGATGAACCAGCGGGCATAGGCTCGACGCCGGTTGTGGCGATGAACGCCAGTGGCGCCGAGATCATCGCCTGGTACGAAGGCCAGACGATCCTCGTGCGGGTGCGCCAGCCCGGTGGCGGCGCGTTCGGCGCGCCGCTGACGCTTGGTCCCCCGCCCGCGGGCGGGAGCATCGGGGCGCCGTCTGTGGCAATCGACGCGGCCGGCGACACGCTCGTGGTGTGGAGCGAATACGACGGCGCCGGTCACTACAGCGTGCGGCAGGCAAGCGCCGGCCCTGGCCAGCCGCTGGGGGCGGGCACTACGATCCAAGGCAGCGTCAGCGGGGCCCCCAAGGCCGGTGTTTTGCCTCTGTTCCTGAGCGACGGGACGGCGATGGTCTTTTGGTCCTCCTTTGAGGGCTCGCTTGAATTCGTCAGGCGCGCCGCGGGCGGCGAATTCGGCTCGCCGGTGACGCTTGAGCCCAGCGAAGTGGTGGGCTTCACGGCCGTGCCGGAGTCCGGCGCCCGCGTGCTCGTGGGCTGGACGGACACGAACGCCGTGACCGTAGGCATGGAAACGACGACCACCTACACGCTCAAGAGCGCCGACGTATCGGCGGCGGGTGCCAGCTCGGGTAGGCAGACGCTCGACACCAGATCTTCCATCTACACGCCCTCCTGCACGGAAATATTCGTCTCCTGCACCTCGATCAGCCTGGGTGGCGTGCGTGCGGCGGCCGATCCGGCGGGCGACGGTCTGATCTCCTACCAGGAAGTCAGCCAATCCAGCAACTTCCTGCTCTTTTCCAGCATTGTGGTCAAGGCCTCCTACCGCACGGCCGGCGGCGGCTTTGAGGCGCCGGTCGGATTCCCGGCGGTGACCACGAGTCTGGGCGGCATAGGCCAGGATGCGGGCCTGCTGGCCGACGGCAGCGCGCTCGTCGCGTGGGACGAAGGGCAATTCGGCGCGGGCGTGGTCAGATACGCGCAGCGCTCACGCTCAGGCGCGTTTCCCGCCACGGGGCAGGTTCTGGCCCCCGGCTCCGCAAGCTCGGGACCGCGCATCGAGGCGGGCGGCGAAGGCGCGCTGCTGGTCGACCTGCACGGCAAGGAAGTGCTGGCCCAGGAATTCACCGCCGGTGGTCCACAGGGCAGCTCGGTGGCGCTGTCGGCGAACGACACGTCGGTGCTCTCGCCCACGCTCGCCGGCGACGGCAGCGGCGACGCGATGGCCGCATGGGAGCGTGCTAACCCCTCGAACCTGTACATGGTGGAAGCGGCGAGCTACGACGTCGGGCCGCGCATCGCGGGCCTGGGCGCTCCGGCGAGCGGCGTCGCCGGCGTCGCGCTGCCCTTCACGGTCAGCGCCGTCGATCCGCTCTCGCCGGTGAGCGCTCAGTGGACCTTCGGCGACGGCGCGAAGGCCGCGGGCACGAGCGTGACGCACGCCTACGCGGCAGCGGGCGCGCAGACGGTGAGCGTGCTTGCCACCGATGCCGCAGGCTTGGTCTCCAACACGCTCTCCGCGGTGACGCAGGTGGGCGTGGCTCCGGTCTCGCCGATCTCGACGCCTCTTCCCGGACCTCGCCCGTCCTCCGGCGCGACGTTGAAGGTCCTCAAGCAGCGCCTGCGCGACGTGCTGCGCAAGGGGCTGGCGCTGAGCGTCGGCTGCTCGGGGCCATGCACGCTGGAGCTCACGCTGCAGGTGCCGGCCGGCACCGCCAAGGCACTAGGCTTGGCCGCGCAGGCCGCGCGCGCCAAAACCAAGCCCACCCGCCGGCTCAAGCGCAAAGCCGTGACGGTCGGACGCCTGAAAGTGACGCTCAAGGCCGCGGGCACCAAGACGGTGCACGTGCCCTTCACCAAGACCGCCACGCATCGCTTGCGTCACGTGCACAAGCTCACGCTGAATGTGATCGACGCGCCTGTGCATGGCACGGCCGGCACGCAGACGCTCACGCAGTCGCTGACGCTGCGCTAGCCTTCCGCAGGGTGGATGCCGTCAAGGGTGCCAAGGCGCTGGCAATCGGTCGTATGGCCTTCGGGGCCGCGATCGTGGCCACGCCCGGTCTGACACGGAGCTGGCTCGGGGCCTATGCAAATAGCCAGGCCGTCCAGTCGCTAGCGCGGATGCTGGGCGCACGCGACTTCGTGCTGGGCATGATCGCGCTGCACACCGCCGAGCACCCGCAGGTGGGGCCGCGCTGGCAGGCGACATGCGCGAGCGTGGACTGCGTCGACCTGCTCGCCACGCTTGCGGGCCGCGACGACCTGCCTGTGGCGGGCGTTGTGGGCACGGTGCTGGTGGCCGGCGGCTCGGCGGCTGGGGGCTTCTACTTCGCGCAGGCGCTCAAGAGCGCTCAGCTCACCCCTGCTGCGCAGTAGGCCGCACGAGCACCTCGTTGACGTTGACGTGAGGAGGTTGGGCGACGGCGTACATAACGGCGCGCGCGATATCGTCGGCCTCCAGCGGATCGCTGGGGCGGTTCTCGAAGAACGGCGTGTCGGTCATGCCGGGCTCAATCGTGGTCACCCGGATGCCGGTCCCGTGCAGATCCTGACGCACCGCCTCGCCCATCGCGGTGACGGCATGCTTGGTGCAGGAGTACATCGAGCCCGGTATCACGCGCCTGCCGGCGACGCTTGAGGTCAGCAGCAGGTGGCCGCGTGACTCCTTCAGTGCGGGAATCGTCGCGCGCAGGGTCAATGCGGCTCCGTAGACATTCGTGAGGACCATCTCGCGCCAGTGCTCGGTGGTGTCGTTGAGGAAGCCGCGCGCTCCCCCGAAGCCGGCGTTGGCGAAGGCCACGTCGACGCGCCCGAAGGCGTCGAGCGCGTCTTTGACCATGCGCTGCTGCTCATCCCACTCGGTGACATCGCAGGTGATCGCAAGCGCTCGCTCAGGGCCTCCCAGCTCCGCGGCGAGCGCGTCCAGGCGCTCGCGCGAGCGGGCCGCAAGCACCAGGCGATAGCCCTCGGTGGCCGCGTGGCGGGCGGTCGCGGCGCCGATGCCGGTGGAGGCGCCGGTGATCAGGAAGACGCGGTCGGAGGGGGCGGGGGTCTCGTTGGTCATGTCTGCGGGCTCCTTTGGTGTCACGATGGCACCCTATGTTGCACGACCGCGCACGAATCCACGTCGAGGCCGGGGCCGGTGGCGATGGCTGCTCAAGCTTTCGCCGCGAGGCACACGTGCCGCGCGGGGGACCCGACGGAGGAGACGGCGGTCGCGGCGGGGACGTGGTGCTGGTCTGCGACGACTCGCTGCGTGACCTTCAGGGCTTCACGCGCAAGGCCCACCACAGCGCGCGGCGAGGAGGCAACGGCGAAGGCTCTCAGCGTCACGGGGCCGACGGGCAGGTGCTCCAGATCAGGGTGCCGCCGGGCACGCAGGCGCACGGCGAGGAGGACGATCTGGCGGGCCGGCGCTGGGAGCTGCTGCGCAACGGCCAGCGTGCGGTGATCGCTCATGGCGGCAGCGGCGGCCGTGGTAATAAGCGCTTCGCCACCGCCACGCGCCAGGCTCCTCGCTTCGCCGAGCGGGGACTGCCGGGGGAGGAGGGCTGGCTCCAGTTGCGCCTGAAGCTGCTGGCCGATGTGGGCCTTGTGGGACTGCCCAATGCTGGCAAGTCCTCGCTGCTCAGCCGCCTCACGCGCGCCGCGCCAAAGGTCGCCAGCTACCCCTTCACGACGCTTGAGCCGATCCTGGGAGTGCTCGAAAGCGATGAGCGCCAGCTGATCATCGCCGATATCCCCGGCCTGATTGAGGGCGCCAGCGAGGGGGCTGGTCTGGGCCACGAGTTCCTGGCGCATATCGAGCGCACGCGCCTGCTGGTGCACGTGCTCGACATCGCGCCAGAGCTGTCAAGCGACGCGGACGCCGACCCGCTCGCCAACCACGCGACGATCGAGCGGGAGCTGGCCGCACATGATGCACGGCTCGCGTCCCTACCCCGCGTGCTGGCGCTCTCCAAGGCCGATCTCCTCCCGCCTGAGCGGGTCGCCGAGGCGGTCGCGCAGTGGTCGGCGCGCCTTGGCCCCGATGTTCCGGTGATTGCCACCTCCTCGGCCACCGGCTTCGGTCTCGATGGTCTGGCGGGAGAGCTGCTGCGACTGGTGCCCGCTTCGGCCGGCGTGCCCGCGGGTGCTCTGACCACGTCCTCAGGCCGCCCGGCCACGCCTGGCGCGGGCTTATCTGAGGCCGGCGGCGCGAGCGCCGGAGATGCGCCCGAGGCGGACGCGGGAGAGCTTGCCGAGCACATGGTCTACCGCCCTGCTGCCAAGGACGGCTTCTCGGTCGAGCAGATCGGCCCCGGCGCCTTCGCGGTTCGCGGCAAGGGCGTCGAGCGGCTGCTGCAGCGCTTTGACGTCGAGAACGAAGACGCGATGGCCTACGTCGAGGCGCGCCTGCGTCGCCTTGGCGTCATTCAGGCGCTGGAGGCCAAAGGCTTTCAGCCGGGGGATGACATCGAGATCGCCGGGACCGTGCTGGAGCTGGACCCGACAGGATGAGCACTGAAATCCGCAGCGCCGCTGAGGCACGACTGCTGGCCGCGCTTGCCACCGACTTGGCCGCTCCGTCGGGGAGCGATGGAGAGGACCTCGCTGCCTGGGACGCCATGCTTGGAGACGGACTTGATCCGGGCGAGGACTTCTCGGCGTGGCGGTAGCTCAACCGCACCAAGGTGAGGTGTGGTGGGTGCGGCTCGATCCGACCGTCGTCAGCGAGATCGCTAGGCTCGTCCGGCTCTCATCGTCAGCATCGAAGAGATCAACCATGTCCCGGCGAGACTCCGCCCATCTGGATTGGCTCTGCAAACAGTGATAGTGGGCTTTGACGGACCTCGAGACCGCATTATCGCCCTGGGGGGTTGACGCGGCTCTTGATTTATGTCTATGATGGGCAATGTCCGGTTGGCTCTTAGGACCACTGGGTGTTTTCATGACATAGGATCGGGTTGGGTCTGGCCCCTGCGTGAAGATCGTGCTCACAGGTGGGCAGCGCGCGGCGCTTGCCAATCCGCAGAGCTGTGGCGTTGCTGCAACAAGCAGCGACTTGAGGCCGTGGAGCGCCCCGAAATCGGGTCCCGATGCGACGCCGGGCTCCTCGTTCGTCGTGACGGGTTGCGCCAGCCCGCAGCTGTTTGGCCCGGCGTTCTCCGCGGGCACGGTGACGCCCTCAGCGGGTGGTTTCAGCCCCTTCACATTGACCCTTGCGCGCCAGGACGGCGAACAGGATCTCGCGGGGCTGACGGTCACGACCCCGCCGGGGCTGCTGGGTCTCCTGAAGTCGGTGCAACGGTGTCCCGAACCGCAGGCCGCGCAGGGGACCTGTGGCGCGGACAGTCTGATCGGCCACGTTCAAGTCGCGGTTGGCTCGGGATCTGAGCCTTTGTGGGTCTCGGGGCAGGTTTTCCTCACCGGCCCCTATAAGGGCGCGCCGTTCGGTCTGAGTGTGGTGGTGCCAGCGGTTGCCGGCCCGTTCGATCTCGGCAACGTGGTCGTGCGAGCCGCGATCGGCGTGGACACGCGCACCGCGCAGATCACGGTTGCGAGCGACCCCTTGCCGCAGCTCGTCGACGGCGTGCCGTTGCGTGTCAAGACGGTGAATGTCTCGATTGACCGGCAGGGGTTCATCTTCAACCCGACCAACTGCAGTCAGCAGCAGGTCACGGGAACGCTCACCTCCGCGCAGGGAGCCGCCGTGGCCGTGTCGAGCCAGTTCGCCGTCGCGGGTTGCGCAGGGCTGCCGTTCAAGCCGTCGTTCAAGGTCTCAACGCAGGCGAAGACGAGCAAGCGCAATGGTGCGAGCCTGGATGTGAGCGTGACCTCGGGTCAGGGGCAGGCGAATATCGGCAAGGTGGCGGTGTCGCTTCCCAAGCAGCTGCCCTCGCGGCTGACGACGATCCAGCAGGCGTGCCCGCAGGCGACGTTCGCCGTGAATCCGGCGTCGTGTCCGGCGGGGTCGGATATCGGTACGGCGACGGCTCACACTCCGGTCCTGGCGAACCCTGCGGCTGGCCCCGCGTACCTGGTGTCTCATGGTGGCGCGGCGTTTCCTGACCTTGTTGTGATCCTCCAGGGTGAAGGGGTCACGCTGGAACTGGTCGGAAGCATCGACATCAAGAAGGGTGTGACGAGCAGCGCGTTCAATAGTGTCCCCGACGCGCCGATCTCGACGTTTGAGCTGAGGCTGCCCGAGGGGCCGCACTCGGGGCTCGCCGCGGTGCTCCCCTCGAAGGCGAAGGGCAGCCTCTGCGGCACGAGCCTCACGATGCCGACCACGATCACGGGCCAGAACGGTGCGCAGGTCAAGCAGGGCACGAAGATCGCGGTCATGGGCTGCGCCAAGACCAAGAAGAAACCCAAGCACAGGAAGCCCAAGCATAGGAAGGTCAGGGGCGGGAAGAAGCAGAGAAAATGAGTGCGGTGGTGGCGTTGGAGCGTTTGCGCGCGGGGCGCGATTCGCAGTCGCGCGACAAGGTGGATGGCATTCAGCGCGCGCGGATCCTCAGCGCGATGGGGGAGGTCGTCGCGGAGCAGGGCCTGTCCGCGGCGACAGTGGCGACGGTTGTCGCCAGGGCGGGCGTATCCCGCAGGACGTTCTATGAACTGTTCGCGGATCGTGAGGAGTGCTTCCTGGCGGCGTTCGATCATGCCACGGCGCTGGCTGCTGCCGCGGTGTTGCCAGAGTACGAGCGGCCCGGTCCTTGGCGTGAGCGGATGCGTACGGGTCTCGCGGCGCTGCTTGAGTTCCTGGACGAGGAGCCCAATCTCGGGGCGCTCAGCGTTGTGTACTCGCTTGGCGCGGGGCCGGCGGCGCTGGAGCGCAGAGGGCGAATCGTGGACGCGCTGATCGGCGCGGTGGACGGTGGGCGTGAGGCACAAGGCGCGCGTAGGGGTAGCACGACCACGACCGCGCCGCTTACCGCGGAGGGCGTCGTGGGGGCTGTGCTCGCGGTGGTCCATGCGCGCCTGGTGCAACCCACCGGGCGGGCGATGATCGATCTGCTGGGGCCGTTGATGAACATGATCGTGCTGCCCTACCAAGGCACGGCGGCCGCGAACAGGGAGCTGGCCCGTCCCGCGCCCAAGCGACGTGCCCATCCCAGGCGTCCTGCCGGGGACCCGCTGAAGGATCTGGACATGCGACTCACCTACCGCACGGTCAGGGTCCTGATCGCTATCGCTACCAACCCTGGGGCCAGCAACCGTCAGGTCGGGGATGCGGCGGGAATCTCCGAGCAAGGGCAGATCTCAAAGCTCCTTCAGCGCTTGGAGAGCCTCGGCCTGATCGAGAACACCGGCGCTGGGCACGGTAAGGGAGAAGCCAACGCCTGGCAGCTGACCACGAAGGGGCTGGAGGTCGAGCGCACAATCCGCGCCGAGGCGGCCCCCACCACCGGCTGACCATTTACGCTGCACCCGTGGCACGGGTGGTCATCAAGCTCGGTTCGAGCATCGTCGCCGATGACGGCGGCGAGCTGCGGAGGGACGTGCTCGCACGCATCTGTGCTGCCGTCGGCGCGCTGCACGCACGCGGGGACGATGTCGTGCTCGTGTCCTCAGGCGCCATCGCCAGGGGAGCACGGATCATGGGACTGTCCGCGCGCCCCGCGCTGATACCGGAACTGCAGGCCGCCTCGGCTGTCGGGCAGGGCGGGCTGTACGGAGCCTATGACGAGCTGCTGCGCGCGCGGGGGCTGTTGAGCGCGCAGGTGCTGCTGACGATCGGCGACCTCTCGGCGCGCGCGGGCTATCTCAACGCACGCCAGACCTTCGCCAAGCTGCTCGACTGGCGCGTGGTGGCGGTCGTCAACGAGAACGACACGACCGCCACCGATGAGATCTCTTTCGGTGACAACGATTTCCTCGCCGCGCACGTCGCGTTGCTCGTCTCGGCCGACCTGCTGGTGCTGCTGACCGACATCGACGGGCTCTACAGCGCCGACCCGCGTCTGGACCCCGCGGCCGCACTCGTGGAGGAGGTGCATGACTTCGAGGCGTTGCGCGAGCTGGAGATCGGCGTGACCACCTCGCCGCTGGGCTCCGGTGGCATGCGCTCGAAGGTCCTGGCCGCCGACATGGCCACGGCGGCGGGCATCGCCACCGTCGTCTGCAATGGGCTTGATCCGCGCGCGCTTGAGGAGGTGCTCGCCGGGCGTCACACGGGCACTCGCTTTGCGCCGCGCCACTCAGGGCACTCCGCCTTCAAGCTGTGGCTCAAGTACGCCAAGCCGACGCTCGGCACGCTGCTCGTGGACCAAGGAGCCGCGCGCGCGCTGCGCGAGCATCATTCGAGCCTGCTGCCCGTGGGCATCCTGGAGGTGCTGGGAGACTTCGACGCCGGGGACGCGGTCGAGATCGCCGAGTCAAACGACGACGGGGGAGCCCCAGGGGCCGGCCCGACCCTCGCCAAAGGGATCTGCAACTACTCCTCGACCGAGCTGCGCCGCGTCAAGGGGCTCAAGTCAGAGGCGGTGCTGGAGATGCTGCCGCACGCCTCCGAGGAGGCTGTGCACCGCGATCGGCTCGTGATGGAGCAGGGGCTGTCGTACCCTTAGTGTTCATGGCCACGAAGGTCTCATCGGTGGGGGAGCAGTGCCGCGCCGCGCGCGCGGCTTCGTGGCGGCTCGCCATGCTCGACACGGCCACCAAGAACGAAGCGCTGCGCGCCATCGCAATCGCGCTGATCGAGCGCACCCCCGAGATCCTGCGCGCCAACGCGCTGGACATGCAGGCCGGGCGCGACGGCGGGCTCGGAGACGCCCTGCTCGACCGCCTGCTGCTGGACGCCTCGCGTATCGCGGCGATCGCGCAGGCAGTGGAGCGGATCGCCGCGCTGCCCGATCCCGTAGGCGAGGTGGTGGACGGGCAGCGCCTGCCCAATGGTCTGGACGTGCGCCGCGTGCGGGTGCCGCTGGGGGTGATCGCCGTGGTCTACGAGGCACGGCCCAATGTCACGATCGATGCCACCGCGCTGTGTTTGAAGTCGGGCAACGCGATCGTCTTGCGCGGGTCCTCGGCGGCGCTTCACTCAAACGCGGTGCTCGCCGCGATCGCCTCCGAGGCCGCCGTGAGTGCGGGGCTGCCCGAGGGCTGCGTGACGCTCGTCTCCGGCGGCGGCCACGAGGAGCTGGGCGAGCTGGCGACGCAGACGGAGACAGTCGATCTGATCATCCCGCGCGGAGGGGAGGGGCTCAAGGCCGCCCTGAAGGCGGTCGCGACGGTCCCCGTCATCTACGCGGCCTCGGGCAACTGCCACGTCTACGTGGACGCCTCCGCCGATCTGGATGCCGCCGAGCGCATCGTCCTCAACGCCAAGACGCAGCGACCGGGGGTGTGTAACGCGATGGAGACCCTGCTCGTGCACGAGGCCATCGCCGCCCAGTTCGTGCCGCGCATCCTCACCCACCTCGCCGAGGCGGGGGTGCTCGTGCGCGGGGACGCGCGCGTGCTCGCGTATGCCGAGCAGGCCCAATCCGCCGAGCAGCCTCCATCCGCCGCGCAGGCAGCAGTGGCCGCAGCGGAAGATGGCGCTCGCCGCAACGGCAACGGACCGGGCGCGAGCCTGCCACCGGAGCCGGCGAGCGAGGAGGACTGGGACACGGAGTACCTGGCGCTGACCCTTGCCGTGGGCGTCGTGGACTCAACGGCACAGGCGATCGAGCACATCGCCCGCCACGGCTCGGGGCACTCCGAGGCGATCCTCACGCGCGACACCGCCTCCGCCCGTGCCTTCCAGCTCGGCGTCGACGCGGCCTGCGTGTACGTCAACGCCTCCACCCGCTTCACCGACGGGGGAGAGTTCGGCATGGGCGCGGAGATCGGCAACTCCACGCAGAAGCTGCACGCGCGTGGCCCGATCGGTTTGCGTGAGTTATGCGCCCTCAAGTACCTGATCGAGGGCGACGGGCACGTCCGCGCCTGAGCCTCCCCCGACGGTGCCTCCCCAAAGCCTCGGCATCCTCGGCGGGACCTTCAACCCGCCGCACCTCGGACACCTCGCCGTGGCCACTCACGCGCGCGCGCAGCTGGGGCTGGAGCGAGTCGCGCTGATGCCCTCGCACACGCCTCCGCACAAGCCGGCCTCGGAGGACCCAGGCCCCGAGCACCGGCTGCGCATGTGCGAGCTGGCCGTCGCGGGGCATGTTGGGCTCAGCGCATGCGCGCGTGAGGTCGAGCGGGGGGGTGCCTCCTATACGGTCGATACGCTGCTCTCGCTGCATGACCTTTACCCCGACACCCAACTCACGCTGATCCTCGGCTCGGACATGGCCCGCACGCTGCCTTCCTGGCGGCGACCGCAGGAGCTGCTTGAGCTGGCCGGCATCGTCGTTGCCGAGCGCCCAGGAGACGGGCGCGAGCAGGTGCGCGAGGCACTCGCCGAGCTTGGGCCCACGGGGGCTGGGACGGCCTTCCTGACGATGCCTCCGGTCGACATCTCCTCCTCGCAGGTGCGCGAGCGCGCGGCGCACGGAGGGAATATTGATGAGTTGGTTGGGCCGGTCGTTGGCGCCTACATCTGCGAGCGCCGCCTGTATGGGTCGCTGCGTAAGGACGCGGGGTGAGCGGTTTGCCCGATGCCGACACGAGCGCCGCGGAGCTGAGCACCGAGCAGCTTGCCGGTGAGATCGCCCGCCACGCGGCGGATAAGAAGGCGATCGAGATCCTGCGCCTGGACCTGCGGGGCATCGTCGGCTACACCGACTGGTTCATCATCTGCTCGGGCAACACCGAGCGTCAGACCAAGGCCATCCACGATGGAATCCTCGAAGGCGTCAAGCGAGAGCACCGCCGCTTTCCGGGGCGTGTCGAAGGAGTCACGCCGGGCTCGTGGATACTGATGGATTATCTCGACGTGGTCGTGCACATCTTCACTCCTGCCACGCGCGAGTACTACCGCCTGGAGCAGCTGTGGGGGGAGGCTCCGGCACAGCTCGTAGAGTAAAAGCCGCCCTAAGCAAGTGTTCAGTTGATCTGACTTTCTTGCAGGAATAGTCTCGCGGCCAAAGCGCCTCGCACGGGCGTGGCGTGCCTACACATGGGAGAAATGAACCGATGAACCCCTCATCGATCGCGCGCACGGGACGGGATGCCCCGCGCGCCGCGCTGATTGCTGCTGTCGCGCTGCTTCTGTCCTTCATCTACCTGCTCGGAGCGATTGTTCCGGCGGCCCACGCGGAAGGCCCCGGTGAAGGCTCGCCATGGGTCGCAAGCCTCGGGGACTCCTACATCTCCGGCGAGGCGGGGCGCTGGGCTGGAAACACCAACGAAAGCTCATCGAAGATCGATGCGCTGGGTTCGAGCGCCTACTTCGACAACGCCGGGCACACCGCCGAATTGATTGCAGGCTGCCATCGCTCGCAGTCCGCGGAGGTCTACATCGGCGGCGGCGTCAGCGGCGAGAACCTCGCCTGCTCGGGCGCCAAGACCTCAAGCTTCACAAGCGAAGGCAAGTTCAAGCCCGGTCTTGACTTCTACAACAGTGGCGGTCACGAAGGCCAGGCGCTGATGCTCCAGCACTTCGCCGCCTCTCACAACGTCAAGCTCGTCGCCATCTCGATCGGCGGCAACAACTTCAACTTCGCCTCGATCGTGCAGACCTGCATCGAGGACTGGCTGACCTCGCCATCGTGGTGGCCCAACTTCTGTTACGACGACTCCTCGGTGACGAGCAACTTCACGCCGAGCAACGTCGCCGCGCAGAAGGCGGCGATCAAGGGCGCGATCCAGAACGTCGCCCAGGCGATGACCAACGCGGGCTACTCAAGCTCGCAGTACACGATCGAGGTGCAGGACTACCCTTCGCCGATTCCCAATGGCTCGGGCTTCCGTTATCCGCAGAGCGGCTTCACGCGCCAGACGGTCGGCGGCTGCGGCTTCTGGAATGAAGACGCCAACCACGCCAACTCCGAAATGCTGCCGACGATCGATGGTGCGGTGTTCGGCGCGGCGGCCGAAAGCGGCCTGTCGAATGTGAAGACGATGGACCTTGCCGGCGCCTTCAATGGACGGCGCCTGTGTGAGAACACCGTCGGCCTGCTGGAGGAAAAGGGCCTGTCCTCGTGGACCTCGCCGGGCGCGGTCGACAAGACCGAGTGGATCAACCAGATCCGCACTGTCACCGCGATCCTCCCGCCCTATGAAATCCAGGAAGACCTGCACCCCAATTACTGGGCACAGCTCGCCTTGCGCAACTGTCTCACCCAGGCCTACAACGCCGGCACGCCTAAAGGCGGAACCTGCAGCATCTCCGGCACTGGCCTGAACGGCGCTGGAGAGCCGAACATGTCGCTGCACTGATTCACGCCTCAGACAGGAATACGAGCGGGTGCCGGCCGGTTCTGGCCGGCCCCGCGTCGCTCGCGCAAGTCGTTTTGGGGGAGTACCCTCGGAAGTCTCCAATCCCGACAGGAAGGATTCAGAGATGGCTGGAGACGCGCTGTTTCTCGGATGGGGCCCGGTTGTGCGCGGGCGTGAGCTGAAGAGCCTTGAGGTCTTTCAGGAAGCGCTCGAATACTACGGTCAGCTGCAGCAGGAAGGTCGCTTGGAGAGCTTCGAGCCGGTGCTGATAGGCCCGCACGGCGGCGACCTCGGTGGTTTTGTGCTGGCACGCGGCGAGCGCAAGGCGCTCGATGAAATCGCCGCCAGCCCGGAGTTCCGGCGCCTGAGCGTGCGCGCCGCGGCGGTCATCGAAAACCTCGGCATCATGCCGGCATACACCGGCGAGGCGCTCGCCGAGCAGCTGGCCGGGTTCCGCACGGCCTCCGAAGAGCTGGCTTAGGCCGCCGGCCAAACGCCCGCGCCGGGACGAGCGCGGCGCGTGGGCTTTGACGTGGGCTTGTCAAGATGGCGTAGTGAGCGCCACCAACTCCTCAAGCCGTGCGCCTCGCGTGACGGCCACCTTGCGCCAGGACGAGCGGGTCACCCCGCTTGAGCTGTTCTTTGACCTGGTATTCGTGCTGGCGCTCACGCAGTGCACCACCTTGATGGCCCATCCCACGCTGATGGCGCACACCACCCCGGCGTGGAAGGGATTGATCGAGGGGCTGCTCGTGCTCGGCATGCTGTGGTGGTCGTGGGTTGGCTATGCCTGGCTGACCAGCGTCGTCGATCCCGAGGAGGGAGCGGTGCGCCTGGCGATGTTCGCCGCGATGGCGGCCTTCCTGATCGCCGCTCTATGCGTGCCGGGCGCGTTCGCGTCTGAGGCGCTGCTGTTCGCCTGTGCCTACGCGGCCGTGCGCGCCGCGCACATTGTGCTGTTCATGCTCGCCAGCCAGGAGGATGAGGCATTGCGCCGCTCCGTGATTGGACTGGCAGGCAGCACCGCGATCGGCGCCGGGCTGCTGCTGATCGCCGCTTTCACGAGCGGGGGTGTGCAGCTTGGCCTGTGGGGGCTGGCGCTGGTGCTCGACGCCGGTGGGCCTTACCTGTTTGGGGCGGAAGGCTGGCGTCTCGTGCCCGGCCACTTCGCCGAGCGCCATGGGCTGATCGTGATCATCGCGCTGGGTGAGTCGATCGTGGCGCTCGGCGTTGGCGCGCAGCACGCGATCGACGCCGGCATAGTCGTGGCCGCGGTGCTCGGCGTGGCCGTGGCGGCTGCGCTGTGGTGGGTCTACTTTGACGTCACCGCCATCGTGGCCGAGCGGCGCCTCTCCCAGGCGCAGCCTGGCCGTGAACGCAATGAGATGGCACGCGACTCCTACTCCTATCTGCACTTTCTGATGGTCGCAGGGATCGCGCTGCTGGCGTTTGGCTTGAAGGTCACGCTGAACGATGTCGGCGCGCATCTGGCGCTGATACCGGCGGCGGCGCTGTTGGGTGGTGCGGCCTTGTATCTGCTCGCGCATGTGCTTTTTCGCCTGCGCAACATGCATACGCTCTCGCTGCGGCGCTTGGTCTGTGCCGTCGTGCTGCTCGCGCTGGTTCCGCTCGCGCTCAGGCTGCCGGCGCTCGCCACGCTTGGGCTGCTCGCCGCGCTGCTGGCTCTGCTGATCGCTTACGAGGCGCTGCGTTATGCCGACGCGCGCGATCGTGTGCGCCATCAGCTGGAGCCGCTGGCCCCACAGGGGCCGTGAGCCACGGTGCGCTGAAGGGCTCAGACGCCGCGCAAGAGGGCCGCGGCGGGCATTTCCAGCGTCCAAGCCAGCTTCAGGATCGTGCACATCTTGGGTGCTCGCATGCCGTGCTCAAGCGCGCTGATCCCGCCGCGATCGACGCGCGCTTCACCGGCGAGGTCCATCTGCGAGACGCCCGTGCGCGTGCGCGCCCACACCAGATTCGCGCCGAACCTTGCCAGCGCTCCGTCGAGGTCATCGCGCCGGGGTGGAAGCAGCGCACCGGCCTTGCTCGCGCCGACTCCCTGCAAAAGCGCCGCCGGCGTCACCCCCAGCAGGTCGGCGATGTGCACGACCGTTGTGAGGCGGGGCGAGCGCTCTCCCAACTCCAGGTAGCTGACCATCGCCTTGTCGAGCCCAAGCTTGTCCTGGGCCAGGCCGGTGCGCTTGCGCGCGCGGCGCAGGTTCGCGCCGAACATCCGCAGCTGCTCGTCGATCGTGTCTGGGCTGTCCATCGGACGCATGCCAGTATCGTGAACGCGTGCAATGGATAAGCCAACAGTGCAAACACAAGAATCTTTCTGTCCGCAGAACGCGCCCTGAAGCCGGCAGGCGTGTTCAGCGCTTTTGCTCGACGCCCGCTTGCGCTGCCGGATCGGCTGCCACGGCCGGGAGGTGTTCGCGCGCCCGAAAGAACTCCGCGCCCTCGATGCTCACATGCGGCAGGGCGCGGTCAAGCCAGCCGGGTATCCACCAGTTGATCCTGCCCATCAACAGCATCAGCGCGGGCACCAGCAGGCAGCGCACGACGGTCGCGTCGAGCGCCACCGCCACGGCAAGGCCGACCCCGAACTGCTTGATCGTCGGGTCGCCGTTGAGCACGAAGCTGCCGAACACGAACACCATGATCAAGGCCGCGGCGGTGATCACGCGCGCGCTTGTCACCAGTCCGGAGACCACCGAGCTGCGGTTGTCCTCGCCGGCGTGCACGTGCTCCTCGATCTGGCTGACGAGGAACACCTCATAGTCCATCGACAATCCAAAGAGAATCGCGAACATGAACAGCGGCACATAGGAGACGATTGGCACCGGCCCGTCGAGACCGATCAGGCCGCTCAGCCAGCCGTACTGGAAGATCGCGGTGAGCACGCCGTAGGCGGCGCCGATCGACAGCAGATTCATGACAGCTGCCTGCGCCGGGATCACCATTGTGCGGAATGCAAGGATCAGCAACGCGAAGCTAAGCGCGATTACCACGAGGATCTGCAACGGCAACTTTTCTGAGATCCGCGAGGCCAAGTCGACATAGCCGGCCGTGCTGCCGCCAACGTCGGCCTGTATGTCCGTGCCGTGCTCGGCGGCCGGGATCGCGTGCGTGCGTAGCTCTTCGACGAGGTCCGCCGTAGCCTGTTCGGCAGGCCCCGTAGTGGCGATCGCGTTGAAATAGGCGGTCGTGCCTGCCTTGTCGATCTGTGTCGGGGTGATCGCCGCGACCCCGTGTGTGGAGGAGATGTCCTTCTGCAAAGTCTGCAAGCGGGGGTCGCTGGCTGCCTTCGCCGGCGACCCCAGCGATACCGCCACGAGCAGCGGTCCGTTGACACCCGGCCCGAAGTTCTCCGAGATGAGGTCGTAGGCGCGGCGCGCGGTGGTCGAGGTGGAGAGCGCGGCGACGTCCTGCTGCCCAAGGTTCAGCGACAGCAGAGGAATCGTCAGGGGCAGGAGGATCGCGAGCGCCGCCAGCCCTGCCAGCAGTGGCCGCTTGGCGACACCGTTGGCCCAGCGCGCCCATAGGCCATTGCGTATCTGCGCATCGGTGCTCGGGGGGCGCACGCGCAGAGAGTTGATGTGCCCGCCGGTGATGGCAAGCATGGCGGGCAGCAGCGTGAGCGCCGCCAGCACCGCGACGAGCACTGAGACGCCTGCCATCAGGCCCATCGTCGTCACCAGCGGGATGCCGGCCACCGCCAGCGAGACGAGCGCGATCGTCACGGTGCCGCCGGCGAAGAACACGGCGCCGCCCGAGGTCGCGGCAGCGCGTGCGATTGACTGCTCTGGCTCAAGCCCCTCTTTGAGACCGCGAAAATGGCGCGTGACGATGAACAGCGCGTAGTCGATCCCGACCCCCAGCCCGATCATTGTGGCCAGCGTTGGCGCGACGGTGGGCACCGTGATGAGGTGGCCGAGCATGCGGATGATCGCAAGCGTCGCAAGCAGCGCCAAGATCGCGTTGAAGATCGGCAGCAGCATCGAGACCACCGTGCCGAAGGTGAGCGTCAGGATCACCATCGCCGCGATGATCCCGATCAGCTCGCTGGACTCGGTGGAGGGTTTGGAGACCTTCTGGCCCAGCTGCCCGCCGGTCTCCACCTGCAGGCCCGCGGCCTTGGCGGGATCGGCGGCGTCGATGATCGCCTCGGCCTCATCTGTCGAAAGCTCTCCTGGGCTGACGGCCAGCGTCACCGACAGGTATCCGGTGCGCTTGTCTTTGCTGAGCGCCGTCGCGCCCTGCGGCGTGAGCGGGTTGACGACCGCAGCGACGTTGTCGGCTTTGGCGACGTTCGCGGCAGCTTGGTTGACCGCGTTGGCGTTCTTGGAGTCAGTCAGCTTGCCGCTGGCGGCGTGTAGGACGATCGGGCTCGTGCCATTGGCCTGATCGGGGAACGATTTGGTGAGCGTGTCCGTCGCCTGCTGGCTGTCTGTTCCGGGCAGTGAGAGGTTGTCGTTTGTGTTGTCGCCCAGCCGGTGTGAGACGACAACGAGCGCGATCGTGAGCACCAGCCATACGCCTAGAACCACGAACCGGCGCCGGATGCAGAGCTGGGCCAAGCCGTGCAGAACGCCGGTCATCGCTAGGCTTGGGTCCTGCTTGCGCGACGTGGCATCTGCCTGCACCATACGCTGCTTGCGCTCACGCTTGCATGCGGCTTTGCGCTGCTGCCGGCCGGGGGACAGGCCGATGCGTTATCGCCCGCCCAGCGAGGCGCTTCAGTCGCCGGCGCCTCCGCGTATCTCAAGCTGGCAGAAACAGGCGTCGCGCGCGCTCAGCAGCTGTGGGGCAATCGGCGTCTGCACTGGTATGACGAACGCCTCAACGACCACGACGCCTACCCGCTCGCCACGATCTGGGGGGCTGTGCCGCTGTTCGAGACGCTCGATGCGATAGCCCTGGCGGCGCCTACGCCTGCCCACCGCTCCGCGCTCAACGCGTTTGCGCAAGGAGCTGAGCGCTACTACAACCGCAGCTTGCGACCGATGGCCGGCTTTGCGCCCTATCCAAACGATCGCGGCCAGGTGCGGACTTGGTTCGATGACAATGGCTGGTGGGGCTTGGCGTTCTTCGATGCGTTTCGCGCCACAGGCAACGCGCGCTATCTGCACGACGCTGAACGCGCCTTCGCTTTTATCGCCGCGCGTGGCTGGGATGCGGCCGGCGGCGGCGGGTTCTGGTGGAACACCTCGCATCCGTATATCGCCGGTGAGCCTTTGGCGGCGGGCACGCTGCTCGGCGCCCTGCTGTTCCAGCGCACCGGCCGGCAGATCTATCGCAGCCAGGTGCAGAAGTTCCTCTCCTGGGCGGATGCCGAGTTCCTGACCGAACTGCGGCTCTACCGGCGCACCGGCTCGGACACGACACCCACTCCATACATCGAGGGCCCGCTGGTCGAGGCCCATCAGATCCTGTGCGAAACGGGCACGCAGGCTGCCTGTGGGCGGGCGCGGGAACTCGCCGATGCCTCCTGGCAGCGCTTCCAGGACAGGCTGAACATGGGGCCGCAGTTCGACACCATCTACCTGCATTGGATGCTCGTCTACTCCATGCAGACCGGCGATGAACGCTGGCCGGCTCTGGCGCGCGAGATGGGAAGCCAGGCGCAGTCACACGCTCAGGACGCCCGCGGGCTGTACCTGCGCGCGTGGGACGGCACTCCCATCACCCAGCATCAGGCACGGGAAAACATGCTGCAGACCGATGCCGCGACGCTTGAGCTGTTTGCCTGGCTCGGGGGGCTTGAACACTGAGGCGATTGCGGGCCGGCGCTCGTGTGCCTGCCGCTCACATCTATTCGACCGTGCTAACAGGCCCGTGGGCGGTGACCAACACCGCGGTGCCGGCTGCCAGCGCCTGCTCGCCATGTACGCGCGCGATCAGCGGCAGCGCCTCAGGCTGCTGCTGTGAGCGGATGTGCAGCAGAGCATCGTGGCCGTAGTAGCGACACTGCTCGACCGTGCCGGCTAGTCCCGCGCCCGCGGCGGACTCTCGCCGATCGCCATCCGCACTGCTTGAGCGCACCAGCAGCTGCTCGGGTCGCACGATCACAACCCCTTGTTTGAGGCCAGGCGCTCTGGTGTGATCCGGGTGAAGCTCCAAGCGCCCAAGCACTGTCTGTGCGGCGTTCTCCTCAAACGTCGCCTCAAGCAGGTTGGCCTCGCCGAGGAAGCTCGCCAGCTGTGCGTCGACCGGCCTGCCATACAGCTCCGCCGGAGTGCCCTGCTGGACAATCACGCCGTCCCGCAGCACCGCCACCGTGTCGGCCAACGACAATGCCTCCTCCTGGTCATGGGTCACGAGCATCGTCGTCGCGCCCTGCCGGCGCAGCAGTGCGCTCACTTCCTCGCGCACGGTGACGCGCAGCGAGGCATCTAATGAAGAGAAGGGCTCGTCTAAGAGCAGCACCTCGGGCTTGCGCGCGAGCGCTCGTGCCAGCGCCACGCGCTGCTGCTCGCCGCCGGAGAGCTGGTGGGGAAAGCGTCGTGCGAGCGGCACGATTCCAACCAGCTCCAGCAGCTCCTGCACAATCTTTGTGCGCCGCTGCGCGCGCGAGAGGCCGAAGGCGATATTGGCCTGCACATTGAGGTTGGGGAAGAGGGCGCCTTCCTGGGGCACGTAGCCGATTCCCCGGCGCTCGGGAGTTACATAGGTCTGTCCGTCATCGAGCGTTCGCGTGCCGAGCGCGATGCGTCCACGCTGAGCGCGCTCGAAACCCGCGATCGCGCGCAACAGAGTTGTCTTGCCACAGCCTGAGAGACCCAGCACGGCAACCTGCGTTCCTGCCGGCACGCTCAGGTTCACGCCGCGCAGCACCGGGTCCGCCGCGGCGTAGCCCTTCCATAGGTCGAGCACCCATAGGTCGCTGTCCGAGCTCATGCCTGTCCCCGTCGCGCGATGCTCGCCATGCGCCGGCTGAGCAGATATGCCGGAATCGCCGAGATTAACACCATCAGACCCGCGTATGGCGCCGCGGCGCCATACGCGAAATCGCTGGTGTAGACCCAGAACTGGGTGGCGAGCGTATCCACTCCCGTGGGTCGCAAAAGCAGCGTCGCCGTGAGCTCGGTGCTGGAGGAGATGAAGACCAGTAAGAACGCCACACCCAGTCCAGGCGCGATCAGCGGCAAGGTCACGCGCAACCAGACCGATGCCGGGCGCCGACCCAGTGAGCGACCCACCTCCTCAAGGCGCGCAGGCGCATGGGCCAACGCCGCTCGCACGCCCACCACCGCGAGCGGCAGGAACAGGATCGCGTAGGCGACTATCAGCTCAAGCGCGCTCTGATACAGCGGCAGCGCATAGCGCACGGAGAACGAAACGAGCCCCAGCGCCACCACCAGCCCTGGCAGGGCCTGGGGCAGGAGCGCCAGCCGCTCGATCAGCACCGTGAGCCTGTTGCGATGGCGCATCGCCGCCGCGGTGACCGGGATCGCCAGCGCTGTCGCCAGCGCCGCGGCGCCCGCGCTCAGCTCGGCTGTATGCGCGGCATCGGTGAGGATCGAGGCCGATGGCAGCGTGGTTGAGCCACCGCGGATCAACCAATAAACGAGCGAGCCGACCGGCACGCCGAGCGCCATGCTGCACAGGGCGAAGAGCCCGAGCAGCACGGGGATCGTCCAACCTCCCAGTTTCACCCTCAGAACAGCACGCCGCGCACCGGCTCCGCTTCTGCTCCAGCGGCCGCGACGGACCAGCGGCAGCTCACCGGCGAGCGCTGCGATTCCGAGCGCCACCAGCACGAGCGACAGCGCACAGGCAGCCGCCGTGTCGAAGCCAAGTTTGAACTCGGTGAAGATCGCCACTGTGAAAGTCTGATACTGCACGATCTCAAAGGCCCCATACTCCGCCAGCAGCCCGAGTGTCACCAGCAGGCAGCCGCCGAGCACCGCCGGCAGCATCTGGCGCAAGGTCACACGCCAGAAGACCTGCCACGGCCCCAAGCCAAGACTGCGCGCGACCTCCTCAAGCGCGGGGTCCACGCCGGCCAAACCGGCGACCGCGGGCAGGTACACCAGGGGGTAAAGCGACAGCGTCATAATCATCACCGCTGCCCAATAGCCCTGCAGGGAAGGCTCCAGCGAGACCCAGCCGAAGCCGATGACGAAGTCGGGTATGCCCAGGGGCAGAACCAGCAGCACCGCCCACACGCGCCGCGCTGGAAGCGTCGTGCGCTGCACGCACCATGCGGCGCCCACCCCCAACACAGCGCATAGCGCCGTGCTCACTACAACCAGACGCACCGTATTCCACAGCAGCACGGCGGTGTTGTGGCGAAACAGCAGGCGCGATGTCGCATCCCACCCCGACTGCTGTGCCTGAATGACAAGGAACACCAGCGGCAGCAGCACAAGGGCGGCCGCGAGCGCGGCGCCGAGGACCGTCACCAGTGGCCAGCCTCGCCGCCGCGACCAGGCTCGCGCCCACCTGCCTTCAATATTGAGGTGGGGGGGCGCGAGTGTATTCATCGGCTGGACATCGCTGGGCGCGGCCGACTTCAGGTCGGGATCGCGGCTGGGATCGTCAATCGGGTCTGCATCAGAGGAGTCCGAGCTTCTGCTCCAGTTCCAGCGGCGCGCTGCCGTCACCCAGTTCGGCAAGGTCGATCGGCGCCGGGTGGAGCTGGTCGAAGGGACGCAGTGAGCTGGCTGGGCTCACCCCAGGACGCAGTGGATACTCATAACTGTGGCTGTGGGCGATCGCTTCCTGGCCTTCCTTGCTCACCAGGAACGCCACGAGCGCCTGCGCGGCCGCCTGGTGTGAGCTTGACTTCAGAACCGTTGCTCCCGAGACGTTCAGCAGATCGCCGGGGTCGCCAGGAGCGTAGTAGTGAAGCGCGGAGTGCAGGCCGCTCTGCCCGACCTCGTCGCGTAGGCGATACCAGTAGTAGTGGTTGATCGGCCCGACCGTGCTCTGGCCATTGTTGACCTGGGTCACAACAGTCTCGTTGTCGGGGTAGATCTTGCCGTTGGCCTTCACGCCGGCGAGCCACTTTTCGGCGGCTGCGGCGCCCTTGAGCTTGGTGATCGCCGTGATCAGCGGCTGGAAGTCGGTCTCTGAAGGAGCTATCCCCAGCTTGCCCTTCCACTGCGGCTGGGAGAGCGCCATGATCGAGCTGGGCAGGCTCGCGGGGGAGATCTTGTCGGTGTTGTAGACGAGCACCGACACGCGCGCCGAGACCCCGACCCAGTTGCCCTGCGCGGAGTTGTAGCGAGCGGGGATCGCCGCCAGGGTGCTGGGGTCAATCTGCGCAAGCAAACCCTCCTCGCGCAGATGTTCGAGCACCGGAGTGTTCTCCGTGTAGAAGGCATCCGCGGGCGAGTTGGAACCCTCCTGGACTATCTGGTTGCCAAGCTCGACCTCATCGTTGGAGCGCACCTTGACCTTCACGCCGGTGCGCTTTTCAAATGCGCTTACAAGCAGCGAGGTGGTCTGTTCATGCTGGCCGTTGTAGAGCGTGATCGACTGGCCCGCGAGCGAGGCGGGCGCGGTCGCGTTGCCTGAGACAGATGGGGTATCCGTCGAGGACCCACTGGACGCGCCGCAGGCGGCAAACACGACTGTCGCCGCGAGGGCAGCCATAGCGGCGATCGAGGGCTTGATGTTGCGCACTATTGATCTCCTCTACTGCGCTCGCTGGCGGCGGCGCAACGTCGTCGTCGATATCCGATCGATCTGATCGGGATTGCTCGGGCAGAGTACCACATGGAGTTAGGGTGCCCTAATATTGCGCGGCAGCTGCGTGCGCTGACATGGCGAGGCGGCCTCAACTCCAGCTCTGGAGGAGCCGATGCCTGGAACGTGAACGCTATGGCGAGGCGATGTGCCGCGTGGTTGCTGATCGGTGCGGGCGGCGTGTGGGTCGCATGGCTGGGCGGCCGTGTCCAGACGATGGGCGACTATCCCCATGAATTCGCCCCTGCGATGAACGCGCTGCTGGCTGGGCACCTCGACGCTTTCAGGCATCTATTGCCCGAGGACGGGGCGGGGGGCTCAGTGCTGCTGCGCGCTCCCGCGGCCTTGATGGGCAGCCTATTGGTCGGCGGGCAGCAGGCCATCTTCCGATTTGGCACGCTGGGGTGCGAGCTGGCTGCCGGCGGGCTGGGGCTGGCGCTGGCCTCAGACATGCGCCGGCGCGGTCTGCCGCTCCTCCCGCGGGCGGTGACGGTCGGACTATGCGTGCTTGTTGCAGCGATCCTCGATGCGGTCTTCTTTGGGCATCCTGAGGAGACGCTGGGAGCGTCGTTGTGCATCGGCGCGGTGCTGCTAAGCGGCGCGAACCGCCCGGCGCTCGCGGGCGTGATGCTTGGCTTTGCGATCATCGATAAGCCTTGGGGGGTGCTTGCAATCGCACCTGTCGTGCTGGCCTGCCCCGCGGGCGTCCTGTCCTATCCACTCAGGCTGAGTCGCCTGGGCCTTGGCGCCGGGGCTGTGCTGGTGGCTTGGCTGGCGCTTGCCTTCGCGCTTGATCCCGTGCGCCTGCTCCACGCGATGAGCACCGCATCCGGTCTGGTGATCGAGGCTCATCCGGTCGATGTGTGGTGGCCGCTGGCTCACGCCGTGCACAAGCTAGGGGTGACTCCGTATTACGCGCCGCCTCGCTTTCTATCCCAACACGCTCGCGAGATAGCCGTGCTGCTGGCGATCCCTCTCTCGCTGCCGCTTGCGTTCAGACGCCTGCCCGCGCTGTTGCCAGGCATCGCGGCTGGACGCCGCGCCGCCGGCATCGCGCTCCAGCCGGTTATGAGCGATAGAGCGGCCACCGACGCTGCCCTGGCATTGCTGGCTCTGCTGCTCCTGCTGCGCTGCATGCTCGACCCCTCCGACCACGTCTATTACCACGTGCCCTTTGTACTGGCGCTGCTGGCTTGGGAGAGCCGCGTGAGCCGCTTGCCTGTACGCGCGCTGTTGGCCACCGGGCTGCTGTGGCTCATCTTCCACACGCTCTCGGGGATCGCCGATCTGTCAGTGCAGTACGCCGCTTATCTGCTCGTCACTGTGCCGCTGGCCATCCTGCTTTTTGGGGCAGCCTTGGGGCGCGGGCTGCGATCGCCACTGGCCGGCCCGCGCTCTGCGCGCCGGCAGCTCCGAACGGTTGGGGGAGTTGTCGATTTCGGCGTGCCCCGTTCGTCTTAGGGATCATCTACATACCCTAAGAAGGAGCAAACGATGAAGTACATGCTGCTGATTCATCAGGGCACCACCCCAACGCCGCGATCCCCGCAGGAGTGGGGGAGACTGTCTGAGCAGGAGCAGAAGGCGGTCTACGAGGACTACCGGGCGATCAACGAAACCCCCGGTGTCAGCTCGGGCCTTGAGCTGGCACCGCCCGATACGGCAACCACGGTGCGGGTGAAGGACGGGGAGACGCTGAGCACCGACGGTCCCTTTGTGGAGACCAAGGAGGCGCTGGGCGGCTACTTCTTCTTCGAGGCTGAAGACATCGACAGCGCGATCGAGCTGGCCGCGCGGGTTCCGGCGGCGCGCATGGGCGGTGCGGTCGAGGTGCGTCCGGTGGTGGAGCGCTGATCGAGCAGGTCTTCCGCGAGCAGTGGGGCCGCGTTCTCGCGGCGCTGATCGGCTACCTGCGCGACTTTGACCTCGCCGAGGAAGTCACGCAGGAAGCCTTCGCGGTCGCGGCGGAGCGATGGCCACGGGACGGCGCACCGGCCAATCCCGGCGCATGGCTCGTGGCGACGGCACGCAATCGCGCGATCGATCGCATTCGCCGCGATCGGACGCTCACCGCCAAGTACAAGCTGCTGGAGGTGCCCCAGGCAGTGGAGGATGAGATGGAAGAGACGGCGTTTCCCGACGAACGACTTGAGCTGATCTTCAGCTGCTGTCATCCGGCGCTGGCGAGCGAGGCACAGGTGGCGCTCACCTTGCGCACGCTTGGCGGTTTGAGCACCGAGGAGATCGCGCGTGCCTTCCTGGTCTCTGAGGCAACGATGGCGCAGCGACTCGTGCGGGGCAAGCGCAAGATCAAGGCCGCCGGCATTCCCTTCAGGGTGCCACCTGCGCACCTGCTGCCAGATCGACTTGCCGCCGTGCTCGCGGTTGTCTATCTGATCTTCAACGAGGGCTACGACGGGCGGGGTGAGTTAGCCGAAGAGGCGATCCGCCTCGGCCAGGCGCTGAGCGAGCTGATGCCCGATGAGCCCGAGGTGTTTGGTCTGCTGGCCCTGATGCTGCTGCATGACTCGCGCCGCGCGGCGCGCTTCCGCGCTGGGGATCTCGTGCTGCTTGCGGATCAGGACAGGGCGCTGTGGGATGGCGAGCTGATCGAGGCCGGTCGTGCCGCGCTTGAGCGCGCATTGGCGCTGTACGGTGGGGGTGCCGGTGCCGGTGTGGGTGTGGGTGTGGGTGTGGGTGCTGGTGCCGGCGCTGGCGCTGGTGTCGCCGTCGGTGGGGTCTACGTCTTGCAGGCCGCGATCGCCTCGCTGCACGCCGAGGACACCTGCGACTGGCCGCAGATCGTTGCGCTGTACGGTGAGCTTGCGCGGCAGACGAGCTCTCCGGTCGTCGAGCTGAATCGCGCTGTCGCGGTGGCCGAAGCGGAGGGCTTGGAGGCCGGCTTGGGCGCGATCGATCAGCTGCAAGAGCTCGATGGGTACCGCTATTTTCATGCTGCCCGTGCCGATCTGTTGCGTCGTCTCGGCCGGCGGGCTGAGGCGCGTTTGGCTTATGAGCGGGCGCTGGGACTTGCGCACTCTGACGCCGAGCGGCGATTTCTAACGCGTCGTGTCGCCCAGGTGAGCGACGCAAACCAAGCCTGAGCATGAGCCTGAGCCTGAGCGTGAGCGGGAGCGTGCCTGGCGGTGGCCGGCAAGTCGATCTTGCTCACGGAGACTGCGGCAACGTGACTGAGCGCCGTTTGGCGGCTGGGGCGGAAGGCGGCGGCACTATAGGTCCGATGTCTCCGTCCGGTGCCTCGTCCAGGTCCACGATCACAGGTGCATGGTCGCTCGGACCGCTGCCTTTGCGGGCCTGCCTGTCGATCCACGCCGCGCGCGCCCTGCTGGCCACCGACGCGCTGGCGAGCATCAGGTCGATACGCATCCCCAGGTCTTGGTGGAACATCCCGGCGCGGTAGTCCCAGTAGGTGAATACTCGCTCGGTGGGCCAGCGATCGCGGATGACGTCGCGCAGACCCAGCGCTTGCAGGTCGGCCAACGCCGCTCGCTCCGCCGGCGTCACGTGGGTCTGCCCGGCGTAGGCCTTTGGGTCGAACACGTCGGCGTCTGTCGGTGCGATGTTCATGTCTCCGCACACCATGGTGCTCTCCAGATTGGCGCCTACTGTCGCTTTCAGGGCGGCCAACCAGGCGAGTTTGTAGTGGTAGTGCTCGGAGTCTGGTGTGCGCCCGTTAGGCACGTACACCGAATGCACGCGGACGCCACCGCAGGTCGCTGACACCGCGCGTGCCTCCGCATGGGGGAAGCCGGGCGCGCCGGGCACGCCCAGCACGACATCCTCCAGTCCAATGCGAGAAAGGATCGCGACGCCGTTCCAAGTCGCTTCCCCATGCAGCGCGAGCGCGTAGCCACGGCCGGCGAGATCCTCACCGAGTAACTGCTCGAACGCCTTATCGGTGAGCTTGGTCTCTTGCAGGCACACGACGTCGGGCCGGCGCTGATCCAGCCAAGGCAGCAGGCGTGGGATTCGCTGCTTGACTGAGTTCACGTTCCAGGTCGCTATCCGCACGGGGCGTACGGTAGCGACGCTATGGAGCCTCTGCTCGCCGGTTCAGGCCGGTCAAGATGCATGCACGCAGAGACCGATCAGTCACCACTTCCAAGGGAGACGGCGTATCCACCGTCTACGCCATTTGCGGTGGCGTGGGCCCACCCCCAGACCGTCGGCGAAGATGACGCCGATCATGAGCGCCGCCGCAAGCACGACGAGGATCGCCAACATCGAATTGCTTGGCCTGGGGGAGATGCCGGTTCCTGACACATTCCCAACGGGAGAGTCGCTGCTCCCTGCTGACTGTCTCGCCTCCTGGCCGGTTGGGCTCTTCGTATATCGAACCGCCTCGACTCCTCCCTGTGCGCGAGCGCCGGGGTGTCCTGCGAATCTGGAGCCATCGCTCAAGAGGAGCACACCTGAAGCTGGCTGGTTGGCTGCATGACAGGCGTGTGCGCGAGCCGTCTGGTCCAGTCGACGCAGGGCCCGTCTCTCTAATCGTGGGATCTGCCGGGCCTTGATATGAAGATGCGCGGCGACAGCCATGGGGCTGAGAGCGTGAGGCACGTTGAGCCCAGCTCTCAGTTCCAGCACCTGTCGAAGTCGATCAGGTAAATCGCTCAAGCAGCCCTGGAGGCGCCTCACCGTGGCTATTAGGGAAAGCGTCCGCGTTTGGACGTGCGCCGAGGCCCGATGACGCCGGCCGATCGGTCTCGGAGCCGGCGGAGACTTGCCGGGGCCAGACATGTTGGATCTGCCCTCAGAACTCGGAACGGAGGACGATGCTGAGGGCTGCGATAGGCCCATGTTTGAAGCGGCGCCGGGCGATCGAGCCCCGGAAGGACGCGACGATGTAGAAGCTGATCCAGAGACTGCTCCTGTTGGCAAAGAGGAGCGCGACGGGGCCGATGTCTTGACCGCGGGCGAGGGCGTCAGCGGGGTTTCGGCGGTCACGGGTGGGTTCACGGGAGCCGCAGGGGTCGTAACCGGGGTCGGGGACACGGAGGGGATTGAGATTGGAGAAGGGAGAACTGATGGTGTCTTGATCTGTGCGGGGGGCACCGAGGGCGTCTTGACTGGAACTGGAAGAGCGGGAAGAACCGAAAGGACAGTGGGCAATGGGATCGCAGGCGCTGGCTTCGAGGCCAGAGTAGGCGCTGCTACCAGAGCGCCTAGCACGATTGCCGAAGTTAGCCTGCGGGCGATCTGCCCGATCGTTTTCTTTGTCCCTTGCGACACGGGCTATGTCCAAGACCGTCTATCCATAATGTCTTGGCGTGCCTACCCGTTGGGGTTGCAAATGATGCATCTATCGGAACCAGGCGAGTCGTGGTAGCCCCTGTGCATGCTGGGACGCCGCTTGACGAGATGAGGCCCGCGTGGGCCGCGGTGCCCCCAAGCGTTGCACCTTGCTCGCGGCGCGTCCCCCAGCTATGCCCTAACCTTGTTTTGTAAGGGACGTTGTGGATATGTGGTCGATGGGCGAACTTGCGCTGCCAATCCGAAGTCCTCCCGAGCTTGCCTTCGCAGGACGGATATCGAGCGACGAGCGGCTTGCGCGGCTCGTCTCCAAGGGCAGCGAGCGGGCATTTGCCACGCTGTACCGGCGCCACCACCAGGCGCTCTACCGTTACTGCCGCTCGATCGTGCGCGACGAGGACGATGCCCAGGACGCGCTGCAGAGCGCGATGACGCACGCGCTCGTGGCTCTGCGCTCCGAAGAGCGCGATCTTGCCGTGAGGCCGTGGTTGTTCCGGATCGTCCACAACGAGGCGGTGACCGTCTTGCGCAGACGCCGTCCCACCGTGGCCCTCGTAGAGGATCTGGAGCCGGCTTGCCTTGCCGTGGAGGACACGTTGGCTGGACGCGAGCGTCTGGCCATGCTCCTGGACGATCTCCAGGCACTGCCCGAGCGCCAGCGCTCGGCGCTGCTGATGCGCGAGCTGAGCGGCCTGTCGATGGAGGAGATCGCCGGCGTTCTCTCCACCTCCCCCGGGGCGGCCAAGCAGGTCCTGTTCGAGGCGCGCCGGGCCTTGCGCGACTTCGCCGAGGGACGCGCCATGGAGTGTGAGCAGGTCCGCCGAGCCATCTCAGACGGGGATCGGCGAGTCCTGCGCGGGCGCAAGCTAAGCGGGCATCTGCGCGACTGCTCCGGCTGCCGCGACTTCCAAGAGGCCATCTCCGCGCGCAGCGCGGACCTGCGCGCTCTCGCCCCGCCGCTGCCTGGGGTGGCTGCCACCACGATGCTCGCCCGCCTGCTCGCGCACGGGATGAGCGGCGGTCATACCGGTGGTATGGCTGTGGGGTCCGTGGGGTCCGGAGCCGCGGCCGGCAGCTCGGTAGCCGCGTCGCTGACGCTGAAGGCGCTCGCGGGCGTGGCCACCGTGACCGTCGCGGTGGCAGGCGGCGCGCGCCTCGTGCTCGTCCACCGACAGCACGGACATTCCCCTTCCGCTGTCTCTCGGGACGCTCGTCTCGCGCCGCAGGGCCCATCTGCATCCGGCCCGCCGTCACGTGCGAGTCATCGGTGGAGGGGGTCGTCTGTGCCAGGCAAGGTCGGCCTCGCTCGCGCTTCTGGTTCGACCCAATCCGCGACTGTCCACGACAGGGCGTCTCTCGCCGGCCCGGCGAGTCAAAACGTGCCCTCCGCCTCCTCCTCGACGATGGGACACGGCCGCTCAGCGATTCAGCAAGGCCGTGGCAGGGAGAGGACCGAAGGACGCGCCGTATCCCATCGCTCCCACGTAGGTGCGGGCAGTCACAGATCCGGATCCTCGAGGCCGGCCGGTGGTGGCGGCGCGAAGCGAAAGAGCGCACCGCCTCAGCCGGCGAAGCCCAAGCCGCGAGATGGTCGAGGCCAGGGCGAAACGGGCCGACCGTCGGCGCGGCCTCCCGCCGCCGCGGGCGATGCGCAACAGAAGCAGGCGCCGGAACATGGAGCGCGCTCTGGAAGCTCGCCGGTGGGCAACGGGGCCGAAGGTCAAGCGCCCGCGACGGCAATGCCCGACCGTCCCCATTCGGGCTGAGGGCGCCTTCGTCTGGCGGGCCGTGACGCGCAGGTGTGGCCAGAACCTCTCGCGATCGACCCTGACTTCTGGGTGCCGGCCGCGTTGTATCGCAAAGCCCCGCATCGGCGATCCTCGCCGGATGGAGCTTGGCGATGACGGACACCCCGGCAATCGAGGTGCGCGGAGTTCGACACGACATGACCAGTTGAAGCCCGACACAGGAGGCAATCGATGATCGTCAAGAAGGTCTTGCTGGCCGCATCCGCGGCGGCGTTGATGAGTACCCCCGCTTGGGCGCTGCCGGGCAAGGCGCCGTCCAATCCGGGCACTGATCATGCACCGAGCACCACACCGGTCGGCCCGCCGAGCACGACGCCCAACAACACGGACAATCCCGGCACTGCGAACCGTTGGCACAAAAGCGATCACGGCGACGAACAGGGCGATGGCCACAAAGGCAACCACGGCGCGAACAACCAGGGCAACCCGCATAAGCCAAGTCATCCCAGCCAGTCACACAAATGCAGGCCACACAAGGTGGCCTATGTCGCGTCGGGCACGTTCGTCAGTCAGACGCTGACCAAGAATGCCGACGGCAGCTACAGCGGCGAAGTGACGGTCAAGGTCAGCCACACCAACCATCACGCGAGCGGCGATGGGGGCACTACTAAGGCCTACAAAGCGGAAAACGTCCACGTTACCTTCGCTCTGACAGACACCAACAACGACGGCAGCATTGGACTGGAAGACCTCAAGGAAGGCGACCGGGTGAGCTTGATCGGCAAGATCACGACCTTGGCGAAGAGGTGCAGCCAGAGCGGATTCACGTCCACGACCACGATCCGCCACATCGTGTTTCACGATCAACCAAGCACGCGTTAGAGTCGTGTCAAGGAAGGATGGCGCCCTCGCGGCGTCAAAGAGAGAAATATGGCACTCGATGATTGGAGGATCTGAAATGCGCCGACTTCTCGCCATAGTAATGGCCCTTGTGGTGCTCGGCTGCTTGAGCGCGGGTGGTGCGCTTGCGGCACGCAACCCCGCAGGCACCGGTCAGCCCGGCACCGCCAGCCCCGGCGGCGCCTCGTGCGGCAGTCCCGGCTCGACCGTGATGCCGCCTGGCTTTGAAGGAGCTGGCTTCGAACACGCGGCCGGGGTCTACGCCGGCAGCCCGGGAACGCCTTCGGCTGAACACGGATCGAGCCACGCGATCTCCGAGTACGACATCGCCTGCTACCAGCAGACCCAAAACCACGGCTGAGGGACAATCGAGACAGCTTTTTCGTCTGTGCTAGCGAGTCTTAAGCACCGCGTTAGGGTGCTTGAGACTCGCCAAGCTGCTTTGGCGATCCCAACCCCGAACAGCCCATGCTCTCCAGTCCGGGTGCCGTCTCCGGCAACCTGAGCGAGCAGCAGCCGCTGGGCGTAGCGGTACACGACAGCACGATCGGCGGGAACGTTCAAGACTGGCGGGGGTGACGGCCTCACCCGTGACCTGATGCGATGATGCGCTAACATCATTTTGTGCGGACAACCTTGAACATCGACGAGGATGTCGTCGCGGTTGCCCGGCAGCTCGCCGTTGGCGAGCACCGCTCGCTCGGCTCCGTCATCTCCGAGCTTGCCCGTCGAGGGCTGACCCCCGCTCGGGTTGAGGCTGACGATGGACTACCGGTTATCCGTGTGCCGGCAGGTACGCCGCCAATCACGCCAGAGATGGTGCGGCAAGCACTCGACGAGGATTGAGCTTCCCTGTGGCGTTGCTGGACGTCAACGCGCTTGTCGCGCTGGCTTGGGACTCGCACGTGCACCATTCGGCGATGCGCGCATGGTTCACGGCGAGCGGCTCCGCGGGATGGGCGACGTGTCCGATCACAGAGAGCGGCTTCGTGCGGGTGTCGTCCAACCCGATCGTGCTGCCAAGCGCGATCGGCGTCGATGCGGCACGAGGGGTGCTTTCAACATTGCGCGCACACCCCGACCATCGCTTCCTCACCGATGACATCTCAATGGGCGACAGTGACGTGCCGTCGATCGCTGGCTATCGGCAGGTGACCGACGCGCATCTACTGACACTTGCCCGTCGTCGCGGGGTGCGCTTGGTCACGTTCGACTCGAGCATCCTCGCCATAAGCAACGGAAATGACATCGAGATATTGACCACACTTTGAAAGGTCCGACGGCTGGGGACCTCGATACCGCAGCACCAGCAGACAAGTGTCTATGGAGCTAGCCGGGATCGAACCGGCGACCTTCTGGCTGCCAGCCAGACGCTCTCCCAGCTGAGCTATAGCCCCAAGATATTTATGAGTTTAGCCAATTGAAGCTGAAGGGGGCAGCGTGCGCTTGCTCAACCGTCGCCCGGCAGGAACTCGGGCACCTCAAGCTCTTCCTTGCCCTGCTCTGGAGCGCCGCTCCCCGGAATGGCCTGATCGAGGCGAGCGGTCATGCTGCCGTGAGCGAGGCGAACGTCACGCAGGAGACGCTCGGCATTGTTACGCATCGATGCAGATAGGTCACGCAGGTTGCGAGAGATCTCGCTGCCCTCGCGCTGGACCTCTCTAGCAACGGCGTGTGCGTCGCTGACGATCGCGCGAGCTTCTTCGCGCGCGTGTACGCGCATCTGCCGTGTCTTCTCCTCTGCGCTCGCGCGCTGCTGAGCAAGCTCCTTGCCGCCTTGGGCAAGAAGCTCCTCGACCTGAGCGCGAGCCTGTGCCAGCAGACGCTCCGACTCGCTGCCGGCGCTGGTCAGGATCTTCTCCGCTTCGCCGCGAGCATGGCCCAGGGTTTGCTGGGCCTCGCTACGAGCGCTGCTGAGCGCACGCTCGGCTTCGCCATCGGCCTTTGCCAGAACCTTTTGGGCCTCGCTCCTTGCGTCGGCCAGGATCTGCTCAGCCTGTTGACGAGCACCCTGTGTGGCTTCCCCTTGAATGGCGCCGACCGCGGCAAGCGCCTCGTTGCGGGCGCTCTCGGCCTGAGCCTGGGCGGTCTGCACGATCTCGCGCGCTTCGTCCTCCGCGACCTGAACTCGGTTGGCGGCCGCGCGCTCTGACTCAGCGATGCGCTCGCGCACGCGCTCCTCGGCGTGCTCGCGCAGCTCCCGCGCGGTGCGCTCAGCGGCGCCGACGATGCGCTCGACACGCTTGGAGGTCTGATCGGACTCCATTGGGTCATGGTAAGTGCGCGGCCGTCGGGCTGCCTATGGGGCGGTGGATAAGTCGACCTTAAATACGAGTAGGCCGACAGCCGTATGGCAGAAAATGTTGGATAACGGTCCTTGCGGACAGGGCAAGCTTGAGCGATGATCGTTGCCATGGCTCCCTCTCTGCCATTGCCCAAGCTGGTCTCACCTCCGCGTGAGGTCGTGATCGTCGTCTATCCAGGCGTCCAGAGCCTCGATCTCACAGGCCCGCTGGAGGTGTTCTGCGGGGCTCAGTTGCTGCTCGACCTGGAGAGCCGCGGAGAGCGCGGATATCGAGTCACCGTCGTCAGCCGCGAGGGCGCTGCGTTGCGCACATCGAGCGGTCTCACGATTATCCCCGACGCCGGTTTGAGCGAGGCGCCTGCCGAGATCGACACGCTGCTCGTGGCCGGTGGCTACGGGTGTATCGAGGCAACCGAAGACAGGGCTTTGATCGACTGGCTCAGGCATGCCTCGGCCGCGGCGAGGCGAACTGCCTCGGTATGCACAGGCGCCTTCCTGCTCGCCGAGGCGGGCCTGCTTGACGGCCGGCGTGCGACTACCCATTGGGCCTCGGCCGAGGAGCTGGCTCGGCGCTACCCGGCGGTAGAGGTCGATCCCGAGCCGATCTTCCTATGCGATGGCGAGGTGTGGACCTCGGCAGGTGTCACCGCCGGCATGGACCTGGCGCTGGCGCTGGTGGAGCAGGATCTGGACCGCGAGCTGGCGCTTACGATCGCCCGCCATCTCGTGCTGTTCCTGCGCCGGCCCGGCAATCAGTCGCAGTTCAGCGCCACGCTTGCCACGCAGCAGCCTGACCGTGAGCCGCTGCGCGAGGCACAGCGCTATGCCCTGGAGAATCCCGCCGCCGATCTGTCGGTTGAGGCGATGGCCGCGCGCGCGCATTTGAGCCCGCGTCACTTCGCGCGCAGCTTTCGCGCCGAGCTTGGCGTGACACCAGCGCGTTACGTCGAGCACGTGCGCCTGGAGGCTGCACGACGGCGGCTTGAGGACACCTCCGACGCCGTGGGCTCCGTCGCGGCCAGCTGTGGCTTCGGCACCCCGGAGACCATGCGCCGTGTCTTCTTGCGCGCGCTGGGCGTCGGCCCGGCTGAGTATCGCCGCCGTTTTCAGGGGCTTGCACCCGATCGTTCAAGCGCCGCCGCCTGACCCTCATCCCGTCATTGCCCGCAAAGGAGATTCGCCATGCAGATAGCCATCCTGATATACGACCGCTTCACCGCTCTGGACGCCGTCGGCCCTTATGAGGTTTTGAGTCGCCTGCCTGACTGCACCACCACTTTCGTGGGCGAGACAGGAGGCCTGAAGCGCACCGATACGGGTGTGCTAGGGCTGAGCGCGGACGCCACGATCGCGGAGGTGCCCCACCCCGACATCGTGCTGATCCCCGGCGGACCCGGTCAGAGCGCGCTGATGGAGGATGGTCCGCTGCACGAGTGGCTGCGCAAGGCGCACGAGGGCACTTTGTGGACCACGTCGGTATGTACGGGCTCCTTGGTCCTCGCCGCGGCCGGGTTATTGGAGGGCAAGCGCGCCACCAGTCACTGGACGGCGCTTGAGGAGCTCGGCTCGCTTGGCGCCGAGGCGAGGAGCGAGCGGGTGGTGTTTGACGGCAAGATCGTCACCGCCGCGGGCGTCTCGGCCGGAATCGACATGGCGCTCACACTGGTGGCGCGCATCGGCGGCGACGAGCTGGCGCAGGCCATTCAGCTCGGCATCGAGTACGACCCTCAGCCACCTTTCCAGGCGGGCTCGCCGGCGAAGGCGCCGAGGGAGATCGTGGACGCGGTGCTCGCCTACTCGCGCTTTGAGGCTGCCTCTCGATAGGGCCTCTGTAGCACCGGGTTTTCAGTGACCCAGCGCTCCGCTAACGTAACTTGCCACGAATGTTCGATTAGGAGGAACGTAGATGTCGGCCGAGCCCACCTCATCCAGTTCAGCGCCGTCGCTGAGCATCTTCGATGCCAAGGCGGGCGCGCGCGCCGAGAGCTCCACTTTCCTCCTCGGCCAGGTCATGTTCCTGGTCGCCATCGCGCTGGCCTTCGCTGCTGCCGGCACCTACATCGGGCGTAACCTCAGCTTCGGCACCGCCGAGATTTGCTGGTTTGGCACGCTGGGGATGCTGATCGCGCAGATGTTCGTGCCGGTGCTGCGCGAGGGTCCGGTGGGCATGGTGTGGATGTTCGCGCTCGCCTTGCTGCTTGGCCTCGGCATGGGGCCGATGATCGCCCACTACGCGACGTATGACAGCACCGCGCTCTATCAGGCCGCCGGTGGCACGGCTCTGACGGTGGGAATCATGGGCAGCTACGGCTTTGCCACCTCGCGTGACCTGATTCGTTGGATGCGCCCGCTGTTCTTCGCGCTGCTTGGAGTATTTGCGATCAGCCTGATACTGATCCTGGTGGGATCAGGCGAACACCTGCTGCTCAATCTTGCGATCTATGTGATCGTCTCCGCCTATCTTGCGATCTACTTTCAGATCATCCGTCGTCAGGCCACCGAGCGTGATGTGGTGTGGATCGCCACCGGCGTCTTTATCAACATCATCAACATCTTCGTGACGCTCCTGAGGATCTTTGGCAACAGTCGCTGAGCGCCGCCGGCGGCGCCTCGTAGGCAGCGTCGCCGTGAGCCCTCGCTAATCTGCGCTCTTCGATGAATGACGAGCGACGCTACGAGCCGCAGGAGATCGAGCCCCGCTGGCAGCAGGTGTGGGCGGAGGAGCGCACCTGGGAGGTCTCAAACGATCCCAGCGAGGGGCTCGGAGTGGGGGCGGGCGGCGCGCGGGCGGATAGAGCGCCCAACTCTTATGTGCTTGAGATGCTTCCTTACCCCAGCGGTGAGCCGCACATCGGGCATCTGAAGTGCTACGCGGTAGGAGACGCCATCGCGCACTTTCACCGTCGCCTGGGTCACCGTGTGCTGCATCCAATGGGCTATGACGCCTTCGGGCTGCCGGCGGAGAACCACGCGATCAAGACGGGGGTACATCCGCGCGACTCCATCGCCACCTCGATCGCCTCCTTCCAGCGTCAGTTTCGCTCGTGGGGCATCTCGATCGACTGGTCGCGCGAGCTGGGCACGCATGAACCGCGCTACTACCGCTGGACGCAGTGGATCTTCCTTCAGCTCCTACAGGCAGGTCTGGCCTACCGCAAGGAGGCGGCCGTCAAGTGGTGTCCCCACGACCAGACGGTGCTGGCCAATGAGCAGGTGGTGGATGGCCACTGCGAGCGCTGCGGCGCCGAGGTCGAAGTGCGCCAGCTTGAGCAGTGGTTCTTGCGCATCACCGACTATGCCGAGCGGCTGTTGAACGATCTGCAGGAGATCGACTGGCCCGAGCACGTCAAGACCATGCAGCGCAACTGGATTGGGCGCTCCGAGGGAGCCGAGGTGACATTCCGCTGTGAGGACTTGGATCCCGCCCACCCGGTCGACTACCCCGTCTTTACAACCCGTCCCGACACGCTCTTCGGTGCGACCTTCTTCGTGATGGCGCCTGAGCATCCTGACGTGCTGCGCTTGGCGCAAGGCACTGCTTATGAGCAGCAGGTCAAGGACTACATCAACCATGCGCTCACCGAGTCAAGTGAGGAGCGCGGCTCGCTTGAGCAGACCAAGACGGGGGTGCCGCTGGGGCGCACCGTCACCAACCCTGTAAATGGCGAGCAGATCCCGATGTATGTGGCCGACTATGTGCTGATGGAGTACGGCACGGGCGCGATCATGGCGGTCCCTGGACACGACGAGCGCGATCATGCCTTCGCGCTGGCCTACGACCTGCCGATCCGCCGCGTCATCGAAGACGCCGCGGGGGAGGAGTTGCCCTACACAGGTGACGGGCCGCTCGTCAACTCGCACCCCGACTTTGACGGCATGCATAACCGCGAGGCGTTGAGCGCGATCGTGCAGTGGCTCGACCGCGAGGCCAAGGGCCACGCCTCGGTCAACTACCGCCTGCGCGACTGGCTGGTGTCCCGTCAGCGCTACTGGGGCTGCCCGATTCCGGTGGTGTATTGCGATGAGTGCGGGATGGTGCCGGTGCCTGAGGATCAGCTGCCGGTGGAGTTACCCGACATCGAGGATTACGCCCCGCGCGGGCGCTCGCCGCTGGCGGCTGCCGATGAGTGGCTCAACGTCAAGTGCCCCGTGTGCGACGGGGCGGCCCGCCGCGAGACGGACACGATGGACACCTTTGTGGATTCCTCTTGGTACTACCTGCGCTACTGCGACGCCGGCAACGACGAGGCCGCCTGGGACCCGGCGGCGCTGCGCGAGTGGATGCCGGTGGATCAGTACATCGGCGGGGTGGAGCACGCCATCTTGCACCTGATGTATGCGCGCTTCTTCACCAAGGCTCTCGCTGACCTCGGTCATCTGGACTTTCAGGAGCCTTTCCGCGCGCTGTTCACGCAGGGGATGGTCACCAAGGACGGGGCCAAGATGAGCAAGTCCAAGGGCAACGTCGTCTCACCCACATCGATCGTGGAGCGCAGCGGCGCGGACACCGCTCGCTGCTACATCCTCTTTGTCGGACCGCCTGATCAGGATGCGGACTGGTCCGATGAGGGCGTTGAAGGCGTGCACCGTTTCCTCGGGCGCCTGTGGCGGTTGGCTGCCGAGACGGCTGAGCGCGAGGAGGCTGAGGGCTCGTCCGAGGCTGATCTGGAGCTTGCGCGCAAGACGCACTGGGCGATCGACAAGGTCTCCACCGACCTGCGCCGTTTCGCCTTCAACACCGCCATCGCGGCGGTTATGGAGCTGCTCAATGAATGCTCGCGCTTGCGCGAGCAGGCCAGCGTGGCCACTCAGCGCTTCGCGCTCACCACCGCGGCTTCGCTGTTGTTCCCGTTCGCTCCGCACGTGTGCTCGGACGTCTATGACCTGCTCACCAAGGAGCGGGTCTGGGAGCAGCCCTGGCCGCAGGCCGATCCGGCCATGCTGGAGCGTGAGGTCTACGAGCTGGTATGTCAGGTCAACGGCAAGCTGCGCGACCGCGTGCAGGCGCCGACTGACGCCAGCCCGCAGGAGCTCAAAGAGCTGTGCCTGCGAGCGCCCAATGTGCAAGCCCATCTCGACGGCAAGGAGATCGTCAAGGAGGTCGTGGTGCCCGGCAAGCTCGTCAATCTGGTGGTGCGCTAGCTTGCCAGCTGTCTGTGTGCGCTAGCGGTCCGCGCCGCTGAGCCGGGCAATGGACAGTTCAGCCGGCTCTGCCTGGGCGTCAAAGTCCGCAGCGTTGGGCCGTCCATCCTCGGCTGGGCCGCTCTGAACGCCCTCATCCAACTGCGTGAGCCCGGCGGTGAGTCGCAAAGCCTCGACGCGATCCACCTGCTTGTCGAGCTTGCGCGTGCGTACTCCCGCCAGATCCTCATAGGCCGTGCGTGAGCTTCGCAGTGCACGATCGAGCTTGTCCATCTGTCCTTTGAATTTGCCCCACTCGCTGTTGAAGCCACCAAGGGCCTGAAGAATGGCGTTGGTCTGCTGGGTCAGCTTGAAGTTGTCGCTGGCTTGACGGATCACCGCGAGGATGGCGAACAGCGTGAGCGGCGAGCACAGCACGACCTTGTGCTCAAGCGCCAGCTCCAGCAGCTGCGGGTCGTGCTCGTGGATGAACCCGTAGACCTGCTCGTTGGGAATGAACACCAGCGTGTAGTCGAGCGTGCCGCCCTCGGGATCGATGTACTCGCGCGTGGCCACCTCCTTGATGCGCAGGCGCACGTCGCGCTTGAACGCCTTTGCGGCGCCTTCGCGCTCGGCGTCGCTGTCGCACGTCAGGTAGCGCTGATATTCGGACATGGGCGTCTTGACGTCCATGTGCAGCAGCTGGTTGTGCACGTAGAAGGTGAAATCGGGGCGTGACGCGCCGCCGTCAAGGTGCAGTTGCTTGCGGTACTGGATGCCCTCGATGAAGCCGGCTACACGCAGCACGTCCTCGGCCATACGCTCGCCCCACTGCCCGCGCGCCTGGGTGCCGGAGAGGACCTCGTTGAGCCGTCCGGTCTCTGAGCGCAGCAGTTCGGTCTGCTGCTTGCTCTCGCGCGTGACGGTCTCAAGCTTGACGATGCTGTCGCCGCGCTTGACGTCGACATCGCGCACCAGCTCACGCAGCTTGCCCAGCTCTTGGCGCATCTCGGACAGGCCTTTGTCGATCTCGCTCTGTCGCGCCTTGAGCTGTTCCTCGCCGCGCGCCGTCTCGGCCTCCAGCACGCTCTTGTTCTGTGTCACCAACTGCTCGACGCCGATCTTCTGGATCTGACCTTGGACCTCTGTGAGGTGTGCGTTGAAGGCCGCCACGATCCTGTCCGTTTCGCTCGGATCCAGACGCGCGGGTGGCTGTTCGATCTTGGCGGTGCGCGTTTGCTGCACGAGCAGCCACCCCACGAGGGCGATCAGCACGAGCAGAAGGATGGTGAGCGCGAAAAGCACGGCCCACAATTATTGCTCGCGCATCGGCGGTGCCATCCGCGCGGCGCTTACACTCGCTGTATGCCCGACTTGAAGCCGGTCTATCTGATCCATGGCGAGGATCATGGCGCTATCTCCGAGCGCCGGGCTCGCCTGCGCAGGCTGGCCGAAGCGGATGGGGATGCATCGAGCGTCGAGTTCCTGGAGGGCGAGCAGGGTACGCCGGCCGGTGTCGCGCTGGCGTTATGCGCGATGACCATGGCCATGGGCCGGCGCGTGATCGTGGTCGATGGCGTGGAGCGCTGGAAGCCCGCGGAGGTCGAGCGCGATCTGCTGGGAGCGATAGGGCAGATGCCGCCGGAGACCACGCTGGCGATGTTCGCTCGCGAGGAGGGACGCAGCAAGGCCCCACCGGCGCTGCACAAGGCCGTCACAAAGGCGGGCGGGCAGGTCGTGGAGGAGGCCACCATCAAGCCTTGGGAGCTGCCCAAGTGGGTGCGCCAGCAGGCCGCGGGCATGGGCCTGCAGCTCGACATGGCCGCCGCCAAGGCGCTCGTGGGTCAGGTGGGCGAGCGCCAGCAGCGGCTCCTGCGCGAGCTTGAGAAGCTGGCGCTCGAAGTTGCGGACGCACCGGGTGGGCAGGGCGTACCGGGTGGGCAGGGCGAAGCGGGTGAACAGGGCGTACCGGGTGGGCAGGGCGAAGCGGGTGGGCACGGCGAAGCGAGTGGACAGGCGCGAAGCGAGGTGCGTATTGGCGTCGAGGATGTGGAAGACAGAGCCGCCCGCTCCGCCGAGCGGCGCGCCTTCTCCTTGGCCGATGCGCTCGTAGGGGCCGACGCGCAGGCCGCAACGCGCACCTATCTCAGCCTGCGCCAGCAAGGAGAGCGCCTGCCAGGTCTCAGCTACCTAATGGCTTCACGCCTGCGCGAGGCCTTGGCGGTGTCGCTGCGCCTGCGCAGCGGCGAGTCGGTGGCTGACGTCAAGCGCGCTCTGCGCATGCCTGCGCGCGCGGCCGAGCGTTTCGTCGCCGATGTGCAGCGCTCGGAGCCAGAGCGCCTGCGATCCTCGCTGGCGGCGCTGGCGGATCTGGAAGTGGATACGCGCGGTGGAGACCCCGTGAGCGCGGACCGCTCAAGGCTGTCGGGCCTCAGCGAGGACACCCTGGCGCTGCGCGCGATCGAAGCGATCACGGCGTAGGAAGCCGGCCGCTAAAGGAGGCGTTGAAGCGAGCGCTGTTTAGGAGGCGCTGCTGCCGGCGCGAATGCGCGCCGCGCGGCTCTTCTTGTGCGCGCCGTTGTTGCGGTGCAGCGCCCCGCGCTTGACGGCCTTGTCGATCGTCCTCACCAGCTCGCGGTGCTCGGACTCGGCCTTGGCCTCGTCTCCGCCGTCCTTCACCGTTGCTTCCAGGCGCCGGAAATAGGTCTTGATCGCGGAGGTGTAGTTGCGGTTCTCCAGACGCTCGCGCTCGCTGCGCAGGATCCGCTTCTTCTGTGAATGGATATTGGCCATCGGTGGAGCGCCGTACTATAGCGGCCTTGTCCGCCACCGGAGAAGCGACCGTGCCCTCGCCGCAACAACCGCGCGGGGGCAGGATCGCCATCAACACGGCCATCGTCTCGATCGCCACCGGCGTCTCGCGCGTGGCGGGGCTCGGCCGCGAAGTGGTAGCGGCCTCCTATTTCGGCACCAAGGGCCCGGCCTCCGCTTTCACGCTGGCCTTCCTGGTGCCCAACCTGGTGGCCAACCTCTTTGCCCAGGCGGCCCTCTCGGCGGCCTTCGTGCCGGTGTTCACCGATCTGCTGCAGCAAGGCCGTCGCCGCGATGCCTTCCGCCTGGCCTCGACGCTGTTCTGGATCCTGCTGTTGGGGCTGGGGCTCATCACCGCGGCCTTCGTGCTCGCCGCGGGTCTGATCATGCCGCTCTTCACGGGCCCCACCTTCACCCCGGCGCTCGACACGCTCACGATCGGGCTCTCGCAGGTGCTCTTCCCAGTGGTCATGCTGCTGGGGTTGAGCGGTCTGGTGGTGGGCATCTTGCAGTCCTATGACCGCTTCACCGTGCAGGCCATCGCCCCGGCGGTGTGGAACCTCGTGATCATCGTGCTGCTGGTCGTGCTGCACCCGCACTTTCACGGCCAGAATCAGATCTACGCCCTCGCCATCGGCATCCTCGTGGCGACCGGCGTGCAGTTCCTGATGGTCCTAGGGGCGCTGGGGCGCATCGACTTTCGCCTGCAGTTCCATGTTGACTGGCGCGATCCGCGCGTCAAGCAGGTCTTCGTGCTGATGCTGCCGATCACGATCGGCCTGGGCATCGTCAACCTCGATCAGCTCATCAACTCGGCCTTCGGCACGCTCGTCAACGTCGAAGCCCCGCGCGCGATCGACAACGCCTTTCGCATCTACATGCTCCCTCAAGGCATGTTCAGCGTGGCCGTTGCCACGGTGCTGTTCCCGACGCTCAGCCGCCTGGCCTCGCGGCGCGACCCCGCCGGAATGCGTCGCACGGTGGGTATCGGCATGCGCCAGATCAACCTGCTGCTGATCCCCGCGGCGACGTTCCTCGTGGTCTTGACCACGCCGATCGTACGCCTCGTCTTTCAGCGCGGAGAATTCAATCCGCAGTCCACCCATCAGGTGTCGATCGCGCTCTTCTGGTTTGCCTTCAGCCTGCCTTTCGGTGGAATCAACCTGTTGCTCACGCGCACCTTCTTCGCCGTGCAGCGACCTTGGATCCCCACCCGTCTGGCGGCCGTGAATATGGTCGTTGACATTGTTGTCTCCCTGGCCCTCTACAAGCCACTGGGCATCGCGGGCCTCGTGATCGGCACGCTGGCGGCCAACGTGGTGATGACGGCCTTACAGATCCACCGTCTGCGCATCGGCTTCAACGGCCGCCTGGAAGGCGCGCAGACGACGATGATCACAGCACGCATCCTCGTGGCCTGTGGGCTGCTGGCAGGGGTTTCGTGGGTGGTTTGGTACGTCTTCAACGCCATCCTCGGCGCCTCGCTGCCGGCGCAGATCGTCAGCGTCGGCGGAGCGGCCGCGGCAGGTTTGCTGGTGTACTCGCGGGCAGTGCTGCTGATGCACATACCCGAGGCCCACCAGGTGCGCAGCTTGATCATGGGTCGCCTCGGCCGCGCTTGACCCCAAAATGCGACCGGACGGGCCAAAGGCCCGCCCGGTTACGCCCGGTCATAGATCGCCGCTTACTACTTACGTCCCAGGACTTTGTGTCTATGCCTGGGCGGCGTGACACTCCCGACCACCGGGACTGGCCGCCGGCCCGAAGACCGGCGCGTTGCCTGGCTGGACCCTCGCGGGTCCCGGCCGAGTAGGCGATCCGCCGGACCATCAAGGCTAGCGCGCCACGCAACTGCTCGCGCCAAAGCGTCAGAGCACCCAGCACGTGACGATAGCTGCGCGCCCCCCAAGGCGTGCCCTTCTACTCTCTAGTGCTCCATGGACCAGCAGCACATCCGCAACTTCTCGATCATCGCCCACATCGACCACGGCAAGTCGACGCTGGCGGATCGCATTCTCGAGCTCACGCACACGGTGGCGGCGCGCGAGATGCGCGCGCAGGTGCTCGACTCGATGGACCTTGAGCGCGAGCGCGGCATCACGATCAAGGCGCAGGCGGTGCGCGTGTTCTTCACGAGCGAGCGCGACGGCGAGACCTATCAGCTGCACCTGATCGATACGCCGGGCCACGTCGACTTCACCTATGAGGTCTCGCGCTCGCTCGCCGCCTGCGAGGGGGCGCTGCTGGTGGTGGATGCCTCGCAGGGGGTGGAGGCGCAGACCGTAGCCAACACCTACCTGGCGGTGGAGTCAGGCCTTGAGCTGATCCCGTGCCTGAACAAGATCGACCTGCCCGGCGCTGAGCCCGAGCGGGTGGCGGGCGAAGTCTCGGAGCTGATCGGCGAGCCCCCCGAGGGAATCCTGATCATCTCAGGCAAGACCGGGCAGGGAGTGGGGGAGGTGCTGGAGGAGCTGGTGGCGCGCGTGCCCCCGCCTTCAGGCGAGCGCGAGGCGCCGCCGCGCGCCCTGATCTTCGACTCGGAGTTCGATCAGTACCGCGGCGTGATCGCCTACATCCGCGTGGTCGACGGGGTCTTTCGCAAGGGCCAGGCGATCCACGCGATGGCCACAGGCACGCAGGCGGACATCGACGACATCGGCTGCTTCTCGCCACAGATGACGCCCACAGGAGAGCTGGCGGCAGGCGAGGTGGGCTATCTGATCACAGGCATCAAGGACGTGACGCTGCTGCGTGTGGGAGACACTTTGACGGTCACCGCGAGAGGCGGCGCCGAAGAAGCCGGCGAAGCCCTGCCCGGCTACCGCGAGGTCAAGCCGATGGTCTTTTGCGGGCTGTTCCCGATCGATAGCGACAGCTACCCCGACCTGCGCGATGCGCTGGAGAAGCTGACGCTCAATGACGCCGCGCTGTCGTGGGAGCCAGAGAGCTCCGACGCGCTGGGCTTTGGCTTTCGCTGCGGCTTCCTGGGTCTCTTGCACATGGACATCGTGCGCGAGCGCCTGGAGCGCGAGTATGACCTGGAGCTGCTGGCGACGATGCCCTCGGTGGAGTTCGATGTGACGCTTACCAATGGCGCGGCGCTTGAGGTGCACAACCCCTCGGACATGCCCGATCCCGGCACGATCGCGGAGATCCGCGAGCCGATGATCAACGCCTCGATCATCGCGCCGCGCGAGTACGTAGGGGCGGTGATGGAGCTCTGCCAGGAACGCCGTGCCGAGCACGCCGGCATGCACTACCTCTCACCCGAGCGCGTGCAGCTCGAATATCACCTGCCGCTGGCCGAAATCGTGTTGGACTTCTTCGACCAGCTGAAGTCGCGCACGCGCGGCTACGCCTCGCTGGACTACGAGCTGAGCGATATGAAGCCCGCCGATCTGGTGAAGCTCGACGTGCTGCTGGCGGGTGACCCGGTGGACGCGCTGTCGATGGTGGTGCACCGCGAGAAGGCCTATGACGTCGGGCGCCAGCTGACCGAGAAGCTGCGCAAGCGCATCCCACGCCAGCAGTACGACGTGCCGATCCAGGCGGCCATCGGCTCGCACATCATCGCGCGCGAGACGGTGAAGGCATTCCGCAAGGACGTGATCGCGAAGTGCTACGGCGGGGATATAACTCGTAAGCGAAAGCTGCTTGAGAAGCAGAAGGAAGGCAAGAAGCGCATGAAGCAGGTGGGCCGCGTGGAGGTGCCCCAGGAGGCCTTTCTGGCCGTGTTGGAGTTGGGAGAGGAGGAGTAGGGTTGCCGCGCTCAGGGAGCCCTTTGGGTCCTGCCGGCTCGCAGGCGCCAAGCACTTCATTGCTGTTTGTGTGTTTGGGCAACATCTGCCGCTCGCCCACCGCGGAGGGGGTGATGCGCGAGCTGGTGCGGCGCGAGGGCCTGGAGGACCAGATCGTGCTGGACTCCGCGGGCACCGGAGGTTGGCACGTGGGCGAGCCTCCCGACGCGCGCGCCACGGCGACGGCTCGCACGCGGGGCATCGTGCTGGACGGCGCCGCTCGGCAGGTGCGGGCCAGCGACTTCGATGACTTCGATCTGCTGCTGGCGATGGACCGCTCGAACCTGCGCGATCTGCGGCATCTGGCGCCGGATGAGGACGCGCGCGCCAAGGTGCGGCTGCTGCGCGAGTTCGACCCCGGCTCAGACGGGGATCTGGATGTGCCCGATCCTTACTACGGGGGTCCTGGGGGCTTCGAGCACGTGCTGGACCTGGTGCAGGCTGCCTGCGAAGGTCTGCTCGGCGAGATCCGCGCCGGGAGCGCTCCTTGAGCTTGCCACCGGGAGCGCACGCGGTGCGGCGCGTAGGTGGAGGCGACATCAATGAGGCCTGGCAGGTGACGCTGGCCGATGGCACGGAGGCCTTTGTCAAGACCCGCGCACAAGCCCGTCCCGGCGAGTACGCTGCCGAGGCTTTTGGCCTTGAGTGGCTGGGCGAGCCGCAGGCGCTGCAGGTGCCGCGTGTGCTGGAGGTGGGGGAGGATTACCTCGCGCTTGAGTGGATCGAGCCAGGGCGCTTGGATACGGCAGGCACCGAGGAGCTGGGGCGCGGCCTGGCGGCGATCCACACGGCCGGATCGCCGTGCTTTGGCGACCCTCGTGCCACTGCCGGGGAACCCACCCGCTTCGGCTCGCTGGCGCTCTCCAACGAGGCCACCCCCGATTGGCCGAGCTTCTTCGTGGAGCGGCGTCTGCGCCCACTGGTCAAACTGGCAAGCGAGCAGGGTTGGCTCAAGCGCGGCGGCAAAGAGGCGATCGAGCGGGTGTGCGAGCGCATCGGCGAGCTGGCAGGGTCCTTGGAGCCAGCCGCGCGTCTGCATGGAGATTTGTGGAACGGCAACGTGATGGCCGACACGCAGGGGCGCCCTTGGCTGATCGATCCCGCCGTCTATGGCGGTCACCGCGAGGTCGATCTGGCGATGCTGCGGCTTTTCGGCGCGCCTAGCGAGCGTGTGTTCGCGGCCTACGAGGAGGTTGCGCCGCTGGCGCAAGGCTGGCAGGGGCGAGTGCAACTGTGGCAGCTGCCGCCGATGTTGGTGCATGCGGTGCTGTTCGGCGGTGGCTACCGCGAGGCGGCCGAACGTATCGCTTTGCACTACGCCGCTTGAGGGTGTATCAAGATGAGATCGCCGGTTCAGTGCGAGGCTGCTGCGGATTTGTTGTCTCCCTGTGGGGCGTGGGTCGGCTTAAGGAATGTGCGTGCCAACACATTCCGCGAGCGACACCGCCTGTACCTGTTGGCGCGGGTGGTGATCGCCCGCCAACATCGCCGCAGCGACCTCACGCTGGACACGGTGGCGCGGGCGCTGTGCTGCTCTTCGCGCCAACTGCAGCGCGCCTACGCTCAGTTCGGGGAGTGCACCTTTCACGAGGAACTGGTAGCTCGGCGAATGGATGCGGCCGCGCAGCTGCTATGCGAGCGCGATCTGCCGATCGGTGAGATCATGCGGCTGGTGGGCTATCGCCACGCGGCTCATTTCGCCGCGACTTTCCGCCGGCGCTTTGGCCTGTCGCCGGCGCCTTTTCGTGAGCGCGCTCGCCAGCTTCAAACGCTCTAGGACTTGACCTCGCCCGCCATGGCCGGTTCAAGATCGCCGACCATCTCCCAAAAACCGGCACGCAACGAGCGCTTGGTCTGTTGCTCAAGTTCTCCGCCCAGCATGCGACTGGCGTAGCGCAGCAGGCGCCTGTCGATCTCGCGTGGGAGTTCGGGGTAGCCGAGCGCCAGTTCGCGCAACTCCTCCTTGTCCACTTCGCCTGCCAGCTCGGAGCCGAACTGTCTGCCGAGCTCTTTGCCAAAGGCATCGGACATCATGTTCTGCGCGCCGGTGACGGAGGTGAGGTTGGTGCTCTTCACAAGCGGCGCCAGCTCTTCGGGGCTCAGCTGCAGCCAGCCGTCCACTTCGCGTTGCAGCGCCGCGCTGAAATTGCGGTGCTCATCAGACTGCACGGTGATGAGGTGGACCAGCACGCCGTGCTCCTGCGCGGCTACCACGCCCTCGACCAGATCCTCATCGCCGCTCACCAGATAGATGGTGTCAACCGCCTTGTTCTGGGCAAGCGTGAGGAAGTCACGCAGCAGCAGCGCATCGACGCCCTTTTGCCCACTCATGCCCAGGCGACCGAGGCGAACCTTGACGTTGTCGTGTTCGGCCAGGTTTTTATGCATCGGCGTAAGACGGCGTTCGGTGGCGGCGTCATACCAATAGAGCCGCAGGAGGTCCAGCCCGCAATGCCCCTTGGCCCGTGTGTGCAGCAGCTCAAGCATCTCGTCGATCTCGATGTCAAACGTGGCACGGTCGCTGCTGCCCGTCGTGACAAAGCCCATCCCGGAGAGCAGATAGCCGGCATCAACTAAGACTGCATAACGGTCCATCGATTCCGAGTATACGCTCAGAGGAGCGTAATCTCCAGCGTTGGACTAGCGCGCAAGGCTGCCATTCGATGCTTCGATGGCCGCAGCGCTTTGACAGGCATGTTCGGGCAGGTGGGACATGACCACGCGCAGGCGCCTGGAGCGAGGACCGGCGGTTAGACCGGGGCAGTAGACGGGCGGGGGCAGGGGGCCCGCGGCGGAACCTGGAGCGTTCAAGGGGCGCAGGCCTTCGGCGGCGCGCATTGCATGGCTGAAGGTGTCGGAGAAGACGTCGATCGCCTGCCTGCCGCTGTAGAGCTCGATGGAGCGGCCTTCGTCGTAGATCACCGCAGGCACGCCGCGGATGACGGTGTTGCGCTGCGCGCCCAAGGTGGCGTTGGAGTGCAAGCGGTAGATGACGGTGGTCACCTGCAGCGGCAGCTGGCAGCTGCCGCCCCCGAGGATGCCTTTGTCGCGCACACAATCGCCGTAGTAGACGCTGTCGCCGATGGCCGCGGAGTAGCCCTTCTTGCCGTCAGCGGCCGTCAAGGAGTAGCTGCCGAAGTTGCGCCCCACCCAGTAGATGGGGTAGTAAGGAAAAGTCTGTGCCTCCTGCAAGGCCTGCGCCGAGAGCGGTCCGGGCTGACCCGTGGAGCAGCCGCCGGCCAGCAGCACGCAGGCGCCCAGTAGAAGAACGCCGCACAGATGGGCGGCGCGGCGCTTGGCGACGGGCATGGTGTGCATTATCGGGCAGCCTCGCACGTAGCGACGACAGCTACTTTGCGGAGGATGAGCTGTTGTGATTGGTACAGGCTTGCGGGTACAGATCGACAACAACCGCAAGTGTGTCGGAGTCCGGTGGGGTAGCGCACCGGGCTCCGTCTATGCTCCGAGCCCCTGTGGGCGCCGGCTTAAAGAAGATGGCAGCGTCGCGTGCGCTGGCTGTGGCGGCGGCGCTCGCGGCGGTGTGGCTGCTGATCGATCCGCGTACGCCTGATCTCGCGGCGCAGGTCTATCGCGTCGAGCTCTTTCGCCACGAAGGCTTTGCCGTGTGGGACCTGCATTGGTACGCCGGCCACGCCTTGCCGGGCTACAGCCTGCTGTTTGCGCCGCTGGCGGCGCTAGCCGGGATCCGGGTGCTGGCCACGCTGGCGGTGCTTGCCACCGCTCTGCTGGGCGAACGGCTGCTCGTGACCATCTACGGCAACGCGGGCCGCCAGGCCGCTGTGTGGTTGGCGGTTGCAGCCGTGGCAGATCTGTGGATCGGACGGCTCACCTTCGCACTAGGTGTGGCGTTCGCCGTGGGATGCCTGCTGGCGTTCGTGCGGGGTCACACCGTGCTATCAGTGGTTATGGCGGCGCTGTGTGCCGCGGCCAGTCCTGTGGCGGGGGCGCTGCTGGCGCTGGTGGCGCTCACCGATGCGCTTGTGCGGCGCACGCCGCGCGCGCTGCTTTGCGTGGCGCTGCCCGCAGGCGTGCTGGTGGCTACCTTGGTGCTGTTGTTTCCCGAAGGGGGGTGGGAGCCTTACCCGAGCACCTCTTTCCTGGCGACGCTCGCCGTAGTGGCGGGCTTCCTGTGGGCGCTCCCCGCCAGCCAGCGGGAGCTGCGCCTAGGCGCGATCTTGTATCTCGGGGTGTGCATCCTGTGTGTGCTGCTGCGTACGCCGATGGGGGCCAATGTGGAGCGCTATGGGGTGCTGCTGGCGGGACCTCTGCTGCTGTGCGCGCTGGCGGGCCGTTTCACGCCGGTGGCCGTTGGCGTCTTGTGTGGGATTGCTTTGTGGACGGTGTGGGGTCCCGTGCGCGAGACGGCTGCGGTGACCGGCGACGCCTCGACCACCGCTGCTTACTACGCCCCGGTGGAGCGCTTCCTGGCTGCACATGAAGGAGGCCTGGTGCGCGTGGAGGTGCCCTTCACACGCTCACACTGGGAGGCCGCCTGGCTGGCGCCGACGGTTTCGCTGGCGAGAGGTTGGGAGAAGCAGCTGGACACCCGTTATGACGATGTGCTGCTGGCGCCCGGATTGAGCGCGGCCAGTTACAGGGCATGGCTGAAGCAACAGGCAATCAGCTACGTGGCGCTGCCCGACGCGCCGCTGGACCCCTCCAGTGCGCAGGAGGGAAAGCTGGTTCAAGGCGGGTTACCCTACTTACGCGAGGTTTTCGCCAGTCCTCACTGGCGTATCTACAAAGTGCTCGCAGCCACTCCGCTGGTGCAAGGCCCCGCTCATTTGAGTGCGCTGGGCCATGACTCCTTCGCGCTGCGTGCAAGCACGGCGGGCCGCTTTTTGGTGCGGCTTCACTACACGCGATATTGGACCGTCACTCATGGTGCGGGGAGCGTCAAGGCGGCAGCGGGAGGTTGGACTACGGTGACGGTCGACCGGGCCGGCACCGTCGATGTTGCTGCGCGCTTTTCGCTGGCGCGGGCGCTGGGATGACTGTTACGCGCGTGGAGTCAGCCCGAATATGCCGGTATATCCAGTGAGATAGAGGTTCGTGCCATCGGTGATGACAGGGTCAAAGGAGCCACTGTGCATAGTGAAAACGACGCGCCCCGTGGAAATGCCCAGGCCGATGGTGGTATGGGTGCCGAGGTCAGCGAAGTAGACGACATTTCCCACAATTGTCGGTGAGCCTGAAATGCGCCCGTGCGCGTTGTAACTCCACTGCACGTGACCGCTGCGTGCACTGAGCGCGTAGAAGCGCCCATCGTAGGAGCCCACGTAGATGGTGGGTCCGAGGCCTGGCGCATTAGTGACTGCGGAGGAGGAATAGACGTAGGCGCCTGTTTGATAAGCCCAATCGAGCTTGCCGCTAGAGGCGTCGTAGGCGTACACGCGCCCGTCGGTGTTGCCCAGGAACACGCGGCCGTAGACCACGGCGGCGGTTGAATAGAAGGTGCCGCTGCCAAGCAAGGCGCCTTCGGAGCCACTGCGCCAAAAGCGCCGACCGGTCTGCTCGCTGATCGCCTGCACCTGGCCGGAGTAGTCGCCGAAGTAGAGCACGCCATTCTTGAGCGTGGGACTGGCCTTGACGGCGCCGGAAGCGTGGTAGGTCCAAATCACGTTGCCGTTCTGGGCATTGAGCGCGTAGACGGTGCCGTTCTGGGAGCCGAAGTAGAGCTTGCCGCGATCGAGCAGGGGAGAGGACTCGCTTTCGCTGGGCAGGTTGCGCGACCACTTGATCTTGCCGGTGACGTAATCCACGGCCACCACCTTGCCGCCGTGGACGTAGTGCCCACGCTGCAGGACGGTGGCATAGACGGTCTTGCCGGCGACCGCGGGGGAGGAGGCGGAAAGCACTCCCAGCGCCGTGTGCCAGAGAACATGGCCGTTGTGTTTGTTGAGCGCATAGAGCACCCCATTGTCGGAGAGCTGAAAGAGGCGTTCGCCCAAAAGAGCTGGGGGAAACTCCAAGAGCGCGCCTACGTAGTGAGACCAGAGCTTTTTGAACGGAGGACGCAACGCGGAGGAGCCGGGGAAGAAGCGCGTGTGTTCCTTGGTGTAGCCATACATCGGCCACGCCGAGCGATCCACAGGCCGAGGCGGCAAAGGCGGCGGCGCTTCGGGCACGAAGCGGGCCTTGGGGTGATAAATGCTGCCAGTGCGATGGCGCTCATAGAGATAGCCACCGACACCCACCGCCACTGCCACGATGAGCAGGGTGGCGGCCAGAACTAGCCAGCGGCGCCTCACGCGGCGAGCTTAGACGACGAGGAGCCCGGTTGCTGCCGGTTCCCCTCCGCTTGCGGCCGAGTTTGCTGAGTCGTTTGCCGCGGCGTCTGCGCTTTCTGAGGGCGCCGCTTGGGCTGAGGTGTGCGGGCAGTGCGTGCGAGCAGGCGTGCGGCGTTGAGGCCCAAGAGCCAGGTCAGCGCGATCGCCAGGGGCGGCAGCGTGAGACCGGCTACGAGCCCCAGCACGTCATGGTTGCCCTGCAAGGACCAGTTCCACAGCAGGTAGTCGCCGCCGACGAGCACGGAAACGAGTGCCAAGGGCCGATGGCGCACGGACAAGACCCTAATGGTCGCTGGGGACAGATAGCAAGATGACGGTTGAGGCAGATAGCAAGATGGCAGTCGAGACGGATCGCGGGACGGCGGGCCAACGGCAGGGCCAAAGATCCCAGCTGGCCATATCATCGCGCGAGGATGAGCACCGGCGAACGGAGTCAAGAAGCGGGGGCTGAAGGGGTGGTCTCGTCTGCGTCTGAGGTATTCGCTCCAGGCCTGCTGGAGGGCCAGGTGGCGTTGATCACCGGTGGCGGCACCGGCCTTGGTCGCGGGGCCGCGATCGAGTTGGCGCGCTGTGGGGCCACGGTTGTCGTGGCAGGTCGCCGTCAGGAGTTGCTGCAGCGAACGGTGGGGGAGATCGGCGCGCTGGGAGGCACGGCGGAGTGGGTTGTGGGCGATGTGCGCGAGGCCGATGGGGCTACGCGGTTGCTCACCACGGTGCTTGAGCGCTGCGGCCGTCTGGACACGCTAGTCAACAATGCCGGAGGGCAGTACTTCACGCCCGCCGAGGCCATCGCTGCCAAAGGCTGGCGCGCGGTATGGCGACTCAACGTAGACGGCATCGTCAACATGTCTCGCGCTGCCTATGAGCAGGCCATGGCACCCGCCGGCAGAGGCACGATCATCAACGTCACGCTCTCTCCGCACCATGGCATGCCGGGCATGGCGCACTCGGGCTCTGCTCGTGCGGCGGTGGAGGCGCTCACGCGCGAATTGGCCTCGCGCTGGGCGGCCGAGGGAATCTCGGTTATCGCCGCCGCGGCGGGACACTTCGACACGGAGGCCTTGGACAAGTACCCCGACGTGATCCGTGCCGGCACCGCGCGCTCGATCCCTGCTCAGCGCCTCGGGACCGTGCAGGAGCATGCTTGGCTGGTGGCGCTTCTGGCCTCGCCACTGGGGCGCTCCTTCAGCGGGTCTGTGGTGACGCTGGATGGCGCGCGCGATAACTGGTTTGGGCCTTGGCCGCCGCCGGGCATGGCGGGGGAGGAGGGGGAGATTCCCGCCGAGGCTCGCAAGGGCGCGGGGTAGGTGCGCGGGGTTGGGGTTGCCCGGCATAGGGGAGCGGGCGGGCGGGGGGAGGCTCAGGGCCCCGCGGTAAGCCGCCGGCAGTAAGATGGAGCTGCCGGCGGGCGAAGTGTTGTGGTTGCACAGAAGCCTTCCAAGCTTCTAGGGCGGGTTCGATTCCCGTCGCCCGCTTGCACCAAGCCACGGGGAGTGGCGCAGTCTGGTAGCGCACCCGGCTGGGGGCCGGGCGGTCGCAGGTTCAAATCCTGTCTCCCCGATTGAGTTGCTGGTGGACGCTGGGAGGGGCTGGGGGCGTCCTGGGAGGGCAGGATTTGGCTCTGGGGCTGGGATCGCTGGGTGATGTCGCCGAGAACGATGGGCGGAGAGCTATGCCACTCTCTGGGCGTTCCGCCCACGAACCGCCCAGGTGACGAGGTGTTAACCGCCCACGCCGGAAGCATTTGTTGTCCTCCGCCGGGAGAGTACGCTCGCTGCCTTCGTCCCGCAGCGTAGTTCGGTGGGGTCATTCGTCCTCTGCGCTAGTGCCCGCGAGTACCTCTTGTGCTTGGTCGAGCACGGCCTCGACGGCGTCGCGGGCCTCCAGGCCGCTGGTCCGCTCAACAGTCTCATCGACCAGCCGCCGGCGCGCCGTGGCGGCCTCGTTATCCTGGGCTATCCAGAGGCCGGTGAGCGCAGCGGCGCGCACGATCGGGGTCCAGTCCTCTTCGTTGTCCTCCGCCCGCAGGAAGATCCGCAGCGCGACTAGCAGAGTGACCGCCGACAGCTCAGCTGCCTGCTCGTCGTTGCCGGCCCGCTGAATACCAATCAGGGCAAGCTCCAGGTCATCGAGCAGTTCCTCATCCCATCCGAGCTGGGCGGAGAGCTCGACCAGCTGTTGGAGGCGTTTCTCATCGATCCGTCCGCACCACGCCTCGGCGGCGACCAAGCCACCAAGGCTCTCCACTAGCTGACGCTGATTGGGGCCCACGAGCAGTCTGGCGGCGCGCCGGAAGAGCCGCCCTGCCTGTCCGTGGGCGCCACGGGCGAACGCGGCGTGACCGCGGCCCTTGATGGCGGAGGCGAGCAGTGTCAGATCACCGATCTCACCGGCGAGACGCTCCAGGTGCTCCCTGTGGGCGTCGGCCGCATCCGGATCGTCGGCGTCTTCGGCCGTGAGCGCGAGCAGAGCCTGGGTGTCGGCCTCGGCGCGTGGATCTTCAAGCTCGCCTGCGAGGCTCAGTGCTGCGGTGAGATGCATGATCGCCTCTGCGAGATGTCCGCGCCGTCGTTCGATCTCTCCGAGATTCATGTGCGCCTGCTGGGCGAGCGCACGGTCTTTCAGGCGCTCGGCGATCTGAAGGCACGCTCGCAGGTCCCTTGCCGCCCGGTCGGGGTACCCGGTGTCCCCGTGCGCTAGCGCTCTGTCGTTGCGGATAAAGAATGACTGTCGCTCTTCGCCACGGGCGGCGAACACCCGCAGGGCGAGCGTGAAGAACTCCACTGCCTGTCCGGCTTGGGAGGTGTGACTCAGCGTGGCTCCGACTTCAGCCGCCCGCCAACCCCACTGTTCTCCGGACTCGTGTTTGCGCCGCAGCTTGATCTCGCGCCGGAAGAGCTCCGGCCCGCGCTGAGCCGTGCCCGGCATCTGGAGAGCGAGTTCCCCGGCGCGTGTGAGTGCGTGGGCCTCATCCGCCCAGTCAGTGAACAGATTTGCGGCCTGCACCGCACGGTTCACTGCGTCGGCCGTCAGCTTTAGCTGCTCGAGCTCCGCTGAGAGATTCAGCAGTTGCCCCGCGCGCCACCGCTCATCCTCCATCCCGACCAGCGCGAGCGCCCGCTCAGTGAACGATCTGGCCCTCTCGGGCTCACCGGCTTCCAGCCAGCTGGCGCCGGTATCGCCAAGCGCAATCGCCTGTCCGGCGGTGTCCCCAGCGTCGTGGGCTTCGGCTGCCACGATCTCGAACAGTTCGGCGGCGGCCTGCGCCTCGCCCGTTCGCAGCGTCATCAGTGCGAGCGCCTGGCGCTGCCGGCGGACCTGCGCATGGTCATCGAGCCCTTCTGCGACCGCGAGCGCCTTCGCGTACCAGCGGCGCGCCTGGCCGGCCTTTCCGAGGTCGGCGCTAACCGCGCCGAGGTTCTGCATAGCCACGATCTGCCGCGGCGCGGAGTGCGCGCGGCGGGCGGCCGCAAGCGCGTCAAGAAAATACCCGTGCGCTTGCGCGTACTGTTTTCTTGCGACCGCTAGCGTGCCGCGCTGGCCGTGCAGGCTGCTGCGCAGCATCGGGTCGCGCACGCTGCCGAGGATCTTCTGCAGGTCATCGAGCAAGCCCTCGGCGGCGCTCAGCTTCTGCTGGCCAATGAGGACGTTAACGGCGTTCAGGAGCAGTTGCATAGAGCCGTGCCAGTCGCCGATCTGCTGCTTGAGCCGCACGCTCTGTACGATCCGTTTGCGAGCAGAGGCATGGCGACCGGCCTCCACGTCGCCAACGGCGAGGTTCTGAAGCGCCGTGCTCTCCATGTCTGGGTCAGACAGGGTGCGGGCGAGCTGGCGCATCTGCTCAAACGCCAGCCGGGCATCATCCTCGCGGTCTGCCTGTCCAAGCGCGAGCCCGCGCGTGTTGAGGATCCATCCGCGGGCGGTCTCCGGGATGTTCGCCAGCGGCACGATGCGCCCCAGGGCATCGAGGATCTCAAGCGCCAGCCATCCCAGTCCGATCTCCGAGGCGTCAAGTGCGAGTGCGGAAACTGTGTCAATGGCCGGCTCGAGCTCGCCGTCCCGGACCTGTTCGGCTGCTTTCTTGATCACCTTACTGACGGGGATGAACTCGCCACTGTCGAGTTGCACCTCGACCCCGCCGAAGGGCTCACGTGCAATGGGTCCCGGTTTGGTGCTGCGGCGGCGATGAAGCATTTGTGCCCGCGGGGAGCGGATCGCCCACGTGTGGATCGCCTTTGTGATCTGGGTGTCGAGCTCACCGGTGCTCGCGAATGTCACAGTCGTGATGCCTTCGCTGCGAATCTCGGCGATGAGTCGCTCAAGTGCTACCGAGCGCTGGGCATTCTGTTTGAGCATCACGAACACCGGGATGCATGCCGCACGCGCGGCAGTGAGCTCAGCGCGGGTGATCGGGGTGATGTCCTCGTCGAGGATCAGCACGAGCGCGTCGGAGGTGCCAGCCTCTCTTACGCACTCAGCCTCGGAGCTATAGGGGCCGGCACTGGCGTCGCGCTCCCACGCCCAGGCCTTTGTTACGGGGAACGCATCGATCGTCTCGAGCGCCCGCCTCCGCTGTGCTTTCAATGCCCCGCCTTTCATCTTGGAGGACACGAACACCTTCAGGTGGTCGGCCGGGCGGCTGTGGAGCTCGTTCCGTGGGTCAGTCGGGTCGAAGTGCACGCTCATAGGATGCAGCCCGTTGCGGAGGGCAGCGTACCCGTGGCCTGCAACCCGCCTGCTCGTACGGGGAGGGTGTGAGCGGGGTTGGTATCTCCGGACCGTCCTAAAGGCGGGAGATACGCATGATCTATGACACAGCGATCGCACAGCGCAAGCTGGGTGTGCATCTAGTCTGTGCTTTCTGCCAGCCTGCTGGGGACCGGGAGCTTGCTCCGGTGTGCCGGGTGCTGGCTGTCGGTCGCAGCGGCCGGCTTGCCGGACGCGTAGCTGGCGGAAAGGGATGCCATCTGGTGACGTCCGGCTTGCCGTGGCAACTGCCCCAAGAAAAGGCCTGTCCGCCGAGGGTCCGATCAACCGAAGCCATCGACCGAAGGGACGTGCTGGATGATCGTGATCGGAGCAGATGTCCACAAGAGCACCCACGCGCTCGCGGCCGTCGACGCTGCCACGGGGTAGCTCCGCAGCGAGCGAGAGATCGCCGCCCGCGAGCAAGGGCACCTAGAAGCGCTGCGCTGGGCGCGCGCCCTCAATGACGAGGTCGTGTGGGCGATCGAGGATTGCCGCGACCTCTCCCACCACCTCGAGCAGGCGCTGATCGCCGCCGGTGAGCGCGTCGTGCGCGTCGCACCCAAGCTGATGGGCGCTTCGCGTCGCGGGGGAACGCGAGCCGGGCAAATCTGATCAGATCGACGCCAGAGCAATCGCGCGTGCTGTTTTGCGCGAGGGCGTTGAGCGGTTCCCGGCAGCGTTTCTCGACCGGGAGGCTGCGGAGATCAGGCTGCTGTGCGATCACCGCAGTACGCTCGTCAACGAGCGCACCCGGCTCATCAACCGGCTGCGGATCAACCTCGTCGTGCTCGACCCCGAGCTGGAGGCCAAGATCCCGATGCGCAAGATGGACTACCCAGGTCAGCTCCAGCGGATCACCCGCCGCTCGCGCGCGATGCCGCAGACCGCGCGGGTTCGGATCGCGCGCGAGCAGGTTAAGCGCATCGCCGTGCTGACGCGCGAAGCCGAGGCGCTCAAGCGCGAACTGCGCGACCTCGTTCGCGAACATCGTCCCGAGTTGCTCGCGGAGACTGGCTGTGGGCCGCTGTGCGCCGCGATCCTGATTGGCCAGACCGCCGGTTCCGCGCGCTTCAAGAGCGATGCACAGTTCGCCAGGGTCGCTGGTGTCGCGCCAATCCCGGTCTCCTCTGGCCGGCATGACCGCCACCGCCTCGACCGCGGCGGCAACCGCCAGCTCAACCGTGCCCTCCATGTGATCGCTATCACCCGCGGGCGCATCGACTCGCAGACGCGCGCCTATCTGCAACGCAAGGAAGCCGAAGGCAAGAGCCGGATCGAGGCGATGCGCTGCCTCAAGCGACACCTCGCACGCAAGTACTACCGGCTGCTCAGCGAACGGTCGAGATCTACGGGCCTTCCTGCCTGAACCATCGCCATCCGGGAACGGTAGCGAGACCCGACCGGCGTCTCATGGCATGCTTTCTGCATGGACACGCTTCTTCGGGAAGCTCACATTGAGGTGCCGGCGGACAGCGTGGCGTCGTTTGCTGCCGACTTGAGCGCGGCCGGGATCGACCATGAGCGGGCGGGCGCGGCACGCGGCATCGCAGAAGCCGTTGAGCTTTTTATCGTCGCGGTGCCGTCGCTCTCGGGCCTCGCTTTGGTTCTGGAGAAGCTGCGGCGGGCACGCCTACCACGAACCTATGTGGCTGTTCGGAATTCTCGCATCTCGATTTGGACGGACAGCGACACCAACGACGGCCGCATCTTCGTCTCCACGGAATCCGACGAGTTCGTCGAGCTTCCAGACACAACGATCACTGCGGACATGCTTCGTAGAGCACTTGACCGAGATCGTACGTCGGAGTCGTGACAGCACAGGAAGGCGACTTCCCGTGGTGCCAGGGCACGTGGTGGGATTGCGTAAACGCGCTGGCGACGCTATCGCGCGCGGTGTCGCAGCGTGAACTCGCGCGGCTGATCCTCAATCGTCGCGCGGCGAAGGGCCGCAAGGAGCTGTTCGGGATAGATCGCATGCGCTTTCGGCAGATCGAGGCGCTCGCGCGTCTCCTCGGCGCCAGCAACACGGACGAGCTCGCTAATGCCGAGACCTCGCGGCTCGAAACGACATCGGCGCTGGTTTGCGCGCTAGCTGACGCATCGCGCGCGACCATCCTCGCGCTACAGGACCCGCTGCTTGCGACTCGAAGCTTTGCGACGGTCCCCACGCCCAGCTTGCGTTCCCTCACTGTCGAGGACGTCGTGGAGGTCTTCGACTACGAGCGACTGGGCGGTGCTGCCTCGGTGCTCGCAACGGCCCTTTTGGGATCTGCGGCCGTTCACAACCGCTTCGATGACCTTCGGCTCGGCATGCGGCTCATGAGCCTCTGCGGAGACGGGCGGCTCGTCGACGCCGAAACGATGCTGCACCACGTCGTGGCTACTACGCAAGCTCTGCTGTCAGTGAGCTGCGTCTCGTCGCTCGATATCTCAATGCGGGTCGCACAACTACAGCTATTCTCGAGATTCCTTCCTGCCGGGCGCGAATACGGCGACCCACACGTCCAGGCGCTCGCCGAGCAGATCGCGCATATCGACGCGGGCAGGTTTGTTGTCGAGACGGTGCAGCCACAACGTGAGGATGTGATCGAGCGGCTACAGGACGCCTTCCGCGCTTCACGCCACTGGGCCTATCTCGACGATTTGATCGCGTACTGCGAGGGACCCCGGACCGATGAGACGCATGAAGAGAAGGAAGACCGACTTCACGACCTAGCAGTCTTTCAATCCTGGCGCGCACTTATGCGGCACAGCCTTGCCGACCATGACGCGAGTATCACGGCCATCCATGACGCCACTCCATCAGGGCAATCGAGCGCGTTCGTCCAGTACGCCAGCCGGGCCTTCCGCAGCAATCGAGCGCCGTACCTCGAATCGACCGGCTTGCCGCTGTACGAGCGAGTCGAAGACTCCAACGCCCGTGACGTCAGCGACGACGATCTCGACCTTGACGACGTCCGCCCGGGGCTCGCCATCGAGGCGGCGGTCGAAGGCATTCGGGTGCGAACACACAGAGACGGCTTGGAGCGTGACTCCAAGAGAGCCTTGCTGCGCGCGATGGCCGCCGCGAAGGCTGCCGAGGATAAATTCGCGCCCAATGAGTTCCTCATGAGCGAAGCACATACCTACGGAATGATCGCCTACGCTCTATACAAAGCCGACGAGACCCCAGGGCTCGACGAGTCGACCCTTGCGGGGCTCGCGGAGATCATCGGTGAGCCACGCGCCGGAGGAACCCCATACGAGCACGCTCTCGACGCGGCGCTCACCTTGCTGACGGAGCGACGCGACGCTTTCCCGACCTTGCGCCGCGCACTCGCCCGCGCCAGCGCGATCGCACACGTGCTCGAGGACCGTGACCCGCTCCGAACGTTCGGAATTTATCGAATAGAGCTGTACGCAATCTTGGGCACCAAAGACGCTCTTGCGAAACCGACGGACGCGGAGTACGCGAGGTTGCTCGCGTGGGATCTCCTCAGTAGTGCGAGCCGCTTGGCTCTAACGAACGACGATCGACGATCAAGTTCACGGCTGCTGGCGGAGGCGGCCTTGCTCGTACGCGAGTTGGCGCTTGCGTTTTGTCGCTATTACGAACCCGAGGCTGCCGTGGAGTTGGCGGAGATGGTCTCGGGCATCGCGGCTAGGGCGCGGTTGAGCGACGCCGGCGAGATAACAGCTGAAGGGCTAGAAGCGTTTCTGAAGCAAACGGTTCCCGCGCAGGACACCCCGAGCGCGGCGATCATCTGCGGGTCCTGGGCGATCATTGTGCTCGCTCGCCCGCCGGGTAGATCGTGGGAGATCACGTACTCTGGAACGACCGCAGGAGCACACGTTCTTGGGCTCGCGGCCGAGGACATGGGCTCACAGCTGGTCACGCTCAGACACTACACGGAGCAACTTGAGGAGTTCTTGCGGCACCTCTGGAATCAGGCGGCGGTCCTGACGACGATCACCGAAGGTCCGGTGCTGTATCTCCCGAGCGGCCCGCCGCTGCTATTCGCATCCACGTTGTTGCGAGGCGGTGAACATGGTCTTGCATCGACGCCACCCGTGGTGATAGGCAGTCTTTCGCAGCGGCACGCGGACCGTGCCGCAACCGCCGTATCTATCCCGATGCGCGTGGCGGTGCTCATCGGTCGAGACGCGATCGACACGTCGGGACAAGTAGACGCTGCGCAGGATGGAGCCATCATCGCTGCAACCGGCTGCGTGGTCACTGAGGCATATGGCACAACGCTCGCGGACGGGCTCTCGGGCGCGACGTGCGTTCACTACGCGGGGCACTTGGCGTCCACCGGGCCCGACGAGACGGTACTCGCGCTCATCGATGGCGACATCTCCATTGAGAGTATTCGCATGATGCAGCTGATGCACATCGAGCTCGCGGTCTTGATGGCGTGTGACACGAGCAAAGCGCCGATGGGATACTCCGCCGAACAATGTGAGCACGCGGCCGGCGCGTTCCTTGAGGCCGGCGTAGGAGCAGTGATCGGAACGCTGTGGCCGGTCTTCGACCGGCCAGCGCTCATCTTTACCAAAGTTTTCTATGAAGAGCTGGCACACGGCACACCTCTGGGACGTGCGTTCGATCGAGCTGTGGACGGGGTGCGCGAGCATCGCTTTGGGCAGCTCGTTCCCTACGCTCATTCAGCCTACTGGGGCGCATTCACACTGCTCGTTGGCCCCGGTGTATCGGCCGATCGATGCATCTAATGGCATTGAGGCGCTCGATGTATCGAGCGGGCCATTTCCTCGTAATTTCCGAGGTTCATTTGACATAGGAGCAACGAGTGCGAGAGTGCCAGGCGCCGGATGGCGGCGCCGGGGCACGGCGCTCAGATTCGTATCGTCTCAGCTTGCTGAGACCGTGCTTTCTGGGTCATTTGTGTTGGCGTCCGACTGGCCGGTTTAGGTCCGGGCCGGCGGTGGACTGACTCGTAGTCTGTTTGTCGGCGTCGTGCCTGACCTTCGGCCGTTGTGTCGTCCACCGCCGTCCGGGATCGCCGGTGTGACTTGATAGGAGCGTGGCAAAACCGCCCTCACTCAGAATTGTCCGCCGGAGGTCCACCCAATACGAGACTTCGATTGAAAGGACGTGCCGGATGATCGTCATCGGAGCGGATACCCACAAGCGCACCCACGCCCTCGCAGCCGTCAACGCGGAGACCGGGCAGATCCTTTGTGAGCGAGAGATCGCCGCCACCGAGCAGGGACACCTCGAAGGGCTGCGCTGGGCACACGAGCTCGGCGACGAGATCGCATGGGCGATCGAGGATTGCCGACACGTCTCTCAGCGCTTCGAGCGCTCACTCGTCAGCGCAGGCGAGCGCGTCCTGCGCGTCGCACCGAAGCTGATGGGCGACTCCCGTCGCGGCGAACGTGAGCCTGGAAAGTCAGATCAGATCGACGCCAGAGCAATTGCCCGCCGTGCTGCGCGACGGAATCGAGCGGTTCCCCGCCGCCTTCCTCGACGAGCAGGCCGTAGAGATCCGACTGTTGTGCGATCACCGCGAGATTCTTGTCGGCGAGCGGACGAGGCTGATCAACCGGCTGCGCTGGAACCTCGTGATCCTCGGCCCCGAACTTGAGGCCAAGATCCCCTCGCGCAAGCTCGACTATCCCGGCCAACTCCAGCGCATCACCCGGCGGCTGCGAACGATGCCACAGACCGCGAGAGTCCGTATCGCCCGCGAACAGGTCAAGCGCATTGGGACGCTGACACGTGAAGCGGAGATACTCAAGCGCGAGCTACGCGATCTCGTCCGTGCCCACCGACCCGAACTGCTAGCCGAGACCGGCTGTGGCCCGCTGACCGCTGCCATCCTGATTGGGCAGACCGCCGGCGCCGAGCGCTTCGCTAGCGACGCACAATTCGCCAGGATGGCGGGCGTCGCCCCGATACCAGCATCCTCCGGGCGACGCGACCGCCACCGCCTCCACCGCGGCGGCAACCGCCAACTCAACCGTGCGCTTCACATCATCGCGATCACGCGAGGCCGGATCGACCCGCAGACACGCGCCTACCTCACTCGCAAGGAAGCCGAAGGCAAGAGTCGCATCGAGGCAATGCGCTGCCTCAAGCGCCATCTCGCACGTCGCTACCACCGCATCCTCTGCACGTCGTCGCCTGTCATCGGGACTGGCCATCAGCTGCACGCTCATTAGCCGTCTGCACGGTCTTGCAACAGCTTCTGAGCGAGTTTTGCTCGAACAGCCGACTCCGGGTGAAGCCGAAGTTGGGCGGGTGGAGGTGTCGGGTAGTCAAGCTCGAAGCCAGCGAACTGCGCAGCCAACTCTATGCGCCAGCCGTCCTCGCGTCGGCCGAGGTCCCAGGTCTCCGTTGGCCAGATAAATCCATCGGGGCCTGCTTCCCAAGTGGTGGTTAGCTCGCGTGCGACGCGCTCGGCGATGCGTACGGTTCCCTCCCGTAGATACTCAAGTGTGCGTTGCGTCGGCTCGGGCAGCCACATGCTTGCAGCTGCCCCGCCCGTAGATGTGAGTGCGTGCATATCGGGCAACCAAGGCGTGCGACGCATGTGAGGCTCCATCCGCATTAGGTAGGCAGGGTCAGTCTCCGTGCGGACCAGCAATCGTGAGACTCCTGCCCGCCGGCTTGGCCGGTTGAGCCAGGTTCGCAGCAGTTGGCCACGATGTACCACGGCGTTGCGTGTCTCGAGCGCCCAAGCTAGCCACCCAGGCGCCGGGGTATTCCCCTCCTCGCGTACCCCGTCGGCTACAGCGTCCCAGGCGATCTCTTGGGCCTCATTGGCGACTGGACGCTTCTTTTGGTCTGGCCGGCGCAGGAACCAGGTCCCCTCAGCGCGCTGCACCTTAAGCGGTGCACCGGTCAGCAGAGCCGTGGTCGCCGCTAGGCAGTCCAAAACGGAGCCGATCGCCCGCACGCAGTCGGTTACGCACGCATCCATCTCAACGCCCTCCAAGTGGTCACCGATGGTTGTGGTTGGCCCTGGCATGGTGCGCCCGTTCGGACCGAGGAGCTTGGCGTGCTGGTGCTGCCTCAAACCGACGTCGATGACGGCGGTGGTAACACCCGCAAGCGATGAGACGACCAAGTCGCTCGCGACGGCCCGCTCGGTCACGTCGTCGATGCCACGAAGGCGACGAAGACCCCAGACGTTGGGGTCATAGTCTTCGATTACCCGCTTACTCAACGCCACCAGATTAGGCGTAGCGACGCCGAGTTGATCGGCGATTGCTGAGGCGCGGTCCTTAACCGCAGGCCGATGGTCATCGTTCATCGGTCAAAGGGTTGCACGAGAGCGCATACGGCCGACATGAGATCAGAGAGCGGAACTATCGCACTTTCCGCCCTTCGCTTGACATAGGAACAACTGTCGGCCGGATGCTCTTGGCCTGACCATCGATGAGCTGCTTCGGGCTCTACTGACCGGCTCGCTGCACACGAGCGGAGCAGCGTTGTCTGCTCGCTCTAGCCGAGCAGTTTGGCGGCGAACGTCACAACCTCGGCAGCGCCCGGCACAGCAGCGCACCAGAGCATCACGCGTTCGCGACGCTCCATGCGTCTAGCTTTCTGCTGTTGGGCTGTCACTAGCGGTTCCTCCGTCAGCCCAGCGATCTGTGCCTCGGCGTGCCGAAAGGCCCCGAGCGCATCCACGGCCATTGGCATGATTCCCGCGGCGAAGGCGTTGAGCCTTTGGATAGCGTCTGGGTCGCCTTCGACTGCGCGACTCTCCAACTCGCCCATAGTCATGTGCTCGGCTACTGCCACTGAACAAGGATCTCACGGAGTGCGGATGTTGAGGAGGGCGTCCGCAGGAGAGCATAGAGTCCAGCATGTGAACCTGCGCGAAATCCTCGGCCTCTGCCAGTACAACCACATCGATGAGTGGCGCAGCCTTCCCGGCGGCGGGCTGGTGAACAAGCTCATCACAGGCTAGTCGACGTGGCATCTAGCGATGAGCCGCCCGCGCTCGTCGCCTTGCAGCACCACCATCGGGCGGTATACATGCCCGACATCAACATTGGGCTTGCCTGGGGTATGGAGAGCGAGGATTGGCGCGAAAAGAAGGACAACAAGCCCGAGTGGCCGCCCAAAGAGGGTGCGCAGATCAAGAGTGCTCGGTTGATGTATGCGCACGTTCTCTACAACGGCGCTGTCGTGTGGGAGGTCGGCTACGCCTACGCCGATTGGGGATCCGGCATCGGCGGTTGTCTACCTTGGCCCGAGGCGCAGTTCTCAGGGAGCCTTGGTGAGCCAGAGCTTGTGGGGTGGGAGCCTCCACATGGGAGGACATGTTCACCAGGCTACTCACCTACCTCCAGAACGAGGCCACCGAGTTCTACCGCGTGATGGACGCCGAGAAGGCCGGGATGACCCTGGTTGAGCGTCACCCTCTCTCGGAATAGGCCGGGCCGCGTAGAGAGGTCTAACAGGCCTCAAAACGCTCAAATCGAGCCGAGCCAAGTTCGCAAATTGCGGATCTCGCTTGACATAGGAGCAACGAGCCGCTGTGGTGGCTTGTAGTCTTTCTGCGAGTTGCCTTCGGTGGTTCTCGCTGACCATGTGCAGGCGGGGGTGGCTAGGGCCGAGTCAGACGCCGCGTAGCAGCTCGCTGGCGGGAACTCCGAGGCCGCGGGCGATCTTGGCGATGGTGGAGACCTGTAGGTCGCGTACGCCGCGCTCGGCGCGGCCGACCTCAACAGGGTGCATGTCGGAGCGCTCAGCGAGAGCTTCTTGTGTCAGCTTCAGGCGTAGGCGGTTGGCGCGGATGTTCTTGCCGACGATGACCTTGGGCTCCACGCTCCTGATCTTCAGTGATACAGCCAATCACGTCCAGAACCAATAACGTTCTATTCCGTGTATGCTGTGCCAACCAACAAGTGGCCCCCGCGCTGCGCAAACAGCCGGGGGCCGGCACCAGGAGGTAAGTCCCGATGCAAGATCAGCCTATTGAAGACCGGCAGGACGCCTACGGTTGGGCCAGCGAGGAGGAGCAAGACAACACGATCCTGAACCTTCTCCTCGGCTCCCAGCCGTGGACGGTTGAGGAGGTCGCCCGCGAAGTCCGCAGCCATAGCGATGCGACGGATTCGATCGGCCGGCTCATCGACTGCGGCTTGGTGTATCACGCCGGGGAACTGCTGTTCCCGACGCGCACCGCTCGCAGGGCCGAGCAGTTGCAGGTAGGGACGGTCTGAATGAGCCCGGCCGACCCTGCACTCCTGATCGTCCTGCGCCGCCTCCGGGCGCGCGCAGGGATCAGCCAAGAAGCCCTCACCTTCGAGTCCGACCTCGCTGTCTCCGCGATGGCCTGTATCGAACGCGGCAAGATCAACCCGGCGTGGAGTAACGTCCGGGCTATCACACGCGCCCTCGGCGTGAGTATGAGCGAACTGGTCGCGACCTTAGAGCAAGAGCGGCACTGAGGGACAGGGGGCGCCATGTCGCAGGATGGGGGCGGGGCGCTCTTCGCTCGCGCCTGGGTTTGTCAGATCAACACATGGCCGTCTTACCAATCAAGTGCCTGGCGCGGTGGAGCCCCTCGGCGAGCGGCACGGAAAAGGACAAACCCCTCATGCAGGACGAGAGTAGCCGTACACCCAGGGTCCAGCGCGCAGCGACCAAGGGGCGCGCCGCTGGCGTCCCTTGCCGTGCGGCTCATGGGTGGTCTCGCGGCCGGCTGCGGAGGCAATTTGAAAAGTCGTTGGCCGTTTCGACCGCTCTCGGTCATTAACAGATGTGAGCGAACAAGTAGCGGACACGAGATCCTCGGCTGGCGTAAGGCATCTCCCGGCGCCCGAGCGCTATGTCGCGCGCGGCGAGCTGGCCGCGATCATGGGGGTGAGTCTGGCGACGGTCGATCGCATGGTCGCGGAAGGGATGCCCTGTGACGTGGGGACGCCGTACGCGCCGTTTCAAGCCGTCTGCGGCCATCTCCTGGGCAACGGGAAGGGAGAGGGCGGCGTGAGCGTCATGAAGCTTCCCTCGGGGCGCTGGCGAGCACAGGTTCACGATCCTTCGCTCGGCCACAATGTCAGCGTCTCGCGAGTCCTTGGTGGTCCCGGAACCTTCTCGACCAAGACCGAAGCCAAGCAGGCGCGTGAGAGGGCGCGGGAACGCTTGGGGACCGTTCGCGTGGCCGAGGTGACGATGCGGGACTTCTGGCAGCGCTGGACGATCGATCCGCTGTTCGCGCGGCCGAAGGAATCCACGAACATCCACAACCGCGAGCGCACGAGCGCGTTCGTGGAGCGCTACGGCAATCTTCGCGTTGATGCGATCGGTGGAGATCGTCGCTGAGTGGCTCGCCGGTGGGAAGCGCAACGGCACGGTGCCGGCGCTGCGCGCGATGTTCAACGATGCGGCGTCCGCGAAGGCGGGGCGGCTGGTGCGACAGAACCCATTCGCTCGGCTCGGGATATCGAAGGGTCCGGGCCGGCGCCACGAGCAGCCACCGAGCGAGGAGCAGGTCTGGAAGCTGGTCCGTCGCGCGCACGAGCTGGCCACCCCCTCATTCGCGTCGTGGCTTCAGGTGGCGGCGTTCACGGGTCTGCGCCCGGCGGAGCTCGATGCGTTGCGCCGCGTGAACGTGGATCTCGACCGAGGCCGCATCCGCGTGGTCGAGCAGTTCAACGCCAAGACCCGCACGTTTACGCCGCCAAAGAACGGTCATGCGCGTGAGGCTCCGTTGACCGAGCCTGCGCGCGAGGCGATCGTCGCGCTTCCCGTGGAAGGCGAGTTCTGTTTCGCGCCGATCCGCGGCCAACACTGGACGGCAAGCGCTCGCGCCTACCACTGGAAGGCCGTGAGGGGCGCGGCAGGTTGGGCCGGAAGCCTCTATCTCGCCACGCGCCACTTCGCGGGCTGGTACATGGTCAACGAGCTGGATCTGCCCTCCGAGGACGTCGCGATTGCGCTCGGGCACACAGATGGCGGCGAGCTGGTCCGCAAGCTCTACGGGCATCGCGACCACGAGCGCGCCCTGGATCGCGTAGCGGCCGCGTACGGGCGCACGGCGAGCTACACGCAGATGCGGCTGGGTATTGACGCTGGGATACCGTCCCAAGAGGCAGATAGGTTGCTCCGGTGACACGATCGATTGCGAGGCGACACGGTGTCATCTACGACCCCGATGCGGTCGCTGAGCTGCTGGAGATGAAGTCCAAGGAGGAGCATCGTGCGCTGCTGAACGCGGTGGGGAAGCTAGGCGAACTCGGCGAGCAGCTTGGGCCGCCGCACATGAAGCCGCTGAAGGGCTCCGGGCCGCTGCGCGAGCTGCGTCCGAGGCAGGGACAAAGCGATTGGCGCGCCATCTACCGCCGATCCAAGGACTTCTATGCGATTCTTGCTATCGATCGGCACAAGAACTTCGCCGCACTGATCGAACGTGCTCAGGCTCGCGCCGATCGATACGACAGGCCATTGAAAGCCGATAAGCCATGACCTATCATGAGGGCATGACCGAGATACCGAGCCACTGGCCGAAGGGGATCAAGACGGCTGACGAGGTGCTGGCCGCCGCGTTGGAGGGCGACCCGGAGTTCGCCGTGGAATGGGAACGTCTGGCGCTGGCACGCATGGTCGCCGCCCGGCTGATCGGTTACCGCTCTGATCACGGGCTCTCGCAGCGCCAGCTCGCCGGGCGATTGGGTGTGAGCCAGCCGCGGGTGGTCGAGCTGGAGTCGGGCGAGAAGAACCCACAGATCGAGACCCTCGTGAAGATTGCAGCGGCCACGGGCCTTGAGTTCGCGATCGACATCGCACCTGTTGGCCAGGAGCCGAAGCTCGTAGGCAAAGCGGTCAAGGATACCCCGGCGCACATCTACGCTGGTGCCTCGCTGCTGGTCGCCGGCATCTGACCATTCCGATCCGCGCCGCCCACGAAACCGCCCACGCACCACCGGATCGCCCACAACCACGCGGCCCCGCACCTGTCTCCCCGATTGAGTTGTGGTTGGAATCAGGGGGGTACTGAGGGACTCCCCTGATTCGGGATTTGGCTCTGGGCACGGATTCAGGGGTCATTCGACTCGATGCCGTAGGGTCGGATGAAATGGTGGCACGGAAGCCGACTGCACACGGACAGCACACGAAGCGATGGATGGACTAGACACGACTCGGCCGATATCGCAGGCCCAGGTACGATCTATCCCGATACCGGTTCATGGTCGGGAACAGTCGGGAACACGCTGGAATGCTGGCGAAAAACTGGGCTCGCGATATGCTGTTCGTCTATTCCAGGCTCTTTCCGATACGCAGGACCGCAGTGGGCGCAGAATCGCTGGTGCAGCCCCGTTTTGCGGCCCTTTGGAAGAAGCCTGAGCGGTTGCCAGCATCTAGCGGATCTCCGACGACCCGTCATGCGGGGGGCGCGAGTCCATTGTCACGACGATCAGGCCCCCAATTGCGCCAGCGAGCCCAGCAGTCACTGGCGCGAGCAGGATCGCTTGAAGCGGACGAGACAGCGAGGGCAAATTCCCGGCGAGTCCAAATGCAACCCCCATACCTGCGACGGGCATCGCAGTCCGCCAAACGCCTTCGGACGCGCCTCTGCGCCATCGGCCAAAAGCCAACACGATCACCAAGCCCGCGAGGATCTGCGTAGCCACCGTAAAGAAGTTCCCGAGCCGCCCGAACCACGGAGGAAGTTCTGAGACATTTGGCGCTACCGGGAAATGAGGCAGTCCCGGGATCTCGGGTTCACCGGGCAATGGGATGCTTGCGAGTAGAAGCGTCTCAACCATTATGTGTACCAGCCCCTGGTGGGCGAACTCGGCATGCTGAAGCAGCGCGATAAGCTGGCGACGGTTGTGGCCGCCAGCCTTGACGATCTTTGTCAATGTCGCGACTTCCGTGGCGTCACGCCTGTTAGCGGTGTGGTGCTGTGCTAGCACCCTCTTCTCTTCGCGGTTCAAATGTCGCTCACGCCGAAGCAAGCGTCGTTCCTTCGCGAGCACATCATGCTCTTCTTTAGTGAGCTTTGCGGATCGCGCCTTGACTTCATCTTCAACGCTATGTGACGCGCGGGTAAAGGCACGCGTTCGCCTGTCGTAGTAGTGCTCGTGAACCAGAGTGAGCGTGACCCCGTATCCGAGAAACGCCACAGCGACGCAGATCACTGGTACCCATGCGAGCCGCGCGGGTAGTCCTGGCGCCCAGTCGAGCTTTTTCAACCGCCGTTTGTGACGGCGATCAAGTAGCCAAGCGGCGAGAAGAGGCACCGCGCCACCTGCAATCACCAGTCCGGTTGGGGGGAGTGCCACGACTAGCCAGATCATCCACGCGCCCAAGAGGCCGCACACGACTAGCGTGTTGCGTGCCATCACGACGGTTGGGTGCGTCGGGTTTTGGACTGGCTCCTGATGCATGTTGGGTCTAGCTGCGTCGTCGCTTAGCCTGCCCAACGAAACCTGCCCACACCCATTGTCACAGACTCGCTTGCCCGATGATCTAACCCGTCTGAAGCGGTGCCCGTCTCATACGATCGACATCACCGCCGCGCTGGTCGATTTTCGACTAGCTGCCGAGTATTCCGAGCTGTCGGTCTAGTCGTGCGAGATCCCGATCGACCTCGGGCAGGCTTCTGTCGAAGTCGCTGACATCGACCTTGATTGTCGTGCGCATTGGGGCACTCCCTCGTCGGAGTGCGGCGCCATTGGGCGTCGAATTTCTCGCTGCTGAGGTTGAGGCTATCCATCGAGTCCCAGTGTAGGCTGGGCTGTGGACGGTACGGCTTCTTTCGGGTCGCCAGCCCATCCGGCGCTCGATGTCCCGATCCGCACCCTTCGGCTGGTCGTCCCCGGGAGTATGGCCGGCTACAACGCCGCATGGAGCCGCCCGATCGCCGACACCATCTCGCGGTTCAAATACTGTCCGGCTAGGGCGATGAAGATTTGATCCTATGACCCTGCAGAATCCGGCGGAAACGCTGGCGTTGTAGGCGTCCTTTGGGTGTGTTCGGGGGCGCTCGCGGGGATCGGGACCGCAAAAGGATCGCAGCGAGGGGCGAAAGGGACCGCAGGATCGCAAGGTCGTCGGCTTGTGCATCTTCGCCGACCGTCGTCCCTGCGTGCTGATCTCGACACCTTCGAGTCAGCACATGTCAGGGCTAGATCTACGCTCGAGTATGGCTCGGTATCTCGTCACTCTCCAGGCACCGGACGAAGACGCCCCTGCATTGGAAGCGGCGACCGCTGAAGGCGACGATCGGGTTGCCGGGATCGTCAGGGGCGATGTCGGCAAAGTGCCGGTGCGCGCGAGGGTGCCGATCGAAATTGAGGCTCCGACCACGACCTCAGCGGATAAGGAAGCCCGCCGAATCTACGACGAGCGTCGGGCTCGCGCGGGGCTTCCGGGCGCTGAAGAGGGATTGCCAGCTACGATCAATCCGCTGAATCCTCTCGTGACGTTCAACATGGATCAAGCCCGGTTCTTCATGCAGGCCGAACGGATATACGACGAGGGGCACTACGATTTCACGGTGGTGGCTGCGCAGACTGCTTGCGAGCTGCTGATTGGGGGGCGATTCAGTTCGCCGTCTCCCGACACGCAAGCGAACCGCTCGCGCAGGTCATCCCGGACTTGCTCACGAAAGTCTGGCAGGCCGTGACGGGGCGCAGCATCCGGGAGCCGAAGTCCGTCTGGGAAAACTACTGCGCCCACGTAGAGCGTCGTAATGCGCTTGTCCACAAGGGTGCCCGAGTCACGCAGCAAGAAGCGGCAGCATCGCTCACAGCGACCAGAGATCTTGCTCACGAGGTGGTCGAAGCGATCCGACCGCTGTAAAGGGCCCCACCGCTGTAGAGCCTTCCTCTTCGCGCGTTGACGATCGCCCGGAAGAGAGCGCTGAGTGCCGGATATCACACTGAACCGTCGAGCGTCCGTGTCACACTGCAGACACGGTGGAGGAACCGATCAAGATCGATTCCAACTGGGTCAGGATCGATGTCGAGTCTGTTGAGATAGGCGACCCCGAGCCGGACGGCACGCGGCCACTTCGGGTCCGCTTCTCAAAGGATCGCTACAAGCTCCAGGAGGACGGGAGCGTGCGCGACATTCAGACCAACGATGTCTTTCCCGCTGAGGTCTGGAAGAGCGCGATCAGTCAGATACTCAACGCAGTCTCCAACGCGCCGACCCTCAAGTCGCCTGAGCGCCGGGACCTGTACGAGTGGCTTCAGGAGCGCTCGGAGGCAATCGGCTGTGCGCTTGAGCGCCCCGAGGTGGTCGAGCAGCCGCAGTCGCCGGAGAACCAGCTGGCCGATTTGGTCGGCTCTCAGGTCGCCGTAGCTGCACTGTGCATCGATCTTGTCGGCTCGACCCAACTGCAAGCGAGCAATCCCGATGCCTACGGGCGGATAGTCCCGCTCCTGCTGCGCGAGCTTGCCGAGGTCGTTGGGGACTTCGATGGGGTGATCGTCAACTTCACGGGCGATGGTCTGATCGCGGCCTTCGACGGCTAGGGCGTCTCGATCGCTGCCTGTGACGCGGCGGTTCATGCTGCCTCGGTCATGGTCGCGGTTGTCTACACGGCGCTCAACACACAGCTTGAACGTCATGGCCTGCCCGCTGTCGATATCCGCATCGGAGCCGACGCCAGTGAGGCGTCGGTGCGCGTCGTTGGCAGCGTGGCCTCCCGCACCCAGCCCGACGTTTACGGGATGGCCCTTACGATGGCAGCGAAGATTCAGGCCGTCGGCACACCCGGCGAGGTCTGGATAGGTGAAAGACTCCACGGCCACCTGCACGTCAAGAACCAAGTGAACTGCGTACGCGTGGAGCCGCCTGCTAGCTGGCGCTTCGTCAACGGCGGAAACTGGGCATACAAGCTATATGCGATGCCCGTGCGATCGTGGGTAGCGAAGGCCGCCTGACCCAGCCGGGCCAGCAGGGGGTAATTGTTGGCTTCCTGAGCGGAACCGCGGGGGCCCATTTCCCGTCCCGTTGTAAACGACCGCCCGTCGTTTACGAGTCAACGTCGCGGTGGCGGCCGGTTAGCCCTTGCTCCGCCGAGGTCATCCTTGCGGGGGTACGTGCGCTCTTCTTGGATCGGACCCCGCGCGAGGTGGATCTTTGACCGTCACCGGGTTGGGGCTTCGTTTGGCAGCTTGGGCCGTTTTCTTGATGGCCTTTGTCTTGACGGGGCCGCGCGGCGGACGAACCTGATTACGCACAGCGCCGGCAACCTATTGCCGACTTCGATGCGTCGGGCGAATCCAGCGACCGGAGCAAGTGCTATCCACAGTCGTAGTCATGCAAGCGACAACGGCACCTACTGTCTTGACAGTCGATCCACGCGACTGGATTCGACCGCCCTATGTGGACTGCGAGCGATGCGGCGCTCGGGATACGCTGGGCCTGCTGATGGTGTCAGGGACTACGGTCGTGCGGCGCTGTCGATCGTGTATGCGCGATAGTCGGCAACGCCTTCCGGTGCCGCGTCCGCGCGTCCTCTACCTCGACCAGTGGGCGCTGTCGAGCTTGGCGAAGGCTCGACTCCCGGACTCGCGGGAGCGCTTCGCGGCTAAGCACGATCACGCGGCCGGCGCCGGCGCTTGGCCGCGCCTGTTGGCTCGTATCGAGCGCTTGGTCAAGGCGAACCTCTTGGTGTGCCCGCCATCGAGCATCCATCGAGCGGAGTCATCCTTGGATACGCGCCTGTGGCATGCACTTCGTCGTCTCCACCTCTACCTAAGCGGCGATGCCCACATGGTTCACCACGAACGCCTCAAGCGGGATCAGCTCTATGCGAGCTTCTGTGCATGGCTGGATGATGTGGAGCCATCGCTCGCGCGCCGCGAGGACGTTGTGCGGACTCGGGAGGGATGGCCGGAGTTGCTTCAGGTCATGGCCAGTTACCGGCCGGAGCCGGCAGAGATTAAGGCCTTGCGCGCTGGCCGTCGCGCGCATAGCGGGCGCCTGCAAGGCCAAGTCGATGCCTGGGCGTCTCAGGTGCGGTCGTTTGACGAGCGACGCGACGAGCAGCTTTCCGCTTACGGGCCGAGCTTCTTGCCCGTGGCTCCCCTCAGCGAGTTTTACGTGCTTACTCGGCACGCCCTGTCCGAGCGCTCGATCGCGCCCGAGCGATGGGCGTCAGAGGTTGAGCGCTTTCTGCGCTCGGACTGGCCTGGTCGGACGCCGTTCGCGCGACTCGCTAGCGATGTGTTCGCCTCGATGGGCTGGCTCGCGGAACACGACCAGAAGCCGACAATCGACGGCGGCATGATTGCGGACGTTCAGGCGTTCGCCGCTTACGCCCCGTTCTGCGATGCCTTTACGGTCGATAGCCGCTTCGCTCACATGCTGCGCACGTCGCCAATGGAGGGTAGGCTTCCGAGCGATACGGTGATCTTCGGAGCGCGCGAGTTGACCGCGCTGGAAGGCTGGCTGATCGGCGTTGAGCGCGCGGCTCCCGCCGGGCACTTCGACTTGCTGAGCGCGATCTATGGCCCCGGCTGGCTTGAGCCGTATGCCGCGATACTCGATGCCCCTCGGAACGCCGGAGAAGTCACCAGGGATGCACCGTGATTCGGGACCGCGAAAAGACCGCAGCGGGGCCGAAAACCGCATAGGAAAGCTAAGCCGACCCTTCCTCCCCGATTCCTTAAAGAACAACGAACAGCCGCGCGGCTGTTCGTTGGTCCGCAGACCGCAAAAAAGGCCGCTTGCGAGATCGAATCGAGGAAACCATCCAAGGCGCCTCGCTCGTGATCGTTGCGAATCCTCTCGCGCGCATCGCACAGAGACTTAGCGGGGCCCGGCGAGACGGAGATGAATAGTAGGATCGCGGCCGTGCCGTTCACGCTCAGGAATCTCAAGAAGGATCTGGAGGATCTCGGGTCCAACTTCGATGGCGCGCCGGACCTGGAGTTTCGCTCCGCAGGCACAGCGCTTGAGCTCGAGCAGTGCGGACTTTGCTACCAGCGCATCCCGCCCGACTATCGCTTCCCATACGGCCACACGCATAAGGAGCAGGAGGAGATCTACGTGGTCGTGCGCGGGAGCGGGCGGATGAAGCTTGACGACGAGATCATCGAAGTCAAGGAGTGGGACGTGGTTCGCGTCCCACCCGGCACGTGGCGAGGCTATGAGGGCGGGCCGGAGGGCCTCGAGATCCTCGTCTTCGGTGCGCCCCACCTCGGTGAGAATCCGCGCGAGGACGTGGAGGGTCAGCGCGACTGGTGGGGCTGACCAGCGCCCGGTGGGACGTCCTAGTGGCTTTCGCCCGTGTTCCTGGCGGTTCTGCGGTCTCGGTGACCGCAAAGGCATCGCGTCGCGTCACGGTGTTCCAAACCAGGTAGTCAGCGCGTCGCGCAATCCGGTGTCGGTGCCGTCTCCGACCCAGGCAACGTATCCGTCGGGCCGGATCAACACGGCGGTGGGGGCGGTGACCGCACCAAGTACCGGAAGCTCCCACAGGCCGACATATTCAGCATCGATCAGCTGGACCCGGTCTGCCCACGGAGTGATGTCAAAGCTGTCTGGCTCACCGAGGTTGAGCAGCACCGGCTTGGCGTCGTGCAGCAGCTCGAAGACCCGCAGCGGGCCAGCGGCGGTCACGAGGTCCAGATCAGGCATGCGGCGTCCGAGCAGGGGGTGACCCTCGCCAAGGTTGTAGTGAATGTCCAGCCCGGAGATGAGCCCGGCGAGCCGTTTGCGAGGCTCGTCCATGCTTGCCAGCTCTGACACCACATCGACCAGGGCCTTGGTCCGCTCGTCCGGGCGCTGGAGCGCGCCCTGAGCCATCGTGTGCTGAAGCGCTCGGGCAGCGACCGGGTGGCGCTCGTCTCGATACGTATCCATAAGGCTCTCCGGGGAGGTCCCCTTGACCACCTGAGCCATCTTCCATCCCAGATTCACCGCGTCCTGCACACCGAGGCTGAGGCCCTGCCCACCCGCCGGGTAGTGCACATGCGCCGAGTCGCCGGCGAGTAGGACTCGTCCCGCGCGGTAGGCCGCGGCCTGACGTGTCATGTCGGTGAACCTGGAGATCCACGTGGGACTGTGGATCCCGAAGTCGGTGCCGTAGACGGTGATGAGCGCCTCGCTTAGATCGCGCAGGGTGGGCTCGCTGCCAGACCCGAGCTGCTGCTCGGTCACCATGACCCGCACAGGTCCCCTATTCATGTAGACCACCTTGCCGTCACGGATCTCGTACTCCAACCTGCCGAGGGCGTGTACGCCGAGGGCGTCGTGACGGATGCCCAGGTCCGGCTCATCGGTCATCTCGACCTCAGCGATCAGGTTGCTCCTCGTTGGATCCCACCCCGGGAACTCGATGCCGGCTGCTTTACGGATGACGCTGCGTCCTCCGTCGCATCCGACGAGATACTGCGCCCGCAGCGACTGGTCGTCGGACAGCTCGACGTCGACGCCGGTGTCGTCCTGCGCGAAGCCCCTCACCTCGCATCCGTAATAGATTCGCACCGGCAGCTCGGCGATCCAGGCGGCCATGATCCGCTCGATCTGGTTCTGCCAGATCCCGAGCGAATACGGATGACGCGTCGGGAAGTCGCTCATGTCCAACGCGGTCGTGGCAATCATCGCGGCCTGAGCCACCTGACCCTCCGCGAGGAAGCGATCAGCCACCCCACGCTGATCCAGCACCTCGATCGTGCGCGAGTGAAAACCGCCGGCCCGTGAGCCGATGAGCACGTGATTGGGACGCTGCTCGACGACCGCGACGTCGACCTTCGCCAACGCCAACTCAGCCGCCAGCATCATCCCCGTCGGCCCTCCTCCGGCGATCACCACCGCATGCTCGCTCATACCTGTACCGCCGCGCCGAGTGTCTGCAACCGCACCGCGAGTCCCATCATCGGTTCGACGTTTCCGTGCCACCCATACCTCGACAACGACACACGCATTCATGACTCCCTTTTCCGTAGGTTTGGCCTGCGGCGGGGATTATGCGGCACACCCCAGGGCTTGAATCAAGCCCCCCTATCGGCTATAAAGTAGGAAGTGGAGGGGTGGGTGGTCCCTTTCCTCGTAGGTCGCGGACGGATAATTTCTGGGCGAAGCAGCTCATCATGGCGATTGGCGGCTTGCGGGTTATGAGCGGTTGTCCGCTGCGAGCTCAAGCAGGTAGGGGGCGCCGCCCCGGTGAACGTTGCCGAGCATCGCCCACACCACTGATGCATCCCGGCGCTGGTAATAGAGAAACGTGCTCATCACCAATTGCTCCTGCGCTGTCCGCCACACCATGTGACCGGTCAGCAGCGTCGATCGTGCTTCGAGATGGAGGAGTTCGCGGCGGCTACTCACGATCCGCCAGCCGAAGATGTGTTCGGAAGACGACCAGGGCCCGAGGGGAAAACCGAGCACCCAGCGGTGCAAGAACAGCGCCGATCGGCGAGCTACCAGCGGGAGTCGCTCGAAACCATCGCGCGCCCATCGCTCAGCGGAGCGGGTGTCTGATTGGCTCTTATTGATCTCAAATGCGTCCGCGTAGTCGGGCAAGGCACTGGCGGATGGTGGATCCTCAGCCACCGAGACACGGTGCGCTCGGTTGCTCGTCCTCGATTGCTTGGAGCCGACAATCCACGTGTTCCTCCAGGTATGCATCCCTATCCTCCATCCATACGGTGGCGTATAGATGGAGGATAGTCTCTCTCTTGGGCGATGTCAATTGGCAGCGGATGCGATAGAGATACGCGATCGCCCCTCCGACCCGAACACCCCGTAGCAAGTGGATCGAGGAGGGGTTGCGGGCTCTTGCAGCCGGCGGGCCGGAGGCCGTACGCATCGAGCCGCTGGCCCAAGCATTGGGCGTCAGCAAGGGCGGGTTCTATTGGCATTTCGACGACCGGCAGTCGCTGCTCGAAGAGATGCTCGACACATGGGAGCGCACCTGGGTCGACGAGGTGATCGAGGTCATCGAGGCCCAGGGCGAGGACGCGAGGTCGAGATTGAGGCGGCTGTTCGCGCTGGCCGCTGCCTCAGGCGCCGAGCTGCTGAAGATCGAGCTGGCGATCCGCAACTGGGCCCGGCGCGAGGAGGCGGTTGCCAGACGATTGCGGCACGTCGACAACAGGCGAATGAACTACATGCGTTCTCTCTTCGGAGCCATTTGCGAAGACGACGATGATGTCGAGGCGCGCTGCCTGCTGACCTTCTCGCTGTTCATCGGCGGCCACTTCGTCAGTGTCGATCACCGCGGGCGCAGTCGAGCGGAGGTGCTGGAGCTGGCCCTGGAGTGGCTTACGCGATAGGGCGATCACCGACGAGCTGCTCGACTGCAGTATCCGAAATGAGTTGGGCCGGCGCGTCGCGGTCAGCGGCAAGTCGCAGATGGCACCGACAGGCCGAAACGGCTAAGCCGCCCTAGGTCCCGTCAGCCGCATGCCCCATCATCCACGCCCAGCGCCGCAGAGGGCTCCGGAAGACGAGGCGATCCAATGCCTCAAGCCGTCCGATTATCGGCTCGAATGACGTTCGGCCCGCGAGTGGGAGCGCAAGCATCGTCAGCAGGTGGAAGTAGCGATCTCGGTTTTCGCAAAATACTGCTGCAGCGTCTCCAGGTCTCTGGCGCGTAGCGGATGCTCATCGACGGTTCGCTATGCCGGAGTGAGACGGCGATACAGGCGCAGCACGGGATTGTGTGCGAGCGGCTCCACGAACATGGCTGCCCCCGTCGGCCGTCGACACCCGGCTCGCCTCTCGCAGAGCCTGCTGGAGGTCGAAGTGATGCAGTACCCGAGACCGCATACAAGCGCGAACGATGCGCCCGGCCGCACGCGTGCGCCCAGCGGCGCCGCGTCAATCATCCCGGCACGTTTCGCGGCGTCTTGCCGCGGCGGCCACCACTCGGGTGCAGGATCTCACGATCGAGGCTGTTGCGCTGCGCTGCGCTTCGCGGAGCTCTACGAGTCCCTCGTGGCGGCGAAGACGCCCGATGAGTTCCGTGATCGAGGCCGGTCCTTATTGTAATTCGTCAAAAACCGATATGGCTGGAGGCACGATGCGAAAAGTGATTGTCGCTATGTCTATGTCACTCGATGGGTTCGTTGCCCCGGCGAAAGGCGCGCCGGACCACCGCAGTCTGCCTGAGGACCCTGCGCTGAAGAGGATCAAGCTCGACTGGTTCCGCCAAGTCGGAACCCACGCGATGGGACGCGTCACCTACAATGAGATGGCGGCGCACTGGCCGGTTTCAACCGATGCTTACGCGGCCCCGATGAACGATCTGCCGAAGGTTGTGTTCTCGAAGACCCTGGAGAGGGCCGATTGGAACGATTCACGAGTGGCGCGCGGCGACATCGCCGAGGAAATCTCAGCACTGAGACAGGAGCCCGGCGGCGACATCATCGCCTGGGGCGGCGCCAGCTTCGCGCAGGAGCTCTCGCGGCGGGGTCTGGTTGATGAATACCGCCTGGTGATCAACCCCGTCGCGTTGGGCAACGGGTTGCCGCTGTTCAAGGACCTATCCGAGCCGATCGATCTACGGCTCGTCGAAGCGAGGACATTTGCCACCGGCGCTGCACTCCACATCTACCAGCCGGCGGCTTAGTCACGTACTGTCGCGCGATGAGCGGGAGGAGGGTCCACCAGCGGGCTCGCCTCTTGCGACCGTGGACGTTCGCCCACCTCGCGTTTCCCCATCTCGTGACTCTCATCACGGCACGGTTCTATTCGTGCCTGGGCTTCTGGGGGTGTTTGGCCCGATCTAAAGCGAAGCGGTGATAGCTTCTGCGAGGATGAGTGCGGTGACGATCGCGGAGCTTTGGAATCTTGACCAGGGAGGTTGGCCGCGACGTTTTCCCATCGCGCAGTTCCCGAACCCACCGCTGCTGGTTGCAGTCGCAGGATGGGGACTTGCGATTGCTTGCGGTGGCCGTGTGCACGACGTTGGTCGCGTGGTGTTCACACTTGGTCTCGTGGTGTGGGCGTATGGTGAGGTGACGGGAGGGGTCAACTGGTTCCGTCGTCTCCTCGGGCTGGGAGTCCTCATTTGGATCATCGCCAACCTTGCCGGTGAGCTATAAGAGCAAGCGGGTTGGCGCCGAGCGCGCGAAGCAGTAACGGACAAGTGCTACACGCGTGTTGATCTGCTGAGCTGGAGTTAGTCGGTGGTAACTTGGGCGATCCGCTAACTTGGATACATGCTCACACAGGCAGATCGAGCGGCCGAGCGGCGGCGCGTGAAGCTGGAGGAGATCGCGTCCTCAGGCATGGGCCGCGGGACCGCCGCTGCTGCTGCCGAGCACGCTTCTCGACCTCCAGCCTGGGCAAGCTAATGCGGACGCTGATCTCCCAGGCGGCATCGGGCACGTCGCGCTGCACTCGCAGAGAGACTAGTGTGGTCGAGATGGACGACGATGCGATACGTGCCCTGGTGACGCGGTTGGCGCGTCCTCATTCCTCCGGCGGCAAGGTGATAATGCGTGCGGCGATCCTGGCCGAGGGCACAGACTCAGCAGCAATCATGGCGTGGATCACCGCCCACGCTGGGGTAGCCGAGGCGACTCCCGCGACACCCCCCAGACACGGACTGCATGGCTCGCGGCTAGGCAATGACGGCGGAGCAGGATCTCAGACACCGCCACGCTTTGTGCTGCCCGCGGGGGCACTGGCCTGATCTTTGTCCATGCCTCGACAAAGATCGGCAGTCAAGCGCATGTCTCATGCAGAGATTTGCGTCCTGCGTCCGCGTCGGACGCGTGGGAGGCCCGGCCGTCTCGATAGGTCCAATTCGTGGTCCATCTAGGACAAGAGGACCCAACTCAGCGGATCTCAATCCCTGCAGTAGCAGGCCATGCGCGTCGTCAGGCGCTTCGTGCCCGTCAGTGCTTGATGTTGAGGTTTTTGGTCGTCAGCGTCAGATTTGGCTCTGCATAGGGTTCACACATGGTCACCCGAGCCCTACATTGAGACGTGGCAGGTGTAGACTCGCGCAGTGGTGTCGGGAATGTACGCGCTAAAAGCGGGTTTCGCCGAATCGACTGGCAATAATAGTTGCTGACTGGGTACACACCGGTGCGGTCATCTTCGACGGCGTCCGAACAGGACGGCATGGATGACCCTCTTCACCTCGTTCGTCTATCGCGGCTCATGGATGTTACAGCCGGGCGGGCGGAGGTCGTGATTGGCCTCATAGACGGCCCACTTGCCACCGACCACCCAGATCTCGCGATCAGGAGTATTCGGCATGCTGGACAGGCCGCTGTGTGCGGCGCCGGGAGCGCATCGTGCGTCCATGGGACGTTCGTCGCTGGCATTCTCAGTGCACGCCGACGGACGGCCGCGCCAGCTATCTGTCCGGAGTGCACGTTGCTCGTGCGGCCCATCTTTGCCGATGTTCAGCCAGGTGTGAATGTGACCCCAACGGCGACGTCGCAGGAGCTGGCGTCGGCCATCGTTGACTGTCTGAGAGGGGGCGCGCGCATTTTGAATGTGAGCGCCACGATTACCCACGCCTATGGCGACGGCGCACGCAAGTTGGTCGACGCGCTCGACTTGGCCGCACAAAAGGGCGCGATCGTCGTGGCTGCCGCAGGAAATCAGGGGGTTATTGGGAGCTCGGCGATTACACGGCACCGGGGAGTGATCCCTGTGGCGTCGTATTCCCGCGCTGGCAGGCCGTTGTCTGGCTCCAACTTGGGCGCTTCAATCGCGCGTCGTGGGCTCGGAGCTCCAGGGGACGCCGTCGAGAGCCTGGTTCCCGGTGGGGGCACTCTCCGATCGGGGGGAACGAGTGCCGCTGCCCCATTTGTCGCCGGAGCGGCTGCCCTCATCTGGTCAGAGTTCCCTGCCGCAGAAGGGGTGTATATTAGGTCGGCGCTCGCGGCCACCGCGAGGGGCGGCGGTGGAGTCGTCCCACCGCTGATGGATGCGTGGAGTGCGTATCAGGCCATCCAGGCGATGAAGGGGGGCAGGTGAGCAGTTGTCCGCGAGAAAACAGAGCCCTACAGCAGAGCGCGAGGAGCGGTCTCCGTTCAAGATACGACTGCCGGGGTTCAGCGCCGGCGAGGCCGTCGGTCTGGGGGACACACTCAAGCGGGTGAGCGCTGCCGTTGCGATTCGGCCGTGCGGAGGATGCGAACGTCGGGCCGAGGCGCTCAATAGGCGTGTTGTCTTCACGGGACACCAGAAGAAATCCAGGGGGGCCAGACCATGACGGAGATCCGCGACGAGATCCACGAAGCGACCGACAGAGTCGCCGGGAGCATCGAGCAGGCGGCCATCGCGCAAGACGCTGACACGGCGGCGCCCTCCGCCCCGGAGAGCGGATTGCTGGATGAGCCGCTTGCCAAAAGGAACTTTGTATATGCGATCGGCCGGATCGAGCCGCGATTCCCGACGCTGGCGGTGGAGAAGGAGTTCGCCCAACTGGCGGGGCGCGAAGGCACAATCGGCCTTACCGATCAGCAGGCGCTGAGCTCGCTGCTTCGAGAGCCGGCCAATCGGTACTTGGCACGTGAGCTCTGTTGGGTGTTCACGATCGGAGGTCTTGAGACTTATCTCCTACATCCACGCGACCCGGCGGACTTCGGCCTGCTGGTCGACGCATTGCGTGCTTCGCCTCGTCCGACCGATACCGACGTCGTCATCGGTTTGCTCGGACCGATCGCGCCGCCAGAGGTGTGCAACGCCCTTATGGTGCCTATCGTCGCGTTTGATCAGCTGTATTCATTTGACGTCGACTCGTTGGTCAAGTCAATTCCCCGTCCGAAGGGGATGAAGGCTGAGCAGTTCGAGCCCAGCGCCGAGGATCTCTTTATGCGGTTTACACAGATGACCGACAACGCGGGCTCGACCGATGAAGATCGCGCGCTTACTTACCTATCGGTCCGCGAACCCAACATTTACCATGTGGCTGCTGAACGCATCGCCGCTGGCGCGACGCTCAGCAGCGTGGAGGTCCGGCCTTCGCGGCTGAGCGGGGTGCGTAATATCCTTGAGGTGATCTTCGCATATACCCACCGCAAGACCAACGTCATCGAGAAGGACTTTGTCCGAGTCGACGTCACAGAGAAGTTCCCATTCCTTCACAGCGCGCTGAAACCGTTTGTAGAAGTCCCTTAGGCCCATACATGGCACTTTCATCCATCTGACAGCATTCGGAGGAGAATCGTGAAGATAGAATACAAGACTTCTATGCCGGGCTTCACGGCGAGGTTCTCGCTCGGCGATCGATTCGAGCATTACAGCGCTCGCGTCGGGTCTGCGGCGGGCCACGGTGAGGTTCAGGCTCAGCTGCGGTGGGAAAGAGGACACTTTGGAGACTATGACTGCATCCCAGGATGCATCTGCTTCTCGCAGGTCAACTGTCCATGCTGCGCGAACATCTTCGACTTTCCGCTGCCCAGCACCAGCAGGGCCTTTTCTGCCCTTTGAGCTCTGACGTTCGACGACCCCGACTGCTTTGGCGAACTAGGAAGCGAGGCGCTTACGATCATGTCAGCCCCAGGATTCACCGCCGAGACGACTGTGTATCGATCGCATCGTCACTACACCGGCGCATTTTCGACACAAGCTCCCGGCAACTCCGCCAATCCAGCCCTATTTGGCTGGCTGGTGGATTTCATCAGAGATCACGCTAAGGGGGCGCTGAGAGCCGCGTGTGTCGCAGGCTGCGTGGACGGCGGTGTGATGTTCGGCATCTTAGGATGCCCCGAGCTCGGCCCATTGGCCGCGGGCTGTGTAGAGAAGACCGCGGGGGTCACAGCAGGATGCGTAGCGGGATGCCTCAGGTGAGCACTCCGAGGAGTGGGGCGAGCGCGGATCGACTACGATCGTATGCCTACGATCGAGGAGGTTGTTGCCGTGTATGTACGTGTGGTTAGGTTCACCGATGTGAGCGTTGAGCGAATCCAGGCGCTGCTTGCGCGTATCGAGGAGTCAGACGGGCCTCCTCCTGGCGTGCCGGCGACAGGTCTGAAGATGCTGTTTGACGAGGCCCAGGGATCGGCGGTGGTCCTGCAGTACTTCGACTCGGCGGAGGACATGCAGGCCGGCGCCCAGGCGTTCAGCGCGATGGATGCCTCCGAGACGCCGGGTACCCGTGCCTCAGTCGACATGTGCGAGCTGAAGCTCGAGCGAACGCTCTCCTGAAGGAGCGCAGGGCCGCGCCGGTCGGGGTTGGCAAGCCGAGCACGCCGACGCCTCCCGGCCGTTTCTGGATCCGCGAGCGCTTTCGCGTGAGAGATCGCAGCAGCCCTTATTGGCCTACGCATTGGGCACCTCGGATTACTCGACGTTGAGCGAATGGTCTGGGGGAGGGGTCGTGGGCATCCACGGACCTTTCGGCGAACCGCAGGCGATTCCCAGTGACCCTTTGCACGGCTGTGTGCGTATGCGCGCCGCGGACATCGCCTGGTTGGGCGCACACGTGACGCTCGGCACCCCGGTGCACATCATCATCGGGTAGCCGGCTCGGCGGCAAGCAAGATCCGCCGCTCGCCGTGGTCAGGCAAAGTAGAAGATGATTCCCAAGACGGCATAGATCGAGATCAGCTGAAACCCCTCAAACCAGGTGGACTCGCCATCTGAGACGAGGATCGGCACGATCAGCGCGGCTGACAGGAGCGCGGCCAGCTCGTAGCCGTTGAAAACCAAGGCCATCGGCGAGGGCCCCAATTGGAACGACAGCAACACCAGCACGGGTGCTACGAACAGTCCTATCTGGGCGCTTGAGCCGACCGCGATATTGACCGCGAGATCCATCTTGTCCTTGGTCGCGGCGAGGATCGCAACGTAATGCTCGGCGGCGTTGCCGACGACGGCGACGACGAAAGCGCCGACAAAGAACTGTGAGACGCCGATATCGCGTGAGGCCTGCTCGATCGATCCCACCAGGAGGTCGCTCATGAGGGCTACGGCCAGGCCAGCGAGCGCGAGCGTGCCAATCGATCTGCGCAGCGACCACGCGTCCTCTGCGCTATCGCCCTGTTGTACGGGGTTGAAGAGGTCTCGGTGCGTGCGTAGCGAGAAGAGGAGACCCACGAGATAGGTGACGATCAGGACAAGGGCGACGGCTAGCGAGGCATGGTTGAGATCGGGCTCAAAGACGTGAATGGTTTCGCCAACGTTTGGCAGGCTGCCGTTCCGGGAGAGCTGTAGAACCGCCGGCAGCATGAGTGCCACCACGGTGAGCAGCAGCATTCCCGACTGGGCCTGCGCGGCGGTGCGGTCGAAGGTCTGTCGCGCGTGCCGCCAACCGCCCGTCAGCATCGCCGCGCCCAAGACCAGCAGCGCGTTGCCCACGACTGAACCGACTATCGACGCCTTGACGACCTCTTGCAACCCGTCGGCAAGCGCGAAGATCGCGATTATCAACTCAGGCGCGTTGCCAAAGGTGACGTTCACCAAGCCACCTATGCCGGGCCCTGCGCGTGCGGCGAGTTGCTCGGTCGCCTCGCCCATCAGCGCTGCCGTGGGCACCACGCCGAGAGCTGAGGTGGCGAAGATCAACGCAGGCGCCGCGCCGGCGAGCCGCAGCGCGAGCGCAATGGGAATGAACGTGCCCAACCAGTAGACCGGCCGCATTGGGATGGCATGCTACGGGCGACGCCCCAGCACCGGACTCGGCGCAGGGTTGTGTGCAGATCCGATCCAGGCCATATCGTGCGCTGATGGCGCATACCAGGCTGTATCGCGCGGGCAAGCTCGTGCTTGAGGACTTCCCCGTCGAGGACATCTCCGAGCACCTCAAGGAGCCGGAGGCGTGCGTGTGGCTGGACTACTGCAGTCCGACCGAGGAGGATCTGGCGAGCATCGTCGAGGAGTTTCAGCTGCACGCCTTGGCGGTCGAGGATGCCATCCACCAGCATCAGCGGCCCAAGCTCGATCGCTACGACTCTCACCTGTTCCTGAGCGCGGATGCGGTGAAGCTCGACACGAAGTCCGGCGAGCTGTGTACGAGCCAGATCGGAGTGTTCATCACGCCCAGTGCGCTCGTCACGGTCCGCCAGGATGAGGGCTTTGACATCAACTCGGTCATCGCTCGTTGGGATGAATCCGAGGAACTCGCCAAGTACGGGGTCTCCTTCCTGCTCTGGGGCTTGCTGGATGACATCGTCGACGGGCACTTCGACGCGGTGCAATCGCTGGACACTGAGATCGAGACGCTTGAGGATCTGCTGTTCGATGACTCCCCGCGCAGCACCGAGGTGCAGCGTCGCTCATTCGAGTTTCGCAAGAGCCTCGTTCTGTTGCGCCGAGTTGTGCTGCCGATGCGTGAGGTCGTCAACTCGTTGATGCGCCGCGATCTGCACGTTCTCGACGAGTGGATGGTGCCCTACTACCAAGACGTCTATGACCACGTGCTGCGCGCCACCGAATGGACGGAGTCCTTGCGCGATCTGGTGACCACCATCTTGGAGACGAACCTGACGATTCAAGGCAACCGCATGAATCTCGTGATGAAGAAGGTCACGAGCTGGGCCGCGATCATCGCCGTGCCGACGGCGATCACAGGCTTCTACGGGCAGAACCTGCCTTATCCCGGCTTCGCTTCTCACTGGGGATTCTGGTTCTCGACGGCGCTCATCGTCGTGCTCTCAAGCGGCCTCTACTGGGCCTTCCGGCGCAGCGAATGGATCTAAGCCGAGGTTCGCTTCTGTGGGTACACAGTCTCACCTCGCGCCAGCATGGCGACGAAATCCGCGATTCGTCGCGCGCGCGTATCGCTGCGCTTGGCGTTGTGGATTCGATAGAGCACCGCGTAGCGGTTCTGGCTCGTGAGCGTCTCGAACATCGCTTGCGCCTGCGGCTCGGCGGCCAGCGCCTGCGCGAGGTCGGCCGGCACCTCAATCGTCCGCGGGCCGGCGTAGGCCGCTTCCCATCTGCCGTCTGCCTTGGCCTGCGCGACCGCGGCCAACCCCGCGGGGTGCATGCGACCTTCCTGCAGCAGCCGCTCGACGATGCCGACGTTGCGCTTTGACCAGGGGCTGCGTGCTCGCCGGGGCGTGAAGCGTTGACGGTAGGTGTGTTCATCGCGCCTTCTGACCTGGCCGTCGATCCAGCCGTGGCATAAGGCGTCCTCAAGAGCCTCGTCGTAGCTGAGACTGGTCGGCTCGTTGGTGCCCTTTTTGGCAAGGATCAGCCAGACCCCGGCTGGGTCGCCGTGGTGCAAACCCAGCCACGTCCGCCAGCTGGCGGCATCGGGGAGGATCAGATCGGGGAGCGCATCGGCCATTCACCTCAAAGTTACTCTGCGGCCTACCCATCATGTTTGATGTACCAATGAGCACCATCGTCTGGATGCGCGACCGGGAGCAGCGTGAGTCCTTGGGTCCGCTTCCCGACGGAGTAGAGCTGCATTTGATCCCCGAAGGGTCGGAGCCTCCGGCGGGGATCGTCAATGCGGAGTTCCTGGTCCCTCCGTATGACTCTCGACCGCTATTGCAGCTGCTCAGGCAGATGCCCAGGTTGGCGGTGGTTCAGGCAATCTCCGCCGGCACAGAGTGGCTGCTGCCTTGGGTGCCCGCTGGGGTCACGCTCTGCAGCGCGCGTGGCACGCGTGACACCGCCGTGGCGGAGTGGGTGCTTGCCGCGATCTTTGCGATGGAAAAGCGCATACCTGTTTTTGCTCAGCGCCAGAGCGAGCATGTGTGGAGCCACGAGCTGCTGGATGAGCTTGCCGGCAAGCGCGCGCTGCTGGTTGGCTATGGCTCGATCGGACGTTGTGTGGCAGACAAGCTCGCGGCGCTGGGGGTCAACATCGATGGCGTGGCCTCCACGGCGCGCGCGGGGATCTACGGCGTGGAGTCTCTGCCGGAGCTGCTGGGGGCGGCGGACATCGTTGTGCTGACCGTGCCCCTCACGCCGCGCACGCGCCACCTGTTTGACGATCGCATGCTCGCGCGGATGCGCCCAGGCGCGCTGCTGGTTAACGCCGCGCGAGGCGCGGTCGTTGATACCGATGCGCTCCTCGCCCACCTGCTCGCGGGGCGTATCCGCGCGGCTCTCGACGTGACCGACCCCGAGCCGCTGCCACGCGGGCACCCGCTGTGGGATGCGCCGGGGGTGTTGTTGACGCCTCATCTCGCCGGCGACTCGCCCCAGGCCGAGGATCGTGTGTATCGCTTCATCGGAGAGCAGATTCGCCGTTACGCGCTCGGCGAGCCTCTGCATAACGTCGTGACCAGAGCCGATGAGGACTCGGGAAGTTCTCAGGAAGCGTTGAGCTGAGCCTGACAACGGGAGCCTAGGTTGCTCCCATGTCAAACACCAACGCAGCTTCCAACACACGCGCTGAGCGGCTTCGCCGAGCGCGCATCCGCCGAGTCACGCGTACTCGCCGTCACGTGGCTGCCGCAAGCCTTTCCACGTTCGCGCTTGCCTGGGCAGTGATCGCCGCGGGCGGCTCGCAGGGCGCCACGACGACGCCGACGCCGAGGAGAACGCTGGGCACGACAACTACTAAAACCTCGACCCCCGCAGCGTCGAGCACAAGCATGGGCACCAGCACAAGCACCAGCACGAGCACCAGCGCGGCGGTGGCCCCCGAATCCAATTCCACGAGCACCACCCCCGGCGGCTCGGAAGCTGCGAGTTCCGCGTCCCCCGTCACCACACGGCAGTCCTAAAGGGTTCTCGATGCTTGCGCTCGCCAGCGAAACCCACCTCTTCTGGATCACCAGCCGCGCGGCCGGCGCCGCGGCGCTGCTGCTCGCCAGTCTCTCTGTGTGCCTCGGCCTGGCGATGGGCGCTCGACTGCTCCCGCGCGGCATGCGCGACCCGCGTACGACACACGAGGCCCTTTCGCTCGCCACGATGGCTGCTCTCGCGGTACACGCATTCAGCTTGCTTGGCGATGCCTGGTTGCACCCATCGCTTGCCGATGTCACGCTGCCATTCGCCAGCTCATACCGGCAGCCGTGGATGACGATCGGAATCCTCGCCGGCTGGCTGACGATTCTGCTGGGTCTCTCTTACTACCTGCGCGGGCGCATCGGCGTACAGCGCTGGCGGATGCTGCACCGCTTCACCGCGCTCGCTTGGCTGCTGGGTCTGGTGCACGCGCTGGGTGAGGGCAGCGACGCCGGAGCCGTCTGGTTCCTGGCTCCAGTTGCGCTTGTGGGGATTCCGGCTTGCGTGTTGCTGGCTGTGCGCATGTTCGGCGGCGTGCCCGCCGGCCGGGCGGTGAGACGCACATGAGCGCGCACATGAATGGCGAGTCGAGCAAGACTTTCGCGTGCTTTGGCTCGACGTGTGCCGCGCTCGTCCGCGGATACGGCGGCCTTGGCTCGCCCGCCGCGGCGCTCGCGACCGTGCAGCAGCGCCTGCTCGCGGGGCACCGCCGCTTCAGTCGCTTTGACTGCAACAGTGAGCTCTCGCGTCTGAACCGCGACCCGCGGGAGGCGGTGCCGGTGAGCGCCGAGATGGCTCGCTTCCTCGCGGTTGCGATTGATGTCGCGCGGCGCAGCGAGGGCCTTGTCGACCCGACACTGCTGACGCAGTTGGTGCGCGCCGGCTATGACCGTGACCTCAGCACGCCCGTGCCGCTGGCATTCGCGCTCGCCTGTGCACCTCGACGCCGGCCCGCGCGCGCCCACCCCGCGGCGCGCTGGCGGGAGGTCGAGATCGATCGCTGGGCGGGCATCGTGCGCCGGCCGCCGGGCTTGACGCTCGACAGTGGCGGCATCGTCAAGGGGCTGCTCGCCGACTTGCTGGGCGCCGATTTAGCTACGCATGCGAGCTTTGCGGTCGACTGTGCCGGAGATCTGCGGATCGGAGGCAGCGCGCGGCTGCTGCGGCCTGTGAATGTCCAGAGCCCGTTCGATGGCGAGGTTCTGCATACCTTCGAGTTGCGCGAGGGCGGAATTGCCACGAGTGGCATTGGGCGACGCAGCTGGCTCGACGCCAATGGCGCGCCTGCGCACCACCTGCTCGATCCCACCAGCGGACGCCCCGCCTACACCGGGATCGTGCAGGTGACCGCGCTTGCACCGAGCGCGCTTGAGGCCGAGCTGCGCGCCAAGGCCGCGCTGCTCGCCGGGCCTGAGCAGGCTCCGCGCTGGCTCGTAAACGGCGGTCTGATCGTCCGCGATGACGGCACGCACACGGTGCTCAAGGCGCGAATGGCCACATCCATGTCGCCGACTCTCGGGCGTCCCTCAACGGCCGCCGCGGTGTCCTCCACGACTGCCGCACTGTCCATCACCAACTGAGAACGGAGTGAGCACCATGTCGATTCACACGCTGTCCAGCTGGCGCCCAACGCTCGCGGTATGCGGGCTGGCCGGCGTCGGATACCTCGTCGGCTGGAGCCGTGGCTCGCGCTGGACGCAGGCCACGCTGTCCGATCCCACCCGGCAGGCGCCGCAGGGCGCGCCGCACTGGTCATGAGCAGCGCGGGTGCTTCAACCCAAGCGCTCAAGGCACCACCGCTGGCGGCCCGCCGCGAGCGCACGCGTGGCCGCACACTTCCGCGTCCTCGCCCTGAGCTTGTGGGCCTGATGGCGCTCGCTGCGCTGCTCAACCTGTGGGCGCTTTCGCGCAATGGCTGGGCAAACGATTACTACAGCGCCGCTGTGCGCTCAATGAGCACCGGCTGGCATAACTTCCTCTACGCCTCCTTTGACGCGGGCGGGGTGATGACGGTTGACAAGCCGCCGCTCGCGCTCTGGGTGCAGGCGCTGTCGGTACGCGTCTTCGGCTTTCACTCGCTCAGCATCCTGGTGCCGCAGGCGCTGATGGGTGTGGCGAGCGTGGCGCTCGTCTACGACCTCACGCGCCGGCGCTGGGGCCGTCCGGCAGGCTTCGCCGCCGGCCTCGTGCTCGCGCTCACGCCGATCGCTGTCGCCATCTCACGCCATAACAATCCCGATGCGCTGCTGGTTCTCTGCTGCGTCGCAGCTTTGTGGTGCTTTGGGCGGGCGCTGGAGGACGGCCGCACGCGCTGGCTGGTGCTGGCCGGTGTCAGCGTCGGACTCGGTTTTGAGACGAAGATGGCCGTGGCGCTGATGGTGGTGCCGGGAATCGCCGCGGCATGGTTGTGGCTCGCGCCGCGCGGGCGCCTGGCAGCATTGCGTCAGTTGCTGGCTGGTGGCGCCGCACTGGTTGTGGTCGGTGGCGCATGGCCGCTGCTCCTCGCGCTCACTCCCTCTGCCGATCGGCCTTGGATCTCAGGCACCAGCGATAACAGCATCTGGTCGCTGATCTTCGGCTACAACGGTTTCGCCCGCCTGGAAGGCCAGTCAGGCGGGCCAGGCGGCAACGGCTTTGGCGGCGGCGCTGGCCCCTTTGGCGGCAGCGCCGGGCCGCTGCGTCTGCTCAATGCAAGTCTCGGCGGGCAGGCCGGCTGGCTGCTCGGGTTTGCGCTCGTCGCCGGCATCGGCGGCGTCTTCGCCACGCGCCTGCGGCGCGCGGACGCGCGCAGCGGTTGGTTGATCGCGGTCGGCGGCGCTTTTCTTAGCAGCGCCGTGGCTTTCAGCTTCGCGCAGGGGATCTTCCACCCCTACTACGTCTCTCTGCTGGCGCCCTTCTGCGCGGCGCTCGTCGGCGTCGGTGTCGCCCTGGTGCTTGGAGGCGGCACGCTCGCGCGCTTCATCGGACCCTTGGCGGTGCTTGGTGGGGTCCTCGCGGAGTTGGCGGTTATCGGCGTGAGCCCCGACGGGCTCGCCTGGCTCACGCCGCTGCTGCTAATCGGTGGAGCAGGTGCCGCGGTCGCGCTTGCGAGCAAGCGCTCCGTGCGCCTGCGCCGTGCGGCGCTCACCGCCGCGCTCGGACTGTTGCTGATCGCGCCTGGGGTTTGGGCTGTGCAGACCTTGGGCCACGCCACCAGCGGCACCTTCCCGGCCGGCGGGCCCGCGAGCGCGGGCTTCGGCGGCGGGCCCGGCAGTGGCGGTGCCAGCGGCGGACCCGGCATCGGCAGTGCCAGCGGCGGACCCGGCATCGGCGGTGGCCCTGAAGGCGCTCCCGGCGGCATGAGATCAAGAGGCCTTAGCCCGAGCGCCGGCGGCATGCCCGCTGGTGGCCCACGGCCTCAGGCGGGCTCGCAGCTGCGGCTCTTTGGCTCACGCGCGCCAGGCGGCGGCGGTCCGTTTGGCGGCGATGAACAGCAGCTCAAGCAGGCGCTCAGCTACATCCGCGCCCACGGCGGAGGCACGCTCGGCGTCTCAAGCCAGCAGGGGGCCTCCAGCGCAATCATTGCCTCAGGTGCCCACGTCGCCGGCGTCGGCGGCTTCTCCGGGCGCGAGAGCGAAGTGTCGGTCTCCTGGCTGGCGCAGGCGGTCCGCGATGGCCGCATTCGCTGGGTGCTCACCGAAGGTGGCTCAGGCGGCGGCCTGCCGAACGACAGTCGCGTCGGCTCGCGCACCGCGATGTCCGCGGTTGCAAAGGTCTGCACTGCCACCACCTCCAGCGGCCTGTATGACTGCCAGGGCAAGGCGGCGGCATTGACGGCTCTCACATAAGACGCTCAGGAAACTCACAGCTTCGCTATCAATACTCACCCTATGAGCGAGGCGGAAAACTCCCATCGTGTGCTGGTCGTAGACGATGAGCCGAACATCGCGGACGTGATCTCGATGGCCCTGCGCTACCAGGGCTTCGAGGTCGCGTGCGCGGCCACCGGCGCGGAGGCGCTCACGGCGGTGCGGACGTTCCACCCCCAGCTGATGCTGCTTGACGTGATGCTGCCCGACATGGAGGGCTTTGAGGTCGCCCGCCGTCTCGGCGCCGAGCGCGCCCGCGTGCCGATCATCTTCCTCACGGCGCGCGACGCCACCGAGGACAAGGTGCGCGGGCTCACGGTCGGCGGCGATGACTACGTCACCAAGCCTTTCAGCCTTGAGGAGCTGATCGCGCGCGTGCGCTCGCTGCTGCGGCGCTCAGGCGCCGCCGAGCCGGGGTCGAGCCGGCTGACGTTCGCCGATGTCGAGCTGGACGACGATGCTCACGAGGTGACGCGCGCGGGCGCGCTGATTGAGCTGACGGCGACCGAGTATCGGCTGCTGCGCTACCTGATGCTCAACCCACGCCATGTGCTCACGCGCCCGCAGCTGCTGGAGCACGTATGGGACTACGACTTCGGCGGCGACGCGCGCGTGCTGGAGACCTACATCAGCTATCTGCGCAAGAAGCTCGACGCGCACGGGCCGTCGCTGATCCACACCGTGCGCGGCGTCGGCTATGTCCTGCGCCTGCCGCGCTCATGATGCGCTCGCTGCGAGCCCGCCTCATCACCGGCCTGCTCGTGCTCTGCGCCGCCGGACTGCTGACGCTTGGCGGCATCACCTACGCGGAGCAGCGCTCCTTCCTGCTGGACCGCGTCGATCAGCAGCTGCGCGCCGCGACCGGCCCGATCTCGGCCGCGCTCGACGGGCGCCCGGACACTCCGCCGGGTAGAGGCGGCTTCGCGCCGCCGGCGGGCAGTGGGGGGCCGGGGTTCGGGCTGCCTCAGGGCACCTACGGCGAGCGCCGTGACGCCAGCGGCACGGTCACCGCCACCACCACGGTGCAGCGCTACGGACACCGCTCGATTGCCCGTCCCGGGCTCCCTGCTCATCTCCTCCCAGGGCACGTGCTGAGCGTCTCGGGCACGGCCGGGGACCACAACAGCTACCGCGTGCTGGCCACACCCGACCCCGGCACGGGTGGGCTCAACGTCGTGGCGATCCCGCTGCAGGAGGTCAATCAGAATCTTCATAGCCTGCTGCTGGTGGAGGGTCTCGTGATCCTCGGCGTGCTGCTGGTGCTGGGCCTGCTCGCGCGCGTGGTGGTGCGCGTCGGACTGTTGCCGCTGGAGCGCATGGGCGATACCGCCAACGCGATCGCCGGCGGCGATCTCTCCCACCGCGTGGAGCCGGCTGAGCCTCATACCGAGGTCGGACGTCTGGGGATCGCGCTGAACGCGATGCTTGAGCGCCTGGAGCACGCCTTCGCTGCGCAGAAGGCCAGCGAGGAGCGCCTGCGCCGCTTTCTCGCCGATGCCTCGCACGAGCTGCGCACGCCGCTCGCCTCGATCCGTGGCTACGCCGAGCTGTTTCGCATCGGTGCCGCGCGCGAGCCGGCCGACACGGAGAAGGCCATGCGCCGCATCGAGCGGGAGGCCGCGCGCATGGGGGTGCTCGTGGATGACCTGCTGACGCTCGCGCGGCTTGACGAGCTGCACGACGCCGAGCACGGTGTCGTGGATCTGGCGGAGCTGGCCCGCGATGCGGTCGATGACGCGCGCGCGACAGCTCCCGAGCGCACCATCGAGCTGCAGCTGAACGCTCAGGCGAGCGTTTTTGGCGATGCGCACCAGCTCGCTCAGCTGCTCGCCAACCTACTGGCCAACGCGCTCACACATACCCCGGTGGGAAGCCCGATCGAGGTGAGCGTCGCACGCGTCGCGGATGATGTTCGACTGGAGGTCCGCGACTATGGCAGCGGCTTGCCCGAGGGCGACCCCGAAGCGCTGTTCGAGCGCTTCTGGCGAGCCGAGTCGGGCCGCGAGCGGGGGAGGGCCGGCGCAGGTCTGGGGCTCGCGATCGTCGCAGGTGTCGTCGAGCGCCACGGCGGGCGCGTGCAGGCAGCCAACGCGCCGGGTGGCGGCGCCTCCTTCGTCGTCTCTCTGCCGCTTGCCAGCCAGCCGGCGGGCGTATGAGCACGCCGCGGGTGCGTATGGCGATGGACAAATGACCGATCGAACAGGCGCTTCGGGTTCGTTCGATCGGGAAAATGCGGGATATGCCGATGCGCTTGACAGTGAAGTCTCTTCGCCAGATGACGGTGGCGGTCAGCGTGGCGATGGCCGCGGGCTCGATCGCCTGCTGTTCGGTCTCAGCCGAGGCCAGCCACGCGGGCTGGCCGGAAATCGGCCATCACCGCGGGCATCCCGATAACGAAAGCGGGATCATGCGCGGCTGGGGGGGAGTTCACAACGAGCTGCTGGGCGGCGATGGCAACGACACCATCTATGCCGGCAACGACGGCGACGTCATCTGGGGAGATTCCCACGCGGGCGATCAACCTACCACCCAGCGCGATCTCCTATATGGCGGCGAAGGCAACGATTGGCTGTACGCCAGCCACGGTCACAACATCATCTGGACCGGTGCCGGCAATGACCACGTGGCGCTGGTTTACGGATATGGCACCGTCTACTGCAATGGATCGGGACACAAGACGCTGGTGATGCGCAAGCTGCCGCAGAATCGTCACTGGAAGCTCGTGGGGTGCACCCACGCGAAGATCGAACCTTACGCTGCGTGAGGCTCGACTTCTCCCGCCAGCAAAGCCGCGCCCACCGCGCCTGAAAGGTCGCCAAGCCCGGTGGGCAACACCACAGGCGGGTGATCGTCGGCAAAGAGATGCGGCGCCATCTGCTTGACGACGCGATCGATGAACGGCTGACCAAGCTTGTCGCCCATACCGCCGCCGACCACGATCGCCTCCAGGTCGAGCAGGTTCTGAGCTGAGGCCAGCGCGAGCGCGAGCGCCCAGGCAGCGTCGGCCAGCAGCTGCTTGGTCAGCTTGTCGCCATGCTTGGCGGCTTTGGCGAAGACCCCCGAAGTAAGCCGCTGCTTGCCCTCCTGGCGCATGATCTCGAATAGCACGGTGTCCTGCCCGCGCTTGACCAGCTTGTGCGCGCGCCGTTCCATGCGGGCGCGCCCCGCGTAGGCCTCAAGACAGCCCCGCCGTCCGCAGCCGCATTTGCGTCCCTCAGGCTTGACCACCATGTGCCCGATCTCACCCGCCGCGCCGCGCCCGTCGTGCAGCTCGCCGTCTGAGATCAAACCCCCGCCTACCCCGGTGCCGAGCCACACGCCGAGCATGTTGGCGAAGGGACGGCCGGCGCCGGCGCGGTGCTCGCCCAAGACGCCGACGCGCACATCGTTGTCGATGCGCACCTTGATGTCGCCGCCCAAAGCCTCGGATACGAGTGGGCCGAGGCGCACGCTGCCGGCGAAGCCCGGCACGTTGGCGGCCTGCGAGACGATGCCCGCGGCGATGTCGATCTCCCCTGGCGAGCCGATGCCCACGCCCTCCACGGCCGCTACATCGCAGCCGGCTTCTCCCAGCACCGTGTGAATCGTGCCAACGATCGCCTGGATCACGTTCTCGGCCACACCGCTCTGCGGAGTAGGCACACGGGCGCTGCCCACCGTCCGCCCATCTCGCAACGCGACGGTCTGGATCTTCGTTCCGCCGAGGTCGACGCCCACCAGGACCCGTTGTGCGCCAGCCACGCCGCTAGGATAGCCCCGCAGCAGAGTCGCCTACCCGTCCCTAGATCCTGGAGGAGCCATGGACACGATCACAAGCACTCCAGCCTGGGCGGCATTGGGCAGCCATTACGAGGCCATGCGCGACGTGCACATGCGCGACCTGTTCGCGCAGGACCCTGAGCGCGGTGAGCGCTTCAGCGCTGAAGGCGCAGGCCTATATCTGGATTACTCCAAGAACAGGATCACCGAGGAGACAATCGGGCTGCTGCTTGAGCTGGCAGAGCAGTCACAGCTGAGCGAGCACATCGAGGCGATGTTCACAGGCCGGCGCATCAACGTCTCCGAGAACCGCTCGGTGTTGCATGTGGCATTGCGTATGCCCGCTGGCAGCTCGCTTGTTTTGGAGGGGGAGGATGTGGTCGCGCAGGTTCACGCCGTGCTGCGCCGCATGTCGATTTTTGCCGAGCGTCTACGTGGGGGAGAGTGGCTTGGTCACACCGGCCGGCCGATCCGCAACATCGTCAACATCGGCATTGGCGGGTCCGATCTCGGGCCGGTGATGGCCTATGAGGCACTGCGCCACTACAGCGCCCGCGAGCTCACTTTTCGCTTCGTCTCCAACGTCGATTCCACCGACTTCGTCGAGGCCACGCGCGACCTGGATGCGCAAGAGACCCTGTTCATCGTCTCCTCCAAGACTTTCACCACGCTTGAGACGATGACCAACGCTCGCTCGGCGCGCGAGTGGCTGTTGGCGGCGCTCAAAGACGGGAGTGCGATTGCCAAGCATTTCGTCGCGGTCTCCACCAATGCCGCGGAGGTCGCCAAGTTCGGCATCGATACCGAGAACATGTTCGGTTTCTGGGACTGGGTCGGCGGGCGCTACTCGATGGACTCCGCGATTGGCCTCTCCACGATGCTGGCGATCGGCGCCGAGCGCTTTCAGGAGATGCTCGCGGGTTTTCACGCGATGGATGAGCACTTCCGCAACACTCCCTTCGCGCGCAACCTGCCGGTGCTGATGGGACTGCTCGGCGTCTGGTACGGCGATTTCTTTGGCGCGCAGACGCACGGGGTGATGCCCTATGAGCAGTACCTCAAACGTTTCCCCGCTTATTTGCAGCAGCTGACAATGGAGTCCAACGGCAAGCGCGTGACGCTCGCCGGGAACGAGGTCGATTACGACACCGGCGCGATCTATTGGGGCGAGCCTGGCACCAACGGCCAGCACAGCTTCTACCAGCTGATTCACCAGGGCACCAAGTTGATCCCGCTCGATTTCATCGGCTTTGCCAAGACGCTCAATCCGTTGGGGGATCACCACGACCTGCTGATGTCAAACGTTTTCGCGCAGGCCGAGGCCTTGGCATTTGGCAAGGGCGCCGCCGAGGTGCGCGCGGAGGGCACGCCCGAGGCGATCGTCGCGCACCGCGTGATGCCGGGTAATCGCCCCAGCAACACGATCCTCGCCGAGCAGCTCACGCCGCACGCGCTGGGGACGCTGGTGGCGCTGTATGAGCACAGCGTCTTCACCCAAGGAGCCATCTGGGGCATCGATTGCTTCGATCAGTGGGGCGTCGAGCTGGGCAAGGCGCTTGCCGCGCGCATCATCCCCGAGCTGCTGAGCGAGAGCGAGCCACAGCTCGGGCACGACAGCTCCACCAACGCGCTGATCCGGCGCTATCGCGCGACGCGCTGAGCGCGCCGACCGGGCTTCGGGCTCGGGCCAAGCGCTGCTACCGTCGAATCCTCAAAGCCCCAGCAAGGAGGACGGCATGCTCGAGAAGCAGATCTGCCATGCGCTCTTCTCTCGGATCGCCAACGGTGGTCTGGAAGTCACCTACTGGGATGGGCAGACCGAGCGCTACGGACCGGGACCTTCCTGGTTGCACCTGCGCCTACGCACCCCCAAGACCATCTGGGCGATTGCCAAGAACGTCGATCTCGGCGCCGGCGAGGCGTATGTCAATGGCGACATCGAGATGGAGGGCGATCTCGCCGACTTCGTTGCCTTGGGCGCTGCCAACGGTGAGCAGCTGGCCTCCTTGGTGCCCGATGTGCTGCGCAAGTCGCTCAGTGTCAAGTTGCCCAAGCGCGATTCAAAGTCCAAGCAGGCAGCCAACGTCCGTCATCACTACGACCTCGGCAACGACTTCTACCGCCTGTGGCTCGATCGCTCCATGACCTATTCCTGTGCCTACTTTCGCACCCCCGGCGACTCGCTGGAGCAGGCGCAGCGTCAGAAGGTCGAGCACATCTTGCGCAAGCTCGACATCACGCCGGGCATGACCTTGCTCGACATCGGCTCAGGCTGGGGCGAGCTGATTCTCGCGGCGGCCAAGCAGCATGGGGCCAAGGCTCATGGCATCACGCTCAGCACCGAGCAGCTGCGCCACACGCGCGAGCGCATCGCGGCCGAAGGTTTGACAGACAGGGTCAGCGTGGAGCTGTTGCACTACGACGACCTGCCCGCCCGCGAGAGCTATGACCGCGTCGTCTCCGTCGGCATGTACGAGCACGTGGGCGTTGGCAACCACGCCGCCTATATGGCCGCCGTGGACCGTGTGCTCAAGCCTCGGGGCGTGTCGCTGCTGCACACCATCACGCAGACCGTCGAGCGCCCGATCGCGCCGTGGACAGATCGCTACATCTTCCCCGGCGGGCATCTGCCCACCGTCGAGAGCATTCTCTCGTTGCTGGCGCCGCGCGATTTTCACGCCGTGGACTACGAGAGCTTGCGTCGCCACTACGCGCGCACATTGCAGGAGTGGTGGGAGCGCTTCGAGCGCTCGCGCGATCAGGTGCGGGAGATGTATGACGAGCGCTTTGTGCGCATGTGGCGGCTGTACCTGCGCGGTGCCTTCGCGGCCTTCAGCTGGGGCAAGCTCGACCTGGCGCAGATCCTTTGGACCAAGGGTCTCTCCGACGCCGTGCCGATGACGCGCGACTACATGTACCCCCAGGCGTTTGCTCAGGCCGGCGAGGAGGTGGCCTCCGCGTCGCGTGTCGCCACGTCGGTGGCGTGATACTCGGCCAGCAGCTGCTCCTCGCCCGCATGCTTGGGGAACAGGAAGAAGACGATCGCGGCGCCGATCAGGATCGCGATTATTCCCGCGCCGTATGCGCGTTCGCTGCCCTGCACGAATGAGGTCTTAGCGCCTTCGATGATCGCTGAGGCATAGTGGGGATAGCGCGAGGCGGTATCCGCTGCGCTGGCGAAGGACTTCTGTAGTTCGACTTCCACGGAGGTGGTGATCCGTGCCTTGTTCGGCGCGGATGCGATCGCCGTGGAGACGGCCGCGGCGTAGCCCGCGGTGAGCAGGGCGCCGAGGATCGACTGCATGATCGCTCCGCCCAGGTCTCGCTGCAGGTCGGCGGTGCCGGAGGCCATACCCGCGCGATTCACCGGCACCGAGCCCGTCAACGAGTGCGATGCGGGCGTGCCTGCGAATCCCACGCCGGCGCCGACGAGGGCGTAGCCGAGGCCCACCTTCCAGTAGGAGATCCCGTCCTTCCACAGCAACAGCATCGTGAGGAAGCCCAGCAGACAGAAGAAGTAGCCGACCAGCAGCGTCACGCGCGAGCCGCGCGCATCCACGAGCTTGGCCGAGCGCGGAGCGATCAGCACCATCATCAGCGCCGCCGGGATGATCGCCAGGCCGGAGTCGAGCGTCGAGTATCCCAGCACGTTCTGCAAGAACTGCTGGCCGACGAACATCGCGCCCATCAGCGACCCGAACACGATGATGCCGGCGCACGCCGCCACCCAGAAGACGCGCCGGCCGGCCACGTGCAGGTCATACAGCGGCACCCGCGCGCGACGCTGGCGAATGACGAATCCCACCCCCGCCGCCAGCGCGATCGCCGCGAGGCCGATAACCAGCGTTTCCTTATTGGGTACGGGCGCGAAGTTGATCGATAGCACGAGCGCCGCCACCAGCACCACCGAGAGGATGCCGCCGAGGTTGTCCACGGGGTCGCTCGTCTCGTTGACGTGCGCCGGCACGAAGCGCCAGGCCATGAACAGCGCCACAAATGCCAGCGGCAGCGTGATGAAGAAGACCGAGCCCCATTCGAACTGCGTCAGCAGCGCGCCCGCCAGCAGCGGCCCGAGCGAGGAGATCGCGCCGCCGAGGCCCGACCACAGCGCGATCGCCTTCGTGCGCTCCGCGCCCGACCACAACGCCGTGATCAGCGCCAGCGTGGTGGGGAATGCCATGCCGGCTGCCAGGCCACCCAGCAGGCGTGCGGCGATCAGCACCGCAGCCGAGGGCGCGAGCGCCGCCAACAGCGAAGCGGGTATCGACAACGTGGTGCCCAGTATCAGCATCAGCTTGCGCCCGTAGCGGTCGCCGAGCGCGCCGAGGTAGAGCACCGACATCGCCAGCCCCAGTGAGTAGCCCACGGCGATCAGGTCCAGCTCGCTCTGGGCCGCGTCAAAGGCCTTGCCGATGTCCGGCAGCGCGACGTTTGCCACCGCCAGGTTCAGGTTGGCGACCGCTGCCACGAGGATCAGCGCGGCCAGTGCCAGCCCCGCGCGTGGCGGTCCAGCCGAGCTTTCCCTCGCCACCGCTCCTGTGCTCGCCGCGTCGGCCGTGGTCGAGGTCACGAGCCCACGCTACCAGCGGTGCTGATGGGTCGATTCACCCTGATCGGATGATGGCCTGGGCGCGGGTGGGTTGGATGCTGGTGGGTGCGAGAACAACCTAAGACAAGGAATCAGACATGAGCGACAGACCCGTCTTCATCTACGCGGCCACTTATGCCGAGCGCTCCGACGCCGAGGCCGACTACGACAGTCTGCTGGATCTGCACGCGGCCAAGCTGGTGGGCACCTATGACGTGGCTCTCATCACGAAGGATCTCGACGGCAAGGTGCACGTGCACAAGCACGAGAAGCCCACCCAGCACGGCGCCTGGACCGGCATCGCCGTGGGCGCTGTCGTGGGGATTCTCTTCCCGCCCTCGGTGCTGGGAGCGGCCGCCGTGGGTGGCGTGGGCGGCGGCGTCATTGGGCATCTGCGTCGTGGCATGTCGCGCGGGGACGCCAAGGAGCTGGGCGATCTGCTCGATGAGGGCCAGGCCGCACTGATCGTGATTGGCGAGTCACGCCTGGGCGAGCAGCTCGACAAGGCGCTGACACGCGCGGAAAAGGCGATCGAGAAGGAAATCGACGCCGACAGCAAGGAGTTTGAGCGTGAGCTGAAGGAGGCCGAGAAGGAAGGCGCCACGAGCTGAGCGCGCTAACCCACCAGCTGCGGCGTGGGCTGGCCACGTTCGATGCGACGTCGCTCGGTCTCGGCCACCATGCGGAACTCGCTCACGCACGAGCCACGCTTGAGCGGCGCTGGCAAGAGCGCTCTTGCCAGCTGTCCGCTGGCGAGCGCGGCTGTGCAGGCGACGGCGTGTGCTGGGGTGTAGCGCAGCCCGTACAGCTCGCGCACTCGTGCCGGCAGCGAGCCGAGCATCACGAGGTCGTGCACGCGCTTGCCCGGCTGGCGGCTGGTGGGCACGGGAATCTCAAAGGCGGAGGCATAGCCCATGTAGCGCGCCTCCTCGGTGAGATGCAAATCGTCCCCCGCAAGCTGTTGCTCATACCAGTTGCGGAAGGCCGCATATGAAGCGGGCGCGTCCTCGCGGGGCATACCGAACAGCTCGCCAAAGCGCAGATAGTCCTGCCACAGCCGCTCGCGCTCGGAGTCGCTCAAGCGGCGTACCAAGCGCTCGTAGAACCATTGCGCGGAGTCTGCCGCGACAGCGATTGTCCACAGCATCAGCTCGGGATCGAAAGCCGAGTAAGGCGTGCCCGCCGGGTAGTGTGGCCCGGCGGCCTCGGCGAGCGTCCCGTTGACACGCTCGTGCATGCGCTGCACCATCGCCAGCACACGGTCGGCCTCTGCGCGTGTGCCGAAGAAGACCGCCTCGAACATCTCGCCTGTGTGAGAAAGACGGCGAAAGGGTCGCAGCTTGTTGTGCGTGTGGGTGCTGGTGCCTACATAGTTGAGCGGCTTGATCGCACCGATGCACAGCGCGCGCTGCCCATACATCAGGCCGACCGCCTTCTCTTCATGAACCATCCGCAGCACTGAGCGCCCGCGCGGGAAGTATCCATCCCCCATGACTGCACTCTACCCTGCATGCAATGCCCGTTGTTCGCAACCCAGCGATGGTCAAGCGACTCACGCTCGTGGCTTGCATCCTGGGCTCTGGCATCGCGTTGCTCGACAGCACGGTCGTCAATGTGGCGCTGCCCACCATCCAGCGCGACCTGGGTGGGGGGCTGGCGGCGCAGCAGTGGGTCATCAACGCCTATCTGCTCACGCTTGGCTCGCTGATCCTCGTGGGCGGCTCGCTGGGGGACCTGTTCGGCGAGCGGCGCATCTTCGCGCTGGGGGTGGGTGGGTTCGGTGCGGCCTCACTGCTGTGCGCGCTGGCGCCTTCAATCGAGGCTCTGATCGCTGCGCGCGCATTGCAGGGTGTAGCCAGTGCGCTACTCACTCCAAGCGCGCTGGCGGTGATCGTGGCGACCTTCAAGGAGGAGGAGCGCGGGCCGGCGATCGGCAGTTGGACGGCGTGGGGTGGCATCGCCACGGTGCTCGGCCCGCTGATCGGCGGCGAGCTCTTGGCGATCGGCTCGTGGCGCTGGATCTTCCTCATCAACCTGCCCCTGGTGGCGATCTGCGTGACGCTGATCCTCACCGTCATCCCGCGCATGGAGCGCCCCCGCGAGCGGAGCACGCGCAGTGTGGACTACATCGGGGCTCTGCTGGCGGCGTTGGGTCTCGGCGGGCCGGTGTTCGCGCTGATCGAGCAGCCACGCTTGGGATGGGGGAGCCCTGCGGTGATAATCCCCCTGATCGCGGGCGCGGCGCTGCTTGTGTGTTTCGTTCTCTATGAGTCCCGCGCGCGCGATCCGATGCTGCCGCTGGCGCTCTTTCGCCGGCGCAACTTCTCGGCGGGCAACGTAGAGACGCTGTCGATGTATGCGGGCCTGTCGATCCTGTTCTTCTTCCTTGTGCTCTTCCTACAGCAGATTGGTGGCTACACCCCGCTGCAGAGCGGCTTTGCCACGTTGCCGACGACCGTCGTCATGTTCGCGTTGTCAAAGCGCTTTGGGGCGCTCGCCGATCGCCATGGCCCGCGCTTCTTCATGGGGGCGGGGCCGCTGATCGCCGCCTGCGGTCTACTGCTTTTCCAGCGCGTAGGTATCCACGTCAACTACCTCGCGGATGTGCTGCCGGCCTTGCTCGTGTTCTCGCTTGGCCTGTCGATGACTGTTGCCCCGCTCACGGCTGCGGTGCTGGCTGGTGTGGAGACCAATCAGGCCGGCATCGCCTCCGCCGTCAACAACGCGGTTGCGCGCGTCGCCGGCCTGCTCGGCACGGCCGCGGTGGGCGCCGCGGTGGCGGCCTCCTTCGTCTCCCACCTCGACAGTCAGCTCGCCGACAGGCCTCTGGGCCCGCCCGCGCAGGCGGCGGTGGCGGAAGCCAAGAAGCTGCCGCTCGGCCTCCCCGACACCAAGGGCCTGCTGCCGGCCCAGGCGCGTGCCGTCACAACCGCGGCCGAGAATGCCTCGCTTGAAAGCTTCCATCTGGGCTTGGGCATCGCGGCGCTGCTCGTGGCCTTGGGAGGGATCGTGGGGGCAGTCGGCGTGCGCAACCCAAGGCGCGTGGTCCTGGCCGAGGAGTGCGAGGGCGGTCAGCTGGTGGGAGCCAGTCTCGATGCCGCCGGCTGCCACGAGCCCGTGCCGGAGACTCAGCCGGTGGGCGCTTCTGCGTAAGCGCACATTGCTTCGATCAGCGGCCCCAGCCGCCGGCCCCGCTCGGTCAGCCGGTACTCGACGGTGGGCGGGCTGGTCGGCAGCACCGCGCGCGCCAGCAGCCCCGCGGCCTCCAGTTCACGCAGTCGCTCGGAGAGCATCCGCGGGGAAATGCCCTGCACGGCGCCGGCGAATTCGTTGAAGCGCAGCGCACCGCTGAGCGCGGCATAGATGATCGACAGCTGCAAGCGCCGCTCCAGGAGGTCCGCCGCGCGGCGGACCTCCTGCGGGACCGGCTGGGGGCTGCGACAGCGAGTCATTGCCCTGAGGCTGGGGTTGGGACGGCGTGCCATCAGCGTGTCAGAGCGCTCGGGTTCAGGAGCGCACGACGTCGCGTGCCGGCTCCAGCGCGCGGTCGAGCACTTCCTGCACGGTCATCACCGGGTGGAATGTCATCTGCTCGCGCACTTCCTCGGGGATCTCATCGAGATCGCCGCGGTTGCGCTCGGGCATGATCACATCGGTCAACCCGGCCGCGTGGGCCGCCAGCGCCTTCTGCTTGAGGCCGCCGATCGGCAGCACGCGCCCCTGCAAGGTGACCTCGCCGGTCATGCCCACCGTGTGCTTGACCGGCCTGCCCGAGAGCAGGGAGGCCAGCGCGGTGACCATCGTCACACCGGCAGAAGGACCATCCTTGGGGATCGCGCCCGCGGGCACGTGCACGTGGAACTCGCTGTTCTCGAAGGCGCTCTCCTCGATGCCGAGCTCAGCCGCGTGGCCGCGCACATAGGAGAGGGCGATGCGCGCCGACTCCTTCATGACGTCGCCCAGCTGGCCGGTCAGCACCAGCCCACCGCCGCTGCCTGAGCCTGCGCTCTTCATGGCGGTGGCCTCGACGAACAGCACATCGCCGCCCGTGCCAGTCACGGCCAGGCCGGTTGCCACACCTGGCACGGCCGTGCGGATGGCCGACTCCTGGAAGAACTTCTGGCGCCCGAGCGCATCGCGCACGACCTCCAGATCGATCTCCACCGGCGGCTGCACCTTCTCCGCGGCGACCCGCGTGGCCGTCTTACGCAAGACGGTGCCCAGCTCGCGCTCCAGGTTACGCACACCCGCCTCGCGGGTGTACTCGGTAATGACCGTCTGCAGGATCTCGTCAGAGATCGAGACCTCGTCCTCGCGCAGGCCATTGCGGTCGCGCTGGCGCGGCCACAGGTAGCCCTTGGCGATCGCCAGCTTCTCCATGTTGGTGTAGCCGTCGAAGCGGATCACCTCCATGCGGTCAAGCAGCGGGCCGGGGATCGTGTCGGCGACGTTGGCGGTGGCCAGGAACATCACCTGACTCAGATCGAGCTCCACGTCCAGGTAGTGGTCGCGGAAGCTGTGGTTCTGCGCCGGATCCAAGACCTCCAGCAGGGCCGCCGAGGGGTCGCCGCGCCAATCCGCGCCGACCTTGTCGACCTCGTCCAGCAGGATCACGGGGTTCATCGTGCCCGCGTCGCGCAAGGCCCGCACCAAGCGGCCGGGCAGGGCGCCGATGTAGGTGCGCCGGTGCCCACGGATCTCGGCCTCGTCGCGCACGCCGCCCAGCGACATGCGCACGAACTCGCGGCCCGTGGCACGGGCGATGGACTCGCCGATCGAGGTCTTGCCGGTGCCCGGAGGGCCGATCAGCGTCAAGATCGCCCCGGACTTCGGATCGGCCTCAATACCGCGATCCTCGCGCAGCTTGCGCACCGCCAGGTACTCGGTCACGCGATCCTTGACGTCCTCCAGGCCCGCGTGGTCGGCATCTAGCACTTCACGCGCGCCAACGGGGTCAAGGTGCTCATCCGAGCGCTTGCCCCACGGCACCGCGATCAGCCAATCCAGGTAGGTGCGGATCATCGAGGACTCGCCCGTCTGATCGCCCATGCGCTCCAGGCGGCCCAGCTCCTTCAGGGCCTGCTCCTTGACCTCCTCGGGCATCTCGGCGGCCTCGATCTTGTCGCGGTACTCCTCGGCGATTGAGCCCTCGTCCTCGCCCAGCTCCTTGCGGATCGACTCCATCTGCTTGCGCAGGAAGTACTCGCGCTGCTGCTTCTCGGCGCCGTCCTGCACGTCCTCGCGGATGCGCTTGCGCACCTGCAGCTCGGCGAGGGACTCGCGCTGCAGCTTCACGGCCAGCTCCAAGCGCTCGGTCACGTCGAGCGTGCGCAGCAGCTGCACCTTCTGCTCGTAGCTGAGGTTGGGGGAGTAGCCGGCGGAGTCGGCCAGCGGGCCGGGCTCCACGATTGCGCGCAGGAAAGCGGCAATGCGTCCATCGTCGCCGCGCAGCTCAAGGATCTCCTCGACGATCGCGCGGTATTCACGCTCCAGCTCGCGCGTGCGGCCATCGACGGGCACCTCGTCGGGGTGCTCCTGCACCTCCACGCGCAGCTCGCCGGCGGGACCGGTCTGCGCCGCGCCGATCAAGGCGCGGTGCTCGCCGGAAATGGCCACGGCGCGGCCACCGCCGGGCAGGCGGATGTGCTCATCGACCTCCGCCACGGTGCCTACCTCAAGGAACTCGTTGTCGTGGCGAGGGACTAAGACGACGTGGTCGTCGTCGCCGACGTCCACGGTAAGCGTGATGCCCATGCTGGGGAACACCACGGTGTCATCCAGAGGGATCAGGCGCAGCACGCGCTTGGGCTCGGAATCGGGGGTGGGAGTGTCTGCGGGAGGTGCGTTCATAGCTATAGGCTCCATATGAGCTTACGAAAGTATAGGTAGTATAGCGAGCCTGGGCGCAGAGTCAAGGGCCTTGAAAAGGCATCACAAAAAGCTGCGCGGCCACAAGCGCCGCGCCCGCACGACGTTGATCTCCGTCGCCAGCACGGTCACCTGAGCCCCCAGGTACAGCCACGCCAAGAGACCTAACACCAAGCCGAAGGTGGCCGACAGCGGTCCGGCGCGACGAATCACGTGCTCGACGTAAAAGCCGCCCACGTGCTGCAGGATCTGCCACACCACGGCTGCCAGCAGCACCCCCGGCGCCAGTTCGCGCCAGCCCACCCGCGCCTCAGTCAGAAGCCTGAAGGCGCCTCCGAACAGCGCGAGGTTGAACAGCAGCGCGAGCACCACCCCTCCCAACACCTCCACCGCGTCGCGTGAGCTTGAGCCCACGAAGCCAGCCGCTGCGGTGGAGAGGATGTTGAGCAGCCCCAGCAACGCCAGCAGCCGCAGGCCGCGCAGGCGCACCGCGAGGAAGCCCGGACGCCGGCGCGTGGGCACCTGCCAGATGCGGTTGAAGGCCTCCTGCGCGGCGTTCGTCACGGCCAATCCCCCCAGCAGCGAGCCGATCAGGCCAATTGCCAACGCGGTGCCGCTGGAGGGCAGCGAGTGCAGGCGCAGCTGATCGCCCACGATCGGGAATTGCCCCAGCGTGCTGTCGAGGATGCGCTGTTTGAGCTGCGGGTCGCCTTGCAACACGATGCCCAGCACGGTCACGAATACGAGCAACAGCGGGAACAGCGAGACGAAGGCGTAGTAGGCGATCAGCGCCGCCAGCTGCCCGCCCCCGTCATCGCCAAAGCGTTTGATGACGGCCACGCAGAAGGCCAGCGGGCGATGGCGTTGCTGGAACTCGTCGATCGCCTGGAGACGCTCGTGGATACTCATTGCAAGGGGGGTCGGGTGGCGGGCGGGCTCGACATATCGGTGTGTCTACCCCATGCCGCGGCAGAAAACTGCTTCTCGACGGTCAAGCGCCCAGTTTGAGTCTGGGCCCGCGTCGTGAGCTTGACTGCGAGCGGGTGGCGCATGTGGCGAGGGCCAAGCGCAAGGCGCTGCTGTGGACGTACCGCCACATGCTGCGCCACGAGGACCTGGAGGACTGTTTTAGCCAGGCCAGCATGGAGCTGATCAGATATGTGCGCGCAGGAGGCACATTCGCGCACACCGGGCACGCCGCGGCCGCGCTTGAGCTGCGCTTCCTCTCGCGGGTGCAAGATCGCTGCCGGGCGGTGTCTGGTCGCAGCCCGATCCAGGCAGCATGGGAGGGCGCGCTGGCGGCGGGCGGCCTGAGCGAGGGCTATGCCGACACCGCCGACGTGCGCTGCGCCGTGGAGGAGCTGGCGATGATGCGGATCGAGCTGCGCCTGCTGCCGCGGCTGGCGCGCGAGCTGACGGCGGAGCAGCGGCTGGTGGTGGCCTGCCAGGTGGGCCTGCAAATGTCCCGCGCCGAGTTCTGTGAGCTGTTCGGATGGTCCTTTGCGAAGTACCGCAAAGTGGCCTATCGCGCGCGCGTGCGCCTGCGCCATCTGAGTGCGACCTATGACGAACGCAAGCTTGCTGGCGAGCAACCTGTGAGGAATCCACCCCCCACTCACAGGTTGGTCCCAGGGGGCGCTGAAGGCAGCCGACTGAAGGTCGGTCAGCAGCCAAGGGAACTCGGCGACCCCCAACCACGCGACGGCGGTCGGGGGCCTGCTGGCTCCCCGCTTAGGCCCTCGGCCGTCGAAGCGCAACACGCGGAGGAGGCGGCGGCATGAGGCGCGGGCGCGTGGTGCATCGGGTTTATGCCGAGGAGGAGGAGCAGCGGCCGCTGGAGCTCAGCGATCCTCCGCGGGCGCCATTCACATGGCCCTTTTCACAGCGCTCACGGGTTGTGGCAGTGGCGCTGCTGGGTGCGGTAGTAGCGTTTTTTGCCGCGCATGCGCTCCATGCCGCGCAGCGGCCGGCGGTGGGCGCGCATCTCGTTGCTCCGGTGAGCCCCAGCCCCGTTTTGGTCGCGCGGCCGTCGCGGCGAGAGAGCGCGTCTCCTAGGGCGCGAAGGGTGCATAAGAAGAGTGCACTGACGTTATTGACGACGAAGCGCCAAGTCATCGCACCCTCAAGCGCATCGACCGCGCCGGAGGCGGAGGTGGGCTCGGCCGCGAGCGAGTTCGCCTTCGAGCGATAGGTGAATGCACGAGCGTCCGAAAAGTCGCGGCCGTGCACGGGTGGTTGTTTTAACCCGGCCCATGTGGCGGTTGAAAATGACCCGCGCGGCGCCTCGTCGGATGTTGCAAGCAGTGGCGATTGTGGGTCTGCTGGTGGGTATCCAGCTCGCGCGGACTTTGCCGCGGCACAGCCATTCTCGCGCATTACCCCCGACAGCAGAGGAGTCAAAAAGATGACAGTGAAGTCCAGGTTCGCCAAGCGTGTGAAATCCAGCCCGGCCGTATTGGCCGTCGTGATGCTTGGTTGCATTTTTGTTGCAAGCGCTAATCCACCGATGACCTTCGCGGCGGTTGGTGCGCCGCGGGCCGGGACTACCGCAACAGCGGGCGAAGGCGGTAGCTCGCTGGAAGCCGCGGCGAGCAAAGCGGGCGACATGGGGCGCAAGGTGGCGATGAGCCTGATCGGCTTGGCGCTGGCGGTGGCAGGAGTGGTGCTGGTTTTCCGTCGCGACTTCAAGAAGGTCGCGGGCGTGCTGGTGGTGGGATTGCTGGCGATCCTGTTGGCCACACCGGCGGGCGTGAGCGTGCTGCAGAACACTGTGACCTCGCTATTCGGCTCGGCTTGATGTCGATCGAGATCCGCTCGTTTCGCAGTGTGTTCGATGTGGAACGGCGTATCTACCGGGTGGATAGTGTGCGTCTTAATCCTGCCGGTGTGCCGCTGCGCGGGGTGGGGTATTTCGTGCTGCTTGCGCTGGCGGCGTTGTCACTGGCAGCGCTGCCGCTGCTGGGCCCGCTCGCGCGCGTGTTGCCCTGGTACCTGTGCGATCTGGCGCTGCCGGCGGGTGGCGCTGCGTTGCTGACAGTGGTGCGCGTCGATGCCCGGCCCTTCCACACTGCGGCATGGGCGCTCGCGCGCTATCTCGTGGGGCCGAGCCGCATACAAGGCGGCGATCCCTCGGCCCCGATGCTGCCCGCGCGCTGGCGACCGCGAGAGATAGTGGTGCTCGCGGACGGTTCGCAGTCCAAGCTGCGGCGGGTGCTCTGCGTCGGCCCGGCTGAGGTGCGGGTCTTGGTAGCTCATGAGCGCGTGCAATGGCGCAATGGTTCCGTGCGCAAGCTGCTGCGGCGGGAGCGGATAGCGGTGCGTGAATTGTCTGGCCGCCGCCCTGCGCGTCGTATGCAAGGGATTGAGCTGCCTGCAGGTGCGCGGCTGCGGGTGCGGTGACTGGTTGCGCCCGCCGCTGTGCTTTGTCTACGGCAACTGTGTTTTTGCGGGCGGCCTCCTGGATGACGCATGGGCGGCATTTGTGGTGAGCCCCGACTCCTATGACTGTTTGCCCCAAGAGGAGAAGCGCGTGCGCTTTCAGGCGCTCTTGGGCGCGCTCGGGGGCGTGCAGGCGGATATCCAGATTTTGCGCGTCAGCGAAGGCTGGGACGTGCAGCGTTACGCGCGCGAGCTTGAGCACGATTCGCACTCGCCCGCGCTGGAGCGCTACAAGCAGGAGCATCGCCGGCGCCTGCGCGAGATCGGCGCCGCACGGCCGCTGGTGTTTGTCCTGGTGAGCTTGCGTGAGCCGCAGCGCGACATCGCGGGCTTTCTCGCGCGCGCCGGGGAGCAGCACCCGCGCGAGTGGTTGGCGGAGTTGCGCCGCGCTTTATCGACGTCGACGCGCGCTCGGCGCATGCTCAGCGTGGCGGACTTGGAGCGGGTGCAAATGCGTGCCGAGCGAGCGCGTGCGCATCTGGCCGACTATCTGCCGGTTCTGCCCGCGCGCGCGGTGCAGCTGCAGTGGCTGATCCGCCGCGTCTACTGCAGAGGGCTGGGTGAGCCGTTGGTCGAGGGACTGCACGAGCCACGCGCGCTGGTGTTCAAGCGCCATGACACAGCGGTCATAGCGCCGCTGGAGGGAGATGTGCTGCGCTGGATGGACAGCGTCATAGAGCACCACGGCAGGGCACTGCGCGTAGAGTCAGAGCTGGGCGTGAGCTGGCAGGCCCAGCTGGTGGCCGGGGCGCTGCCTGAACAGGCGAGCTTCCCAAGCGCACAGGTGGAGCTGATGTGCGCGCCGCTGGAAAGCCTGCCGTTCGCGGTGGATCTCTCGCTGAACGCGCGCTTTCTGCCCAATGAGCTGGCTTTGCGGATCGCCCGCCGTCGTATCCAGGACGCCGATCAGATCGCAAGCGCGGAGTCCGACGGCGAGCAGGGCGTGTCCGACCTCGCTCAGCGACGCACGCGCGCAGCCCGCGATCTGTTGGGCCACTTGCAGTCTTCCAGTCATCCGCCCCTGCTGCGAGCCACGCTGGCGGTGGCGATCGGCGCTGCCGATCGCGAGCAGCTGGAGCAACGCGTGCAGGCGTGTCGGCGCGCCTATGGCGAGATCCGCCTGCATCGCCCTTTGGGCGGACAGCTGCAGCTGTTCTGGCAGCACTTCCCCGGACAGCGCACGCGCATTGCGGGCTACGACGACACGCTCACCCCCGAGCAGGTTGCGGCGATGATGCCCACGGCTGGCCACGTGGCAGGCTCGCGGCGCGGCTTCTATCTGGGCCACACGCTCTCGGGCTCGCGGCGCCCAGTGCTGTTCAACCTGCGCGAGGGCTCTGAGAGCGATCGCAACACGGCGATCCTCAGCGTGGGCGCGCTGGGCTCCGGCAAGACGACGCTCGATCAGAAGCTCAAGTACGAGGCGTTCCTGCTGGGCGCGCGCGTGGTGGACTGCGACCCTAAGGGCGATCACCGCTTTCACCTGCTGGAAGAGGTGGCGCCGCATGTGCAGCAGATCGTGCTGCGGCCCGACCCGGCTTTGCGCGGTGTGCTTGACCCATTGCGCGTAGCTCCTGAGCATTTGCGCCACGAGGCGGCGGTGTCGTTCCTGTGCGATCTCCTTCCCGGACGCCGCGAGGCCGGCTGGGAGACGGCGATCGGTGGGGCGGTCGACCGCGTGCTGAGCAGCGCGCGCGTACCCACCTGCGGCGAGGTTCTCAAGGCGTTAGAGGATGGCGAGGGCATCGATGCGCAGGTGGCCAAGGCGCTCGCCGTGTATGCCCGCTCCGGGTTGACGCAACTGGGCTTCGCCGCTGTCGAGGCGCAACCGGCGCCTGTCGGCGACAGCCAGGTGATCTATCTGCCGATCCGCGACCTGCCGGGTCCCGAGCCGGGGGTCAAGCGTGCGGAGTACTCGCAAGCCGAGCGCGTAGGGGAGCAGATGGTGCGCTTGATCGCGATGTTCGCAATGCGCCTTTTGGGCGCCGAGCGCGAGCGCCTGAAGGTGTTCTCCTTCGATGAGGGTTGGCGTCTACTGGGCGATCCGGTGGGACGCACGCTGCTGGCCTCGCTGCAACGCATGGGCCGCTCGGAGCTGGCGGTGCCGATCGTCAGCACCCAGCTCCTGACCGATGCCTTGGTGGGCGAACGGGCCTCGCTTGAGAACCTGCTGGGTGCGACCTTCGTTTTCGGCATGCGCTCGCGGGAGGAGGCCGCGCGGGCGTTGGCGCTGCTCGGCCTGGACCCCGAGGATCGTGCGCTGCGCGCGAGGTTGCTGGACTTTGAGCAGGGACGCTGTCTGTTCCGCGATCACCGTGGACGGGTGGAGGCCGTGCAGGTGGACGTGGTGGTGCCGGCGCTGCTGCGGGCCTTTTCGAGCACGCCGGAGCCAGGCGCTTGATGAGGAGGTTGGCTTGTGTCGCGTGGGCCGCGTTGATCGCGGCGGGCGCCTTCGGTTGCGGCGTTGCCGGCGCATCTGCCAGAGCGCCGCGTGCGCCATCGGGACCTCCACTCAACACGGAATCCTTCGATGAAGAAGCCTCTCCCGGCGCGGGCGACCCGCTTGTGGACAATGGCCTGGGCAGTCCGATGTGCCAGGCAAGCACCGCAAGCCTCTCCGGTCAGGTGCTTGAGAATTGCCGTACCTCGGGCTGGGTAGCCGCGGGTGCGCCCACGTCTAACTACGCCTTCGACCTGCACGCCAACGGAGGGCCGCTTGGCGTGGACGCGCAAGGGCTGTTCCAGCAGTACCTGCTTGCTCCGGTGTGGATGGGGCTCGTGTGGATCGTGCACGCACTGCTGTCGATGCTCGAATGGTCCTACACGATTGATCTTCTCGATGGCCCCGCGCCGAGCGGACCCAATTACCCCGCTGGTGGTCTCGGCCGTGGACTGCGCGAAACCCAGGCGGTCTTCACGCAGCCTTGGCTGGTGCTGGTCCTGGCTGTTGCTTCGGTGTTGGCTGCTTACCACGGGCTGGTGCGTCGTCAGGTTGCTCAGACCGTCGGGCAGGTGCTTTCGATGACGATGATGATGGTGGGCGGCTTGTGGGTGATCGCCAACCCCATCGCCACGGTGGGGGCGCTGAGCAGCCTGACCAATCAGGCCAGCCTCGGGGCGCTGGGGGCCTTCGCGCAAGGCAGCCCCGCCGCCGGGGCGCGGACGTTGAGCGACGGTATGCGCGAGGTGTTTGCCAGCGGCATCGGCGACCCCTGGTGCTACCTGGAGTTCGGCGATGTGCAGTGGTGCCGCGACCCGGCCCAGCTGGATCCGCGGCTGCGCACCGCCGCGCTGCGCTTGGCCGTGGGTGAGCAGGGTCTGGTGGGCTGCAAACTGAACAGCGGCCTGTTCACGAGTTGCGCAGCGCCGGGCAGTCCGCAGGCACGCGACTATCAGCGCAGCGCTGAGCTGCTGCGCGACGCGCGCACCAACGGCGAGCTGTTCTTGGCGCTGCCGGCCAACGGCAGAGCCCGCGACTCGACGGCATCCACCAGCGGCCTGCTGAGCATTCTCTGTGGGGATTCTGAAATCGGCAAGTGTCGTGGTCCGACCGCGCCTCAGGCCGAATTTCGCGGTGCTGGTGCGACCAATCAGCGTGCCGCCGGGCTGCTGCTGATCGTAGTCGGGGCGGCGGGAATGGTGGCGCTGCTGGGCTTCCTCGTGCTGCGCTTGCTGGCGGCCGCGTTGATGAGCCTCTTCCTGCTGCTGCTTGCGCCGGCAGCCGTGCTTGCCCCCGCACTGGGCGATGGTGGCAGGGCGGCATTTCGCTCCTGGGGCATGCGGCTGCTGGGGGCGGTTGTGGCGAAGCTCATGTATTCGCTGCTGCTGGGCGCGATGTTGGCGATGGTGCAAATCCTCTCGATCCTGAAGGGGGTGGGGTGGTGGCCGCAGTGGCTGTTGATATGCGCCACCTGGTGGGGTGGCTTTCACTATCGCCGGCACGCGCTGGGGGTCTTTGAAGGAAGGCGTCTCAAACGCGAGGAGCATTGATGGGCGCGGCGTCGAGGTCCACTGCGCCGGCGCTGGCTGCGGGTATGGGAACGCTGGCGCTTGCATGCGGGATGCTGGCGACGCTTGGGCTGGGGCTCATGGCGCTCGCCGCGGTGCATGGCGCACAGGCTGGATTTGTCGAGCAGAGCAGCTCAGGGTCCGCTGTCGCTGCGCAGCAGCAGATCCCTGCCGCGTATCTGCGCTTCTACCGGCAGGCGGCGGGGCGCTACGGCCTGGATTGGGCGATCTTGGCGGGAATTGGGAAGGTCGAGTGCGATCACGGACGCGACAGCGATCCGGCATGTACACGTGAGGGCGCCGTCAACTCGGCCGGAGCGGGCGGGCCGATGCAATTCCTTGCCTCTACCTGGGCCAGGTATGGGGTGGACGGCAACGGCGACGGTCGTGTCGACCGTTGGGACCCCGTCGATGCGATCTTCGCCGCGGCCCGCTATCTGCGCGCCGCGGGGGCGCCTGGCGATTACCGCCGGGCGATCTTCGCTTACAACCACGCCGGCTGGTACGTGCATGAGGTCGAACGCTGGGCTGCTGTCTACCGGCGAGGCGACGCCGGGGCGAGCGGTCCCTGGGCGAGCGGTGCCTGGGCGAGCGACGTCGGGGCGAGCGGTGCCGGGGCCGACGGTCCTGAGGCGAGCGTTGCCGGTGAGCGGGCGATGCTCTCGGCGAGCGACGGGCACCTCGCGCTGATCCCCGCAGCGGCGCCGGCGGTGGTGCAGGCGATGGTGGTGGCCGGCAACGAGCTACAGGGGCTTCCCTACGGAACCGCCGGGCACCCCGATCCACGCGGGGCGCCAAGCGAGGACTGCTCAAGCAGTCTCAACTACGTCCTCTACCGCTCAGGCGTGCGCTCGATCGCGGAAATCGTGCACCAGAACCCACTGGCGCAGGACTACCTCAGCTGGGGTCTGCCAGGACCAGGCCGTTGGGTGAGCATCTATGCGACTGCGAGCCCTAGCGATCACGTCTTCGTGGTGATCGCGGGACTGCGTCTGGATACCAGCCATCGCGGCACCGACGTGGGTCCCAACCGTGACGAAGACGGCCCGCGCTGGCGCATCCTCGACCACATCCCGACCTGGGCGCACTGGTCGGTGCGCCACCCGCCTGGGTTATAGAGTGACAGGCGTGTCCGCACGCAAGGTCGAGCATCTGCTTATCGGTGGGGGCCTGGCGAGCGCCAACTGTGCGCGCTGGCTGCGCGAGTCAGGCGCTGAAGGCGAGATCGTGCTGGTGGGCCGCGAGCCCGACCCTCCCTACAACCGCCCGCCTTGCTCCAAGGGTTACCTGCGCGGCGAGGAAAGCCGCGAGGACACCTGGTTTCGTCCGCAAGAGTGGTGGCAGCAGCAGCAGATCGACCTGCGCACGCGCACCAGCGTGATGAAGCTGGATACGGCGAGCAAGCAGGCGACGCTCTCCGACAAGGAGGTCATCGCCTATGACACCGCGCTGCTCGCCACCGGCGCCAATGTGCGGCGCTTGAACGTCGAAGGCTGTGAGCTTGAAGGCATCCACTATCTGCGCGCGTTGGGTAACTCCGATGCGATCCGCGCCGAGGCGGGCAAGCGCGTGGTGTTGATCGGCGGCTCCTACATCGGCTGTGAGGTGGCGGCCTCGTTGACCAAGCTCGGCAGCTCGTGCGAGATCGTGATGCAGGAGGCGGTGACGCTGGAGCGCGGTTTCGGCGCGCAGGCGGGGCGTTTCTTTCAGGAGCGTCTGGAGGAGCACGGCGTCAAGGTGCATGGCCAGGACGAGCTGGAGCGCTTTGAGGGGACCGACGGGCGCGTAAGCACCGTCGTCACCAAGGCCGGCCTGCGCCTGCCCGCCGATGCCGTGGTGATCGGCGCCGGGGTCACACCTGAGACAACCTTGGCGCGCGGTGCAGGCCTGGAGCTCGACAGCGAGCGCGGTGGAGTGCTGTGCGACAGCCAGCTGCACACATCTGCGCCTGGGGTCTGGGCGGCCGGCGACATTGCCTCCTATGACAGCGTCGTGCACGGAGAGCGGCTGCGCGTCGAGCACTGGGATGTGGCCTTCAATCAGGGCAAGACGGCTGCGCTGAACATGCGTGGGCAGAACAAGCCACACGACGTGGTTCCTTATTTTTTCTCCGACCTTGCCGACTGGGCCTCGCTTGAGTATGTCGGGCCCGCGCGCGGTTGGGATGAGGAGATCGTGCGCGGCTCGCTTGCGGATGGCAATTTCTCCTTGTGGTACCTCAAGCAAGGTCGCGTATTGGCTGCGCTGTCTGTGGAGCGCTCGGAGGACCTCGACCACGCGCGCGAGCTGATCGCCGTGGGCAAGGCGCTCGGTGATGAGCGCCATGTTCTGGGGGACATCAACTCTGAGCTCCAGACCCTCAGCGCCTGAGGGCGATAGGATCTCGCTCTATCCGAAAAGGTCGGTGGTTAAGGGAAGCCGGTGAGACTCCGGCGCGGACCCGCCACTGTGACCGGGGATGCCCATCGCGGCGCGCTTGATAGTCAGTTCAAGCGAGCAGCCACCGTTGCGCCACCGGCGAGACGGGAAGGCGCGGCAGGGTTGGCCCGGGAGTCAGGAGACCTGCCTCCGACCAAAAAGCCCGCAAGCCCTCGTGGAAAGGGGTGGCTCAATGCTCCCAAGCCGTATCAGCTCACGTTCCCGGTCGTCGCTCTTCGCCGTGCTGTTATCGCTCTGCGCCGCGCTGGCCTTGGCCACGGCCGCGCTTGCGGCCGGTCCGGCAAGCGTGAGCGTCGAGGTGGAGGGTTTGTCTGAAACCAAGCTTGCGCTGAGCCACGTCACCACCACGACTGCGGCGGTGACGAAGGACGGCGAACACTCTTGCAGTGGCACCTCTGCCTTGGGCGCGCTTGAGCTCGCCACGGCTGGTAACTGGAGCGGCCCTTGGAGCAGCAGCTTTAACCAGTACGAAATCTATTCGATCATGGGTGAGACCCACCAGTTCGAAGCTGAATCCAAGGCTAACTACTACTGGTCTTTCTGGCTTAACTACAAGGAAGCCAGCACTGGTGCGTGCGAAGCAGAGTTGCAGTCGGGTGATCGTGTGCTGTTCTTCCCCGCCTGTTTCGGGGAAGCCTGTCCGCCTTCGCCCACTCCCTTGGCAATTGAAGCGCCGAGCAGCGCCAACGCGGGCGAAGCGGTCGCGGTAACGGTGAATCAGTACAACTCCGAAGGCGTGGCCGCCCCCGCGGCGGGCGCCAATATCGCCGGCGGCGGCGTCAGCGCGAGCACCGATTCCCAAGGTCACGCAACGATGAGATTCTCCGGCGATGGCACCTACATGCTGCACGCCACCGGCTCAAGCGAAGGCCCCGCGGCCGTGCGCAGCGAGACTTCGATCTGCATACACGAAGGTAACGACGGCACCTGCGGCACAGCCGCCCCCAGCAACGCCGCACCGGCGCAGACCTCTGTGAGCACCAGCCATCCCTACACGGGAGCCTTTGCGCTGGTGGCTCACTCCACGGCGGTCAGCGAAGGCCACGTGTACTCGCGCGCGCACGCGCCCAGGCTGCTGAGCGGCAATGTCATCGCGCATAGCGATGTGACCTCGATCAGTCTTGAGCTGCGTCGCAGCTTCAAGGGACGTTGCTCTGCTTATGACGCCACGCGTGAGCGTTTCCTCAAGGCGCGCTGTGGAACGGGGACTGCCTTCAAGGTGGCCAGCGGTGGCACCAGCTTCTCCTATCTGCTGCCTGCCAAGCTGGCGCCCGGACGCTACGTGCTGGACATCAGCAGCACCGACGCGGCGGGCAACCACGCGGCGCTGGCCCGCGGCAGCACGCGGACCGTCTTCTATGTCCGCTAGTCCCACCCGAGCACGGCGGGTTCTATATGACTCGCTGCTGCTCCTCACCGCGGCCGGCCTGCTGGCCGGCTGCGGTCTGGGCGCAGGCAAGGCGCCCGCGGGAGTGAATCTGACGGTATCCAGTGACTTCGGTGCCAACACCTTGCGCCAGTCGAGCGCCGCGCATGTGCAGGGGAGCGAAACGGCCATGAGCTTGCTGATGCGCAATGAGAATGTGACCACCCGTTTTGGCGGCGGTTTCGTGCAGAGCATCGCCGGCCATGCCGGTGGGCAGCGGCAGGGACAGCCGATCGACTGGTTCTATTACGTCAACGGCATCGAAGCCAGCAAGGGAGCGGCGGATACGGTGGTGCACGCCGGTGACCGCATCTGGTGGGATCTGCACGACTGGAGCCAGACCGATTACATCCCCGCCGTCGTGGGCTCCTTCCCTGAGCCTTTTCTGCACGGCACGGCAGGCAAACGACTGCCGGTGCGCATCGAGTGCGCCGAAGTGCAGGGGGCTGCCTGCCGTACCGTCACCTCACGCCTGCGCGCGCTGGGTGTGCCCGCGGCCATCTCCACGGTGGTGCCTGGGGACGCACCCGACACCTTGCGTGTGCTCGTGGGTCCGTGGCCGGCCATCGCGCGCGACCCGGCCGCTCAGAACATCGCGCGGGGCCCTGGGGCAAGCGGGGTCTACGTGCACATCGCCGCCAATGGCAGCACGCTCACTCTGCTCGATGCCGCCGGACACAGCGTGCGCACGCTCACCGCGGGCGCCGGTCTGATCGCCGCCACGCGTTATTCCGAAGGCGGCCCCGTGTGGGTCATCACCGGCACCGATCTCGCGGGCGCCACCACCGCGGCCAATGGCTTTGAGCAGAGCACCTTGCGCAATCGCTTCGCCGTAGCCTTCGCTGCGCCGGGCGTGGCCTTGGCGGTGCCACAGCCGAGCTCATGAATCGAGCGCTCTTCTACCGCCGCCTGCCCAGCCCGCTGCATGCGGCCCGTGCCGGGGTGGGTGCGCTGTGGGCAACGGCGCTGGTCGCGGCTGCGCTGTTGCTCTACCACCCGCTGGTGCTCCTCGCCTTGGGTCTTGCGCTGCTTGGCGCCGCTGCCGGCGCAGGCGTGGGCGGAGATCTGAGGCGCACGCTGCGTACGGCCTTGATCGTGGCTCTGCCGATTGTGCTCATCAACGTGCTGGTCACGCGCGAGGGGTTGACGGTGTTTGCCCGCCTGGGCGATCTCGGGCCGTTCGGACAGGGCGACCTGACAGTGGAGGCGCTGGTGTACGGCGCGGTGATCGCCTTGAAGGTGACGGTGCTGATCCTGGTGAGCACGCTTGCCAGTCTTGCTGTCGATCCCGACGAGCTGTTGCGCTTGCTGCGCCGCTTCTCATTCCGCTCGGCGCTGACAGCGTCGCTGGCGACGCGCATGGTGCCGCTGCTGGCAGCTGACGCGCAGCGATTGGCCGAGGCACAGCGCACCCGTCCCGCCGGAACGGCGCGGGGCGGCAACGCGCGCGGGGTGCGTGGCTGTGTGGCTCCGCGCGGGGTGCGCGGCAGTGGGTCTGCGCGCGGAGTGCGCGGCCGCGTGGCTCTGTTCGCGGCCGTGCTCGGGGGCTCGCTAGACCGCGCGATGGACGTGGCCGCCACGCTTGAGCTGCGCGGCTTTGCCGCCGCCTCCGGCACTCGCCGGCGGACGGGAGGTATGGCCCGGCCATGGTCGCGTCACGATCTGGCGTTCTGCGCGTCGGCCATTGCTGTCCTGGCCTTGGCGCTCGCTGGGCGTCTCACGGGGGCGGCCGCATTCGATGCCTATCCTCAGCTGCACATGCACGTCGACGTAGGCACGCTTGTGCTGTGCGTGGCATTGCCGCTGGCGATCCTGTTGCCCATGTGCGACCGGCGGGGGATCGAGCCATGAGCGTGCTCGCCTTCGCGGACGTCACCTATCGCTACCCCGCGGCGCAGGCCCCCGCGCTCGCGGGCGTGAGCCTTGAGATAGCTCCGGGTGAGATGTGTCTGCTCGCGGGACTCTCCGGTCACGGCAAGTCAACGCTGCTGCGCGCCGCCTGTGGATTGGCGCCGCATTTCCATGGCGGCCAGTTCGCGGGGCGCGTGACGATCTGCGGCCTTGACACGCGCGAGCACGGCCCCGCGGCGCTTGGCGGTGTGGCGGGGGTGCTTTTTCAGGACCCCGAGACACAGCTTGTGATGAACTCGGTGCGCGCTGAGCTGGCGCTGGCGCTTGAAAGCCGCGGATACAGTCCGGCCGAGGTCGCCCGGGGGGTGGAGGAGGTGGCGCTGGCGCTTGGCGTCGATCATCTGCTTGAGCGCTCCACGCACGAGCTCTCGGGTGGTGAGAAGCAGCGCGTAGCGCTTGGCGCGGCGCTGGCAGGTCGACCGAAGGTCGTGTTGCTTGACGAGCCGACCTCCCAGCTTGACCCGGTTGCCGCGGATGAGCTGATCGGTCTCCTGTGGCGACTCAACCAGGAGTGGGAGACCACGATCGTGCTGGCCGAGCACCGTCTGGAGCGCTGCCTTGCGGTAGCCGATCGCGTGCTCGCTCTGCACGACGGACGTCTCGCTCACGATGGCTCACCGGGCTCATTCTTGGAGTGGTCGGCAAGTCACGCGGCTGCGCTGCAGACGCCGGGCGCCAAGCTGTTCTCGCTCGCGGGTCTTGCTCCGCCGCCGGTGGGGGTCAAGCAGGCGCGGGCTACCTTGCGTCGCCATGGGCTGCTTCCGCCGGAGCCGGCTCCGGGGCAGGCTCCGGTGCCGCCGGCGAGGCTGACTTCTGGGCAGGCTCCTGGGCTGACTCGTGGGCAGGCTCCCGCACCGGCTCCCGCGTCCGTCCGCGCCAGGCGTTGGCACAGACCGACCGCGCCGGCCGCGGCCCTTCAGATGCGCGGGGTCTGGCACGAGCTGCGCAATGGCCCGGCGATCCTGCGTGGAGTCAACCTCGCGTTGGCACCGGGGGAGAGCGTCGCGCTGATGGGCCGCAACGGCGCAGGCAAGTCGACGCTGCTGCGCCACGCCGCAGGTCTTCTACAGCCCACCAGGGGACGCATCGAATGCACCAGGATCGCCCTGCTATTGCAGAATCCCGGCGATTATTTCCTGCACGAGCACGTCCGCGATGAGCTCTCAGAGGCGGCGCTGCTAGCCGCCGGGCTGGCGGGCATGGCTGAGCGCAACCCCCGTGACCTGTCCGGCGGTGAGCGCCAGCGCCTGGCTTTGGCGATCGTAACCGGCGACGGCGAGCCGCCCGCGGTGGTTGCGCTCGATGAGCCCACGCGCGGAATGGACCGCGAGGCCAAGGCGGTGCTGGCGGCTGAGCTGCGCCGGCGAGCCCAAGAGGGTCAGGCGGTGCTGGTGGCAACACACGATCCTGAGTTCGCCTGCGCCTGCGCGGAGCGGGTGGTGCTGCTCGCCGATGGGCGGGTGATCGCCGACGGCCCCGCGACCGAGCTGCTGGCCGGAGGCTGGTATTTCGCAACCGAGACCGCGCGCATCCTCGGCGGAGCCGGCGGTGCGCTGGCGCCCGAGCAGGGGGCGGCGCTGCTGAGCAGTTATCAGCGACCTGCCCTCAAAGTCCCAGCGGGTATCTACGGATGAGCTGGCCGCTCGCCAGCTTTGCGCTTGTCGGCGCTGTGCTGGGATTGGGCTGGCTCGCCTATGAGCGCAGGCGGCCTTCGGCGCGCATGTTGGCGGTCGTGGCAACGCTCGCGGCAATGGCGGCGCTTGGGCGCGATGCGTTCGTGGCATTGCCCGAGGTCAAGCCGATCACGGCGATGACGCTGGTGGTGGGTTACGCGCTCGGCCCTCTGCCCGGCTTCACGGTTGGCGCGTTGGGGATGCTGGCTTCCAACATCATGCTCGGTCAGGGTCCTTATACCCCTTGGCAGATGGCGGCCTGGGGCCTGGTGGGGCTTGCCGGCGCGGCCCTTGGTGCGCTCAGCCGACGTAGGCTGGGGCGCGTAGGGTTGGCGCTGGCCTGCATGGTCGCGGCCCTGGCAGCCAAGGAGATCATGAACATCTACACCTGGACGATCGGCGCCAGCCACACCCCCGCGGCGCTGCTTGCCACGGCCGGCGCGGCGCTTCCCTTCGACGTCGTCGATGCTGTCGCGAGCCTGCTGTTCGGCCTTGCCTTCGCGCCTGAGCTGGCGCGCCTGCTCGAACGTATGCGCACGCGCATGGATGTGCGTTGGGAGCCGATCGTCGCGGCCGGCTTGGCGGTGCTCCTGGTGGCCGGCTATGCCCCGGCGCGCTCCCAAGCCGCCCCACCGATCAACCGCGAGGTCGCTTATCTCACGGCCGCGCAGAACGCCGATGGCGGCTTCGGCGGCGCGCGCGGGCAGGCCAGCACGGAGCTGTATTCCGCGTGGGCGGCGATCGGCTTGGCCGCGGCCGGTCATCGCCCCCAGAGTTTGATCCGTCGCGGCCACTCAGTCCTCGATGCGCTGCGCGCGCAGGCGGCCACGCTCCAGGGGCCCGGCGATATGGAGCGCACGATTCTGGCGCTGCACGCCTGCGGGGTCTCCGCAAGCTCGCTGGGTGGGCGCAATCTCGTGGCGGAACTGGTGCGCTTTCGCGCCAGCGATGGCTCCTTCGAGCACCTCGTCAACATCAGCACCTTCGCGGTGCTTGCCCTGCGTGCGCTTGGGCACTCTACCCACGACCCCACCGTGCGCGGCGCCGCCGGCTGGTTGGCGCGCCAGCAGAACAGCGATGGCGGCTTCAGCTTCGCCGCGCGCGGGGCTCTGAGCGATGTCGATGACACCGCTGCCGCGATGCAGGGCCTGGTTGCCGCCGGGCAGCGCTCAAGCCCTGTGGTCGCGCGCGCGGCGGGCTTCCTGCTCGCGGTGCAGAACCCCGACGGCGGTTATCCCCAGCAGCGCGGCAGCAGCTCCAACGCGCAGTCCACGTCGTGGGCCATTCAGGGTCTTATCGCCGCGGGGCGCAGCGTGAATAGCGTGCGCCGCCGGGGCGGGCGCTCGCCGCTTGAATATCTGCAAAGCCTGATCGCCCCCGACGGCAGTGTGCGCTATTCGCCCACCAGCGCGCAGACGCCGGTGTGGGTGACGGCGCAGGCGCTGACCGCGCTCGCGGGCCGGTCGTTCCCGATTCGCCCCGTGGGATGACTGGCCCGCGGCCCCGCGGCCCCGCGGCCCCGCGGCTCCGCGGCCCCGCGAGGACGCGCAATAGATCTTCAGCAGCGCTTTAGCCACCTTCCTACCCTGTATGTATGTCTGCAGCGGCCCAACGCTCTCGCGCGCCCATAAGTGGGGCGAGCAGACCCGTCGAGAAGTCGAGCGTCGCAGCGCCGCTGGCCATTGCCACGCTCTGCCTGGCGGGCCTGGCCGCGACGTGGGTGGTGGCGGCGCTCGTGCCGATCACCCACGCACACGACGCATCCGCGCTGTATGACTTCACGCGCCTGGGCCGCCCGCGCGTGGATCTGCTGGCCAATCACATTCTGGCCCTGCTTGAACCGGGTCGCTACACCTTGTGGGCGCTGATCCTGGTGGGCGTCGCCCTTGTGCGCCGACGTGTGCGTCTGGCGCTGGCGCTCGTGCTGGTGCTGCCGCTGGCGCCGCTCAGCGCGGACCTGCTCAAGCCGCTGCTTGCCCACCCGCACGCCTACTCGGGCATCAAGGACATCAACCCCGCATCGTGGCCCAGTGGTCACGCCACCGCCGCCGCGACGCTCGCGCTGTGCGCGGTGCTCGTCGCGCCCTATGCGGTGCGCCCGATTGTGGTGGCGCTGGGTACCGCCTTTGCCTTTGGCGTCGGCGTCTCGCTGCTGATCCTCGCCTGGCACATGCCCAGTGACGTCTTCGGCGGCTATCTGCTGGCTGGCCTATGGGTCTCGCTGGCCGTCGCCATCCTGCGCGCAACCGAGCCGCGCCGACCCTCCGCATCCACGCGGCGTGGGGAGCTAGCCGGTCGGGGACGAGGTGGAGCTTCCGCGCGGCGGGTCGGCGCCGTGCGCGCCGGGCTCCCACAGTGACTCATCCTGCTCGTTGACGGCGCGACTTAGGATGAACAGCAGGTCCGACAGGCGGTTCAGGTAGCGCACCACCTCGGCGGTGCCTTCGTCCTCAATGGCTAATGCGCGTCGCTCGGCGCGGCGGCAGACGGTGCGGCAGACATGCAGGTGCGCCGCTGCCGCATTGCCGCCGGGGATGACAAACGAGCGCAGCGGCTCAAGGCCGGCATTGACCTCATCGCAGGCTCCCTCAAGCCACTCCGTATAGGCGGCTGAGATCCGCAGTCGGGGACGCGGCTGGCCGCTCTCACCCTCGCCGGCGGAGGGCACGCTGAGGTCTGCGCCCACATCCAGCAGATCGTTCTGCACGCGGCGCAGCCAGCCGGCGAAGCGTGCGGGCAGACCGCTCTGCACGAGGGCCACGCCGATGACCGCGTTCAGCTCATCCACCGTGCCGTAGGCCTCCACGCGCGGATGCAGCTTGGAGACACGGCTCATATCGCCGAGATGCGTCTCGCCGGCGTCGCCGAGCTTCGTGTAGATGCGTGTCAGGTTTACGGTCATCTCGGACCCCGACTGCTGATGGTAGTGGTCGGGATGGGTCGGGATGGCGGTCGTCGGGACGATCGGATAGGTTCCCGGCCTTCATATGCGGGTAGGCGTTCCCAAGGAGACCGCCCCGGGAGAGCACCGTGTGGCGCTCGTTCCGGAGGTGGTGGGCAAGCTAAAGGCCAAAGGCCTCGACGTGGTCGTGCAGAGTGGCGCGGGCGCGGATGCGCTGCTGCCCGATGCCGCATTCGTGGATGCCGGCGCGCAGATGAGCGCCGATGCCAAAGAGGTGTGGGGCGCGGACATCGTCGTGAAGATCGCGCCGCCTACGCCCGAGGAGATATCTCAGCTTGGCGCGGGCTCGATCCTGATCGGTTTTCTCGCCCCTCTGACCAGCCCGCGGACGACAAGCGCGCTGGCGCAGGCCAAGGCCACGGCGTTTGCCATGGAGGCGATCCCGCGCATCTCCCGCGCCCAGTCGATGGACGCGCTGTCCTCGCAGAGCAACGTCGCCGGCTACAAGGCCGCCCTCCTGGGCGCCGAGAACATGGGGCGCTTCTACCCGATGCTGATGACCGCCGCGGGCACGATCCCGCCAGCCAAGGTGCTCGTGCTGGGCGCCGGCGTCGCGGGCTTGCAGGCCTTGGCGACCGCCAAGCGCCTTGGCGCACGCACCACCGGCTATGACGTGCGCCCCGAGGTGGCAGAACAGGTGCAGTCCCTGGGCGCCATGTGGCTTGACCTGGGCCTTGAGGCCTCGGGCGAGGGCGGCTATGCGCGCGAGCTCACCGAGGAGGAGCGCGCGCAGCAGCAGCAGGCGCTGACCGACGCCATCAAGGGCTTTGATGTGGTCATCACCACCGCGCTTGTGCCGGGGCGTCCCGCTCCCAAGCTGGTCACCAAAGAGGCCGTCGAAGGTATGAAGCCCGGCTCGGTGATCGTCGATCTCGCCGGCGAGGCTGGCGGCAACTGCGAGCTGACCGAGCCCGGTGAGACGGTCGTGCGCCATGACGTCAAGATCGTCTCGCCTTTGAACCTGCCCGCCACGATGCCCGAGCACTCCTCGCAGCTGTTCGCGCGCAATGTGCTGGCCTTGCTCGATCTGTTCGTGGGCGAGGACGGCGCGCTGAAGCTCGACTTCGAGGATGAGATCGTCGCCGGGGCCTGTGTGGTGCGCGAGGGCGAGATCGTGCATCCGGGAGCCAAGACGGCCGTTGAGGCCAAGGTCTGAGAAGGAGCGCCTGACACCATGATCCTGGCAAGCGTCCTCACCACCAACCTCGCGATCCTCGTGCTCGCGGGCTTCATCGGTTTCGTGGTCATCTCCAAGGTGCCCAACACGCTGCATACCCCGCTGATGTCCGGCACCAACGCGATCCACGGCATCGTGCTGCTGGGCGGCCTGCTGGTTGTGGGTCTCGCCGGCAACGACACCTTCAACAAGATCATTCTTGTGATCGCCATCGCCTTCGGCACGATCAACGTCGTCGGCGGCTTCCTCGTGACGGACAGGATGCTTGAGATGTTCAAGGCAGATCGGAAGAAGGAGGGGTCCGGCTCGTCGGCCTCACGGCCGACTGCGCCACCCTCCAAGCCCAAGCCCAAGCCCGCCCAGAAAGACGGGGAGGACTGAGCCAATGAGCCTCGCCGCGCACCCGGTTCTGGGGAGCTTCCTGCAGAACCGCAACTTCCTCGACGTCCTCTACATCATCGCTTTCTCCCTCTTCATCCAGGGACTGCGCGGCCTTTCCGGTCCCACCACCGCCGTGCGCGGCAATCGCATCGCGGCGGTGGGCATGGCGATCGCCGTCATCGCCACGCTGCTCAATCCGCTGGAGGGCAACTGGGGCTTGATCGTGCTCGGCGTGGCGCTCGGCACCGCCGTGGGCGTGCCCGCGGCGCGCCAGGTGAAGATGACGGCGATGCCGCAGATGGTGGCGCTCTTCAATGGCGTCGGTGGCGGCGCGGTTTTCCTCATCTCGTGGTCTGAGTTCCGTCTCACCAATGGCTACAGCTTCACGCCCACCTACGTGGCGATCTTCTCGCTGTTCGCTGCGATCGTCGGCTCGGTCAGCTTCTGGGGTTCCAACATCGCCTTCGGCAAGCTCCAGGAAATCATCCCTGGGCGCCCGATCTCCCTGGGCGCGGGGCAGCAGATCGTCAATCTCGTGCTGCTGATCCTGGCAGTGGCGGCAGGCATCGATATCGCCGCCGGGAGCCACTCGGAAGTCATCTTCATTGGCCTGCTGGTATGCGCGGCGCTGCTGGGCAACGCCGTGGTGCTGCCGATCGGCGGCGCCGACATGCCGGTTGTCATCTCTTTGCTCAACGCTTTCACCGGCCTCTCGGCGGCCGCCACCGGCATCGCGCTAGATAACACAGCGCTGATTGTGGCCGGCATGATCGTGGGCGCCTCCGGCACGATCCTCACGAACCTCATGGCAACCGCGATGAATCGCTCGATCCCCGCGATCGTCGCCGGTGGCTTTGGCGGTGGAGGAGCCGTGGAGGGCGCGGAAGGCGCGGGCGACCACGGCGGCACCGTGCGTTCCACCAGCGCCGCCGACGCCGCCATCCAGCTGGCCTACGCCAGTCGCGTAGTGATCGTGCCGGGCTATGGCATGGCGGTGGCGCAGGCGCAGCACGCCGTGCGCGAGTTGACCAAGGAGCTTGAGAGCCGCGGGGTGGATGTCAGCTACGCCATCCATCCTGTCGCCGGCCGCATGCCGGGGCATATGAACGTGCTGCTGGCCGAGGCCGACGTGCCTTATGACCAGCTCAAGGAGATGGACGACGCCAACCCCGAGTTCCAGCGCACCGACGTGTCGCTTGTGATCGGCGCCAACGACGTCACCAACCCGGCTGCCAAGAACAACGCCTCCTCGCCGATCTACGGCATGCCGATCCTTGAGGTCGCCGACAGCCACTCGGTGATCGTCATCAAGCGCTCCATGAATCCTGGCTTCGCGGGCATCGAAAACGAGCTCTATTTCGATCCCAAGACGGCGATGCTGTTCGGCGACGCCAAGTCCGCCGTCGCTGAGATCACCTCCGAGCTGAACAACGTCTAAGCCCCGCACGGGCTCTATGCAGGTTGCTGGGCGGCTGCCGTATACGCCTGCCTATGCGTGGCTGTAAAGACGCTCGTCTACATCAGCCATTGACTTTACAGATGCCTCTGTTCATAGCTAGGTATCTCGTGTATCCTGCTCACAACTGAAAACGATGGACGGCCTTAATTCTGCATGTCACCATGGAGGAGGGGCCCCGTCGTCGAGGGTTGCAGGAGAGGCGATCGACGAGGCAATCGACGATCAGTGCGAGGGTATGCGGGCAGGACGAGGCTCGTCCTGTCGTGGGGTTTCCTCACCCTGGCCGCGGCCCTGGCAATCGCTGGCCCCTGCGCGAACGCGGCGCACGCCAGAGCGATCCCCAGGATTGTGGGAGGCACGGGCGTGTCGATCGCCAACTTCCCTTTTCAGGTCGCCCTCTATGACCCGCATGCCGGCTCGGTGGCCGCGGGTTTCTTCTGCGGCGGCGTGGTCATCGACGCCACCCACGTGGCAACCGCCGCGCACTGCGCGATCGACGACAGCACCGGCCGCGTAGCTTCGCCGCGCAATATCGCGGTGATGGCCGGCTCAGCGCATCTCAGCGAAGCCGGTGCGCTGCCTCTAGGTGGAGCGATCGAGGACCCCGCGGTGGCGACCTCGCTCGATCCCAACTACGAACCTGCCAGCAATGACTACGACGCGGCCGTCATCAGGCTCGCCCGACCGTTGTGGCAGGGCCTGGCACCGGCGCTCGACGGTCGCTCCAATGTGGCCCCGATTGCAATCAGCTCCGCGCTGGCCTCTACCTACGCAAACCCCAACACGACCAGCGCACCGATCGTCGCGACGGTCAGCGGCTGGGGCGATACGCGCGCGGAGTCCTCCGGCAGCCAAGGTCTGAACGGCTCCTACCCCACCAACCTGCAAGCCACGCAGCTCTCCTTGGTTAGCGGCGATACCTGCGGGAACGCATACGGCGACCCCTTCTCCTCCCAACAAATCACCCCTCGGATGCTCTGCGCTGGGGTCCAAGGCGGTGGGAGAGATTCGTGCTTCGGCGACAGCGGCGGGCCGCTGGTGGTCGATCGCGGCCTGGCCGAAGCTCCGGCTGACTATGTGCTGGCGGGTCTGGTGAGCTTCGGCGAAGGTTGTGCGCAGCCGGAAAGCCCCGGCGTCTACACCGCCATAGCCGATCCCGAGATCGCTGCCTTTCTCACCTCCAATCCGTCGCAGACGCCGCTGGGAGCGCGTGGCTTCGCGCGCCCATCCAGCTCTGGCAGCAGCTCCGTGCGGCCCACGCTGACGGTGGTCGCCAAGGCCTGCGCGCGCCATCGCTGCACCGTCAACGTGCTCGCCTCCGAGCCTCCTGGCGGCGCCGGGGTGAGCACCGTGCGGGCGCAGCTGGGCTTGCATCGCCGCGCTCTCTGCACGAAGCAGGGCAAACGCCAGGCGTGTGCCCGCACCCGCCTGCGCGGTGTGCACGTACGCGCGATGCCAAGTCAGCACTTCCTGATCATCACCAACCGCCTCACGCGCGGGGATTACACATTGCAGCTGACGGCCATCGACCGCGCGGGCCACCGGCAGGCGCGGCCCACGACGATCAAGCTCGCCATGCGCTGAGCACCCGAATGGCTCTCTGCGTGCTCGCTCGCGCGCCCGCCAGCCGCTTTGAGAGACTGACGGTCATGATCCAGCGCCAGCAGGCCCTTGCGGCCCTCGCCGAGGAGGAGTTCGACGTCGTTGTGGTGGGCGGCGGCATCACCGGGGCGGGAGTTGCACTCGACGCTGCCACGCGCGGCTACAGCGTGGCCTTGATCGAGCGCCAGGACTTCGCGGTAGGAACATCGAGCCGCTCCAGCAAGCTCGTGCACGGAGGTCTGCGCTATCTGCAGCACTTCGATCTGGGGCTCGTGCGTGAGGCCCTGTTGGAGCGCCAGCTGATGGTTGCGCTCGCGCCTCACCTCGTGCATCCGCTGGCGCTGGTGGTGCCCGCCTTTGAAGGCGCGCATCCCGATCGGCTGGTGGGCATGGGCCTGAACCTCTATGACGTGATGTCGGTCGACCGTGAGCGCCTGCGCTCGCGCCGCGGGCGCAAGGCGCGCTCCGAGCGAGCCGCGTCTGTCTCAGCGGCGAGCGCGGCCGGGTCCGACGCGAGCGCCGAGGGCATTGCCGTGCCGCAGGAGATGGATGCCTGGAGCCCCGCCCGCCACCGCACCATCTCCGGCGAGGAAGTCAGCGAGCTGCTGCCGGCGTTGGCGGCGCGCGAGCCCACCAGCGGCTACCTCTTCTATGACTGCCAGACCGATGACGTGCGCCTAGTGCTCACCGTGCTGGGCGAGGCCGAGCGTTTCGGGGCAGTAATCGCCAACCGCGTTAACGCCAAGGCACTCCTATCCGAGCGCGACGGTCGCGCCCGCGGGGTGCTTGCCGTTGATGTCGAAAGCGGCAGCGAGTTTGAGCTGCGCGCCGCCAATGTCATCAACGCCACCGGCGTGTGGGCCGATGAGCTTTCGCCTGAAGAGCTGCAGAGCGAGGCTGAGCTGCGTATTCGACCCAGTCGCGGCACCCACGTGACGCTGCGCCACGAGGACCTGCCGCTGCTGGCCGGCGCGATCGTGCCCGCCGGTGGCGGGCGCACGATCTTCGCCTTGCCCTGGCTGGGACGCACGCTGGTGGGCACCACCGACAATGACTACGAGGGAGACTCCCTTGAGCACGTCGCGCCTTCGGGCGAGGACATCGACTACCTGCTGCAGGCCGTCAACGAGTTCTTTGCCACCTCGCTTGCGCCTGGCGATCTGACGGGGGCCTTCGCCGGCGTGCGTCCGCTGATCTCCACCGGCGATGCCAAGAAGTCGGTGGACATCTCGCGCAAGGCCGAGCTGTATGAGACCTCCAGCGGCATGATCACGATTACCGGCGGCAAGCTCACCACCTGGCGCAGAATGGCCAAGATGACCGTTGATCGTCTGGTTGAGCGCGAAGCGCGCGAGGCGCCTTGCCGTACGCAGGAGATCCCCCTCGGACAGGGCGTCAGCGTCGATGAGCTGCCGCGCGTGGAGGGCGTGCCCGAGGAGTCTTATTCCGCTCTGGCGGGTCGCTACGGCCATGCCGCGCACGACGTCCTGGCGCTGGCCGCCGAGCGCGGGGAGCTGGCCCAGCCGGTCGTTGCCGGGCTGCCGGACCTGCTGGCCGAGGTGGTCCTCGCCGCGCGCCACGAGCAGGCGCGCAGCATCGGCGATGTGCTGCTGCGCCGCACCCGTCTGGGATTGCTGGCCGGCCGAGATCTGGTCGAGCAGGCCATCCCCGTGCGGCGCGTGGCCGACGTATTGGCGCGTGAGCTTGCCTGGGACTCAGAGCGCCTGCAGCGCGAGCTTGAGCGCTTCGCCGAGGAGGCTCGCGCCGAGGGGCTCGGAGGCGAGTGACTACGCCTCAGCGCCGGACCGCGCACCAGGGCCGGACCTCGCACGAGGGCCAGATCTCGCACCAGGGCCGGATCTCGCACCACCGCCTGCGCGCCGCGGAGCGCGTGCTGCAGCTCGGGGAGCGCCCCTGGCTGATGGGCGTCGTCAACGCCTCGCCCGACTCCTTCAGCGATGGCGGGCGCTACACAGATCTCCCGCAGCGCTTGGCGCTGGCGCGCGAGCTGGTGGCTCAGGGCGCGGAGATCCTCGATGTGGGGGGGGAGTCGGCCTCGACCGACAGCCCTGCGCTGGCGGTGCAGGAGGAGATCGAGCGGGTGGTGCCGCTGATCGAAGGCATCGTCCGGGATTCCACAAGCGCGGCGGGGGTAGTCGTCTCCGTGGACACCTACAAGCCCGCTGTCGCCCGGGCAGCCCTCGCGGCAGGGGCGAGCATCGTCAACGACGTGAGCGGCTTGCGCGACTCTGAGCTGGCGGAGGTCTGTGCCGAAACGGGGGCTGCGCTGGTACTGATGCACACGCGCGCCGCGCCCAAGCAGCGTATGCAGGACCCGGATCTGTATGACGATGTGGTGGAGGAGGTCCTTGGGTTCCTGCGCGAGCGTATCGAGCTGGCCTTGCGGCTGGGGGTCAAGCGCGAGCAGTTGATCCTCGACCCCGGCCCCGATTTCGCCAAGACGCCGGCGCAGACGATCGAGCTGCTGAGCCAGCTGGAGCGCCTGCACGAGCTGGAGCTGCCGCTGCTGATGGCGGTCTCGCGCAAGGACTTCATCGGCGCCCTCACCAAGCGCCCGCCGCGTGAGCGCCTGGGGGGGACGCTGGCGGCCGTGGCCCACGGCGTGAACGCCGGGGCGCACATCTTCCGCGTGCACGACGTCGGCCAGACGGCTGACTTCCTGCGCGTGCGCCTGGCCTTGCGAGGTGAGCTCACGCCAGAGAGGGATCTGGCGCTCGCCGAGGAACATCGCTATGAGCGCCGGCCGCGCTAGGCTGCTGGTGCTTAGAGGGTGGCGCAGCCGGCCGCAGGCCGGCGAGCCGGGTCCCTCGATATGCCAAAACAATACGGGTGCCGCACGCTGTCCAACGCGCGCGGGCGCCAACCACCCATTCGATACCTGAGGAGAATGAGATATGGCTGTTCTTGAGCGCTCCGAGCTGGAGGCAAGCCCGCTGGCCGACCTGCACGCGATTGCCGACCAGGTGGGGCTTGATGGCTTCCGCCGGCTGCGTAAGGCCGATCTGATCGACACCATCCTTGAGCGCATGGGAGGCGGTGAGGGCGAGGCATCGCTTAGCGTCATGGCCTCAACGGACGATGCAGATCCGGACAGCGAGCAGCGCGAGACCGGCACGCGCCGCCGGCGTGGGGGGCGTTCGCGCCGCTCAAGGTCAAGCGCCGAGCGCGAGCCGGAGGGTGACTTGGATGGGGAGGGGGATGGGCCGCGCGGCGCGGCCCCCGGCGCGTCGCGTCGAGGCCGCGGTCGCGGTGAGCGAGCGGAGCGTCCGGTGCGGGAGCCTTCTGGGCGGGAGTCCTCGGGCAGGGAGTCCTCGGGCAGGGAGTCCTCGGGCAGGGAGTCCTCCCCGCGTGAGTCATCGACGCGCGAGGAGCCCGAGGCACGTGACGGCAAGGATCGGATCGCTGAGGGCGTGGTGGAGTTGCTGGGCAACGGCTCCGCGTTCCTGCGCGTGCAGCCGCCGGATCCCTCCGATGAGGACGTCTACATCTCGGCCGCCCAGGTGCGCCGCTGCGAACTCGTCTCCGGCGATCGTGTGAGCGGCCCCGTGAGGACTCCTCGGCGCTCGGAGCGCTACCCCTCGATGGCGCGCGTGGACACGATCAATGGTGTCTCCGCCGAGGCCGTGGCGGAGGGCCCACGCTATGACGATCTGCCGGTGGCGCACCCCGATAAGCGCCTGGAGCTCGATGGCAACGACCCCACGCTGAAGGCGATCGAATGGCTCACCCCGCTGGGCTTGGGCTCGCGCGCGGTCATCGTTGGACCGTCGCGTGCCGGCAAGAGCGAGACGCTGCGGCGTATCCTCGCGGCGCTCGCGGGCCGCGAGGGGCTTGAGCTGTCGGTCGTGCTTGCGGGCATCAGGCCTGAGGAGATCGTCGACTGGCAGCCGGGGCCGGTGGCGCCCAGCGTGACGCTCAACTTCGCGGCCTCGCCTGACGTGCAGGGGCAGGCGGTCGAGCATGCGATCGACACCGCGCGGCGCGTGGCTGTGCGCGGTTCCGACGCGGTGGTGCTGATCGACGGGCTCGACGGTCTGCACCCGCATGTTGCGCGCCGCGCGCTGTGCGCCGCACGCAACCTCGCCGAGGGCGGATCGCTGACGGTGATCGCCACGGCCTCGCATGCCCTCGGGGGGGAGAGCACGGTGATCGCGCTCGACGCGGCGCTGACCGGCACGGGCAGGCTGCCGGCGCTCGACCTCGTCAATAGCGGCACTCTGCGCCCCGAGCTGCTGGTGGGCGAGGAGGAGGCTGAGGCGATCATGCGCGCGCGGGCGGCGGCGCTGGCGGGGTGATCCGCCCGGCGGCGCGTGCGGACCCGGCCGGTCGGGAGCTCAGACCGTGGAGGGATCGCCGCCGCCGGCAAGCCGGCGGTAAGCGACCCGGCCCCACGAAGGCTCAGGCGCAAGCTCGATCGGCTCGCCACTGCCGGCCGATCTTGAGTCGGTGGGCTGCACGTAGATGAAGCTGCAGGTCTCCTGCACGAAGGCCACTTGCAGCTCGCCCTCGTTGACGCGCTGATCCAGCCAGGCGCCGCGGAAGACCAGCCGGCGCAGCCAGTGCACCAGCGAGCGCTCCGCCGGGCCAACGAGCTCAGCCCAGCACTCGTTGACGTGCTCTCCCAGGGCCGAGGCGGGGTCTTGGATGTCGCCGTTGACGGCGAGATTGACGAGGTCTTCGAGCTCGTCCTCGCCGAGGCGCCCGCCGACGAAGCCCAGCTTCAGCGCCGCCTGCTCACAGCGCTCGGAGAAGTCCGCTTCGTTGAAAGTGAAGCGCAGCTCTCCGTATTCGAGGACGAAATCCTCACCTGAGTCGTAGTTTCCGCGGCGCGTCTTGTCCATGACGATTAGTGCCGGGAGATCGTTTGGTGCCCGGGCCGTCGGAATCATAGGGCCGGTTCCTGCTTGGGTGGATGGGCTGCATGGGAACTTGCACTGCCCCATGCCCAACGATCTCGCGTCACATCTCCTTTGCGCACAGCATCGGCGTGGGCCGCGGGAATAGGAAGGACTGCATGTACGCTCCCGAAGATGGCACGCCTGACAGAACATGGCCTGCGACGCTCGGTGGGGGTACCGGGTCTGTTCGCCACCGCCTACGGCAACGTGGGCTCCTCGATCTACTACGCCCTCGGCCTGGTGGCGGCCCACGCCCTTGGCCTCACGCCGCTGGTCTTCCTGTTCGCCGGCGGCCTCTTCGCGCTGATAGCCAAGACCTACGCCGAGGGCGCGGCGATGTTCCCCGAAGCGGGTGGCTCCTCCTCGTTCGCGCGCCACGCTTTCAACGAGGTGGTGTCCTTCTTCGCGGGCTGGGCGCTGAGCCTCGACTACATCCTCACGATCGCCATCTCGGCCTTCTTCGTGCCCCACTACCTCAGCGCCTTCCCAGGGCTGGGAGCGCTCAATCACAACCCTGGGGACATCATCGGCGGGCTGATCACAGTGGTGGTGCTGGCGGGCCTGAACATCCGTGGACTGGGGGAGTCGGCCAAGCTCAACTTCATCCTTGCCATCACCGACCTCAGCACGCAGGTGCTGCTGGTGATCGTGGGGTCCGCACTGGTCCTCAACCCGTCGCTGTTGATCCACCAGGTGAATCTGGGCACGGCGCCCACCTGGCACGAACTGATCTTCGCGCTGTCTCTGGCGATGCTCGCCTACACCGGCATCGAGACCGTCTCGAACATGGCCGAGGAGGCTCGCGATCCAGGCCGCGAGGTGCCCAAGGCGATCAACCTCGTGGTGCTGGCCGTGCTGGGGGTGTATCTGGGCATCTCTTTCGTGGCGCTCTCGGCGCTGCCGGTGGAAGTCGTGCCAGGGCACCCCCATCAGTTCCAGACGCTGCTGGGAGTGGAAGGCAGCGGTGGGTTCCAGAACGACCCAGTGCTGGGGATCGTCTCGCGGCTTGGCCTGCACGGTGCGGTGCTGCACCTCGCCACCTACTACGTGGGCTTGCTGGCGGCGACGATCCTGTTCATCGCCACCAACGCCGGCATGATCGGGATCTCGCGGCTGTCGTGGTCGCTGGCCGAGCACCGCCAGCTGCCCAGCGTGTTCTCGCGTCTGCACCCGCGCTACCGCACGCCGTGGTTCACGATCGTGTTCTTCTCGGGCCTGGCGGGGGTGCTGATCCTGTACGGCAACACCAACGTGCTGGGCAACCTCTACTCCTTTGGCGCCATGCTGTCCTTCACGACCGCGGCCATCGCGGTCGTGGCGCTGCGCATCAAGGATCCCGAGCGCGAGCGTCCCTACCGGATGCCGTGGAACGTGCGGATCCGCGGCTCCTCGATTCCCCTGACGGCGGTGATTGGCGGGCTTGGCACCTCCCTGACATGGGTGGCAGTGGTCGTCTACCACACCGAGGCGCGCATCATCGGCATTCCCTGGATGGTGGTGGGGATGGCCGGTTACCTGTACTACCGCCATCGCCAGGGTCTGAGCCCGCTGAAGCAGTACCGCATCGCGCGCCCCGAGCGTCCAGCGGACTTCCAGGAGCTGGATTACCGCACCGCGCTCGTGCCGATCTTCGGCGGGGACGTCAGCGCCACCGCGCTCTCAAGCGCCGCCAAGCTGATCGGCGAAGACGGCGTGCTGTACGCGATTTTCGTGCTGCCGGTCCCGAGTCAGCTGTCGCTGGAGGCGGGCCTTGAGGCGGAGGAGGCGCAGGGGCGCTCGGTGCTGGAGAGCGCGCGCATCCAGGCTCGCCGCGCCGGGCTGAAGATCCACACCGGCCTGATCCGCACGCGCCACCCCGGCGCTGCGCTGGTGGAGGAGGCAGAGCGAGTTGGGTCTGACGTGATCTACTGGTCCACCTTGCACGCCCCCGCGGGGGAGCGTCGTATCGGCCCGACAGCGGCCTACCTGCTCAGCCGCCGACCCTGCCGCGTCATCATCGAGACCGAGAACCGCCCAGCCGCGCATCACGAGCCGCCTACTGCAACCCCAGCACCACTCGCGCGCGTGTAACGCCGTTACCCAGCGACTCCCCGCCTCCGCCGCTGAGCGTGGCGAGCGCCTGCAGATAGGGCAGGGCAGTGGCAAGACCTCCGCTCTGGCTGAGCCCCAGCGTTTCGATCAGGCTTACGAGCGTCGGGAATTCGACCAGCAGGCTCGGCTTCAGGCCGTGGCCGAGGGTGGTGGCAGCCGCCTGGTAGTTGGCTGAAGCGGACAGCGTCGTTGCGGGATTGAGCGCTTCCTGCACGGAAGCCGGGCCGAGACCGATGGCGAACTTGCCTTCGCCGGCGCCGATCGCCACCACCACGGGGAAGCCTGTGATTTTGACGATGACCGCTTCGTCGGCGCCAGGAATCGTCGTGGCGCTGGCTTCGTCGCCCGCCTGCCGGTAGGCGGCCGCGAGCTTGGCGACCGCCGCGCGCGAGCGTGCGGGGTCCTTGGATTCGACCACCAGGCCTGCCTGCAGGTTGAGCAGGCCGTTGCCGCTGACGAACACCCCGCCGGCACCCATCCAGCTGAGCAGATCCTTGTTGAGATCGATGTTTGCGGAGAAGATCGGCGCGAACACGCCTTCGAGGCTGTAGCTGCCGATCTGCAGCTTGGCGGCCAGCGAGGCGAGCGTGTGCAAGGCGCTTGTGCTCTGCCCGAAAGTCGCGTTGACATCGCCGAGGCCCAGGGCCAGCCAGGAGCCCCCTGGAAGTTGGGCGAGGAACTGCGCTGCCTGGGGCCCCGGCAGCAGCCCGGTCGCCGTCTGTCCCGCGCTTGAGGTGGTATCGATGTCGAGCACGAACGAAGTGGCTGTCGGCAGCAGTGAGACGTAAGCCTGTTCGACGCCGCCAAGCAGGCCGCCCCGCGAGGGCACGCCGGAGCTGCGCAGGTAGAGGTTGGCCAGCGCTTCGGGCTCTGCGCTGGAGGTGAGCTTGGCGTAGCCGCCGGCGTGCACGATCGAGCTCGCGGGGCCGGCCAGTTGGGTGTCGATCACGCTGTGCAGGGCGGCCTCGCTGCCGAGCACGGCGAACTTGTCGACGATCCCCTCGGCTCTGCCATTGCCATCCACCTGGTAGCTGACGCCGCGGTAGCTGGCGCTGTGCGCGCCCGCTTCCTGCGCGCGTGCCTGCAGGAACGCGCGAGCCTTGTCCACGTCGGTGGTATCGAGCACGATCGCGCCTTGAGCGACCTTGCCGCCCAGCAGGGGTCCCAGGACGCCTTCGCTGATGCCTGCGATGCTCGGATTGGAAATAATCGCTGAGAAGCTGCCTGTGAATGTTTCGAGCACCTTGGCGCCATCGATGGCGCTGACGAAGCCTCCGGCCCGCGCACCCAACCACGGCTTGACTTCGCTCGCATAGTTGAGCTGGTGCCCGCTGGGGGAGAGCAGCTTCAGGAGGCCGCTGAAGGGTTCGCCCGAGTGCGTCAGCTTCTGGGTGCTCGCCGTCGTGTTGCTCTTCAGCTTGCCGCTCGGCTGCACGGTGGCGCTGATGTAAAGCGGCGCTGAGGCCGGCACGACTGTGGCGGGATCCAGGGGAGGGCTGGCGGAGGAGCCGCCGCAACCGCTGAGCGTCGCCGCCACGAGGAGGATCGCGGCGAGCGGCAAAAGCCTCGCGGCGAAGGCCAAAAGACCGCGGGGCAGACCGCGAGCACCGCGGGGCAGCAGGAGCGAGCGCAAGACACTGATCGTACGCAAGTTCATGGTCATTTCGCCGCACTGCAAGCGTGCTTGCGCATTTCGGGTGCTGCCAGGAGATCCGCCGGGAAACCAGAAAAGCGCCGATTAGCAGCCATATTTGGCAATTTTAGGGCGTTGAGGAGGAGAAGTGGGGAAAAGTGTGGTGTTTGACTTGCAATGTGGGAGGAAGTGGGATAAGTTGCACGCAGCAAGCCGGGGTGGAGAGGCTCCTCCCACCTCTCCACTCCGGCTTCATTTGAGGCCGGTGAGCCGGGTCCCTCGATTTTCATTCAGCTCAGGAGCCAACGACAGTGGCTTTCCGCGGTACCTTCGATCACACCCTCGACGCCAAGAACCGCCTTACGGTTCCGGCTCGCTACCGCGCAACGCTGGCCGAGGGAGTGGTGTTGGCGATGCCTGTAGACCTTGAGCCTTGCGTGGGTGTGTGGCGCCCCGAGGACTACGAGCGCTACAGCGCGCGGGCCTTGGCTGAGCTGCCTCCGCTCTCCCCGCGCCTGGCCGAGCTGGAGCGCTTCTTCTACGGCAGCTCCCACGACGTCGAGCTCGATGCCGCCGGGCGCATCATGGTCCCCAGCTTCCTCGGCGAGCACGCGGGGCTGGCCAAAGAGGTCGTGGTCGTAGGCGCGGGAGACCGCCTGGAGCTATGGGATCGTGAGCGCTGGAACGAGCACCGACCGACGCTGCTAGGCGGCGTCGCGGAGATAACGGCACGTGTCGACCACACTGATTGACATGCCCTCCACCCACATTCCGGTCCTGGCAGAGGATCTGCTGCGGGTCCTTCATCCCGCCCGTGGCCAGACCGCGATCGACTGCACCTTCGGCGGCGGCGGCCATGCGCGCATGGTGGCCGAGCGGCTGGGCGAAGGGGGGACGCTGATCGCCGTCGACCGCGATCCACTCGCGCAGGAGCGCTGCGAAGCGCTTGCGCAGGAGGTTGTCTGTGAGCTGCGCTTCATCCACGGGGGTTATGCCGAGGCGCTTGAAACACTGGCGCAGGAGGGCATACGCGCCGACATGGCCTATTTCGACCTTGGCATGTCCTCGATGCAGGTGGACACGCGCGAGCGCGGTTTCTCCTACTCCTACCAGGCGCCTTTGGACATGCGCATGGACCCGGCACAGGAGCTCGACGCGCGCACGATCGTGGCCGACTGGGATCAGCGCCAGCTCACCGGCGTGCTGCGCGATTTCGGCGAGGAGCGCCATGCCGGAGCGATCGCGCGTGCGATCGTGCGTCGCCGGGCACAGCAGCCAATCGAGACCACGCTTGAGCTTGTCGATGTGATCAACTCGGCGATTCCCACGCCCGCGCGCTTCGCGGGCAGCCATCCCGCCAAGCGCGTCTTTCAGGCATTGCGCATCGCCGTCAACGACGAGCTGGGCCAGCTCGACCGTGCCTTGCCGCTGGCTTGGCAGCTGCTGCGCGAGGGCGGCGTGCTTGCCGCGATCGCTTTTCATTCACTGGAGGACCGCCGTGTGAAGCGTTTCATGGTCGCTCGCGCGCGCGGCTGCATCTGCCCGCCGGACCTGCCGGTGTGCGCCTGTGGGCGCGAGCCTGAGGCCACGCTTTTGACCCGTCGCGCGATTATGCCCTCCGCGGAGGAGATCGCACGCAACCCACGCTCTTCCTCCGCGCGCCTGCGCGGAGCCTGCAAGTTGATCGATACAGGAGGTCAGGCATGACGCCGCCCGCCGCCGCTGCAGCAGCCGCGCTCCCCGCCCCTCGTCCAGCGCCTGCACGCCGTGGCGCGCCGGCAGTGCCGGTCCGTCCGGCTCGCACTCGCGCTCCTGCCGGCCGGCCGCGCCGCGTCGCTGCCCCCGCGCGCCGCGCACGCCGCGCGGGGCGAGCGGCTGAAGCTGCTGCTGCGCTTACTCCCGCGCGTTTATTGGACCGGCTGATACGCAGCCGCGGCTGGATTGGTGTGGTCGCCTTCGCCTTGATCGGCATCGTGGCGATGCAGCTGTGGCTGCTCAAGCTCAACGGCGGCATCGGTCGTGCGATCGAGCATGAGGGTTTGTTGCAGCGTGAGAACGCCGCGCTCAGCGCTGAAAACTCCTCGATGTCCGCCGGCGATCTGATCGAGGGCCAGGCGGTGGCCAGCGGCATGAGGATCGTCGCGCCTGGGTCGCTCGTGTTCTTGCGTTCGCGCGGCGCTATGGATGAACGCCTCGCTGCGGCGAGGCTCGCGCGGCCCGTGCAGAGGCCGACCACGGGAGTGGCGTCCTCCGCGGAAACCGCGTCCACCGCGGGAGCGGCGTCCACCGCGGAAGGCGCCTCAGCCGCGCCTGTCGCCGAAAGCGCCTCGGGGGCAGCTGCCTCGACGGGGCGCACTTCGACGGCGCCCCCATCGACCACGCCTACCTCCACGGCGCACCCATCGACCACGCCGACCCCGGCTGTGCCCACCTCGACGGCGCCGACCTCGGAAAGCGTTCCGACAGCGTCCACCTCGGAAAGCGCCCCGACCGCGCCCGAAGCGGGCGGCTAGCCGGTGCCGGGGGTTCAGCGTCGAATCGGAGCGCTGTTCGGCGTGTTCTTCCTGCTGCTGGTGTTGGCGGCGGGACGCACGCTCTACCTGGGGTCGCTGCACAGCGGCTCGCTGCGCCGCGCCGCCCGCAGCCAGCAGCTGACCTACGAAAAGGTGCCCGCCCAGCGAGGCACGATCACCGACCGCAACGGCGTCGATCTGGCGATCTCCGAACCGGCACAGGATGTCTCAGCGACCCCCTATCTGATCAAAAACCCCCTGGCGGTCTCACGTCAGCTGGCGCCGTTGCTAGGCCATACGCAAGCGCAGGTGCTGGCACGCCTGAGTGAGCGCTCAGGCTTCGTCTATCTGGCGCGCTCGTTGCCCGCCACGCGAGCGCACCAGGTGCTGAAGCTCAAGATCGAAGGCATCCAAGGCACGCCGACCACACGCCGCGTGTACCCGCGGGGAACGCTGGCCGCGCAGGTGCTCGGCATGGTGGGAACCGAAGGCCGGGCGCTGGCGGGGCTTGAGTACTCGATGCGCAATGTGCTCGCGGGCAAGGCCGGCGAACGGCGAGTGGTGAGCGATGCGATCGGTCAGCCGGTGTCGATCGAGGACATCCACCACGAGGTGCCAGGAGCGAATGTGGCGTTGACCTTGGACGCCAACATCGAGCAGCGCACCGAAGACGTGCTGGGAGCGGTGGGACGCGTGTTTCACCCCAAAGATGCCACGGCGATCGTGATGGACCCCAACACCGGAGCGATCCTGGCGATGGCCAACTGGCCGCAGGTCAACGCCAACGACCCTGGCGGCGCGCCCCCGGAAGCGCTTGAGAACCGCGCGGTCGGCCTGGACTACGAACCGGGCTCGACCTTCAAGTCGGTGACGGTCTCAGCAGCCCTGCAGGAAGGGCTCATCACGCCAGACACAGGCTTTGAAATCCCCGACCAGATACAGGTGGCCGACCGTACGATCCACGACGACACCGAACATCCGGGCGAGTCTTTGACAACCGCGCAGATCTTGGCGCAGTCGAGCAACGTGGGCGCTGTGAAGATCGGCCTGCTGGAGGGCGCCAGCCGCTTCAGTCAGTGGGTGAGCCGCTTTGGCTTCGGGGCTCGCACCGGCATCGACCTGCCCGGCGAGGAGATCGGATTGGTGCCGTCGCTGAGTCACTACTCGGGCTCTTCCATGGGCAACCTGCCGATCGGCCAAGGCGAGTCGGTGACGCCGATACAGATGGCCACCGCCTATGCCGCGATCGCCAATGGAGGCATCTTGCGCCCGCCGCACATCGTGCGCTCGATCGACGGCCATCCCACGCGGGAGCCCGCGGGCCGGCGGGTGATCTCGACTACGACCGCCGCCGAGCTGCGGCACATGCTGGAAGGGGTGCTGGCGCCGGGGGGCACCGCCAGCGAGGTGTCAATCCCCGGTTACAAGCTGGCGGGCAAGACCGGCACGGCAAACAAGGTCGATCCTGCCACCGGCGAATACTCCAAGAGCGCCTACGTGGCCTCCTTCATGGGCTTCGCGCCGGCTTCGGACCCGAAGCTGCTGTGCGCGGTGATCATCGACGAACCGCAGTCTGGCTCGATCTTCGGTGGTGTCGTGGCCGCGCCGGCCTTCGGCCAGATCATGTCCTTTGCGCTTCCTTACCTTGGCATTCCACCTGGCTGAGAGGGCCGAGCCGGAAACTAGACTCATCTCCTTGCCACCTCGGGGCATGACGTGTCGCCTGGGGGCATGAGAGACTATGAGACTCGCTGAGCTGATTCCTACGGCTGCTCCCGGCTCCGACGCCGTGGAGATCACGGCCCTTGCCTACGACAGCCGTCAGGTCACCCCTGGCGCTTTGTTCTTCTGTGTCAAAGGCGAGCACAGCGACGGCCACGATTTCGCCGCGCAGGCTGTCCGCGATGGAGCGGCGGCGCTGGTCGCCGAGCGTGCTCTGCACCTCGGCGTGCCCGAGGTGCTCGTGCCCTCGGCACGCCTCGCCATGGGTCCGCTCGCGGCCACCTTCTACGGCGATCCCACGGCGGCCCTGCGCGTCGTGGGGATCACCGGCACCAACGGCAAGACGACGACGGCGTTCCTGGCGCGCGCCCTGCTGGAAGCCGCGGGCACGCGCTGTGGCCTGCTGGGCACCGTCAAGTCGATCGTCGCGGGGGAGGAGCGCCCCGTGGAGCGCACGACGCCCGAGGCGATCGATCTTCAGCGGGACTTCCGCGCGATGCTCGACGGTGGCGAGCGGGCATGCGCGATGGAGGTCTCCTCGCACGCCCTCGATCTCGCTCGCACCGAAGGCATCCATTTCTCCGCGGCGATCTTCACCAACCTCACGCAGGATCACCTCGACTTCCACGGCACCATGGAGGATTACTTTCAGGCCAAGCGCCGGCTCTTCGTACCCGCGGCGTCGGCATCCGGCCAGCGGCCGACGATCGCCGTCATCAACGTCGATGACCACTACGGTCGCCGCCTCGCTGCGGAGCTGCCCGACGCGAAGACTTTTGCGATCGAGCGGCAGGCCGACTACCGCGCTCGCGATGTGCGAATGGACTTTGCCGGCTGCCGCTTCATGCTCCAGACCCCACAGGGTGAGCGCGCGGTAACGCTGCCGCTGCCTGGACGCTTCAACGTGGCCAACGCGCTGGCCGCCCTGGCTACGACACACGCGCTGGGCGCTGAGCTGGACGTTCTGGTAGCGGCGCTGGAAGCCGGCGTGCGCGTGCCGGGGCGCTTTGAGCCGGTGCAGGAGGGGCAGGACTTCGCGGTGCTCGTGGACTACGCGCATACCCCCGATTCGCTGGAGAACGTGCTGCGCGCGGCGCGTGAGCTGGCGCGCGGGCGGGTGCTGTGCGTGTTCGGCGCCGGGGGGGATCGTGACCGTGGCAAGCGGCCGCTGATGGGCGAGATCGCGGCGCGCCTGGCCGACGTGGCGGTGGTGACATCGGACAACCCCCGCTCGGAGTCTCCCGAGGCGATCGTGGCGCAGATCCTGGCCGGCATCGAGGCATCCGCAGGAGTGGGTGTCGAGGTGGAGGTCGATCGCCGCGCCGCCATTGGTCGTGCCATCGCCGCGGCTCGCAGCGACGACGTGGTGGTGATCGCGGGCAAGGGTCACGAGCAGGGGCAGGAGTTCGCCGCCGGCCACAAACTGCCCTTCGATGACGTCACCGTGGCGCGCGAAGCGCTGCGCGCGCGCGACGGGAGCGCAGCAGGAGCCGCCGCGTGATCGACTGGGACGCGGCGCGTCTCGCCAATGCCGCCGATGCACGCCTGCTGGCCGCCGCGAACCCGGCCGCCGCGAACCTGGCCGCCGCGGCGGGTCCCACGCGGGTCGTGATCGATTCGCGCGAGGTGGCGCCGGGCGATCTGTTCGTGGGGCTGGCCGGCGCGCGCGAGGACGGCGGTCTGTATGCCGCTCAGGCGCTGCGGGCGGGTGCCTGGGGTGTGCTGGTGGCGCCCGAGCACGCCGAGCCGCTTGCGGCTCAGGCGCCCGCTGAGACTGATGCGGCGGCGCTCGCTGAGACTGAGGCGCCCACCGACGCACGAGGCGCGGTGCTGGCGCATCCCGATCCGCTCGCTGCTCTGCAGCGGCTGGCCGCCACCTGGCGGCAGGAGTTAGGCGCTCAGGTCGTGGCGATCACAGGCTCGACCGGCAAGACCTCCACCAAGGACATCCTCGCTGCTGTGCTGAGTGCTCAACTGCGCACTGTCGCCAGCCCGCAGAATCTCAATACGGAGATCGGCCTGCCCTTGGCGATCCTGGCGGCGCCGGCAGGAACCGAGGCGCTGGTGCTGGAGATGGCCATGCGCGGCCCCGGCCAGATCGCCGAATTGATGGCGATCGCGCGAGCAGATGTGGGGTTGATCGTAAACGTGGGACCTGTGCATCTGGAGCTGCTGGGCTCCTTGGAGGCGGTGGCGGCGGCCAAGGCAGAGCTGATAGCGGGCCTGAAAGCTGGCAGCACGGTTGTGTTGCCATACGGTGAGTCGCTACTGGCTCCGTATCTCCGCGAGGACCTGCGGACGGTCACGTTCGGCGACGGCGGAGACGTGCGCCTGCTCGCCCAAGAGGCGGGCGAAATCGTGGTGGGCATCGGTCAGCAGCGCATCGCGCTGCGGCCTTCCTTCGCCCAGTCCCATAACCTGCGCAACCTGCTGGCCGCGGTTGCGGCCGCACGCGCGCTCGGGGTCACCCCTGAGGGAAGGCTGGAGGTGGCCTTCTCAGCGCTGCGCGGCCAACGCATCGCACTCCAGGACGAGATCGTGCTGATCGAGGACTGCTACAACGCCAATCCAATGTCGATGCGCGCCGCGCTCGATGACCTTGCCGCCACGGCGCCGGCCAGGCGCGTGGCGGTGCTGGGCGACATGCTTGAGCTGGGCGCCGGCGAGCAGGACTTCCACCGCGAAATCGGCGCGTACGCACAGGAGCGCGGCGTGGATCTGCTGCTGAGCGTCGGCCCGCTGGCGGCCGGGATGGGCGCGGGGTTCCAGGCAGGCGAGATCCACCGCGTGCCCGACGCCGCCGCGGCCGCCAAGCTGCTACCGATGCTGCTGCGGGCAAAGGACACGGTGCTGGTCAAGGGCTCGCGCGGCGTGGGGCTTGAGCGCATCGGGCAAACCCTGATCGGCGAGCAAGTGATCGGCGAGCAAGCTGCGACCGGCGAGGAGAGCTGATGGGCCGCGTGCTGATCGGAGGAACAGCCGCGCTGCTGATCTGCATCTTCCTGAGCCCCAAGTTCATTGAGTTCCTGCGCCGCCGCGAGTTCGGTCAGCAGATCCGCGAGGAGGGGCCCCAAGGTCACCATCAGAAGGCGGGCACACCGACGATGGGCGGCGTGATCATCTTCCTCGCCATCTCGATCCCCTTCTTGATCCTCTCAAGCTATGACTGGCGCTCGGTCGGGGTGTTTGGGGCAGCGGTGGCCTGCGCGCTGTTGGGCTTCGCCGATGACTACACCAAGCTCGTCAAGCGCCGCTCGCTCGGCCTGCGCGGTCGCACCAAGCTGATAGTGACGATCGCGATCTCACTTGGCCTGTGGTTCATCGCGAGCCACGAGGCGCACCTGGCCAGCACGCTGCGCCTGCGCTTCGTGGACTACCAGATCGACCTGGGTCCCTTCTATCCGGTGCTGATCTATCTGGTGGTGGCGGGCACGACCAGCGGCGTCAATCTCACCGACGGCCTCGACGGGCTCGCGGCGGGCTGCACGGCGATCGTGCTGCTGGCCTATATCGGCATCACCTTCGTGGCCACCGACTACGACCTGGCGATGCTCGCGGGCTGCGTCGTGGGCGCGTGCGTGGGCTTTCTCTGGTTCAACGCCTTTCCAGCCACGATCTTCATGGGCGACACAGGGGCGTTGGGACTGGGGGGCGCGATCGCGGGGCTGGCTGTGATGACTAAAACCGAGGTGCTGCTGATTCTGCTCGGCGGCATCTTCGTGATCGAGGCCCTGTCGGTGGTGATCCAGGTGGTCTCCTTCCAGACCACGCGCAAGCGCGTCTTCCTGATGGCCCCGATTCACCACCATTTCGAGCTGCGCGCGTGGTCTGAGACCAAGATCATCCTGCGCTTCTGGATCGTCGCGGCCATCTGTGCGGCGATCGGGTTCACGCTCTACCACTCAAGCCTGCGTTGAAGCCCCGCCCGCCGCTTCCGCCTGGACCATTTCTGATCGTCGGTCTCGCTCGCTCGGGTGTCGCGGCGGCGCTGGCGCTGCGCGCGCGGGGAGAGGAGGTCATTGGCGTGGACAGCGGCTCCCCCGCCGCGCTTGGCGCGCTGCGCGAGGCGGGCGTGGAGCTGCGCTTGCAGACCGACGGGCTGGCCGAGCTGGAGCGCGTAAGGACGATCGTCAAGAGTCCGGGCGTCCCCGCGCAGGCGCCGCTGGTTGCCCAGGCGCGCGCCCAGGGCATGCCGGTGCTGGGCGAGCTGGAGCTTGCCTGGCGCCTTTTGCCCAACGAGCTCATCGCCGTCACCGGCACCAACGGCAAGACCACCACGACGGAGCTGATCGGGCACATCCACCGCGAGGCCGGCCTGCCGGTGGCTGTGGCGGGCAACGTCGGCACCGCGCTCAGCAGCCTGATCGGGCGAGTGAAGTCGCAAGCCACGATCGTCTGCGAGGCGTCTTCCTTTCAGCTTGAAGACACTGTGGCATTCGCCCCTGAGGCGGCCGTGCTGCTCAACATCGCGCCTGACCACCTCAACCGTCACGGCACGATGCAGGCGTACACCGCCGCCAAGCTTGAGATCTTCGCTCGCCAGAGCGCGGAGGATCTCGCGGTGTTGCCCGTGGACCTGCCGAGCGAGGGAGTTGGTGGCGAGGCCCGGCGCGTGCGGTTCGACGCGGGCGAGCCGATGCTCGCCCCCGGTGAGCTGCGTATGCCGGGCGTGCACAACCTCCACAACGCGATGGCGGCCGCCGCCGTATGCCTCGCGCGTGGCATGGACGCCGATGCTGTGCGCGCCGGCTTGCGCAGCTTCGTCGGCGTCCCGCACCGCCTGGAGGAGGTAGCCCGCCGCGAGGGCGTTCTCTACGTCAACGATTCCAAGGCCACCAACGTCGCCTCGACGCTTGTCGCTCTGCGCGCCTTCCCCGGCGGTGGCATTCACCTGATCCTTGGCGGCCAGGGCAAGGGCCAGGACTTCGCGCCTTTGCGTGCGGCCGTCGAGCAGAGCTGCCGCGCGGTTTACCTGATCGGCGAAGACGCTCCGCTGATCGCCGCGGCGCTCGTGGGGGCAGACGTGCCCTTGCACCGATGCGAGACGCTTGAGCAGGCCCTGCGGGCGGCGCGCGCGCATGCCGTCGCCGGCGAGGTCGTTCTGCTTTCGCCGGGCTGTGCCAGCTTTGACCAGTTCGCCGATTTCGAAGCGCGCGGCGAGCGGTTCAGGGCCCTTGTCGAAGGCTGAAAGCCAACCTCGGGGCAGCTAAAGCATCGCTAGTGCCGGTCATGCTGCTCCATGCCGATCCGCGCGAAAACGTGGATGGTGTTGGCAGATCACAACAGATCGAGTACAGTTGCGAACAACAAGGCATCAAAAGAAACCTGTCGAGATGGCCCTGAGACGAGCAGAGAGCCAGGGGTTTCGGGTCCAAGCGAACCGAGGCCACTGGGGAATCGTCTACTGCCCCGGAAGCGCTGGGGGCATGTGCCCACCGTTCTCGGTCAATGGCTCTCCGCGCAACGCCGAGAACGAGGCCAGGAGGATCGATCGTTTCCTCGCTCGATGTCCCCACAAGAATCCATGAGTGACTACACCTTCACATTCCGCTTCCTGAGTCCCGGCCAAGGCGTCGAGGACTTGTCGATCCGGTTGTACGAGCTACTGGACAACGTGTCTTTGCTCGGTCCGGACGAAGACGGGTCCTTCCTGCTGGAGTTCGATCGACGAGGGGACAACATTGCCCGAGCGCTAGCGGCCGCGCTTGAAGAGCTGCTGAAGGCGCTGCCGGATGCGATCGTTTTGCGCGTGGAGGAAGACGATCTCATGACGATGGCCGATATCGCCAGGCGCGCGGGGCGCACGCCGGAGAGCGTGCGGCTGCTCGTCAGCGGCCGGCGGGGTCCTGGCGGCTTTCCCCCGGCGGCAGGGCGCCTCGACGCCAGGACGAAGGTGTGGCGCGTGACGGACGTTGCGCTGTGGTTTGAAGAGGCGTTCGGCAAGGCGCTGCCGGATACCTCCGACAGCGCCTTCGTGCAGGCCTTCAACGATGCTCTGGAGATCCGGCGGCTGGCTACCCGGCTGGGTGGCCCACAGCGCCAGGCGATAGCCAAGGCACTTCCCGGCAAACTCGCGTCGACGCAGGCCAAGTAAAGAGGGAGGCATCCGCCCCTCCCCGTCGAAGTGAGCGGGGATGTCCCCAACAGCACGCGGAGCCCACGCGATAGCCAAGTCGGTAGGCGCTCGCCAGCGACGCAAGGGGAGCAAGAGCGCGGCAAAAGGACAGCCGCTTGAGCACCGCATCCTGCTGACCGCCACCCTGTGCCTGCTGGCGTTCGGCGCGGTGATGGTCTACAGCGCCTCCTCAGCGCCGACGCTGTTGCAGGGCCACGGCACAGGCAGCGCCTTCCTGGTCAAGTATGTGTTGTTCGGCGGTGTGGGGCTGGTGCTGATGAATCTGCTGGCGCGCGACGGCGTCAAGTGGGTGCAGAGCATCACGGGCCCGCTGCTGGTGGTGTCCTTCGTGCTCGTGCTGGCCGTCTACGTGCCCCATGTCGGGGTCCGCGTGAACGGGGCGCGGCGCTGGATCGGGCCTGGGATCTTTCAGTTTCAGCCCTCGGAGCTGCTGAAGATAGCGCTGGTCCTATATACGGCCACGCTGCTGGCGAAGAAGCCCAAGCGCGTGCTGGATCTGCGCGAGCTCTCGCGCCCGCTGCTGGCGGTGGTGGGCGGGGCGTGCCTGCTGGTGGCGATGCAGCCCGACCTGGGCACGGCGCTGACGATCGCCTTCACGGTCTGCGCGTTGCTGGTGGTGGCAGGGGTCCCGGCGCGCAACCTCGCGATCCTGGCAGGATCGGCGTTTGGGCTGGTCGTTTTCTATGCGCTCGTCAAGCCCTATGCGCGCGCGCGCCTGACGTCATTCCTGGACCCCTGGGCGCACGCCTCGGGCAGTGGCTTTCAGGCGGTGCAGGGCCAGATCGCGATTGGCTCGGGAGGACTGTTCGGGGTCGGGCCGGGCCAGTCGGTGCAGAAGATCTTCTACCTGCCCGAGGCGCAGACGGACTTCATCCTGGCCGTGATCGGTGAGGAGCTGGGGGTTGTGGGGGTGTGTGCGCTGCTGTCCCTATATGGCTTGATCGGCTACGCCGGCCTGCGGGCGGCAAAAAAGGCGCGCAGCCTCTACAGCGCGCTGATCGCCACTGGGGTGACCGCCATGATTCTTTCCCAGGCGCTGCTCAACGTGTTCGCGGTGCTGGGCCTCGCGCCCCTGACAGGAGTCCCGCTGCCACTGGTCTCCTATGGCTCCAGCAGCCTGATCGTGATGTTGTGCGCGATGGGTCTGCTGCTCAATGTGGCCGCGGGAGGCAGCGCCCATGTGCGAGCTGTAGGCGACACGCGCAAGCGCGAATCGGCAGGATGGGCGCGTGAGCGCTCAAGCGAAGCGAATAGTGATCGCCGCCGGCGGGACGGCCGGGCACGTAGTGCCGGCGCTCGCGGTAGCCGCCGCGCTGCGGGCTGAAGGCGCGGAGGTCATCTTCATCGGCGGCGAGCGCGCCGAGGCCGAGCTGGTTCCACAGGCGGGGTACGCCTTCCACACGATCGCGGTGGAAGGCCTGAGCCGCACCAACCCCTTCAAGGCATTGCGCTCGCTGCTGCGCGCCGGTGCCGCAGTGCTGCGGGCTAGGAAGCTTTTGAAAGAGTTGCGCCCGCACGCTGTGCTGGGCGGCGGCGGCTATGTCGCCGGGCCGGTGGGAGCAGCCGCGATAACGCTGCGTATTCCTCTGGTGTTGAGCGAGGCCGACAGCCACCTGGGGCTGACCAATCGCGCACTCGCGCCGTTGGCAAAACGCGTGTGCTTGGCATTTCCGATCGAGGGGCGCAATGGCGCCCGCTACCGCGTGACCGGGCGGCCTGTCCCAGCCGCAGAACACGACCGCGAAGGCGCGCGCGAGCGCCTGGGGATAGACCCGCAGGAGACCTGCGTGCTCGTCTTCGGAGGCTCCTTGGGGGCGCGCTCGATCAACCTGGCGGCGGTCGAGGCGTTTACGGGCGCGGCCTTCCGCGTGCTGCACGTCTGCGGCAAGCGCGACCATCCGGAGCTCTCGCGCAGGGATCTGCCCGCGGGCTATGAGCTGCGCGAGTACATGGATCTGAAGGAGTTTGCCGACGCGCTGAGCGCCGCCGATCTGGTGGTGGCGCGCGCGGGAGGCTCGGTGTTCGAGATCGCCGCCCACGGCCTGCCGGCAATCCTTGTGCCCTATCCCCACGCCGCCGCCGATCACCAGAGCGCCAATGCGCGCTGGATGGCGCAGGGAGGCGCGGCGCTTGTGATCGCCGATGAGCAGCTGAGCGCGGCGCGCCTGGCGCGTGAGGTGGCAGGGCTGTTGGCTGACTGCACGCGCATGGAAACCATGGGTGCGGCCGCGCGCCGGTTGGCTCGCCCCGAGGCGGCGGCGGAGATCGCGCGCGAGCTGTTGCAGGCGGCTGAGCGATGAGCGCGCGCGGCGGGGGTGCGGAGAGTGGCCGTGCCGAGAGTGGCCATGCGGAGAGCGGCCGTGCCGAGAGTGGGCATGCGGAGAGCGGCCGTGCCGAGAGCGGGCAAGGCCAAGCGCAGCCTTGGAGCGCACGGCGAATGCACTTCGTCGGCGTCGGCGGCGCGGGCATGAGCGGCTACGCCCGCGCGGCGCACGCGCTGGGGGCGCGAGTCAGCGGCTCCGATCGTGCCGATTCCCCTTACCTTGAGCGCCTGCGCGCGGATGGAGTGCTCACCGCGAGCATCGGCCACGCGGCCACCAACGTACCCGCTGAGGACGGGGTCGAGGTGATCTATTCGAGCGCCGTGGCAGCCGATAACCCCGAGCGTGCGGCGGCGCGTGAGCGCGGTCTGCCCGAGCGCCCGCGCGCCGAGCTGCTGGGCGAGCTGAGCGCGCTCAAACGCACAATCGCGGTGGCGGGCACGCATGGCAAGACCACCACCGCGGCGATGCTCGTGTACGCGCTGCGCGGCGCCGGCATGAACCCAGGCTGGCTGATCGGTGGCGAGCTGGGTGGCGGGCTGCCCAACGCCCGCTGGGAGGCGGGGGATTGGCTGGTGGTGGAGGCGGATGAGTCCGACCGCTCGATGCTGAGTTTGACGGTGGAGATCGCGGTGGTGAGCAATGTGGAGCTCGACCACCACGCCACCTACGGTTCGCTGGCAGAGTTGCACGAGGTCTTCCGCGAGTTCCTCGCCGCCGCGGCCAAGGCCGTGGTGTGGAATCGCCCCGAGCTGCTGGCGCTGTGCGCTCGCGCGCCGGTCGCCTACGACGCCCCCAACCCCCAGCTCACAGCCGGAGGCTCACGTTTTCGCTGGCACGAGCACGAGGTGCGGCTTGCCGTACCGGGCGCGCACAACGCTCTGAACGCCAGCGGCGCGCTGGAGGCCGCGCGGTTGGCGGGCGCGGACATGCAACGCGCGATCGCGGGCCTGGCCGACTTCCACGGCGCGGAGCGGCGCTTTCAGCGCTTGGGCCCAGGGCCGGGCGAGGCGGAGCTCTACGAGGACTACGCCCACCATCCCACCGAGATCGAGGCCACCCTGAAGGCCGCGCGCACGCTGCACCATAAGCGCCTGGTGGCCATTTTCCAGCCTCATCTGTACTCACGCACGGCGCAGCTGGCGCGTGAGCTGGGCGAGGCGCTGGCGCTGGCCGATGTGGTGGCAGTAACGGGCATCTACCCTGCGCGCGAGCGCGGCGAGGATCATCCGGGCGTGAGCGGCCTGCTGGTCGCCGAGGCTGCCGCGGATGCGGGTCATGGCCGGCCGGTGTATTGGCTGCCGGACTTTGCCCAGGCGCTGCCCGTCCTGCGCGGTGTGCTGCGCGGCGGAGACCTGTGTCTGGTGATGGGCGCCGGGGACATCAACTTGCTGGGACGCGAGCTGGTGCTGGGATGAGCGCTATCCCCGCGGGGGTGCGCCTCGACTTCCCGTTGGCGCGACTGGCGACCGTGCGCACGGGCGGCCCCGCGCAGCATTTCGCGCGCGCGGGCAGCGAGGGCGAGCTTGAAGAGCTGCTGTCCTGGGCGCACGCCGGCGAGCAGCCCGTAGCGGTCGTCGGCTCAGGCTCGAACTTGTTGATAGCCGATGCTGGCGTGCAGGGGCTGGTGGTCAAGCTCGATCAGGAGCTTTCAAGAATTGATTTGGATGGGTCGCGCATTGCCTGCGGGGGCGGAGCGCGGCTGCCGGCGGTGGCGGCGAGCGCGGCACGCGCGGGTTTGTCGGGCATCGAGTTCGGCGTGAACATTCCCGGCACGGTGGGCGGAGCGGTGCGCATGAACGCCAACGCCTATGGCGGCGAGCTGGCGCGCGTGCTGGAGTGGGCGCAGATCATCACCGCCGAGGGCTCTGAGCGGCGCGCGCCCGAGCAGTTGGGGTTCGCCTACCGCCACTCCAACCTCAAGCAGGGCGAGATCGTGGCGCGGGCGTCGTTCGTGCTTGAGCGCGCAGACCCCGAGCGAGTCAAAGCGACGTTGGAGGAGATGCGCAGGCGCCGCCACGAGGCCCAGCCGCAGGGGATAAAGACGTTCGGATCGACCTTCAAGAACCCGGACGATCCGCGCGCCGAGGGCCGTACCGCGGGCGTGCTGCTGGCCGAGGCCGGTTGCAATGGCCTGCAGGTAGGAGGCGCGCGCTTCGCGCCCAAGCACGCCAATTTCATCGAGAACACCGGCACGGCCACGACAGCCGACATCCTTGAGCTGATGGCGCTCGGCAGACAGCGCGTGCTGGAGCGCTTTGGGGTGGGCTTGGAAGCCGAGGTGCAGACGCTCGGGGCCGTGCGCTTTCCCTGGGTGTAGGGATTCAGGCCCGCAGGTCGAAGGACGAGGGAGTGGATCGCTCCTTTGCTCTGCCTCGCTCGCGCGCTATACGCCTTCCTCGCCCGGCGGCGATCTCGATGCCGCGGCGTCCATTGAGGTGGCTGGCGATCGCGCTGGTGGCGCTGTCAGCTCTCGGTGGCGCATGGATGTGGCTGCGCGATAGCACATTGGTGTCGGTCGAGCACGTCCACATCAGCGGAGCACATGGCGCTGACGCGCGCGCGATCCGTACCGCGCTTGACGAAGCGGCTGGGCGTATGAGCACGCTGCACGTGAAGATGGGCCCGCTGCGCGCCGCCGTGGCGCCCTTCCGCGTGGTGCGCGATCTGAAGGTCAGCAGTGGCTTTCCGCACACGCTGAACATCCACGTGATCGAGCAGCCGCCGGTGGCAGCGCTCACGCTGGGAGGCGTCAAGACCGCGGCGGCCGCCGACGGCGCGATCCTCGGTCCCAGCTTCGTGACGCACTCGCTGCCGCTCATCTCTGGCGCCGACAGCGACCCGCTTGGCGCCGGGCAAGTGAAGAGCGCCGCGACGCTGGCCGCGCTGCATGTCCTGGGGGCGGCGCCGCCGGCACTGGCGGGTTGGGTGGCGCGTGTGTACAACGGCAAGGAAGGGCTCACGGTGGCGATGCGCAATGGTCTTTCGCTCTACTTTGGCGACGCCACGCTCGTGCACGCCAAGTGGCTGTCGGCCGCGCGCGTGCTGGCTGACCCCAGCTCGCAAGGAGCGTGGTATGTGGATGTGCGCTTGCCTGAGCGTCCGGCCGTAGGGCTCACGGCCGGCAGTTCTGCCACATCTGAATCCACGGGCTCCACGCAGGTCAGCGCCTCGGACCCAACTGCCGCTTCGCTCGCCACCAGCCTGGCCGAAGCTGTCAATGGAGCGCCGCCACAGGCGGCGGCTCCCGCGGAAACTCCTACGGGCGAAGCTACGCCGGCTCCCGCGGAAACGCCCACCAGCACGGCTTCGCCGGCTTCCAGCAGCGAAGCCACAACCTCCAAGGGCGAACAATCTGAAGTCTCAACCTCAACTGGAGGTTAATAGCAGCGTCGAGGCAATTCTCAGGTACTCCTATAGACTTGTGGGATCTGCAACGAATCTTGCGAGATTCGACGTTTACGTTGACAGGGCGAAGTTCCCTGCATAACGTGCACATCTCGGCGGTTCGGCGAGCAGTGCCCATCGAACCCTTAACAACTACTCAAGGCTTCGGACAGACACCATGGAGAGCGGCGGCGGGTACCTAGCGGTCATCAAAGTTGTAGGAGTGGGCGGTGGCGGCACCAACGCCGTCAGCCGGATGGTTGATGCCGGTGTGCACGGCGTGGAGTTCATCGCCGCCAACACCGATGCCCAGGCGCTCGCCATGTGCGACGCCGACATCAAGCTCAACATCGGGCACGAGTCCACGCATGGGCTTGGCGCCGGCGCGAACCCCGAAGTGGGTCTTGGCGCTGCCTCAGAGTCACGCGATGACATCAAGGAGGCGCTGAAGGGCGCGGACATGGTGTTCGTCACCGCGGGCGAGGGGGGAGGCACCGGCACCGGCGCGGCTCCCGTGATCGCGGAGATCGCCAAGAACGAGATTGGCGCGTTGACCGTTGGCGTGGTGACGCGCCCCTTTGACTTCGAGGGCACCCAGCGCGCGCGCATGGCCAGCGAGGGCATCGATCGCCTGCGCGAGGTCGTGGACACGCTGATCGTGATCCCCAACGAGAAGCTGCTGGCCGTGGTGGAGCGCCGCACCTCGATGCTCGACGCCTTCCGCGAAGCCGACGACGTGCTGCGCCAGGGCATCCAGGGCATCACCGATCTGATCACCATCCCCGGCCTGATCAACCTGGACTTCGCCGACGTGCGCACGATCATGCAGGACGCCGGCTCGGCCTTGATGGGCATCGGCACCGCCTCGGGTGAGAATCGCACCGCCGAGGCCGCCAAGGTCGCCATCTCCTCGCCGCTCTTGGAGGAGTCCGTCGAGGGCGCCACCGGCATTCTGCTCAACATCACCGGCGGCAAGGAGCTGGGGCTGTTCGAGGTTAATGAGGCTGCCGAGATCATCCAGAACGCCGCCGACCCGAACGCCAACATCATCTTCGGCGCCGTGATCGATGAGACCCTCGGCGACGATGTTCGCGTGACGGTGATCGGCACCGGCTTTGATCACCGTCCGGGGCGCTCGGCGCGTCGCGAACGCTCAAGCCGTCCCGACCGGGGCCCGCGCATCGGAGACCGTGAGCGCTCGAACCTGGAGATCTCCGACGAGGACATCGACGTACCGCCGTTCCTGCGCTAGCCGAGGGTCCTCAAGCTCTCAGGTTCCTGGCTAGCCGCGGGTCCTCAAGCTCTCAGGTTTCCTGCGCCAGCCGCGGTCTCACGCTCTCAGATAGCCTGGAAGCGTGTCCTCGCAGACGCTTTTGCGCACCCCTCTGTTCGCATGCCATCAGGCCGCCGGCGCCAAGCTCGTGCCCTTCGCCGGCTGGGAGATGCCCGTGCAGTACGCCAATATCCGCAAGGAGCACATGGCGGTGCGCGAAGACTGCGGCATCTTCGATGTCTCGCATATGGGAGAGGTCGAGACCTCAGGTGCGCAGGCGCTGGCGCTGTTGCAGCGCCTGCTCTCCAACGACGTGGCCAAGATCCCCGTTGGCGGTGCGCAGTACAGCGTGCTGTGCCGCGAGGATGGCGGCGTCCTCGATGACCTTTTCACCTATCGCCTCGGCGAGCAGCGCTACCTGACGGTCACCAATGCCGCCAACCACCGGCAGGACCTGGAATGGTTTCGTGAGCACGCCGCCGGCCTCGATGTGCAACTGGAGGATCGCCTGCACGACTACGCGATGCTCGCCGTGCAGGGCCCCAAGGCGCGGGCGCTTGTGGGTGCGCTCGCTGAGGCAGCGCTGCCGGCGCGCATGACTGCCGGCGAAGGCCGCGTCGCGGGTGTGCAGGCGCTCATCTGCGGCACGGGCTACACCGGCGAGGATGGCGTTGAGCTGCTGCTTGCCGCGCAGGACGCGCCTGCCTTGTGGGATGCGCTTGTGCAGTCCGGCGCCACTCCCGCGGGGCTGGCCGCGCGCGACACGCTGCGTCTGGAGGCCTGCTTTCACCTCTATGGCAACGACCTCTCGCTTGAGCGCAACCCGATCGAAGCCGGCCTGGGCTGGTGCTGCAAGGAGGAGACCGGCTTCATCGGCTCTGAGGCGGTGCGCGCCGCACGGGAAAGGGACCCCGCCCACCCGGCGGAAAAGCTCGTGGCGTTCGCTTTGGATGGTCCGGGGATCGCGCGCCAGGGAAACGCGATCCTCGGGGGCGGCGAGGTTACGAGCGGCACGCTCTCGCCGTGTTTGGGTATCGGGATCGGCATGGCCTACGTGCCCGCCGAACGCGCGTCCGTGGGGACGCGCCTGGAGATAGACGTGCGCGGCCGCGTGCGCCCCGCCGTGGTTCACACGCGGCCGTTTGTGAGCAAGCGCGCCTCGGCCTAGATCAGGGCCAACCCTTCTTGTTTGAGCGTCGGGGATTTGAGTTTGGCGTTTGTCGTGCTTTTGAGACCTCCGAGTTCGCAGGTTTTGTTGACGATGGCGGTTATGCCAGCTGTTTCGACGATCGACAGCACACCCGTCGCTTCTTTTTTTAACGCCGTTTTGCCGAGGTTCTGGTTTCCCGCTGTCGGCAGTTTTACTTCACAGCCGCTCGGCGTTTTCATTTTGCATTCTTCGAGTAGTTTGAGCGTCGCTTTTCCTGTTTCTGTGCCTTCTTTTTCGGGCGATTCAAATTGGATCCCATTGCAGTTCACTGTCATTGATTCAGAACCCGTTTTGCACAGTTCCCAGTTTATGCTGATCAGATCGTCTTCGTGGAGTGGTTGTTGTTCGAATTTTCCGTTGAGTGCGACGCAGGTGGGGTCTGCGCCAGATAATTCAAAAGTCGTCGTTCCCGCTTTGACTTGACCTGATGAGCCGGAGAACTGAGCCGTCGCTGGTGTCGCGGCAACCGTGAGCGCTGCCAGTATGGCAGCCACTCCCATCAGTCTTCTGATTGTGGTCATGTGTAATTGTCCTTTAGGCCTAAACCAGGGCTAGTCCGGCTTGTTTGAGCGTTGGTATTTTCAGTTTCGCGCTTTCGCTGCTTTTGATGCCAGCAAGTTCGCAGATTTTATTGACGTTGACGGTCATGCCAGTGACTTCGACGACCGATAACACCCCCGACGCTTCTTTTTTCAACGCGGTTTTGCCGAGTTTCTGATTGCCGGCTGTTGGGATTTTCGCTTCGCATCCGGCGGGAGTTTTGAGACTGCATTCTTCCAGCAGTTTGGTTGTGGCTTTGCCCGTTTCTGTGCCTTCTTTTTCGGGCGATTCAAATTGAATGCCTTTACAGTTCACCGTGACGTTTTCAGCGCTGGCTTTGGCTTTGCACAGTTCCCAGTTCACGCCGATCAGATCATCCATGGATGGGTTTTCTTGTTGTATGTATTCCGATACGAGTTCTCCGCATATGATGACAGTGCCTGTTACTTCAATGGTGGTTACTCCGGCTTTGGCGACACCCGATTTGCCGGAGAACTGCGCAAGCGCCGGAGTGCAGGAGATGGCGAGTGCGGCCAGCAGCGCGGTGAAACCGATGAGCGGTCTGGCTTTGGTCATGATATTACGCTCCTAGTGTGGCTGAATTGGTCAACGAGCCTCGCAGCGTGGTGCGCTGGCGTCAATTCGATCAAGGGGAACCGCGATCCGATCTGAGGCTCTCGCGTTTCGATGTTTCTGATCGGGGCGCAGCGGGCACGAGCGGTGCTTGTTCGCTGATCGTCCTCGCGCACGAGCGGGCGGGCCGGCGCGGCGAGCACATAGAATCCTCGGACTTCGAACCCCTGCGAGCCGGAATGGAGCCATGGTCGACGCGAGCTACCCCGAGGATCTGCGCTACCCCGAGGATCTGCTGTACCACGCCGAGCACGACTGGGCGCGGATCGAAGACGGAGAGGCCGTGCTGGGCATCACCTGGTTTGCGCAGGATGCGCTCGGCGAGGTCGTGTTTTTCGAGCCGCCGGCTGTGGGGAGCGTTCTTTCGCAGGGTGAGCCCTACGCGGAGGTCGAGTCGGTCAAGGCGGTCTCCGACGTCATCGCGCCGCTCTCGGGAGAGATCGTGGCGGTCAACGAGGCGCTCGCCGACAATCCGCAGGCGATCAACGAGGACCCCTACGGCGAGGGCTGGCTGGTGCGCGTGCGGCTCACCGACGGATCGCAGAGCGAGGCCCTGATGGATGCCGCCGCCTATATCGCCACCCTCTAGGCTCAAAGAGTCTTGAGTCGCTACACCGCCACCACTCCCGCCGATCTGAAAGCGATGCTCGACGCGATCGGCGTCGGCTCTGTGGAGGAGATCTTTGAGCAGCAGATCCCCGAGCCCGTGCGGCTTGGGCGGCCTTTGGATCTGCCCGCGGGGCTGCCCGAGCAGGATGTCTATGAGCACCTGCGCGCGCTCGCGCAGCGCAATGTGAGCGCCGAGGACGAGCTGTGCTTCCTGGGGGCAGGCATGTATGACCATTACGTGCCGGCGCTGGTGGACATGCTGATGGAGCGCTCGGAGTTCCTCACCCCCTACACCCCCTACCAGCCGGAGATCTCCCAGGGGGGACTGCAGGTCATGTTCGAGTACCAGACCGCGATCTGCGAGCTGACCGCGCTGCCGGTCTCCAACGCCTCGGTGTATGAGGGGCCATCGGCGGTCGCCTCCGCCGGGTACATGGCCCGCCTGCACAACGGACGCGGGCGCTTTGTCGTCTCCGCCGGACTGCACCCGCACTCGATCGCCACGCTGCGCACCTACGCGCATGGCTTTGGCGTCGAGGTCGTCGAGGTGCCGTTGCGCGAAGGCGTCACCGACCTCGATGCCTGGCTCGCCGCGATCGATGAGAACACGGCGGCGGTCTTCTTTGCGCAGCCCAGCTTCTATGGCGCCGTCGAGGACGCTGCGGCGCTCAGCGCCGCCGCCAAGTCCGCGACAGACAAGCCCCCGGTGGTGATCGCTCAGGTCGACCCGCTCACGCTCGGCATCCTGGCTCCGCCCGGCGACTGCGGCGTGGACGTCGCCGTGGGGGAGGGGCAGTCGCTCGGCAATCGCCTGGACTTCGGCGGACCCTCGTTCGGCTTCTTCGCCGCGCGCGAGGAGTTCCTGCGGCGCATGCCAGGGCGCATTGCCGGAGAAACCACCGACGTCGACGGGCGCCGCGGTTTCGTGCTCACCTTGCAGACCCGCGAGCAGCACATCCGCCGCGCCAAGGCCACCTCCAACATCTGCACCTCCCAGGCGCTCAATGCGCTTGCCGGGGTCGTGTACCTGTCGTGGCTCGGGCGCGAGGGAATCGTGGAGCTGGGCGAGCTGCTGCTCGCCCGCACCCACTACGCCTTGCAGACGCTGGACGGGCTGGAGGGCGTGCAAGCCCTGCACTCCCGCACCCAGCCGGTCATCCGCGAGTTCGCGCTGCGACTCGACGCCGATGTCGCGGCTGTCAGGGAGCGCTGCGCGCAGCACGGCATCAATCCAGGCGCGGACCTGTATGCCCTCACAGGACGCGAGCAGGACCGTGGCGGACTGCTGGTTGCCATCACCGAGCGGCGCACGCGCGCCGACATCGATCGGCTCGCCGACGTGCTGGGCGCTGCCGTTGCCAGCGAGCGCCAAAGTCAGGCGGTGGGGGCGTGAGCACGCCGGCGGCCGACCATGGGGGCGTGAGCGAGCCGGCGGCCGACCATAGGGGCGTGAGCACGTCCACCACAGGCCCGCCCTCAGGCGCAGAGCTGAGCGAGACGCCGCTGCAGCGCGAAGCGGCTGTGACGATCTTCGAGCGCGGGGCGGCTGGGCGGCGCGCCTTTCAGTGCCCTGCGCTGGACGTGCCCGAGGTTGACCCGCACACGCTGCTCGCGGCTCATCTTCGCCGCGCCACGCCGCCCGCTCTGCCGGAGGTCTCAGAGCCCGAGATCGTGCGCCACTACGTGCGCCTGTCCAAGCGCAACTTCGATCTGGACTCGGGCTTCTATCCGCTGGGCTCCTGCACGATGAAGCACAACCCACGCCTGCACGAGCGCGTGGCTGCGCTGCCTGGCCACGCTCGCCTGCATCCTTTGCAGGACCCGGCGCGTGCGCAGGGCGCGCTTGAGCTGATGTGGAATCTGGAGCGCGCGCTGGCGGAGATCTCAGGTCTGCCGCACGTCTCGCTGCAGCCCTCCGCCGGCTCACACGGAGAGCTGGCGGGAGTGCTGCTCACGCGCGCCTACCACGAGCAGCGTGGCGAGACGCGCCATAAGGTGCTCACCCCCGACACCTCGCACGGCACCAACCCCGCGACGGTCACGATGGCCGGCTTTGAGGTGGTCGCGCTCGCCACCAACCCCGACGGGGGCATCGATCTGCAGGACCTGCGCGCCAAGGTTGACAGCGATGTCGCCTGCCTGATGCTCACCAACCCCAACACCCTGGGGCTGTTTGACCCCAACATCGTTGAGATCGCCGAGATCGTTCATGGCGTGGGGGCGACGCTCTACTACGACGGCGCCAACCTCAACGCCGTCATGGGTCTCTCGCGGCCGGGCGACATGGGCTTTGACATTGTCCACTTCAACCTGCACAAGTCCTTCACCCAGCCGCACGGCGGCGGCGGGCCAGGGTCGGGGCCGATCGCCGTCTCCGAGCGCATCGCGCCATATCTGCCGGTGCCGGTGATCGTGCGTGACGCGGATGGTCGCTTCGATCTCGAACACGATCGCTTGCACTCGATCGGGCGCCTGCGCGGCTTTCAGGGCAACTACGGCTGCTTCGTGCGCGCTTACGCCTACATCTGCTCGCTCGGGGCCGAGGGGCTGAAGGACGCCTCGCAGACGGCCGTGCTCAACGCCAACTATCTGCTTGCCCGTTTGATGAATGAGACCCATCCACCCGTCGCCGAGTATCTACCGCTCGCATACGGACAGCTCTGCCTGCACGAGTTCGTTCTCTCCGGTGGGCCGATGAAACGCGAGCTGGGCCTAAAGACGCTGGACCTCGCCAAGCGCCTGCTCGACCACGGCTTTCATCCGCCGACCGTCTACTTCCCGCTGCTGGTCGAGGAGGCTTTGATGGTCGAGCCGACCGAGACCGAGACGCGCGAGACGCTCGATGCCTTCGCCGATGCGATCGCCGCGATCCTGCGCGAGGCCGCCGAGGACCCTGAGATTGCCCGCAACGCGCCCTACACCACGCCCGTGCGGCGACTGGACGAGGTGGCGGCCGCGAAGCATCCCGTCATCCGCCAGGCGCTCTAGCCGATGCGCATCTTCTCCGGCATCCAGCCCACGGGCAGCAAGCATTTGGGCAACTACATCGGCGCGATCTCGCAGTACATCGAGGCTCAGGAGCGCGGCGAGGCGCTGTTCTGCCTCGTCGATCTGCACGCCACCACGGTGCCCTACGAGCCCGCCGAGCTGCGGCGCAGCCTGTATGACCTCACGGCGCTGCTGCTGGCCGCCGGCGTCGATCCCGAGCGCTGCATCCTGTTTCGCCAGGGGGACGTGCAGGAGCACACCGAGCTGTGCTGGCTGCTGTGCTCGGTCACCGAGCTGGGTCGTCTGCAGCGCATGCATCAGTTCCGCGACAAGTCGCTCGCGCAGCGCGAGCTGGTGTCCGCCGGTCTGCTGCTCTACCCGGTGCTGCAGGCTGCCGATGTGTTGGCCTACCGCGCGCATGAGGTGCCCGTCGGGGAGGACCAGCGCGAGCACCTGGAGCTGATGCGCGATGTGGCGCGCCGCTTCAACGCGCGCTTCGGCGAAGGCCAGGAGGTGCTGGTGGTGCCCGAGCACCGCATTCCCGCGGTGGGCGCGCGCATCATGGACCTGCAGGCTCCCGAGCGCAAGATGTCGACCTCGGGCGGCACCGAGCAGGGCACCGTGCTGGTGCTCGATCCCCCTGCGACGATCGAAAAGAAGTTCAAGAGCGCCGTCACCGACTCCGGCAGGGAGATCAGGCGCGATCCCGAGAAGCCTGGCATCTCCAATCTGATCGACATCCTTGCCGCCGTGCGCGGTACGGCTACGGCGGCGATCGAGGCGGAGTTCGCTGCAGCCCGTTACGGCGAGTTCAAGCTGGCTGTGGCGGGCGCCGTCGTCGAGTACCTGCAGCCTGTGCGCGAGCGCTACGAGCAGTTGCGCGCGGATCAGCCCGAGCTGGAGAGCATCCTCGAACGGGGGGCCGAGAAGGCGCGTGCGATCGCCTCGGAAACTCTCACCGACGTGCGCCATCACATGGGCGTGGGCCCTCCCCGTCGGGTCCAGCCGCTACCTTGAGCGCAATGAGCATCGCCTCTTTGGACCTCGACCTCGATGTCTTCACCGGCCCTTTCGACCTGCTCCTCACACTCGTGCTGCGCGAGGAGATCGACCTCTTTGAGCTACAGCTCGCCGACGTCGTGCTCGCCTACCTCGACCATCTGGAGTCCTGCGGTCAACTCGATCTGGAGAGCGCCACCGAGTTCATCGTGCTCATCGCCGCGCTGCTGGAGCTCAAGTCGCGGCTCCTGCTCTGTGGGGATGACGAGGAGCTGCTTGACATCGAGCCGGACGAGGCCGCTGAGGAGCTGCTCGCCAGGATGCTCGACGCGCGCCGCTACCGCGCCGCCGCCACCCACCTGCGCGAGCTGTTTGACGCCGAGGAGGGCGTGCGCTTTCGCTCCGCGCCGCTGGCGGCGCACCTGCGCCGCACCACCGCCGAGCCCACCGATGGCTCACAGGATCCAGCGGTTCTTGGCGAATCGATTGGGCGTCTGCTGCACATGCCTGCGGTCATCAGCCTGCGCCACATTCTTGTGCCGCGCGTCAGCGTCGCCGAGCGTCTCACCCATTTGCGGGGCCTCTTGCACCGCGGGCGCTTCACCTTCGATGAAGCTGTCACAGGGGCCGATCGCATGACCGTCGCCGTCACCGTCTTCGCGCTCCTGGAGCTCTACCGGCGCGGTGAAGCGCGTTGGGATCAGGCTGAGAACTTCGGCGACATCTCGGTGCACGCTGTCTCCGAGCCGCTGAGGGTCGCCGGGTGACCGATAGCGCAGAGCTCGCACACACGATCGAAGCCCTGCTGTTCCTTTCCCCGGACCCTCTCAGCCCTCGCGAGCTGGGCGACGCTGCGCAGGCAAGCGAAGAGGAGGCCGCCGCGGCGCTGGCCCAGCTGCTGGAGGAATACGCTCCCGGCAGTCGTGGTCTGCGCCTGCGCGAGCTGGCCGGCGGGTACACCTTCGCCACCGACCCCGCCAGCGAGGACGCGGCGCGGCGGCTGTTCAGCCGCCCGCGCGCCTTCACCCTTACCCCTGCACAGGCTGAGACGCTGGCGATCGTCGCCTACCTGCAGCCGATCTCACGTCCCGAGATCACCCGCATTCGCGGCGTCAGCGCAGACTCCGCCTCCACGCTGCTGCTTGAGCGAGGCCTGATTGAGGAGGCCGGTCGTTCCCAGTTTGGGGCCGTCCTGTATCGCACCGGCAATCTCTTCCTCAAACTCTTTGGCCTGCGCTCGCTCGATGATCTCCCCGACGTCGCCCAGTGGGATCCCACCCCCGAGGAGCAGGCGGAGCTGCGCGAGCGGCTGCTGCGCGCTGGAGAGGCTCGCGCGCGGGGCGGCCCAGTCGACGAGCAGGCGTAGGGCTGGGCCGGCTTAGGGCTGAGCCGGCGTAGGGCCCAGGCCTACGCTCAGGCCGCCCGCGCCGCCAGCTGACCGCAGGCTGCGTCAATGTCGCGCCCGCGCGTCAAGCGCACCGTCGCGTCCACACCGTGCTGTTCAAGCGCCGCCCGAAATGCCGCGATCGACTCGCGGCTCGATCCCCCGTAGGGCGAATCGGTGGGGTTGTAGGGGATCAGGTTGACCTTGAAGACCTTCGGGTCATCGCGTCCGACGGGGCTCAGCAGCCGCGCCAGTGCCAGCGCCTGCTCGTAGCGGTCGTTGACGCCCGCCAGCATCACGTACTCCACGAACACCCGTCGGCGCTTGCGCGTATAGAAGGCACGGCCCGCCTGCACCACATCCGCCAGCGGATAGCGATCGTTCACCGGCATCAGCGCTGAGCGCAGCTCATCGTCGGGCGCGTGCAGGGACAAGGCCAAGCGCAACGGCATTGAGGACTCCGCGAGGCGTTCAATGCCAGGAATCCAGCCCACTGTTGAGATCGTTGTGTGGCGATGGCTGATGCCGATATCCGGCAGTCGCTCGCACGCGCCCAACACGTTGTCAAGGTTGAGCATCGGCTCACCCATGCCCATGAACACGCAGTGATCGACCGGCTCGACGCGTCTGAAGTGAAGCGCCTGATCGAGGATCTCCGAGACCGTCAGATTGCGCCCGAACTTCATCGCGCCGGTCGCGCAGAAACTGCATGTCAACGGGCACCCTGACTGCGAAGACACGCAGATCGAGCGCCTTCCGCTCGCCCCCGGTGCAGGGTTGCGATAGCGCATCAGCACCGTCTCAAGCGGCCGCCCGTCGCTTGTCTGAAACAGGGCCTTGACTGTGCCATCGCGTGCCTTTGCTTCGCCTTGCACCTGCAAGCTCGATAACGGCACCTTCTGCTCTAAGCGCTCCCGCAGTCCCGCCGGCAGGTTCGTCATCTGGGCGTATTCGCCGGCGCCCTTGGCCACCCACTCCCACACCTGCCGGGCGCGGAAGGGAGGCTCGCCGCTAGCGGCGAGGGTCTCTTGCAGTAGCTGGAGGTCCATGGAGCCCTTATGGTTGCAGCCCGGCGGGCCTGCCGAGGATTCCTACCGGAGTGGCTCATAAGCTCCGTGGGGGTGTCAAGCGACGATCACGAGGCAATTGATCCAGAGGGGCGACGTGTGGTCCTGCAGGTGCGCACCGAGCGTCATCTCGCCACGCGCAGACCGCGGATGCTCGACCACAAGCGGGCGATCCTTGATGCGGTAAGCCGGGCCGGAATATCCACGAAGACGATCCTGCGCCGGGGCGTGAGCGGTATTACCGCCGTGACCTCGACCCAAGGCGCTGGCTACGGGTGGTTGTAGACTTCAATGAGTCCCCGGCCTTCGTGGTTACAGCCTTTATCCAGGATCACGAACCGGAAAGCGCACCGTGACCGTCACCGTCGCCGGCATCAACTTCGATCACCACGAATACGACGAGCGTGGTGACGTCCTCTATCTCAGCGTTGGGCTTCCCCGTGAGGCGTTGCGCACGATCGCCACGCCTGAGGGTCACGCGGTCGACTACGACGACTCCGGAGCGGTGATCGGCATGGTCTTGGTCAATGTTCGCTTCCTGCTTGGCCGTGACGGCGCGGTTACCGTCACGATCCCGCCGGATCGGGTGCTGGCGGCGCGGATCGAGCCGGCACTGCTGGCAGCCTGAGCCGCGAAGGCGCCGCCGATATCCATGCGTCTTGCCAAGTACCTCGCCCATGCCGGTGTCGCCTCGCGCCGCGCGGCGGAGACGATGATCGCCGCGGGGCGGATAAGGGTCGATGGGGAGTTGGTGCGCGATCCGGCGCGCGACGTGGGGGACGGCAATCGGGTGCAGGTGGACGGTCAGGTTTTGGCTGGAGCCGAGAAACGTGTGGTTTACGCGGTGAACAAGCCGGTGGGCGTGCTCTCAACCGCGCAGGACACCCACGGCCGCCCGACGGTGGTGGAACTGGTGGGGGAGGAGCGACGGTTGTATCCGGTGGGACGGCTCGACGGTGACTCCAGCGGTTTGATCCTGCTCACCAATGACGGTGAGCTGGCCAATCGCTTGACGCATCCGCGCTACGGAGTGCCCAAGACCTACCGGGTGCGAGTGGGCGGAGGGTCGGTGGGGGAACGCGCGCTGCAGGCGCTGCGCGCCGGTGTTCAGCTGGAGGACGGCAAGACGGCGCCAGCGCAGGTGCGTCGGGTGCGCGGCGATCTGCTGGAGTTCACGATCCGCGAAGGGCGCAACCGTCAGGTGCGACGCATGTGCGAGGCCGTCGGGCACCCGGTGCTTGCGCTTGAGCGCGTGCGCCTGGGGGCTGTGCGGCTGGGGGATTTGAAGGCAGGGGCTTCGCGGCGGCTCTCCGAGCTTGAGATCGCCAAGCTGCGCGCAGGCGCCGGCAATGGCGAGGGGTTCGGTGACACGCCATGACAGAATCGCCTGCCATGCGCCTCTTCGCCCTGCGCGGTGCCGTGAGCGTCACTCGCAACGACGCTCAAGACATCCTCGACGCCACCACCGAGCTGATGCAGGCGATCATGGACCGCAACTCGCTCGCTCCCGAGAATGTGGTCAGTTGCATCTTCACGGCCACCAATGACCTCAACGCGGAGTTTCCGGCCGTCGCGGCTCGCGCGCTGGGCTTTGACCGTGTGCCGCTGCTTTGCGCGCGCGAGATTCCTGTGCCTCGCGCTCTGCCACGTGTGATTCGCGTCCTGATTCACTACTACGCCGCTGACGATCACGAGGCAAAGCACGTTTATCTGCGCGATGCGGCTGCCCTGCGCACCGACCTGGAGTCGGCTCAGTAGCGGGCTTGTTCCGGCGCTGAGCTGCGAGTCGTTCCTGCTCCGGCTTCGGGCCTTCCGGCGCTGAGCTCCGAATTGTTGCCGCGGTCCGCAACAATACGCCCGTGGCAATCGAGTTCTCGCAGCGCATAAGACGGATTCCGGTGTATCCCGCCGCGGGTGGGTATGCCGATGCCGCGCCGCCCATCAGGCTGGCGAGCAACGAGTCGCCCTACCCGCCGCTGCCGGCGGTGAAGGATGCGATTGAGCGGGCGGTGGCAAGCCTCAACCGCTATCCGGACCCCTCCAACTCACTGCTGCGCACGCGCCTGTCTGAGCGCTATGGGGTGCCGGTCGAGCAGATCGCGATCGGCAACGGCTCATGCGACATCCTGCTCGCGGCGGGGGAGGCGCTGCTTGAGCCGGGCGCGGAGCTCGTGTTCGCGTGGCCGTCCTTTTCGGTTTATCCGCATCTGAGCGCCGCCAGCGGCGCCACCGCGGTGATGGTCGCGCTGGATGAAGAGGAGCGCCACGACCTGCCCGCGATGCTGCGGGAGATCACGGTGGCCACGCGCCTGGTGCTTGTGTGCAATCCCAACAACCCCACCAGCACGGCGGTGCCGCTCGCCGAGATCGCCTCATTTCTGGCGGAGGTGCCGGAGCACGTGTGCGTGATTCTCGATGAGGCTTACTGCGAGTTCAACCTGCTTGAGGACCCCGACAGCTCGGTGGAGCTGCTGCATAGCCACCCCAATCTGGTGTTGCTGCGCACCTTCTCCAAGGTGTATGGATTGTGTGGTTTGCGCGTGGGCTTCGCGCTGTGTGGCTCGCCGGAGATGCCGCGTGCGCTCGATCAGGTGCGCCAGCCGTTCTTCTGCAATGCCATCGCCCAGGCGGCGGCCACGGAGGCTCTGGCCCACCAGGACGCGGTCACCGATCGGGTGACGCGCACGATCGCCGAGCGCATCTCCGTGCAGGAGCGGCTGGTCGCGCTGGGCCTTGAAGTGGCCGATTCGCAGGCCAATTTCTGCTGGCTGCACCTAGGCGAGGAGCGCGATGAGCTTGAGGTGATGGCGGGCCTGGAGCAGCGCGGGGTGCTGGTTCGTGGCGGTAGCGCTCTGGGGCGCGAGGGGGCGCTGCGCGTCACCTACGGGACCGCGCAGGAGAACCTGCGCTTCCTCGATGCGCTTGGCGAAGTGCTGCAGAGCGTGAACTCGCGTTAGCACCCCTCGACGCCGGCGCCGCGTTCTGCTACAAACTCTTTAGAGCATCGTGACCTCATCGATATCCGCATCCGCTGCCTCACCCGCCAGCCTACGCGCGTGCGCCCCTTGGTCATGGTCCTTTACGTATTCCTGGCGATTTAGCTAGGCGCTTCGGCCTGAGCCCGTCCCGTGAGCGGGAGCGAAGGCCGCCCTGGGTCCGACAGAGACCGAGCGCCGATAGATCCGGACCTGCTCGCCGCACGCGAGACCATCACCTGCAAGCAGCCTCATGCACCTAAGATCCCAGGCACTTTTTGAAAGGAAGAATCGATGATGATCGTGATGAAAGAGACCGCCAGCGACAGCGAGATCGAGGCGGTCGTAGACAGGATTGAGCGAGCCGGCGCGCTCGCCCACCGCAGCCGGGGCGCGCGCGTCACCGTAATTGGGGCGATCGGCGACGTCGAGCAGGACGTCAGCATTGAAAGCCTTGGGCTTGAGGGTCAGCCGGGGGTGGATCGCGTGGTGCCGATCCTCAAGCCCTACAAGCTGGCCTCAGCGCAGATCCGCCACGGCGAGCGTACGGTGCTCGATATCGAGGGACGCAAGATCGGGGGCGATCACTTCGCCCTGATCGCGGGTCCCTGCACGGTGGAATCGCGCGAGCAGACATTGCAGACAGCGCGCGTGGTGCGCGACGCGGGGGTTGCCGTGCTGCGCGGCGGCGCCTACAAGCCGCGCACCTCCCCCTACGCTTTCCAGGGTTTGGGGATCGAGGGCCTGCGGCTGCTCGCCGAGGCCAAGGCCGAGACGGGGCTGCCGATCATCACCGAGCTGATGGATCTGCGCGATCTGGATGCTGTGCTGGAGGTCGCCGACGTGATCCAGATCGGCGCGCGCAACATGCAGAACTACCCGCTGCTGGCTGAGATCGGCCGCTCCGGGCGCCCCGCGCTGCTCAAGCGCGGGCTCTCCTCGACGCTCGATGAGCTGCTGATGGCCGCCGAGTACATCCTCAAGGAGGGCAACCCCAACGTGATGCTGTGTGAGCGAGGGATACGCACCTTCGAGACCGAGCATCGCCGTACCACGCTCGACTTGATGGCCGTGCCGATCCTCAAGGAGCTCTCGCATCTGCCGGTGATCGTCGACCCCAGCCATGCCGCCGGACGGCGCGATCTCGTGCTGCCGCTCTCGCTGGCCGCTGCCGCCGCCGGTGCGGACGGCATCATCGTTGAGGTGCATCCCAACCCCGACGAGGCCGTTTGCGATGGACCCCAGGCGTTGCTGGCGGACGATTTCGCCGACTACGCCGCAGCCGTCGAGAATGCCGCTGCGCTCGCCGGGAAGGTGCTCAGCGCGGCGTGAGGGTGGCGGTTCTCGGGGTCGGGCTGATTGGGGGATCGATCGGCCTGGCCGCGCGCGCTCGCGTGGGGGCACGGGTCAGAGGCTATGACCCGGACCCCGGCGTGCTGCAGGCGGCCTTGCGGCTCGGCGCGATCGACGAGCAGGCCCCTGACATCGCAACCGCGGTGGCAGGGGCGCAGGTGGTGTTTGCCGCGGCGCCTGTGGGAGGTCTTGCGCAGGTGGTCTCCCAGGCGCTCACCCACTGTGGCCCCGATTGCGTCGTCAGCGACGTGGGCTCGACCAAACTCGCGCTTGAGGGGATGCGGCTGGATCCGCGCTTTGTCGGTGGTCACCCGCTCGCCGGGGCTGAGACCGCGGGCGTCGAGCACGCCCGCGAGGACCTGTTTGAGGAGGCTGCGTGGTACCTCACGCCGGCCGCCACCACCGATGAGGCCCTGTATCGACGTTTGCGCGATGTGATCGAGCGCTTCGGCGCGCGAGCGATCGCGGTGCCGGCCGACGCCCACGACCGCCTGATGGCCTGCGTCTCGCACCTTCCGCACGTGCTCGCCAACGTGCTCGTCGCGCAGGCGGTCCACGCCTTCGAGCGCGAGGGCTCACAGGCGATAAGCGGTCCCAGCCTGCGCGACGCCGTCAGGGTCGCCGGCGCCAATACCGGCATCTGGACCGACATCTACCTCGCCAACAGCCAGGCGCTGATCGAGGCCATCGACGAGGCTGTGCGACGCCTGCACGACGTGCGCGCCGCGCTGGCCCAAGGCGACGCCGAGGAGCTGGCCGCATGGAACGAGCGGGCACGCGCGGCCCGCCAGGTGTTGTTGGAAGAAGGTCCGGCCGCGCTGCCCGGCCGCTCGGATATTTCCGCAGACGCGTAGGGTTGGGGGTGTCATGAACCTGCGCTTCGAGCCCGCCGCTGGGCTCACCGGGGAGCTGAGCGCTCCACCAGATAAGTCGATCTCTCACCGCGCCGCCCTGCTCGGTGCGATGGCCTCCTATCCGGTTCGCATCGAGAACTACCTGCGCGCCGCCGACACCATCTCCACGCTTGACGCGGTACGCGCGCTGGGCGCGCTCGTGGAGGTGCGCGCCAAAGAAGTCGTCGTGCGCGGGGCGGGCCTGCGTGAGGCGCGCCAGCCCGATGGCCCGATCGATGTCGGCAACGCCGGCACCCTGATACGTCTCTTGCCCGGCTGGCTCGCGGCCCAGGAGGGTCGCTCCTTTACGCTCGACGGGGACGCCTCGATTCGCCGTCGCCCGGTCGATCGTGTAGCTGAGCCGCTGGCGCTGATGGGCGCCAGCCTGCAGGCCACCGATAAGCGCTTCCCGCCGCTCACGGTCAACGGCGCACGCCTGCACTCGATCTCCTATGAGCTGCCCGTCGCCAGCGCTCAGATCAAGTCGTGTGTGCTGCTCGCCGCGCTTGCCGCGGACGGCGCCACCACGGTCGGTGAGCCGGCACGCAGCCGCGATCACACCGAGCGCATGCTGATGCGCTCAGGCGTCACCATCCACCGCAACGGCCGCCATGTCACGGTCGTCAACGCCGATGAGCTTGTGCTGGAAGACCTCGTTATCCCTGGAGACCCCAGCTCGGCGGCGTTCATGATCGCCGCTGGCGTGCTCGTCCCTGGCTCGCGCCTGTTGCTGCGCGACATCGGCGTGAATTGGACGCGCACCGGCTTCCTGCGCATCTTGCAACGCATGCAGGGCATTGTGCTGGGCGAGCTGGAGGATGAAACCGGCGAACTGCTGGCGTCTGAGCCGAGCAGCGACCTCGACATCGCCTACGGTCAGCTTGAGGGCACCACCGTTGAACCTGAGGAGGTGCCGCTGGCGATCGATGAGCTGCCGCTCGTTGCCCTGCTGGGCTGCTTTGCCGAGGGTGAGACGATCGTGCGTGGCGCCCAGGAGCTGCGCTTGAAGGAGTCCGACCGCATCGCCACGGTCGTTGAGGGGCTGCGCGGCCTGGGCGCGCAGATCGAGGCCACCGAGGATGGTTTCGCGGTCAGCGGCTCGGGCGGGCTGCGCGGCGGTGTGATCGACGCTCATGGCGATCACCGGCTGGCGATGATGGGCGCGGTCGCGGGCCTTGCCTCGCGCGAGGGCGTGGAAGTGCTCGGCATGGAGGCCGCAGACGTCTCCTATCCGGAGTTCGTGGCGGATCTGGAGCGGCTTTGCTGATTGCCATCGATGGCCCTGCGGGGGCCGGCAAGTCCACCGTCGCACGCGCGCTCGCGCAGGCGCTCGGCTTCACTTATCTGAACAGTGGCGCGTTGTATCGCTGCGTGGCACTGATGTCGCTCGACTCGCCTGGCACGGCGCCCGGCCAGCTCGCGCGGGCTGCCAGCATCGAGTTTGAAGCCGGCGAGCAGGGCGCTGGGCGGGTGCTGCTCGACGGCCGCGACGTGAGCGTGGAGATCCGCTCCCCCGAGGTCTCCGAGGCCGCCTCGCGCGTCGCCGCCGATCCGCAGGTGCGCGAGGCGCTGGTTGCCCGTCAGCGCGAGATGATCGCCGGCGGGGACTGGGTGGCCGAGGGTCGTGACATCGGCACGGTTGTCGCTCCTGGCGCCGAGGTCAAGGTTTTTCTCACCGCCAGCCCGCAGGAGCGTGCCCGTCGCAGGGCGCAGGAGCTGGGCGCCGATCCAGACGGCGTGCTGGCCGAGCAGACGCTGCGCGATCAGCGCGACGCCGCGCGCGAGCACAGCCCGCTCGTGCCGGCTGCGGATGCCGTGATGCTTGACACCACCGGCCTCTCCGTCGGCGAGGTGGTGGGGCGCATCGCCGTGCTCGCCAGCGAGTCCCACTCGGGCTCATGCGCCTGAGCAGGTCATACTGGCCTGCATGCCTCTCAAGGTCGCAATCGTCGGCTACCCCAATGTGGGTAAGTCCTCGCTGATAAATCGCCTCACCGGCACCCGCGATGCGGTGGTGCACGAGCGCCCCGGCATCACGCGCGACCGCAAGGAGCTCGCCTGCGAGTGGAACGGCCGGCGCTTTACCCTGATCGACACCGGCGGCGTCGACTTCCAGGACGAAGATCCCCTCGCGGGCTCGATCCGCGACCAGGCGCGCGCGGGGCTCGCCGACGCGCAGCTGGCCGTGCTGGTGGTGGATGCCCGCGCCGGTGTTCGAGCGGGCGATGAGGAGATGGCCGACCTGCTGCGCCGCTCGCCTGTGCCGGTGATCGTGGCCGCCAACAAGTGTGACTCGGTCGCCGAGGTCACCCAGGCCGCTGAGTTTCACCGCCTCGGCCTTGGCGATCCGCTGGCGGTGTCAGCCGCCCAGGGGCTCGGCTCAGGCGATCTGCTCGACCGCATCGCCGAGCTGCTGCCGCCCGGCGATGAAGAGCCCGACGCGGACACCATCCGCTTGGCCCTGATCGGACGCCCCAATGTCGGCAAGTCCTCGCTCGTCAACCGCTTTCTCGGCGAGGAGCGCGTGATCGTCTCGCCGCATGCCGGCACCACGCGCGATGCGATCGACCTGCCGTTGCTGGTGGGCGAGCGCAAGCTGACGCTGATCGACACCGCCGGCATGCGCCGCCAGGCGAAGGTCGCCGACTCGGTTGAGTACTACACCGCGCTGCGCTCGCAGCGCGCCGCCGAGCGCGCCGACGTGGCGCTGGTGGTGTGCGACGCCGTCGATGGCGTCACCGCGCAGGACCTGCGGATCGCAGAGCTGGCGATGAAGGCCGGCTGCGCCACGGCGATCGTGCTGAACAAGTGGGACCTCCTGCGCGATGCCCACCCCTCCGGGGAGGAGGCGCTCGACCACGAGCGCGCGCGCGTCGCCACCAAGCTGAGGCTGCGCCCGCGCGTGCTCACCGCCAGCGCCGGCACCGGCAGGCACGTCTCGCGTCTGCTGACCGAGGCGCTTGCGCTCGGCGACCGCACCTCCACGCGCATACCCACCGTCGAGCTCAACCGCTTCCTGTCAGAGACAGTCCAGGCCCGTCAGCCCCCGATCGGCATGAAGGGTGGCTCAAGCCAGCATCGCCTCAAGCTGATCTACATGACCCAGACGGCCGAGCGCCCACCGCGCTTTACGATCCAGATCAACTCGCGTAAGCGCGTCACGCGCGACTATGCCTACTTCGTCGAGAACCGTCTGCGCGCGCGCTATGGCATGGACGGAGTGCCGTTGATCATCGACTTCGTGGAACGCGGACAGCGCAGCCAGGCGCGCGCTGCGTAAACTCTTCAAGCTTTTCCGCCTCGTCCGCCCTCGACATGGAGCCGATCGACTTCCCATGAGCAAGCTTTCCGATAACGAGTACCTGTTCACCTCCGAGTCGGTCACCGAGGGCCACCCCGACAAGATCGCCGACCAGATCTCTGACGGCGTGCTCGACGCGGTGCTCGCCGAGGACCCCTATGGCCGCGTGGCCTGCGAGACGCTCGTCAACACCGGCCTGATCGTCGTCTCCGGTGAGATCTCCACCGACACCTATGTGGACATCCAGGAGATCGCGCGCGAGACGGTGCGCAAGATCGGCTACGACAACGCCGCCTACGGCTTTGACTGCGACACCTGCGCGGTCATCAACGCGATTGACAAGCAGTCCCCCGACATCGCCCAGGGGGTGGACGCCGCCTATGAGACGCGCCACGACCCCTCCGATGAGGACGAGCTTGATATCGCCGGGGCGGGCGACCAGGGGATGATGTTCGGCTACGCCGCGCGCGAGACCGACGAGCTGATGCCGCTGCCGATCGCGCTCGCACACAAGCTCGCCAAACGCCTCGCGGAGGTGCGCAAGGGCGATGTGATTCCCTATCTGCGCCCTGACGGCAAGACCCAGGTGACCGTCCGCTACCAGGATGGCAAGCCGGTGGAGATCGAAAAGATCCTGATCTCCACCCAGCACGCCGACGGCATCGATGCCGAGGCGCTGATCAAGCCCGATCTCTTCGAGCACGTGCTGCGGCCGGTGCTGCCGGCCGATCTCTACGAGGAGAAGAAGCTGCTGAAGAACTTCCTGGTCAATCCCACGGGACGCTTCGTGATCGGCGGCCCGATGGGGGATTGCGGTCTCACGGGGCGCAAGATCATCGTCGATACCTACGGTGGCATGGCCCGTCACGGCGGTGGCGCCTTCTCCGGCAAGGACCCTTCGAAGGTCGACCGCTCGGCGGCCTACGCCGCGCGCTGGGTGGCTAAGAACATCGTCGCCGCTGGTCTGGCCGACCGCGCGGAGGTGCAGGTGGCCTATGCGATCGGCGTCGCCCACCCGGTTTCGGTGATGGTGGAGACCTTCGGCACCGAGAGGATCGGCCGCGCGCAGATCGCCCAGCTGGTGGACGAGCACTTTGACCTGCGCCCTGGGGCCTTCCGCGAGGAGCTCAAGCTGCACCGGCCGATCTACCAGAAGACCGCTGCCTACGGGCACTTCGGGCGCGATGACCACGACTTCACGTGGGAGCGCACCGACCGCGCGCAGACGCTGCGCGCGGCGGCTGGGCTCTGACCGGCGGGCTCTTTAGATTAGATCGCGGGGTGGGTTGGCTCGCCCCGCTACGACGCACGGGCTGCGTTTGCTGCCCCACACCTCTTTCCCATGTCCGCAATCGCCAAGGTTGAGCCGATGACCACTGCCCGTGCATTGCGCGGGCCGTTTGACTACCGGCTGCCCGAGGAGCTGCGCGCGGGGGTGGACGTGGGTTCGATGCTCGTCGTTCCATTCGGGCGTCGTGAGGTGCTGGGCGTCGTCGTCGGGCTGGCCGAGAGCAGCGAGGTCGCCGAGTCGCGCCTGCTCGCGCCATTGCGGGCGCTGGATGGAGGCCCACCCACCCTCCCGGTCGATCTCGTCGCGCTCGCCGAGTGGATCGCCGCGGAGTACTGCTCGACGATCGCGCGGGCGCTGACGCTTGTGTTGCCGCCTGGGGCCGCGCGCCGGCTGAGTGGGCGCAAGCGTCGCACGCCCAAGCGCACCGAGCATCTTCCCGTTGGCGCGCTCGCCGGCGAGTCGCTGACGCTCACCGCCCAGCAGCAGGCCGTGCTCGATGAGCTGCTCGGCGCGCTTGATGCGCGCGCGGCCGCGCAGCGCCTGCTGCACGGCGTCACCGGCTCGGGCAAGACCGAGATCTATCTGCGCGCCACCGCCGCCGCTTTGGAGCAGGGCCGCGGGGCGATTGTGATGGTCCCCGAGATCGCCCTCACGCCGCAGATCGTCGGTCGCTTCATCGAGCGCTTCGGTGAGACCGTCGCGGTCATGCACTCCCGCCTCTCCGCCGGCGAGCGCTATGAGCAATGGCGCCGTCTGCGCGCGGGTGAGGCGCGCGTGTGTGTAGGCCCCCGCTCGGCCGTCTTCGCGCCGATCGAGCCGCTTGGCTTGATCGTGGTCGATGAGGAGCACGACGCTTCCTACAAACACGAAGGCGACCCTCGCTACGACGCCCGCGCGGTGGCCGCCCGTCGCGCGCGCGACTGCAATGCGCTGCTGCTGCTCGGCAGCGCCACGCCACGACCTGAGAGTCACCACGCTGTGACTGCCCTGCGCCTGCCGGGGCGCGCCGATGGGCGCCCGCTGCCGCCTGTCAGCGTGCTCGACATGTGCGGTCAGCCTCAAGGGTTGCACCCGCATACCGCGCAGGCGCTCGCCGATGTCCGTCGCTCGGGACGCAAGGCAATCGTGCTGCTCAACCGCCGCGGCTGGTCGAACTTTCTCTCCTGCCGCTCCTGCGGAACGGTCTGGAGCTGCCCGCACTGCGACGTCGCGCTCGTCTTGCACCGCGGCCAGGGCATGCTTGCCTGCCACCACTGCGGTCACCGCGAGCAGCTCCCCGAGCGCTGTGCATGTGGCTCGGGCACCCTCGCGCGCCACGGCGCCGGCACGGAGCGCCTGGAGCACGATCTCGCGCAGGCGCTTGACGATGGGGGCTTTCCCATGTTTCGTCTCGATGCGGATACGGTCTCAAGCGCCGCCGAGGTCGCCACGTTGCTGCGCCGCTTTCAGGACGCGCCGGCGGGGGTGCTGCTCGGCACGCAGATGGTCGCCAAGGGGCACGACTTCCCTGACGTCGCTCTTGGTGTCGTGCTCGATGCCGATGCCACGCTGCGCTTCCCTGATTTCCGTGCCGAGGAGCGAACGTTTGCGCTGATCGCCCAGCTCGCCGGGCGCGTGGGACGCGGCGGAGAGGGCCAGGTGCTGGTGCAGACGATTGCCCCGCAGGCGCGCTCGATCCAATACGCCGCACAGCACGACAGCGAGGGCTTTCTCAGCGGCGAGCTCGAACGCCGCCGCACGCTGCGCTACCCCCCTTACTCGCATCTCATACGCGTCGTCTGCGCCGCTGGGGACACTCCCAGGGCGCTGGGCGCCGCGCGCGCGATACGCGCGCGGCTGGAGCTTGCCGACGCCGATGTGCTCGGGCCCGCCGCCCTTTTTCGGCTGCGCGAGCGCGAGCGCCAGGTGCTCGTTATCAAGGCCGGCGAGCGTGCCCCGGCTGTGCGCGGCATCGGTGCGGCAGTGCAGCACGTCGCCGCCGCGCGTGCCCACGCCGGGGTCAGTTTCAGCGTCGACGTCGACCCGCAGTAGCGGTTGCCGCCAGCGCGGCAGGGGCCCTAGAATCAACTCCCAGCATGGCTGACACCGAGAACGTCGAGACCGAGGACGCCGCGGCCAAGCCTGAGCTTGACGCCGAGACGCTTACCCGCCGCGACGCTGCGCTGCGCCATGTGCGCAAGCTCGGCGACCCCGTGCTGCGCGCGAGCGCGGTACCCGTCGATCGCTTCGATGACTCCTTGCGCCTTGAGATCGAGCGCATGGGGGAGCTGATGCACGATTCGCTCGGCATCGGGTTGGCTGCCACGCAGATCGGCATCCTGCATCGCGTGCTCGTCTACCGCACCGACCCCGAGCACGACATCACCGCGCTGATCAATCCCGTGCTTGAGTGGGAAAGCGAGGAGCGGGAGATCGCCGAAGAGGGTTGTCTGAGCCTCCCCGGCGTGCATGTCGAGGTGGAGCGTCCCGCGCAGGTGCGCGTTCGCGCACGCGACGCTCACGGCGCGGAGGTTGTGATCGAGGCCGAGGAGCTTGAGGCGCGCGTCATCCAGCACGAGATCGATCATCTCAACGGCGTTCTGATTCTCGACCGCGTCTCGCGCTCGGTTCGCAAGGAAGCGATGCGCGCGATGCGTGAGGCGCAGCAGGGCGGCGGGGATCGGGGCCAGGGCGAGGAGCAGCCGGAGCCGGGCGATGAGCAGCGGGAGGCCAGCGTCGCTTAGTGGCGATGCGCAGCCGCGCGGCGGGCGCGGCATCGTCTTCCTCGGCACCTCGCAGTTCGCCGCCGCCGTGCTTGAGCAGTTGGCCGCCACCGCGCACCGTCCGGCGCTCGTCCTCACGCGTCCCGATCGTCCCGCCGGCCGGGGACGCCGACTGTCATCGCCACCTGTGGCCGAGACCGCGCGGGCGCTGCAGATCCCTGTCGAGCAGCCCGACAGTGTCAACACGCCGGAGATCTGCGAGTCGATCGCGGCGGCCAATCCTGCCGCGGTGGTGGTGTGCGCCTTTGGTGCCCTCATCAAAGAGCCGCTGCTCTCCAGTCATGAGATCTTGAATCTGCACCCTTCGCTGCTCCCGCGCTGGCGCGGCGCGGCGCCGATCGAGCGCGCCATCATGGCCGGCGACGCCGAGACCGGCGTGTCGATCATGCGCCTCACCGCCGGTCTTGACAGCGGGCCTGTATGCCTGCGGGCCGGCGAGCCGATTGCAGCCGATGACAGCTACGGCTCGCTGGCCTTGAGATTGGAGCTGCTCGGAGGCCGGCTGCTGGTGGAGGCATTGGATGGGTCTTTTGAGTTTGTCGAGCAGGACGAGGCCGGCGTCACCTACGCCGAGAAGATCGGCGCCGAGGACCGGCTGCTCGACCCCGCACGAGGGGCGGTGGAGCTGGAGCGCGTGGTGCGCGCTTTGCATCCTCACATCGGCGCGCGCATCGCACGTCAGGACGGCAGCTTGATGGGGGTGCGGCAGGCGGCTGTCGTCACGGGCGGCCCGAGCCCTGGCGCGCTTGCGGTGGACGACGGACGGCTGCTGTTTGGAACCGCTGAGGATTCGCTGGAGCTGATCTGTGTGCAGCCGCCGGGCGGTCGTGCAATGGATGGCGCCGCATATATACGTGGGCATGTCCGCTAAGGCCGGCCCCGCTGTGAACCCTGCCAGCGCCCGCGTCTGCGCATACGCCGTGCTGCGCCGGGTGTTTGAGCAGGGCGCGTATGCCGATCGTGCGCTGCACGCGCAGGCCCGCGACCTGGACGCGCGCGATCGGGCGTTGGCAATGCGCCTGGCCTACGGCGCGGTGCAGCGCTCGGGAACGCTCGATTACCTGATCGAGCGGCTTGCGCAGCGGCCTGTGGCGCGCCTGGATCCCCCGGTTCTGGCGGCCTTGCGGCTGGGGCTGTATGAGCTGCTCTACCTGCGCGGCGCCCCCGATCGTGCGGTTGTGGCAGACACAGTCGAGCTGGCCAAGACCTCTGGCCGGCGGGGTGGGCATGGGCTTGTCAACGCCGTCCTGCGCCGTGCGATCCGCGAGGGCACGAGCGCGCTATTGGATGGGCTTGACGAGCGCACGCCGCAGCACGCGGCGATCATGCATTCCCATCCTGAGTGGCTCGCCCGGCTGTGGTGGCAGGAGCTTGGCGCCGAGGAAGCACGCGCGCTGATGGCCGCGAACAACGAGCCGGGGGAGGTGGCGCTGCGCGCCAATACGCTCGTGAGCGACGCCATCTCGCTTGCGCGCGAGCTGCCTGTGAGCACGCACGGCGACCAAAAGCTGGCGGAGGCGCTCGTGCTCGATGGGCCGTTTGATGCGCACGCCTCGCCGCTGTGGGCCTCAGGAGCGTTCATCGCGCAGTCGCGCGCGGCGATGCTCGTGGCGCGCGTCCTGGACCCTCAGCCGGGAGAGCGCGTGCTCGACCTCTGCGCCGCCCCCGGCGGCAAGAGCACGCACCTGGCCGCGCTGATGCAGGGGCAGGGCGAGGTGGTGGCGATCGAGCGCAATCCCCGTAGGGCCGCGGAGCTGCAGCGCACCGCACGCCGTCTGCGCGCCGCCAATGTGCGCGTCGAGCTGGCCGACGCCGCGATCCCACGCTCTCAGGAAGCGTCTTTTGATCGTGTGCTTGTCGATCCGCCTTGCTCGGGCCTTGGCACATTGCAGGCCCGTGCCGACCTGCGCTGGCGGGTCACGCCTGAGGGGATTGTCGAGATGGCCGGTGTGCAGGCCGCGATCCTTGCCGCCGGTGCGAGGGCGGTCCGTCCGGGTGGCGTGCTGGTCTACTCTACGTGCACTATCTCCCAAGCCGAGAATCAGCGCCAGATTGCGGCCTTTCTGGACTCCCACCCCGACTTCGTCCTTGCCTCTGAGGGACCTGTCATGACTTTTCCTCATCGTGACCACACCGCCGGCTTCTTCATCGCGCGGCTGCATAGGAGCTGAGCGCCAGGTGGAGCCCGAGCAGAAACCACCGGGCGCCAGCGACGTCAGTCTCGGCCCGCTTTGCCCGCACTGCTCCGAGCCGTGGCTGCGCTCGACCAACCTGCCCGGTCGCTACCGCTGCGTGAACTGTCTGCACCGCTTCGAGCTGGCATCGGTATGCCCTAATTGCGGTGAGCATTCGACGATCGTGCGCATGTCCTCCACCGCCATCGTCAAATGCAATAACTGCGGCGACTCGATGCTCCAGCCAATATGACGGCAGTGGCTGAGCTGATGCGCTCGGTGCGCGTGGCGCCTTCGATCCTCTCCGCCGACTTCGGGCGGCTGCGCGAGCAGGTGGGGGAGGTGCTGGCCGCGGGCGCGCGCGTGATCCACGTCGATGTGATGGACGGGCACTTCGTGCCGCCGATCACGCTCGGCCCACTGGTGGTCTCGGCGCTGCGCGAGCAGGTGCACGAGGTTGGGGGGATGCTCGACGTGCACTTGATGATTGAGCAGCCAGAGCGCCAGGTGGCCGACTTCGCGCGCGCGGGCGCGGACTCGATCACCTTTCACCTGGAGGCCACCGCGCACGCGGCGCGCACGGCCAACCTGATCCGTGAGCACGGCGTGAAGGTCGGCGTGGCAATCAATCCGGCTACCACCGTGCAGGCGCTCACCGAGATCGCCGCGACGCTCGATCTGGCGCTGTGCATGACGATCAACCCCGGTTGGGGCGGGCAGGAGTTCATGCCTGGCTCGCCGGAGAAGATGCAGCGCCTGCGGGCGCTGCTCGATGAGCGCTCAGCGCCGGGTGAGGCAGCGGCGATGGAGGTCGACGGCGGCATTGATCCCGAGACCGCGCCGCTGTGCCGCGCCGCGGGAGCCTCGCTGTTCGTCGCCGGCTCGGCGATCTTCGGCGCCCCCGACCCTGCCGCTGCCTACGTGGCGATCGCGCGCTCGGTAGATGCCTTCTGACCGGTGGGACGGTCGGCGACCCCAGGGGCAGCCTCGCCGCGTCCCCCGCGGCGATAGAGCATCCCCAGCGCAAGCGCCAGCACCGCCGTCGCGCCCGCGTAGCCAATCTCGGTGCGCAGCAGCTGTTCGCTGACGGCGGGCGTGAGCATCCAGGCCAGGAACAGCACCGCCGCCAACCCCCAGCAGCCGGCGGCGGCGCGCGCGCGGTCGCGCGCTAGGGCGGCCTGGTTGAGCGCGCCGGAGGTCAGGTGCAGGCCCATGCCGATCCCCACCAAGGCAAGGCCGAAGCGCCCGTAGGAGAAGTGCTGGCCGAACAGGTGGGTCATCGCAAACGGCCCGATTGCCAGCAAACCCAGCGCTACAGCCGCCGCGAAGGCGACGATTGCCCGCACCGTCACGCGGATCGCACGGGCAAAGGCCTCGTGGCCCGCCGTCGCCTCAAGACCCGTGAGGTGCGGCAGCAGCGAGGTCTGGATCGCCTGAAAGAGCTGCAAGGGCGCGCGTGCGATCAGCAGCACGTCGAACACGATCCCCGCCAGCGCCTTGTTCGGCGAGGTTGCCGCGACGGTCAGCACGGCGGCGTTGAGGATTGTCTGCTCGGAGAGCATGATGCCCGACACCCAGCCCGCGAAGCCTGTGCCGCGGCGCAGCGAGAGCTCATCGTGCGCGGCGGCCTCCTGCACCCCCTCCGTGCCGGGTCCCGCCAGCGCCGCGGCCGCCTCGTCCACCGTGATCGGCGCGGCCAGCGCCATGTCGGCTTCATGCGCTTGGCTTCGGTTCGTCCCGCTGCCCGCGCGGCGCTCCTCGCCGCGACGGGCGAAGGCGGCGGGCACCACCAGCAGCGACACCAGCGGCGCCGCCGCGATTCCCAGCGCCACGGCGGTCTGGCCGCTGGCGAGGCCAAGCGCGACCGCCAGCGCGAAGCAGATGCGCGCGATCGCCTCCATCAACACGAGGCAGCCAAACAGGACGAAGTATTCCTGCCCCGCCAGCCAGCCGCGCGCAAAATAGCTGGCGGCGTAAGCCAGCGTGCCCACCACCAAGACGTCATACAGCGCCGCATAGCCTTCAAAGACCTGGTTCACCAAGATGTCGTGCAAGGCCAGCGCCACCACCAGGAAGCTCAGCGCGAAGCCCATCTGGATGGCGATCGGCACGCGCAGCGGATGCTTGCCGTGCCCGCGTGCCCTGCGCTCGGCGATCGTGCGCGAGAGCAGCTGTTCGGTGGGCCGGTAGATCACCGAGATGATCACGAACATCACCGACCACAACAGCGCTACGCGCGAGGCCGCCGCTTCGCTCAGCACGTGGCTTGAGATCGAGAAGAAGGCGAACGTCAGGAGCCCCGTGGCGGCGATCCCCACCGACAGGACACGGGCTCCCTTGCCGTAGGAGCGGCTGTTATTGCTAGAGGGTGGCTCAGGCGGTCTACGACCGCCGAGCCGGGCCCCTCGACCTTTCCGACTAGAGGCTGGCGCAGGCGGTCTACGACCGCCCAGCCGGGCCCCTCGACTTTTCCAATTAGAGGCGGACAAGCAGCATCGTCCACGGGAAGGGCGAGCGGACCTCGGACACCTTGCCGTGACGCGCCAGCAGCGCGATGAAGCTCCGCTTGGACCAGTGGTTGAGATGCCCAGGGGTGTTGCCGAGGTCCGACCAGTAGGCGCCGCGCGCCATGTTGAGCATGCGCCACAGCGGCTCGCGCGGCACCGACACCAGCAGGTGGCGCTGCGCGCAGCGCGCCATCTCGGCCACCGTGTGCTCGGGGTCGGGGACGTGCTCCAGCACCTCGATCGCGCTGGCGAGATCGAACTCGTCATCCGCGAAAGGCAGGTTCTCGGCGCGCATCACCTTGTATTCGAGGTTCGGCGCCTGGCGCTGCGCCCAACCCTGCTGGATCGAGTCCTCCTCCAGGTCGATCCCCACAACCCGCTTGCCCTCGCCCAGGCGCTTGGCCCATTCGTGCACAAGCACTCCCTCGCCACAGCCGACATCCAGCAAGGACTGCGGGTCAGCGATCTCAAGCAGCGTGTCCAGCGCGTGCTCAAAACCCGCCATCATGCGCCGCACGAACGGGTTGCTCGAACCGTACTTGTCGTAGGTGTTGCCCGTGATCACCCCGTCTTGGGAGACGGTGACGCCGGAGCTCAAGCTCGCACCGCCTCTTCGGGCAGGGGCTGCTCGCCGGGCGCAGGAGCGCGCGGGGCAGGACCTGTTGCGGAGCCGGGTTCGTAGTGGGATGGCTCGACGCCAAGTTGCAGTTCGATGCGCCGCACGCGCTCGAAGGTCTTCTGCGTCATCACGCGCTGGGCCGCCAGCAGATCGCCAATCACGCCGAGCGCCCACAGCACGATGGCGGCGATGAACAGCACGGCGCCGAGGATCAAGGACTGCACGTGGCCCTTGCCGGAGCCTTCGACGTAGGCCACCGCGAAGCGAATCCAGACCGCCAGCGCGGCCACGCCGATCACGGCGGAGAGGCTCCAGAAGACCCGCAGCGGCTCGTACTGCGCGTAGATGCGAAAGATCGAGATTGCGTTGCGCCGCACGTACGCCGACATCGAGGGGAACAGGCGCGACTCGCGCGTGGCGGGGTTGGTTCGCACCGGCACGTGGTCGGTGGCCACGAGCATCTTGCCGGCCTGGATGATCGTCTCAAGCGTGTAGGTGAACTTGGAGACCACCAGCATCTGGATCGCGGCCTCGCGGTTGTAGGCGCGAAAGCCCGAGGTGGTGTCCGGCAGCGAGGTCGAGGAGGCCTGGCGCACCACCCAGGAACCCAGCCGCTGCAAGGCCTTCTTCAGCGGCGAGAAGTGCGCGATGTTGTTGACCTCGCGGTCGCCCACCACCATGTCGGCGCGTCCTGCGAGGATCGGCTGCACGAGGCGCGCCACGTCGGGGCCGTAGTACTGATTGTCGGCGTCGGTGTTGACGATCACGTCCGCGCCGAGCTTCAGGCAGGCGTCAAGTCCGGCCTGAAAGCCCGCGGCCAGGCCCTTGTTGTTGGTGAGGCGCACGATGTGATGCACGCCTTCGCGCCGCGCCACCTCTACCGTCGCGTCGGTTGAGCCGTCATCGATGACCAGCCACTCGACGGTCTGAAAACCCTCTAGCTCGCGTGGCAGGTCGGCAAGCGTCGCCGGCAGCGTCTGCGCCTCGTTCCAGCAGGGGATCTGAATGATGAGCTTCACCGGCCGCCTGACCCCGCGAGGCCCCGACGGGGCAGCATGAACGACGTGAGCCGCATGGGTGCAGGATAGGCTCTGAGGCCGATGCAAGGCGCGACGCTCAGCCGGCCGGCCACGCGGCAGCCGGGACCCGTGTGGTTTGCCAGGCTGCGTACCGTGCCCGCCTCCACCTGGGCCAAGCTGGGCTTCGCCGCGCTGTGCATCGGTGCGCTCGTGGGATATCTGGCGATTCCCACCTACCCCACCTACGACTCCTACTACGCGCTGATCTGGGGTCGCGACGTATTGCACCTGCATCTGCCCGTGTTCACCATCTACCGGGCGCCAACCGAGCACCCGCTGGCGATTGCCTTCGGAGTCTTCGCCGCGCTATTCGGCGAGGCCGGCGATCGCGTGATGATCCTCGGCGCGATCGCCTCCTTCGTAGCGCTCGTGGCGGGCCTCTATCGGCTGGGGCGCCTGACCTTTGGCCCGCTCGTGGGCGCGATCGCCGCGGCGGTGCTGTGCACGCGCTTTGACTACGAGTACTACGCGGCGCAGGGCTATCTCGACTTCTCCTACATGGCGCTGGTGGTGTGGGCGGGGGCGCTGGAGGTGGCCAAGCCGCGGCGCGGTGTGCCGGTGTTCGCGCTGCTCGTCGCGGCGGGCCTTTTGCGTCCCGATGCGTGGCTGCTCTCAGGGGTGTATCTGCTGTGGTGCGCGTGGCCGCTCGTGCGCGCCTTCTCCCGCGGCCAGTCGCTGCCCGCGAACAGCGGGCGCAGGCTGTTGGGCTACGCCGCGCTGACGGTGGCGGCGCCGCTGTTGTGGGCGCTGGTCGACCTGGCGGTGACGGGCGATCCCGCCTACTCGCTGCATTCCACCGCGGGGCTCGCCGAACAGCTGGGGCGCACGCAGGGCCTGGCGAATATCCCCGGATCGGCGTGGGAATTCATGGTGCGCTTGGACAAGCTGCCGCTGGTGCTGGGCGCGATCGCGGGAGTCGTGCTGGGGGTCGTGTTCGTGCCCACGCGCGTGCGCGTGCCTTTGGTGCTGCTGCTCTCGGGCCTGCTCACGTTTGCCTTGCTGGGCGCGGCGGGGACGTCCGTGATCGATCGCTATCTGCTGATGCCGGCGGTGCTGGTGATGCTGTTCGGGGCGGTGGCGATCGGCGGCTGGTCGCTGCTTGAGCCCGGCAGCGCGCTGCGGCGGGCGTGGATGGTGGCGGCCGCGCTGCTGGTAGCCGTCGGGGTGGCGCAGGCGGCCACGACGGTCAGCCTCAAAAGCATCAAGACCGAACTGTCGTTTCGCAAGAACTCCCACCGCGCGCTGGCGCAGGTGTTGCACAACCCGCGCGTGCGCGCCGACCTGAAGCGCTGTGGGCCACTGTCGCTGCCCAACCACAAGCTGATGCCCGACGCGCGCTGGATCTTGAATGTGGGCCCGCAGAACATCGTGGGCCGCAGCCAGGCGCGGGTGCAGGCGGCGGCAGGCGACCCCAGTTTGCGTCTGCGTATCTCCCGCGGGGTGGCGATCTATCCAACGGGGGAAGCGGTCTTCCGCCAGGCGATCGTCGACTCCAACGACAATCCGCTCGACCAGGTGCCCCCGCGGGGTTGGGCGCCGATCCTGACGAGTCAGTACTACGCGGTTTATGCACGCTGCACGTAGCCGGCGCTCGTGGTTGGCGCTGGCCGCGATCCTGACAGGGGCGCTGGCGCTGCGCCTATGGGGGATTGCGCAGGGCCTGCCCTACGCATACAACTCCGATGAGAACGCGCACTTCGCGCCCAAGGCGATCGGCATGTTCAGCGGCGGCCTGAACCCGCGCTACTTCGCCAACCCGCCGGCCTTCACCTACCTGCTGCACGGGCTGTACGCGCTGTGGTTTGGTGGCGGCGCCGCAGCCAGGCACGCCCTTGCGGTGCACCCCACGGAGGTGTTTGTGCTGGGTCGTATCGCGGCGGCGCTGCTGGGCACGCTGGCGGTGTGGCTGCTGTATCTGGTGGGCATGCGCCTCTTCAGCCGCGCGGTTGGGCTGCTGGCGGCAGCGCTGCTGGCCGTGGCTTTCCTGCCGGTCTTCTACGCTCACCTGGCGCTCAACGATGTGCCGACGCTGGCGCCTTTGACCCTGGCGTTGCTGGGGGCCGCGGGCGTGCTGCGCCAAGGACGCCGGCGGGACTATCTGATCGCGGGTATCGGTCTCGGCCTGGGCTGCGCCACCAAGTACACAGCCGGGATCGTGGTGTTGCCGTTGCTGGCTGCTGCGGTCTGCCAGTACCTTGACGCGCCGCAGGCCCGCACGCGTGTGGCGCTCGGCCTCGCGCTCGCGGGCGCCGCGGCGCTGGCGAGCTTCCTGATCGCCAACCCCTACGCGCTGCTTGACTTCAAGGCCTTCCACGCCGAACTCAACCACCAGTCTCAGCTCTCGGGCGAACCGCAGGGCAAGCTCGGCGCAGGTCACGAGGGGGGCGTGAGGTACTACCTGTGGTCGCTCACCTGGGGCTTGGGCTGGTTGCCGGCGCTGGCCGCGCTGGGCGGCGCGCTGACGATCTGGCGCCGCGACCGCCGCCTGGGCTGGCTGCTGGTGCCGGCGCCCGTGCTGTTCCTCGTCTTCATGGGCCTGCAGGGTCGCTACTTTGGACGCTGGCTCTTGCCGATCTTCCCGATCGTCTGTCTGCTGGCAGCGTTCTTTGCATTGAGGCTCGCAGATGAGCTCACCGCCCGCACGCGATCGCCGCGCGCCGTGGCGATCGCGGTGGCTGTCCTCGCGCTGTGCGCTCAAGGACTCATCTACAGCGTGCACTCCGATCTAGTGCTGGCGCGCGCCGACACTCGCACGCTGACGCGCGACTGGATGGTCACGCACATCCCAGCCGGCACCAAGATCGTGGCCGAGCCGGTGTCGCCGGACGTGTGGGCGAGCGATATCGGGCACTTCAACTACGCCACGCCCGACGGTACCCGCTGGATCAAGTACGCCTCGCTGCGCTCGGTGATCGCCGCCGACGGCACGCTGCTCGGAGAACCCGGCCGGCCGGTGGGCATCGAGGACTATGAGCGCACCCTCAGCCCGGCCTTGATCGGCTGGTACGAGCGCCAGGGCTACTGCTGGGTGATCACGGGCTCCACCCAGTCCGGGCGGGCGCTGGCCGAACCGGGGGCGGTGCCCCATGCGATCGCCTACTACCGCGCGCTGGCTCAGCAGGCGACGGTGGCCTACCGCGTCTCTCCGTATGGGCCCGACAAGGGTCCGGTGGCGTTCAACTTCGATTGGAGCTTTGACTACTACCCGCTGGCCTACCACCGGCCGGGACCGGAAATGATCGTATATCGGTTGCATGGCGGAAGCTGTCAGGGATGAATTGAGGGGCGAGGGGCCCGACCGAAGCCGGGAGACACGCGCCTCTGGCGCGAGTCCCCGTTTCGGCCAGCCGGCCTTCGGCCGCTGCGCCACCCTCGTGAGTATCCTGAAGGTGGAATGACGATTGGCACAGAGACCGATCGCGTGCACATGGCGCGCGCGATCGAGTTGGCTCAGCGGGGGACTGGGGCGGTCAAGCCCAACCCCGTGGTGGGGGCCGTGATCGCCCGCGACGGCGAGGTGCTGGGCGAGGGCTGGCATGAACGCTTTGGCGCGGCGCATGCCGAGGTCAACGCGATCGAGGCTTGCGGGCTGGCCGATCTGAGCGACGCGACGCTGTATGTGTCGCTTGAGCCTTGCTGCCATGAGGGCAAGACGCCGCCTTGTACGGAGGCGATCGTGCAGGCGGGTATCCGCCGCGTGGTCGTCGGCTCGGACGATCCCACCGAGAAGGCCGCCGGGCGTGGTTTGGGCATCCTGCGCGATGAGGGCATTGAGGTGCTGCTGGCCGACGGCGAGCAGGCCACCCAAGCGCGGCTGCTCAACCAGGCGTTTCGCAAGCAGGCGCGCGTGGGGCGCCCCTGGGTGCTGTTCAAGTCGGCGATGACGCTCGACGGCAAGGTTGCCACGCGCGCGGGCGATTCCAAGTGGATCAGCGGCGAGGACAGCCGCGAGCTGGCGCACCAGTGGCGCACCGAGGTCGACGCGGTCGTGGTGGGCATCGGCACGGCGCTCGCCGATGACCCGCAGCTGACGGCGCGCCCGGAAGGCCAGACGGCGGAGCTTGAGCGCCAGCCGCGACGTGTCGTGTTCGACTCGCTCGCGCGCCTGCCGCCGACCTCACAGCTGGTGGGTCTGGCGGCGCAGACACCGTTGACGGTGGTCGTCTCGCGCGCGGCGGCGCGCGCGGATACCGACGCGCTTGAGGCCGCGGGCGTGCAGGTGCTGGTGGCGACCGGCGAAAACGAGCCGGCGCGCGTGCGCTCGGCGCTCGATCAGCTCGGCGCGGGCGGCGTGTCCTCGGTGCTGCTGGAGGGCGGGCCGCACCTCGCGGGAGCCTTCCTTGACGCCGGCGAGATCGATGAACTGCGCCTCTTCCTGGCGCCGCTGCTGCTCGGTGGCAGCACCGCCCGCGATCCGCTGGAGGGCGAAGGGGTCGAGACGATCTCCCAGGCGCTGCGCGCGCTGACGTTTGACTGCCAGCGCATCGGCGAGGATCTGTTGATCTCAGCACGCCTGCGCGAGTGGTAGCGATGCGAGCGGCAGCGAGGGCGGCGACGATGCGAGCGGCGGCAACGCGAGCGGCGGCAACGGCCAGGGCGAGCGGATGTTCACGGGTCTGATCGCCGACCTTGGCCGCGTGCAGGCGCTGGAGCGTGACGCCGGCGGTGTCACCATCACGATCGCCACCGCGCTGGCGGGCGAAGTGGCGCTGGGCGACTCGGTCGCCGTCAACGGCGTGTGCCTCACCGCCACGCAGGTCAACGGCGCGAGCTTTCAGGCGCAGGCGATGCAGGAGACGCTGCGGCGCTCCGTGCTTGAGTCGCTGCAGGTCGGCACGCCCGTCAACCTGGAGCTGGCCCTGCGCGCCGACGGGCGCCTGGGCGGGCACATCGTGCAGGGGCATGTCGATGGCACCGGCGTGGTCGCGGCGATTCGCGAGGAGGGCTTCGCGCGCGTGCTCGACATCGACACCGAGGGGCCGCTTGCGCGCTATCTGGTGGAGAAGGGATCGGTGGGCGTGGACGGCGTGAGCCTTACAATCAGCGCCTTGCGCGAGAGCGGTTTCTCGGTTTCATTGATCCCGGAGACATTGGAGCGCACCAATCTGGGCCAGGCTCAGGTGGGCACACGTGTCAACCTTGAGGTGGACATTTTGGCCAAGCATGTCGAGCGTCTGATGGAGGCCCGCCTGTGAGCACCAGCAATCCCGACACCAAGACAACAACTCCCTTCGCCACCATCGAGGAGGCCCTGGAGGAGATTCGCCAGGGCAAGATGGTGGTGGTCTGCGACGACGAAGACCGCGAGAACGAGGGCGACCTCGTGATGGCCGCCCAGTTCGTGACGCCTGAGGCGATCAACTTCATGGCCAAAGAGGCGCGCGGCTGGATCTGCCTGGCGCTGACGCCCGAGCGCTGCGACGAGCTTGGCCTTGAGCTGATGACGGCCAAGAACGAGTCCGCTCTGCAGACCCCCTTCACGGTCACGATCGAGGCGCGCGAAGGGGTCACCACAGGCGTCTCCGCGCACGACCGCGCGCACACCATGCAGGTGGCGATCGATCCCGGCAGCAAGGCTGAGGATCTCGTTCAGCCTGGCCACGTCAATCCTTTGAAGGCCAAGGTCGGAGGCGTGCTTGAGCGCACCGGGCACACCGAGGCATCGGTTGATCTGGCGCGCTTAGCGGGCCTGATCCCGGCCGGCGTGATCTGCGAGGTGATGAACGAGGACGGATCGATGGCGCGCGTGGCCGACCTCGCGGAGTACTGCGAGCGTCATCAGCTGAAGATGGTCACGATTGCGGATCTGATCGCCTATCGCAGGCGCAACGATCGCCTGGTGGAACGCGTGGTTGACACCCGTCTGCCCACCGCCTTTGGCGATTTCACCGCCGTCGGTTACCGCTCGCTGGTCGATGAGAAGCATCATGTGGCGCTCGTCAAGGGAGAGGTCGCCGGTAAGCCGGACGTGCTCGTGCGGGTTCACTCGGAGTGCCTCACGGGCGATGTCTTTCACTCTTTGCGCTGTGACTGCGGCGAGCAGCTGGCCTCGGCGCTGGCGATGATCGAGGAGGAGGGACAGGGCGTGCTGCTGTATCTCGCGCAGGAGGGCCGCGGCATCGGCCTGTTGAACAAGCTGCGCGCCTACCGTCTGCAGGAGGAGGACGGGCTTGACACCGTGGAAGCCAATGAGCGACTGGGCCTGCCCGCCGACCTGCGCGACTACGGCATCGGCGCGCAGATCCTCGCCGATCTCGGCTTGAGCTCGATTCGCATTCTCACCAACAACCCCAAGAAGATCCGCGGTCTGGAGGGCTACGGCCTGTCGGTCAGCGCGCAGATCCCGATCGTGCACGCCCCCAACGAACACAACGAGGCCTACCTGCGCACGAAGGCGCAGCGCATGGGCCACATCCTGCACCACCAGGGGCTGAACCTCGACGCCGAGCTGTTGCACTCAGAGCGTGAACAGGATCGTGAGCGCGAAGGATGACCTTCGCGATCGCCGTTGGGCGCTTTTATGAGGACCTGGCCGAGCGTCTCGTCCGTGGCGCACGAGAGGTTTTTGAACAAGCCGGCCACCCACAAATTAATATTTTTGACGTTCCTGGCGCCTTCGAGTTGCCATTGGCTGCCAGCTACGCCGCCAACTCCGGTCGGTTCGCCGGTGTGGCCTGCCTAGGGGCGGTGATTCGTGGGGAGACCGACCATTACGACTACGTTTGCAGCGAGGCCGCGCGCGGCATTCAGCAGGTGCAGTTGCAGACCGGGGTGCCGTGCGCGTTTGGCGTGCTCACCTGTAACACCATGGAGCAGGCCTTGGCGCGTGCCGGGGGCGGCAAGCGCGATTCCGGTCGTCACGCCGCTGAGGCAGTCTTGCGCATGGCGCAGCTGCGCGCTGAGCTAGCCGGCTGACGCTTGTCCCGCTCACGCCGCCTCGCCGGAGGAAGAGAGTTCCGGCTAGAGGCAGTCGGGGAACTCTGTGGCGAGGTGGGCCACGAGATCGTCTCGCTTGATGCACACCCATGCTTCGCGCGCCGCGGAGACGTGTGTACATCTGGCAGTGGGATCTTCCTCCAATCGTGCCAAGCTCCTATGCGTCTGGCCGATCGAGTAAGGCTCTAAAATCCCTATGTAGAGTGCCAGCGCCTGCTCGTAGGCCTCCCGCGCGCCATCGGGCTCAGAACGCCCGAGCGCGATATCGCCGAGGCTATGGATGCAGTTGGCTTGCCCCAACACATCCCCGACCTGTTCGTACAGCGGTCGCGCGCGCTCGAATGCCTCCCGCGCATCGTCGTGCTCAGAACGCCTGAGCGCGATATAGCCGAGGCGCTGGATGCAGTTGGCTTGCCCCAAAATTTCCCCGATCTGCTCGTACAGCGGTTGCGCGCGCTCGAATGCCTCCCGCGCGCCATCGAGCTCAGAACGCCCGAGTGCGATATCGCCGAGGCTCTGGATGCAGTTGGCTTGCCCCAAAATTTCCCCGATCTGCTCGTACAGCGGTTGCGCGCGCTCGAATGCCTCCCGCGCACCGTCGTAGTCAGAACGCTCAAACGCGATATCGCCGAGGCGCTGGATGCAGTTAGCTTGCCCCAAGACGTTCCTGGTCTGTTCGTACAGCGGTTGCGCGCGCTCGTAGGCCTCCCGTGCACCATCGTGGTCAGAGCGCCGCAGCGCGAACTCGCCGAGATTCCAGATGCAGTCGGCTTGTCCCAACACGTTCCTGGTCTGTTCGTACAGCGGTTGTGCGCGCTCGAAGGCCTCCCGCGCACCGTCGTAGTCAGAACGCGCAAGCGCGAGGGCTCCGGCACTAAGGTGCGCACCAGCGAGAAGCTCAGCGTCACCCGATCGCCTGGCGGCAGACATGAGGGCATCGGTGACCGGGGCGGCGTCGATTCCGCTGAAACGTGCGGCCTTGATGAATGCCCGCGCGGCGCGGTAACCCTGCTCGGGTCGCTCTGCCTCCAAGGTTTGCTTAATGGCGATGATGATGTTCGCGGCTTCCCGCGAGAGCGTCGTGATCGCTTCACCGCCACCATTCCCCCCTACGCGCGCGCCAAGCATCGCGGCTCGATCGCGATAATACTCGATCGTGTGTTGCCAGTCGCTCTCGGTGGGGGGATGTGCTTCTGAGAGGTGGTGGCGTACTGGTGGGAGCGTACGCAGTCGACCTGCCTGCTCCAGTGCGAGACCCCGGCGGCGCAAGAGGTTGGCTGCCGCCGGCCCCTCGCCCGGAAGCAGGCTCTCAAGGTCATCGTCGGCTACCCCGTCTGGCAGACCGCCCAAGATGCTGAGGAGCCGCTTTGCGGGGTCGGTCATGGCCGGGCTGTTCCAAGAAGTGTCGAGTGAGACGGCGATGCTGAGCAGACGGTGGTCGCCCGGCCCGCGCTGGAGCAGCTTGGCGCGCTCGGCTTTCCAGCGCTCCGCGAGATGATCGAGGTCGGGCTCCCCGTCGGCGGCATAGGCGAGCAGCTCGACAGCGAGCGGGATGCCGCCCATCTCTTCAAGCAGCCCGTCCAGCGGCGGAGTGTCGAAGTGTGCTGGCGCGAGCGATGTGAACAAGCTCCTGGCGAACGGCAGATTAAGCGGCTGGAGTTGGGTGGGGTGCGCCCAACGGACACTACTCGGGCGCCCCGAACCTCGTACCGAGGCGATCAGCGCGGTTCCCGCGACAGCCGCAAGCCGGCCGAGCAGCTCCTCTACCGCGAGCGTGTCGTACTCCCACGGAGTCTCTAGATTGTCGAGCGCCAACACGGCGGGAGCCTTCGAGAGCAGTGCAAGCACCCCGCCAAGAACATCCTCGCCGGGAGGCACGCCGAGGGTGGCTGCGATCTCGCCGGCCAAACCCGCCGCGCTTTCAGCTGTCTCGCACCGAACTATCCACCGGCGCTGTTCAAACCGTTCCACCACAGCGAGGTTGTGGAGCGCCGCGAGGGTGAGGTTCGTCTTGCCGATGCCCGGAGCGCCGTGCAACAACACCGGCTGAGCAGGTTCCGCGAGCAGCCGCGCAGCCACATCCGCGACCTGTTGCTCGCGACCAAACGTCACGGGTGGCGCCGGCAACGCCACCCCACTCACGCCTGCGGCAGCGGTCACACGCACGGATCGAGGACGCGAGCTCGGAACCGTTGCGAGGTCGTGAAGGAAACCCGCGAGCTCCTCATGACTGTCTCCATAGCCAACGGGGAGAATTCGCTCCCCAGAATCATGCTCGCCAGCGAGCGCCTGGACTTCGCTATTCAGGCACAGTCGATAGTGGCGATATTGGCTTTCCGGGAACGTGCGGGCCAGCCATTTGCGCAGAGCCCCGAAGTTCGGGTCCGACGCTCCGTCACCGACGCCGACGAACAGCAGCGAGTTCATCGTTGCCATTGCGCGCTGCAACGCCTGCGCCGGACCGCTATTGCCCAGCTCCTCATACGACCTGACCCCGAGCACCACGGAATGAGGCGTGCGCCAGTGGCCGTGGAGATGCACCACCGCCCGATCCTCGCCCTGCAACGCCCGCAACACCGCGCCGCCCTCAAGCCACGTCACTCGCTCCCAATCCGTGGACGTCCTCTCAATGAGATCGTCGTAGTTCGTTGTAGCGACCGGCACACCCAGCGCCAGCAACACCTCCGGCACCGATCGGTTCACCAGCTCAAGCGAGCCGACCGTCTCCCGCAACCAGCGGGCATACTCTCCACCATCCCGGCCGCCCAGCATCTCCGTCACCAACTCCCCAGCCAGGATCAACGCACTGCTGTCACCGACACCCAGGAGCGACCGGGCCGCGTCAAGCCGCCCCCGATCGATACCCGGCAAGGCCGCCGCGTGCTCGATTCCCGACTCGATCAACCCCAACCACGACGACAACTCGTGCGCATCTGTCGCGGCAGCCGTCACCCCGCTGCCCGCGACCACCACAACTCGCCGGGCTGCAATCCGCTCGCGAAGATCATCAACCACACTTCCCGACATAGTCGGAGACTGTACCCGACGCCCGACCCACTAGATGTTCACATTCGTCTGCTCAACTGAATTTCAACTGTAACTCACGCTCACCTCGCAACACGCCCCGTTTCGGCAAAGCGACGACTGGCCCGGAATCCTGTATAGACGCGAAGTCGCCGTGCCCAGGCAGGCCCTGAGCGAGCCCTTGCGCTCAGGGCCTGCCTGGGGTTCAAGTCGCCCAATCCAGCCTCCCGGCGATCCATCCTCTAGACTGCACGACCTCATGGCCAAGATATGCCACAGCTGCGGGAAGGGCCCTTCGTTCGGGAACAGCCGGAGCCACTCGATGGTCGCGACCAAGCGGCGGTTCGATCCGAACCTGCAGAAGGTCAAGATTCTGGTCGGGAAGGCGCCGCGACGCGTGTATGTGTGCACGCGGTGCCTGAAGGCCGGCAAGGTCACGAAGGCTCTCTGAGCAGCCGGTTGGGCCGTTTCGGCACTGGAGCGGCCCGGCGATGATGGAGGTGGAGCTGTGACCGACACCAACCTGCTTCGCTTCCGCGCCGCCGTGGCGGGGGCCTTGGCGCACCTTGAGTCTCGTCGCCAGGAGGTCAACGACCTGAACGTGTTCCCGGTGGCCGATGGAGATACGGGCGACAACATGGTGCTGACCTTGCGCGCCGTGCTGGCGGAGCTCGATCGCCTGGGGGGCGATGACGCGCTGCGCACCGTGGATGAGATCGGGCGCGATGAGATCGTGCAGTCGGTGGCGCGCGCGGCGCTGCTCGGAGCGCGAGGCAACTCGGGCGTGATTCTCTCGCAGCTGATCCGCGGCGCGGCGGAGGAGCTGGTGTCGCGGCCGGGGGAGCTGATCGACGCGACGCTGATCGGCGCGGCGCTGGCGAACGCGGCCGAGCGCGCCTACGCCTCGGTGCGCCAGCCGGCGGAGGGCACGATCCTGACGGTCGCACGCGAGATGGCACGGCAGATCTCAAGCGACGTGGCGCACAGCCCTGAGGGGATGCGCCTGGAGCCCGAGACGGCGCCGGAGGTGCAGGATCAGACGATCGCGCAGATCCTCGAACGCGCCGTGATGGCCGGCCAGGACTCGGTCAAGCGCGGGCCGGAACTGCTTGAGGCGTTGCGCGACGCGGGCGTGGTGGATGCCGGTGGCTACGGCCTGACGATTCTGTTTGCTGGGGTCGTGGCGGCTCTGCGCGGGGAAGAGGCGCCGCCCCTTGACCATTACGAGCCGGCACGCATCCATCATCCTGAGCACAGCTCCAGCACCTACCGCTACTGCACCAACTTTGCCGTGACCGGCAGGAACATGGCGCCGGGGCGCTTCATCCCCGAGCTTGAGTCGCTGGGTGACTCGGTGCTGGTGGTGGGCGATGAGACGACGCTGAAGGTGCACCTGCACACCGACGAGCCTGAGCGCGCGACCGCGGTGTTCAAAGACGCCGGCGAGGTATCTCATCTGGACGTGGCGGATATGCGCTTGCAGGTGGCTGAGCGCGATGAGCGCCTGGCGGCTGCCTCCTCACAGACACAGACCTCAGTCAAGGCGCGCTGCGGTGCGGTGGCGGTCGTTAGCGGCGAGGGACTGTCGGAGATGTTTGCGGAGCTGGGCGTGCACACGCTTGACGGGGGACCTACATTGAATCCCTCGACCTACGAGTTGCTGGCGGCGATCCACGAGGTGGCGGCGGAGGAGGTCGTGGTGCTGCCCAACAGCGCGAACGTGATCATGGCCGCCGAGCGTGCGGCGGAGCTCTCGGAGAAGCAGGTGGTGGTTGTTCCCGTGACCAGTCAGCAGGCCGGCCTGGCGGCCGCGCTGGCATTGGCGCCGCAGCGCAGTGTCGAGGAGAACGCGCTGGCCTTGCACGAGGCGCTTGAGCCGCTGCGCACGGGAGCGGTGGCGCCGGCGGCGCGTGAGGACGCACAGGGGCGCTTTCAGCGCGGCGATGCCGTGGGGTTCGTGGAGGAAGAGGTGGTTGCCTGGGGCGAGCCGGGGGAGACGCTGCGTCAAGTGCTCTCCAAGCTCGTCAATGGCTCCAATGGCTCGGCGCCGGCGGAGCTGGTGAGCGTGCTCAGCGGCGCCGAGGCGCCCATCGACCTGGCTGCCGTAGAGCGTCTGCTGGACGGTGAGGGCGAGGCTGAGCTGGAACTGCGCGAGGGCGGCCAGCCCGCCTACTGGTGGCTGCTGGCGGCCGAGTAAGGAGCGACCGCGCGGGGGATCATCATCTGCGGCGATGCCCGCCACTAGCGTGATGCCGGTTACCGATGAGGATCTCACCCGTGCTGCTCCGCGCGCCTTTGCCGGCGCTGACACTCTGAGCTGGAGTGAGATGCTGCTGGCGCCTGTGCGCTGGCCGCGTCCTTCGCGCCTGCACGAGCCGCTGAAGGCGCCGAGCAAGAAAATGGCTGCGGGCCTGGAGGCGCTGGGGCTGCACACGGTCGGCGATCTGCTTGAGCACCTGCCGCGGGACAGCCGTGAGGCTCGCACGGTGAGCGAGCTGCGCGTGGGCGAGCAGGCCACGGTCGCCGTGGAGGTGCGCTCGATCGCCGCGCGTCCCGTGCGCCGCCGCGGCATGCGCCCGCTGGTGGAGGCCTGGGTGGCCGATGAGACGGGGGCGATGCGCGCGGTGTTCTTCAACCAGCCTTGGCTGGTGGAGAAGTATCCGGCGGGCACGCGCTTGGTGCTGCACGGCAAAGCGGGACAGCGCGGGGACTTTGGCGTTGCCCATCACGCGCTTGGCAGCGAGTTGGGCGTCGCGCGGGATGCTGCGGCCGTTGCGGGGGACGCTTCAGCGGCAGATGCGCGGGCGATTGTGGCTCACTATCCGGCGACTGAGGGAATCAGCTCGACGCAGATCCTCACCCTCGTCCAGGGCCACCGAGGCGCCTTGGCTGATGCGCCCGAGCCATTGCCCGCGGCGTTGCGCTCAGGCGAGCGCCTGCCTGACCGTGTCGGCGCGCTCACCGCTATGCATTTTCCGGAGCGCGCGCAGGACGCGCAGGCCGGACGCGAACGGATGGCGTTCGAGGAGCTGCTGCTCACGCAGCTGGTGTTCCTGCGCCGCCGCGCCAGACGCCGCGCGCTCACGGGCGCTCCGATCTTGAATGAGCCACCGTCGCTGAGCGCGCGCTGGTTGGAGCATGGGTTGCCGTTCAAGCTCACGCACGAGCAGCAGAGCGCGATCGCGACCATCGAAGCTGATCTCGCAAGTCCCTGCCCCATGCAGCGGCTGCTGATGGGAGAGGTGGGCAGCGGCAAGACTGTCGTCGCGCTATGGGCGATGCTGCGAGCGGTGGAGCACGGTCATCAGGCGGCGCTGATGGCACCGACCGAGACCTTGGCCGAACAGCACTTCGCGACGGTGCAGCGGCTGTTGGGCGGCGAGCAGCTTGCCTGTGCCTTACTGACGGGCTCGACGAAGGCCACACGCCGCGCGGACATCCTTGGCAAGCTTGAGAGCGGTGAGTTGCAACTGGTGGTCGGAACCCACGCTCTGATCGAGCCCGACGTGCGTTTCCGTTCGCTGGCGGTGGCGGTGGTGGATGAGCAGCACCGTTTTGGCGTGCGTCAGCGCGCGGCGCTCGACGCGAAGAGCGCGGGACATGTGCTGCATATGACCGCGACTCCTATTCCTCGCACCTTGGCGCTCTCAGAACTCGGCGATCTCGACGTGACCGCGCTGCGCGAGCTGCCTCATGGGCGCCGGCCGATAAAGACCCGACTGGTCGCCGGCGAGCGCTCGCGGGCGCGTGCATATGAGCTGCTGCGCGAGCAGCTGCAAGCAGGCAGGCAGGCGTACGTGGTGTGTCCGCTGGTCGAGGATGCCGCGGCCGAGGGCAAGGAGGGCAGCGGAGGCGCAGGCAACAGCGCAGGCGGCGGGGGCAGCGCTGCGCCTGGCGAGGGCGATCTGCGCGCGGCCACCGCGGAGCTGGAGCGCCTTGCTCGCGGCGAGCTGAAGGGCTTTACGCTGCTGTTGCTGCACGGCCAGATGCGCTCCAAAGAGAAGCAGGAGGCGATGGCCAAGTTCGCGGCCGGCGAAGTGGACGTGCTGGTGGCGACGACGGTGATCGAGGTGGGTGTCGATGTGCCCAATGCGACGGTGATGCTGGTGGAGAACGCGGAGCGCTTCGGCATCTCCCAGCTGCACCAGCTGCGCGGGCGCGTGGGCCGGGGCGAGCATGCTTCGACGTGCCTGCTCGTGGGGCTTCCAGGAGCACCCAGGTTGCGCGCTCTGGCTGAGCACACCGACGGCTTTCGCCTCGCGGAGATTGACCTGGAGCTGCGCAAGGAGGGTGAGCTGATCGGCACGCGCCAGTCGGGTCTCGGCCAGTTTCGCGTGGCGTGCCTGCCGGAGGACGCGGCGCTGCTTGAGGGCGCGCGCAGGCAGGCGGAATGGATCGTCGCGCGGGACGCCGAGCTGCGGGCGCCAGAGCACAGGCTGCTGGGGGAAGCGCTGGAGGAGGCGTTCGGCGGCGAGGCGCTTGAGCCGATCCCGGCGTGAGGGTGATCGCCGGACGTCTGGGCGGCAGACGCCTGCAGGCGCCGCGGGGCAGGACCACGAGGCCAACATCCGATCGCGTGCGTGAGGCTCTCTTCTCGATCTTGGGGGACGTGCAGGGGGCAACTGTGCTGGACCTCTTCGCGGGCAGCGGCGCGCTGGGCATCGAGGCCCTCTCCAGAGGCGCGGCAAAGGCGGTGTTCGTGGAGCGCGACGCGGCCGCATCGCGGGTGCTGGCTGCCAATCTGGCGGCGCTGGAGCTCACCGAGCCGGCAGCGCGGGTCATGCGCGCAGAGGCGCGGGCAGCCCTGCGGACCGCACGCGAGCGCGATGAAACGTACGATCTGTTCTTCGTTGATCCCCCTTACGGCGAGGCGCGGGCGTGGGCGCGTGAGCTGTCGGTGGCACTGCCGCCGCTGCTGGCTCCCCAAGCGCGTGTCATCGTTGAGAGCGATAGGCGGGCGCCGCTTGAGCTTGAGGCGCCGCTGAAGGGGGCATTAGAGACAGAGCAACAGCGCCGCTACGGCGATACCACGATCACAATCCACCGTCACCTAGTCATCTAGTTACTACTTATGAACCTCAATAAGTCCATCGTCGTATGTCCCGGCTCCTATGACCCGGTTACCAATGGCCACCTGGATGTGATCCGCCGCGCCGCACAGCTGTATGACGAGGTTGTCGTCGCTGTCGTTAATCGCTCCGTGCGCAAGGAAAAGACATTGTTCGGGATCGAGGAGCGTCTGGGCTTCATCGAACGCGCGACCGCCGACCTGCAAGGTGTGCGCGTCGAGCCGTTCAAAACGCTGGTGGTGGAGTTCGCCAGGCATGTGGGCGCGAAGGCGATCGTGAAGGGCTTGCGGGCGATTTCGGACTTCGAGTATGAGCTTGAGATGCACCAGCTCAACAGCCGCGAGGACCCCGAGATAGAGTCTGTGTATCTGATGGCGAGCTCGCAATACAGCTTCCTGTCCTCAAGCGGCGTCAAGGAATTGGCCACTTTTGGCGGCAGGATCGAGGATTTGGTGCCCGCCGATGTGGCTGCACGGTTGCAGGAAGAGCTGAGGCGCTGACGAACCTTCAGGGAATATGGACGTCCTCGTACTGATAGACAAGCTCGATGACTTGGTGCACAACGCCAAGCCTGTCCCCCTAACCGATCAGGTGCGGGTCGACAAGGAGGAGATCTACGACATCCTCGACCAGATGCGCGCCACGATCCCTGAGGAGATCAAGCAGGCGCGCTGGATCGTCAAGGAGCGCCAGGAGATGCTGGCCGAGGCCAAACGCGAGGCCGAGCGCATCATCAAGGAGGCACGCGAGCGCCAAGAGCAGTTGGTCGGCGAGGAGGAGGTCACCAAGCAGGCCGAGCGCGCCGCCGAGGACATCGTCGAGGACGCGCGCGCACGCGAGCGCGAGATCCGTCTCGGCGCCGAGGATTACGCCGATGAGATCCTCAACACGCTTGAGGTGAACCTGTCGAAGTTCATCGCTGCCGTGCAAAGAGGCCGCGAGCGCTTGCAGGGCAAGGATGAACCAGCCGAAGTCGGCTGAGTTCCAAGCCTCGAAATGATGTACTGAGCAGCGTTTTTTTGGGTAGGGTCCCACCCGTGAAGTCAGAAGCGCTGTACAAGCTGAAGGTTGCGGGCACGCTGGCGAGCACCGGCATGTTCAAGCCCGTGCGCCCGGACAAGACGCTGCGCTCCCTGGGAGCGCTGCGCAAGTGGGGCCCCACGCCGGCGGCTGCCTACACCGGCTCGGCCATCCGCTATCCAGATCGGCTGGCGCTCGTGGACGAGCGTGGAGCGCTGACATTCCGCGAGGTCGACAAGCGCACGAACGTGATGGCCAGGGCGTTGCGCAGCGCCGGCATCCGGGCGGGCGACAGCGTGGCGATCATGTGCCGCAACCACCGTGGGTTCATCGAGGCCACGGTGGCGTGCAGCAAGCTCGGCGCGAGCGTGCTGTATCTCAACACGGCTTTCGCCGGCCCGCAGATCACAGACGTGCTCAAGCGCGAGGCGCCGGCCGGGCTGATCTACGACGAGGAGTTCTGCGGACTGGTGAGCGAGGGCGGCGAGGGGCGCAAGCGCTTCGTGGCCTGGTGCGATCCCGGCAAGCGGTGCGAGGACCCGCTGCTTGAGGACGCCTTGCGAGCAGGCGGCGACGATTCGCCTCTGCAGCCGCCGGAGGAACCGGGGCGCGTGGTGATCCTCACCTCGGGCACGACGGGCACGCCCAAGGGGGCGGCCCGCAAGCAGCCGGACTCGATGGGTCCCGCGGCGTCGCTGTTCTCGAAGATCCCGCTGCGCGCACGCGAAACGACAATGATCGCGGCTCCGCTGTTTCACTCGTGGGGCTTCGCGCACTTCACGATGTCGCTGCCGCTGGCCTCGACGCTGGTGTTGCGCAGACGCTTTGACGCGGAGGACACGCTGAAAGCTGTCTCGCAGCATCGCGCCAGCGCGCTGGCGGTGGTGCCGGTGATGCTGCAGCGCATCCTCGATCTGCCCCCGGAGACGATCGCGGCGTACGACCTGAACGCGCTGAAAATCGTCGCGGTCTCGGGCAGCGCCTTGCCGGGCGAGCTGGCGGTGCGCGCGATGAACGTGCTGGGGGATGTCCTCTACAACCTCTATGGCTCCACCGAGGTGGCGTGGGCGACGATCGCAACGCCCGAAGACCTGCGTGCTGCGCCGGGCACGGCTGGCAAACCCCCGCTGGGGACCGTGGTGAAGTTATTGGACGAGCAGGGACGCGAGGTGCCCAAGGGCGCCAGCGGGCGCATCTTTGTGGCCAACGAGCTGATGTTCGAGGGCTACACCGGGGGCGGCGGCAAGGAGGTCGTGGAGGGCCTGATGAGCACGGGCGACGTGGGCCACTTCGACACAGGTGGGCGTCTGTTTGTGGATGGCCGCGATGACGAGATGATCGTCAGCGGCGGCGAGAACGTGTTCCCGCGCGAGGTGGAGGACCTGCTGGCCGACCACAAGGAGATCGAAGAGGCCGCGGTGGTGGGCGTCAAGGACAGCGAGTTCGGTCAGCGCCTGAAGGCGTTTGTGGTGACACGCAACGGCTCACAGCTGAGCGAGGACGCCGTCAAGGGCTACGTGAAGGAGAACCTGGCCCGCTACAAGGTGCCGCGCGAGGTCGTGTTCCTGCAAGAGCTGCCGCGCAACTCCACCGGCAAGGTGCTCAAGCGCGAGCTGGTCGCGCAAGACTGATCCGATCCGCGTCCTCGCGTCGCTAGCCTTGCAGTGTGGCGACGATAACGAGCGATTTTGACCTTGCCGGGTTGCGCCTGGCGCCAGGCGAGGGGCGGCGCCTTGAGCTGTGGACGCAGATCGATCCGCTGCAGCTGGGCGGCGAGCGCTATACGGTCACCCCGGCGGAGATGCCGGTGGCTTTAGAAGTGTCACGTATGGCAGGGCATGGATACGCCCTGCGGATGCGTCTCATGGCGATGCTCGCCGGTCCTTGCATGCGCTGCCTGAAGGATGCGCGGCGGGAGATCGAGGTGGATGCTCGCGAGGTGGATCGGCCGGGTGAAGTCGAGGAGCTCTCAAGCCCCTACATGAAGGATGAAATCCTCGACCTGGCGGGGTGGGCGCGTGACGCCTTGGTGCTGGCGCTGCCCGCGCAGGTGCTGTGCCGCGATGACTGCTTGGGATTGTGCCCGCAGTGTGCGGTGGATTTGAACGAGGCGGGCGCTGAGCATCACCATGAGCAGGGGCCCGATCCGCGCTGGGCGAAGCTGGGAGAGCTGAAGCTCGACTGAGGCTGCTTGCGGTTCGACTGAGGCTGCCTGCGGTTCGACTGAGACCCGACTGCGGCCCGGACCAAGCCGTTCCGTGCCTGTAGGCGTGATGCGAGCGCCCGGTGCGGTACCCTTCCCAGCCCATGGCGGTTCCCAAGCAGAAGCAGTCGCACAGCCGCACGTCTAAGCGCAGGGCGCAGCACAAGGTCTCGCCCCCGGCCCTAGGCGTGTGTCCACGCTGCCACAGCCCGCGTCGCCCGCATCGGGTGTGCCAGGTGTGCGGTACCTACGCGGGCCGCGAGATCCTGGCGGGCACCGAGCCCGAGCACGATCACGACCACGACTGATCCGCGGTGAGCGAGGGGTCTACCCGCCCCGCAGCAGGCTCGCTGCCCCGCCAGGAGATTGTGGTGGCAGTGGACGCCAACGGCGCCGACCTCGGCGCCGCCGAGGTGGCCGCGGGCGCGGCGCTGGCGGCGGAGCGGGGTGCACACGTGCTGCTATTCGGCCCTGCCCGAGAGATCGGCGCGGCCATCGCCTCACATCCCGCTGTGCAGCTGGTCGATGCGCCGGTGTCGATCGCCAAGAGCGCCGATCCGATGCGAGCGGCGCGCAGTTCACCCGAGTCCTCGATCGTGCAGGCGGCGCGGGCGGTCGCCGAAGGCCGCGCACAGGCGCTGGTATGCGCGGGCGGAACGGGCGCGGCTGTGGCGGCGGGACTGTTCAACATCAAGCGCGCCCGCGGGGTGCATCGCCCGGCGCTGGCGCTGGCGCTGCCGGTGCCCGGCCATCCGGTGACGCTGCTTGACGTAGGTGCGAACGCGCAGGCGCGCAAGGAGCATCTGGTGCAGTTCGCCTTCATGGGCGCGGCGCTGGCGCAGGTGGTGCTGGGAGTCGCACGGCCGCGCGTGGGCTTGCTGTCAAACGGCGAGGAGGCTGAGCGGGGCAGCGCGCTGGTAGTGGCAGCAAGAGCGGAGCTTCAAGAGCGCGTGCAGGCGGATGGATGGCTGGAGCTCGTGGGTAACGTCGAGGGTGGCGACGTGACCACGGGGGTGGCAGATGTGATCGTGACCGATGGCTTCACAGGCAACATTGCGCTCAAGCTGATGGAGGGGGTCTCGCAGACAATGCTGGGGGCCGTGCGCGAGGCGGCGAGCGCCTCGCCGCGAGCGAAGCTGGGCGGACTCCTGTTACGCCCCTCTTTGCGAGGTTTTCGTGATGAGATCGATCCTGAAGCGCACGGCGGCGCCTATCTGCTGGGTCTGCGCAGCCTGGGCGTGGTGCCACACGGGCGCTTCACCCGTCGAGGCTTCGCACAGGCGATTCTGCGCGCGCACACAGGTGCAAGCGAGGATTTGGTGGGACGCACGCAGGCAGCATTGACGCAGGCGGGAGCGCTGAAGTCAGCCCCTTTGTCCGCGCGGGCCGCTAGCCTGCGGCCAGAGCAATGAGCGACCCCGCAAAAGCGATGCCGATGAGCTACGAGCAGGTGTTCGACCTGATCCAGGCGCACCTGGCCGATGAGCTTGACCTGGAGCCAGATGCGATCTCGGCGCAGACGCGTTTTCGCGAGGACCTTGAGGCCGATTCGCTGGATCTCTACACGCTCGTGCAGGAGCTGGAGGACACCTACGGCGTGCGCATGTCCGACGAGCAGGCGGCGGAGATCCTGACGGTAGGGCAGGCCGTGGATTTCGTGCTGGCCCACGGCGGCGGCTGATGTGGGTTGGAGGCGATGAGGCTTCTCAACGAGCTGCTGGACGAGCTACCCGACGAGCTGGCAAGGCAGGTATTCACACATGCTTCGTGGACGGAGCGGCGCAGCGACAGCTACGCGCGCCTGGCGTTCTTGGGAGACAGCGTGCTTGCGCTTGCGGTCACGACCCACTTGTATCCCCGGCTGGAAGCCGAGCGCTTTGGTGCGGGGCGGCTGACGAAGATCCGCGCACAGGCGGTATCAGGCCCATCCTGCCGCGCGGTGGCCGAACGATTGCGGGTTCCCGAGCGTCTTGCCGCGGCAGCTCCGGCGAGGATGGAGGCAAGCGCCGCGGCGCAGGTGGTCACCGAGCGGGTCCTGGCTTCGGTGATCGAGGCGGTGATCGGCGCGTGCTATCTGCAGGCAGGCTACGAGCGCACCGCGGAGGCTGTGGTGGAAGCATTCGCACCGGAGATCGAGGAGGCGCTGGAGAATCCCGTGGACTTCAAGTCGGCGCTGCAAGAGCTGCTGGCGCAGCGGGGGGAGACGGTGCTCTACGAGGTGACTGGCGAGCAGGGACCACCGCACGAGCGCACCTTCGAGGTCGCTGCGAAGGTGGACGGCAGGGTGCTGGGCAGCGGCAGCGGGCGCAGCAAGAAGCATGCCGAGCAGCAGGCGGCGCGCGAGGCTGTCGACGGCCTGGCAGAGGCTTGAGGGGGAAAGCGCAACGATGCGTCTGAAGGCACTGACCTTGAAAGGCTTCAAGTCCTTTCCGGATCGCACGCGCCTGGACTTCGGCCCCGGTGTGAGCGTCGTGGTCGGGCCCAACGGATCGGGCAAGTCCAACGTGACCGACGCGGTGCTGTGGGCGATGGGCGAGCAGTCGCCGCTGGCCGTGCGGGGACAGTCGATGCAGGACGTGATCTTTGGCGGCGGCCGGGGGGTGCAAGCGCGCAATGCGGCGGAGGTCGAGATCGTGCTTGACAACGCCGACGGCACGGTCGACCTGCCGCTGAGCGAGATTTCGATCGTGCGCCGACTCGATCGCTCAGGCGAGGGCGAATACCGCCTCAACGGCGCAAGATGCCGCTTGGTTGACGTAATCGAGGTGCTCTCCGACACGGGCCTTGGCAAAGAGACCCACTCGGTCATCAGCCAGGGTCGCGTCGAGGCAATCGTGACGAGCAAGCCGCGCGATCGGCGTCTGTTGATCGAGGAGGCGGCGGGCCTGGGCAAGCACCGCAAGCGCCGTCGTCGCGCGCAATTGAAGCTTGAGCGCACACAGGAGAACCTCGACCGGGCGCTGGACGTGGAGCGCGAGGCGCGTACACGCTTGCGGCCGCTCAAGCGCCAAGCCGAAGCGGCGGAGCTGCACGAGCGCCTGGAGCACCAGATGCTCGAAGCGCGCTGGCAGCTGGCGCGTGAGGCAGTGCGCAAGCGTCGTTTGGAGCTGGCGCAGGCCGAGGACGGCGCTCAGCAGGCGCGCACCGCAAGGACTGAGATCGAAGCGGCCCTGCAGGCGGTGGTTGCGCGCCGCGGCCAAGCTGAGCGTGCGTTGAGCGAGCGCGCCGAGCAGCACGACGCGCTAGCGCGCCGTGCCTACGACGCGCGCTCGGCGCGCGAGCGCCTGCAGATGCGCCACGAGCAGGCAGGTGCGGCAAGCCAGGCGCTGACGGAGCGCATGGCGCGCGTGCGGCGTGAGCTTGAGAGCCACAGCGAGAATGCCGAGGGCGACGGTGCGCTCGCAGAGGACGGTGCGCCCCCGCATACGGGTCGCATCGAGTCTCTGGAAGCGGAGCTGGCGGAGATCGATCTGGAGCGCGAGCGAGAAGTGGAGCGCGAGATAGAGGGTCTGGCGCAGGATCACGAGCTGGCCTCAAGCGCGGTTGTTGAGCTGGAGCAGCAAGTCGCTGAGGCGCGCGCGGCGCGAGCGCACGCCGATAAAGCCGCGCAAGCGGCCCGCGAGCGTTTGCGCGCGAGCGAGCTTGAGGTTGAGAGCACGCGGCGCGAGGCCGCACGTGTGGGGGCTGAGCTGGCGGCGGTCAATCAATTCCTGCGCATCCACGCCAGCCGATCGCTGGGCCGTGGTGGCGCCGACGCTCCGCGAGCCCTGAGCGAGACGCTTCAGGTGCAGGCGGGCTATGAGTTGGCGCTGGCCGCCGTGCTTGGTGGCAGATTGGATGCCGCTGTGGTTCAGGGTCTGTCCGAGGCCGAGGCGCTGCTGGACGGCGCTGGAGCGGATGGCGGTGCGGCGCTGCTTGCGAGTGCGGGCGGTGGGCGTGGAGGAGCCGAGAGCGAGCATCCACCGACGCCCACCGCGCAACGGCTGGCACAGCTGGTGCAGGGGCCCGAGCCGGCGATCGGGCTGGCCAGACGGCTGCTGGCGGACGCCTGGGTTGTGGAGCGCCTGGAGGATCTGCCGGCTGATTTCAAAGGAATCGCCGTGACTCGCTCCGGGCGGGTGTGGCTTGCCGCGTGGGGCGAGGTGCGCCAGATGACTGAGGGGGGCGCCGAGCGCGTGCTGGCGCGTCGCAACGAGCGGGACGCGCTCGTCGCTGCCAGCGAGACAGCGGTGCAGGCCGAGCACGCCGCAAAAGCAGCAGCTGAGGAGGCTGCGCAAGCGGCCCGTGAAGCCGAGCAGACGCGCGAGCAAGCCGACGGCGCGCTGCGCGCTGCCGAGCGTGGCCGGGTAGAAGGCGTGGAGGAGCAGCGGCGTCTGGCGTGGCTGATCGAGCAACGCCGCGTCGAGCCTGAGCAGGGCGCTCTGGCCGTGCGCCGCGCGCAGCTTGAGGGCGAGCTGGCCTCAGAGCGTCGCCAGGCCGAGCGCGTGGCCCGCGAACGCGCTGAGCGCCAGCGGCGCCTGGAAAGCCTGCGTGCACAGCTTGCGGCTGACACCGCGTTGGCGCCGGTGGCCGAGCGGCTGGTAGTGGCAGTGCAGAGCATCGGCGAGGCCGTGGCCGAGCGTGTGAGCGAGCTGGAGCATGAGCTTGCGCGCGACCGCGAGGCTGGCGAGGCGATGGCCGCGGAGCTGAGCGCCTGCGCCGGCGAGGAGGCCGAGATCCAGGCGCGTCTGCGCGCGCAAGGGGAGGCCGTGACGGGTGCCGAGGTCGCCGCTCAGCGCCTGCGCGACCAGTTCGCCGAGGCTGAGCTTGAGCTGAGCACGGTCGTGGAGCGGCTCGGAGCGGGGCGGTCCGAGCCGGAGCGGGGGTCCGAGCCCGAGTCTGAGCAGGAGCAGGTGTCCAAGCCTGCGCTGGGGCAGGAGCCTGAATCGGAGCAGGAGCAGGAGCTTGAGTCTGAGCAGGTGTCCGAGTCTGAGCTGGAGCAGGAGCCAGAGCCGCTGAGCGCGGAGGAGGAACAGGCATTACGGGGCCGAGTGGAGCGGCTTCAGCGTCGCCGTGAGCAGCTTGGTCCCGTGAACCCGCTGGCTCAAGAGGAGTACGCGGAGGCCCTGGAGCACGTCGAGGAGCTGGAGAGCCGGCGCATCGACCTGGAGACAGCGCTGCGCGAGCTGCGTGGCGTCATCCGCGATACCGATCGCCAGATTCATGAGACCTTCCACGCCACCTTCACCGCTGCTGCCAGCAACTTCGAAGAATTGGTGGGCGACGTCTTCCCAGGCGGCAGCGGACGGCTGCGGCTGGTCCAGGAAGAGCCCACACGTCGAGCGGTTTTGGGGGGTCAGTCTCCCGCGGCGTCCGATGCGGCGGACGCAGACACAGACGCCGAGGCCGAGGCCGTTGCGGAGAGTGAAGCCGAGCAAGAGGAGGAGATGGCAGGCGACGCTCTGGAGGGCGTAGAGATCGAGATCACTCCCGCCGGCAAGTCCACCAAACGCCTCTCCTTGCTCTCCGGCGGCGAGAAGTCGATGACGGCGTTGGCCTTCCTGTTCGCGGTCTTCCTTGCCCGCCCCTGCCCCTTCTACATTCTGGACGAGGTTGAGGCCGCGCTTGATGACCTCAACCTCGATCGCTTCCTGGCGCTGCTGCGTCGCTACGCGGGCCGCGCGCAGTTCATCGTCATCACTCACCAGAAGCGCACCATGGAGGCAGCCGACTGGCTCTACGGCGTTTCGATGGGTGGCGACGGAGTGTCGAAGATTCTCTCGCGCAGACTGCCACCGGCGGAGGTGGCCACGGCTGAGGACGCCGCGAGCGGCGAGCCCTCAGAGGAGAACACGCAGATCGAAGCTTCGACGGTCACCAAGGCCGCGTAGCGTCCACTGCGATAGACCTGCGGCTCACTGCTATCCTCGCGCGCCCTGTGCCGCGCGAGTGGAGCGATCTGTTCATCACCGATGAGGCCTCCTCCGAGGGTGGTGCGGAGGACTCCGAGGGGGGTAGCGAGCGCCGCCGCGGCTTCTTCCGGCGCCTGCGTGAGAACCTCTCAAAGACCCGTCAGGCCTTGGGCAGCGAGATCCAGGCAACGCTGTTTGGGCCGCTGGACGAGCACACTTGGGAGCGCCTGGAGGAGGCCCTGATCATGGCCGACGTGGGAGCCGCCACCACCGCGTCGGTGGTCAGCACGCTTGAGCAGGAGGCCAGCGAAGGAAAGGTGGAGGGCGGGGAGGCGCTGAGTGAGCGCTTGATCGAGCTGCTCGCCGAGATGGCCCACACGCAGGAGGCGCGGATTGACGTGCGCCCCAAGCCCACCGTCATCATGGCGGTAGGAGTCAACGGCACCGGCAAGACCACGACAATCGGCAAGCTTGCTTGGCATCTGCAAAAAGAGCTGGGACGCAGCGTGCTGTTGGGGGCCGCCGACACCTTCAGGGCTGCCGCCAGCGAGCAGCTGGAAGGCTGGGCGCAGCGGGCGGGTTGTGAGATCGTGACCGGCGCGCCGGGCTCAGATCCAGGGGCGGTCGCGTTTGAGGCGATCGCGCAGGCCCGCCAGCGGGGGGTCGATGTGGCGATCGTGGATACCGCCGGGCGCTTGCACACCCAGGACGATCTGATGGCGGAGCTCAGCAAGGTAAGGCGCGTGATCGCGCGCCAGCTGGAGGGCGCCCCGCACGAGACGCTTTTGACGATCGACGCCACCACCGGCCAGAACGGTCTGCACCAGGCCCGGCTGTTCGCCCAGGCGGTTGAGGTCACGGGGGTGGTGCTGACCAAGCTGGACGGCACCGCGCGCGGTGGAATAGCGCTGGCGATCGCCCGCGAGCTGGGCTTGCCGGTCAAGCTGATCGGTGTTGGCGAGAAGCTTGAGGACCTGCGTCCGTTCGATCCTCAGGACTTTGCACGAGCTCTGATCGCCGAGTGAGGAATAATCAATGCCATGGACGCATGGGTCCTCTGGTTGGTGGTGGCCTGCATCTTCGGCGCGGGTGAGCTGCACACGGGCGGATTCTTCCTGGCGCCCTTCGCGATCGGCGCGGCCGCGGCGACGGTGCTGAGCCTCGCCGGCGTGCCCACGGCCGCCGCCGTGATCGTCTTCCTAGCCGCCTCGGCGCTCGTATTCCTCACGTTGCGCCCAATCGCCAACAGCCACCGCCGCCTGCCGCCTTCAATCCGCACCGGCGCGGCCGCGCTGGTTGGCCGTCCCGCTACGGTGCTTGAGCGCATCGCCAACCACGAGGGCGTGGGCTGCGTGCGGATCGACGGCGAGGTATGGACGGCGCGCAGCTACGACGAAGACGAGGTGATCGATGCGGGTGAGCGCGTCGAAGTCGTCGAAATACGAGGCGCAACAGCTCTTGTCATCCACTGATCCGCAGATCGGCTAGGAAAGGACGTCCCCCAATCATGATCCCCCTAATCGTCATCGCCGTGGTGGTGCTGTTCGCGCTGGTGGTGGCCGCCCGCACCATTCGTGTCATCCCGCAGGCCCGCGCCGGCGTGGTGGAGCGGCTCGGGCGCTACAGCCGCACGCTTGAGCCGGGACTGACGATCGTCACGCCCTTCATCGATCGCGTCAAGCCGCTGGTGGATCTGCGCGAGCAGGTGATCAACTTCTCGCCGCAGTCGGTCATCACCGAAGACAACGTCGTGGTGGGGATCGAGACGGTGCTGTATTTCACGATCACCGATCCACGCTCGGCGACGTATGAAATAGCCAACCCGCTGCAGGCGATCGAGCAGCTGACGGTCACGACGCTGCGCAACGTCATCGGCGGCCTGACGCTGGAGGCGACGCTGACCGCGCGCGAGAACGTCAACACCGAGTTACGCGTCGTGCTCGATGAGGCCACCGGTAAGTGGGGCATCCGCATCAATCGCGTGGAGATCAAGTCGGTCGATCCTCCGGCTGACATCAGAACGGCGATGGAGAAGCAGATGCGCGCCGAGCGCGATCGCCGCGCGGCGATCCTCACCGCCGAAGGCCAGAAGCAGTCGCAGATTCTCACCGCCGAGGGTGAGAAGCAGGCCGCGGTGCTCACCGCCGAGGGCGAGCGCCAGGCGGCGATCTTGCGCGCCGAGGGTGAAGCCAAGGCGATCGACACCGTCTTTGCGGCCATCCACGAGGGCCGCCCCACGCGCGAGCTGCTCAGCTACGAATATCTACAGATGTTGCCCCAGCTGGCAGAAGGAGACGCAAACAAGGTGTTCGTGGTGCCCTCCGAGTTCGCGCAGGCGTTTGGGGGCATCGGCGAGGCGCTGACGCGCGGCGCTCGCGCTAAGGAGGAGCCGGAGAGCTGATAGCCCGCTCGCGCGGCAGGGCTGTGAGAGGGGTCCACTCGGGTTGCTCTGTGCGGCGCCTGCGAGAATGCTCTGACCGATGTTTGACTCCCTCGCCGAGAAGCTGCAGAGCACCCTGCACGATGTGCGCCAGCGCGGCACGCTGGGCGAGCAGGACATCGACAAGGCCATGCGCGAGATCCGCTTGGCCCTGCTGGAGGCCGATGTCAACTTCAAAGTTGTCAAAGAGTTCACCGCGCACGTCAAGGAGCGCTGCTTAGGGGCGGAAATCGTCGGCCGGCTGAACCCCGGTCAGCAGGTCGTGAAGATCGTCGCCGAGGAGCTCACCGAGCTGATGGGCGGAGCCTCGCACGAGCTCAGCTTCTCTCCTCGGCCACCCACGGTGATCCTGATGGCGGGCCTGCAGGGCTCCGGCAAGACGACCGCCACGGCCAAGCTGGCGCGACTCCTGCGCGAGAGCCACAGCTCCTCGGTGGCGGTCGCCGCCTGCGACGTCTATCGTCCCGCTGCCGTCGAGCAGCTCGTGAAGGTCGGCACGCAGGCGGGAGCGGCGGTGTATGAGCAGGGCACCGAGCGCGACCCCGTGGAGATCGCCAAGTGGGCGCTGCAGCGCGCCAAAGACGAGGGCAAGGACGTCTTAATCGTCGACACCGCCGGGCGTCTGCACGTCGATGAGGAGCTGATGAGCGAGCTCGTCAACATCCGTCAGGCCGTCAAGCCCCACGACATCCTGCTGGTCATCGATGCCATGACCGGCCAGGACGCGGTCAACGTCGCCGAGCAGTTCGCGGCTGCCGTGCAGTTCGATGGCGTGGTCATGAGCAAGCTCGATGGCGATGCCCGTGGCGGCGCCGCGCTATCTGTCAAGGCGGTTACCGGCAAGCCGATCCTGTTCGCCTCGACCGGCGAGAAGCTGGAGCAGTTCGAACACTTCCATCCTGACCGCATGGCCCAGCGAATCCTCGGCATGGGCGATGTGATGAGCCTGATCGAGAAGGCGGGGCGCGAGGTCGATGAGGATCAGGCGCATGCCTTGGAGCGCAAGATGCGCCGCAATGAATTTGGCCTCGATGACTTCTTGGAGCAGATGCGGACAATCCGGCGCATGGGTCCAATCGCCAACCTGCTCGGCATGATCCCTGGGCTGGGAGGCCACCAGCTGCGCAGCATGAAGGTGGATGAGCGCCAGCTCGACCACATCCAGGCGATCATCCTCTCGATGACGGCTGAGGAGCGACGTCGCCCGGAGCTGATCAAGGGCTCACGCCGGCTGCGCATCGCGCGCGGGTCGAGCACGAGCGTGCAGCAGGTCAACCAGCTGGTCAAGCAGTTCGGACAGATGCGCAAAATGATGCGCCAGCTCGGGCGCGGCAAGATGCCCGATCTCGGCGGCCTGATCCGTAATTCACGCTGAGCAGGACGCTGATAGCGGCCCAGCGGAGGGTGAGCGTCTAAGCTTTGGGACCGAGAATAAAGTCCAGGTCCTAAAAGCGCGGACAGATGTCTGCGCTATCCAGAGAGGAAAACCGTGGCAGTAAGGCTCAGGCTCACGCGAGTGGGCGGTAAGAAGGACCCCATGTGGCGCGTGGTCGTCGCCGACCAGCGCTCGCCCCGCGATGGGCGCGTGATCGAGACCATCGGTCACTACAACGCTCAGACCAACCCCTCCACGATCGTGATCGACTCCGATCGCGCCCGCAGCTGGCTGGCGCGTGGCGCACAGCCCTCGGAGACGGTGCGCAAGCTCCTGCGCACCCAGGGCATCGCCTAGCTCCTGGCAATGTCCGCATACGAGCAAGAGCGCGATGGCAGCGATCAGGGCCAGGATGAGGCTGCAAGCTCACTGAGCGCGACAGGTGAGCTGCTGGCCTATCTGGCGCGCGGCCTCGTGGACGAGCCCCAGGAGGTGTCGGTCGAGCAGTTCGAGGAGGACGATGGGGCAATCGTGCTGGAGCTGTGCGTTGGCGATGAGGACTACGGCAAGGTCATCGGCCGCGGCGGGCGCACCGCGCAGGCGCTGCGTACCGTCGTGCGCGCCGCCGCCACGCATGAGAAACGCCGCGTGCTGATCGATATCGTCGATTGAAGGCCGCCAGCCCGGTGGCACCCGCGGCGCAGGACCCTCACAAGCAGCCGCCATTGCAGGCGGGTCGGGTGGGCCGCGCGCACGGGCTGGACGGCAGTTTCTATGTCACCGCGGCACGACCGCGCCTGCTTTTACTCGGCATGACGGTCACGCTCGCCGGCGCTGAGCGCGCGATTATCCGCCGTGCGGGGGTCGACAAACGCCCGCTTGTGCGCCTTGAGGGCATCAAGGATCGCTCGACCGTCGAGGCTCTGCGGGGCACGCCGCTGCTGGTGCCCCACCTGGATGTTCCCAGCCTGCCCGAGGGCGAGTGGTGGGCGCACGAATTGGAGGGTTGCGCGGTGCTCGACGGCGAACGTCGTGTGGGCACCGTTGCGGGACTGCTGGAGCTGCCTTCCTGTGAGGTTCTGCGGGTGCTGCGCGAGGATGGCAGCGAGCTGCTGGTGCCGATGGTCTCCGACGCCATCCGGCACATGCACGTTGCCCAAAGGCGCATCGATATCGACCTCCGCTTCCTCGGCGAGACGGAGTCATAGCTATGGACATAGATGTCTTCACGCTCTTCCCTGAGTGGTTCACGTGGTTCAGCGAGCAGCGCCACGTTCGCAACGCGCTTGCCGCTGGCACCAGGCTCCAGTACGTCAATTTCCGCGATCACACGCCGCTCAGCGGTGGGCAGGTCGATGACACGCCCTTTGGCGGAGGCGCTGGAATGGTGCTGCGCGTGGATGTCCTTGACGCGGCGCTGCGCGGGCACTACGGGATCGATCCGGTTGAGCTTCCCAGCAGGCGCCGGGTTATCGCGCTCGTGCCTGGGGGGCGCCCGCTGGACGAGGGCTACGTGCAGGAGCTGGCCGCCGAGCCTGCCGTGACGCTGCTGTGCGGGCGCTATGAGGGCTTTGACGAGCGCATCATCGAGCACTTCTGCAGCGACAGCCTCTCGATTGGGCGTTACGTTCTCGCGGGAGGCGAGCTGGCGGCGATGGTGGTATGCGACACGATCTTGCGCAAGCTGCCCGGCGCGTTGGGCGATGCCCACTCGGCCGTTGAGGAGTCCTTCAGCGCAGCTTTGCAAGGCCGGCCGGAGTATCCCCACTACACCCGCCCGGCTGCCTATCGGGGATGGCAAGTTCCCGAGGTGCTGCTCTCCGGCCATCATGAGCGCGTGCACGAGTGGCGCATGCAGTGCAGCCGCGAACGGGAGAAGGATAGAAACGAGATGCAGTGAGGTCGCCGGGGTGAGACAAGCCGCGCTGAAAGGGGGGGGTCCGGGCGAAATACCGATCTCGCCACGTCCCCGATCACGCCACTGGCACGGCACGGGCCACGCGTCCGCTACCATTGCACCCCGCGCCGTCCGGCTGCCCCAATCCGGGGCCTTCCCGAGACGGGCCTTCTTGTTAAGCGAGCCACCATGAGCAGCGTCATCGAAAACATTGAGCGCGCGCAGCTGCGCCGCGTTCCCAGCTTCGCGCCTGGCGACCGAGTCAAGGTGCACTTCCAGGTGATCGAGGGCACCCGCCGCCGCGTGCAGGTGTTCGAGGGCGTCGTCATCAAGCGCCAGGGCCACGGTGCCCGCGAGACCTTCACCGTGCGCAAGCAGTCCTTCGGCGTTGGCGTTGAGCGTATGTTCCCCGTGCACTCGCCCAAGATCGAGCGCATCGAGCTGGCGGCACGTGGCGATGTGCGCCGCGCCAAGCTCTACTACTTGCGTGAGCGGGTCGGCAAGCGTGCGCGCGTGCGTGAGCGTCGCTACACCGGCCCCGAAGAGATCGTCGAGCCGGGCCTGTTGCACGAGCCACAGCCGACTGACATCGATGGAGCGACTGCGCAGGACACAGCTGCCGAGAGCGCCGCTGTGGAGAATGCGCAGAGCACAGCTGAGCCCCAGGGGGGAGGTGAGCCTCAGGGCGGTCCGGCAGCGGACGGCGAGCAGGCTCAGGGGGGCGATGAGCCACAGGGCACAGAGGCAGGTTCGCCGCAGGCCGCGGCTGATCCCGCGCCCGCGGCCGACGCAGATCCCCCCTCCGACGCCGCGGCGGCCCCTGAGGGCGCACCCGCCGGCGATGCTCCTGACGCGTGAAGACTCGGCCCAAGACCCAGTCGAAGTCGACCAGCAGCTCGATCATTGAGCTGGTCGTGATCATCGCCATCGCGCTCGGCCTGGCGCTGGCCATTCAGGCGTTCATCATCAAGCCTTATCGCATTCCCAGTGGCTCGATGGAACCCACGCTCGATGTCGGGCAGCGCGTGCTGGTCAACCGCATCGCCACGCGCTTCTCAGACCCCCATGTGGGCGAGATCGCTGTCTTTCATCCGCCCAAGGACGCCGAACGACAGCTGTGCGGGCCCGAACCGCACATGGTCACGCCGGGTGGAGCGGCGTGCGCGGCGCCGGAGCCCGAACACTCCAACGTCAACTTCATCAAGCGCGTCGTCGCCGGCCCAGGGGACACCATCTATATCCGCGAAGGCCACGTCTTTCGCAATGGCAAGCGCGAGGCCGACTCCTACATACGCCCTTGCGGGGGCGTCTCAGAGTGCAATTTCCCCACGCCTATCAAGATTCCCGCCGGTCACTGGTTCATGATGGGAGACAACCGTGGCGAGTCTGACGACAGCAGATACTGGGGACCTGTCCCCACCGGATGGATCATCGGAGGGGCCTTTGCCACCTACTGGCCTCCCGACCGCATCGGCATCCTCTAAGCCCTCAGCGCGCGCCGCACGGCGTGCGCGGCGGCGCAGCTCAAGCGGCAGGCGCCTGTTCGCCTTCGACCGCGGCCTCGGCGTGCGCTTGGTAGCCGGGGCCGACGAGGCTGGTCGTGGCTGTCTTGCCGGCCCGTTGGTGGCTGCCGCTGTGCTGTTTGACTACGAGACTCTCACCACCCGCGAGCTGCGCGCGCTGAGCGCGCTAAACGACTCCAAGCAGCACACGGCGCAGGCGCGCGAGGAGCTGTATCCGCTCGTTCTGCGCAGCGCCATGCGCGTGCATGTCGTCTCACGCTGCGTACGCGGCATCGACGCTCGTGGCCTGCACAAGACCAATCTCGCGGCGCTTGGCGATGCCATCCAGGGCGTCACCAAGGGCGTGCATGGCGAGATCATGTGCCTTACCGACGGTTTTTCCGTGCCGAGTCTTGAGCGTCCTCATCGGGCAATCGTCAACGGCGATGCCACCAGCGCGGCAATCGCCGCTGCCTCGATCGTCGCCAAGGTGACGCGCGATCGCTACATGCACCACGCCGACGTGCGCCACCCTGGCTGGCACTTTGCCGAGCATGTGGGCTACTCCACTCCCGAGCACCGCGAGGCGATCCTGCGCCAGGGTGTCTCGCCCCTGCACCGCATGTCTTTCCAGTCGCTGGCTTACCAGCAGCTGGCGCTCTGAGGCCTTCGGGCTAGCCGGCAGGTTGCTCGCGTCGTGGCCTGGTGCGCGCGTCGCGGCCGATTGCGTGCGTTGGGCCCCAAGTTGTTCGCGTCGCGGCCGATTGCGTGCGTTGGGGCCCAGGTTGTTCGCGTCTCGGCCGGTTACGCATGTCGCGGCCGTCTCACCACGCGCCCTCGACATGGTCGAGGCGCACGAGGGCGTTCCTGGCGTCTACGACGACGCCGATCGCGTCGAAGCGGATGGTGTGGGCGGTGGGGCGAACGTGGGTTTCGTCGTACAGCCAGGCCGCGGCGAGACGGCGCAGACGCGCGCGCTGGCGCGGGCGCAGGGCCGCCAGGGGGTGTTCTTCGGGGCCCGTGCTTTTGCGCGGGTTGCCAAGGGCACGTCTGGTTTTCACCTCCACAAACACCAATACGCGTCCGTCAAAGGCGATCACATCGATCTCGCCGTGGCGCGTACGGGCGTTGCGCTCCAGCAGCGCGAAACCCATGCGGCGTAGATGCATGACGGCCAGCTCCTCGCCCAGGCGACCCAGGCTACGCCGAGGGTCCTCTTTGGGGCTTCGGTCCTCGGGCATGATGACCCGCCAAGCTAGCCCTCGCTATGTGACCTGACGGTGCACTTTGTGCCGTTAGTGTTGCCGCACCGTGACTTCTCAGACACCTACCCCCACAGCGCTGACAATCGCCGGGTCAGACTCCGGCGGCGGGGCCGGCATTCAGGCTGATCTGAAGGCCTTTGCGCGCTGCGGCGTGCATGGCACCTGTGCCATCACCGCCATTACAGCGCAGAACACCCTTGGTGTCACCGCCATTCACCCGATCCCTGCCGAGGTGGTGCTCGCTCAGATACGCGCCGTCGTCGCCGATATCGGCGTGCAGGCTGTCAAGGTTGGCATGCTCGGCACGGCCGACATCACGCTTGCCGTGGCGCGCGCGCTCGATGAGCTGCCGGCCGGCACGCCCGTCGTTGTCGATCCCGTGATGGTCGCCGAGTCCGGTGCGCGCCTGCTTGCGCGCGATGCGCACGAGGCGCTGATCGCGGAGATCCTGCCGCGGGCCACCGTCCTCACACCCAACCTGCCCGAGGCGCGTGTGCTAATCGACGCTCCCCCGCTATCCGATGATGACGATCGTGACAGCGCGAGGGAGGCGCAAGATCTCGCGCGATCCGTGCTCGCTCTTGGTCCGCAAGTCGTCGTGCTCACCGGCGGCCACCGCGCGCAGGCCACCGACCTCTTCCTCTCGGGGGCCGCTGAGGAGCAGCTCGTGGAGATTCCCGGCCTGCGCCATCCCGATGGCGCCGCCCACGGCTCTGGCTGCACGCACTCCTCGGTTCTCGCCGCTCAACTCGCGCTTGGCCATACGCCTCTGCAGGCGGCCATCACGGCGCGCGCCCTGGCCGGCACGGCCGTTGCCCAGGGGCTGCGCGATATCGGCGCCGGCGCCGGCCCCGTTGACATTCTCGGCCTGGCGGCCTTGCGCGCCGGCTAGGCCGTCCTGGTGTGGCCCGGCTCAGGACCACGCGGGGGTTCACCAATACGCTCTTTCTCAGCGCCCGCCTGTTTGCCATAATCGCCGCATGAAGCTCCTGCGCCTCAAGCCCGGTCATGGTGAGGTGGTGCTAGCCGAGGGTGACCTTGAGGTGCCCGAGCAGGAGGCCGAGCTGATCGCCGCCTTCCGCCGTGAGCTCGATGCTGGCATGTGGGCCGCGGTGCCAACCATCGGCACTCAGGGCCGACGTGAGGCCGAGATGGTCAAGCGCTTTCAGGATGTGCCCCGTGATGCCGAGCGCGTGATCTTCTTCCCACGCGCGGCCGGCGGGGCGCGCTGAGGCGCCCGCGCTCGTGCCGCTCGCTCTGGCTGCCACAGCGCTTGTTCTGCTGGTCCTCCTCTGGCAGCTTGCTTTGCCGCAACTGCGTCGCGCGCTTACCCGCCATCGCCGCGGCTCATCGCCCGCGCAGGAGCCTGGCTATGACCCCGGACGCGAGCTGCGCGCCGAGCAGCGCGCCCGGCGACTGCTGCGCTCGTGTATCAATCAGGAGGAGTGGGAGATGTACCGCGACCTTGGCTTCCTGCGGGTCTGGGGTACCGATGCCGTCGCGGCCGCCGCCGGCGCGCCCACCGCTTATCTCATCTATCCACATCTTCCGATCCTCGCCTACCTGCCTCAGACCGGCGCGCTGCTCGGTGAGTACTGCATCGCCTTCCCCGACCACACTCGCCCATACGGCTCTCCCCGCCTGCCCGATTCCGACGATGTGCTCGCCAAGTGGTTTGCGCTTGTTGGCGATGAGCAGGGGCTTATCGCCGGAGCCAACATGCACCTGCCGGGGCGCCAGATAGCTGTCCCCAAGCTGCGCCAGGACCTCTTGGCGCTCGCGCGCTGGGAGTCAGAGCGCGCCGCTGCTCTGGCGCAGACCCTGGTCCTCTAGGATCACCGCCCATGCCCTCCTTCGACATGAAGCACCGCAGCCGTGCCCTCACCGAGGGCCCCGAGCGAGCCGCGGCGCGCGCCTACTTGCATGGCATTGGCTACGGCTCCGAGGAGCTCGCCAAGCCGATCGTCGGCGTTGCCCACTCGTGGATCGAGACGATGCCGTGCAACTTCAACAACCGCGTACTCGCGAGCAAGGTCAAGGAGGGCATCCGGGCCGCGGGGGGCACGCCGATGGAGCTCAACACGATCGCCATCTCCGACGGCATCACCATGGGCACCTCGGGTATGCGCGCCTCGCTCGTCTCACGCGAGCTGATCGCCGACTCGATCGAGCTTGTCGCCTCCGCCCACCACTTTGACGCGCTCATCACCATCTCGGGCTGCGACAAGACCATCCCTGGCACCGTCATGGCGCTCGCGCGCCTGGACATCCCTGGGCTGATGCTCTACGGCGGCTCCATCCGCCCTGGGCACTTCAAGGGTCACGACGTCACCATTCAGCAGGTCTTTGAGGCCGTCGGCGAGTTTGCCGCCGGCAAGATCTCCGAGCAGGAGCTGCATGAGCTGGAGGAGGCCGCCTCGCCCGGCGCCGGCGCCTGTGGCGGGCAGTTCACCGCCAACACCATGGCGATGGCCTTCGAGGTGCTCGGCATCTCGCCCGCCGGCTCTTCAATGGTGCCCGCCGAGGATGGGCGCAAGCTTGAGGTCGCCTTCCAGTGCGGCGAGCTCATCATGGATGTCCTGCGCCGCGGGCAGCTTCCCAGCGAGGTCATCACCAAGGACGCGCTGGAGAACGCGATCGCCGCGGGCGCCACGAGCGGGGGCTCCACCAACATCGTCCTGCACCTGCTCGCCGTCGCCCACGAAATGGGCATCCCGCTCTCGATCGAGGAGTTTGACCACATCTCCGAGCGCACGCCGCTGCTTTGCGATTTGCAGCCGGGGGGGCAGTACGTCGCCACCGATCTCTACGAGGCGGGTGGAGTGCCGCTCGTGCTCAAGCGCCTGCGCGAAGCCGGCCTGCTGCACGAGTCCGCGATGACGGTCACCGGCCGCACCATCGGCGAGCACGCCGCAGAGGCCTCCGAGACGCCCGGCCAGCGCGTTGTGCGCCCACTCAGCGACCCCCTGAAGCCCACGGGCGGCTTTGCCATCCTGCGCGGCAATGTCGCCCCTGATGGCTGCGTCGTCAAGCTCGCCGGCCACGAGCGCCGTCGTCACGTCGGGCCCGCGCGCGTCTTCGACGGCGAGGAGGCCGCCATGGCCGCTGTTCTTGCCAAGGAAATCCAGGCGGGCGACGTTGTTGTGATCCGCAATGAGGGTCCCGCCGGCGGCCCTGGCATGCGCGAGATGCTTTCCGTTACCGCTGCTCTCGTCGGGGAGGGCCTCGGCGAGACCGTGGCGCTCATCACCGATGGACGCTTCTCCGGCGCCACACATGGCTTCATGGCCGGCCACGTCGCCCCGGAGGCCGTGCGTGGCGGTCCCATCGGGGCGCTGCGCGATGGCGATGAGATGACCATCGATGTCGACTCACGGCGCATCGATGTGGCCCTGAGCGATGCGGAGATCGCCGAGCGGCTCGTGCTCTACGCCCCGCCTGTGCGTGCCGATGAGCACATCGAGGTCGCCATTCAGAAGTACGCAAAGCTCGTGGGATCGGCCGCGCAGGGCGCTATCGCGCGCTGAGTCGAGCGGTACACTGACGCGATGGTGCAGACGGTGGCAACGACGTCGATCGAGGTCGACACGAGGCTGCTGAAGCGTCTGCGCGCGCGGCATCCCGGAAAGGCTGACCGCGAGATGATCGAGGACATCGCCCGGATCGACCTGGGATTTGCGCTGCTTCATCAAGCGCAGGCGCGCAACGCACTCAGCGAAGAGGACGCAACTGAGTTGGGCCTCCGGGCTGTCGACGAGGCTCGTCAGTCCTCGCGTTGACGCGCCTGGTGATCGACACCAGCACGCTTCTCTCCGCCACCGTCGCGGCCCCCGACGGTCCACTCGATCGGCTGATGGCTGCCGTACGGTCTGGGATGGTAGAGATGATCGTATGCGAGCAACTGCTCGATGAGATGCGCCGCGGTCTTGAGACTCGCTACTTCCGGGATCGCCTGACTGGTGAGGAGCGTAAGGGCATCATGGATGCTCTTGTGCACGTTGGGCTGATGGTTCCCGACCCCGCGTCTCCTCCCAGGGTGGTACGTGACCCCAAGGACGATTATCTCGTAGCGCTGGCCGCAATCGGCGATTCGGCCTTGATCGTCACTGGGGATCGCGATCTGCTTGACCACGAGGGCCTCGATCCTCCAGCCGTCAACGCTCGCGATGCCTGCATCCGCCTCGGCCTCATTCAGATCAAGCCAAAACCCCGGGAGCCATTATTGCGTCCAACGGCTCGCCGAGGTTCCCACCGTGTCGACAGGGAGTCCATCGCGCGACATCAGCGCGCGCGGCTCTACCAAGCAATGATCGAGTCTGTCGACAAAGTCGGCTATGCCGGCACCACGGTGGCTCACGTCATTGCCCTCGCCGGCGTCTCGCGCCGCGCCTTCTACGACCATTTCGCCACCAAGGAAGACTGCTTCCTCGCCACCTACGACATTTCTGTCGCGCGCTCCAAAAAACGGATGATGGATGCCTGGAAGGCGGGAAGTGGTTGGGCCAACCGCGTGGACCGCTCTTGCCAGGCCTTCGTCGAGGACGCCTTCCGCAATGCTAAGAGCACGAGGCTGGTGCTGATCGAGGGCATGGGCATTGGCCCGCGTGCGCGTGAACGCCTGCTATTGGCCTCAGGCGCGTATGAGCGGGTGGTAACGACGGCCTTCAATGTCGCTCCCGATGGCATCAAGCTGCCGCCGCTCGCGCCGCGCGCCATCGTCGGCGGCGGGCGCCATGTCACCGTCACACGCCTGCGCCAGGGGCGTGAGGCCGAGTTACCTGGGCTCACCGACGAACTGCTCGACTGGGCTTCCGCCTACCGCTCGCCAGCCGCCAGGCGCCTCACCACCAGGCAGTTGCCTAGTCGTGGGCGGGTGTCCGTTACGCCCGCGCGCTTCCTCTCGGGAGATGACAACCGCTCGCGCGCACTCGACGCCCTCGTGCATTTGACGTTGGATGAGGGGTTTGGCGAGCTCCGTGACTCGCAGATCGCGCAGTTCGCGGGCATGTCCACTGGCACCTTCCATAAGCAGTTTCCCGATAAGGAGGAGTGCTTTCTCACCATCCTCGACGAGTTCGCCAACGAAATCATCGAAGTCATGATCGCAGCCTCCGAGGGGGCAAACCGCTGGGCCGAAGCCGTCTGTGTCTCGGTGCGGGCCGCCGTCGACTACACGGTCGCCCAACCGAATCTCATGCGCTTGGCTTTCATCGACATCTTCGATGTCGGACCGCGTATGGTGGAGCGGCTCAATCTCATACTTGAGCGCTGCGTCAAGCTGCTCGAACAGGGCGCGCCCGAGCCGCGGCGCGCGCCTGCCCTCTCGGCCGAGGCCGTCACCGGCGCGCTGTGGACTGTGCTGAGCGGCTACGCCGTGCGCAACCGCCTGCGCTATCTGCCCTGCCTTGTTGATCACCTTGCCTACCTCGTGCTCGCGCCCTACCTCGGGCCCAAACCCGCTATCGAAGCGATCGAACGCACCGGGCGGTAGATCTAGCTCTACCGATCGTCCCCCATGGGTAAGGTCTCGCCGCAGGCCCATGGCCTCGCCGTTTGCTCTGGCGAGGCGCTACTCGCTGAGAAACTCTTCCAGCAGCGCGTTGAACCGCGCCGGGCGCTCCAGCATCGGCGCGTGCCCTGTGTCGCTGAGGATCACCTTGCGCGCGTTGGGGATCAGCTCGGTGTAGACGTCGGCGTCGCGTACCGATATCAGGCGATCCCTATCGCCCCATACGACCAGAGTGGGACACACGATCTCGGGCAGCCGATCGCGGTAGTCGTAATTCAGATTGGCTTCCAGCGCCTGCACGAAGCCTGGCTTGCCCGCTCCGCGCAACTGCTCTGCCATCAGCTCTCGCGGCAGCCTGCCAGGATGCAGCATTGGGACATTGAGGACCAGCTCGCGCATGATCGGCGAGCGCGTCAGCAGGTCGGCGTGCGCGGAAGCCCATCCCGTCTGCAAAGCCAGCAGCGGCGCCATTCTGCGTATCCACGAGGCCCAGCGTGTGGCGAACGGATTGTTGTAGCTGCTGATGCCTGCCGGGGAGGCCAGCACCAGGCGCTCCACCCGCTGTGGGAATGCGATTGCCATCTCCGCTGAGATGAAACCGCCCATCGAGTTGCCCACCACGGCGGCGGCGTCGATGCCGAGCTCTCCCATCACCTGGTCCAGCACGCGCGCGTAGAAGGAGATCGTGATCTGCTCGGTGGGCATCTGCGAGTGCCCGAAGCCCGGCAGGTCGAGCGCCATCACGCGATGGTTTGCCGCCAGCAGCGGGATCTGCTCCAGCCAGTTCTGCCAGGCACCCGCCAGGCCGTGCACGAGGACCACCGTCGGGCCGGAGCCCAACTCGATGACATTCACTGCGCGATCGTTTACAATTATCCAACGCTGGTGCTTGCGCCAGTCAACGTCAAGCCATGGGGAACGGCCCAGCGGGCCATAGGGTTCAGGTTGGGTCGCCGTGGGGGGAGATGAAGTGCAGGACACGGCTCACTAGTCTATTCGGCGCGATGCGCATCGCTATCGATATAGATTCAACGCTGCACCACTACTGGGACGTCCTCTCGGCTGTCTCGGTGCGGCGTTTTGGGGTGGCGCTGCCCTACGAGGAGCAGTTCTCCTGGGGCATCACCCGCCTGCGCCCTGAGCAGTTGGAGATCTGCATCAAAGAGAGCCACAGCGATGAGCGCATTCTCGCCGGACGGCCCTACCCAGGGGCGGTGCAGGCCGTGCGCCACTGGCACGAGGAAGGTCATTTCGTGCACGTCACAAGCCACCGTCCGCTCGATCGCCAGGCGGCCACGGGCGAGTGGCTGCGGAGCATCGGGCTGCCATTTGACGATCTGCACTGCTCGTTTGACAAGGTTGCCCGCTGTGTCGAGCTCAAGATCGACCTGCTGATCGACGACAGCCCCGCCAATCTGCTCGCCGCGATCGAACACGGCATCCTCGCCGCGACCATCGCTCACCCGTGGAACCGCGATGCGCGCGAAGAAGAGGAGATCCTCGGCGCCGAGGACTGGTACGAGCTTGCACGTCTGCTGGAGCCGCTGCTGGCCGGCAGGCCGCGCTCGCTGGCGCAGTAGCTGAGCAGGCGCAGCGGCTCTCACGGCGAACCTCTTGGGATGGGCGCCACGGACACAGCTGCACCCACTGCTCAGCTGGCCCCCGGCTGGCAGCAGGCGCTTGAGCTGCTCGAAGCGGACCTCAAGCGACGCGACGCTGCCGCGAAGACCTGTCGGGCCTACCGTGTGGACGTCAGCCAGTTTGCCCGCTGGGCAGGCGCTCAGGGCGTTACGCCTGAGACCGTCGATCCTAAGCTGGTGCGTCGCTATATTGCGCGCCTCTCCGAACAGCACATTGCGCCCTCCACCTCGGCGCGTAAGCTGGCCTCGCTGCGCGCCTTCTTTTCAAGCCAGCGCGAGCATGGGCTGATCGTCCACAATCCCGCCGATCTCGTATCCACTCCTCGTCGCGCCGCGCATCTACCCAAGGTGCTGAAGGTCAGCGAGATCAGTGGTCTGCTTGACGGCATCCCGGCTGCCACGCTGCTGGAGAAGCGTGACCAGGCGCTGTTTGAGCTGGCCTATGCCTGCGGCCTGCGTGCCGAGGAGCTGGTGTCGCTCGCGCTTACGGACGTCGACCACGACGGCGAGCAGCTGCGCGTCGAGGGCAAGGGGCGCAAAACCCGCTTCCTGCCGGTCGGCGAGCAGGCCACGGCTGCCATGCGCCTGTACTTGGACAGCAGCCGGCCAAAGCTGCTTGACCCGGCGCGTAAAGACGAGCCTGCGCTGTTTCTCAGCAAGTCCGGACGACCCCTGGGCACCGGCGATGTGCGCCGCCGCCTGCGCGTATGGAGCGCTCGCGTAGGACTGCCCGTAGGCGCCTCTCCGCACGCGCTGCGCCACAGCTTCGCCACCCATCTGCTCGACGGTGGAGCCGACCTGCGCGCGATCCAAGAGCTCCTGGGTCACGCCAGTATCTCCACCACCCAGGTCTATACGCGCGTGGAATCGGCGCGCTTGAGAAGCGCTTACGCGCGCAGTCACCCACGAGCCTGAACGGTGAAATGACGACAGAACAGGTAGAGTCCGCCCCGCTCATAAGCGCATCCGCGCGCAGTCACCCTCGGGCCTGATCAGCGGGCGAAGACCTGGAGACGAACGTTGGAGACGAACGTCAAATCGATCGAGCTGCGCGAACTGTGGCGGCGCTATAAGGCTGACGGCGATCCGCGGGCGCGCGAGCGGCTGGTGGTGGCCTATTCGCCGCTGGTCAAGTACGTCGCCGGACGCACCGCTGCGGGCTTGCCTCCGCATGTCGAGGAGGCCGATCTTGTCTCTTACGGGCTGGTCGGCTTGATCTCCGCGATCGAGCGCTTTGACCTGGGTCGGGAGATCAAGTTCGAGACCTACGCCATCACGCGCATCAAGGGCGCGATCATCGATGAGCTGCGCGCGATGGACTGGGTGCCGCGCAGCGTGCGCGCCCGCGCGCGTGAAATCGAGCGTGTAAACGCCAAGCTTGAGCATCGTCTGCAACGTGCGCCTACCGATCAGGAGATGGCCGATGAGCTGAACGTGTCGGTCAGCGAACTGCACGATTCGCTGCTCGCCATCTCGCACTCCTCGATGGCCGCACTGGATGAGCTGTGGAGTGTGTCGGACTCAAGCGGCGATCAGGTGTCGCTGATGGACACGCTTGAGGACCCCGCAGCCCCCGACCCCGCCAAGGTGCTCGACGTGGGCGATCTGAAGGATCGCATCGCGGATTCCATCGCGCGCCTGCCCGAGCGCGAGAAACTGGTTATCGCCCTGTACTACTACGAGAATCTGACGCTCAGAGAGATTGGTGAGGTCCTGGGAGTCACCGAGTCGCGCATCTCCCAGCTGCACACCAAGGCCGTCCTGCGCTTGCGTTCGCGCATGACTGGCGATAGTTTCGACTGATGCACCCAGCGGATCGGATCCGCAATGTCGCTCTCGTCGGTCATCGAGGCACTGGAAAGACCTCGCTGCATGAGGCCCTGCTGTTCCAGGCCGGCGTCACCTCCCGTCTTGGCAGCGTGGTGGACGGCAGCACCGTGGCCGACTCCGACGCCGACGAGCAGGCGCGGCAGATGTCGATCTCCGCCGCACTCAGCTCATTTGAGTGGCAGGGGCGCAAGATCAACCTGCTCGACACACCTGGTGAGCCGAGCTTCGTGGCCGATGCCCTCGGTGTCTTGCGCGTATGTGAGTCGGCGATCTTTGTAGTGAATGCGGTCATGGGCGTGGAGGTCTCCACCAGCCGCCTGTGGGCCAGGGCGGCGGAGCTTGACATCGCGCGCATGCTGTTCGTCAACATGCTCGACCGCGAGCGCGCCGACTTCTTCCGCACGCTTGAACAGCTCAAGGCAGCCTTCGGTCCGCACGTCGTGGCCACCGAGATTCCGATGGGCTCCGAGCAGGATCTGGAAGGAGTCATCGATCTGATCGACATGCGGGCCTATCGCCACGATTCTCCCGAGCGCCAGGGTGCGACGCAGGTGCCGATCCCCGCGGCCATGCAGGCTCAGGCAGAGGAGTACCGCGAGAAGCTGATGGACGAGGTGGCTGAGGTCTCCGATGCGCTGATGGAGCGTTATTTGGAGGGCAGCGAGATATCCCACGAGGAGATCGTCGCGGCGCTCAAGGAGGGGACCAACCACGGCTCCATTTTTCCCGTCGTCTGCGGCGTGGCGACCCGCAACCTCGGCACCGCTCGTCTGCTGGAAGCGATCGTTGAGGACCTGCCTTCGCCTGTCAAGCATGGGCCGCTGCGGGTGGGAGAGGTGGAGCTTGAGCCTGAGCAGCAGCGCGAGCTGTTCGCCTACGTCTTCAAGACTCGCGCCGATCCGTTCGCCGGGCGCATCAACCTGCTGCGCGTCTACCAGGGAGTGATGCGTCACGACAGTCACGTGCTCAACACGCACGCCCACGCCAAGGAGCGCATCGGCCAGTTGCTTCTGTTCCGCGGCAAGGAGGTGGTGCACGTCGATGAGTTCGGGCCCGGCGACATCGGCGCTGTCGCCAAGCTCAAGGAGACCCGCGCCGGTGACTGGCTGGCCGCGCGTGACGAGGCGATCGAGATGCCCCGCCTGAAGCTGCCCGCGCCGGTGATGGCCTTTGCCATCGAGTCCAAGAGCCACAGCGACGAGGACAAGGTCTTCGGCTCGCTGCGCCGCCTGCAGGAGGAGGACCCCACGATCGATCTGCACCGCGACCCGCAGACCGGCGAGCAGATCGTCGCGGGTCTCTCACAGGTGCACGTGGAAGTGATCGTCGATCGCCTGCGCGAACGCTTTGGCGTGGAGGTCACTCTCAAGCCGCCGCGTGTGCCCTACCAGGAGACGATCCGTCGATCCGCGCGGGCGCATGGCCGTCACAAGAAGCAGACCGGGGGTCGCGGGCAGTTCGGCGACTGCCACATTGAAGTCGAGCCGCTGCCGCCGGCAACAGGCTTTGAGTTCGTCGACCAGATCAAGGGCGGGGTGATCCCCAACCAGTTCATCCCCGCCGTGCGCAAAGGCGTCGAAGAGGCGATGAGCAGTGGCGCCGCCGCCGGCTACCCCGTGAAGGATGTGCGCGTGCGCTTGATCGACGGCTCCCACCATTCGGTGGACTCCTCCGAGGTGGCCTTCAAGATGGCCGGCATCCACGCGATGCGCCAGGCGTTGCAAGACGCCGATCCCGTGCTTCTGGAGCCGATCATGCTCGTCACCGTGAGCGTTCCCGAGCAGCACGTGGGGGATGTCATCGGCGATCTCAACAGCCGCCGGGGACGGCCTCAGGGGATGGAGCCGGCTGGCTCGATGACTGAGATCAAGGCCGAGGCGCCGATGTCCGAGATGCTCAGCTACGCCCCCGACCTGCGTTCGATCACCGGCGGCCAGGGCGACTACACGCTTGAGTTCCTGCGCTACGAGGAGGTCCCTGCGCAGCTCGCGCAGAAGGTCCTCGCGCAGGCCTCGCAGGAGCACGCCGCGACGCACGCGTGAAAGTTTGCGCGCAGGCCTCGCAGGAGCACGCTGCGACGCACGCGTGAAGGTTGCGCACACGCCGCCGGGGGGTAGGCGGCGATTCGTGCTTGGCCTACCGCTACGCGCCGCGGGCGATCCCCCATTACCCTGAGGGGCGATGGCCACCAGATCGATCGTCACATCCCACCCCGACGTCGCCTGCGACGTGTGCGGCCGGCGGCTTTTGCGCGGCGAGCAGTCCGATGTCTTTCTGAGCGGTGGGCAGCGGCGCACGGTGTGCGAGCTGTGCGTGCCCAGGGCCACGCACGAGGGTTGGCTGCGCGAGGCCGAGGAGCGCTCTTTGACGATGCGCCCCCCCAGCGCCCGGCGCACCCGCTCGCTGTTGGGGCGTCTGCGCCAGCTGCGCGAGTCGCCGGAAGATTCTGAGTTGCCAGCCGCTGGGAGTCCGCCGATTGCGCTTGACGGGGACGACTACGAAGGGGGGCTGTACGACTTCCTTGACTCAACCCCACCGGCTGCCGTCGAGGTTGAGCGCTCGCCTGGCGATCGCCAGGCGGCGCAGGCGCTTGAAGTATTCAATCGCGGCGAGCATCCGCGGCGCGTCGCCGGCGTCGCCCGCTCGCTTGGGCGCCCATCGGTGTGTGTGACGCCGGTGGCCGATTCCGACAGCCTCGTCACCCTGCTGGTTGCATGGGATCTCTGCTGGTACCGCTATCAGGTGGATCTCTGCGACGAGCAGGCAGGCGCTCAGCTTGTGGCGCAGGGCATGGAGCTTGAGGAACTGCCCGAGCCGGAGCGTGTGGCCAACGCCGAGGCAGATGAGCGCGGCACGCTTTCGCTGCTGGCTTAACTTTGACCGGAGAGCGAGGGGCCCGGCTCGGCGGTCCTCGACCGCCTGCGCCACCCTCTTTTTGTCCACCTGCGCGTAAATGTCGCGCAAACGCTTTAGCATCCAGTTCGCGATGATCTACTGCGTGGTGCCAAAGCCGCTGGCCGATGAGCTGTATCCCAAGCTGGTGGAGTACTACAAAGACGACGAGAACGTGACCGTGATCGTCGATCGCCGCCAGTCCGATCGTCGTGGACGGCAGGGAACCGCAGGTGCTGTGGGTCCTGACGGTCAGCGCCGCGTTGTGCGCGACCGCCGCCGTGCGCGCGTGCCCGGCGAGCTGCCGGCGCTCGCGGGCGTTCCGTCTCCCTGAGCCACCGAGGGCGGGCCTGCCGCACTCGCCGGCGATCCATCCCAGTCATGGCTCATAATGCCGCCTCCATGACGAAGGTGATCGTTCACGTCGACGGCGGGGCGCGCGGCAACCCAGGCCCGGCCGCGGCCGCCAGTGTCGTGTCAACGCCCGCCGGCGAGGTGCTGGATGAGGCCGCCGAGCTGTTGGGAAAAGTGACCAACAACGTGGCCGAGTACCGTGCACTGCTCCTGGGTCTCTCGCGCGCCCGTGCACTGGGGGCCAGCGAGGTGGAGGTCGTCAACGACTCCGAGTTGATCGCCAAGCAGGTGCAGGGCCTCTACAAGGTCAAACACGAGGCGATGCGGCCGCTGCACCGTCAGTCGCTGGCGGCACTGAAGGAGTTCGAGCGCTGGTCGATCCGCTCAGTGCCGCGTGCGCAGAACGCCGACGCGGACGCGCTGGTCAACCAGGCGCTCGACCAGGACGCCCGCTGACCGAAGCCGGAAGACACTCGCCTTTGGCTCGCATCCCCGTTTCGGCCAGCGCAATGCTGCGTCCTCGGTCGCTCGCGTGCTAAGTAAGCACGCCACGCTCCCTGCGTCCTGGCCTTGCTTGCTCATCGAACGCCCTGGGAGCGCGCGGCTATAGGCCTCAGTGCAGCGGGTGAGCCGACTGCGCGATGTTGATCATCTGCGGGTTGCTCAAGTCCTCGCGCAGCGTGTTGTTGACCCAATACAGCACGTGCCCCTGGCGCCAGGCGATCAGGTGGATGGCGCTGCCGTCATCGACAATCATGTAGTGGCGCCCCCCCAGTGAGACTTCCTGGTTGACATGGTTGACGATCGGCGGGTTGGTCCAATCCATGCCCTCCACGTCGTAGTAGCCGCCCTGGCCGTTCTGCTGGAAGACCTCGATGAACGCGTGATGTGAATGGCCCTGCTGGTCCTTGAGGGTGAAGGCGCGAATGCCCTGCGGCACCGCCGGGCCGGTCTGCAACGTGGGATAGATCACCGGGAAGGGCAGCCTGACGGCCGCGTTGAAGAGTTCGGTGTGGCTGCTTGAGGAGGTGGGGTAGAGGCCAATCGAGGCCGGGGTAAAGCTCGTGTGATGACCGTGACCGTGGCCTGTGCTGGTGGAGGCCAGGTGGTGGGGCACCGCGACCTGCCGGTGGCCGTGCAGGAATTCTTCGACCGTTTCATGGATCATCTGCGGCGTGGCCGTTACATAATCGCCGCCGCCGATCTTGGTGTTGTCGGTGGCGAAGCGGAACTTGACCTGGCGCAGCGGCTTTTCCTGGGAGAACACGATCAGCTTGGTCAGTTTGATCAGCTCTGAGGCCGACGGCGGGAAGGTGGTGGTGATGGCTCTGCCCACGGCCTTTGAGACGCGGTCGATTTCACCGAGCAGATTGGTGGAGGAGACCTGCTCGCGCAGGTTGCGGATGAAGTCCTGCTGGCGCGCCACGCGCACGAAGTCCGAGTCGCCGTGGCGGTAGCGCACGTATGAGAGAGCGTTGTTGTAACAGAGCTTCTGATAGCCGGGCTGGAGGTTGATTTCGGAGTAGTTTTCGCCGCCGACGCCATTGACGTGGTAGTAGCGGTGGTCCACGTTGATGTAGACGCAGCCGAGCGAGTCGACCACTTCGATGAAGCCCTTGAAAGTGGCGTCGATGACGCCATTGAGCTTGATCCCCAGCAGGTGCTCGATCGTTTCGGCCGCCAGGCGCGCGCCACCGTCGGTGCCCTTCAGGGAGCTGCCGATCGTGTAGGCGCCGTTGATCTTTTCGGGGTAGTAGACCTGCCCGCTCGGTGTCACGATCTTGGTGAGCAGATCGCGCGGGATCGAGAGCACCGAGGTCTGCCCCTGGTTGGGGTCCAGGCGCACCAGCAGCATCGTGTCGCTGTGGGGCGGGTTGGCGCGGTCGAAGGCGCTCTTTGACTTGGGGCGCTTGTCCGAGCCGATCAGCAGGAAGGTCTGGGGGGAGCCGCCGTAGGCTTCGGCGATCACGCCTTTGGGGGCATGGATCCGGTTGACGCCGGGAAAGACCTCGTTGGCGATCGTCGTGACCTTGTTCAACGCCACGGTCGCCGTGGCGGCGCCACTGAGCAGCGCGATCGCCACGCCGCCGATCAGGAAGCGCTTCCACATGCCTGTCAAGGCTACCGACAGGCTCGGCGCGGCACGCCGAGAGTGGCGTGATGCCGGCGGGCGCGGTGCAGGCGGCGCGTCGCGCGCAGGGTGGCCGTGCCGTGCTGGGTAAATGCGTCCCTGCGCCGGGGGCATAGGTACGCTCGGAGGCATGCTGAGCCCCAGAAACCGCGAGCTGCTGGGACTGGTGCCCTCGGCGCTGCTGGTGGTCGCCGGCTTCACCGCGATCTTCATCCAGGCCGAGAACACGAGCGGGAGCGCGGACACCAACGTGGTGCTCAACCACGCCTCCAGCGTGTCGCTCACCTATGGCGCGATCTTTCTCGCCCTGTGCGTGGCCGGGCATCTGGTGATCCGCTTCGCGCTGCCTGACGCCGACCCCTACCTGTTCCCGCTGGCCGCGGTGCTGGCGAGCGTGGGGATCGTGATGGTTTACCGCATCAACCCCGCGCTGGCCCGCCAGCAGGCGCAGTGGATGGTGGTCGGGCTGATCGGCTTCGCGCTGACCATCCTGCTTTTGCGCAAGCGCGGCGTGGGGGTGCTTGAGCGCTATCGCTACACGATTGCCGCGGTCGGCATCGGCATGGCGGTGCTACCGCGCTTGCCGGGCATCGGCGAGCAGGTCAATGGCGCCTACCTCAACATCCACGTCGGCTCGATCGGCTTCCAGCCCGCCGAGCTGGCGAAGATCGCGATCGTCATCTTTCTCGCAAGCTATCTGCGCGATAACCGCCAGATCCTCGTCACGGCGGGCCGGCGGGTGGCGGGCGTGACATTCCCGCCGATGAAGCAGTTCGGGCCGATGCTCGTGGTGTGGGGAGCGGCGATGGCCACGCTGCTGCTCACGCGCGAGCTGGGTACCTCGCTGATGTTCTACGGGGCCTTTTTGGCGCTGTTATATGTGGCCACCGGTCGCCTGTCGTTCCCGCTCATCGGCCTGATCCTGTTCGCCGTGGGCGCCTGGTTTGTGGCCACGCACGTAGGTCACGTGCACGCCCGCGTGCTCGCCTGGCAGCATCCCTTTGACCCCGCCTTGTACAACCGCACCGGCGGCAGCTACCAGCTGGCGCAGTCGCTTTTCGCGCAGGCCGACGGGGGTCTGCTGGGCACCGGGTTCGATCAGTCGCTGTTGCAGCTGAACAGCGGTGGCGGTCATTCGATTCCGCTGCTGCCGATCCCCGAGAGCGACATGATCTACGCGGTCATCGTCAACGAGCTAGGCCTCGTGGGGGCCGCCGCGCTGCTGTTGACCTATCTGCTGTTCGTGGCCCGCGGCCTTAAGACGGCGATGCTTGCCCGCGATTCCTTCTCGAAGCTGCTGGCCACCGGCCTATCCTTCGTGGTCGCCATGCAGGTGTTCGTGATCGTCGGCGGCGTCACGCGCGTGATCCCGCTCACCGGCGTGACCTTGCCGTTTGTCGCCTACGGCGGCTCCTCCGTGGTCATGAACTTCGTGCTGCTCGGCTTGCTGCTGGTCGTATCTGACCGCGCACGGCGCTGAGCCTGCGCGCGGCTTGCAGGTTTGCGTAGGTTTGCTGCGTTTTTCGCGCCTAAAGCTGTGCAAAGACGCATAGTGCCCTCAAGACCCGCGGCTGGCGGTGAATATGGCCACCGATGCTCACCGCGACCTCCTTTGACAGCCACACCTTGCAGCCTCGCCCGTGGCTTGCCCGTCTGCGCCGCGCGCTGCGCGAGGATCTGTTCGTCCTGCACTATCAGCCGATTCTCGATCTGCCCAGCGGCGAGGTGTCCCACTATGAGGCGCTTGTGCGCCTCGCCGACGATCCCGACGCGCCGCCGCTGGCGCCTGGCGCCTGGATGGGCGCGGCCGAGCGCTACGGCCTGATCCGCGAGATCGATCGCATGGTCGTGAGCAAGGCCGTGCAGCGGCTCGCGCAGGAGCCTGTCGAGGTGGGCGTAGCCGTCAACCTCTCCGCGCTGTCGATCGTCGACGGCGAGATGCTGGGGCACATCGCGCAGGAGCTGGCGCGCCAGCGCGTGGCAGCGCGGCGCCTGACGCTTGAGGTCACCGAGACCGCCGCGATCTCCGACATGAGCTGTGCGCAGAGCTTTTGCGAAGGCGCCGCGGCGCTGGGGTGTCCGCTGGCGCTGGATGACTTCGGCGTGGGCTTTGGCACCTTCTATTACGTCAAGCGCCTGCCCTTCACGTATCTGAAGATCGATGGCGAGTTCATTCGCGGCCTGTGCGGCTCAGAGCAAGACCGGCTGATGGTCAAGGCGCTGGTGGACGTCGCGCAGGGGATGAAGATGCAGACGATCGCCGAGTGGGTCGGCGACGAGGACACCCTCACGCTGCTCGGTGAGCTGGGCGTGGACGGCGCGCAGGGCTTTCAGGTGGGCCGGCCGCACCCGCAGATCCGCTGTGAGCGGCTGCCGCGGATCAGCGCGGTCAATGAATAAGCAGCCGCGGATCAGCGCGTCAATGAGTAAGCAGCCGCGGATCAGCGCGGCTGCGGAAACTGACTGCGCATAGCCGCATCCCAGACGCGGTCGGGCATCAGCTTGCGCTGCAAGATCGTCAGCTTCGCCGAGGGTGTGACCTGCACCCGCGTGGGCGTGCGGCGACGCGTGATCGCCTTCTCGATCGCCTTGGCGACCACCTCTGGGCCGCCGCCCAAGTGTCTTGCTGGCCCCTCGTAGACGCCTTTGGTGAGCACCGCGAGCTTGGCTTCGAAATCCGCGTACGGATTCTCGCTGCCGTTGTCGGTGGCCGCGACCTGTGCGTTGTTGGCGAACTCCGTTGTGATCAGGCCCGGCTCGATCAGCACCACACCGACGCCAAAGCCCTTGACCTCGAAGCGCATCGCGTCGCTCAGCGCCTCAAGCGAATACTTCGTGGCGTGGTAGAGCCCGCCGCCGGGGAACGTCAGGCGACCGCCCATCGAGCCGATGTTGACGACCTTGCCCCAGCGCTGCGCGCGCATTCCCGGCAGCGTCAGCTGGGCCATGCGGATCGCGCCGAACACGTTGGTCTCAAACTGACGCCGCACGTCCTGCATGCTCACCTGCTCGACCGCCCCGCCCTGGCTGTAGCCCGCGTTGTTGATGAGCACGCCCACGGCGCCCTCGGCGCTCAGCACATCATCGACCGCCGCCTGCATCGAAGCCTCGTCGGTCACGTCGAGCGCCAGCGTCTTGCAGCCGTGCTGGGCGAGGTGCTCAATCGCCTGCGGCTTGCGCGCCGTGGCATACACCGTCCAGCCGCTGCCGGCCAGTCGTCGCGCGGTGGCCTCGCCAATACCCGAGCTGCAGCCCGTGATCAGCACGGCCTTTGAAACTGGATTCCCCATGTTGGGAAGCATATGTGCTCAAGCTTGCTCTAGGGTCCTGGCGATGCGCGCCGTCACATTCAAGGCCCCCGGCGAAGTGCAGGTGCAGGACGTCCCCGAGCCCGAGCTGCTCGATGCGGGCGACGCGATCGTGCGTATCGAGGCCACTGGTGTTTGCGGCTCGGATCTGCACATCTACCACGGGCGCGTGAAGATCGAGCCTGGCTTCACGATCGGGCATGAGTACGTCGGCAGCGTGCTCGCCGTCGGTGCTGACGTCCACAGCGTGCAGGCCGGCGATCGCGTGCTGGGGTGTTTCCAGACCGCCTGCGGGCGCTGCTGGTTCTGCCGCCGCGGTCTCTTTCACAAGTGCGATCACTCCCGCACCTTCGGCCATGGCGCCGTGCTGGGGTCATTGCAGGGCACGCAGGCTGAGCAGGCGCTCGTGCCCAACGCCGACCTCACGCTGCGCAAGGTGCCCGCTGGTATGAGCGACGAGGTGGCGCTGTTCGCCGGGGATGTGATGGGCACCGGCTACCACGCGATCGCCGACTCCGGCCTGCGCGCCGGCGAGGTCGCCGCTGTCTTGGGGCTGGGCCCGGTTGGGCTGTGCGCTGTGCAGGCCGCGCGCGCCCACGGCGCCGCTCACGTGATCGCCGTGGATTCGGTGCCCGAGCGCCTGGCGATGGCCGAATCCTTTGGCGCCCAGGCGGTTCATCTCAGCGAGGGTGACCCGCGCGCCGCCGTGCGCGAGGCCACTGAAGGGAGGGGTGTCGATCTTTGTGTGGATGCCGTCGGGCATCCCGAGGCGCTCGATCTCGCGGTGCGCCTCACGCGCAAGTGCGGAACCGTGCAGGCCGTCGGCGTCTACGCCGAGCGCTGTGAGCTGCACATGGGGCTCGTGTGGATCAAGGCCCTGCGTTTGTGCGCTGGTCATGCCAATGTGCTCGCGCACGTGGACCCCGTGCTGGCGATGATGTCCAGTGGCCTGCTCGACCCTTCGCCCCTCGTCACTCACCACATGGGCCTTGAGGAGGCGCCGGAGGCGTACGCTTTATATGACCGGCGCGAGGCCATGAAGATCGTGCTCCAGCCATAATTCGCAGTGCGCGCTCGCACACTGGAGAGGACAGCGATGACGACGATAACCGGCAACCCAACTCAAAATCCTGACTACGCGCTTGACGGGGCCACGCGCGAGTTCTTGGCCGGCCCGCACGGGCTGCTGATCGGCTCTGAGCGCCCGCAGGCGCTCGACGGGCGCATGTTTGCGACGCTCGATCCCGCCAGCGGCCAGGAGATCGCGCAGGTCGCCCATGCCGCGGCCGCGGATGTGGATCTGGCGGTTGCCGCCGCGCGCGCGGCGTTCGAGGGGCCGTGGGCCGCGCTGCCTCCCGCCGCTCGCGGACGGCTGATCGGGGATCTCGCCGACGCCGTGGACGCGCATGCCGAGGAACTGGCGCAGATCGAGTCGCTTGACAACGGCAAGCCGGTCAAGCTCGCGCAGTACGTGGACGTGCTGGGGACAGCTGGGCACCTGCGCTACTTCGCCGGCTGGCCCACCAAGATCGAGGGCAACGTGCTGCCGGTGACCGCGCCCAACATGCTCTGCTACACGCGCCGCGAGCCTGTCGGGGTGTGTGCGCAGATCGTGCCTTGGAACTTCCCGCTGTTGATGACGGCGTGGAAGATCGCGCCGGCGCTTGCGGCGGGCTGCACGATCGTGCTCAAGCCCGCCGAGCAGACGCCGCTGAGCGCCTTGCGTTTGGGTGAGCTGGCGCTTGAGGTGGGCTTCCCACCGGGCGTGCTCAACATCCTGACCGGCGACGGCTCGACCGGCGCCGCGCTGGTCGATCACGCGGGCGTGGACAAGATCGCCTTCACCGGCTCGACCGCCGTGGGGCGCGAGATCGGCGCCAAGGCCGGGCATGCGCTCAAGCGCATGACGCTTGAGCTGGGCGGCAAGTCGCCCAATGTGATCCTGCCCGATGCCGATATCGATGCCGCCATCAAGGGCGCCTATCAGGCGATCTACTTCAACTCCGGTCAGGCCTGCAATGCCGGCTCGCGGCTGTTCGTGCCCGCCGATCGCTACGACGAGGTCATCGGCGCGCTGGCCGAGCGCGCCGCCGCCACGCGCATCGGGCCGGGCTTGGACACCGCCACGCAGCTGGGGCCGCTGATCTCCGCCGAGCAGCGCGAGCGCGTGATGAGCTACATCGACTCAGGTCAGGCCGAGGGCGCCGAGCTGGTGACTGGCGGGGAGACGGCGCTTGCCGACAGCGGCGGCTACTACGTCGCGCCCACGCTCTTCAGCGTCACCTCCGATGATCTGCGCATCGCCCGCGAGGAGATCTTTGGGCCTGTGCTGGTGGCCTCGCCCTATGACACCTTGGAGGAAGTCGCCCAGCGCGCGAACGACACCGACTATGGCCTGGCCGCCGGGGTCTGGACCAAAGATCTCGGCAGCGCCCATCGGCTTGCCGCGATGCTGCGCGCCGGTTCGGTCTACATCAACAACTGGGGCGGAGCGGACCCCGCCGCGCCTTTCGGCGGCTTCAAGGCATCGGGAGTCGGACGCGAGCACGGTCACGACGGCCTCGACGCCTATCTTGAGACCAAGACGGTCTGGACGGCTCTGTAGACGGTGCAAGTGCACTAAAGTTTCCGCAATGAGCGGTAGTTCCCCCGGGCCAGGCGCTCTCTCAATCGCGTGTGTGATCGATAACGGAACCGCTTCGCTCTCGCTTGAGGGCGAGCTTGACATCGGCACCGCCGCGACCTTGGAGGCGCGCCTGGGCGAGCTTGAAGAGCATGGCTCGACGCACCTCATGGTCGACCTTGGGGGCCTCGCCTTCATCGATTCGACCGGTCTGCGCGTGCTGCTTCAGGCCAGCGCGCGGGCGCGCGAGCGCGGCCATGAGCTGACCTTGCGCCCGGCACGGCAGACCGTGCAGCAGGTGTTTGCGATCACCGGCGCGCAGGCAGCGTTGCGCTTCGACCCTCCGCCTGCTTGATCTGACAGGCTTTCGCTTCTTGACCTCTCTGGCCGAGCATCCGCCACCGCTGGCGCTGGCAGGCTCTCGTGCGCGCGCCGAGCGCCGCTGGGCGCCGGCGCTCGCTGGGCTCTGCGCGCTGCTGCTGATCGCCGCCACCGCCGAGATCGTGCTCGATGGCGCCGTGGGGCACTCGCCGCTGATTCCCAAGTCTCCCGCCATCGCAGGCTGGCTTGGGGGGATCGGCGAGCGTCTCGGATACCGCGTTTTCCTGATCGCCTTGTTGAGCTTCAGCGGCGCCTATGTGGGCCTGCTCGCGCTGCGCGGCCGCGCACAGCTCACGCGCATTTCTGAGCGCTGGGCGATCGGTCTCGTGGTGGTGCTGCACGCGATCGTCTTTGCCGGCCCGATTCTGCTCTCCACCGACGTCTTCAGCTACATCGCCTATGCGCGCATGGGCGTCGAGCACGGGCTCAATCCCTACGTGCACGGCCCCGTCTCGATCGCCGGCGACCCGGTGTATCACTACGTGGGCTCCAGCTGGAAGCAGGTGGCGACCGCCTACGGCCCGCTCTACACGCTGATCTCCTACCCGCTCGCCCCGCTGGGCGTGAAGGGCGCGCTGTGGGCGATGAAGGTGATGGCGTTGCTGGCCAGCGCTGGCACCTTGGTGCTCACCTGGCGCTGTGCTCGCGCGCGCCAGCTCGACCCTGTATTTGCGCTGTTGGCGGTTGGCGCCAACCCGCTGTATGTGATCTATGGCCTGGGCGGCGCCCACAACGATCTGCTGATGACCTTCCTGATGATGGCTGCCGTCGCGCTCACCCTGGCAGGCCGCGAAACCTGGGCGGGCGCATCGGTCGTGGCGGGCGCGCTCGTGAAGGCCACCGGCGCGGTGCTGTTGCCGTTCATGGTCCTCGCGCGCCGGCGCCTGGCCCCGATCGTGGGCGCCGCGCTGGCCGCGCTTGTCGGTGCGCTGGTCGCCTATGTGGCCTTTGGCGTGCACGGCGTCAACATCGTCGCCGCGCTCAACCGCGACGCCGCGCTCGTCTCCACCGACAGCTTCCCCACCGAGGTCGCCCACCTGTTCGGCAAGCCGGGCGTCTTCCCGATCGACCACACCCTTTTGAAGATCGTCCTCGCGGCGATCTTGCTGTATCTGATGTGGCTGACCTGGCGCGGCTATGACTGGGTGGCCGCCTCCGGCTGGGCGCTGTTGGCGATCGCCGTCACCTCGACGTGGCTCTTGGCCTGGTACACGCTGTGGTCGCTGCCGCTCGCCGTCATCACCCGCGACCGCCGTCTGCTGTGGGCCACGCTGGCGGTGCAGGCCCTGTTCATCGCCCACCAGACCTCGCCGCTGTTCGTGCAGGTGCAATGAGCCAGCGCCGCCTGATCGAGGTCACGGTGCTGGTGCTCGTCGGCGTGCTGCTGGCGGTCGCCACCGTCAACGACGTCGTCCGCCAGTCGCACACCAATCAGCGGCTGGTCGTGGACCTCGCCACCTGGCGGGCCTATACCGGCCACGCCTATCACAACCTCTCGATCGAGCAGGACCTCAAGGGCACGCGCTCCACGCGCGAGGTGGTCTGCGGCAACACCTCGCCCGGCGGCCCCAAGGAACGCACCCAGCTGTGCCTGGTCATCAAGGGTCCGGTTGTGCATGGTCGTCGCGCGGTGTATGGCGGCTACTACCTGCCGCCTCGTCTTCTTTACGACGTGCGCTCCGCGCGCTATGCCTGTTTCGGCCCCGCCAAGAGTCAGGGCTTGTGCGCACACACAAGCTGAGCGACTGGTGGCCGCTGGCTGCCCTCACGCTGCTGGCTGCGCTGTTGCGCTTTGCCACGCTCGACCTGCAGAGCTTCTGGTATGACGAGGCGTTCACGCCGGTGCACGTCCTGCATGGCGGGCTCGGCGCGACGCTGCGGGCGGTGTCGCATACCGAGAACACTCCGCCGCTGTGGTACGTGCTGATCTGGGGTTGGTCGCGCGTGTGGGGCACCGGCGAGGTGGCCTTGCGCTCGCTCTCGGCGCTGGCCGGCGTGGCGACCGTGCCGGTTGCCTGGGGAATCGGGCGGGAGCTGGCCGGCCGCCGCGCGGCGCTCTTCACCGCCGCGCTCGTCGCCGTCAACCCGCTGTTCGTGTGGTACTCCCAGGAGGCTCGCGCCTATGCGCTGTTCACGCTCCTGGCGGCGCTATCCGTGCTGTGCTTCCTGCGCGTTCTGCGTGAGCCGAGCACCCGCGGCCTGGCGGCCTTCGCGCTGAGCGGTGCCCTGGCGCTGCTCACCCACTACTTCGCCGTCTTCCTGCTGATCCCGATGTGTGTGTGGCTTTTGGTGAGCGGTCATCGTGAACGGCGCTATGCGGTCTTGGTGGCCGTTGGCTCCGTGGGGGTGGTGGGTGTGGCCCTCATACCTTTGATCGTGGCCCAGGGTGGTCACGGAACCCAGTGGATCGGGCGCTGGGCGCTCTCCAGCCGTCTGCAAGCGATTCCGCAGTACTACCTCACGGGCTACTCGGGGGCTCCGCTCGGGCACGGTGTCGAGCTGCTCGTGGCCTTGCTGCTGCTCGCCGGCATCGGCTACGGCTTGTGGAGCGTGCTTGAACCGCGCGAGGAGCGTGGCGCGTTGATCGCGCTTTTGCTGAGCGCCTGTGGCGTGCTCATCCCTGTTCTGCTGGTGGCCTTGGGTGCCGACTACCTGGCCCCGCGTAACCTCGTGGCCGCGATGATTCCGCTTAGCGCGCTGATCGCGGTGGTGACCGTCGCCAACCGCACCGGCCGCGTGGGCATCGGCATCGCCGGCCTGATCGCGCTTGTCCTGCTCGCGCTGTCAATCGACGTCAACCTCAGCCCGCGCCTGCAGCGCGGCGATTGGCGCGGGGTGGCGCATGCGATCGGCTCGCCGCGCGTTCTCAGCACCGTCGAGCTGGGCGCGGCTCCGCTTGAGTACTACCTGCCGCCGTTGCACAACCTCGCGCGAGACAGCGTCATCAGGACCGCTGAAATAGACGAGACCGGCTATGCCCCGCTGCGCGCCGGCGCGGGCCTGCCGCCAGCCCCTGGATTTCATCTCATCGGGCGCCGCGACATCCACGGTCTGATCCTCTATCGCTTCGTCTCAGCTGTGCCTCGGCTCGTGTCCGAGGCGGTGCTGCGCAGTCACGTCATCACCCTGGCGCACCCGGAGGTGCTGGTGCCCTGAGCTGGGCGCGAGGCTGCGTACTCGCCTTCGCGGCGCGAAAAGTTCTAGCTTGTCGGCTATGGCAACGCGGATCGTGGAAACTCCGAACGACGCGAAGGTGACGCTGGAGCGAGCATGCGCTCACCTGTTGTCATTGCAGCACCGTGATGGCTGGTGGAAGGGTGAGCTGCAGACCAATGTGACGATGGATGCCGAGGACATGCTGCTGCGCGAGTTCCTCGGGGTCCGCCGGCAGGGGGAGAGCGAGCGCTCCGCCGCCTGGATCCGCTCGCAACAGCGCGCCGACGGAACATGGGCCAACTTTCACGGCGGGCCGGGCGACCTGTCGAGCACGATCGAGGCCTATTGGGCCCTGCGCCTGGCGGGGGATTCTGCGCAGGATGAGCACATGCGCGCGGCGGCACGGTTCGTGTGCGCCCAGGGCGGCCTGCAGCAGGCGCGTGTGTTCACGCATGTCTGGCTGGCGCTATTCGGGCTGTGGCCGTGGGAGCGCATCCCGGCGCTGCCCCCGGAGATCGTTTTCCTGCCGGCCTGGGTTCCGCTGAACATCTATGACTTCGCCTGCTGGGCACGGCAGACGATCGTCTCCCTGTCGGTCGTGATCGCCAAGCGCCCCATCCATGCCTTGCCCTTTGACCTGCGCGAGCTGCATGGCTCAGAGCCTTGGTCGCGGCCTGAGCCGGTGTCGCGCACGGGTCGCTGGCTGACGCGCCTGGATGGCGTCCTGCGCGCCTACGAGCGCCGGCCTCTGAAGCCGCTGCGGCGCCTCGCCTTGGCGCGGGCTGAGCGCTGGATCGTGCGTCGCCAGGAGGCCGACGGTTCCTGGGGTGGCATCCAGCCGCCGTGGGTGTACTCGCTGATGGCGCTGCGCCTGCTGGGCTACCCGCTCGATCACCCCCTGATGCGCCGCGGTCTTGAGGGCCTTGACGATTTCATGATCGAGCAGGGCTCAGAACGCAGGCTGGAGGCTTGCCAGTCGCCGGTGTGGGACACCGCCCTGGCGCTGCTCGCCCTGGCCGACGCGGGTCTGCCCAAGGACGACCCTGCGCTGGCGCGCGCCGCGCAGTGGCTGCTCGGCGAGGAGGTGACGGTGCGTGGCGACTGGTCGGTTGCCCGCCCGCACTTGAAGCCAGGGGGATGGGCGTTTGAGTTCGCCAACGTCAACTACCCCGACGTCGATGACACCGCCGAGGTGGTGCTCGCGCTGCGCCGCACAGCGGTTGGCGACTCCCAGCGCGCGCAGGCCACGATCGAGCGCGCCACGCGCTGGGTGGAGGGCTTGCAAAGCGAGGGTGGGGGATGGGGGGCGTTCGATGCCGACAACACGCGCGCCCTGGTGCGCGAGCTGCCGTTCCTCGATTTCGGCGAAGTGATCGATACGCCCAGCTCCGACGTCACCGCCCACGCGCTTGAGATGCTCGGAGCATTGGGCCTCGCGCAGCAGCCGGCCGCGCGCGAGGGATTGCGCTGGCTTTTGCGCCAGCAGGAGGCCGATGGATCCTGGTACGGGCGCTGGGGCATCAACTACGTGTATGGCACCGCTGCGGCGGTGCCGGCCTTGGTGGCTTGCGGCGTCGGTACGGGCGAGCCGAGCGTGCGCCGCGCGGTGGCTTGGCTTGAGAGGCACCAGAACGAAGACGGGGGATGGGGTGAGGACCCGCGCTCCTACGACGATCCGGCGTGGATCGGCCGTGGCCCTTCGACCGCCTCGCAGACGGCCTGGGCGCTGCTGGCGCTGCACGCCGCGGGCGAGCGTGGAACGGCTCTGCAACGGGGAATACAGTGGCTGATCGCCACCCAGCGCGCCGACGGCAGCTGGGATGAGCCGCAGTACACCGGCACCGGGTTCCCTTCGGACTACTACATCAACTACCACCTCTACCGGCTCACCTTCCCGATCATGGCGCTGGGACGCTGTTTACGCGAAGACACCGTGTGAGGCTCGCGGCGATCGACATCCCGGCGGCAGAGGCCGTGATGGCGCGGGCGCGGGGTGAGAACTTCCCGGTGGCAAGCCGCCTGCTGCCGCGCCACGCGCGTGCCCATCTGCTGGCGATCTATGGGTTCGCGCGGCTGGCCGACCAGCTCGGCGACGAGTTCCAGGGCGATCGGCTGGCGGCGCTTGACTGGCTTGAGGGCGAATTGGACCTGGCCTATGGGGGGCGCGCCGAGCATCCGCTGCTGCGCGCGCTCCAGCCGACGCTCAGTGCGTGTCAGCTTCCGCGCCCTCCGTTTCTGGCGCTGATCGAGGCCAATCGTGTCGATCAGCGCGTGAGCCGCTATCAGACCTGGGAGCAGCTGCTGGCCTACTGCGAGCTCTCGGCCAATCCCGTGGGGGAGCTGGTGCTCGGAGTGTTGGGGCTCGCCAGCGCCGAGCGGGTGAGCCTGTCTAACTCGATCTGCACCGCCTTGCAGCTCGCCGAGCACTGGCAGGACGTAGCGGAGGATCTGGCGCGTGGGCGCATCTACCTGCCGGCTGAGGATCTCGCGCGCTTCGGCTGCGAGGAGCGAGACCTGCGTGCGACCCATGCCGGTGAGCCGCTGCGACGGCTGCTGGCGTGCGAGGTGGCTCGTACGAATGAGCTGCTGGATCGAGGGGCTCCTTTGATTGGCGCTCTCGGCGGACGCGCCAAGCTCGCGGTGGCGGCTTTTGTTGGCGGTGGCCGCGCGGCGCTTGGGGCGATCGAGCGCGCTGGCTACGACGTGCTGGCGGGGCCGCCCAGCGCGGGCTGGGCGCGTCGGGCGCTGGGGCTGGCGGGGGCGCTGCGGGGTGCACCGGCGGGTGCGCTGCGGGGCGGGCGCCAATGAGCGGCCCAAATGAGGTCTCGACCGCCCGTGCCTATCGTCATTGTGAGGCACAGACGCGCGCCGCGGCGGCCAATTTCTACTACGGCATTCGCCTGCTTCCACGTCACAAGCGCCGGGCGATGTGCTCGGTGTACGCCTTCGCGCGCCGCGTTGATGACATCGGCGATGGCGTACTGGCGCCCGAGGAGAAGCTGCGCCGGCTCGATCTCGCCATGAGCGCTTTGGGGGAGATGCGCGCCGCCGCGCGAGCGCCTGGCTCGGACCCTGTGATGGTGGCGCTGGCGGATGCCTATCGACGCTTCGATCTGCCTTTGGCGGCGCTGGAAGATTTGATCGAAGGCGTGCGTATGGATGTCCGCGGCGTCGCCTATGAGAGCTTCGAGGATCTGCTGCTCTACTGCCGTCGCGTGGCCGGCTCGATCGGCAGGCTGTGCTTGGCGATCTTCGGCAGCCGCGATCAGCGTGCCGCCGCCCAGCTCGCCGACGATCTTGGCGTGGCGATGCAGCTCACCAACATCGTGCGCGACCTGCGCGAGGACGCGCAGCGCGGGCGTGTCTACCTCCCCTCGCAGGAGCTTGTGCGCTACCACCTGCACGACGACGGTGCCCTGGACGTACAGGGCTTGCAGGCTCTGATGAGCGAGGGCAGCAGCGCCGAGCCGGCGGTGATCGCCGGCTTTGATGGCGGTGACGTGGGTCAGCTCTACGCGCTGATGCGCTTTCAGGTGCTGCGCTCGCGCGACTGGTTTCACCGCGGCATGCCGCTTGTGCTGCTGCTCGATCGGCGCAGCGCGGCTTGCGTGATGGCGATGACCGGCATCTACCAGCGTCTGCTCAAGCGCATCGAGAAACGCCCCGACCGGGCGCTGGCCGCGCGCACCGCGCTGTCCGCGCGCGAGAAGGCCTGGGTGATTGTGCGTGCCCTGCTGGGGCGCCGCCGGGTGCCCGAGCAGCATCCTGCGGAACGGATGTTGTGAGCGGGCCGCCGCTGGGACCGGTGTTGTGAGCGGGCCGCGGCTGGGACCGGTGTTGTGAGCGGGCCGCGGCTGGGACCGGTGTTGTGAGCGGGCCGCGGCAGGGACCGCGGATCGTCGTGATCGGCGGCGGGCTCGCCGGGATCGCGGCGGCGCTTGACTGCGCCGCCGGCGGCGCGCGCGTGACGCTCGTGGAGGTTCGTCCCCGGCTCGGTGGAGCGGTGTACTCCTTTGCGCGCGACGGTCTGCCGATCGACAATGGACAGCACGTCTTCCTGCGCTGTTGTCACGCCTACCGGGCTCTGCTGGCGCGGCTTGGCAGCGAGCAGCGGGTGCATCTGCAACCACGTCTTGCGATACCGGTGGTGAGCGCCGGTGGGGAGGTCACGATGCTGCGCCGATCCGCCCACCTGCCTGCGCCGCTGCACCTGGCGGGCGCCCTGTTGCGCTACCGCCGCCTGAGCCGGCGTGAGCGGCTGCGCGCGGCAGGCGCGGCGCTGGCGCTGGGGCGTCTGGACCCCTCCGATCCCGAGCTTGACCGCCGCACATTGGGAAGCTGGCTGGCCGAACACGGGCAGAGCCCGCGAGCGGTCGCCGCCCTGTGGGATCTGATCGCGCTGCCGACGTTGAACCTGCCCGCCGAGCAGGCCTCGCTGGCGCTGGGCGCCTTCGTGTTCCGCACCGGCCTGCTCGCGCGCGCTGACGCTGGTGACATCGGTTTCCACGTGCGCCCGCTGAGTGAGATCGTCGGCGATCCCGCTGAGCTTCTGCTGCGCAGCGCCGGTGTGGATGTCAGGTTGGGGTGGCGCGCGAAGGATGTGCGCAGCAGGGCGGCAGATGGCTTTGAGGTTGAGGGAGAGAGTGCGGAGCTGAGCGCCGATGCGGTGGTTGTGGCTGTCCCGCATCAGCGCGCCGCGGCGCTGCTGGATTCGCTGGCGTCGCAGGATGCCGCCGGTCCGCGGGCGCTTGAGAGCTCGCCGATCGTCAACCTGCACGTGCTCTATGACCGGCCCGTGTGCGATTTGGCGTTCGCGGCGGGCGTGGACACGCCGGTTCAGTACGTGTTCGATCGCAGCGACGTTGCCGGTGTCGAGCAGGGCCGCTATCTGGCGCTGTCGCTGTCGGGCGCCGTGCGGGACATGGCGCTGGCGCCCGACTCCCTGCGTGCGCGCTACCTGCCTGCGCTGGCCGAGCTGTTCCCGCGTGCGCGTGGCGCTCAAGTTGACAGCTTCACGGTGACCCGCGAGCACGCGGCCACCTTTCGCGCCAGCCCAGGAGTCGCTGCGCTGCGCCCGAGCGCACGTACCTCGGTCACGGGTCTGGTGCTGGCCGGCGCCTTCACCGCCACCGGCTGGCCGGCGACACTGGAGGGAGCCGTGCTCAGCGGGCACACGGCGGCGCGTGTGGCGTTGGAGGCGGTGAGATGAGCGGCCTGCTGATTGCCGCCCCGCTGCGGCTTGAGGCCTTCATGATCGCCCGTGGGAAACCGCGGGCGCGCGTGCAACGCACCGGTGTCGGCCCACGCCGCGCCCGCGCCGCTGTGTCGGCTCTCTTGGATGACCCTGCCACGGCGCTGTTGGTGCTGGGCTTCGGCGGAGGTCTGCTGCAAGACAGCGAGGTCGGCGAAGTGGTGGTGGCGGATGAGGTCTTGAGCCCCGAGGGGAAGCGCGTGCAGTGTGCGGACCCGCTCGCCCTCGGTGACGTTCTTGAGTCCCACGGGCTCAAAGTGCGCCGCGGCGTTGTCTGCTCGGTGGCGCGGCCGGCGCTCGGCAAGACCCGCGTGAGGCTGCGCGAAGGGGGAGCGATAGCGGTTGATATGGAGTCGGCCTGGCTGGCGGCGGCGGCGCGCGGACGCCCGTTCGCGGTGGTGCGCGTGCTGAGCGACACTCCCGAGCGCGAGCTGACACGCCCGCTGTTGACGATCGCTGGGGTCGCGCGTGCGTCAGTGACTTTGCGGCGTGTTGCCGCTGCGCTGCACGAGTGGGTGCCCTAAGACGAGTGGGTGCCCTAAGGTAGGCGCATGCCTGTTCCGCTAAGAGGGTGGCGCAGCCGGCCGCAGGCCGGCGAGCCGGGCCCCTCGCTATTTCGAGTTCGCCAGGGGACGCGCATGGGCTGGTATCTGTTTCGCCAGCGTCTGGCGCGCCGCGAGAAGTTTCCCCTGATCGTTGAGCTGGAGCCGCTGTTTCAGTGCAACCTCGCGTGCGCGGGTTGCGGCAAGATCCAGCATCCTGAGCACACGCTGCGCCGGCGCATGCCCGTTGCGCAGGCGGTTGGCGCGATCGAGGAGAGCGGTGCGCCGATGGTCTCGATCGCCGGCGGCGAGCCGCTGATCCACCCTGAGATCCACGTGATCGCGGCGGAGCTGATCAAGCGCAAGCGGTTCGTGTACCTCTGCACGAATGCGCTGCTGCTGGAGAAGAAGCTCGATAACTTCTCGCCCAGCCCTTACTTTGCCTGGGCGATCCATATGGATGGGCTGCGCGAGCGCCACGATGCCTCGGTTGAACGCGCGGGCACCTTCGATAAGGCGGTGGCCGCGATCAAGGCCGCCAAGGCACGCGGCTTTCGCGTGACCACCAACACCACCTTTTTCACCCACGATTCTCCCAAGACGGTGCGCGAGGTGCTCGATTACCTCAATGACGATCTCGGCGTGGACGAAATGATGATCTCGCCTGCCTACGCCTATGAGAAGGCCCCTGACCAGGAGCACTTCCTGGGTGTCAAGCAGACCCGCGAGCTGTTCCGCTCCGCCTTCGCTGACGGACGGCGCAAGCGCTGGCGGCTGAACCACAGCCCGCTGTTCCTCGACTTCCTGGAAGGCAAGGAGGAGTTTGACTGCACCGCCTGGGGCATCCCCAGCTACTCGCTGTTTGGCTGGCAGCGCCCTTGCTATTTGATGTCCGACGGTTACGCCGAGACATACAAAGAGCTGATCGAGACCACCGACTGGAGCAAGTACGGCCGCGGCCGGGACCCGCGCTGTGAGAACTGCATGGCCCACTGCGGCTATGAGCCCACGGCCGTGCTACAAACCACGCACTCGTTGAAACAGTCGCTCCGAGCCCTGGTTGGATAATGGTCGATGCACATGAACTGAGTCGTCGCTACGGCGAGGGCGAGGCAGCCGTGGACGCCCTTGATGGCGTCAGCGTGAGCTTCCCCAAGGGTCGCTTCGCGGCGATCATGGGGCCTTCGGGGTCGGGCAAGTCGACGCTGATGCACAACCTCGCGGGCCTTGACCGTCCCACCTCGGGCACCGTCAGCGTTGACGGCGTTGAGCTGACGGGCCTCGACGACAAGCGCCTGACGCAGCTGCGCCGCGACCGCATCGGCTTCATCTTTCAGACCTTCAACCTGCTGCCGGTGCTGAGCGCCGAGGAGAACATCCTGCTGCCGCTATCGATCGCCGGGCGCAAGCCCGACCAGGAGTGGCTCGATCGCCTGATCGACACGATTGGCATCCGTGACCGCCTGAGCCACCGCCCGGCGGAGATGTCCGGCGGGCAGCAGCAGCAGCGTGTGGCGGTCGCCCGCGCGCTCGTCTCGCGCCCCGCGGTGGTATTCGCCGATGAGCCCACCGGCAATCTGGACTCCAAGACCTCGGGCGATGTGCTGGCGCTGCTGCGCCAGGCCGTCGATGACTTCGGGCAGACCGTCGTGATGGTCACCCACGACGCGCACGCTGCCTCCTTCGCCGATCGCCTGCTGGTGCTCGACGACGGGCGCGTGGTGCACGATCGTGAGGCGGCTACGGCGGAGCAGGCGCTGGACCTGATGAAGTCCGTCGGCTGATGCTGGCGCTGGTGCTGCGCGGCTTTATGCAGCGCAAGCTGCGGGTGCTGCTGACGGGCATCGCGATCGCGCTGGGTGTCGCGCTGATGGCCGGCACCTACATCCTCACCGACACCATCAACCACTCCTTCGCCGGGATCTTCAAGACGGCGAACGCGGGCAACGACGTGGTGATCGCCCCGACGGAAACGCTCGGGCGCGAAACCCGCTCGCAGGTCTCGCCGATCACCGATCGCACGCTCGCGCAGGTGCGGGCGGTGCCGGGCGTGGCGCTCGCCGCCGGCAACATCTTCACGCCCGCGACCTTCCTGAACCTGCACGGCAAGCGCCTGACCACCGGCGCCGCCCCCGCCTTCGTCGCCTCGCAGGGGCCCAAGCGCTTTGAATCCTTCTCGCCGATCAGCGGGCACTTCGCCTTTGGCCCGACTGAAGTGGCGCTCGATCAGGCGACTGCCGCGCGCGCCGGGCTGAAGGTGGGAGACCGCATGCGGATCGCCGGCTCGGCGCTCGCGCGGACCTACACGATCGTGGGCATCGTCAAGTTCGCCGGCAGCCAGTCCTTTGGCGGCGCCGGCACTGCCGTGCTGCCGCTGAGCGAGGCGCAGCGCGTGGTCGGCGAGCAGGGTCAGTACAACCAGATCGACGTGGCTGCTCTGCCCGGTGTGACACCCGTGCAGCTGCGCGAACGCATCCGCGCAGTGCTGCCGCGCAGCGTTGCCGTGCGCACCGGCGCCCAGCAGGCCGCCAAGCTCTCTTCGGACCTGGAAAGCAACCTCGGCTTCCTGCGCACCTTCCTGCTGATCTTCGCCTACGTCTCGCTGGTGGTGGGCGCCTTCATCATCTTCAACACCTTCTCGATCACGGTCGCCCAGCGCACGCGCGAATTCGCGCTGCTGCGCACGCTCGGCGCCTCGCGCCGGCAGATCCTGCGCTCGGTCGTGTTCGAAGGTGTGCTGCTCGGCGCCCTGGGATCGCTGCTGGGCCTGCTCGGGGGCATCGTGCTGGCGCCTGCGCTCGATCAGCTGTTCAAGGCGTTCGGCGCCGATCTGCCCGACAGCGGCACGGTGCTCCAGACGCGCACGATCGTCGTCTCATTGCTGGTCGGGGTGAGCGTGACGCTGCTCGCGGGCCTGATGCCGGCGCTGCGAGCCACGCGTGTGCCACCGCTGGCCGCGATGCGCGAGGGCGTGGAGATCCCGCCGCGCACGCCGATCACGCACGGACGCTACGCGGTGCAGATCCTGTTGGTGCTGCTGTTGGCGCGCCTGGTGATCGGCATCGCTCAGGGCGACAGCGTGACAGGCCTGGGGGTGCTGGTGCTGCTGGGCTTCGCGCTGATGTACATACGCCTGCGCCAGCGCAAACACGGGCGGCGCTACCGCGTCGTGCCGGCGCTCGCGCGCGCCATCGGCGTGCTCGTTGTGTGGCGCGGCATCACCGGGCGCCTCGCGCGCGAGAACGCGATGCGCCAGCCGGGGCGCACGATGGTCACGGCGGCGGCCTTGACCGTGGGCCTGGCCCTGGTGGCGTTCGTGGCGGTGCTCGCCGACGGCACCAAGGCCTCGATCGACCAGGCCGTCAGCCGCTCCTTCGCGGGCGATCTGATCGTGGAGAACTCCTCGCCCGGCAACGAACAGGGCATCCCCGCGCTGGTGGCGCCTGCCGTGCGTGCGGTGCCCGGCGTGGCGAGCGTCACGCCGATCGCCTTCACCAAGGGTCGGCTGCGCGGGTCGAGCGACAACGTCAGCATCACCGCCGTCGATCCCGCCTCCTTCGAGCGGGTCTACCGGATCGACTGGAAGCAGGGCTCCGCGGCGACGCTGGCGAGCCTAAGCAACGGCGGCACGATCCTCACCAAGAGCTACGCGAGCTCCAAGCACCTGCGCGTGGGGCAGCGCATCTTGGTGCTCACGCCGACGGGCCTGTATGTCCCCTTGATCGTGCGTGGCATCGCCACCGACGACGCCCGCCTGCTCGGCAATCTCACGATCTCCCGGCAGCTCGCGCGCAGCGCGTTCGGGCAGCGCGAAGACGCCGTGGATTTCGTCTCCTATGCTCCGGGGGCCAGCAACGCCCAGGTTCAGCCGGCTGTCGACAAGGTTCTCTCCGCACACTTTCCGCAGGCACGCTCGCGCACCGCGGCGCAGTTCAAGGCCGACCAGGCCGGTCAGGTCAACACGCTGCTGGCGCTGATCTACGTGCTGCTGGCGCTGTCGGTGATCGTGTCCCTGTTTGGGATCGTCAACACGCTGATTCTTTCGATCTACGAGCGCACGCACGAGCTGGGCATGATGCGCGCGATCGGCACCTCGCGTCGCCAGGTGCGTCAGATGATCCGCTATGAGTCGATCATCACGGCTTTGATCGGCGGTGTGCTCGGCCTGGCGATCGGGGTGCTCGGCGCGGTGATCGCCGCCGCCGCGCTCTCCGGCTCGGGTTTCGTGCTCTCGATTCCCGTTGGCACGCTGCTGGTGCTGCTGGTGGTCGTGGCCCTGGCCGGCGTCATCGCCGCGCAGGCGCCGGCGCGGCGCGCGGCGAAGCTCGACCTGCTGCAGGCTTTGGGCGCGGAGTGATCGCTTCCCACGCTTGCACCATCGCGATGCGCTGCATGATCGTCGGGTGGTTGGCGCCGATCGCATAGGACCATGCCGGTGGATCGGGATCGGCGCGGCTGGTGAGCGCAAGCTTGCGAAACAACGACCGCGCGGCCACGGGATCGTGTGTCGCACGCAGCGCCGACCAGTCCGCCTCGGCCTCCTCGCGGCGCGAGACGATGTTCATCAAAGGTGCTGCGAGCAGCTGGATGACGACAAATACCAGCAGCGCCACGGGCACGGCCTCGGGGCGTCCCAGGCCGCCGCGAGCGCGCGTGAAGTAAGCGACGAGACCCGCGGCGGGCAGCAGGAACAGCGCCAGCCAACCCACGCGCTTGAGCGTGTGACGGTGGGCGAGATGTCCAAGCTCGTGCGCCAGCACCACGCGCACTTCGCGGCGGTCAAAGCGCCCGTCGAGCAGCGTGTCCCACAGGATCACTCGCCTGGTTGCGCCGAACCCGACAGACTCGGCGTTGGGGGCGGTCGTGAAGCGCTCCACCTTCTGCACCGCGACGCGCGTGCCAGGGACCCCCTCGCTGCGCGCCAGGGCGCGCGCGTCGGCGAGTGTCGTGGGGTCCCGCAGCGGATGCGTGTCCGGGATCAGATAGAAGCTCAGGAAGGTCGAGAGCAGCGCCAGGCCGGCAAACAGCGGCGCCGCTGCCAGCCACCACCACGAGCGCAACGCGCGCGCCAGGGCCATCGCGATCAAAAGCGCCAGTGAGATGAACAGGAACTTGCTGCCCAGCGCGACGAAGCTCTGGATCAATGAGACCGCATAGCCCTGATGGGAGACGTGGTGGCGACGCTCCCACCACACCGCCGCCAGGCCAAAGGGCACCTGCGCGATCCAGACCAGCGCGAACCCCAGCATTCCCAGCAGCATGCCCGTGCCGATCGGGCCGGCTGCCGACTCGCGCATCAGTCGCTCTCCTCGCTGCGCATACACCGTCAGCACGCCCAGCAGCGCCACCGTGCTCAGCAGCCCGTCAACCTCCAGAAACCGCTCATAGGAGGCGCTGGCACGCAGGAAGGAGGCGCTGAAGTAGTGGCTGGGATTCAGCGTGGGCAGCCGCAAGCTGGCGGGCACCGTCGAGCGCCACAGCTCGTGCGCCGCCGTGAGCCACAGGGCGGCGCCCGCGAGCAGCAGGAGGACCAGCAGCAGCGCCCTTCTGCTTGGCTTCACCCACGCCTCAAACGGGCAGCGGCACCGGTGGCGTCACCTCGGGCATGTCTGCCGCGGGCAACGCATTGCGGCTTGGGCCGCTGTAGGGGTAGCTGGGGGTCAGCAGCAAGAGATAGCAGTAGGTCTGCGCGGAGTAGCGCAGCGCAAGAGTCTGCGCGCTGCGCAGGCCCTGGGGCATCCTGGCGGTGAACAGGGCCGCGAACCAACCCAGGAAGGCGGCGACGGCGGCGACGCCGCCGTAGGCGCTCGCCACCAGCAGCGCCGGGATCGCCAGCACGATGCGAAATCCCACGGTCCAGCGGTTTTGCACGATCGGCTCCTCGATCGAGACTTCCACGGGGTAGCTGCCCCGCTGGCCGGTGAAGCCAGGGAACGGGTTGGCGGTCAGGTACAGGTAGGCATAGACGTGGGTGGCGTAGCGCACGTACGCCGCGAGGAAATTGTGCAAGCCCTCCGGGCTGCTGCCGCGGATGAGCGTGGCAAACCAGTTCACGATCGCCGCGAGGTAGGCGACGATGCCCCATAGAGCCAGCCAAATCAGGTGGGGAATGGCGAGCAACAGGCGGAAGAAGACCGTCAGGCGCGAGCGCTGCAGATCCTCGTCGGCCTGCAGGCGGACCGGGTCCGAGCGCGTGGGGATCTCATCGAGAGCCACCAGCGGGTCGCTGTCGGGATAGCGGTCGGTGAGCAGGAACACGTAGGCGTCGAGCTGGGCGGAGTAGGAGAGCGCGTATGCGGCGGCGTCGCGAAACCCGCGCGGCATGCGCGCGCGAGCGAGGCAGGCGAACCAGCCGAGGAAGGCCACCAGGCCCAGCAGGCCGTAGCTGAGGTTGTTGCCGTTCCAGCGCGCGGCCGAGGCCAGGGCTCCGGCGAGCAGCAGCGCCGGTATCGCCAGGATCAGGCGAAAACCGACGGTCCAGCGATTCTGAGGTTGCGGCGGCGCGAACTCGACGTCGATTGGGTAGCCCGGCCGGCCCGTGAAGTCGGGGAAGGGATTGGCCACAAGGAAGATGTAGGCGCCGACGTGGATCGCATAGCGCACATAGGCCGCCAGGAAGTTGTGCAGGGCATCCGGGGATTGCCCGGCGAAGAGCGTCGCGAACCAGTTGACGATCACAGCCAGGAAGGCCACGAAGCCCCACAGCGACAGCCAGATCAGATGGGGAATCGCCAGCAGCAGACGGAAGAAGACGGTCAGGCGGCTGCGAAGCTCATCGTCACGGACGATCAGATGCACGGGACGCTCATTCATGGCGCTCACCTCCGGTTTGTGCTTGTCTACGCCGCGACTGGCGACGGCTGCGGGCGGCGGACCCCCACGAGGTCTAGCGTAGTCCTATCCGCTTGTGCGGACGGCAACTTGTACGCGATGCTGTCGCGGATCGCCTGCACCACCGCCAGGCAGCGGATGCCCATGTCCAGATCGACCTCAGGCGCGCCGCGCTCGCGCACGCAGCCGAGGAAGGAGCGCAATTGGGCCACCAGCGGCTCCTCGATCGGCACGAACACGCGCTCCAAGAGGCTCTCCTGGCGGTATGTGCGTGAGCCACCGCCGTCAAGCTCCAGGTGCGTGGAGCGGCAGCGCTCCACCGTGCGGCGCAGATAGTCGACGGTCACGTGCGACTGCTCGGTGGTGGCGCTCAGACGGCGGATCTTCTCCTCCGTCACGCGACTGGCGACCAGGGTGCCGATCAAGCCGTCATCGAAGGTGAGCGTGGCCACCGCGTAGTCGTCGAGCTCCGGCGAGCGTACGCGCCGGCCGACGGCGTGCACATCGCTCAGACCGCGCTCGCCGGCCAGCGCCAAGAGCACGTGCACGTCGTGCAACATCAGATCCTGGACCACATCGGCATCGATGATGCGTCCATCGAAGGGGCTCAGGCGCTGTAGCTCCAGTGCCACAATGCGCTCGCCCTCCAGCAGCTTGGCCACCTCGCGCACGGCGGGGTTGAAGTGCTCGATGTGACCCACCTGCACCACCGGCCGGCGGGAGCAGCCGGCAACGCTGTCGCGCAGCGCTTGCGCGTGCTCGACCGTAAGCGCCACGGGCTTCTCGATCAGCACGTCCACGCCGGCGCGCAGCGCCAGCAGGGCATGCTCGACGTGCAGTGCGCTGGGCGTGCAGATCGACACCGCACGCACCTCTTCGAGCAGCTCCTCAATGTTGGTGTAAGGGTGGGTGTCGAACTGTCTGGCGACCGCGCGGCAGCGCTCGGCGTCGAGGTCATAGATCCCGCGCAGCTCGCATATGCCGCCGAGCGAGCTGTATGTGCGGACGTGGTGGGAGCCCATGTTGCCCGCGCCGATCACGGCGACGGGGGTCGGGTCGCTGCGGCGTCGGCCACCCCCGCGGCGGCGCTCGACTTGTGTGGAAGAGGGGGAGGAGTCGGGTGCCATGTCAGCTCATGCTCACGTAGCCGCTGGCTTCGCCCGCCGGGCGCACATTGAGCGAGACCTTGTTTTCGTAGTTGCCCTCGATCGTCTGAATGCTGCCGTCGGGCAGCACGCCTTTGACGATGCCCACGTGCTGGTCCCCGAACACGATCAGATCGCCCGGCTTGGGCACCACACCGGGGCCGTTGGCCACGGCTCTGCCGCTGCTCTGCGCCCATGACCAGATGGCCGACACCGAGCCCAGCCCTTCACCCTGTGCGCCCAGCGGCGTGCCAGCCTGGCGCGCGGCCCAGGAGGCGAAGTAGGCGCACCACGGCGCGCCCGGTGCCGCCCCCGCTGTCGCCGCGCGATATTCGGCGATGGCCGGGGATTCGTTGGAGCCAGGGGGCTGCTCGGCTTGGCCGATCTGGCTTTCGGCGGCGGCCACGACGCGGCTGCCACTTCCGCTGCTACTGCCGCTGGCGCTGGCGTTTGCGAGTGTCGCGGCGAAAGTGCCGCTGGCGCCAATCGGAGAGGGGATCGCTTCGGGCGCCGAGGCGCCGCCCGTCTGCGCCGCCAGGGCCGCGGGGTTGGAGATCGCTTGATTGATCGCGGCAACGCGTTGCAGCGCAGTGTCGATCGACATCGCACCGGGTGATCGGCAGTCACAGTGAGGACTTAAGGGGTTAAAAGAGGGGAGGGGCGGCCAGGGCCGGGTGGGTAGGCCTTCTTAATAAGGGGAGGGGCGGCCAAAGCCGCCCCTCCCACCACCGTTCCCTCGATGAATCGGCGGTATATAGCTTCTGCCGGCCTTCCCTGACCGCGCGAAGCGTTGTTACCCATCTTGCGATGGGCTTCGCTGCAGCGGTGACGACCAGGGTCGTCACCGCTGAGGAAGTTTTGTCTACTGCAGGAGCTTCAGGACTGCCTGGGGCAGCTGATTGGCCTGCGAGAGCACCGCGGTGCCGGCCTGCATGAGGACCTGCTCCTTGGTGAAGTTCGTCATCTCCGCCGCCATATCGACGTCGACGATCGAGCTCTGGGCCGCAGACAGGTTCTGGCTGTAAACGGCCAGGTTGCTCTGCGTGTACTGCAGACGGTTCTGGATCGCGCCGAAGGAGCCGGCGGCCGCGGAGACCTTGTCGATCGCTGAATCGATCGTCGAGATCGCTTCTTCTTCTCCGAGGCTGATCGCGCCGACAGATTCGCCGAGGCTGATCGTGTTGACAGAGATCACTTCACCGTCGTTGGCGCCGACCTGGAAAGAAATGGTGTTTTCTTCCTTGAGCAGGTTGATGCCGTTGAACTGAGTAGTTTCACCGACTCGTTCAATCTCGGAAGTCAGCTGGCTGGCCTCGGACACGATGGCTTCCTTGCTGGATTCCGAGTTGGTGCCGTTCTTGTACTGCACGGCAAGCTCGCGCACGCGCTGAAGCATCTGCTCCACCTCGTTGAGTGAGCCCTGAGCCGTCTGTGACAGCGAGACGGCGTCCTGCGTGTTCAGCTGAGCCTGGTTCAGACCGTTGATCTGACCCTGCAGCTTCTGGCTGATGGCGTAACCGGCGACGTCGTCGGCAGCCGTGTTGATCCTCAGGCCCGAGGACAGACGCTGCATCGACATCGACAGCGATCCCTCGGTGTTGCTCAGGTTACGCTGGGCGTTCATTGCCTCAACGTTGGTGTTCACTGTAAGGGACATGCGTTCATCTCCTTGATGACGGTTGGTTGATAGTCCCGAGCTGACTCCCTGTCAGCTCTTGCTTCACGCCGTTTATCGTCAGCCGGAGATGGAACTTGAGGGTGTCCACCGTGGTTGGCCATCCGGCGTGAGCGAGCGCTCCGGGTCAGGTATGAGCGCGTGCTCCCGCGTTGAACCTGCGCAAGCCGTGCAGGTGTGGCACGGGCACGCTGTTGGCGTAGGCCCAACGCTGGCTTGCGGGGCAGTGGCGTCCACTGTGGCAGCCATGCGGCGCGAAGTAGAAGCGCACCTGGCCGGCGGCTACCGCGCCGCGCAGCTTCCCTACGTGGGTTATCGCTCCATCCACGCTCGTGAGGACGAGCACGGGCCCGCCGTCGCGGGCGATCAGGCCGACGGCCTCGTTGACGTTGGCGCTTGCCACCTCGTAGCGCGCCCCATCTTGGTGGGCGCGCAGGTAGCGGCTGAGGGCTGGGCTTGAGGGGTCGCTGAGCAGCGAGTCTGAGCGGGCTTGCTCGATGCTTTGCACGTCGTTCTTCATCCAGGCGCCCAGCAGCAGCAGCGCGAGGGCTGCCGGCAGCGCGCGGCGCCATAGCGGACCGTTGCGCAGTAAGACGCTCAGCGATAGCCCCAGCACGGCGCACACGGCGGGCGCAAAGGCTTCCAGGTAGCGCAACTGCAGACGTCGCATCGCGCTGAAGAGGATCAGTCCCGTCAGAAACCAGACACCGATGCCCACCAGGAACCTGCATTGCGGGCGCAGCAGCAGGGCCGAGACCTGCTCGCCGCCTGCGATGTACAGCGCCAGTGCCCCCAGCAGCAGGGCGCCGAGCACAGCGGCTCCCAGCGGCGTCCAGTATCCCAGCGGGCCCGTGCTCAGCAGGCGCAGTGGCCCCGGCGCCCCGGCAGCAGTGAGGCTTGCGCCGCCGACTGCCCCGCGGCCTGAGAGGCGATCCAAGCCGTTGTATATGAGCGTCACCCGCCAGATGCTGCCGTTGCCCGAGCCGACCGGAAAGGGACGCTGGCTGGCGGGCGTCAGCGATGCGAGCGCCGTCCACGACAAGGCCACGAGCAGAAACGCGGCCGCGCTGGCGCCGGCCACGCGCAAGCGGGCCGTCAATGTCGGCGCTCCCCACAGCCACAGCAGTGCCAGCGCTGGGAGCGCGATCAGCGCCTCACCGAGCTTGACGTTGAAGGCCACGCCCAGCACCGCGGCGGCCAGCAGCGACCAGCGGGCGCGGCCACTCTCAAGCGCGCGCCAGGACAACCACAGCGACGCGCTCAGCAGCGCCGCCAGCAGCGAGTCCATCGTGTCGCTGCGCGCCGTTATCACCGCCAGGGGTAGGATTGCCAGCGCGAGCGCGGCCAGCAGTGCGGCAAGGAAGCCAAACGGGCGGTACAGCGCGCCATAGAGCAATCCGCAGGCAGCGATCCCGCCGAGCGCCTCGGGCAGGTGCAGTCCGAGCGCGCCATAGCCAAGCGTTTTGGTGGCGGCCACCTGCAGCCATAGATCGACCGGTGGCTTGTCGATCGCCAGGCTCCCGCCGGGCTCCAGCGCGCCGAAGAAGAAGGCGTGCCAGGAGCGCCCCATGCTGCGCACAGCCGCGTCATAGAAAGGGTCGCCGGGAACTCTGCGGATTGCCCACAGACGCAGGCCGGCGGCGAGCAAGAGCAGCGCGCCGAGAGCCAGCCGCCTGGTCACTGGCCGATTGTCAGGCGGCTGCCTTAATTATTCGTGAGGACTCTCAGGCGCGCACGTCGATGTGGCGGTGTCCATCCTGCTCCTCAGATGAATTGGGTTGAGGCTCAGGTGGGTTTCGCTGCTGCTGTCCCCGTCCGTCGCGAGCGCCTGCTCCGTCTCGCTGCTTGCGGCGCTCGCGCGCGGCGCGATTGCCGGGGTCCGATCCCCGCCCGTTTGCGACCTGCGCGATCTCCGGGGGACGGGGGATGATGGGATGGATCGGGTCCATCGGGAGAGTCCCTGGTTAGGAGGCGACTCCGGCTTGGGTGCGCGCGCCCTGCTCACGCGCCTGGCCCGAGGCGCCGATCCGCGCCAGCTCGCTCTGCAGCAGCTGGTGCTGGCGATTGCGCAGCTCGGCCACCACCAGATGACGCCACAGGAAAACCGCGCCGCCCCACACGATCGCGTAACAGACGACGCCTGCAACGAGCGCGCGAAAGCCGGCTTCGGCAGCTGTATGCGTCGAGAGCGACAGATAACCCCCGGCGAGGAACCCCAGCAATCCGCCCCAGCCCTTGGCCTGCGCCACACGCCAGGCCGCGCGCGGGTGCGCGGCAATCGTCATCGCGCCCTCGCTGCTCGCGGCGGCCTGCTTGCCCTTCTTCTTCGCGTCTTTGTCCTTCTTGGCCTTCTTCTCAGCCATGGTTTTCCTCCTGCTCCAGGCCGCGGCGTCGCTCGGCGCGCTGGCAGTCGAAGATGAAGCGCACGAGGCGGCGGTGATCGCCCTCGCTGATCTGCTCGAAGCTGATCGCCCGATGGCCGCGCGAGTCGGTCCGCACCACCGTCCCGGTGCCCACGATCGGCGTGCCGCCTGGGGTGGTGCTCAGCCGAAACTGCACCTGCTCGCCGATCTTCAACGTGTTGGGCCCCGCCAGCAGCATCCCGCCGCCACTGAGATCCACCGAGTAGCTCTGCACGGTGCCCTGGCTGCCCCCGGTGCAGACCATCACCGGCCGCGTCGCTTTCACGCGCACATACTCCCTTTCCTGCAGCACCTCCACCGAGCACAGGTCGCGGAAGCGCAGCAGGTCGCTGTCCTCCAGCGTGACCGTGCCGCGTACGCGCACGCGGCCGCGATGGCTGGCGTACTCCAGCACGACGTCATCGAGGCTGCCTTCATTGAGAGGGCGCTCGGTGCGGAACATGACTCCCACCAGCAGCGAGTCGCTCTCGCTCTCGGCCACGCGCGCCTGGATGCGCTCGCCCGAGTCGCGCACGAGCGTCACAGTCGTGGAGCGCTTGGGCAGCTTCAGGGCGTCGTTGTCGGTGGATGTTCTGCGCAGCAGTCGCATCTTCAGGGGCTCATTTGCGATTTATGTCAATAGACGGTCAGCTAAGAGGGTCGGGTCGATACGCATCAAGCCCCCACGCCCTGGGGCGCGATCCAACAGATATTCGGGCGCCAGGGCGAACCGGCACGCGGTCTCCACGGCGACGCCGAGCTGGTCGGTCTCATCGGCGTGGGTGATGGCCAGTGCGGTGGCGCCGAGCGAGCCCAGTGCTTCAAGCAGCTGGGCCGCAGCCCGCGCGCCGAGCGTCGCCGGCAACGCCAGCACGACCCGGTCGGGACGCAGCTCCTTCAGCACGCCTGCCATCAGGCGGATGCCCGCGCGATCGGCGGGGGAGAGCGCCGGCAGGTCGAGCAGCAAAAGCCCCTCTTCGCGCGCCTGGCGCAGCGCGTGCTTGGCACGCATCGAGGTGAGCGTCGCCGGTTCCATCAGCTGCGGGCTCAACAGCACCGCCGGCTCTTCGTGCTCGCCGGCGAGCATCACCGTCGCGCAGCGCGCGGGCAGTGTGCCCGCGCGGCGGTAGGCGCCCAGCATCGCCGCGCAGCAGCTCGTCTTGCCGCTGCCTCCGGGGCCGATGACAGCCACCGTCACACCCTGTGCCGGCAGCAGCGGCAGTTGGGGGATGCGCGCGGCCAAGGCGCCTTGCACGGCCTTGGCCAGGCTGACCGGGGGGGCGAAGGGCAGCGCGTGGACGATCGCGGAGTCGATCAGCTCATCGGTCAGCTCGGCGCTCATGCCTGCGCCGGTCATGCGCGCTGCGATCGTTGCGCGCGAGCGTCCACCCAGTGGGGCGCTTGCGGGTTCCGCGCTTGGGGGTTGGGGTTGTGCATGGGACAGCTCCGCGAGGGGCTCGGACACACGCACCGTCAACGTCTGCTCGGCCTCAAGCAGCGCCGAGGCGAATGTATCGGCGGTGAGCGGGGTGAGCGCTTCTGGCTCTGGCGCTCTGATTGAGAGATCGGTGCGCGGAGTCGGCGGGTCTTCCACCACCGGCTCCGGCTCGGGCTCGGGCGCCGGTGCCGCGGGCGGTGGGCTCTGCGCCGGCGCCGCGGGAGCCGCGGCGAGGGTGGCCAGCGTGTGGGTCATGTATGAGCCCACCGGCCACGGGGCCACCGCGGGGGCCTGCGGCTCGACCGCGTCCGCCAGCGGGTTCGCCGCCGGCTCCGGGGCCGGTGGGAAGGCAGGCTCGCCTGAGGTCTCGTCGTAGAGGTCCACGCGCGGCGTGCCCGGCTTGGCCTCGACCTCGATATAGGGCCTTTGAAAGAAGCCTGCGATACCGCCCTCAAGGCCCCGCCTGCGACGCACCACGATCGCATCGGCGCCCAGCTCGGCCTCGATGCGAGGTATCAGCTCGTCGATCGATCGCCCGCGGTAGATCCGAATCTCACCGGCAGCATCGCCTGCGCCGGGCGCAAGCGGGTCGGGTTTAAAGCCCTCAGGCGGGATCTTGAGCAGGGCGCTGTCGGTGCTCATGCGTGGATGACTCCAATCGTTTCGACGTTGATGCCCGGCGCGATCTCGTTGTAGGAGCACACCGGGAGGTGGGGCTGGGCCTGAGCGATCAACCTGCGCAGATGGCGGCGCACGCGCGCGCTGCAAAGAAGTACGGGTCCCCGCCCGCCCCCCCGGCCGCCAGCGCTGCCGCGCGCGGCAGCGTGCTCGACCTGTGCGCGCAGCGCGCCGACGATGGCATGCGCGCGGGGCGGGTCCATCGCCAGGTACTCGCCATCTGTGGTCTGGGTGATCGAGGTGGCCACCTCCTGCTCGATCGCAGGGTCCAGGGTGATCGCCTGCAAGCGCAGTTGCTCGTCCAGGTGCGGAGCGGTGATGGCGCGTCCCAACGCCTGGCGGGCGTACTCCGAGAGCAGGCTCGTGTCCCGTGTTATTCGCGCCTTGTCGCCGATCGCCTCCACGATCGTGCCCAGATCGCGGATCGTCAGGCCTTCGCCGAGCAGCGACTGCAGCACGCGCTGAATCTCGCCCAGCGAGAGCAGCTCCGGCACGACCTCCTCGACGACCGCCGCGTTGGTCTCCTTGAGCTGCTCAAGCAGCGCCTTGACGTCCTGGCGGGTCAAGAGCTCGGCGGCGTGGCCTCTGATCGTCTCCGTCAGGTGCGTGACGATCACCGACTCGGCATCCACGACCGTGTAGCCCAGCGACTCGGCCTCGCCGCGCGCGGACTCGTGCACCCACGTCGCCGGCAAGCCGAAGGCGGGCTCGGTGGTGGGGATGCCCTGCAAAGTGCCCACGGCTTCGCCGGGGTCCATCGCCAGCAGGTGCCCAGGCATGATGCGCCCGCGCGCCACCTCGCTGCCGCGCACCTTGATGGCGTACTCGTGGCTCTCCATGCCCAGCTCGTCGTGGATGCGCACCGCCGGGATCACGACGCCCAGCTCGCCGGCGATCTGGCGGCGGATCTGGCTGACGCGGCGCAGCAACGACTGGGTGCCACCCGGCTGACCCACGCCCGCGCTGCCGTCGACCAGCGGCACGAGCCCGAAGCCGATCGCCAGCTCCAGAGCGTCCAGCGGCGAGCGCTCCACGCTGTCTCCCTCCGCCGGCGGTAGCGCGGCCTGCGGGGCGCCCGGCAGCGCGCTCGCGCCGACCTGCGTGTCCTCTTCGCCTGGCATGCCATGACGCACGCCCCAGCCGATCGCCCCGAAGATCGCGGCGATCATCAAAAACGGCAGCTTGGGCAGCCCCGGCACGAGCGCGAACAGCCCGATCACCACGGCGGCCACCATCGGCGCCTTGCGCTGCCGGAGGATCTGCTGGGCGATATCCGAGCCCAGGTCGCGCTCGGAGGCCGAGCGGGTGACGATGATGCCGGTCGCCACAGAGATCAAAAGCGCCGGGATCTGCGCCGCCAGGCCGTCGCCGACGGTCAGCAACGAGAAGCGCTGAGCGGCTTCGGCGAAGCCCAGGTGGTGCTGGGCCACACCCACCACGATGCCGCCCACGAGGTTGATGGCGGTGATGATCACGGCCGCCATCGCATCGCCCTTGACGAACTTGGAGGCGCCGTCCATCGCGCCGTAGAAGTCGGCTTCGCGTGAGATCTCCGAGCGCCTGCCGCGGGCCTCATCGTCGGTTATCAAGCCCGCGTTCAGGTCGGCGTCGATCGCCATCTGCTTGCCGGGCATCGCGTCGAGCGTGAAGCGCGCGCCCACCTCCGCCACGCGCCCCGCGCCGTTGGTCACCACCACGAACTGGATCACCACCAGGATCAGGAAGATCACGAGACCCACCACGACGTTGCCGCCCACCACGAACTGCCCGAAGGACTTGACGACGTTGCCGGCGTCGCCGCTGGTGAGGATCAGGCGCGTGACCGACACGTTGATCGCCAGGCGGAACATCGTCGTCAGCAGCAGCAGCGAGGGGAAGGCGGCGAAGTCGAGCGCCTTGTTGAGGTACATCGTCGCCACCACAATCGTCAGCGCCGCGGAGATGTTGACGGTGATCAGCAGGTCCAGCAGCATCGGCGGCAGCGGCACGACGAGCATCGTCACAACCATCACCACCGCCACTGCGGCCAGCAGGTCGGTGTGCTTCAAAAGCCGGCGTACGACGTCGCTGTTCATACCGCTTGCCTCCTACGCGCCGCCAGGCGATAGACGAACGCCAACACCTGCGCCACCGCCGCATACAGCTCCTCGGGGATGACCTGGCCGATCTCGGTAGAGCTGTGCAGCGCGCGCGCCAGCGGCGGATCGGGGACGATCGGCACGTCGTTTTCCTCCGCCACGCGCCTGATCTGCGCTGCGATCAAATCCTGGCCCTTGGCCACCACCTCGGGCGCCGCGTGCGAGCCGTCATAGCGCAAGGCGACGGCGTAGTGGGTGGGGTTGGTGACCACCACATCCGCTTGCGGCACCGCGGCCATCATGCGCGCCCGCGCCGCCTGCATCTGGCGGCGGCGCAGCGCGCCACGCACCTCGGCGGAGACGCCGTACTGGCGCACCTCGTCCTTGACCTCCTGCTTGGTCATGCGGATCTGCTTGGAGTGCCGGAAGCGCTGCCAGATCAGGTCGATCGCGCCGATTGCCAGATAGGCGAAGGCGGCGTGCTGGGCGATGCCCATCGCCTTGCTGCCCATGACCTTGCCGAGCGCCGCGGGCGGCAGGCCCACCTGCGAGGCGAGATCGCCCATGCCCGGCAGCAGCGCCAACGCCGCCACGCCGGCCACGGCGCTCACCTTCGTCACGGCCTTGAGCGCCTCGAAGATCACGTTGGGACCGAGCAGGTTGCGCATCCCCGAGATCGGGTTGATCCTGCGAAAGTCAGGCGCCAGGGCCTTCGGGGAGGGGTGAAAGCCGACCTGCGCCACACCCGCCAGCAGGCCGGTGGCCATGCAGATGCCGGCGATCGGTCCGACCGTCACGAGCATCGTCTGCAGCGCCTCGTGCAGCAGCTCCTCCAAGCCTGCCGTGGAGGTCGCCTGGGCCGGATGGGAGATCCCGGCCAAGATTCGCCGGAAGGACTGTGCCCCCGCATTGACGATGTCGGGCCCCAGCAGACTCAAACCGAATAGACCCGCGATCAGCACCAGCGAGCCGCCGGCATCGGCAGAGCGCGCCACCTGCCCCTTCTCGCGCGCCTGCTCGCGGCGCTTGGGTGTGGCCTTCTCTGTGCGGTCGTGTTGAGCCATGGTGCTCGCCGGTCCCTACGCCACGTGCAGGGCGCCCAAAGCGGCGCCCACGCTGGTTGACATTTCAGAGGACAGCCAGCCGGCCACGAACGGCATCGTGGCGCCCACGATCAGCAGCGACACGACGACCTTGACGGGGAAGCCCACCGCGAAGACGCTGATCTGCGGTACCACGCGCGAGACCACGCCGAAGGCCACGTCGGTGATCAGCAGCGCGATCACCACCGGCGCGGCGACCTCCAAAGTCGCCGCGAAGACGCCGGTGAACATATGCTCGGCGCCGCCCACCAGCGAGCCCAGCTGAGGCGCCGATGTCAGGGGAACCAGCTGGAAGGTGCGCGCGAGCCCTCGCAGCGTCCATGCGTCGCCGCCGATCGCCAGAAAGATCAGCGTGCCCACGAGCGAGTAGAAGCCGGTCAGCACGCCGCCTTGGTTGCCGCTCATCGGGTCGATCAGGCTGCCGTAGGAGAAGCCCGAGAGGACATCCGCCAGCGACCCCGCCGACTCCACCGCGGCGAACAGCGCCGCCAGCGCGAAGGCAAAGCCAAAGCCCACCAGCAGGCCCTCCAGCACGAGGCCCGCCAGCGCGAGCGCGTCGCTCGGCACGTGCTGGCCCTGCAGGGCCACTGGCGCCAGCCCGATCGAGATCGCCACCGCGATGATGCCGCGCACGCGTGGGGGGATCATCCGCGAAGAGAACAGCGGCGCCAGGAAGAACAGCGGCGTGACGCGCGCGAGCACCAGGATGAAGCCCGCCAGCTGATTGCCTGCCAGCTGTGAAAGCAGGTGGTTCACGAGCCCACCAGAGTTGGTATGGCGGTGTACAGGTTGGTGGTGTAGGACACCAGCTGGCCGAGCATCCATGGCCCCAGCACGACGACCACCACGGCGATGCCCACGATCTTCGGTATCAGCGTCAGGCTCTGCTCCTGGATTTGTGTGACAGCCTGAAAGACGCTCACCACAAGACCCACCACCAGGCCCACCAGCAACAGCGGGCCGGCGACCTTCAAAGACAGGCTCATGGCTTGCGAGGCGAGGTTGACGACTGTGTCCTGGTTCATGCCTTCTCTCCTCTAGTGAAAGCTCTGCACGAGCGCTTTGATGACCAGATCCCAGCCGTCCACCAGCACGAACAGGAGAATCTTGAAAGGCAGCGAGATGAACGTCGGCGGCAGCATGATCATGCCCATGCTCATCAGCGTGGAGGAGACGATCAGGTCGATAATCAAAAACGGCAGGAAAATTAAGAAGCCGATCTGAAAAGCGCTCTTTAGCTCGGACACAATGAACGCCGGTATCAGCACCTCGGTTGGCACTTCCGCGCGCGTCTTGGGCGGCTTGGCGTGCGCCAGGTCGACGAACAGTGAGATGTCCTGCACGCGCGTCTGGCGAAACATGAACTGGCGCAGCGGTTCCTCCGCGCGGCTGATCGCCGTGGCGGTGCTGATGTGGTGCGCCGTCAGCGGTTCAATCGCGTCGCGCTTGATCTGGCTCACGGTGGGCGCCATCACGAAGATGGTCAGGAACAGCGCGATGCCCACCAGCACCTGATTGGGCGGCGCATTGGTGGTGCCCACGGCCGTGCGAATGAAGCCCAGCACGATCAGGATGCGGCTGAAGCCAGTGACGGTGAACAGCATCGCCGGCACCAGCGTGAGGCCGCCGACCAGCAGCAGAATCTGAACGGCGTTGGAGGAGTTCAGATTCACTTACGCACGGTCCATTCGCGCAGGCGCTCAAGCACGCTCTGCCCGTGCCCTGGGATCTGGATCGAGGCGCGTCCGGGGTCGGGGTGCTGCAGGTCAAGCTCGTTGGCTTCGTTGCCGAGCAGCCCCGCCTCGCGCGCCTGCTCCTCGGTGTAGCGATAGATCGGCATCACGCCTTGCTCGGCGCTGCCCACCACCAGGTGGTCGCTGCCGGCGCGCACCAGATGCAGCGAGCGACCGGAGCCCAGCGGCAGTGTGGCGACGTTCTCCAGGCCCTCGCCGGCGGAGCGCGTCTCGCGGCCGGACTTCACCTGCTTGAGAATCCACGTCAAACCCCAGATCACGGCGATCACGATCAACAGCCCCACGATCGTGCGTACCAGGCTGGGGCCGCCTGAGCTGGTGTGCGTGCCGACCTTCGTGGGGGTGAGATTCAGAGGTGTGCTTTCGCCGCCGGCGGCGGCGTGCTTGCCGGCAGGGGTGAACGCCTGCGCCATCGAGGCAGGAAGCAGCGTCGACACGGCAAGCGTGAAGAGGGCGACCCGTACGGTCGCACGCGAAAGCGGGAAGGACTTGGTCATCGAGGGACGACTCCGAGGGAGAGTCGAACCCGTTATCGGCGCTCTTGCGGGCGGCTTTAGATCAGCTTCTGAACCTGCACGGCCCACTCGCCCTCGGCGCTGACGAGCAGCTGTCCGTGGGCGAAGGGCAGGCCGCCGGCGAACAGCTCGATCGGGGCCTCGTCGCTCTGGTCGAGCTCCACCACGGTGCCGGGAGGCATCTCCAAGGCGTGACCCAGGGGCATGTGCGTGCGACCCAGCTCCGCCCACACGCGCACCGGCACGCCCAGCATCCGCTCCAGGGTCCCGAAACCGCGCTCTGCCTGCTCCGCGCGGCCCAACCCATCCTCTCCTTCTCCTTGCGCTGTATCGGCGCTCTCGCCACCGTCCTTGGAGGCGGCCGCCGCGGCCGCGAGCGCTGAGGGCAATCGCTTGGACGCGCTGGGCGAGACGGCGGAGGTCAGCTTGATCGCGCGCTTGGTGCCGCGCAGGCCGGGCCGGCCTTGGCCCAAGGCCACGCCCTCGGCGTACAGCGCCACGCCGTCCTCAGCGCGGCCCTCTAGCGTGAGCGTCGTGCCGGGGGTGAGCGCGAGCATCTGCTCGACGGGCATCTGCAACGACCCCACCTCGGCGCGCAGCAGCACCTGCGCCTCGGCCAAGCCCCGTTGCACCGCCTGCTGCTCGCGCGGGTCCGGGCGCTGCGCGGTGCCCTCGCCGCCGAGGATCTCAGCGGCTACGGGCTCGATCGCCGACCAAGGGATCAGCAGCGACATGCCCGAGCGCTCGCCGTCGATGCGGCACTCGAACGTGAGCAGGAAGGTGGGCTCGCCGATCGGCGCGAACACGCCCGCGTCGCCCTCCATGTCGACCTGGCCGTAGGTCAGCTCAAGGCCACCCAGATCGCGCCACGCCATCGCCAGCTGCGCCACGATCGCATCCAGGATGCCGCGCGTCAGCGCCCAGTCGATCTCGCTCAGGCGCCGCTCCTCAGGAGCCTGCGCGGCGGTGCCGCCAAGCAAGCATTCAAGCGACTGCAGCAGCAGTGGCAGCTCCAGCTCAAGCAGCATCTGGCGTTCGATCGGGCGCACCTGCAGCGCGACCGCCACCGACTGCGCCGGCAGCTGCGCACGGGCAGCCGACCAGGTGAGCTGGCTGGAGTCGGTGACGCGCAGCTCGACCTGCGCGCGCAGCTCGCCGGACAGGCGGTTGGCCACCGTCTCGCAGAAAGGCGCCAGCACGCGCGCGATCTGACGGCGGAACTCGGCCGTGAACTTCGTCGGCTGGGAGAAGTCGAGCGTGCGGATGCGCCGTGCGCGGCCGTGGGAGTCGAGCTGGGGCTCCTCGGTTGGGGTCTGCGTCGTCGCGCTCACGCGACCTCCTCGTGCTCCGCCGGCGCCTGCTCCTCGGCGGGCTCCGCGCCATCGCCTTCGATTATCCCCGTGACGCGCAGCCCGAACTGCTCATCGACCACGACGACCTCGCCGTGGGCGATCGGAGTGCCGTTGACCAGCAGATCCACCGGCTCGCCCGCCAGGCGATCGAGCGTGACGATCGAGCCGGCACGCAGGTCGAGGGTCTCACCGACGGTCATCTGCGTGCGCCCGATCTCAACACTCAGCTCCAGCGGCACCTCGCTGACGCGGCGCATGTCGGCGTCTTGCAACACGTACGTGCCGGCGCCGGCGCTGGCGCCGGGGGCGCCGTTGCCGGGCGCGCCCGCGGCTGAGCCGACTGCGTCGCCGCCGGCGGCGACCGCGCCACTGCCGTCCGCGGCCGCCGGTGGCTCGGGGTCGAGTTGCTCGTGCTCGTAGTTGACTGGCTCGCTCATGGGATTTATCGATTCTCTTATTGGACAGTCAGGTCGGGGAACAGCACCTGAGCGACTTTCACGTCGGTCTGGGCTTTGATCGCGGCGAGGATCTGATGCTTGGCGTGCTCCCGTCCGCTGTCGCTGACAAGGGCGCTGCCGCTTTCGTTGGTGATGAGGTTCGTCACGATGTCGCGGATCACTGCTTCCTCGGGCAGCGTGCCAACTCCTTCTCCAGCGCTTGAGCTGCCCTCGGCGGAGGCTCCTGAGCTCTGCCCCGGAGCCAGCACCAGCGCCACCGTGAGCTTGGCGAAATGGCCGTCGCTGAGGTTCAGCAGAAAGTCCTTCGGCAGCACGTAGATGGTGCCCGTGATCTTGTCCTTGACGAGCACCTTGGGCTTGGCCATCGAATAGGCCGCGCCCAGGCCCAGGATCAGCACCACCAGCGGGATTATCACCTTCTTGTTCTTGAGCATTGTCAGGGGCCTTCCGTGCTGGGGGAAGGGGATTCGCCGCCGCCACTGCCTGCGCTTGCACCGCCTGGCGAGTCATCGCCGGGGGAGCCGTACAGGCGCTGCAGCACGATTTCCACGCGCCGGTTGCGGGCTCTGCCCTGCGCCGAGGCGTTGCTGGCGATCGGTCGCAGGTCGGCGTAACCGGAGGCGCTCAGGCGCCGCGCGTAGACGTTCTTGGCGATCAGGAAGCGCACCACCATGCTGGCCCGCGCCGTGGAGAGCTCCCAGTTGCTGGGGAAGGCGCCGCCGTGGATCGGCACGTTGTCGGTGTTGCCTTCCACGTCGACCGGGTGCGTGCGGTCGATGTTGACCAGCGAGGCGATCTCGCCCAGCAGAGGCTGGGCCTGGTGGATCAAGGTGGCGCTGCCGGAAGGAAACAGCAGGCGGTCGGTCAGCACGCGGATCACCAGGCCGCGCGGTTGCACGGTGGTGTTGACGTCTTTGGCGAAGCCGTGGCGGGCGGCGTAGGCGTCGAGCTCGTGCTTGAGGTGTTCGAAGTTGCTCTGCTCCTGCTGGGCCTGCGCGGTGGAGGCAACGGCTGAGCTCTGGGTTGAGGGGGTGCTGTGCAGGTTCGTGCTGTGGCTGGTGAGCGGCACGATCGACTGCACGTCCGCGGAGCTTGGAGCGTGGCTTGAGTTGGCGGTGGAGCCCGGCTGCGCGATCGCCTTGCCGCCGGGCAGGATGTTGCCGGAGAAGGCCGCGTGCAGCGCCTTCTGCAAGGTCTTGTACTTGGAGATGTTCACCGAGGAGATCGAGAAGAGCACCATGAAGAGCGCCATCAGCAGCGTGATCATGTCGGCGTAGGTCAGCAGCCAGCGCTCGCCGTCCTCGTGGCCGCCGCCTGCATGCGCTCCCCGTCTGCCGCCGCGGCGCCCGCGTGCCCCGGACATCGCTAGGCCGCCTCGGCTTGCAGGTTGGCGCTTGCGCCGGCGCTGGCGCCGTCCTCATCGGAGGAGCGCTCGCTGGGCGGCAGGTAGGACATCAGCTTGTCGGCCACCAGCCGCGGGTTATCGCCGGCTTGGATCGAGAGAATCCCCTCCAAGGTCATCATCCGCAGCTCGGTCTCTTCGGCGGAGATCGCCTTCAGGCGGTTGGCGATCGGCAGGAAGATGACGTTGGCCGAGCCCACGCCCATCAAGGTCGCCAGGAAGGCCGAGGAGATCGATGGTCCCAGGGTGGAAGGCGCGGCGAGGTTCTCAAGCACGTGCACGAGCCCCATGACGGTGCCGATGATGCCCATCGTGGGCGCGAATCCTCCGGCCTTCTCAAAGGGAGCTGCGGCGGCCATGTGGCGGGCGGACATGCCGTCGACCTCGGCCTCAAGGATCGCGTGCACCATCTCCGGGTCGGTGCCGTCGACCACCAGCTGCAAGGCGTTGCGGGTGAACATGTCCTCGACCTCGCCCAGTTGCGCGTCCAACGCCAAGAGGCCCTCGCGGCGGGCCTGGTCGGCAAGGCCCACCAATAGGTCAAGCCGCCCGCGCATGTCCGGTGGTTCGGCCGCGAAGACCATCTTGTAGAGGCTGGGGATGCGCTTCATCGAGACCATTCCCACGCTCGCCAGCGTCACCCCGCCGGTGCCGCCGACGATGATGATCAGAGCCGGGATGTTCAAAAAGACAGCCGGACTCGTGCCATCCATCATGGCGCTCAACAACAGGGAGGCAAAGGCGACCCCGATTCCGATGGCTGTTGCGGCTTTCATCGCCCTCGTTCATCGGCCGCGGGCCGTGATCCTTCAGTTCGCATGGACCGAGCGGACGGGGGAAGGGTCGCGTTCGGGCCTTCGGTTTCGCATCGCCTCCGAGAGCACCTCAACGCGCCAGGCGCGCACGTAGTCGGCGACCTGCTCGGGCGACTCGGCGACCACCACTTTGGCGGTCGTGGCCAGGGTGACAACTGTGTCGGGGGTGGACTCGATCGTCACGATCAGGTCCGGGTTGAGCTGGAATGGCTCGTCGGTGTGACCGAGCCGGTGCAAGGTAATCACTTGGAGCCTCCTCTCTATTCGATCGATTTGCCTGTGTTTGCCGGCGGGTGGACGGCGCTTGCTTACGCCGTCCACCCCCGGCTCCTCGGTGTGTCCCTGCGACGAGCTAGCTCTGGACCATGTTCACCACCGTCTGCAGCATCTGATCGGCGGTCGTGATGACCCGCGAGTTGGCCTGATAGCCGCGCTCGGCGGTGATCATCGACGTCATCTCACCGGCCAGATCGACATTTGACATCTCAAGCTCACCCGCGACGGTGGCGCCGAAGGCCCCCGTGTTGGGCGTGCCCACGATCGGGTTGCCGGAGTTTGAGGTCTGCGCCCACAATGAGCCGCCCAGGCGCTCAAGGCCGGACTGGTTGGCGAACTGTGCGAGCGAGAGGTAACCGGCGGTCACCTGCTGCTGGTAGGTGGGTGAGGCGGGGTTCTCGTCCTCGTAGCTGACAGCGCCGTCCTGACCGATCGACACGTTGGCCGAGCCGGGAGGAACGACGATGTAGCTGTCTTCGGTGCCCGGCGCGTAGGTGTTGCCACCTGGGCCGGCCGTGGCGACAGCGTTGCGACCGATCACATACTGACCCGCCTGGGTGGTCAGAAAACCCTTGGTGTTGGTCGTCATGTCCCCCGCGCGCGTGTACTGCATGTTGGCGGGCAGGGCGGCGGTGTAGGGGGGTCCGGCAGGCGGCGAGCCGCTGCCCACGCGCAGGAAGCCCGAGCCCTCGATCGCGACGTCGAGCGGGTTGTTGGTGGACTGGAAGGAACCCTCGGACATCACCGAGTCAGTCGAGTTGACCTGCACGCCGAGACCCACCTGCACGGGGTTGGTGCCGCCGTTGCTGGTGGTGGCGCCGGAGGAGCCACGCAGCTCCTGCGCGAGCGAGTCAGAGAAGGTGACACGCGCCGACTTGTAACCAACGGTGTTGACGTTGGCCAGGTCGTTGGCCGTGACATTGAGCATCGTCTGGTTCGCGTCCAAGCCGCTGATAGCGGCGTACATTCCATTCATCATCGTGGTTGCACTTCCTTTCGCGGCCCCCTCAAAGAGGTCCAGCCGGCGTTGTCTTTGTTTGTCGTTTTGGTTCGGGGTTAAGGTTGGAGTTGGATCTGGCTCGTCACGCGATGACCGCGCTGTCGACATTGGTGAAAACGTGCTCGCGCATGTGCTGGGCGTCCACGGCTGTGAGCACCGTGCGATTGCCCACGGACACCACGAAGGCGGTGCCATCGACAAGCACGACTGAGTCGCGCGAGCCCTTGCCGGCCGCGCGCCCGACGCCCTCGTGCAGCCGCGTGAGTGTGCTGGGATTGAGGTCGATGCCGCGCCGCTGCACGCGCTCCAGCGCATGGCGGGAGAAGCGCAGCGGCTCGGAGCCGCCGGCATCCTTGAGGACGTCGGCGAAGGCTGGGCCGCCGCTCGCCGGCGGGGAGCCCGCCGGGCGCCCGGCGGGGCGTCCCGCTGCCGGCGTGGGAGCGCCGCCGGCCGGGGTCGATCCGAGCCCTGGGACGAGCGCTGGGTTGGTGAGGATCGCGGCGCTCATCGCTCTCAGGAGACCTCGGTAATGGTGGAAGGTTCGATGCCGGTCACGCCGTCCACGGTGAGGGTGGCGCCTGAGCCGGTTATCTGCACGCTCTGCACCATGCCTTCGTGGGTTTCTCCGGTCGAGCGGTCGCGGCAGGAGACGTTGTGTCCAATCAGCGCCACGGCCTGCGCCACGTGCTGAGAGGCGGCCGACTGTTCGGTGCTCTGCGCCATGTTGGTGACCTGCTCAAGCTCGGTGAACTGCGCGAGCTGGCCGATGTAGGCGGAGCTTTCGGTCGGCTGCAGGGGGTCTTGGGATTGCAGCTGCGCGACCATCAGCTTGAGGAAGTCGTTCTTGCCCAGGGTCGCGCCGGGGTTGCTTGGAGGGGTGTTGCTGGCGGCGTTGGATGAGGAGGTGACTGCCGCGGTGGCGGATGTGGTTGTCATGAGAATCGGTGCCTTTCGTGAGAGGGGGAAGCTCAGGCGAGCACGTCAACGAGCGCGCCGCGCGAAGGTTCGGGTTTGTCTCCAGCGGAATCGAGCGTGAGATCGCCGAGCAGGTCCTGGTCCTCCTCGCCGTCAGGGCTCAAGGCGCGCTGAGAGCCGGTCTGAGAATCAAAGGCGAAGGGCTGCTGGGAGAGGCCCTCGCGCTGCTGAGCGCCGGTTTGATCGAACGCCGAGGTGTCCATGTGCAGCGTGCTGAGGCCCAGCGAATGCAGCGACTGGCGCAGCTCGGAGTGATTCTCAGCGAGCGCCTGCGCCGCCGCGGGCGTGTCGGCGGTCACGCGCGCGATGAGGCCCTGGCTGCTTTGTGAGAGATGGATGCGGATCTCGCCCAGCTCTTCGGGGTGCAGCGCGATACGCGCCTGGGAGAGGCCCTGGCGGCTGGCCAGCTCGATCGTCGCGTGCACCGCCTCGATCGTCTGTTGCAGCCCCACGCCGTAGCTCAACATGGGAGCGGCGCCTGTGTGTTCGCCGCCTGAAGCGAGCGGGGTCTGCGGGTCGAGGACGGCGAAGGGAGAAGGTGTCGCGCCGGGGGCGGATGTCGCGCCGGGGGTCGGCGCGCCGGGGCGAGCGTCGGCGGGCGCGGCGGCGTGAGCGGGGGGCAGGGGGACAGGGGGAGCCGCACCGCTGGCCGCAGGAGGAGCTTCGCCGCTGGGCTTGCTGCTCGTGGGCGTTGCCGCGGGAGCGGGCGTGCCGGGGTCAGGCGCATTGCGCGCAACGCGTGGCTCGGTTGTGCCTGCGCTCACAGCCTGCGTGATCGCCTCGGGGTTGGGTGGATTGGTGGGGCTGGTGTAAGTGGGGGGGATGGAAGGGGAGGGGGATGGGTTGGTTGGCGCAGGAGCCTCGGCCATGGCCGAGGGCAGCGCAACGGGGCCGGCCGTCGCGCTTTGCGCGCTTGGTGGCGCGGCGGGGAGCGAGTCGGCCGCGGGTGGGCGCTGGGGGTCCTGAGGCTGACTGACGACATCGGCAGGTTGTGCCTGTGCATGTACGGCAGTCGTTGCGCTGTCAGGCAGCTCCTGCCGCGTGCCGGTCGCGGCAGCAGGAACAGTTGCGGTTGAGGTCGCCGCCTGCAGAGTGTCCCCGGTCGCGATGCCTGCCATCGCCTGTGGCTCTGGCAGGGCCTGCGCGGCAGCGGGTTGCGAGGCAGCAGGTTGCCCGGCAGGAGGCTGCTTGGCAGGCAGTTGTGTGGCAGGCAGTTGTGTGGCAGGTGGCTGTGTGGCAGGTGGCTGTGCGGCAGGTGGTTGCGCGAGCGCGAGGAGAGCCATGACCTCACTGGAAGGTTCCTCAGGCCCGCGTCCCTCGCGGGCGTCCTGCTGCTTGTGGCCTTCCGCAATGGCGGTCCGGGCCAGTCGATCGTCGAGCGCGCTCTTGAAGGGCGGCCTGCCGGGTGGCGCCCCTGGCGGAGCTCCGCTGCTCCCCGGCGGCGGCGCCGTGGCGTTCGGCGCGGACGTCGATGTCGGGGGCAGGCCGGGAGCGCTCGCCGGCGGCGACACGCTGGAGGCGGCGCTCATGCGATCGACCCCGTAGGCGCGGATGTGGGGGCGGAGGAGAGCGACTGGCGGTAAGCATTGGCATAGCCGAGGACCTTGTTGACGTAGTCCTGGGTTTCGGCGTAGGGAGGCACGCCTCCGTACCGGTGTACGGCTCCCGCGCCGGCGTTGTAGGCGGCGAGCGCGTCGGCGGTGTTGCCGCCGAACTGGCTCATCATCTGGCTGAGGTAGCGAGCGCCGCCTTCGATCGACTGGATGGGGTCAAGCGGATTGGTGACCCCCAGCGAAGAGGCCGTGCCGGGCATCAGCTGGGTCAAGCCGAGCGCGCCGGCGTTGGAGCGGGAGTTGGGATCAAAGCCCGACTCCTGCTGGATCAGGCCGTGCAGCACGGCGGGATCGACGTTGTAGCGGGCGGCGGCTTGGGTGATGGCTTGGTCATAAGGAGTCGAAGCTGAGCCGCTCGCGAGCGATGGGGTGGCGCCGGCCGGGGTGCCCAGGGCGACGGCTGGGGTGGCGCCGGCCGGGGTGCCCAGGGCGAGGGCTGGGGCGCTGCCCGCCGTGCCGATCGCGGCAACCGCAGCCCCGGCGGGAGCTTGCGATGCGGTATTGAGCGCGTCGGCGAAGCTGGTTGGGGACGATCCCTGCTTGGAGCGAGCGATCATTTCCTGCAGCTGCGTCACCCGCTGCGTGGCGGCAACCAGATCGGCGGGTCCAGCGGCCGGGCTGAGCGTCTGCGCGCTCATGCGGCGCTCCGGCGGAAGCGATCGACGGCGATCTCATCGAGCAGGTTGCCTTCATGGCGAAGAGACTCACGTGCATGCTCGGCGCGCTGGCGCTCCTTCAGGCGCTCAAGCATCTCTCGCTCGCGCGCCACCTCGCCCAGCTCGGCGCCGCGGTCGGCGACCTGGCTGTCGTGTTGGGCCAGCTCGTGAGCGCCGGCGAGGCGCTGCAGCTCGATGTGCTCCACGAAGGCCTGGCGAGCCTGCAGCTCGGCGGCGCTGACGGCCGCGCTGACGCCGGTGGCCTGGCGCTGCTGCGAGCGGGCGTGCTCAAGGTGCGCCTCGACGGTGCGCAGGTGAGCAAGGCTTGAGCTGCGTTGGGTGAGCGCCTCCGCGAGCGCCAGTCGGGCCATGTCCTCGCGGCGCTCGCGCAGGGCACGAACGCGCTCCAGACGGAAGCGGAATGAGGGTCCGGTCACGGCCCGGTGATCGGACGGCGGCGACGGTTCTTTAGCGGCTCCTCATTTCAAGCAAAACATAAGAGTCTTCTAATAATGCCGCTAAATGTGATCCGATTGACCCAACTATTCGCAAAGAGAATATTCGACTCGCGTCTAGCGAGTCGTTGGCAAATAGCAAACGATGCATTGCGTCGAATATTGAATCATTCTGACCCCCAAACAAGATCTCACCCTGCCAGTCCCGCAACTTGTGGCGGATCGTCGTTATCCAAGAGATGCGGCGCTCCGGCGTTTGGAAGGTTGCAGCCTTAGTATCTATACAAAGTGCTCCATCTATCGAGACTGTGAGACGTCAACATGAAGACCACCAAGAAAGACGAAGATATTTCGATCACCCTCTCGCCGGTGCAGATCGAGCAGGTGATGCGCTCGGCCGGCCAAAGCCGCAATGGGACCGTGTCAAATCTGCTGCTGGCCGCGCTGGACAATGCCTATAAGCCGACTAACGGCGGCGGCAAGCGCACCAAGAGCAAGTCACTGCAGAAGGCCACGCAGGAGGCGCTTGAGGACGCGCTCACCGACCCGCAGCTCTCGCAGTCGCTGCTGCGCGGGTTGGCGATCCTGTCCTCCTATGGCCCCGAGCGGCCCTGGCGGGCAATCATCGATCTGGCCCAGCAGCTGGGTATGTCGCCATCCACCACTCATCGCTACGTCAAGACGCTGCGCGCGGTAGGTCTGCTGGAGCAGAACCCCACCACACGCGAGTATCGCCCGGTAGCGCGCTAACACGCCCTCAGACGCTCAGATGCAGTGCCGGGATCGCCGAGGGTCCCGGCTCGCTTTCTGCTGCCGTTTGGGCGGGCTCGACCTCCTCGCCTTCAAGGACCTCGCCGTCTTGGGGCTCAAGCGCCTGCGCCAGCGAGTCCGCGAGCGCCAGCAGTTGCTCGTCAGCCGCCTCCGGGGTGCTCTGCTCGACTGTCGTCTGGCGCAGGAAGGCATCGATCCGCGGCCGGTGCGTCAAGGCGGCGTCGAGCATCGGGTCAGAGCCCGTGCTGTAGGCGCCGATCGCGATCAGATCCTCTTTCTCATGCAGCGCCGCGAGCGCTGTGCGCAGGCGCTGGCCGGCCATCACCACCTCAGGAGCGGCGATCTCGCTCAGCAGGCGTGAGACGCTCTGCAGCACGTCGATCGCCGGGTAGTGCCCGGAGTGGGCGAGGGCGCGCGAGAGCACCACATGCCCGTCGAGGATCGAGCGCACCGCATCGGCGATCGGCTCGTTCATGTCGTCTCCGTCGACCAGCACCGTGTAGAGCCCGGTGATCGAGCCCTCCGGGCTCGTACCCGCACGCTCCAGCAGGCGGGGCAGCAGCGCGAACACGCTGGGGGTGTAGCCGCGCGTCGCGGGAGGCTCACCGATCGCCAGGCCGATCTCGCGTTGAGCCATGGCAAAGCGCGTGACGGAGTCCATCATCAGCATCACGTCGTGGCCCTGATCGCGGAAGTACTCGGCGATCGTGGTAGCCGTGAAAGCGGCCTTGATGCGCACCAGCGCAGGCTGATCGGAGGTGGCCACCACGACCACCGAGTGCTCCAGGGCATCGCCGAGGTCGCGCTCGATGAACTCCCGCACCTCGCGCCCGCGCTCGCCGACGAGCGCGATCACGTTCACGGTGGCGGTGGTGGAGCGCGCGATCATGCCCAGCAGCGAGGACTTGCCCACGCCCGATCCGGCGAAGATCCCCAGACGCTGGCCCAGGCCGCAGGGCACGAGCCCGTCCAAGGCACGCACTCCCAGGCCGACACGGCGATCGATGCGCGGGCGACTCATGGCGCTCGGCGGGGGGGCGATCGTAGAGCGCAGACTGCTGCTTGCCGCGGCTCGCAGCGGAGCGCTCCGCGCGCCGACTCCCAAGTCGTCCAGGGGATTGCCCAGCCCGTCGATCACATGCCCCAGCAGGCTGGGGCCCACGGCTACGCGAAAAGGCGCGCCGCTGGCCACCACCTTCGTGCCGGGGCCGATGCCGTGCAGCTCGCCCAAAGGCATCAGCAGCGTGCGGCCTTCGCGGAAGCCCACCACCTCGGCTGACACGGGCGGTCCGGCGCGGTTGGTGTGCACATGGCACACCTCGCCGACCTCGGCCTGCAGGCCGGTGGCCTCGATTATCAGGCCGATCAGGTTGCTGACCAGGCCATTGCGCTGCGCCAGGTCGGAGGTATCCAAAGCCTGCGCGGCGCGTTTGAGACCGTCGTTAACCTCTCCGACGTGGTAGGCCTCCCCGGCCTCGTGGGCTTCTCCGGCGGCGCTCGCGGCTGCTTGGCTCATGATGTCGAGCCCTCGCAGTCGGGCAGCGCGCCGAGCATCAGCTCGCGGGCGCGCTGCAACTGGGTCTCGACGGTGGCGTCGATCTCACCCTCGGCGGTGCGCACCACGGCGCCGCCGCGGCCTACACGGCGGTCGGCCTGCACGTCGCACAGCTCGATGCCCCCGGCCTGCGCTCGCAGCTCATCGACGGCGCCGCTGACCACCTCCAGGTCCTGAGGGTCGACGAGCACGACGATCTGGCGCCTGTCGGCCACGCGCCGCAGGGCGCCGCGCACGACATCGACCACGCGCTCGGGCCGCACATCGAGTGCGCCGGCGAGGATTTTGGCGGCCAGCGCCAGCGCCAGCTCCACCGAGTCTTGCTCCAGCTCCTGTGCCAACTGCCCGCGCAGTGCGTGCAGCTCTTGCAGCGCCTGGCCCATGGCGAGCGCCGCGGCGGTGCTCTGCTGGAGCCCATCCTGGTGGCCTTCGGCACGACCTTGGGCATAGCCCTCGGCGTGAGCCTGCGCGCGCATCCGCTCGGATTCGGCGGCGGCCTTGGCGAGCAGGCGCTCGGAGGCGTCGCGGGGCGGGGGTGGCGAGGGCTCAAGCTGCTCGAAGGAGAAACCGGCGATCTCCTCCACTCCCACGGTGGCGCCGGCCACGGTGGAATCTATTTGCCCCGCGGCGCTTGCCACGGTGGCGGTCTCAGACAACGTCCTCGCTCTCCTCACCTTCGCCGGAGAGGACGATCGTGCCGGCCTCCTCCAGCTTGCGCACCACGGCGACGATGCGCCCTTGGGCCTCGTCCACGTCGCGCTTGCGCTGCGGCTGCTGCACCTCCATCTCCTCCGCCAGCATCGCCGCGCCGCGCTCGGACATGTTGGCCATCACGATCTCCTTGACGGGCTCCGGGGCACCGCGCAGCGCCAGCACCAGATCCTTCTGGTTGGCCTCGCGCAGCACCTGCTGGATCGCGCGCTCCTCAAGCTTGACGATGTCCTCGAAGACGAACAGCATGCGCCTGACCTGCTCGGCCAGGTTCTGATCGGTCGATGCCAGATGGTCAAGGACATTGCGCTCGGTGGGGCGATCGGCGTGGTTGAGGATGTCCGCGAGCGCCTTGGTGCCACCCGCGGAGGTGTACTCCTGCTCCACCAGCGTGGTGAGCTTCTGGCGCATGATCTCCTCGACCTGCTGAATCGTGCGCGGGCTTGTCTCGCCCATGCGGGCGATGCGCAGCGCCACGTCGGGCTGCAGCTCCTCGGGCAGCAGCGCCAGCACCTGCGCGGCCAGCACGGTGTGCAGGTTGGCGATCACGAGCGCCATCGTCTGCGGTGACTCGGTGCGCAGGAAAGCCACTATCTGCGGCGGCTCGGTGCGCCGCAGGAACTCGAAGGGCCGCATCTCGATAACCGTGGAGAGACGCCCGATCAGTTCCTCGGCGCGCTCGGCGCCGAGCGCGCGCTCAAGCACGTCGCGGGCGAAGTCGATGCCGCCGGCGACTTCCCCGCTGCTGTCGGAGCTGCTGAGCGTGGCCAGCTCATTGAAGATCGTTTCGGTGACCTCCTCCTGCACGGTGCTCAGCTTGGCCATCTCAAGCGATAGGCCCTCGATCTCCTCCTCGCGCATGTGCTGCATGACGCCGGCCGCGCGCTCGGAGCCCAGGGCGGCCATCAGCACGGCCGCCTTGCGGCGTCCCGAGACGCGTATCGCGGTGCGCGCGGGCAGGCCGGGTGCTTCCTCGGCGGCGGGCAGCTCGATTGCCATCAGGCTTGCCTCACGATCGCGGCGGTGCGGATGCATTCGTGGTCGCTCGTGCCTGGTCAGCCGGCGCGATCGCTTGCCTCATCGTTAGTCCTCCTGCATCCAGGTGCGCAACTGCTGGGCCACGCGGTCAGGGTTCTCCTGCGCGAGCTGCTCCACGCGCTGACGCACGGGGGCGTCACCACCGGCCACCGGCACCGGCGTGTGCACCTCGGTGGGAGTCGAGGTTTCGCGCTCCAGCTCAGAGAGCCGCACGGGCAGCTCCAGCTCACGCAACCACACCGGCTCGTTGTTTATCTCCTCGCTCTCGCGCTTGCGCAGCGAGCGGCTGGTGAAGAACAGGAAGGCCAGCGAGGCCAGGCCGATGAGGGCATACTTGGCGTAGCCGATGATGCCGCCGGCCGGTCCCGCGGCGGTCGCGGTGGGCTTGGCAAACGCCATCTGCCCAAGTGAGATGGTGTCGCCGCGCTTGGGCTGCAGGCCGGCGGCGTTGGTGATCGCTTCCTTGATCGCCGGCACCGACGCGGCGGGCACGGACTTATCGAGCAGCACCGAGACGTGCTGGTTGTTGATTTCACCGGGGGCCACCGTGGAGTGGGTGACGGTCTTGTCCACGCCCAGCGAGGTATTGGTGATTTCGTGCTTGTAGTTGGACTTGCCGCCGGCGCCGGTCTGCGCGTAGGCGGGGATGTTGGCGGTGCCCGTGGCAGCGCCACCGCCTGAGCCGTTGCCGGCGAGGGTCTCAAGGTCCTTGCTCTGCTGCAAGGGCACGCCGGCCTTGCCGTATGTGAGCTTTTCTTCGGTGGTGTGGTTGACGTTCATGTCGGCGTACACCTGCACCTGTGCCTTGCCGGGGCCGAGCGTCGAGGCGAGCATCGCGTTGAGGCTCGCCGCCATGCTGGCGTCGTAGCGATCCTGGGCGCCCTGCTTGCTGGCTTCCGAGCCGCCTGCGGCGCCTTCTGAGCCGCTCGGCCACAGCAGCTGACCGGTGCCGTCGGTGATCGTGACTTTGTTCAGCGACAGGCCGGGCACGCTTGAGGCCACCAGCTGGGCGATGCCGCGCACCGAGCCGGGATCGAGCGAAGTGGTGCCCGACAGCAGCACCGCCGCGGAGGCAGGGGTTTGACTTGAGGCAAACAGCTGCGCCTGCGGGGAAGGCAGTACCAGCTGCACCTGCGCGCCCGAGACCCCTTGCACGTTGTCGATCGTCTCTTCCAGCTGGCCTTGCATCGCCCGCTGGTAGTTGACCTGCTGCTGGAAGTTGCTTTCGCCGAGGCTCTGCTTTTCAAACAGCGAGAGATCGGGATGGGTGCCGCCGAGCACTCCGGCGCCGGCCAGCGCCACGCGCGCTTTGGCGGTCTCATTGGACTGCACCGCGAGGGCCGTGCCGTTGCTCTCCAACTGGTAGCTGATGCCCTGCTGGTCGAGCGCGCTCGTCATCTTGCCGGTCTGCGCGGGGTTCAGGCCGCTGGCCAGCGTGGAGTAGCTGGGCTTGGAGACCATGTGCAGGAATATGTAGATGAACAGCACCGCGACGACGAAAGAGCCGGCGGCGACGATCCATCCGCGCGGTGAGAGCCTCGATGCGAGTTGTGTGACGGGCATGGTTAGCTCTCAGTCCCCCTCAGACCTGGGTTTGGAAAATGCTGGTGGCCGCTTCCACGGCCTTCGTGCGCAGCTGCGACGCGAGCTGCATCGCCAGCTGTGCGTCCTGCACAGTCACCACCGCGCTCTCCGGGTCGCTCACGGTCCCGGTGGCCAGCGCCTGCGCGGCGCTATCGCCGCTCTGCTGGGTCTTCTCAAGCGATGAGATGGCGTCTGTCAGCGCGCCGCTGAAGCCGTTGCCGGGGCCGGTGCCCACGGCGCCGCCGAGTGCGGATTCACCCGCGCCCGCGGGCGCGGCGGCGCCTGCACCTGCGCCGATGCCTTCCAGCTGGCCGCTGCCAAGGTTAGCCGCCGCCTGGCCGATACCGCCGATCGCCGGCACGATCACTTCAACAGCCCCAGCGTCGAGGTGAACATCGACTTGGCTGTCTGCATCGCCGTCACGTCGGACTGATAGCCGCGCGACTCGGAGATCAGGTCGACCATTTCGGTGACCGTGTTGACGTTGGGCATCTTCACGTAGCCTTTGGCATCCGCGTCGGGGCTGCCGGGGTCATAGACCTGCTGATCGGGGGTCTTGTCGGCGACGATTCCTGCCACCTTCACGCCGCCGCTGCCGAGCTGTGGCTGAGCGCTCATGGCACCGGCCAGGGCGGTGCCGAAGCCGGCGGTGCCGCTCTGTTCGAGCACAACGTCCTGGCGCTGATAGGGCTGAGCGCCCGCGCCGCGCGTGGTCTGCGCGTTGGCGAGGTTCTCGGAGGTCACGTCCATGCGCACGCGGTCGGCCGACAGGCCGCTGCCGGCAATGTCGATGGCGTCGAACATGCCCATTTCAGCTCACACCCATCGCGGAGCGCAGGATGCCGTCGCGCGCGCCCAGCACCTCGGTCATCGCCTGGTAGGCCAGGCCATTCTCGGAGAGCTGCGCGGACTCCTGGTCGATGTTGACCCCGTTGCCGTCGGGGCCGGCCGCGCCAGGCTGCACTTCGGGTTGAAACTGCACCTGAGCCAGCGACTGTTCGCCGCCGGCCATGGCATTACGCAGCGTCGCCTGGAAGTTCACATCCTCGCGCCGGTACCCAGGGGTGTCGGCGTTGGCGACGTTGTTGGTCAGCAGCGTCTGGCGCAACCAGGCGCCGCGCATGCCGGCCTCTAACGTGAGTTGGGTGCTGTCAAGGAGGGACAAGGTGGGAAGCTTTCGACTGTGCCCTCCTTGGGCCACTGCCGACCCCCATCCTTGAGGGCCGTCGTACGATTGAAAAGAGAGGGGCCCGGCTTGTCGGCCTCTGGCCGACCGCGCCACCCTCTATCGAGGTTCAGGTCCCTCCCGTCATCGGCTGCGGTGAGCGAACCTTTAGAGGCGCTGCTGCAGTGGCATGTGCAGCAGCGCGTCAGGCGCTGCGATCGATGCGGCGGATGCGGCGGCGCTCCTGCTGCGCGTAGCCGTGCGCCACGCGGCTGGCCTGCGCGGTCGTGCGCATGTCGCACAGCATCGCCTCGCGCAGGCGCAGCAACTCGATGTGCGTGCGCTCGTGCGCCAGCGCCGCGCGCTCCAGCAGTGGCCGCGCCGCTTGCGGCGGCTGCGCTGGCAGCTGGGCCACCAGCGCCCGCCACTCCTCGCCAAGCGCGTGCAGATCGTCGATGCGCCCCATGCCGGCCAGCTCCAGCTCGCGCTCGGAGAGCTCCAGGATCGCGGTGTAGGGGTCAAGCGTTGCGCTGGTGCCAAGCGTGGCGTCGGCCGGCATCATCGGGCCATCGCCTTCGGCTGATCCGCTACCTCGGCCCAGGCCTCGCGCAACTCGCCCAGCAGGCCACTGACCTCCTCAAGCATGCGCGTGTCCTGTCCCATGCGTCCGCGATTGAGGTGTGCTAGGCAGAATTGGTAAATCGAGTGCAGGCGCTCGGAGATCTGGCCTTGATCGTGATCGAGGGTTCCATCGAGGTGCCCGATGATCAGCTCGGCTCGACGCAGCGCGTTGTGCGCGCGCTCCACCTCGCCTTCGCCCATCGCCGCCGTGGCCTGGCGCAGAAAGCGCCGGGCCCCGTCGTAGAGCATCACCACGAGCTCGCCCGGTGAAGCGCAGAGCACCGCGTTCTGGCGGTATGCCTGCGGCGATGCCGTCAAGGGAGCCATCCTGCCCAGGTGATCGGCTGCGAGCCTGAGAAGTTAAGCGCTAGCCGGTGACCGAGTTGGCCATCAAGGCCGTCAGCTGACTGGTGAGCCAGGCCTGCTGGGACTGGTTGCGCGAGACGATCTGTTCCATCGCAACAAACTGCGCCTGTAAGGACTTCTGGCGGACTTCGAGCATTTCGTTCATGCTCGCGATGTGTGAGCTCAACTGCGCGATCGAGGTGCTATCGCCGTTGATGCGCGTATCCAGGTTGCCGCCTGGTTCGGCGTCCGCGTTGACGATCTTCTGAAAGCCCGATGCCCATTTCTGCAGCATTTCCTGGACGCCCGCGGGGTTGTTCTGGATCGCTTCTGAGAGCTTGTTGGCGCTGAGCTTCAGTTCGCCTTCCACCGCGCCTTCGGAGGGCACGGCGCTGCCTGAGCCCACACCGGTGCTGACGCCGATATCGGCCAGGCTTGACATTTCCGCGGACAGACCTTCGACCGGTGTGTAGATCGCCTGACGCATGCTGCTGAGAAGACTCCCCAGGTCACTGTCGCCGAACAGCGTGCCGGTGCCCAGTTCGGTGGTTGTCTGCGGGTGTTCCGGAGGCTTGGTCGTCAGCTGATTGTGGATCGAGCCGATCGTCGAGTTGTACAGCTTCACAAACGATTCCACCTGCGCCGTGATGTTGCTCACGCTCGGTGCTGGCGCCGCCACGTTGATCGTGACCGGCCCACTCACCGTGGTCAACGCGCTGAGGCTCAAAGTCACGCCTGCGATCGCGTTCTTGACGGTGTTGGAGCTGGAGGTGGCGGCCACGCCATCCACGGTGTATTCCGCGTCCTTGCCCTGCTTGGCCTTGCCCGCCACTTCGCTCAGCGCGCCGGTCGGGTCGGACACCGCGATGAAGCCTTCGCCGGTGTTGCCGGTGGCACGGTTGGAGAGCACGAGCGTGCCTTCTTCAAGCGCCGCCGCGTATACCGTCGCGTTGGCGTCAGAGTTGATCGCGTTGGCGACTTCCTGGATGCTCGCGCCGGCCTTGATGTTGATTTCCTCGCCGTCGATCGTCAGCGTGCCGGCGCTCGCGGGGCTGGTGAAGCTGAAGGTACGCTGCGCGGAGTTGGCCAGCTGGGTGACGTTCACCTCATAGCCGCCTACGCCGGCGCCTTTGGTGCTCAGCGCGCTGATCTGGCTGGGGTTGCTGGATGTCACCGTCTGGGCGGTTTCAAACAGCGCCGGCGAGGACAGGTCGGCGGCGGAGAATGCCAGCTGCTGCAGGTTGCCTTGGAGCTGGCGCAGCATCGTCTGCTGCGCTTGCAGCGTGGTCTGCTGGTTAGTCAGATGGCCCACCGGCTCGCGTTCCACCGCCATCATCGCGCTGATGATTTCGTTGGTGTTCAGCCCCGAGGCCAGGCCGGTGATGTTGATCGGCGCGCCTGCGCCGGAGCCGCTGACTGACTGAGTGGACACCGCCGCTCCTTTACTCCAGCGGCTTTCCGGCGGCTACCTCAAGCGCCTCAGACGGTGAGATCGTGCGCAGCACCTGCCCGCCGCTATCGCGCACCTCGATCGTCATGCGCCCGCTCTGGGCGTCGTGGGCGAAGTGCAGTTCACGGCCCTGCGCGCGCAGTGTGTCGTGAACGCGCGCGGCGCTGGCCATTTCATCCAGCACCGACTGGGGAGGGCTGGAGGGGAAGGTCTGCACAGACACCGAGGGACGGACTGCCGAGGTCTGCGAACCGGCGGCGTCCGCACGTCGAGCAGCGCCGGCGCTTTGCGCCGCGTGCACCGTGATCGATCCCTGCTGGGTGGGCGGGATTGGCGAGCTCATGCCGTATTCCTCCTGAAAGCATTCTTTGCGGTCCCGTCCCTGGGCCGCCGCTTCGCTCTTTGACTTGTCCATCGTGATCGACCCCTACCCCTGAAAGCTTTAGGCTGCCGCGCGCCGCTCGACACCCTCGTGTGGTTCGCCGGCACCATCTGCTGTGTCTGTGCGTACGCGCTCCAGCAGGTCAGCTGCCGCTGGGTGCTCGGGTGCGACAGCGAGCACAGCCTGCGCGAAGTCAAGCGCCTCCGTGGCCATGCCCTGGCGCTCGGCTACGCGCGCGAGGCCGAACAGCGCTCTGACGTCCTCGGGCTGCTCGGCGCAGATCGCCAACCATTCTTCCGCGGCGCTGGCGGCGAAGCCACGGCGCAGGTAGAGCTCGGCCAGCAGCTCACTGCGCTCACGCGCGCTCAACGCCGTGTTCTGCACCAGCCCCACAGCAACCTCGAACGCCTCGAAGTCATGGACCCGCAGCAGCGCTTCGAGGATCCTCTCAAGCATTGCCAGGGCTTCAGCGCTCAGCTCGATCTCCGTCTGCCTGCCGTTGACCAGCTCAAACCAGGCTGTAAAGAGATCGGTCTCCGCGGGCATCATCGCCGTGCCCTGCGTGCGCGCCAGCGCGGCGCCCGCGGCCACTCGATCCCCGCCGGCCAGAAGCGCGAACAGCTCGCTGCGACAGGCCATGATCGCCAGCTGATCCTCGGTGTGGACTTCGCCGGCCACCGCCGCTGCCTCGCCATAGCGCCGCTGCGCCAGCAGCGACTCCGCCAAGGCGACCCGCGCGCGACTTGAATGAGGCTGGCGCTCAAGCACCAGCCGGAACTGCTGCTCGCCGGCCGCGGTCGCGCCCCCCTCATACAGCGCCGTGCCCAGCAGAAAACGCGCAGCCGCATTGGGGCTGGGCACGTGGCGCTGCACCTGCGCCAGCACCTGCGCTGGCTCACAGCCGCTTGCAAGCAGCGCGCTGGCATAGGGCAAGAGCGCGCCGATGAACCGCGGGTGCTCGCTCACGCAGCGCTCCAGGATCTCTTTGGCCGGCGCTAGCTCACCGCGCTCCAGGCGCAGTTCGCCGAGCGCGACCATCGGCAGGAAGCTGCCGCAGCCGACCGTCGCGGTATAGCGGCTGGGGGCATCGCCCATCGCGATGCAGCGCTCATAACGGGCCATCCCCTGCTCGATCTCGCCCAGCTGCACGTGGGCCACGCCCTGCTCCAGCACCAGGTCGGTGAAGCCCGGAAAGCGCTCCAGGGCCTGCTCAGCGCGCTCGATCGCGTCCGTGAAGCGACCGCATGCGCGGGTGGCTCGCACCAGGCGATTGGCAAGCGCAGGGGCGAATTGATAGACGTCGCGCTCAGGGTCTGATTTGAGTAGCTCCCAAGCACGCTCCAGCTCGACGAGCGCCGCCTGTGGGTTGCCTGCCACCGCGTGCTCCGCGCCGAGGTTGTAGTGCAGGAATGGCGTTGCCTTGCCTTCCTCCAACTGCATCTGCAGCAGCTCGACATTGCGCCGGGACTTCTCGCGCGCGTCACGCACAGCCCCGAGGTAGCCGTAGTGCTCGATGCGCACGTTGGTGTACTCGATGCGCTCGGGCAGATGCGTCGGCAGGGTGTCGGCGATCTGCTCGTGCAGCCGCCCGCGATAGCGGTATTGAGGGCGGTTGCGAAAGATCCTCAGCGTGTTGTGGGTGACCGCCGTGCCGTCATCGAGCTCGCCCGTGTAGTTGGTCTCCGCCACGTAAAAGGCCTCCCGCCAGGTGCGTCCGGTGAGCGAGCGCAACAGCTCCACGTCCTCGCTCACCAGGACCTCGTCGGCATCCAGCACGAGCGTCCAATCGCCCGTGGCGGCCTCGAAGGCGACGTTGCGCGCCTCGCCGAAGGAGCCCGTCCACTCGCGCTCGATGACCTTGGCGCCAAAGGACTTGGCGATCTCGATCGTGGCGTCTTTGGAGCCCGTATCTACGATCACCATCTCATCCACCGCGTCTTTGACCGCCTCCAGGCAGCGCCCCAGCATCTCTTGCTCATCGCGCACGATCATGCACAGGCTCAGGCGCATGCCTTGCGCCGGTTGCGCACGCTCGGCCAGCGCCAGCGCGCGTGGCTCCAGCTCGCTGAGCGAGGGGTGCAGAGCCCGTGCTTTGCGCTTGCCCCGCAGCGATCGCTGGCGATCGGCGAGCTGGGCGAGATTGCGCTGTACCTCGCCCAGGGCCGGGTCCAGACGCCGGGCGGCTTCGAACAGCGCCTGTGCTGAGCGCAGACTCCACAGCTCATAAAAGGCTACCCCCGCGTAGTTGAGCAGCTTCGGCTCACGCGGCTCGCGCTCAAGTGCCTGCACGGCCTCGCTCGCTACCGTCGCGTAGATGTCCGCGAGGCGGCCCTTGGGTGCGGTCGCGGTGCTCGCGAGCGCGCCCTCGACGCTGCGCATTACCGCTTGGTAGCGCCGATTGTCGTCTGCTTGCTGATCCGCGGTGGGGTGGGCGGTGGGGTGGGAGGACATCGCGCCCGGTCATCGACCGAGCCGGGCGATACCTGAGGCCGTCCCGGTCTTCGCAGGCGTCCGATTTTCTGACGCCGGCGATTCCGGGCTCAAGTGTGCGCGGCAAGCCACCGATGAGGACGACTGTCTCCCAGGACGGAGACGTGAATGTTCCCTCGAAGCCGGAGCTGACAAATGCAAACCAAGGAGCAGGGCGCCGCCAGGGTCTCGGCCGCCGAAGTGTTGTCTTTGTGGTTGCGCTATCAGCGCACCGGCGACTCGCGTCTGCGCGACCGCCTCGTCTTCATCTTCATGCCGATGGTTCGCTACATCGTCTACCGCAAGGTCCGCGAGGTCCCCGCGCAGTGCGAGGTCGAGGACTTTCTCTCCTGTGGTCTTGAGGCTCTGCTGCGCTCGATCGATCGCTATGACCCCGAGAAGGGCGCGACGCTTGAGCAGTTCGCCTGGACGCGCATCCACGGCGCCGTGCTCGACGAGCTGCGTCGCCACGACTGGGCGCCGCGGTCGCTGCGCCGTGCCGAGCGAGCCATCAACGGCGCGCGTGAGCAGTTCGTCTCCGCGCACGACCGTCAGCCCACGCGCGAGGAGCTGGCGAGCGCGGCGGGCATGAAGCCGACTGAGCTCTCACGGCGCATGGATGAGATCGCGCTGGCCGACGTCGCTTCTTTGAATAAGACGGTGCGCTCGGAGGACTCCACCACGATCGAGCGCATCGACACGCTGGAGAGCGCCGATGAGGACTCTGACCCGAGTCTCTCCGCCGAGCGCCGTGCCGCCAAGGAACGTTTTCGCCACGCTTTCGCAGAACTCCCCGCGCGCGAGCGCCAGGTCGCGGTGCTGCTGTATGTCGAGGGGCGTACGCTGCGCGACATCGGCGCCCGTCTGGGCGTGTCTGAGAGTCGTGTCTCGCAGATCCACACGGAGCTGCGCCGGCGACTGCGCGAGCAGCTGGCCAGCGACGCTGCGCTGTTCTCGGCCGTCTGAGCGCTGCTGAGCGCTAAAGAAAAGCGCCGCGCGGTCGAACACCGGTGAGATGGACCTCGGTCTCTACATCGCAGCCACCGGCATGGTCGCTGAGCAGACCCGCCAGGATCAGATCACCAACGATCTCGCCAACGCTTCAACGCCTGGCTACAAGCCCGATAAGACGCCGCAGCGCAGCTTCGGCGAAATGCTGCTTTCCAACACCGCCACGGGGCAGCCGATCGGCACGATCGACACCGGCGTGCAGCTCGGCTCCACCGTCACCGACATGACGCCCGCCGGCATGCACGAAACCGGCCAGCCGCTTGACTTCGGCATCGCCGGGGAGGGCTTCTTCGCCGTCAAGACCGCGCAGGGCGTGCGCTACACCCGCGATGGGCAGTTCAGCGCCTCAGCCTCGGGCCAGCTCGTGGATGGCAATGGCAACCAGGTGCTCGATCAGCAAGGTAAGCCGATCGCGGTCGCCCCCGAAGGGAAGGTCACGGCCTCCGCGCTGGGCGTCTTCGCGGTGCCCAATGCCGCTAAGCAGGGGGAAAACCTCTTTTCTGGCAGCGCTTCCGGGAAGGGCGCCGGCAGTGTGCGACAAGGCGCGCTAGAGGAATCTGGCGTCAATTCCGCCAAGGCGATGGTCGACATGATCGGCTCGATGCGCACCTACCAGTCCGGCCAACAGGCGATCCAAGCGATCGACCAGACCCTGCAGGCGGCCTCCACCCAGGTCGGCTCGCTGAGCACGCCCCAGTAGGAGGACAGCGTAAATGCTTGAAGGTCTCTACTCAGCAGCCGCCGGCATGTCAGCCCAGCAGGAGCAGCTCGACGCGATCGGCAACGACCTCGCCAACGCTTCCACCACTGGCTACAAGGCGCAGCGGGTGGGTTTTCAGGATCTTCTCTACAACCAGGTCAACCAGGCCGGCACCTCGACCACGACCGGCGCCGGTGCGCTGGCGAGCATCATCGGTCGCGACGGCGCCCAGGGATCTGTGCAGCAGACCGGCCGGCCGCTCGATCTTGCGATTCAGGGCGAAGGGTTCTTGCAGGTCAAGCTTTCCTCCGGGCAGCTCTCGCTGACCCGCAACGGCGCGCTCTCCGTGGACGGCCAGGGGCATCTGGTGACTGGCGATGGCAGCCTGCTCGACCCTCCCATCACACTGCCTGCCAAAGTGTCCGCGGATGAAGTGACGATTGGCCCCGACGGCACCGTCAGCGCTGGCGCCACCAAGCTCGGGCAGATCAAGCTCATGACCGTCGCCGCGCCCGACAAGCTGCTGGCTGACGGCCACGGAGGATTCACCGCCAACAGCGCCTCCGGCGCCGCCAAGCTCGCCGGCGCCGGCTCTCACCTTTTACAAGGCGCGCTTGAGGGCTCCAATGTGGATATGGGCTCAGAGATGGTCACGATGATGAGCACCCAGCGCAACTACCAGCTCGCCTCGACCGCCATCAAGACGCAGGATCAGATGCTTGCGATCGCCAACCAACTGCGCACATGAGCAGCGGGCTGCCACCAATTAACCCCACCTTTGAGCCCGCCACGGTGCGCAACGGCTCGCCGGCGACGCAGAAGGCCTATGCCGCCGCGCTCAACTTCGAATCGATGCTCGTCCAGCAGCTCTCCCAATCGCTTACGGAAACCAGCGGTCTCAACGGGGGCGAAGACTCGGAATCGGAAGGTTCGAGCAGCGATCCCGTCAGCAGCCAGCTTTCCTCATTGCTGCCCCAGACATTCACTGACAGCATCATGAGTAACGGAGGGCTCGGCATGGCACAGCAGCTGATGGGAGGCATTGACCCCGCGGCAGGCTCGGCTCCTGATCCCGCGAGCAGCTCGAAGCTCCGTCCGAGCGGAGGTGTGAAGGCATGAGCATGCTCGCCGTGCCTCCCGCGCAAGAGGCGACAGCTCTCGACAGTGACCGCGAGACGCTCACCCGCGATGTGCTCGCCCACCTTCAGGCGCAGGTCGAGTCCGCGCAGCAACTGCTTGAGGTCGTGTTGCAGCAGGGCGCGGCGATCCGCGCTCGCGATGTGCACGCGGTGGTGCGCTTTGCCGGTCTGCTGCACGGTGAGATGAGCCGCCGGGGCATGATCGAGCAGGAGCGCTCGCGGCTGCTGGCACACAGCGGCGAGCTGCTGGGCATCGCCCCTGAGGCGGTCACGCTCGCGCGGCTGGCGACGCTCATGGACCCAGCCAACGCGCAGCTGGCAACCGCGCGCAGCGCGCAGCTGCGTGGGTTGTTGCACGAGCTTCAGCGCGAGCACTCTTGCAACCGCGCGCTGATGCGCCTGGAGCTGTCTTTCCTTGACCATCTGATGACCTCGCTGGCGCTCGACGGGGCGCACGGCTATGACCCTCAGGGCTCGGCGTCCTCCGTATCCAGCAACAGCTCGCGGGCGCGAGGGGCGTTGCACGTGCTCGATTTGCGCGCCTGATCTGCCGACACACATAGAGCCATGTCGATTCCCACACTGCAAGGACTCCAGACCGCCCTCTCCGGCTTGATCGCAAGCCAGGAGGCGATCGACACGACCGGGCACAACATCACCAACGCCAACACCCCTGGTTATTCGCGCCAGACGGCGGTGTTGCAGACCAACACGCCGCTGCCAATCGCCGCGATGTCCCAGCTCACCGGCGCCGGCGGCCAGATGGGAACCGGCGTCAACGTCACCACTTTCACGCGCATCCGCAACACCTACCTCGATGCCCAGTACCGCACACAGAGCGCCAGCCTGGGCGCCGCGTCGGCCGAAACCAACGAGTTGCAGCAGGCGCAGAGCGCCTTCGATGAGCCCTCCACCTCCGGCATCTCAAGTCAGCTTTCGGCTTTCTGGAGCGCCTGGGGCTCGCTGGCCAACTCGCCCTCCAGCGAAGCCGCGCGCGAGGGTGTGATCAGCACCGGGAGCCAGCTTGCGACCACCTTGAACCAGCTGAGCGCGCAGATCTCCACGATCTCCGAACAGGCCACCCAGCAGTATGCGTCAATTACCGGCCCCACCGGGCAGGTACAGGACGCGGCTAATCAGATCGCCCAGCTCAACCATCAGATTCAGCTCTCCGAACAGGCTGGGGAAAAGCCCAATGACCTGCTTGACCGACGCGACCTGCTTGTGGATCAGCTCTCCGAACTGGCCAACGTGACCGTCACCCAAGCCGCCAACGGCAGCGACACGATCAGCTTCGGCGACGCCGCGCAGCCGCTCGTGGAAGGTTCCACGGTGAACTGGCCGCAGGAATTGACCAAGGCCGCCGGTGGGCAGCTGGGCGCCCTGTTGGGCGTGTCCGACCCCGAAGGCCAGCTGGCCTCCTATCAAGGCGCGCTCAACGAAGTAGCCGGGATGCTCGCCGGCTCGGTCAACGCCTTGCACACCTCCACGCCGTTCTTCACAGGCAACACGGCCGCGAGCATCAGCGTTGCGCTTACGCCCGCCGAAGTGCAGACCTCCTCGACGGCAGCGCCCGGTGGCAACGATGTCGCGCAGGCGATCGCCGCGCTGCGCGGAGGCACGGCGGACAGCCGCTACGCGGGCCTGATCGCCCAGGTCGGCAGCGACGTGCAGACCGCCCAGGACAACCAGACGACCTCGCAGGCTGTGGTCAGCGCGATCGGCAACCAGCGCCAGAGCGTCTCCGGCGTATCGCTTGATGAGGAAATGACCAACCTGATCAGCTTCCAGCGAGGCTATGAGGCCTCGGCGCGCACGCTCACCGCGATGGATGAGATGCTTGACACCCTCATCAACCACACTGGCGCGGTAGGGCTGTAGGCGTGAGCGAGCGCATCACATCCACGATGATCTCCGGCACCACGCTGGCCGACATCAACTCGGCGCTGGGCGCCATGCAACGCAGCGAGAGCGAACTGGCCTCGGGCAAGTCGATCCAGCAGCCCTCGGATAACCCCTATGGCGCCAGCCGGGCGATCGAACTGCAGAGCACGATCGATGGCATGTCTTCATACGCGGCCAACGCACAGGACGGGATCTCCTGGACACAGACCACCTCAAGCGCGCTGTCCAACATCAACGAAGTCGGCCAGCGCGTGCGCGAGTTGCTGGTGCAGGCCTCAAACGGCGTCAACAACTCCGTCGACCGCCAGGCGATCGCCGAAGAGGTCAACCAGCTGACCGAAACCGTCAAGCACGACGCCAACACGCAGTACGCGGGCCAGTACATTTTCTCGGGCACGTCTACCAGCACCGCTCCCTATCAGGCAGGCGGCGAAGACGAATATCAGGGCAACGCCGGTCAGATCACCCGCTCGATCGGCCCCGGCGCCTCGGTCGCGGTCAACACCAATATCTCCAGCGTGCTCGGCAGCGGCCAGGGCTCGGGCGACGGCAAGCTGCTGGACGTGCTGCGCACCATCTCCCAGCACCTCACGGGCGGCACCCCCGAAGACGTGGCGGCGCTTGGCAGCAGCGATCTGCGCAATCTCGACAGCAATCTCGATGCGCTGACGACCGTGCAGTCCAGGGTGGGCGCCGTCACCGATCAAATGCAGGTCGCCGCCAACCGCGTGCAAGACCTGCAGACAACCGCCGCCCAGGCGCTCTCCAGCACGCAGGACGCCGATCTGGCCAAGGTGTCGATCGCCTACTCCAACCAGCAGGCCGCCTACAACGCGGCGCTGCGTGCGGGAGCCAGCATTGTGCAGACGTCCCTGCTTGACTTCCTGCACTAGCGGCGTACGGATTCACACTCAGATGCCCTCCACCAACACAACGACCACCATCGAGAGTTCCCGCTTTGGCACCTTGCAGGTAGCCCCTGAGGAGGTGATCGAGTTCCCCCTTGGCCTGATTGGCCTGGAGAGCTCGCGCTACACGCTGCTCGACCGTAATCAAGGCTCCGGCTTCATGTGGCTGCACTCGCTCGACGATCCCAATCTGGCGCTGCCCGTGGTCGATCCCCGCCCTTACTTCCCCGCCTTTGAGCTGTCGCTGACCGATGAGGAGCGCGAGCGCGTCGGCGCTCCCGACCCCGCCGGCGCACAGCTGTATGTGACCGTCCGCGCCGCTCCCGATCCGGCTGAGGTGGTGGCCAACCTGCGTGCTCCGCTGATCGTTCACGAGGGCCGGGGCCATCAGGTGCTCAACGCCGCGCCGGGCGCCGACTTGCAGGCGCCGCTGTTCCCCGCCGCGCAGAGCGAGGGGTCACAAGCGGTAGATGCTGCATAATCCCCGTCCATGCTGATTCTCACCCGGCGAGCCGGGGAGCGCGTGGTGATCGGGGAGGACATCCTCGTCACCGTCATGGAGGTCTCAGGCCAGACGGTTCGGCTGGGCATCGCCGCGCCCGAGCACCTGCCGATCTACCGCGAGGAGATCTGGCTGGCCGTGCAGGCGGAGAATCGTGCTGCCGCGCAAGCCGCCGTGGATGCGCTGCCGGCGCTGCCCGCCGAGGGCGCTCAGCGCCCTTCGTAGCTTGAGTGTCCGGGGCCGCGCTCCAGAAAAGAGCGGACCGCGCCTTTGAGATCCTCGGTGGCGAAGAGGTCACCCGCCAGTTCCGGAACCCGCGCGTCCGCGGCGCGCGCGCCGCCGTCCTCGCGCACGGCCCTGACGATCGCCTTGGTCGCCGCGTGGGCGCGCGTGGGGCCCTCGGCCAGCGTGCGCGCGAAGGCGCGCGCGGCGTCGTCGAAGCCCTCATCGGGCAGCACGCGGTTGACTACGTTCCAGCGCTCAAGCGTGGCCGCGTCATACAGCTCGCCGGTCATCACCAGCTCACGCGCGCGTGCCGGCCCCGCGCGCTCGGCCAGACGCTGGGTGCCGCCCATCGCGGGGGTCAAGCCCACCACGGTCTCGACCAGGCCAAAGCGCGCCGAGGCGGATGCCAGCAACAGGTCGCAGCCCAGCGAGAGCTCAAAGGCTGCCGTCAGGCACAGGCCGTGGGCGGCGAAGACAGTTGGCAAGGGCAACTCCTCGACCTTGTGGATCAAGCCCAGCAGGCGCTCCCACAGCTCTGCCCCCTGCTCGCGCGTGAGCCCATCGAACTCGTGCACGTCCACGCCGCCGCTTACCACGCGACCCTCGGCGCGCACCAACAGACCTCGCGGGGGTGTGGCGGTGAGCGTGTCCACGGCCGCGATCAGCTCGCCGATCAGCTCGTGCTCGAAGAGGTTCAGCGGTGGGCTGTCCAGCGTCAGCACCGCCAGCGGCCCTTCGTGCTCAAGGCGCACCTTGCTCATGGGCGAAAGCCTACTGGCGAATCGGCCCCGGAAGATTGCGGCGTTTGCCGGAGTCTGTCTTGGCAGCGCTCTATGCCTGCCCGGAGTATGCTCGGGCGAGGTTCACACCATGCGACGAGTTGGAGGTTGGCGATGAACAGGTTCCTTGGCATCCGCGGTACGGCAGCGATCGCGCTCTTGGCGGCGGGCGTGCTTGCGGCGGGCTGTGGCGGCTCCAGCAGTTCGAGCACCAGCAGCACGACCGAATCGAGCGCCGCGGCGCCCAGCACCTCGACCGCCACCAGCTCCTCCAGCGCGGCCGCCCCGGCTCCCAGCGGCGCCGCCCAGGTCCTCAAGCTCGCAGCCGATCCCAGTGGGGGTCTCAGCTACGACACCACCACGCTCACCGCGCATCCGGGCAAGGTGACGATCGAATTCACAAACATGGCCTCGATCGAACACAACGTCACAGTGTCCTCCAGCTCTGGCTCCGATATCGGCGCCACGCCCACCTTCAGCGGTGCCACCAAGTCGCTGACCGTTGATGTGAAGGCCGGCACCTATACGTTCTTCTGCTCCGTTCCCGGCCACCGCCAGGCCGGCATGCAGGGCACGCTTACGGTGCAGTAGTAAGCCCCGGCTGTGAATGCGCGTGATGGCAGGCGTGGGCGCCTCGGCGCCGCGCCAGCCACCACAGCGCGGCGAAGACCCCGGTAGCGAGAGCGTTGAGCACCAGCTTGTAGTCCAGCTGAACGCTGCCGAAGATGTCTGCTCGCGAGGGGCGCGGCCCGGTCGGGATCAGCCCCAGGGCGCTGAAGAGGCCGTCCACGATCAACGCGGCCAGCACCATCGTGAGCAGCATCAAGGCCACGATCCGCAGCGCGAACTCGCCGCCGTAGTACTTACGGTAGATCGCGACGATCGGCAGCACGATGAGGTCGGCGAAGATGAACGCCATCACGCCGGCAAATGAGATCCCGCCCGACCACAGCACGGCGGCCAGCGGCACGTTGCCCACCGAGCACACGAAGCTCAGCACGGCGATCAGCGGTCCCACGAGGACGTTCTCAAGCGTCGCCAGCACGCCGCCGGTGTGCTCCAAGAAGAGGCTGTTGAAGAAGTCGTTGCCCAGCTGCGCGACGAAGCCGGCGAGCACGAACCCCGCTGCGATCTCCTTCCACAGCATGTGCCAGTCACCGCGGAAGTTCTGAGCCACGTCGGTCCATGCCGATGTCGAGGCGAGTCGCTCGCGCAGCGACATCTGCGCGCCGGCCGTGTGATGCACATGGCCGCTGTCGGCCGCTGTGGCGTGCTCACGTGCCTGTGTTTCAAGGCGCCGCGAGACAAAGGCGCGCAACCCCAACGTCATCAACACGATCATCACCAGACCGCCGATGTACTCCGCCAGCGTGAACTGCCAGCCGATCAGCACCCACAGCACCAGTCCCAGCTCCCACACCAGGTTGGTCGAGGCGAACTGGAAGGCCAGCGCAGAGGCCGCCGATGCCCCCTTCTGGAACAGGCTCTTGGCGATCGCCACCGCCGCGTAGGAGCATGAGGAGGACGCCGCTCCAAGCCCGGTGGCGCGTGCCACGGCTCCCGCGCCTGCCCCTGACAGTGCATGCTCGATCCGCGCGCGCGGCACCCAGGCCTGCACCACGGCGCTGATCGCAAACCCCAGCACCAGCGCCCACCACACCTCCCAGGCCATCAGGAACGAGTCTTTGAGGCCGTGCCAGAGAACTTCGAGGACGTCTGCCATAGCCTCAGCCTATGCGAGGACATCTGCCATCGCCTCAGCCTATGGCGCCTCGGGTTACGCGCCTTCGGTTACGGCGCTGCCGGCACCACCGCCACCGGAGCATCTCGCACAGGCAGCGCGGCGGTGTCGAAGACCGGCTGCGGCAGACGCTCGACGTGCTCTGAGAGCTCAAGGAATGCGTCGGCGCTCTCCAGGAAGCCGATGCGGGGCGTGCGGTAGTGCATCGGCACCACCCAGCGCGGGCGCAGCCTCTCGACGATCGTCTGTGCCTGAACGGCGCCGATCGTGGGGCCGCCGCCCACCGGAAGGATGAGCAGATCGACATCACCGATCGCGGCGGCCTGCTCCTCGCGCAGAGCGTGCTGGCCGAAGTCGCCGAAATGACACACGCGTAGACCCTCCAATGTGAACACGAAGATCGTGTTGGGTCCGCGTTCGGTGCCGGCCGCTTCATCGTGCTCGGAGGCAATTGCCACGACCTCGCCGATCGGTGATTCCAAGCGACCGGCGGTCGAGCGCAGGATCAGCGGCTCTCCATCGATCGCCTCGACGCCGTTGTGGTCCATGTGCTCGTGGGTCACAAGCAGCAGATCCGCGCTGATGCCTTGGATCGCTGGATAGTCGAAATGAATACCGCGGTCTTTGAGCTGGGAAAGATCCGCAAACGGGTCGATCGCCACCGTCTGTTGGGGTGCGCTCAGGCGAAACGCCGACTGGCCGTACCACTCAATTTGCATGCTGCTCCTCTCTGGTGGGGGCGCGGGAGATGGTGCCCGCTGTTGCTGGGCTGGGAATAAGGCCATTGCGTGAGGCCTGCTCGCTGTGGTGGTACTTGCCGCCCCGCATCAGCGATGCCGCGGCGGCGATGAGGCAGGCCACGATTGCGAATACGAACGCCTCGTGCAATCCGCTGCGAAACGGCGCGGAGATCAGGTTGGGGAAGAAGCTGCGGCCGGTGAGCGTCGCCTGATTGCCGGCCGACAGCGAGGCGAGCACGTGCGGGCCCAGCAGATGCTGGATCGGGTTGTAGCCCAGGAAGGCGGCGAACAGGATCGACACCGGCGGCAGCGCTCCGACGCGATGGGCCGTAGCGCTGTTCACGCCGTGCGCCTGCAGTCCCGCGGCCATCGTGTGCGGCAGGCTCGTAGCCAGGCCGAGGATCATGAGCGTGAAGAAGATCCCGATCGAGAGGACCTGCGCGGAGTTCTGAAAGGTCTGGTTCATCCCCCCGCCCGCGCCTCTATCGGCGGGTGGCAGGCTGTTCATCACCGCGGCGCGATTGGGTGAGGCGAACAGGCCCATCGAGATGCCATTCAGCGCGAGCACCAGCGCGAACAGCGCAAAGGGGAAGTTCGTAGGCAGCAGCATTAAGAGAAAAAAGCTGAAGGCGGCGCCCAGCATCCCGCCGGTGGCGAACCAGCGTGCGCCATAGCGATCGGAGAGATATCCGGAGGTAGGGCCGGCGATCAGCAGGCCGAGCGTGAGCGGCAGCATGTAGATACCGGCCCATAGCGGTGTTTCGGTGAAGTCATAGCCGTGCTGGGGCAGCCAGATTCCCTGTAACCAGATGATCAGCATGAACAGCAGTCCGCCGCGGGCCACCGCGGAGAGGAACGTCGAGAGCGTTCCAAAGGTGAAGGCGCGGATGCGAAACAGCGGCAGCCGGAACATCGGCTCGCGCACGCGGCGCTCGATTGCGGCGAAGGCCACCAGCGAGGTCGCTCCCGCGAGCAACAGCAGAATCACCCGCGGGCTGCCCCAACCCGTGGCATGGTCGCCGTAGGGCCGGATGCCGTAGGTGACCGATACCATGATCAAAATCAGCCCGAGGGCGAAGGTGAAGTTGCCCCACCAGTCCACGCTCGCGCGCTTGGGTGTGCTGCGCTCCTCCAGCTTCAAATACGCCCACACGGTGCCGAACAGCCCGACGGGCACCGAGATCAAGAACACCAGCCGCCAGTCGATCGGGGCCAGGATGCCGCCCAGCACCAGCCCGATAAACATGCCGCTGACGCCAACGATGTTGTTGATGCCCAGCGCCATGCCGCGCTGGTTGGTGGGGAAGGCATCGGTGAGGATCGCCGCGGCGTTCGCCAGCAGGAAAGCGGCGCCGATGCCCTGCACGATGCGAAAGCCGATCAGGTAGATCGCCCCGGCCGGTCCCGTCATCCAGTCCACGGTCAAGGCCAGCGAGGCCAGGGTGTAGATGACGAAACCGAGGTTGTACATGCGCACGCGGCCAAACATGTCTCCGAGGCGGCCGAAGCTCACGATCAAAACGCTCGTCACGACCAGGAAGCCGAGGATCATCCACAGCAGGTAGGAGCTGTTGGCCGGCACCAGCGGGTCGAGCTTGATGCCTCGGAAGATGTCGGGCATCGCGATCAGCGTGATCGAGCCGTCGAGGGTCGCCAGCAGCACGCCCAGGGTGACGTTGGACAGCGCGATCCACTTGTAGCGATCGGTGGCGGGGGAGGCTCCGTCAGCGGTCGACCTTGAGGCCGCTATCGTCGTAGCGGTTGGGCTGGTGTCGACGCTTTTGGTTTCGCTCACTAGCCATATTATACAGGTAAACTGCACAGCTTACCTGGCTTATGGTTATAGTCTCAGACCTTGTCGGTGGACGTCTCTCTTGTTGCCAGCGAACTGCGGGTGGTGATCGGCCAGCTGGTGCGTCGCCTGCGTGCCGAGCATCGCTTCTCGCTGGGGCACGGCGCGGTGCTCGGGCGCCTGGACCGTGAAGGGGCCGTCGGCATCAGCGACCTGGCCGCGGCTGAGCGCGTGCGTCCGCAGTCGATGGCTCAGATAGTCGGCGAACTGGAGGGTGACGGGCTGATCAGCCGCCGGCCCGATCCTGCCGACGGGCGACGGGTTTTGTTGGAGCTGACCGATCGGGGGTTGCAGATGCTCGAAGCTGATCGCCGGCAGCGCGTGGGGTGGCTGATCGAGGCGATTAACGAGGGCTTCTCCGAGGAGGAGCAGCAGGCGCTGGCTCGGGCGGTGCCGTTGCTGACGCGGCTGGCGGAATCTTGAGGCGGTTAGGGCTTCATCAGGGGTAAGGGCGGTCCAGCCAGGTTGGGGGCGCCACAGTAGATTCTTTGTCATCGTGGGTAGTGCTCCGAAGAAGGCGCCATGGGATCAGAGACTCGTTGAGCACCTGGCTCGGGGGTCGTGGGAGGCCGCGAACGACCCGGCGAGACGCCGCCGGAGCCCTTCGTTTCGGGAGCAGATCAGGTCGCCTTACTACTGGTTCTCGATTCTTGCACTCAGCGGAGCCGTTTTGATCTGGCTTGCCGCGAACCCCGGATGGCTGCATGCGCTCGCTGCGGTTCTGTATGTCGTCGCGTTGCTCGCGAGTGCACTCGCTCGCCGAGACGCTCGTACTATTGGCTTGCGTAGCGGAACTACGGACGAGAAATGATCTCTCCCGCGCCGTTCGCCACTGGGTCAAGCAGCGCGTCGGGGCGGTTCCGCTGCTCGACCACTTTGCTGGACAGCGTTTGCCAATATGAGTGAGGATCGTTCTATGCAGTCGTGCAGGCTTGCCGAACAGAACAAGCGACCATCGCTTTCCTAAAGAGCGGATGAAGGGACTCGAACCCTCGACCTTCTGCATGGCAAGCAGACGCTCTAGCCAACTGAGCTACATCCGCGGGGAGCGTAACTATAGACGGAACCTGCGGGGTGAGCTACTCACAGCCCTCCTCCGATGGCGCGCCCCAGTGCCGCGGCCGCAATCCCTAGTACGGCACTCACCACGACGTTTGCGACGGCGACCGTGGTTCGGCCCTGTGCCCCGAGTTGGTGGGTCTCGAGCATCCAGGTTGAGAAGGTCGTGTAAGAGCCGATGGTCGCTGCTCCCGCGAGCACCAGTGTGTTGCCCGATAGAGCGAGGCCTGCTATCAGGCCGAGCAGCAATGCTCCGCTGAGGTTGACGGTCAGGGTGCCAAGCGGCAGGTGTGCGGGGCTGCGTGCAGAGATCCATCCGGACAGCAGGAAGCGGGCCATTGCGCTCAAACTGCCCAGCGCGGCAACCGCGATCCACGTGACGGCGCTCACGCGACCACCTGCGTGGGGCGCACTAGGGCAATCCCGATCGACACCAGCAGGTAGCCGCCTAAGACGCTTGCAGATACATACGCCAAAGCCAGCCCGTCGCGCTGGCGATCGATCATATTCAGGACCTCCAGCTGCATCGTTGAGAAGGTGGTGAAGGTTCCACATAAGCCGGTGGCCAGCAGCGGATGATGCAGCGTCGAGAGCGGGCGGTGTCGCCTCAGGTAGGTGACGAAGAAACCCAGCGCAAAGGTGCCGATGAGGTTGATCGAGAAGGTCACCCACGGCCAGCTTCCCCCGGTGGGAGGAAATGCCTGGCTGAGTCCCACTCGGGCAAGCGCGCCGAGTGCTCCTCCGAGCGCGATCGCGCTCAACTCCAGTCGGTCGATACCACGGTAGGCAGCCTGCATGACCGCGACACCCTATCCACCGGCTGGGATCTTTTTCGAGCCGGCCCTCAGCCACACGGCAGGTAGCGCCCGCCGTCACCACGCACCAGCGCGCCTCTTACCTCCAGCTCGGCCAAGGCCACGATCGTCTGCTCGGCGTCGTGGCCGGCGGCCACGAGCTTGGCGAGCGTGTCGCTTCCGCTGCCGACCTGCTTGAGGACGTCTTGCAGTGGCGGTGCCAGGGCGACCGTCTTCTTTGGGGCCTGCCTGACGCCCACCCCGTAGAGCGCATCGAGTGCGTCTTGAGGGCCTCGAATCAGATGCGCTCCCTCGGCCAGCAGGGCGTTGGGGCCCTGGGATACCGGCGAGCTGACGCGTCCGGGTACGGCGCCGAGGGTTCTGCCCAGGGCTTGCGCCAGGCGAGCGGGGGTGAGCGCGGCGGTGCGCTCTTCGGCCTCCACCACGATCACCATCTGCGCCATTCCTACAAGGATCGGGGTGCAAGCGAGGTGGGACCATCTCTGTATGCCGCGGCCCCAGGGCTGCTCTGATACGACGCATCCAATCTCTTGTAGGCGCCGATGCAGCCTTCGGCGTGAAGCGGGGTAACAGACGTCGGCGCCGCCTGGCATGACCGTGATCGTGGGGCCGTCCACTTCGAGCGCGCCTAGATGGGCGGCTGCCGGGATACCGTCGGCCAACGCGCTCAGAACGGTCACACCGCTGGCGGCCAAGCCACGTGCCAGGCCGCGGGCTGTCTCCATGCCATAGGCGCTGGCCTTGGACGTGCCTACGATCGCCAGCACCGGCTGGCTCAGGAAACGCTCCAGGCGTTCCAGGCCGCCAATCACGTAGAGCTTTGGCGGGGCTTGGCGTGTCTGCGCCAGGGCGGCAGGGAAGCATGGGTCTTGACAGGAGATGGCATCGCGTCTGATGCCACGCGTCTCATGCGCGCGTCTCATGCCACGCGCCTCCTGCATGCGTCTCATGCCTCGCGTCTGCTCTGTAGTGTCGCCTCGGCGCGCCAGCCCAGCGCCTCCGCGAGGTGCTGCCTGCTGGTGTGTTTGCTGCCTTCGAGGTCGGCCACGGTGCGTGCGACCCGCAGCAGGCGATGCTGACCCCGCGCGCTCAGCATGTCGCGCTCCTGCACCTTGCGCAGCATCTGCGCGCCGCTCTCATCCAGCGCTATGTATCGGCGCAACAGGTTCACGTCCATCTGCGCATTCGTGCTCACGACCTCGTCTTTGAGTCTCACCGCCTGGCGCTCACGCGCACGCAGCACCTGCTCGCGAGCGCTCTCAGAGCTCATCGCGGGCGGTTCGCGCAGCTCGCTGGAGCTGGGACGCTCGACATTGGCAAGCAGATCGATGCGGTCCAGCAGCGGACCGCTCAGCTTGCGGCGATGGCGGGCGAGGTCGGCTTCGCTGCAGCGGCAGCGTTCGCTCTCTCCCAGATAGCCGCAGGGGCAGGGGTTGGTGGCGCCCACCAGCATCAGCCTTGCCGGATACACGGCTGAGTGTTGGGCTCGCACGATCGCCACGCGACCGTCCTCCAGTGGCTGGCGCAAGGCCTCCAGGGCGGTGCGCGAGAACTCGGAGAGCTCGTCGAGGAACAACACGCCGTTGTGGGCTAGCACCACCTCGCCTACCCAGTTACGCGAAGCGCCACCGATCAGGCCCGCGGTCGTGACCGAATGGTGGGGGGAGCGAAACGGGCGGCGGCGCACCAGCTCAGCGCCGTCGAGGCTGCCGCTGATGCTGTGAATCCTTGTCACTTCGATCGCCTCGCCCCCGCTCAGCGGCGGCAGAATCGAGGGCAGGCGTTGCGCGAGCATCGTCTTGCCGGTTCCCGGCGGCCCGCTCAGCAGCAGATTGTGCGCGCCCGCGGCCGCTACCAGCAGCGCTCTTACCGCTTGGCGCTGGCCTCGGACGTCGCACAGGTCTTGCTCCCGCCCGCTGTGCATCGCGCTGTGGTCTTCGTGACGCGCGGCTGAAGCCGCAACAGCGCAATCGCCGGCGCCGCCATTGAGAACCCGCACCACGCTTTGCAAGCAGCGCGCGGCCACCACCCTTAACCCCTCCACCAGGCTCGCCTCGCCCACTCGCTCTGGTGCCAGGACCAGGGCTTTCAAGCCCGCTTCGCGGGTCGCCTGGGCGATCGCCAGCGAGCCGTGGCAGGGTCGCAGCTCGCCATCCAGCGCCAGCTCTCCGAACAGCGCATGGCTTGCCAGCGGCTCGCCTGGAACCTGGCCGCTGGCGGCCAGCACCGCGCAAGCCAGTGCCAGGTCGAAGCCGGGGCCGGCTTTGGGCACGTCGCCAGGGGCGAGATTAGCGGTGATTCGCCGCGCTGGAAATTCGTAGCCTGAGTTGAGGATCGCGGCCTGTACGCGGTCGCGCGCCTCGCGCACCGCCGCGTTTGCCAAGCCGACGATTGCGAACGTCGGCAGTCCGCCGCGGATATCGACCTCCACGGTCACCTTGCGCGTTTGCAGCCCTTCGATCGTGAACGTCTGCGCGCGAGCCAGCACGCCTGTGAGGCTAAGCCGCGCTGGCGATACAACTCTCGGGTCGGGGCTCCGGGGGCGCTACAGGCCGGCTGGGTGGCGCACCACATAGCCGGCGGTCGAGGTCATCGAGCCTGACCAGCGCGTCCCTGTCTCTGCCTGCGCCACCGTGTCAAAGCGCCGCCCGTCGATCACCATGAAGGCGTGTTCGGAGTTGGCGTAGATGGTGATGTGGCTGCCGGGGCCGGATTCGCCGTAGGACTCAAGCGCGCTGGAGTCCTCGGGGGAGCTAAGCAGGCCGCCGCCGTGCAGCGCGTAGGAGACCGACCCCGAGCAGTCATAGCCGCTTGACTGGAAGGAGCCGTGCCCGCCACCGTAGACATACGGCCGCGTGGCGATTTCATCGGCAGCGGCGATCACGCGCGCCACCACGCCTTCGCCTGAGCTGCTGCTGGAGCCGCTTGAGGACCCGTTGCTGTGGGCGTGGGGGGGATGCAAAGTGCTCTGTCCGCTGACCCCGAGCACGCTCCAGGTGGCCGGGCCAACGACGCCATCGACCGCGAGGCCGTGGCGAGCTTGCAGATGACGTACGGCTGCCAGGGTTTCCGGTCCGAAATCGCCGTCGGCCTGCAAGTGCAGCGCCTTCTGCAAGCGAGCTACCGGATTGCCACCGCTGCTTGCTGCTTCTTCGCCGCCATTGCTCGTGGTATCTGCCGTGTGCGCCCGCACGGTTGTGTGGTGGTGGTGGGCATGGTGGGGGTGGGGCAGCGCGGAGGCCGGCGGTTCCAGCATTTCGTGGCTGTTCACTCCGAGCGCTTTCCATGTGGCCGGGCCGACAACGCCGTCCACGCTGAGGCTCTCGCTGGCCTGCAGGTGACGGATGGCCGCCTCTGTTTCGGGGCCGAATTCCCCATCGACATGCACATGCAGATGTTCTTGCAGGCGGACCACCGGATCGACAGCGCTCGGCTGTGGGGCGCTATCCGCGCCGGTGGCCTGGCTTGCAGCGACGGCCGTCTCGCCCGCCATGTCCGCGGCCTGGCTCGACACGACGGCTGCCTGCGCCGGCTGTGCCACCTGGGCCGCGCTTGCCGTCGCCTCCACCGCTGTGCCCGTCGCCTGCGCTGCCGTGCCGCTGCTCTGGCGGGAGCTTTCGCTGAGCTGATCGAGCACGTCCGCGCTTGAGATCGCCGGCGGAGCGTTCTTGGCCAGCGCGCCGCTCGTGGCTGGGCCCACCACGCCGTCCACAACCAGGCCTCGGCTGGCCTGGAACTGCTTGACCGCCGCTTCAGTCTGAGGGCCGTAGATGCCATCGACCGCGATCCCCAGCGCCGCTTGCAGCAGGCGCACCTGGCGTCCTTCGTTGCCTCTGCTCAGCACGATCGTGTGTTCTGTGGTCGTCGGCGGCAGCGGCGCGGTCGGGAGGCTTGTGCCGGGGGTGCTGTTGGCGTCAGCCAAGCTCGCGGCGGGCCCGGCGGTAAGCGCCGCCAAGGCTCCCAGCGAAACGCGCTTGGCGCGCGATGTGGCCGGTACGAAGCGCAGCTCCGCCGCCCTGCGGCGTGCGCGCGAGCGACCGAGGGACAGCTCCCATGGCTCGCTATTTGAAAGGTCTCTGCGCAGACGCTCGCGCGCCTGCATCAGCGAGGGCATCGAGGAGGTCAAGGGCCTGCGTCCACTGCCGGCGCGCTGACGACGCGAACGTGACCGCTCCATGGAAGCGTCCCACAACTCGAGCGCAGCAAGATCTCGCGGGAATCCCGACATGCAATAGCGTCCTTTCAAATGTTGCTGGGCGCCTACGGGGTTAGCTGTCGGGCTCGCGTACGTACGCTACGCCACAGGTGTGGCGATTCGCCCCCGCCGCCTCACTGAGGCGGCATTTGGGTCCCCCGCTCCTCTTCCCCGTGGGGAGAAGGATTCGGCACGAACAGGTGGGACCGTACCAGGTCCGATTGCAATTTGCATCACATTGGCAGGAGTGCAAGGTTTTTTGCCGACGCATCGTGAGCGTGGCCGGTGATAGGTTCGTTTGTGATGGACACTGCACAAACGCCTGCATCTGAGCCGCCTCCCGCGCGCAAGGGGTTCGATCCGCGCTTTTTGATCGCAATCGTGGCGATCCTCGTGATCGCCGGTGGCGTGGCGGTCCTGACGCAGAGCAACAACAGCAGCAGTCAGCAGTTGCCGGGCAATGTCAACAGCGCCAGCTCTTCGAGTTTCATCGGATCGGTCGCCACGCCGCTGAAGCCTGCGCCCCCGTTGCAGCTGCACAACTACCTCGGCAACACCGTCAACATCGCCAATTACCGCGGCAAGGCGGTGCTGATCACTTTCCTCTACACCAACTGCCCTGACGTGTGTCCGCTGATCACCGCCAATCTGCGCGTGGCCTTGAGCATGATGAGCGCGCAGCAGGTCGCCAAGACACTGATCATCGCCGTGTCTGTGGACCCGCGCGGAGATACGCCAAAGGCTGTCGCGGCCTTCCTCAAGCGGCATGGGATGACCGGCCGTATGCAGTACCTGATCGGCTCGGCCCCCGAACTGGCCCACGTGTGGAAGGAATGGAACGTCGGCTCTGAACAGGATGCTCAGCAGCCTCAGCTGGTCAATCACTCGGGCTTGGTTTACGGGATCAGCGCCAGCGGCAAGCTGACAACGCTCTATGCCGCCAACTTCAAGCCCAGCGATATCGCGCACGATGCGCCGCTGCTGAGCGCCCAGTAGCAGTCACGCTCGCGCAAAGGCCCGCCGCGCAGTCAAGTTTTGGCTCTCCCCAGCCGATAGGGCGAAGTGTCAACACTGGAGAGCCACTCGATGAGCGACCTTAGCGCCGGGAGTGTGGCGCTGTCGGTCCTGCGCACACTCCCTCTCACATCGACGCTCGTCTTCGACGACGAGCTGCGCTTTGTCCTGGCCGCTGGGCAGGCGCTCGAATGCTTCGGATCGGGCGATCTTGACCTGGAGGGTCGGCTGGCCCCCGAAGTGCTGCCGGTCGAGCGCTGGGAGATCTATGAGCCGCTGTTCAAGGCCGCCTTGCGCGGGGAAACGCGCAATCTTGAGATCTGGTCGATGGGGGAGACCCACTGCTATCAGGTCGAGGTCAGCCCTCTGTGTGGCGAAGCGGGGGAAATCCTCGGCGGCACCGCTATTTTCCGCGACATCACGCCGCGCAAACACGCCGAGGAGGCCCGGCGTCATGCACAGGAGCGCTTCGAGCTCGTCTTCGAGCAGGCGCCGATCGGCATGGCGCTACTCACCCCCGACGGGCGTTGGGTGCGCGTCAATCAGGCGCTCTTGAAGATCACCGGCTACAGCTCGGAGGAGCTGCTGCGCAAGACCTTTCATGAGATTACGCATCCCGATGATCTGGCGCTGGATGGCGAGCACATGCGGCGGTTGCTCGTGGGGGAGATCCGCGACTATCAGATCGAGAAGCGCTATCGCCATGCACAGGGACACGTCATCTCCGCGACGCTCTCCGTCTCGCTTGTGCGCGACCTGCAGAGCAAGCCGCTGCATTTGGTTGCCCAGATCCAGGACATCACCGAACGCAAGCTGATGGAGGAGCGCCTGCGTCACCTCGCCGAGCACGATGCGCTCACCGGCATCCGCAACCGCCGGCTGCTGGAGCACGAACTGCGCCAGCAGGTCCAGCGCTGCCAGCGCTATGGCGAGCAGGCGGCGCTGCTTGTGCTTGACCTGGACGACTTCAAGCAGGTCAACGACCTGCATGGTCACAAGAGCGGCGACGATCTGCTCAAGGCCGTCGCTCATGAGCTTGAGCTGCGTCTGCGCGGCACCGACCTCGTGGCTCGCCTCGGGGGCGATGAGTTCGCTGTGCTCTTGCCTGGCACCAGCGCTGAGGCAGCGCAGCGCGTCGCCAAGGACCTCGCGCGCGTGATCTCCGATTGCGCCATCACCGTCGCCGATCGGCGCATCGCCACCACCGCCAGCGTTGGCGTGGGCGTCATCGATCGTGACACCACAAGTCACGAGAACGTTCTGATCGAAGCCGACCGCGCGATGTATTCGGCCAAGGACACTCGCCACGGGGTGCTCTTTGGGCACGGCGCCGGTGCCAACGCCTCGATTACGGTGCGTACCGCGCCGAACACTCTGTAACGACTGCGACGGCACGCGCTGCGCCGAACGCCCTCGCGCTCGCGTGCGCGCAACCAGCCGGGGGCGGCGCTAACGCATAGTCTGGCCTCGCCATGACCTTCGGAACGCTGGTCGTAATCGTGCTCGCCGGGCTGGGCGGCCCGCTGCTGGGCGTTGGCGAACGGCGCTTTGTGCCGGTCGTCATCGGTGAGATCCTCGCCGGCATCGCGGTTGGCAAGACCGGGCTTGACATCGTGCACCCGGACAACGCGACCGTTGCCTTCTTCGGTCAGGTCGGCTTCGCCATGCTGATGCTGACCGTCGGCATGCATCTGCCGCTGCGCGATCGTCGCCTGGCGGCCTCCCTGCGCGGCGGCGCGCTGCTGGCTGCGATCGTCGCCGTGCTCGCGCCGTTTGCCGGTCTTGCGGCTGCCGCGGTGGCCGGCACCTCGCATGCTGCGATCTACGCCGTGGTGCTGGCGTCGGGATCGGCGGCTGTCCTGTTGCCGGCGCTTGAGGAGGCCCATGCCGCGGGACCCGATGCGCTGAGCGTGATGGCGTGGGTCACGATCGCGGATGTCGCCACGATCCTCTCCGTGCCGATCGTCCTTGAGCCCGGCCGCGCCGGCCACGCGGTGCTTGGGGGCGCGCTTGTTGCCGGGGCGGTTGTGCTGATACTCGGCGTGGCTCGTCTGCTGGCCGGCAGCGCCTGGGTGCACAAAGTGCGTCATCTCTCCCAGCAGCGCCACTGGGCGCTTGACTTGCGGCTCTCACTGCTCGTCCTCTTCTTTCTCGCTTGGCTCGCGCAGCAGAGCGGCACCAGCGTGCTCGTCGCGGGCTTCGGAGCGGGCTTGATGGTGGCGCTGGTCGGTGGCCCTGAGCGGCTCTCGACGCAGGTGCGGGGGATAGCGGAGGGCTTCTTCATTCCGCTGTACTTCGTCGTGCTCGGAGCGCAGCTCGACTTGACCGGCCTGTTTGAAGACCCTGCAATGCTGGCGCTCGCCGGGATGCTCGTTGTGCTGAACGTGTTGGTCCATCTGGTCGCGGTCTTGGTGACCCGCCGTCCTGTGAGGCTCGGATTCGCTGCCAGCGCGCAGCTCGGGGTGCCCGCGGCGGTCGCCTCACTGGGGCTGGCCGAGGGTGTGCTCTCCAGCACTGTGGCCACCGCCATCGTGGCCGCCGCGGTGGTCAGTCTCGGCGTCTGCACGCTTGGCGTAGAGGCGCTGATCCGCAGCGAAAGCTCGCAAGGCGCCTAATCATCCTTTGTGGATGATGCGCAACCAGGCGTGAAAGTGAGAGCATTCGCCGTTGAATGAGCGGCGATGCCCCATCAGCAGACGTGCTCGTCGTCTTCGGCATCACCGGCGACCTTGCGAAGGTGATGACTTTTCACTCTCTCTACCGCTTGGAGAGGCGCGAACTGTTGGCCTGCCCGATCGTGGGCGTGGCGGGTGACGATTGGACGCTCGATCAGCTGCGGGCGCACGCGCGCACGTCGATCGAAGGCTGCGGGGAGACGATCGACGAGCAGGTCTTCGCGCGCTTTGCCGCGCGGCTGTCGTATGTGAGCGGCGACTTTGCCGACGCCGAGACCTATCAGCGTTTGGCGCAGGCGCTCGGCGATGTGAGCAGCCCGGTCTTCTACCTGGAGATCCCGCCCTCGCTGTTCGGCATGACCATCAAAGGGCTGGCCGACGCTGGGCTGACCAAGAACGCGCGTGTCGTCGTGGAGAAGCCTTTCGGTCACGACCTCGCCTCGGCGCGAGCGCTCAGCGACGAAGTTCACCAGCACCTGCAGGAGTCTCAACTGTTCCGCATCGATCACTTCCTCGGCAAGATGGGCACCGACGAGCTGCTGTACCTGCGCTTCGGCAACACCACCGTGGAGTCGATCTGGAATCGCAACCACATCGCCTGCGTGCAGATCACAATGGCGGAGAGCTTCGGCGTCGAGGATCGGGGGCACTTCTACGATCCTGTCGGCGCTCTGCGCGACGTCGTTGTCAACCATCTGATGCAGGTGGTTGCCGTCGCCGCCATGGAGGCTCCCGCCGGTGAGGATGCGAAGACGCTCAAGGACGCCAAGTACGCGGTGTTTCGTTCCACCGAGACGGCCGACCCCGCGCATTACGTGCGCGGTCAGTACGACGGTTATCTGAACATCGACGGGGTCGCCAAGGACTCCACCACCGAGACCTACGCCGCCCTGTGCCTGCACATCGACAACTGGCGCTGGTCGGGGGTGCCGTGGTTCATTCGCAGCGGCAAGAAGCTGCCCGTCACGCAGACCGAGCTGCGTGTTGTCTTCAAGCACCCACCGCGCCTGGGCTTCATGGAGGGGCGTAGCCATCGCCGCCCGGAGGCCAATCAGCTTGTCATCAAGCTTGATCCCTCCACCGGCACGAGGCTGATCCTCGACGCGCACCGGGCTGACAAGGGTGGTCCGCAGGCGATCACGCTCGACATGGAGTTCGCGCAGGAGGGCGGCGAGGCACCGACGCCATATGAGGTGCTGCTGCTCGACGCCATGCGCGGCGACAGCGGGCGCTTCACTCGTCAGGACAGCGTGGAAGAGACCTGGCGTGTGATGCAGCCGCTGCTCGATGCGCCTTCTGAGATTCACTCCTATGCCCCAGGTTCGTGGGGGCCCAAGGAGGCCGAGCGGCTGGTCGCGGGCTACGGTGCCTGGCATGAGCCATGGATGGCCTCGTGAGCGAGGAGGCCCCGCAGGGCAAGAAGGCCCCGCAGGTCGCGGCGGCTGCGCAGGGGGACGCAGCCCCGCAGGGCGCAGCGACTGGGCAGGGCGACACAGCTCCGCAGAGCGCCGCGGCACTCTCACCGTTCCCTCCGATCGCCGATTATGCATTCCTCTCGGACTGCCACACCGGCGCGCTGGTGGCGCCTGACGGGGCGATCGACTGGCTGTGCGTGCCGCGCTTCGACGCCCCCAGCGTGTTTGGCACCTTGCTCGACCGCCAGGCCGGCGCCTTCCGCTTCGGGCCTTTCGGCATCAATGTGCCCACGGCGCGCGTGTATGAGCCGGGCACCAACACGCTGCTTACCACCTGGGCGACGCCCACCGGCTGGGTGATCGTGCGCGATGCGCTCACGATCGGGCCGCGGCGCGGAGAGGATCTCGTCACGCCGCATACCCGTCCGCCTACCGACGACGATGCCGACCATCTGCTGGTGCGCGTCGCCATGTGCCTGGAGGGCGAAGTCGAGGTCGAGCTGACCTGCGAACCAGCCTTTGACTATGGGCGCGTTCCCGCCCAGTGGTCGGTCGCGGAGGATGGTCATCAGGCGGACGCCAGCGGTGCGGGAGTCACGATCCGCCTGCAGACCGACATGGCTGTGGGGATCGAGGGAGACTGGGTGCGCGCCCGGCACGTGCTCAAGCGCGGCGAGCAGATCTACTGCGCGCTCTCCTGGGCTGAGGAGCTGGCCGCGCCCCAGAACGTCGACGAGGCCAACCAGCACCTCGCCGAAACCAGCCGCTACTGGCGGTCCTGGCTGAGCCGCGCGCGCATGCCCGACCACCGCTGGCGCGAGCCGATCCAGCGCTCGGCGCTGGCGATCAAGGGTCTCACCTATATGCCCACCGGCGCCACCGTCGCGGCGCTCACCACCTCACTGCCGGAGACCCCCGGAGGCGAGCGCAACTGGGACTACCGCTACACCTGGCTGCGCGACTCCACCTTCACGCTGCAGGCCCTGCACTACCTCAACCTCGACTGGGAGGCCGAGGAGTTCATGCAGTTCATCGCCGACCTTGAGCCCAATGGCAATGGGGCGCTGCAGATCATGTACGGCATCGACGGGCGGCGCGATCTGACGGAGTCCACGCGCGATGACCTCTCTGGTTATGCCGGCGCAAGACCGGTGCGGATCGGCAACGGCGCCTTCGACCAGCGCCAGAACGACGTCTTTGGCGCGGCGCTCGACTCGATCCTCTTGCACACGCGGCGCAGCGAACGCCTACCGCGGCGCCTGTGGCCGATCGTGCAGGCCCAGGCGGAGTGCGCGACTGCCGTGTGGCGCGAACCCGACCAGGGGATCTGGGAGGCGCGCGGCAAGCCGCAGCATTACGTCTCCTCGAAGTTGATGTGCTGGGTCGCAATGGACCGCGCCGCGAAGCTCGCGACGATGCGCGGCGACAGCGAGCGTCACGCCGAGTGGCACGCGACGGCGCAGGAGATCAGGGCAGACATCCTTGAGCACGGCGTCGACGGCCGCGGCGTCCTGCGCCAGCACTACGACACCGATGCGCTCGATGCCTCGAATCTGCTGGCGGCGATCTTCGGGTTCCTGCCCGGCAGTGATGAGCGGCTGCGCGCGAGCGTGCTGGCGATCGCCGATGAATTGACCGAGGACGGCTTCGTGCTGCGCTACCGCACCGAAGAGACCGATGATGGCCTCAGCGGCAAGGAGGGGAGCTTCTTGATCTGCTCCTTCTGGCTGGTCTCGGCGCTGGCGATCGTCGACGAGGAGCAGCGCGCGCGGGACCTGATGGAACGCCTGCTGCGGGTCGCCTCGCCGCTGGGGTTGTATGCCGAGGAGTTCGACACGAGCACCGGGCGGCATCTGGGCAACTTCCCCCAGGCTTTCTCGCATCTCGCGTTGATCGAGGCGGCTTCGCGCATCATCCTGGCTGAGCGCCTCGCGGAGATCTCCTAGTGGCCTCCTCCTATGACGCGATCATCATCGGCAGTGGCGCCGGTGGTGGCACGCTCGCGCGCCACCTGGCGCCGTCGGGCAAGCGCGTGCTCCTGCTGGAGCGCGGCGACTGGCTGCCGCGTGAGCCGCAGAACTGGTCGGCGGGAGAGGTGTTTGTCGATAACCGCTATGTCTCGCCGGACACCTGGTATGACCGCGAGGGCAGGCCCTTCCAGCCGCAGGTGCACTACTACGTGGGTGGCGCCACCAAGCTCTACGGCGCCGCGCTGTATCGCATGCGCGCCGAGGACTTCGGCGAGCTGCGCCACCACGGCGGCATCTCACCGGCATGGCCGATCTCCTACGAGCAGATGGAGCCTTACTACACGAAGGCCGAGCAGCTCTACCAGGTGCATGGCGCGCGTGGCGAGGACCCGACCGAACCACCGGCCAGTGCGCCCTATCCCTTCCCGGCGGTCTCGCACGAGCCGCGTATCGAGCAGCTCTCCGAAGCCTTCACAGCTGCCGGCCTGCATCCCTTTCATGCGCCCTGCGGCATCATGCTCAACGAGCAGGACATGCCTTACAGCGCCTGCGTGCGCTGTTCCACCTGCGATGGCTTTCCCTGCTTGGTGCACGCCAAGTCTGACGCTGAGGTGCTGGGCGTGCGCCCGGCGCTTGAGCATTCCAACGTCACGCTCCTGCGCAACGCCACGGCCCTGGCGCTCAACACCAATCCATCGGGGACCGCCGTGACCGAGGTGGTCGTGGAACGCGAAGGCGCGCGCGAGACGTACGCCGGGGACATCGTGGTGGTCTCCTGCGGCGCGGCCAACACCGCCAAGCTGCTGCTGAGCTCCGCCAACGACAAGCATCCGCATGGGCTTGCCAACGGCTCGGACCAGCTGGGGCGCAACTACATGTTCCACAGCAGTCAGGCCGTGCTGGCGCTCTCCAAGGAGCCCAACCCCACGGTCTTTCAGAAGACGCTGGGGGTCAACGACTACTACTTCGCGGGCACGGAGTGGGAGTACCCGATGGGCAACATCCAGATGGTCGGCAAGTCGGTGGCGCAGATGTACCGCGGCGAGCAGCCGCTGATGACCAAGCTCGCGCCCAGCTTCTCATTGGAAGAGATCGCCACCCATGCGGTCGACTTCTGGCTCTCCACCGAGGACTTGCCGCAGGCGGAGAACCGCGTGAGCCTCGATGGCAAGGGCAACGTCAAGCTGTGTTATTCCTCGACCAACGATGGCGCCAGGGATCGGCTGTTCAAGCAGCTGCGCTCGCTGCTGGGTCATCTGGGCATGCACGAGCACCATCTGATTCCACGCTGGGCGTATCTGGAGAACAAGATCCCCGTCGCGGGTGTGGCGCACCAGGCGGGCACCTGCCGCTTCGGCTCCGATCCTGCCTCCTCGGTGCTCAACAGCGACTGCCGCGCGCACGAGCTCGACAACCTCTACGTGGTCGACACGAGTTTTTTCCCCAGCATCGCCGCAGTCAATCCGGCGCTCACTGCGATGGCCAACGCGCTGCGCGTCGGCGATCATCTGCGCCAGCGCCTGGGCGCCAATGCCGGCTGAGGCGCAACAAGCGGGGCGCCGGCGTCGGGTGGCGATCGTCGGCGGCGGCTTCGGGGGTCTGGCGGCAGCGCATTCGCTGCGCCACGCTGAGGTGGAGGTGACGCTCGTAGACCGCATGCACCACCACCTCTTCCAGCCGCTGCTCTATCAGGTGGCGTGCGGAGGCCTCTCGCCTGGAGAGTGCGCGATGCCGATCCGCAACGCGCTCAAGCGCAACCCCAACACAACGGTGCTGATGGCGGAGGCGACCGGGCTCGATGCCGAGCGCCGCCAGCTGCTGCTTGACCGAGGTGAGCGGTTGGACTACGACAGCCTGATTGTGGCAAGCGGCGCGCAGACCTCCTACTTCGGCAACGATCGGTGGCAGGAGGTCTCCTACGGCCTGAAGACGTTGACCGACGCCGTGGAGCTGCGCAATCGCATCTACGGCGTGTTCGAGGAGGCGGAGCGCTCGCAGGACGCGGCCGAGCAGGAGCAGTGGATGACGTTCGTGGTCATCGGTGGCGGACCCACCGGGGTGGAGATCGCCGGCGAGCTCGCGATCGTCACCAAGCACGGACTGAAGCGCGACTTCGCGCGGATTCACCCCGGCAACGCGAGGGTGATCCTGCTCGACGCCGGCGAGCGCGTAGCCGCGGCCTTCAGCCCGCGGCTGTCAGGCAAGGTCGCCCAGGAGCTGGCCGGGCTCGGTGTGAGCGTGCGCGAGCACACGCGCGTCAGCGCCATCGACGCGCAGGGCGTGACGATCCAGATCGACGGCAAGCAGGAGCGGATCGCCGCGCGGACCGTGATCTGGGCGGCCGGCGTGCAGGCTGCCGGCTTCGCCGCGGTGCTCGCCGAGGCGACCGGCGCAAGCACCGATCGCGCGGGACGAGTGCAGGTGCAGGCCGATCTGACGCTGCCGGGGCACCCTGAGATCTCAGTGATCGGCGACACCGCGCTGCTGCAAGGGTCGGATGAGAAACCGCTGCCGGGTCTGGCGACGGTCGCGATTCAGCAGGCGCGCCATGTGGCCCGCGCGATCGATGGGGGCGCGGCGGGAGCTTCGACGCCGTTTCGCTACTTCGACAAGGGCGCGCTGGCAGTCGTCGGGCGCGGCCGCGCGGTGTGTGAAATCCGCGGTCACGAAATCTCGGGCCGGCTGGCGTTCTTCACCTATCTGACGGTGCACATGTACTACCTCAGCGGTGGCGGCCCAGGCAGTCGCTTGAAGGTCCTGATCGACTGGATCAGCTCCCGTCTCGGCGATCCTCAGTACCAGGTGGTCGAGGGCGATCTGGCCAGCATCGAGCGTTCGCCGCGAGGCGCCTGACTTCGGTCATGATGGCCCGGTGAGGGCGCTGGATGAGAGATTGCTCCGCTACGCGCGCGCGACGCGAGTATTTCTCTTTGTCTCTGTTGGCCTAGGCGTTCTCAGCGCCCTGCTGATCGTCGCGCAGGCCTGGTTGCTGGCGGATGTCGTCGCCGGCGCGTTCCTTGGCGGCAAGGGCCTTACGCAACTCAAGGGGCAGTTAATTGGGTTGCTCGGGTTGGTGGTGGCGCGCTCACTGCTTGCCTGGGGTGCAGAGCTGGCCGCGAGCCGCTCGGCCGCCCTTGCCAAGTCCCAGCTGCGCGCCGCCCTGCTTGAGCGCCTGGCGGTGCTGGGGCTCGATCGCTCTCGACGGCAGCGCAGCGGTGAGCTGGCGATCCTGGCCACGCGCGGCGTGGATGCGCTTGACGGTTACTTCTCGTTGTATCTGCCGCAGCTGCTGCTGGCGGTCATCGTGCCGCTCGTCGTGCTTGCCGTCGTGATCTTCGAAGACTGGATCTCGGCGCTGATAATCGCGGCGACGATTCCGCTCATCCCGCTGTTCATGGCCTCGGTGGGCGCCAGCACGCGCGAACGCATGGAGCGCCAGTTGCGCACGCTTGAGCGCCTGGCCGGTCACTTCCTCGACGTGGTCGCCGGCCTGCCCACGCTGAAGGTCTTCGGGCGCGCGAAGGCTCAGGCGGCGGCGATCGGCGAGGTCACCGATCGCTATCGCAGGAACGCGATCTCGACGTTGCGCGTCACCTTTCTGTCCTCGCTGATTCTGGAGCTGGTGGCCACGGTCTCGGTGGCGCTGGTGGCGGTCGCCATCGGCCTGCGCTTGATGAGCGGCCAGCTCGACCTGCGCACTGCGCTGTTCGTGCTGGTGCTCGCGCCCGAGGCCTATCTGCCGCTTCGCCAACTGGGCGCCAACTATCACGCAAGCGCCGAGGGCATGGCCGCGGCGGAGCAGGTGTTCGCGCTGCTGGAGCAACCCCCGGCGCCGCGCGGGAGCGGGATCGAGGTGCCCGACCCCGCCGAGAACGACCTCGTGGTCGAGGGGCTACGGGTCGCCTATCCCGATCGCGGCGAGCCGGCGCTCGATGGCGTCTCGCTGCGGGTGCAGGCGGGGGAGCTGCTGGCGCTTGTAGGCCCCAGCGGGTGCGGCAAGTCGACGCTCTTGAGCGTGTTGCTGGGCTTCATCTCACCCGAGCGCGGCTCGGTGCGCGTCGGCGGGGTCGATCTCGCCGACCTGGATCCCGATGCATGGCGCTCTCACCTCGCCTGGGTGCCCCAGCGGCCGCACTTGTTTGCCCTGTCGATCGCTGAGAACGTGCGTCTGGGACGCAGCGACGCCTGCGAGGAGGAGGTTCAGGCGGCGATCGTCAATGCGGGGCTGGCTGAGGTGGTGGCCAGGCTGCCGCAAGGAGCGCAAACGGTGCTGGGCGAGCGGGGGGCTGGGCTGTCCGCGGGCGAGCGTCAGCGGATCGCGCTGGCGCGGGCGTTTCTGCGCGATGCGCCGCTGCTGCTGCTCGACGAGCCGACCGCGAACCTCGATGGCCACACCGAGCATGAGGTGTTGCAGGCGATTCGACGCCTTGCCCGCGGGCGCACCGTGGTGCTTGTCGCGCATCGTCCCGCGCTGGTGGCCCTGGCCGATCGGGTTTTGTCGCTGGCGGCGCTGGAGGTGGCGGCATGATGGACGACGGACCCAAGGCTCAGTTGCGGCGCACATTCACGATCGCGCGCCCGGCCGCGGGCCGGCTGGCGCTGGCGAGCCTGCTCGGCGCTGGCGCGCTCGCTGCCGCGATCGGCCTGATCGCCACCTCAGCGTGGCTGATCTCCCGTTCGGCCCAGCGCCCACAGGAGTCAGCGCTGGCGCTGGCGATCGTGGGTGTGCAGTTCTTTGCTCTCGCGCGCGGTCTGTGCCGCTACGGCGAGCGGCTGGTGGGACACGACGCCGCGTTCCGCGTGCTCGCCGATCTGCGTGTTGGCGTGTATCGGCGGCTGGAGCGGCTGGCTCCGCTGGGCTTACCGGCCTTTCGCAGCGGGGAGCTGCTCGCGCGCCTCGTGCACGATGTCGACTCCCTGCAGGACCTGATGCTGAGGGTCATACCTCCGTTTGCGGTCGCGCTCATCGTCGGGGTCGCCACGGTGGGTTTGGTGTGGTGGATGCTGCCGGCCGCCGGTCTGATCCTGCTGGTGGCATTGCTGCTTGCCGGCACGTTGGTGCCCTGGCTCACAGGGAGCCTGGCGGCGCGCGCGGAGCGCAGGCAGGCGGCGGCGCGCGGCGAGCTGACGGCGTCCGTGGTCGACCTGTTGGAGGGCGCTCCTGAGCTGATCGCCAACGGTGCTTCGGCGGCACAGTTGCGGCGCACGCTGGCGGCTGACAGCGAGTTGACCGAGATCGCTCGCGCGAGCGCGCGCACGGCCGGTATCGGGCAGGGGTTGACGAGTCTCTGCTCAGGGCTTGCGATGTGGGGCGTCTTGCTGGTGGGCGTCGCGGCGGTTCGCGCTGGGCGCTTGGATGGCGTGCTGCTCGCCGGCATCGCCCTGATCCCGCTGGTGGCGTTTGAGCTCGTGGCGGGTCTGCCGGCGGCGACCCAGGCTCTGCAGCGGGTGCGCCGCGCGGCGGGGCGCGTGTTTGAGGTGATCGACGCTCCGGTGGCGGTGGTGGAGCCGGCAGATCCCGTCGCGCTCTCGCCTCAGCCGCAGGCGCTGGTCGTGCGAGACCTGCGCAGCAGGTACGGTGCTGGTGCTGGTGCTGGTGCTGGTGGTGCGGGTGCTGCTGGTGGTGGTGGTGCGGGCGGTGGTGGCAGTGATGGTGGCAATGGCAATGATGGCGGCAGTGGCCAGCGCTGGGCGCTGGCTGGGCTCGATCTCGATCTCAGCCCCGGCAGACGTGTGGCCATCATCGGCCCCAGCGGCGCAGGTAAGTCGACGCTTGCCGGCGTGCTGCTGAGGTTTCTTCCCTACCAGGGCGGATCGGTCACGCTCGACGGCACGCAGATCTCAGAGCTGGAGGGCGATGCGTACCGCAAGGTGATTGGGCTGGTGGCCCAGGATGCCCACATCTTCGATAACTCCTTGGAGGAGAACCTCCGCCTCGCCAAGCGCGAGGCGACGCACGATGAGTTGCGCGCCGCGCTCGCCAAGGTGCGGCTGCTGGATTGGGTGCAGCAACTGCCCGCCGGGCTGGCCACGGAGGTCGGCGAGCGCGGCGAGCGCATGTCAGGCGGCCAGCGCCAGCGCCTGGCGCTCGCGCGCGCCTTGCTGGCCGACTTCCCGATCCTCGTGCTGGACGAGCCCGGTGAGCATCTCGACACGCAGGTGGCGGACGCGATCCTTGCCGATCTGCTGGCGTTGCGCCACGAACAGGCGCTGCTGCTGATCACGCACCGCCTGGCTGGGCTGGGGGAGATGGATGAAGTGCTGGTGCTGGAGGAAGGACGTGTGCTGGAGCGCGGCACCCACGCCGAACTCATCCGTTTCGGAGGACGCTATGCCTCGCGGTGGCGCCGCGAGCGGGATACAGTCCACCGAGAATGACCAACGACCTCGCACGTTGGCAGTTCGCGACCACGAGCATCTACCACTTCTTGTTCGTGCCGGTGACGATTGGGCTCGCCTTCCTCGTGGCGGTCCTGCAGAGCGCCTGGCATCGCAATGGCAAGCCCGAGTACAGGCGCCTGACGCGCTTCTTCGGGACCCTGTTGCTGATCAATGTGGCCGTCGGGGTTGTCACGGGCCTGGTGCAGGAGTTCGAGTTCGGCATGAACTGGTCGAGCTACTCGCGCTTCGTGGGAGATGTCTTCGGCGGGCCGCTGGCGATGGAGGGACTGGCGGCGTTCTTCCTGGAGTCAACCTTTCTCGGGCTGTGGGTGTTCGGCTGGGAGCGGTTGCCCAAGCGCGTGCACCTCGCCTGCATCTGGCTGGTGGCGATCGGCTCGATGCTCTCGGCGCTGTTCATCATGGCGGCCAACTCGTGGATGCAGCATCCGGTCGGCTACACCCTCAATCACGCCGGTCAGCCCCAGCTGAACAACATCGGGGCGCTGTTTACCAATCCAACATTCCTTTGGGGTTATGTGCACGTCCTGTTGGCCTCGCTGGTCACCGGCTCGCTGGTGATGCTCGCGGTCTCCGCCTGGTACCTGCGCAAGCGCCAGGAGGTGGAGACCTTCCGGCACAGCGCCTCATTGTCTTTAGCGGTGCTGATCCCCACAATTGTGCTGGCGCTGTTCGTGGGCAGCGAGCTGGGGGTCGTCGAGGCTAAGTACCAGCCGATGAAGATCGCCGCGGCGGAGGCGCAGTGGAGCACCTGCCAGCCCTGCTCGTTCTCGCTGTTTCAGATCGGCGGGGGTAACAACGACCAGACGCCTTCGCAGATCATCGAGGTCCCGCATGTGCTCTCACTGCTCGCCACCAACTCCTGGAACGGCCAGGTGATCGGGCTCAACCAGCTGCAGGCCGAATACAGCGCCAAGTATGGCCCCGGCAACTACGTGCCCGATGTGTTTATTCAGTATTGGTCGATGCGCGTGATGGCGTACCTGGCGGCCTTGGTGTTGCTGTTTGCGCTCTGGGGCGCGTGGCTGTTGCATCGCGGCAAGCTGGAGCACTCGAAATGGTTCCTGCGCATATCCGTGTGGGCGGTCCTCACACCATTTCTGATGAACACCGCCGGTTGGATGCTGACCGAGAACGGTCGCCAGCCATGGATCGTGCAGGGCCTGATGAAGACAGCTAACGCAAACTCACCCTCCGTCAGCTCAACGGACATCTGGATCAGCCTGCTCGTGTTCGTGGCGATCTACGCTGCGCTTGGCGCCGCGGATCTGGCTCTGATGCTGCGCTACTCGCGCAAGGGGCTGGCTGAGGAGGATGGAACAGGTGGCGAGGCAAGGACGAGCGCGGAGGGTGGCGGCGCGATGCCGGCACTGACCTACTGATGCATCTTCACACGGTCTGGTTCGTGATTATCGCCGTCGTGTGGGTCGGCTTCTTCGTGCTGGAGGGTTTTGACTTCGGCGTCGGGGTGTTGCACACGATCGTGGGCAAAACCGAGACGGGGCGGCGCGTGGCGCTCAACACGATTGGGCCTTTCTGGGATGGCAATGAGGTGTGGTTGGTGGTGGCCGGCGCCGGTATGTTCGCTGCCTTTCCCGCCTGGTATGCCACGATGTTCTCGGCCTTGTATCTGGCGCTGCTGCTGATCCTGATGGCGTTGATAGCCCGTGGCGTGGCCTTTGAGTTCAGGGGCAAGAGTGAGAACCCGCGCTGGCGCAATACGTGGACGTGGAGCACTACCCTGGGCAGCCTGTTCATCCCGCTGCTGCTGGGCGTCGGGCTTGGAGATCTGCTCGTCGGCTTGCCGGTCAACAGCAGTCACGACTACACCGGCAATTTCTTTGATCTGCTGACGCCCTACGGGTTATGGACGGGCCTGACGATCCTCGGCCTGTGCCTGCTGCATGGCTCCACATTCCTGATGCTGAAGACCACCGACGACGTGCGCCGGCGCGCTCGCGCCGCCTCGCGCCCGCTGGGCTGGATCGCCGTTGCGCTGGTGCTTGGGTTTGTGATCTGGACGCGCGTCGTCGTGGGTCACACCCAGGTGCCGGGTCCCGTCGAAGTGCTGGCCTTGATCGCCGTCATCTTCGCCGCTCGCCTGGCGCGCTCGGATCATCACGAGGGGCTGGCCTTTGCGGCGTCGGCCACCGCGATCGCCGCGACGATCGGATCGATCTTCATCGATCTGTATCCGAATGTGATGGTCTCAAGCACCAGCACGGCGTTCAATCTGACCGTCAACAATGCTGCCTCCGGTTCCTACGCGCTGACGGTGATGACGGTCGTCGCCGTCGTCTGCTTCCCCGTCGTCCTGATCTACCAGGGCTGGTCCTTCCACGTCTTCCGCGCGCGCGTGCAGGCCCCGCCTGAGCAGCCCGAGCAGCCCTCCACGTCCGCTGCTTCATGACGGGCGAGGCGTTGGAGACCGTTGAGCTGCACGATCGGGACGCGGCGCTTGAGGCGAGCTTCGTCCCGGCCGCCGGGATGCTGTGCTGCTCGCTGCGTCATCGCGGCGAGGAGCTGTTGGCGCAGAACGCCGGCGTGGGCGCCTACGCCGAGCGCGGCAAGACGATGGGCATTCCGCTGCTCTATCCGTGGGCGAACCGGCTCGCTGGGTTTGACTACAGCGTCAATGGGCGAACCGTGCTCGTCCCTCACGACGCCACGCGCATCGCGCTCGATGACAACGACCTGCCCATCCACGGGGTGATCGGGGGGCGGATGGGGTGGGAGGTAATGGGAGTGCCCGGCTCTGGCGCCGTGCAATCACTTACCGCGCGCTTGAGCTGGAGCGAGTCGCAGCCTGAGCTGTTTGAGGTGTTCCCGTTCCGCCACGACCTCCTCTATCAGGCGCGCCTCGCCGCTGGGCGCCTTGAGATTGAAGTGATCGTGCACGCCTGTGGCGAGGATGCAGTGCCGGTTGCCTTCGGCTTTCACCCATACCTGTCGCTGCCGGGCGTGCCGCGCGAGCGTTGGCTCGTGCGGCTACCGCCGATGCGTCACCTGGCGCTCGACGCTCATCAGATCCCGGTCAGCCCCGAGCGGACGCTGCCGGATGAGCACTTCGAGCTGGCTGAGCAGCAGTTCGATGACGGCTTTGATGTGGTCACCGATCCCGCGCGCTTCGAGGTCGCCGGCGACGGGCGTCGCGTGGTGCTCGAATTTCTGGAGGGCTACCCCTGTGCGCAGGTCTTTGCCCCACGCCCTGGAGAGTTCATCTGCTTTGAGCCAATGAGCGCTCCCGCCAATGCGCTGCGCTCTGGAGATGGTCTGCGTCTGCTTGCGGCTGGTGAGAGCTACCGCGCGAGGTTTGTGGTGGGCGTCGAAGGCTAAGACTAGGTATCGAGGACTTTGATACCTAGTGCGGTGGCCCACACCCCGGCCATGCCTGTCAAATCGACCTCGGAGATGCGCGCGTCGTGATCCAGTGCGCCGATCTCCGCTCTTGGCTCGGTTTGCCCTGAGCGGTGCAAGAATGCTTCTGTGGCTGCCCTCGATACTCTGCGACGCCCGCGATGAGAGCGGTCGTCTGCAGGAACGCGGAACTTGAGGTAGTCGAGCGAGCGGAGCCCTCGCCGGGACGGGGGCAGGTGCGCATCGAGGTACGGCGCTGCGGGATCTGCGGATCGGACCTGCATGCGCGCCACGGCTGCGATGCGTGGGCGGACCTGGCTGCGCGTGCAGGCTATGAGCGCTTCGCTCGATCGGAGCAGGAGATCGTTTTCGGCCACGAGTTCTGCGGCGAGGTCGCCGAGTATGGACCCGGCTGCAAGCAGGGCCTGCCGGGCGGCACGTCTGTCGTCGCGCTGCCGCTCCTGCGGGGGGGTCGCGGCGTGGACACCGTTGGCCTGTCGATGCATGCTCCTGGCGCCTACGCCGAGCAGATGCTCGTCGAGGAGTCGCTGATGATGCCGGTGCCCAACGGCTTGGGGCCCGATGTCGCGGCGCTGACGGAGCCGATGGCGGTGGCCTGGCATGCGGTGCGCCGCGGCGAGGTGCGCAAGCGCACCGTGGCGATCGTCGTCGGCTGCGGGCCGATCGGTCTGGCGGTGATCCTGATGCTGAAGGCCAGAGGTGTGCGCAGGGTGGTGGCCAGCGACTACTCGCCGGCGCGCCGTGCTTTGGCTGCCGTCTGCGGCGCGGACGTCGTGCTGGACCCGGCGCAGCACTCCCCGCTGAATGCGGTGCAGCGGCGCGGGCACCTCACAGACATGCCCTCCGCCCTTGAGTTGGCTGTCGGCACACGCGAGAAGCTGGAGCGCCTGCCGTTCGGGTGGTGGCACGCATGGCGACTCGGCGAAGCGCTTGGCGCCGCGCCGAAGCACCCGGTCATCTTCGAGTGCGTCGGCGTGCCGGGTGTGATCGACAGCATCATCGACGGCGCGCCGCTGTTCTCGCGCGTCGTCGTGGTCGGCGTGTGCGTGGGCGTCGATCAGATCACGCCTGCGATGGCGATCAACAAGGAGATCGATCTGCGCTTCGTGTTCGGTTACACGCCGCTGGAGTTCCGCGACACGCTGCAGATGCTCGCCGAGGGTGAGGTCGATCCAAGCCCGCTCGTCACCGGGACAGTGGGGCTTGACGGCGTGGACAGCGCTTTTACGGCGCTTGGCAAGCCCGATGTCCATGCCAAGATTCTGATTGATCCGCGCAGCGCGGTTGCTGCACCGACAGCCCCACAGTAGCTGTCCAAGCGGCGGCTGTGCGCCCAGTTCATGGACCTAGCTGGGTGGGCGCCAGTCGGAGGCGAGCATCGAGTAAACGACGCTGTCGAGGTAGCGCTCGCCGATCCGCTCCGCTTGGCGAAGGGTGCATCTGAAAGCTGGAATCTCAGCATCTCAGCAGTTTCGCCGATCGGTAGGCGCTTGGGCGATCACAGTGAGTCGGTGCTTGGCTTCATCGCCGCGGGGCCGAGCCGCGAGCCTCTTGTCTCCTGTCTACAATGCGTGTGTGCTGTGGGTTCAGAGCGTGCATCGTCTTCTATCGCGCCACCGAAAGTTCACTGCCATGGTCGGCACGGTCTTGCTCCTTGGTGTGGTCGCTCTGAACGCGCATGCTGCTGCCCTAACTGAGCAACAGCACGAGCATGGCACAGACACGATTTGCGTCGCGGCGCAGGCCCTTGCGACTCTCGCTGTATCCGGCGTGACCGCGAAGTGCTCGGCGAGCACGGCTGGATGGTGGCGGCAAGTATGCATTCCGAACGTCATCGGTGCGATGGCGGTGCCAGCTCGGACCTGTGCCGCTCGCGCGGGTCCTTTTAGTCAGTTTGCCCTTCGAATTTGAGATCTGACACGCGGTATCGCCGCGATCACTCTCGCTCGTGCGTTCTGGCCATCTCGGGCGCTCAAATTCTTCGAAGGAGCTCACTTTGTCTGCCAAACCTTTCACACTGATCGAGCCTCAAGATCCGCGCGCTGTTCCATTGGTTGTTCAGTACCTGTATCTACATGATCAGGGCGAGCAGTTTTACTACCCGACTGCTCGCTCCAATTCCTCAGTGGCACACCTCGCGCGCCGCTATCTGGAGTGCGCGCTCGTGCAGGTAGCTTCGCTGCGTTTGCGGGAAGCAGAGTGTGACCTGGCGCTCGCAACGAACATTAACGACCGCCGGATGCTGGATCGCAAGGGTGCTCAGCTGATGGATAGAATCGAATCATTCGATGTACGGATTCTGCCCACGGCGTACTCCCATCGTCCCGGCGATGGCAGCTCGATCTATGCCTCCTCGCGTTACGTGTTCGACGCGATTCTTTCGGCAACAGAGGGACAGCCCACTGACCGGCCGCTGTGGTTGACAGATCTCGATTGTGTCTGGGTCGACCCGCAGAAGGTATTCACAGCGGCTCCAGCGCAATCGGAGATCGGGTGTGTGGTTATCCCCTATCCGCCCGAATGGGATGCAGCCGGAGTCGGTGAGAGCGGACGGACGCGCAAACAGATCGGCGAGTTATCGCGCGGAGCCGCCGACTTGCCGGCCTGGGTGGGCGGGGAGTTGCTCGGCGGTACTTGCGGTGCGCTGAAGAATATGGTGAGCAGCGCGGAGACCGTCGATGCGCGCCTTGCTGAGGACGGCCGCTTTCTGCCGACCGAGGAGCAGGTTCTGAGTCTCGCCGGGGCGCTTGGTGAGGTGCGATTCCATGACCTCTCAAGCGTGGCCTGGCGTGTCATGACCGGCTCTCGCCACCATGCTCCTCCAGCCGAAGATCCGCTGTCACTCGGGCTATGGCATCTTCCCGCCGAGAAAGGACTCAGCCTGCGCCGCGCCGCGCGGGATATCCGCCGTGGGCGCACGGAGTCGCTGCGCCACGATCTCTCAGACCCTGCGCGGCTGGGCCGTCGCTTCAATGTCGCTGGCACTCATTTGCCCCGACGGGTTCGCGACGACAGCTGGATCGTGATGCACCGTGTGGGTGGCCTCCTACGGGCATGGGCGAGCACGATCAAGTCGCGATTCTCGCGGTACCGGGGCAGATAGCGCTTGGGAGCTTGATATATGGAACTTTCTTCTGCGCATGTCGGCGGCCTCAAGCGCCGTGACCCGGGCGAGAGCGGCGACGGGCAGCTGGGCGGTGGCTTATCCTGGCCCCGAATCCTGTCCCGAAGGCGGCAGCTGGTGCAGCAAGGTGCCGCTGCCGGTGAGTTTGTTGTCGCGCAGCGCAGCGAGCACGATGTCACGCGCATCGTCGACTGAGACGTGCTCCCACACACGAACAACATGCCAACCGCCCGCAGTGAGCGCGGCGTTCACCTGTTCATCGCGCTGTTGGTTCCGATCTAGCTTCGCTGTCCAGTAGGAGGCGTTCGTTGTTGGTGTCGTGCCATGGGTAGGGCAACCGTGCCAAAAACACCCATCGACAAATACTGCGACGCGCGGCCCAAGGAACACGATGTCCGGTCTCACCGTGCATCCGGCGCTTTGCACGCGTAGGTTCTTACGGAACCTGCGACCGGCACGATGGAGCGCCGACCGAAGGGCCAGCTCCGGCCGGGTTGCGAGGCTGGCGTTAGCCTGCATCACGGCTCGAACCGATGGGGTCGTGGCCGGCGGCGCCGATGGAATAACAATGCCGACCGTTTTACGCGCCATCTGGAGCACTTAACATGAGTGCCTCGGCTGGGCCGAGCGGCTTCAGGCGCATAGCGAAGTCACTCTCTCGCGCGAGAATCGCAAATACCCGCAGAGGCTCCCCGATGATTTCGTCGACATCCGCACGGTCGAGCAGAATGATCGCGAGATTGGTCTTGCGCATCACGTCATGTGCATAGCGGCGCGCCTCCGGCCCTACCGTGCCTCTAGTGATTACGAGGATCACGCTGCTGAGCAGGTAGTAGGTGAGGCCTACCTCCTTTGCGATGTCATCCAGAGCCACTGACGAGGTGTTCTTACATTGCACCTGCCACCGTGAGTACGCAAGTGCTCGTGAGTCGAAAAGCAGGTCAACCTCGAATCGGCCGCCACTACGAGGTCGGTAGCGCGTCTCACGGTACTGCAGGCCGATCAATCGAAGGATCTTGAATGCGAGGGCCTCCAAAGCGAGACCCTTCTCATGTGTGCCGGCGTCGAGCTTCGCGACGATGTCCGTGAGCGACAAGCGCAGGAGTGCAAGAAGCGCGGGCGGGAGCGATCCGGCGAGACGCTCGAGGAGAGGAATTGTGACGTTATTCGTGAGCTTCGCCGTAGCGGTGACCGGCGCGGACCGAGCGCTCCCGCTTGTGAACGTGACGTAGCCTTGTTCCCTGAGTGGTATCAGGACGTCTTTAGGCATCTGCTTCTCGTTGATTCGAACCCCATGTGCGGCCTCTGCTGCCTGACGCAGGGCTGACGAGTCAACCGGCTGCTGGCCGAGCTCGGCCAGCGTTCTCATGACGGCAGCTTGAGCGGGCGTGACCGACGCGAGCGAATCAATTTCATCCGGGCTCACACCGAGCATCTCATCGACGAGTGACTGGTTGATCGTCCACGACGGCGTCGTGATTCCCGCCCTGTCCAGCCAGAGCCGCATGAGGCTTATGTGCTTGTTGGCGGTCGGCGTGTGGATGCCCCGCTCGAGCAATGCCTCTCTGAGCGTTGACAGAGTGATGGTCTCGCCCGCGAGCTGCATGTCTTGCACCGTTCGTAGAAGGGTCATCCCGGGCAGCGCGACGAGGATGTGCTGGGCAAAGCGCCTGTACATCTCTGCGTCGGATTGAGTCGACAACGAGAGCAGCTCTGTCCCCAGCTCGGTAAGCGTGCCGTCTTTATCGATCAGGCCGTACTTCACCATCCCTTGTGAGACGTTGTACGCAAGGGTGTCCTTCGAGCCCTCGGATGTGCTGCGACTCGCGTAGTGCTTTGCTCGGATCTCCGCTTGGAGCGCCTTCCTGTCGCCCGGATGCTGGCTGGCCCAGCCAAGCACTGTGGCGAGATCAATCTCGTTCGGCGAGAAGTCGCCCGCGAATGGAATGTCGCTTTTTTTCGTTGGGCCCGCTATGCGGCCGAAGCATACACGTGTGCGGCTTCGAGCTGGTCTCGCAGAGTTGCCCCGAGAGCCTCGGCCAGAAGGGGGGGAACGGCGTTGCCAACCTGTCGCCACTGCTGCTCGACAGTGCCAGATAGGTGCCAGTCATCGGGGAATGTCTGCAGCCTCATAACCTCGGCGATCCGCAATATGCGGTTGCGCCAGTGGAGCGGGCCCATGTTATTAGAGCGCCGTGCCTGGATCGTCCAAGACGGAAGGTCTGGGCTGAGCTTAAGCAAAAATGACCAGTAGCGCTTGCGCCACTCGAACTGCGGGTTCGAATGCCCTCGTTTTGCCGTGAAGTAAAGGTAGTTATCTCCCGGTGGAATCTCTCGAAGCAGGTGGTGGTACTTTCCGCCAGCGAAGTGTCCGGTGTCGTCGGCGTTAGCCTCGGTATCGAGATCGCCGATCGCAGCGCCTGCGGTCACCCAAGGACGGCGTGATTCAACGAGAAGGTCGTCGGCTGCCGCCTTTGTGTGTGTTGGCTCGGGAAACTGGAATTGGCTCTCAAGCATGCCGACGAGGAAGAAGCGCTCGCGAATCTGGGGAACGCCGTAGTCAGCCGCGTTGATAACCTTCGAATTCAGCTGGTAGCCGAGTTGGGTTGCCGTGTCGATGATGAGCTCGAGCGCGCTTCCGTGAATCTTGTACGCGAGCCCAGCCACATTCTCCAGAATGAACGCACGGGGGCGGACTGCCTTGAGGACGGCCAGGTAGGCGTTGATCGTCTGCTCGCCGACAGCGTCTTCCAGCGCACGCGGCTTGTCCTTTCTGTAGAACCGTGACTTTGAGAACGGAGGGCATGGTGGCCCTCCAGCGAGTAAGTCGACCGGCGCGAGCGTGGCCCCTTTCGAGGTTGCGCCGAGCGTCGCCTTTGTGATGTCGGCGGCGTTGCCCGCGAAAAAGGGAACTTTGGGGAAGTTCTGCCTGTAGCTATTGGCGCATCGCGGGTCCAGGTCCGAAGCAAATACCGTCTGGAACCCGGCGCGCTGCAGCCCGAGATCGAGTCCTCCGCAGCCTGAGAAGAGACTGACGGCGATCATGCTGCCAACACAGCTGGCGCCCGGTGGCGGGCGGACTTGATGCTGGCGAGCGTCGCGGCAATCATCGGCGCTGCGAGGACTGGAGGTGCTGCATTGCCAATTTGCCTCACGCGCGCACGCCGGCTCCCGCTGAACTTGTAGCCATAGGGGAACGTCTGGAGCGCGGCCATCTCAACTGTGCGCAGTCGACGACTCTCCCAGTGGAATGGGCCAGTCCAAGGGCCGGGACTCGCGGCGATCGTCCAGGATGGGAGGTCAGGGCTGAGCTTGAGCAAAAAGTTCCAGTAGCGGGTCTCGGTCACGAACGTCGGCTCGGGATGGCCACCCCACTCCGTATGCGCCTTGTAGTTCCCTCCCGGCGGGACCGTGCGTAGGTGCTCAGCCCATCGACCGGTGACGATCTCCTCGTCCTCGGCATGCTCGCGTCCAAGGAACGGGGCGAGCGCAGGCCCGGTGGTGGCGGCGGGGAGTCGCCCAGGGTGTTTCTCCGGTCGCAGAGCGTGTGTGGGGATTGGCTCGACGGGAGCGGTTGCCTTGGCCCCCAGCACGAAAATCCTGCTCCGACGTTGTGGAGCGCCGAACTCAACTGCGTCCGCTCGTACGAGCGTCGTCTGATAGCCCGCAGCATGGGCGGCCGAGAGGAGACGGTCGAGCATGTGCCTGTTTCGAGGTGCAGCAAGACTCGCCACGTTCTCGAATACGAACCCGTCAGCCTCAGCGTCGACAACAAGTCGTGTGTAGTCCTCGACTAGAAAACGACGTGTGTCGGCGCGATGCGAGTGGGCGGCAGGTCGTGCGGCGTGTTCGCCACGGGCGCGCGCCCTGCGGAATGCAGCATCGTCTCCATCCTCGCTCCAGAAAGCAGCCTTCGAGAACGGCTGACAAGGAGGGCCACCAATCACGAGAAGCGGATCTTTCTTGTCGAGCCCGGCAATGCTCCTCAGACGCGTGCCATCGACCTCCGCAATGTCTGCTTGCAGCACGAGCCCTTGATGATGTCGCGGGTTAGCGCGGATCGTCTCGCATGCGATGGGGTCGGAGTCGACATGCAGAACGACATCGCAGCCGACGGTAGCCGCGGCGAGGCTGAGGCCTCCGGCGCCTGCGAACAGGTCAATGGTTGGTAGGGCAGTCATTTCGGCGTCGCCAGCTAGGCCCCAGATTTACGGAGCCTGCTGGGCGCCAAACGTTATGTCGTGCTTCGGATGGAGCGCTCGAGCCGTCGCCTCGTCGGTTCTGAACGCGAGCGAGCGTCAGCACTCTTTTGGGCGCTCCAACGAGCTTGGTGATCTGATCGCCAAGGAGCTCGGCGCGGGCTCAAGTCCTCGCCCTTGGGGATCGGGTCCAGCCGTTGCTGCGCGCTCCCCGCTTTGGGGAGAGTTTGGGAGAGTAGCTCCGTTTTGAGAGCCACTGAGAAACTACAACGATACCAAAAGTGCCATTTTGCAGGTATTTATCGTCAGAGGCGACGACCGGAATCGAACCGGTGTAGACGGCTTTGCAGGCCGCTGCGTAGCCACTCCGCCACGTCGCCATGAAGCCCCTTTAGCGTATCGGGCCTCGCGCGCATTGGGTCCTTGATCCCGAATGATCGGCTCACCGGGCTGCATCTGCCCCGGCGCGTTCTTTATCCGGCCCTACATAGCCGGTTAGCAGCTCTTTCCGGATTCGTTACCAGCGCTTTTCTGAGACATTAGTGTCCACACAGCAAGCGGTCGCATCATGGCGTCATCCCAAAGCAACTGGAGGTGGTCCGTGAAGCGTCTATTCGCACCCTTGCTGATCGCGGCGCTCGCCGGGGCGATCGCCACATTCTTCGCCGTGCTCATCCTGGGCACGAGTGGTACGCGCTCCAAGCCCGCAGTGCGCGCCGGCGGCGTGGCGCTGCACAGCGGCTCCACGTCGGGCGCCCGCCGTGAGGTCGCCGCAAACTCCACCGCGCTCACCGCCACCCAGGTCTACCAGCGCGACTCCAGCGGTGTTGTCTCTATCAAGGCGGTCACGGCGGAGGGCGAAGACAGCGGCACGGGCATCGTGCTCGACAACAAGGGCCTGATCTTGACCAATGACCACGTGGTCAGCGGCGCAAGCAGCATTGTTGCGGGTCCCGGCAAGTCTTCGAGCGTGACACGTACGGCGGTGCTTGTCGGTGAGGAAGCCAACGAGGACCTGGCGCTTATCCGTATCGATCCATCCGGTCTTGGCCTCAAGCCGCTGGGTCTGGCAAGCTCAAGCTCTGTTCAGGTCGGCGATTCGGTGTATGCGATCGGCAATCCCTATGGCCTGACCGAGACGCTCACGCGCGGGATCGTCTCGGCGCTGGGGCGGGAAATCTCGGCGCCGGACGGTGCGAAGATCACGGGCGCGATCCAGACCGATGCGGCGCTCAACCCAGGCAACTCCGGCGGTCCGCTGCTCAATGAAGCGGGCGAAGTGATCGGCGTCAACTCGCAGATCGCAAGCGACGCGGCCAGGTCCGAAGGCTCGCAGCCAGGCAGCACCGGCGTCGGGTTTGCGGTCTCCTCGGACACCGTCGCTGAAGCGGTCAAGAAGATGGAAGCCGGTGAAGGCATCTCCTCGGCCTCGGCCAGCCGGAGCGCGGCGCAGGCTGAAGCCGGCTCGGGCGTTGAACAGGCGCCGTATGACGGCCGTTCGCCCTACGGGTCGCAGGGCCCTTACGGCGAAGCCGAAGCCGGAGCCGGCGTGAGCGGCACTGAAGGCTCCGGTGCTGAAGGGGGCAGCGAAGACGGGCTGGGTTCTGGATCGAGCGGCATCGAAGGCTCCGGCGATGTGGGTTCGGAGGGCTCCGGGCCGACCGGCGTTGGGCGCGAAGGTCAGGTGGTGATCGTGCCCTGAGGCACCGTTAGGCTCGGCTCTTCCGAGAGATGGGCCGTCTGGGGGAGGGATGGATGGCCCGCGATACTCCGGCTGATCGCTGCTCTCGCGCGTTGATAGGCTTGGCTTACCATCCCAGGGCGATTAGCTCAGCTGGGAGAGCGCCGCCTCGACAAGGCGGAGGTCACTGGTTCGAGCCCAGTATCGCCCACTGCACGAAAGTCCTGCAAATCGCCGATTTTTGGGGCCAGGAACGGTCGCCGTGGTTCCAATATGGTTCCGTTTGAGGGCATCAGCCGAGAAGCTACCCCGGCTCACGTCCGCCTGCAGCGCCAAGTCCTCTTCACGGAGGAGACTTACAACCTAAGCGAGCCTGAACTGCGGCGGCGGTTCGTTGAGCCGTGGCTCACCGGCAAGCCGATCATCATCAAAGGCCGTACGTGGGTGCCAGAGCGCTCACGTATCGCGATTCTCGAAGGCCCAGACCTGACCTCCACCCAGAGATCATGGCTCCAAGGCTGGACGAAGGCAATGGAGTTGAGCGAGAACGTGACCGACCGATTCCTGCATCCACCGCCGATCCCGGTCGAGAATGTACGCTCGGCCGCGCGCACGACGACAAAACTTGAGAACGGCGTTCCCGAGGCCGAGCCGGAAGGTAGCGAGCCTGAGGCTGATCCCGCCGCAGCCGGGAAGAAGGAGGCCGCAGAGGAGCCAGAGGTTTCGCCGAAACCCACAGGCAAACCGTGGCATCACAGGGTGTTCGACGTCTCCAGGGCGCGCGGAGTGGTCGCGGCGGCCGTGGTTGCGGGCCTAATCGTGATCATTCTTGCTCCGTTCGTGACGAGCCTCCCGTCCCTCCCTTACCAAGCGGCCCGTGCCCTCTATTTCGCATTCGTAATCCGCGCAGGAGAACAGTTCGACCTCGAAAACTCGGTAAGGCATCGACCGCCCTGGCAGGGAACGCCGACGCTCTATGGCAAGTCCTTCGCTTACGCGACCGGCTCAGACAAAGGTTCGCTGACGGAAACGAATGGCCTCGCTGTCGAGCATCACTCGATCTCGGAATTGACAGATAAAGCGGTTGAGTTCAACGGCATACCGACCGAGTTCGTCGGCAAGGTACGTTCGGAATTGACCGCCTCCTCGTCAGACGTCACCCCGCTCGCAACGGAATATGTGTTGATCGGAAGCAAACTTGGCGCCTTCGTGTTCGTCGGCCTTTCATCGCTCGCCGCGGCCAGCGGGACTCCCTCCGTGGGCGAGACGGTCATCGTCCGTGGTGTGGTGGTCGCGTCTGGTGTTGCCCTGGGAGGTAGGTGGACCTACGCGCGAGGCCGTCTACGTCATGGGCTTGAGCAGCGAAGCAGCACCAACTGATGCGGCAGGCGCTGAAGGAGCAGGCGACTCACTGCAAAAGCTGGCCAAAGAAGCTCGCATCAGCGGCTAAGGCGTCAACAGGTCCACTCGTACGCGGCACGCCAGGCGTCCAAGCGTCGATGACGCTGCCGCCTTCTTGGCGGAGCGCGTGTCCGTAGTCTGCGAGATGCGCGCGGAACGCCAGCTCGTGGCGAGGGTCGTCTGCAGCTACGTCGATCCAGTCGCGCCAGATGACGAGAGCGCAGAGCGCCTCGACGTGGGACGCGTCTTCCCACCAGCCGTCCTTGAGGTGCGCGAGAGCCTTCGGATAACGCCCCGTGTAGGGTGACGATCGAGCCCCACATTCGTTGGCGCCATTCCGAGTCGCCCATGACGGGTTCGATCCACGGCGCGTGTCCGTCGAAGTCGAGGTCGTCGTCCTCGATCGCGGCTGGCGTGGCCGTGGCGGCACGATCGGCGACGGGGTTGTGCTCGGTGAGCTGGCTCACCATCTGGGCGGCGATTCGTGCGACGGGTTCGCCAGCGCGCTCGGCGCGTTGCTTTAGCTCGGCCATTGCTGTGTCGGAAAGCGTGATCTTCAGTCGCTCGGGCGTTCGGGGGTCCGAAGGCGTAGGTAGCCTCGCCGGCCATGTTTGGAGACCCATACTGCAAGGAGTTTGGATTGCTTCGCGGCGAGGTTGGAGCGAGCACGCGCTGATGAGCGAGCGTCCGATCCTTGCTGAGACGCGCACACCCGACGGGCTGCGTGTGGTGCTCTTCGAGGACACGTGGTTGCTGCACATCTTGAACCCGCACAACGGTCACGCCGAGCTTGAGCCACATCTGAAGGCGGTGCTCGACACGCTTGAGTCGCCCGACCACCGCGAACCGGAGCGATGGCCCGATCGAGAGCGGTTCTTCAAGCGCGAGGCCGGACCTACCAGCTGGCTGATGGTCGTCGTAGACTCTGCAAAGGAGCCGGCACGGGTCGTTACGGCATTCGGCTATCGACACGGGCGCTCCCCGGACGGATGGACACCATGAACGTCAAGATCGATGACCTCACATTCGACCGCGGCCACTACGACGCCGAGGGCGATGTGCTCTACCTAGGACGCGGAGACACCAACCATGCGTCTGATGCCGCGCTCACGCCAGAGGGTCACGGTGTGCGATACGACGACCACGGCGAGGTCATCGGGGTGACGATCATCAACGCACGACGGATCGTCGAGCACGACGGGTATCTGACGATCACGCTGCCACACTCGGTTCGAGTCGAGGCAGGCGAGCTGGCGGCAGCCCTCGGCTAGCTCTGGCTTGTGCTTGCAGATTGACGCTCTAGGAGATCGGCCCGCTCCCGACACAGCTGTGTGGCTATCTGGTGCGCCCCGGCCGGTGTCGCACAGCTCGATTTAGCTGAGCGCAGCCGGGGTGGCCGTATGATCCGCGAGAGGGACCGACCGGCAGCTTCCGATAGCACGCGTCCGCCCCGGTTCCCTCAGCCGTCCGCTGGCACGTCTGCGGCCGCCGCCAGTACACGAGCGAACTCGAACATCACGAAGGCGACGTGAAAGACGACCATGCGGGCATCGTCGCGCGTGAGTGGGGCGCCCCCCTTTTGAGCGCCGTGCGTCTGACGCTGCGTCAGTGCGACGGTCGCCTCGGAGTAGTCGCCGAGCGCCTTGAGGTGAGTCGCGCGCGTCTCGCCAAGCGCAGGGAGCAGCTTGGCGATCGTCGCGCCGAGCCGCCGGTTGACCTTCGAGATGTCCGAGTCCGGGTCGGGCGGCTGGTATCGGCCGACGACCTCAGTGGCGAACGTCTGCAATGCCTCCCGCGCCTTGAGGCCTATGGTCGTAAGTTCGCGCTCGGAGTCTGCCGCCCACAGCCGACGCTCGGCGTCTGACCACTCCTCGTAAGCCTCTGGGTAGGCCGCGCGGAACGTCTCGCTGTCGAGATAGTCGCGGATCTCGGCTTCGACCCGACTTGAAGCGCTGCCTTGGCTCGACTTCATCTCGCCGTAGGTCGAGAATGCCGCTGGCGGTATGGCGTAGCCCTCCGTGGAGCCGGGGACCCACCGCAGCAGGCCAACATTGGCAAGCTCGCGCACGTCTGACTCAATCACCTGCCTCTGTCCCCACGGTCCACCGAGAATCGCGCCCCCATCCGTGAGGAACATGAACCATTCGCGCTGGTCTCGTGGCTTAGCTAGTGCTGCCTCGGCCATCTCCATGAACAGTTGCTCCTGCTCGGGTTCGAGTTGCACGACACGGACTCTACGCTGGGATGTCAGTCCGCGCGATGTTCGGGTACGACAGGCTCTCTGCATGGCCAGCCGGGTGCCAATGCGCGACGACGTGCCTGCAAGGGCGATTCTCGTGGACCCCGTAGCAGGGCGGGCTGCGCCTGGACCCCATAGCCACCGCGAAAGCCCGAGGCTGTGGGTACGCGCCGAGCGGCTGCGCGTGACCCCGCGCGTGTTCGAGGCGCTGCCCGACTACCAGGCGGGCATGTACCCGGAGCCAGCGCCTCTGACTGGACCCGAGGACGTGGGGCTGTTCCAGACCGGCTCAGCCGAGGACCGATTACTGGCGCGGGTCGTCCTGGTTCGCGTGAGTCGCGGCGACTCACGCCGGATGGCGCGTCCGAGCAGGCATTCGACGCGACTCTTTGTGCAGGCGGGACAGCGCGTTGCGTGGCTGCTAGCGGAGGCCACAACCGCTGGCGCCAAGTCGTAGTGCACAGGCGCTTGGCTACGCTTCGGCGCGTGGAGCTGCAGCGGCGCATTGCGGAGGGAACGGGTGAGTTCTTGCTCTTCGCGCTGACGCCACCGCGCCTGACGACCGAACCGGAGCACGCCCGTCAGATCGCCGTGAAGACGCTCGAGCGCCTGCGCCCCGTGGGCATCGACGGCCTCGTGCTCTACGACATTGATGACGAGAGCGACCGCAATCCCGAGGAACGGCCCTTTCCGTTCCTGCCCACGATGGACCCCGCCGACTACCTCGCTCGCGATCTCGTCGGCTTGGAGGTACCCGCAATCGTGTACCGCGCTGTCAGCAAGTACCCAGAGCAACAGCTTCAGTCGTGGCTCAGCGAACAGGCCCCAACCCAGGCGCTGTCGGTGTTCGTCGGTGCGTCGTCCCGTGAAAAGCCGGTCGCGACCTCTCTGCCGCGGGCCTACGAGCTACGGAGTGAGGTGCGCCCGGATCTGCTGCTCGGAGGTGTGGCGATCCCAGAGCGCCACGCGCGCGGAGGCACGGAGCACCTCCGTCTGCTTGCGAAGCAGGCTGCAGGTTGCTCGTTCTTTGTCACCCAGATCGTCTATGACGTCAACGCCGCGAAGGACCTGGTCTCCGACTATCACTACGAGTGCGCCGCTCGTGGCCTCAAGCCAGCGCCGATCGTCTTTACGCTCTCGGTCTGCGGGTCGGTGAAGACACTGGAGTTCGTTCAGTGGCTCGGTGTCGATGTGCCGCGCTGGATCGAGAACGAGCTGCGCCACGCGGAGGACACCCTAGAAGCGTCCTACGACCAAGCCGTCGCTACGGCCGTCGAGCTGATCGCATTCTGCCGGCGCGTCGGGGTCCCATTCGGGGTCAGCGTCGAGAGCGTCTCAATCCGCCAAGTCGAGATCGACGCCTCCATCCGCCTCGCAACCCGGCTACAGGCAGAGCTACATCGCTAATCCGCACCACCCGCATCGCAGTGAGGCAAGCCACCCGGCCACACCGCGCGGTTCCGCAACAACGAGGCGCACCGCAGTTAGCAATCCCGCTGCCGCCTCGGACGAGTAGCGATCATGGCGTCCCCAGTCGTCCCGCGCTCGCTCACGACGCATTGCGGTCGTGTTCAGCGTCCGTTTCAGGGGTGCAAGTTCAGGGCGATCAAACGGCCAGCGACCCCGGCCCGGTTCGGGGACCTCTTGGGCCTGAGCGGACATACATGATCCCGCCGAGGCGTATTGATGCCAGTCCCGTATGGGTACGCTCAGACGTTCAACGATTCCGTCGGGATATCGGCCGGCGGGAACCGCCCTTACAAGGCGGAGGTCAGCCCGCCGCGTGGTCTCGGTAGGCTTGGCCTCGCGTTCGGCGCGGCGCGTAGCGACCGCGCCAGCGTTGTTCGGCGAGATGTTGGGGCTGCTCGCCATGGGCGTATAGCCTCCAGCTCATGAAACAAAACTAGGAAGAGGCCCGATGTCCCTGTTCGGAAAGGCCACACTTGCCGGCTCGGAGTTCATCAACAAGCGCGGCTTGTACGCCGGACGTCGCTCGACGAAAATGCACGTTGCTATCTATCGGAGAACCCGGGGGAAATTGGGTGGCCATCTGCCCGGGTGGCCAGAATCGCGAATAGCCCTAGTCGACCACATAGGTGCGAAAACCGGAACAAAGCGGACATCGCCTCTCATGTATCACGAGTACGGCGACGCAATCGCCGTATCAGGCACAAAGGGCGGTCAGCCAACGAATCCTGCCTGGTTTCACAACCTCATGGCCAACCCGGAGACCACAATTCAGATCGGCTCTGAGGTTCGCGAGGTCCGTGCTCGTCTGGCCAGCGATGAGGAGCGCAATCAGCTCTGGAGGAAAATGGTCACGATCTATCCGGGATACGACTTCTACGAGCGAAACGCCAGGGGACGGAAGATCCCCGTCGTGATCCTTGAGCCTCGCTAGCCGGCTTCGAGGCTGTGCCGTGCCCGCCCGAAGACCGCCACGCAGAAGGGCGTCGAGGGTCTGTGCGTCTTGAAGGAAGCGATAAGGTCCGCGGGCGTGGAGGAGAACGACGTTAGGCGATGGTCGGCGAGTACCTCAAGGTGTTCGAGGCGTGCGGCCGGGGCGAGAGCGACGCTGGCTCTCTTCTGGCCTACTATGGCGTCCCCATGTTGGTAGCCACCGATGATGGCTTCATTGCCCTGGCGACCGAGGATCAGGTCGTTGCGGCCGCGCGGCAACAGATCGAAGGGATGCGCGCCGCCGCCTACGACCGCAGTGAGGTTCTCGGTTCTGAAGTCACCGTCTTGAACGCCACGTCCGCCCTTTATCGGGGGGAGTTTTCGCGCCGGCGCGCTGACGGCGATGAGATCAACCGGCTCACCGTGACCTATCTCTTGACTGATGGGTCGGTTGGCCGTCGCATCTCAACGCTCGTGCTGCATAGTCCTTGAGTAGACCTCGGACGCGATAACGGGAGTCCTAAATCTCCCAACAGGGCTGAAGCAGAAGATGAAGCCGCGTGAAATGTCCTTCTGGTAGTGATTTGACACGAGTGGCTCGATGGCTCCCGTGCTCGAAGAAGCGAAAGCTGAAATCCAGGAAGTGATAGCCCGGCTCCGTGGGAGCATTCCAAATGTTGAGTTTGCCGGTCGGGCAGCGCTCTTGCGACCTGCGTTACCGCCGGGGTCCTGCTCAAACGACTTTGAGCGGCCGGCTCGCACGTCTGGAGATATGCCAATAGGCCAGTAGACCAACGGCTGCGAAAGGGATCGCACAGGTCAGGCCGCCAAGCAGATCGGCAGTGCCCAGGCCGGCGCCGGTCGTTTGCAACACGGCCGCGGGACCGCCAAGCCCGGACACCGAGATAAGAAATGTCGCAGCGAACACCGCCATGCCCAGGAGCGAGAGGACAACGCGAGCGATGCTGAGCGCAGCGAGCTTTGGTTCTCTGCCAGTCTCCAGCTGGGCCACACGAACGTCCAGCAGCTCGGGGTCCCCAATCGCCGCGGCGAGGTCCAGCTCACTCCACTCAGGACCCCGGACCACCTTGAGCAAGGCGCTTGCGAGCGGGAGGTGTCCGCACGCGCGCATCGCACGCCGGTCGGCCGCCAGCTCGCGGGCGGCGATATAGCGCACCCGCAGGGAAGCCAGCGCCGGCAGGAAGAAGAACGCCCTGGAGATAGCCTCTACCAGCACGAGCTTCAAAGGATCGAGGTTACGCACGTGGTAGTGCTCATGCTCGAGCACCGCCCGCAGCTCGCTTGGGTTGACTCCTTCGCTCAGCCCCCGGCTGAGCGCAACGCGAGGGCTCAGCGCGCCGTATACGAACGAGAACCACTCCGGCGCATCGACAAGCGCCACCCGGCCGTGCAGCCCGACCTGCTTGCAGACGGCCGCCAGCTCCTCGGGCAGTGCCAGCGACGAAGCGCTCACACGGCGTGCAAGCCCGCGAGAGGCAACGGCCTGGCGGGCGAGCGAGCACAGTCCAAGACCGGTGCCGGTGGCAACGAGCAGAATGAAAAGGAGGGCGGGCAGCAAAGGGTCAGCGCTGCTCAACGGGGCGCCAATCCCGCCATGCGCCGCGCGCGCGAATACGAGCGGCATGAGCACGCTCCCAATCGCGCCGCACAACACATACATGCCCAGCAGCAGCGAGACGCCCACAAGGACCACGAAGCTGCGGTTGGCGCTATCCATCCTCATACGTTCTCGGCAAGCAATTGCCGCAGGCGAGCCAGCACTTTGGGGTCTGCCCGTGCTTCATTGACAAAGTGCGCCATCGCGGCGTCGCCATATGTGCTGATCACGTCCCGCACCGCGATCCCTGCGACATCTGTGGCTGTGGCCGCATATAGATAGCTGCGTCGCTCTCCGTCGCGGCGCAGAGCGCCCTTAGCGGTGAGCCGGTTCATCACGGTCATCACGGTTGTATAGGCCAGCGGCTTGGAGCGTCGTGCATTGAGCGCCTCAACCACCTCTCTGACCGAAAGCGGGTCGCCGGCCTGCCACACCGCCTCCATCACCTCTGACTCCAGCGGCGCAAGTCCGCTGTTGGCCTTTTTCGGTCTCCCCACCATGACCACACACTACTACATTTCTGTCGTGTATGCTCGACATATGACAACCACCGAACACGACCACGCAGCACAGGCACGACAGGCGATCGAGATCGTCTGTGCTGGCGACCTCTCTCGCATAGAAGAGTTCTACGATCCCAACTTCACCGATCACATCAACGGCATGACCTTCCACGGCTACGACGGAGGCCGCGAATCGGTCTCCTTTTATCGCGCCTTGTTCAAGAACCTGCGCATGGCCGCGGAGGAGCAGATTGCCGAAGGCAACCGCGTCGCCTCCCGATGGGTGCTACGCGGCAGCTATCACGGACGCCCAATCACGCTGCGAGGCATCACCATCAGCCGCTTCGCCGCGGACGGCAGAATCCTCGAAGATCGAGGGCACTCAGACTCGATCGATCTCGTACGCCAGCTCGGCGTGATTCGCACCCTCCTCCTCGGCCTGGAAATCTTGACTCGTCGTGTAAAGCTCCCCAAGGGTGCCCTGAAAGCTAACGTCGGTAGCGCTCCGACTCCCTGAAGCCTCCGCTCTTGTAGAATTTCGGGTCCATGTGGCGCGCACTGGCTCGGGGGGTGTTGTTTGCGGCTGTGCTGCTCTGCCTAGCAGCAGGACCCGCAACGAGTTACGGTCGAACGGACCTGACACGCTCATTGGGTCTCAAGCGATGCCCTGGAGTTATTCATGCGGGGCTGACTGTCACCGACCGAAGCACGGCGCTGGGATACGGCCGATACCACGGAATCTCCTGCCGGCGAGCGCGTGCGATTCTTGATTTAGTCGACCGCGCGGTCGGACGCTTCCCGCGAGGGTATGGTTGGCAGACGCCTCACGGACCACCCAGCAGCTGGCCGACGGTCTTCGGTCACGTGCTGAACTCGGCGTATCTAGCTCCTGACGGGTTTGATGGCAGCCGTACCTCACCGGGCGTCGCAGTCGTGCTGTTTCGACCCTAGATGCCTGCCCCACCCCCTATGACACGCGAGCGATACCGGCCACTCGCCAAGACAGGACTCGCGGCGCTCGCGGCTCTCAGCCTCATGATCCCTTCAGCCCCTGCTGCTCGCGCCACCGACGAATCCGCTTTCGCCGCGGCTAAACATCGATGCGGAACCTTCCGGGCACGGTCGCTCCGATATCGCTACGCGATCGTCGGGGGTAAGCCCTCGTGCGTTACTGCGCGGCGGGTATTGCGCTACGTGTTGACCCATGGCAAACCTGAGCAGGGATCCCCTGGTAGATCTCCCGCCGGATGGATCTGCGGATATGGCTATGGACGTGCCGCAAACGGTGACAGCGTGCGCGCCGGGCCCAATTGTCAACGTGGTCGTGCCATGGTTGAGGCGATTGACATCCGTGTCCACCCGTATTTCTAGGTGCCTTGGGTTCCGCGCAGCAGACCGTCTCCTAGATAGTCAGCGCGGAGGTAAGACTGTTCGCGGCGAGAGCATTGGCGAGCAGGATCAAGCAGACGACGATCGCGAAGCTCACGACGAGCGAGGAGGCGCGGCGAAAGACTGCCGCTACCAGCAAGACGAGCAAGCAAGGCCCTAGCACGAGCAAGGCCCAAGGCTTACCGAAAACCATGACTTTGCAGTATTCACCGCGAGGCGTGCCTGGATCTGGGCGCGTCACCGGCGGGGGAGGGTGAAAGCAACCGTTGTGGATTGCCGCGGCGCAGATGCTCGCCACCGCGGCCACGCCAAGAATTACCAGAAGCAGTGGAAACCATCCCAGTGCGTGCTTATCCGTGTCCCTAGGCATGTCCCCGACGTAACCCTCCCTCGGCATCAATCATCCGCCCTGAGAAAAGCGTCAACGAGCCGCCGTGGAGCCCGGGCGATCCATGCCTCCGTGATCACTTCGTCCAGGTCTTCGCTTGAGATGCGATCCAGGCGCACAAGGATCGCCGCGTAGCCATCGAAGTGCGGGGTGGTGAAGAAAACACTCGGTTCATCGGCAAGAAGCGCCTCCTTGGCCCTGAGGTGCTCCACCCGTGCAGCGAGAATTGGCCCCTTGGGGATGTTGCCTGCAAGGGTCGCGATTTCTTTGGTGCGAAGCGGGCGCTCCCACACAAACAACTTGTCCTTCACCCGCCACTGGCGCTGCTCGCGCGACAGCCGCTCGCTGGTCTGCGGCAAAGCGAGTGCGACCCGGCGCACATCGTCCCAGCTAGCCATACAGGTATTTTAGGGGGATGCTGCGTCAGGGAGCGGGGGAGCCGCTTGTCTTGCTGCACGGCATCATTACCGGCGAGCGCGTCTGGGGTCATGTCCTGCCGCTGCTGGCTCCCTGCCACGATGCGATCGCACTCACTTTGTTGGGACACAACGGCGGGCCTCACGCCACAAGCCGGCCGGCCGGCTTGAAGCACCTGGTCGATGATGTGGAGCGCCAGCTGGATGAGTTGGGGCTTGGCGAGGTCCATCTCGCCGGCAATTCGTTAGGCGGCTGGATCGCGATCGAGCTGGCTCGTCGCGGTCGAGCCCGTAGCGTCTGTGCGCTGTCTCCCGCGGGCGCTTGGGAGCGCGATTGGCAGGACACGCGGCGTGTGTTCAAGGCGTTGGCCGACGCGCGGCGCAATGCGCGAGCGCTCGGGCGCCTGGCGCCGCCGTTCGCCGGCTCCAAGTGGTTGCGCCATAGCGTGCTGCGTCATAACGCGGTCCACGGTGAGCGAGTGAGCCCAGAGGAGTTTCTCGCCATCATCGAGGATGTGGTTGGCTGCGTCATCGCCGAGGATCTGTTGGCCGACGGAGCGCAGCTTGCGCCGCTGGACCCGCTTTCGTGTCCGGTAACCCTCGCGTGGTCGGCGCAGGACTGGCTTTTCCCCGTCGCTACCTACGGCGCTCGCGCCCGTCACCTGATCCCCGCGGCGAGCTTCATCGTGCTTGAGGACGTGGGGCACGTCCCGATGTTCGACAATCCGCGGCTGGTCGCTCAGACGATCCTGGCAACGACGCGGCAAGGTCTCGCTCGGGAGAACCCCGACTCGACTACCCTGAGCCCCTCGTGAGCACCTCGCCCGACAGCGCCTCTGCGACTCAATCCCTGGCCGGCAGGATCGCCGAGACGCTTGTGCATACCGGTGCCGTGGCATTCAGGACCGAGCCTTTCTTCCGTCTCACCTCGGGAGCCGAGAGCCCGGTGTATGTCGATAACCGCCAACTGCTTGGGCATGTGGCCGAGCGCCTGGAGGTCATCGAGGCGTTCCTCGCCGCGATCGCTGCGCAGCAGCCTACGCCGGACGCGATTGCCGGCACGGCGACCGCCGGGATTCCCTGGGGGGCGTGGCTTGCCGACCGGCTCAGTCTGCCCTTCCTGTACGTGCGCTCGCAGGCCAAGGCTTGGGGCAAGGAGAGCGCCGTGGAGGGGACCGCGCCGGACGGCGCTCGCGTGCTGGTGATCGAGGATCTGGCGTTCTCTGCCGGCAGCCTCGCTGAGGCCGCTGAGAACCTGCGCGCCGCCGGCTTCCTGGTCGAGGATTCGCTGACGATCGCCAGCTACGACATGCCCAGCGCCCATCGGCGCTTGCAGGCGCTGAGCCTGCGACACGCCACGCTTACAACTATTGACGAGGCCCTGGCCGCTGCCGCTCGCGCCGGCTCGCTGGACGATCGGCAGGTGTCGACCGTTGAGGCTTGGCTGCGTGAGCGCCGGGCCGCCGGCGGCTGACGGTCAAGACGCGCTCAGGCGAGTCACGCGCGCGCGCTCAGGCGAGTCACGCGCGAGCGCCGTTGCCCTCGGCCTGGGGCACCTGCGGCAGCCGGTATTTGCGTGAGCGCGTGCAACGCTCCAAGAGTCCCAGCTCGACAAGCGTGGCGACGTAGCGATGCGTGGTGCTTGGGCTCATTCCCAGCAGGTCTGCCAATTCGATGATGCCTCGCTCCTGGTTGTCAGGGCCAAAGCAGGTCAGCACGGACAGCCCGCGCAGCAACGAGCGTGACAGCCGCGCGTCCTCATAGGTAGGGAAGTAGCCCTTGTGACTGGGGTTGCCCTTAGCCTCGGCCTGATCGTTCAGGGCCTCCGCGCTTACGCTGCCCTCCGCTGACAGCTCGGCGCCTGGCTCGACTCCCAGGCGCTTGCTGCTCAGCGTGCTCGATATCAAGGCTGAAAAACTGGGAGTGCTGCCATGTGCAGCCGCCCGCACCACCTGATCGACCTGCGCTGGAGAAAGAGTGATTGAAATCGACTCACCGTTGCTCATGTTGCAATGATCGCAGAAAGCACAGACAACTGTCTGCATGGCCAAAATGGCAGCAAGTACAGGCACCTGCTCGGGCAGCCAAGCCACCCGGCCTCTAAGCCGGTTACCGCCGTGGCCGGGTAGCCTGCAACGCGAGCATGTCCATCACGGTCACCCTTACCGACGGCAACCCCCTGGAGCTGCCCGATGGCGCCAGCGGCGCCGATGCCGCCGCGGCGATCGGGCCGGGCCTCGCGCGCGCGGCGCTGGCGATCGAGGTCAGCCATCCCGAGGATGGCGGGGCGCCTGAGCTGCGCGATCTGGCACGCCCACTGCCCGATGGGGCGCATATCAGGATCTTGACCGCCAAGAGCGCCGGCGAGGAGCCGCTGCGGCTGATCCGCCATGACGCGGCGCATGTGCTGGCGACGGCTGTGATGGAGCTCTACCCCGGCGTGAAGATCTCGATTGGGCCGGCCATCGAGGGCGGCTTCTACTATGACTTCGACTTCCCTGAGGGAGTGTCGATCTCCGCCGATGACTTCCCCGCGATCGAAGAGCGCATGCGCGCGCACGTCAAGGCCAGGGAGCCTTTTGCGCGCGAGGACATCTCGGTGGCCCGCGCTCGTGAGCGCTTCGTCGCCGAGCAGCAGGACTACAAGGTCGAGCTGATCGACGACCTCGTGCGCGCCGCCGATCCCGGCGCGCCGCTGGAGACGGTGTCGCTGTACACCAATGGCCCGTTCACGGACCTCTGTCGCGGCCCGCACGCGCCCACCACCGCCACCGTCGGGGCCTTCAAGTTGCAGTCCGTCGCCGGCGCCTACTGGCGTGGCGATTCCACGCGTCCGATGCTCACGCGCATCTACGGCACCGCTTTCCCCAACAAGGCGCAGTTGCAGGAGCACCTGGAGCTGATCGAGCGCGCCAAGGAACGCGACCACCGCAAGCTTGGCCGCGAGCTTGAGCTCTTTCACTTCTCCGACATCTCACCCGGCGCGGCCTTCTGGTTGCCCGCCGGCACCGGCATCTACAACTCGCTCGTCGCGCTCTCGCGCGAGATGAATACGGCGCGCGACTACACCGAGGTCAAGACGCCGCTGATCTATGACGCCGAGCTGTGGAAGACCTCGGGGCACTGGGGCAAGTACCGCGAGAACATGTTCACCGTGCAGGTCGAGGAGCGCGAGATGGGCGTCAAGCCGATGAACTGCCCCGGCCACGCCTATCTCTTCAAGAGCCAGCGCCACTCCTACCGCGAGCTGCCGGTGCGCTACTCAGAGCCGGGGTTGCTGCATCGCAACGAGGCCTCGGGCGTCCTGCACGGCCTGCTGCGTGTGCGCCATTTCGCGCAGGACGACGCCCACATCTTCTGCACCGAGGAGCAGGTTCAGCAGGAGGTCGCCAGCTGCCTGGAGCAGGCTTTTGAGACCTATGCGATGTTCGACCTCGACGTGGGCTTGGAGCTCTCCACGCGCCCCGAGCAGCGCATCGGCAGCGATGAGATGTGGGACCGCGCCGAGGGCAAGCTCACGAGCGTGCTTAAGGAGCGCGGCCTTCAGTACGAGCTGAACCCCGGCGATGGCGCCTTCTACGGCCCGAAGATCGACATGCACATGACCGACTCGCTGGGGCGCTCCTGGCAGCTGGGCACGGTGCAGCTGGACTACTCGATGCCCGAGCGCTTCGACCTCACCTACACGGGCGCCGATAACGCCGAGCACCGGCCGGTGATGATCCATCGCGCCGCCTTCGGCTCCTACGAGCGCTTCATCGGCATCATGATCGAGCACTACGGCGGCGAGTTCCCACTGTGGCTCACGCCGCTGCAGGCGATCGTGTTGACGGTCTCCGATCGCTTCAACGAGTACGGCGCCAGCGTTCGTGAGCGCCTGCGTGCCCAAGAGCTGCGGGCGCAGCTGGACGATCGCGGCGAGTCGATCGGGCGCAAGATCCGCGAGGCCGAGCTACGCAAGATCCCATTCATGCTGATCGTCGGCGAGCGCGAGCAGGAGCAGGGCAGCGTGTCGTTGCGCCGCCATCGCCTCGGAGACGCCGGCAGCCTCTCGATCGACGAGCTGGTGGCGCAGCTTGCAGCCGAGTGTGCACGACCTGCCAAGCTCTAGCCGTGCCGCCCGCGCGCCGCTATACTCGGCCGCGTTGATAACTCGCACTCCTTCAGAGCCCCGCGCGTAGAGAACACTTGACGCGCCGCCAAAACAGCTAGTGCCGGTCCCCCGCAGATTCGACCGGCGCCCGCCTGAGCGGGACCAGACGAGGATCAACGAGCGCATCCGCGTGCCCGAGGTCAGGTTGATCGATGACGAGGGCAACCAGGTGGGGGTGCTCAAGACTCCCGATGCCTTGCGCTTTGCCCAGGAGCGCGATCTGGATCTGGTGGAGGTGGCCCCTGAGGCGCGGCCGCCCGTGTGTCGCGTGCTCGACTACTCCAAGTACAAGTACGAGCAGGCCCAGAAGCTCAAGCAGGCGCGCAAGCATCAGCAGCAGATCGTCATCCGCGAGATCAAGTTCCGTCCCAAGATCGCGCAGCACGACTACGACACCAAGAAGGGTCACGTCGAACGCTTCCTGCGCCATAAGGACAAGGTCAAGGTCACGATCATGTTTCGCGGACGTGAGGTGACGCACCCCGAGCGCGGCACGATGATCCTCGACCGCCTCGCTGAGGAGCTAGCCGAGCTAGGCGTCGTTGAGCAGCGTCCTCTGCAGGAGGGCCGCAACATGACGATGATGCTCGCGCCCTCCAAGGCCGTGCTCGCCGGGCGCGCCGAGGTGCATGAGGCCGAGCACGCAGGTGCTCCGCACGATGCTTCGCCGGATATCGCCTCGCCCGATGGCGCCACCCCCGAGGCGGCGCCGGACCTCACTTCGCCCGACGGCGCCGCCCCAAATGGCGCCTCTGCGGACGACGCCGAGCAGAGCGCCGAGACCGCCACGCCGTAGGGCGTAGGCTGGTCTGCCATAATCACCGCTCGCCATGCCCAAGATGAAAACGCATTCCGGCGCGAAGAAGCGCTTCAAGGTCACCGCCAGCGGCAAGGTGCGCGGTCGGCATCCCTTCACGAGCCACATCCTTGAGAAGAAGTCGCCCAAGCGCAAGCGCACGCTGGCGCAGCCGACGATCATGTCGGCGCATGACACGCCGCGCATCAAGCGGATGCTGGGGGTAGGCAAATGACCCGCGTCAAGCGCTCGGTCAGCGCGCGCAAGAAAAGGCGCGCGACGCTGGAGCTTACGAAGGGCTTCCGCGGCGAGGCGCACTCCAACTACAAGCGCGCCAAGGAGGCCTTGATCAAGGCCGATACCTACGCCTACCGCGACCGGCGCAACCGCAAGCGTGATTTCCGCCGCCTGTGGATCACGCGCATCAATGCTGCCGCCAGGCAGAACGGCATGAGCTACTCGCAGTTCATGCACGGCCTCGCGCTGGCCGGCGTCGAGCTGGACCGCAAGGTGCTCGCGGACATCGCCGTGCGCGACGCCGATACTTTCCGACGTTTTACCGAGGTCGCCCGCGAGGCGTCGGCTGCCTGATACGCAGCTGACAATCTTGAACCTCCGGGCGCCGCTCTCTTTGAGGCCGGCGCCTTTTTTATTGCCAGAGCCATCATGACCCACACCGACATCATCACCTCATCCCACAACTCCAAGCTGAAGGACCTGCGGCGGCTGAGTCGTCGCAGAGAGCGCGAGCGCAGCCTGCGCTTCGTCGCCGAGGGTGAGGATCTCGTCAGGGCTGCACGGTGCGCGGGCCGGCCGATAATCGAAGGCTTCCGTGCGGCCGGCAGCAGCGAGGGGGGAGAGGATTTCGTTGAGGTTGCACCCGGCGTGCTGGCGGAGGTGTCGAGCCTCGGTTCGGGCACCAGGGTGATCGGGGTTTACGAGCAGCGCTTTCTCCACGCGCCCGTTGGCCCCTTGTGTGTATATCTGCACGGCTTATCCGACCCTGGCAATGTGGGCACGATCCTGCGGGCGGCGGAGGCTTTTGGGGCCTCGTGCATCGCGCTGGGACCTGGATGTGCGGACCCGCATTCACCCAAGGCCGTGCGGGCCAGCATGGGAGCCATCTTCAGCGTGCCGCTCGCGCGCGTCGCCAAGGCGGCCGACCTGCCGGGCGAGCGCGTGGCGCTGGTGGCGCATGCCGGACAGCCATTGGGCGAGCTTGAGGTTGAACAGCCCTTGACGCTGCTGGTCGGTGCCGAGCGGGAGGGGCTGCCGCAAGAAGTTGTGAATGCGTGTGAGCGCACCGCGCACATCCCGATTCGCTCGCAGTCGCTGAACGCTGCAATGGCGGCCACCATTGGCCTGTATGAAATGACTAGGGTCCCGTCGTGATGATCGAAAAGATCGAAGCGCTGCGCGCGCAAGGAGAGCAGGCCATCGCGGCGGCGGCCACCAGCGAGGCGCTGGAGGAATTGCGCGTGCGCTACCTGGGACGCAAGGCCGAGCTGCCGCAAATGCTGCGTGGCGTCGCCCAGCTGCCAGCCGATGAAAGAGGCGCGGTCGGTCGCGCCGCGAACCAGGCGCGCCAGGCGCTGGAGGCGTTGATCGAGGCGCGCGCAAGCCAGCTGAGCGCCGGGGAGTTGGAGACACGGCTGCGCGAGGACACGGTGGATGTGACCTTGCCCGGCGCGCCGTCGCAGCCGATCGGACGGCTGCACGTGCTGAGCGCAACCCAGCGCCTGCTGGAAGACATCTTCCTGGGCCTCGGCTTCACGGTGCTGGAGGGCCCGGAGGTGGAGAGCGCGTACTACAACTTCGACGCGCTCAATCACACCCCCACGCACCCCGCGCGCGCACGCACCGACACCTTCTACATCGAGCGCCCTCAGGGGCCTGAGCCAGGCGCATCCGACGAGCTGGTGCTGCGCACACACACCTCACCGATGCAGCTGCGCGCGATGCAAGCGCTCCCGCCCCCGCTGTATGTGGTGATCCCTGGGCGCGTGTACCGGCCCGACAGCGATGCTACGCACACGCCTCAGTTTCACCAGGTGGAGGGGTTGGCGGTGGATGAGGACATCACGCTGGCCGACCTCAAGGGCACGCTGTTGGCGTTCGCGCGCGCCACCTTCGGCGAGGCGCGCCAGGTGCGTTTGCGTCCTCACTTCTTCCCTTTCACCGAGCCCAGCGTCGAGGTGGATGTGTCGTGTTTTAACTGCGACGGCAAGGGTTTCCTGCGCGACGGCGCGCGCTGTTACCTATGCAAGGGCGAGGGCTGGCTTGAGGTGCTGGGCGCGGGGGAGGTCGATCCCAACGTGTATGCCTATGTGCCGACGAGCGATCGCAACGCGCCTGGCTATGACCCGGAGAAGGTGCGGGGCTTCGCGTGGGGACTGGGAGTTGAGCGGGTTGCGATGCTGATGCACGGAGTGCCCGACCTGCGCTTGATGTATGAGAATGACTTGCGGTTTTTGGAGCAGTTCGGGTAATGCGCGTTCCCCTGACATGGCTGCGCGAATACTGCGATCCCGCGCTCGACGTGCACGGCATCGAGGAGCGCCTGACGATGACCGGCACCAAGGTCGAGGCGATTCACCACCATGGCGTGCGCGAGCTGGAGCATTTCGTCGTCGGGCACGTGCTGGCGGCCGAGCGCCATCCTGACGCTGATCGTCTGAGCGTCTGTGAGGTGGATCTTGGCGCCGCGCGGCCCGAGGGTCCCGCGACGATCGTGTGCGGCGCCGCCAACGTCGCGGCAGGCCAGGACGTGGCCGTCGCGCGGCCGGGGTCGGTGATGCCCGACGGCAGCAAGCTCAAAAAAGCCAAGCTGCGCGGGGTGCCCTCCGAGGGCATGATCCTCGCCGAGGACGAGCTCGCCATCGGCGCGGACCACGACGGCATCATGGTGCTGGGAGATCTGTTGCCTGGCGTGCAGCTGACGCGTGGCGAGCCGCTGGCGCAGGTGCTGCCAATCGCCACCGAGGTGCTGGAGCTTGAGGTCACGCCCAACCGTCCCGATTGCCTGGGGGTCTACGGGGTCGCCCGCGAGCTGCACGCCGCCACCGGCGCGCCGCTCGCGCCGGCGCCCTGGAGCGAGGATGCAGGGTCTGGTGGATCGCCGAAGAGCGCCGAGGTGGAGGTGCAGGTGCAGTGCCCGGATCTCTGTCCTCGCTTCACGGCGCGCATCTTTCACGACGTCACGATCGCTCCTTCGCCGCCGTGGCTGAAGGCTCGGCTGATGGCAGCCGGACAGCGGCCCATCAACAACGTGGTTGACATAACCAACTACGCGATGCTGCTCAGCGGCCAGCCGTTGCACGCCTTTGATCTCGATCGCATCGCCGGTGGGCGCCTGGTGGTGCGGCGCGCGCACGACGGCGAGCAGGTGCAGACGCTCGATGGCCAGACGCGCACGCTTGACGCTGAGATGGTCGTGATCGAGGACGGGGAAGGTCCCACGTCGATTGCCGGCCTGATGGGTGGCGCGCGCTCGGAGGTGCAGCCGGAGACGACCAGCGTGCTGATGGAGGTCGCCACCTGGTACGGCCCGGCCATCCATCGCGCCTCGTGGGCCCTGGGGTTGCGTAGCGAGGCATCCTCGCGCTTTGAAAAGGGCCTTCAGCCCGAGCAGTGCATGCACGCGCAGGCGCTCGCCACGCAGCTGATGATCGAGCTGTGCGGCGCCAGCGTGGCGCCTGGCACGATCGACGTGGGAGGCGAGGGACCGGCGCCGCTGACGATCGCGCTGCGTGAGTCACGCGTGCAGGACGTCCTCGGCGTTCCGATTCCCAGCGCGCGTGCGGCTGAGATTCTGCAGGCGCTTGACTTCACCACCGCCGAGGCCGCGGATGGTCTCAACGTCACTGTGCCGCCGCTGCGCCGCGATGACGTCACGCGCGAGGCCGACCTGATCGAGGAGGTCGCGCGCATCGACGGCCTGGAGAAGCTGCCGGCCACCTTGCCCAAGCGCCGCGATGCCTACGGTCTGCTCACGCCGGCGCAGCGCTTGCGCCGGCGGGCGATCGATGCGCTCGTGGGTCGCGGGCTGTACGAGGTCGTTGGCTGGACCTTTGCCCCGCCTGCGCGCGCCGATCGGCTGCGTTTGCCCGCTGAGGATGAGCGCCGTCGCGCGGTCGTTATCGAGAATCCGCTGTCTGAGGAGCAGTCACAGCTGCGTACGATGCTGCTGGGCTCGCTGCTTGATGTCGCGCGCCACAACGTCGCTCACGGCGAGCCCAATCTGCGCCTGTTCGAGCACGGCACCGTCTTCGGATGGCCGTCCGAGGGGCAGGCCGTGGCGGCGGCCGCGGAGAGCGCTAGGGCTGCGGAGGGCGCGTCGGCGGCGGCGACTAGGGAGGCGCCCGATGGCGCCGACAGCCTGCTCGTCGAGGCGATCGCGGACACCGCGATCCATGAGCATCGCTCGCTCGCCGTGCTGCTCTCCGGGCGCCTCGCGGCAAGCGATTGGAAGAGCTCCTCACCTGCCTCGGAGCCTGCCGACGCCGATTTCTTTGCCGCCAAGGGCCTGCTTGAAGCGCTCGCCGAGGCGTTGCGCGTGCCTGGCCTGCGCTTTGCGCCCGCGCCCGAGCCGTTTCTGCATCCTGGACGCAGCGCATCGGTATCGCTTGGAGAGGGCTCGATCGGCTGGCTGGGCGAGCTGCATCCGCTCGTTGCCCAGAGCTGGGAGCTGGGAGGAGCTCTCGCCTGCTTTGAGATCGACCTCGATCGCTTCCTCGCCCACGCCGCGCGCCCGGACTACCTCGATCTGATCGGCTACCCGCCGTTGCGCCAGGACATCGCGGTGGTGCTGCCCGAGCAGGTATCCGCGGCACAGGCGCTTGACGCCGTGCGCACGGCTGGCGGCAAGCTGCTTGGCGAGGTGCGCGTGTTCGATGTCTACAGCGGCCCGCAGGTGGGGGAGGGCAAGCGCTCGCTCGCCCTCGCGCTCGCTTTCCGCGCGTCCGATCGCACGCTCTCCGACGAGGACATCGCGCCGCTGCGCAAACGGATCGTCAGCGCTCTGGCCGATCTAGGCGGTGAGCTGCGTGGCTGAGGGTGGACAACCCAGGGTGCTGGTCGCCGGCGCGACCGGCTTCGCAGGCGCGCTTGCGGCTCACCTGCTCTGGCGCCACCCCGGCTTTGAGCTCGTTGGCGTCACCGGCCGCTCGGAGACCGGGCGCCGGCTTGACGATCTCTACCCGCGCTATCGCGTGCCGCTTGAGATCAGGCCGCTGGAGCTTCAGGAGCTGGGGAAGATCGATGCGGCGATCGTGGCCTATCCCCACGCGGCCGCCGCCCCGACCGTGGGTGCGCTGCTTGATCGCGGCGCTCGGGTCATCGACCTCAGCGCTGATTTTCGCCTCAGCAAGCTGACCACCTATGAGCGCTGGTATGGCGAGCATCCGCGCCCGGACCTGCTTCCGCAGGCGGTCTATGGGCTCACCGAGCTCCACCGTGAGCGCATCGCCTCCGCGCGCATCGTCGCCAATCCAGGTTGCTATCCCACGGCCGCCGTGCTCGGCCTGGCTCCGCTCGCGCGCGCCGGTCTGATCGCCGATGTCGTGATCGACGCCAAGCAGGGACTCTCGGGCGCGGGGCGTACTTTCGATGAAAGCACCCACATGTCGATGGCCGGCGAGAACATCACTCCCTACAAGGTCGCAAACCACCGTCACACCCCCGAGATCGAGGAGCAGCTGGCATTGCTAGGCGCCGATCTGCCGGTGCAGTTCCAGGCCCATCTCGTGCCCCTCGACCAGGGTGAGATGGCCAGCTGCTACGTGACCCCGAGCAGATCGGTCTCCGCGGATGAGCTGGCGGCGCTCTATCACGACAGCTATGCCGATGAGCCCTTCGTTGAGGTCGTCGCGGGGCCGCCCGGCGTGCGTGAGGTGCGCGAGACGAACTTCTGCCGTCTGTTCGCCGCAAGCGACAGTCACACGGGCAAGCTGCTCGTGTTCTCCGCGATCGACAATCTCTGGAAGGGCACCTCCTCGCAGGCGATCCAGAACCTCAATGTGATGTTTGGCCTGCCTGAGACGGAGGGTCTGTTGTGAGCGGCCCGCGCGGCGACCAGGCCGCCGCCGGCCCGCCGCAGCCTTTCTTTCATTCGCGCTGGTGTCCGAAGCCCGAGCAGATCCGTGAGCTTGGGCCGCACGCGGGGCTGCCCGATGGCTTTCGCGCTGCCGGCGTCGCCTGCGGGATCAAGCCCTCTGGCAATCCCGATCTGGGCATCCTGATCTGCGACGCCGAGCAGCCCACGAGCGCGGCGCGCTTCACCGACACAGGCACGCCCGCGGCGCCCGTGATCGTCAGCCAGGAGCACTGCCGCCTCGACAGCCTGCGCGTGGTGCTGGCCAATTCCGGTTGCGCCAACGCGGCCACCGGTAGCCGGGGGCTCGACGACGCCGCCAAAAGCCAGGGGGCTGTGGCGATGGCCGTGGGGGTCCAGCCCGAGGAGGTGGCGCTCGGCTCCACCGGGAGCATCAGTCACCACCTGCCGATGGACAAGGTGCTGCGCGGCATCCTCGACGCCAGCCAGCGCCTATCGCAGGAAGCCGACGGCGACTTCCAGCAGGCCATCCAGACGACCGATGCATTCGAGAAGCGGGCAAACCTTGAGGTGACGCTGTCCGGCGGCAGCGTACGCCTCAGCGCGCAGTGCAAGGGGGCGGGGATGATCTCACCGCGCTTCGCCACGATGCTGTGCTTCATCGAGACCGATGCGGCTCTGCAATCCCACACGGCGGACCTGCTGCTGGGCGTCTGCCTGCAGCGCTCTTTCGACCGCTGCACCGTCGATGGACAGCTGTCCACCAACGACATGGCCGTGCTCATGTGCTCGGGCGCCTCGGGCGTCGTCGTGGCGCCTGAGAGCGAGGATGAGCTGCGCTTCGGCGAGGCGCTCGACGCGCTGCTGCGTCAGCTCGCGATCCTGATGGTCAAGGACGGCGAGGGCGCGGAGCGCATCGCGCGCGTGCTCGTGCGCGGCGGGCATCAGCCGAGCGTGGAGGCCACCGCGCGCGCTGTGGCCAACTCGCCGCTCGTCAAGACCGCGCTCAACGGCGCGGACCCCAACTGGGGTCGCATCGTGCAGGCTGTGGGCGCCGCGTTGGGTGGGCGGGGACCGGTTCTTGCGCCGCTGGCGGTGGACATCTCGATCGAGGGTATCCAGGTGTGCTCCGCGGGCAACGCGATTCCCTACGACGAGGCCGCGCTCGCCCAGGCGGTCCAGGCCAAGGAGGTCGAGTACGACATCACTTTGCCTGGCGATGGCGCCGAGACAGAGGTGTTCTTCTCAGACCTGTCCCACCAGTACGTCACGATCAACGCCGACTACACCACCTGATGCCCGCCACCCCCAATCCGGAGGTTCGCCCGATGCGCGACGTAGGCACGCTGCTTGAGGCCCTGCCGTACATCCGCGAGTTCCACCACAAGACTGTGGTCATCAAGTACGGCGGCGCCGCAATGGAGGACCCTGGGTTGCGCGAGGAGTTTGCGCGCGATGTGGTTTTGCTCAAGTACGTTGGCCTCAGCCCGATCGTCGTGCACGGCGGCGGCCCCGATATCACGGCTTATATGGAACGCCTCGGTCTGCCCGTGGAGTTCGTAGCGGGCCTGCGCGTATCTAATGCTGACACTGTCGAGGTAGCCAAGATGGTGCTCGTTGGAAAGGTTAATAAGGAGATCGTCATGCGCATCAATCGCCATGGCCAGCCGGCCGTCGGTCTGTGCGGCGATGACGGCTCACTCTTTCGCGTCTCGCGCCGCGCGGGCCCCGCGGGCGAGGACATCGGTTTTGTAGGGCGCATCGAGCGTGTCAATGTCGATGTGCTCAACCACGTCTCCTCCGATTACATACCGGTCATCGCCTCGGTCGGCGCCGACCGCGATGGTCACTCCTACAACATCAATGCGGATGAGGCCGCCGGCGCCGTCGCGCGCGCGCTCGGCGCCTACAAGATGATTTTTCTTACCGACGTCCCCGGCTGGCTGGCCGATCCGCAGGACGCCTCCACGCTGATCGCGCAAGCCACTGCCGAGCAGGTCACGCAGGCTCTGCCCGATCTGCAAGGGGGAATGCGTCCCAAGCTTCAGGCCTGCCTCGATGCGATCCAGGGCGGTGTTAATTCCGCTCATATCATCGACGGGCGTCTGCCGCATTCACTGCTGCTTGAGCTGTTCACCGACGCGGGCATTGGCACCAAGGTCGGGGTGGCCTCGTGAGCCTTGCGGCACTGCAGGAGATCGAGCGGACATCCGTCGTCCCCTCCTACGCGCGTTTCCCTGTCGAGTTCGTGCGCGGGGAGGGAGCCTTGCTGTGGGATGCCGAGGGCAACGAGTACCTCGATTTTCTCTGTGGCGTGTCAGTCACCAACGTGGGTCACTGTCACCCCCGCGTGGTGGCGGCCGTGCGCGAGCAGCTGGGGCAGCTGATGCACGTCTCCAATCTCTTCTACACCGAGCCGGCGATGCGCCTGGCCGAGCGCCTGTCGCGCTCCTCGCTCGGTGGCAAGGTGTTCTTCGCAAACTCCGGCGCCGAGGCCAACGAGGCCGCGATCAAGCTTGCTCGCAAGGCCCGGCCAGCAGGGGACATCGTGTCAGTGCTCGGCGCTTTTCACGGGCGCACCTATGGCGCGCTCTCGGCAACGCCGCAGGAGTCAAAGCAGGCTCCCTTCGCGCCGCTCGTGCCGGGCTTCCGCGCCGTCGCGCCCGACCCCGCTGCCCTGGCGGCCGCTGTCGATCAGCGCACCGCCGCGGTGATGCTTGAGCCGATTCAGGGGGAGACAGGCGTCAACGTCCTCTCCGAAGAGCTGCTGCTGAGCGCGCGGGAGGTCTGCGATCGCCACGGCGCGGCGCTGATCTTCGATGAAGTGCAGTGCGGCATGGGTCGCACCGGCTCGCTGTGGGCCTACGAGCAGACCGAAGTGGTGCCTGACGCCCTCACGAGCGCCAAGGCGCTCGGCGGCGGGTTGCCGATTGGCGCGCTTGTCACGGGTCCCCGCCTGGCCGACGTCTTCGCGCCCGGTGACCATGGCTCCACCTTTGCCGGTGGGCTGGCAACGAGCGCCGCCGCGCTGGCGGCATTCGACGTCATCGACGACGCTGAGCTGCTCGCGCGCGTGCGTGAGCTGGGCGGGCGCCTTGCGGCGGGACTCGCACAGCTGCCGCACGTGCTCTCGGTGCGCGGGCGCGGGCTGATGCTTGCCTGCGAGCTGGATCTGCCCGCCCCTGATGTTGTGCGCCGCGCGCTGCTTGAGCAGCGCCTGGTCTTGAACGCGACCGGCCCCACCACCGTCCGTTTCCTGCCGCCGCTGATCATCGACGAGGGGCACGTGCAGCAGGCGCTTGAGCGGCTTGGCGCCGTGTTGCAGGGCTGACATGGCGCGGCGAGCGCTGCCAGATGGGTTTGAGCTGGATGATGATCCGGCGCGGATCGATGTCGCCGCCGTGCATCGCTTCGTCAGCGAGGAGTCCTACTGGGGGCGCGGGCGCCCGCGCGAGCTGGTCGAGCGCGCGATCCGCAACTCGGCGCGGGTGATGGGTCTGTATCACGGCGCCGAGCAGGTCGGATTCGCGCGCGCCATATCCGACGGGGCGATCATGGCCTATCTGGCCGACGTGTATGTGCTGGCGCCGTTTCGTGGCCGGGGTCTTGGGCTGGAGGTGGTGCGCGAGCTGATTGACGGCGGTCCCTACAAGGAATTGACGTGGCTGCTGCATACGGCAGCCCAGCAGGATCTGTATGCGAAGCTTGGCTTCGTTTCGCAGTCGGTGTACCCCCTGATGGAGCGCCGCCGTCGCAAGGTCGCGGGAGAAGCGCCGTATGAGTAGCCTTCCCGGCCGATGAGCGCCTCCGAGCACGAGCACAGCTTCCCTCCGCGCACCGCCTCCTATGAGGCCGACCCCGAGCAGGTCAAGCGCGTGCTGCTGCTCTACTCCGGTGGCCTGGACACGAGCGTGATGCTGAAGTGGATTCAGGACCAGTACCACGCGGAGGTCGTCTGCCTGACCGTCAACCTCGGGCAGCCGGGAGAGGATTACGAGGTCATCGAAGGCAAGGCGCTGCGCCTGGGGGCGCTTGAGTGCCACATCGTCGACGCCCGCGAGGAGTTCGCGCGCGAGTACGTGCTGCCGGCGATCAAAGCAAATGCGCTTTATGGCGGAGGCTATCCGCTGTTCACAGCCCTCGGCCGCCCGTTGATCGCCAAGCTCGCAGTCGACTACGCACGCCGCTCAGGCTGTGACACGATCGCCCACGGCTGCACCGGCAAGGGCAACGATCAGGTGCGCATCGAGGCCACCGTCTCAACGCTGGCGCCTGAGCTGAAGGTGATCGCGCCGGTGCGCTCTTGGCAGATGGGACGCGAGGAGGAGATCGCCTACGCGCGCGAGCACGGCATCCCTGTCAAGGGAGGCACTGAGGTGGCGCCCTACTCGATCGACGACAACCTCTGGGGACGCTCCTCGGAGGGACGCTGGATCGAGGATCTGGCTCATGCCCCCGACGATGACGTCTTCCAGCTCGTCACCCGACCCGAGCTGGCGCCTGATGAGGCCGAGATCGTGAGCGTCGAGTTCGTGCGCGGCACGCCGGTCGCCCTGAATGGCGAGCGCCTGGAGCTGGTGGCGCTGATCGAACGCGCCGCTGAGATCGCCGCGCGCCACGGCGTGGGCATCGTCGATCACATCGAGGATCGCATCGTCGGCTTGAAGGTGCGCGACATCTACGAGGCTCCCGCCGCTGCCATCTTGCTGCCCGCCCACCAGGAGCTTGAGAAGCTCGTCTGCACGATTCACCAGAACCAGTTCAAGCCTCAGCTGGACCGCCAGTGGGCCTACCTTGTCTATGCCGGCCTGTGGTGGGAGCCGCTGCGCCTTGACCTCGACTCCTACATGGAGTCCGTCAACGAGCAGGTCAGCGGCACTATCGGTCTCAAGCTCTACAAGGGCACCGCGCGCGTCGTCACGCGCGCCTCGCCCAACGCCGTCTACGACGCCGCGCTCGCCTCCTTCGCGGAGTCCGGCGGCCTCTTCTCGCAGACGGCCTCGCCCGGCTTCATCGAGCTGTGGTCGTTGCAGTCGCGCATGGCGTGGCGCCTGCGCAACGAACCCTGAGGTCGCGTCCGGCTCCACCCATACTCTGGCTGAGAGTGTGATGGCAGAGGGAGACAGGACCCCAGGCGAGGAGCCCCCCACCAGCTCCAGCGAGCGCGACCTGCTTGCGGCCCGCCGCGCGCGCCGCGCGGAGCTGGGCGACGCAGCGCTCACGCGGCGCGCTGAGACGGCCGAGGCGACGGTGCGCACGCTGGAGGGCCACCTGGCCGATCTGCGCCGGCGGGTGCGCGAGGCCGAGGAGGAGAAGCGGCGCGTGGCCGAGCAGCTGGCTGAGCGTGAGCATGAGATACGTCGTGTCAAGCAGCGCGAATACGCCGAGCAGCAGCTGCGCGTGGAGGCCGAGGAACAGCGCGAGCGCCTGGAGCGCGAGCAGCGCGGAGAGCTCGATCGCCTGCAACGCCGCCTCGGCGCCGGCGAGCGTCACGCGCGTGAGCTGGCCGATCGCCTGGAGGTGGTCCGCCGCGAGCTCTCCGAGGCTGAGCAAGAGGCCGCCACCGGGCGCGCCAGCGCGCGGCGCGCCGAACAGGAGCTGGCCGCGCGTGAGACCGATCTTGTGCGCCGTGAGCTGCTGCTGGAGGAGCAGCTGCAGGAGATGAGCCGCCGTCAGGCGAGAATGGAGGCGATCGTTCAGGAGCTGAAGGGCGTCGCCGTGCAGTTGCGCGAGGCGGTCGAGTCGAGTGCGCCTGCGGCGTCGAGCGCGCCCGCCGGCGAGCCGACACGACAGGAGCCCGACCGTGAGGAGATGGCCCAAGCCCTCGCGGCTGCTGTGGCTCGCCTGCGCGCACGGGTTGCCGCTCCCCCTGAGCCGCTGGAGCCAGAGCCGATTTCGCAGCCTGAACCTCAGCAGGCGGCGGAGTCCGCTCCAGTGCCCGAGCCTACGTCGCCCGAGCCTGAGCAGGCGCAGGAGTCCGCTCCGGCGCCTGAGCCAACGCCGGCGGAGGCCAAGCCGGCGGCGCTCGAACTTTTGACCCCCCGCGTACTGGCCCTGACGGCCGAGCGAAAGTCCTGGCTGGCGCCGGCTATCCGCCGCGTCGCCGAAGAGCGCGACGCGAAGCTCGCGGGCGAGCTGATTTGTGAACTGCTGCCGGCGCAGCGGGTCAAACGCGCGCTGACGTACACGCTGCGGATCGAAGGCCTGGGGGATGTGCAGGTGCGCCTTGACGGCGAGCGCACGACGGTGCGCAGGCCGTCCGCCGGGAGCATTGGCGCTGCTGTTGACGCCGCGGGAGCCAGAGAGGCGCAGGAGCGCGGCGCGTTCCTGCTGGAAGGTCCGGCGGCGGCGTTCGCGGAGCTGGCAGCGGGAGGCGCGGGGCGAAGGCTGCCAGGCGTGAAGGTGCACGGCTCAAGGCGCAAGCTGCGCCGGCTGCTGGCCGCACGCCGCACGCCGCTGGCGCTGTCGGACCTTGCCGAGAGCGGGGTTGAGGTGTGGCCGGGCCTGGTGCTGCTGGCGCTGTCGGAGGCGATCGATCCCCAGTGGACACAGGGACACAGCTTCGTCCTGGCCTTTGCGATCGAAGGCCCGCCGCACGCGACGCTGTACGTGCAGGTGCGCGACGGTGAGCCGATCGGGGTCACAAGAGTCCGCGGCGAGCAGCCGCTGAGCACTGTCAAGTTGAGCGAGCGAGCCTTTTTGTGCGCTCTTTCCGGGGGTCCGCTGCCGCCCGCTGAGCAGGTGTTCATCGAAGGGCCCTTGGAGCCTCTGACGCTGCTGCTCGACTGGTCCGATCGGGCTCAGGGCCTGGTCAGCTAGTCCGCCGTCAGGACGCCTAGTATCCCCTGTGGTGAGCAAGCCGACCTGCGCCCATCTGCATGTGCACTCCGAGTACTCGCTGCTCGATGGCGCCTGCAAGATTGAGGCCCTGGCGGCGCGCGCCGCGCAGTTCGATCAGCCTGCCCTGGGCCTGACCGATCACGGCGTGATGAATGGCGCGGTTGAGCTTTATCGAGCGTGTGCCAAGCACGATGTCAAGCCGATCATGGGCTGTGAGATCTATCTGGTCGACGATCACACCGCGACAGGCCCCGGCAAGGTCGAGCGCAACCACCTGACATTGCTGGCTTCCAACAACGAGGGCTACCGCAACCTCGTCAAGCTCTCTTCCGCGGGCTTTCTTGAGGGGCTGCACCGCGGCAAGCCGACCGTCGATTTGCGCCAGGTCGAGCAGCGCTCCGAGGGCGTGATCGCGCTCACCGGCTGTCTGGCTTCACGTTTTTGTCAGCGACTGCTGGAGGACCGCCCGCAGGACGCGCGTGCGCACGCCGATGATCTGCTGCGCATCTTTGGCTCTGAGAATGTCTATTTCGAGCTGCAGAAGAATGGCTTGGAGCCCCAGGAGAAGTGCAACGAGGGCATCGTCAAGATCGCGCGCGAAGTGGGAGGCAGCCTGGTGGGCACCGGCGATGTGCACTACCTGCGCCGCGAGGACTACGACCACCACACGGCGCTGTTGTGCGTGCAGACCAAGAGCACGCTGGCCGCGCCGAAGCTGACGTTCGACACCAACGAGTTCTATCTGCGCGACTCTCAGGAAATGGCCGATGCTTTCGCACAGTGGCCCGAGGCGATCACCAACACCGTGGAGATCGCCGAGCGCTGCTCGGTGCAGCTGGAGCTGGGCAAACAGCTGATCCCGAGCTTTGCGACCCCCGACGGAACCCCCGAGCGCGAGTATCTGCGCGCGCGTGTGGCGGAGGGAATGAGCTTGCGCTACGGCGCTCCGACCCCGGCACACGCCCTGGAGCGCATGGAGATGGAGCTGGGCGTGATCGACCGCATGGGCTTCAACGCCTACTTCCTGATCGTGTGGGACTTCGTCAAGTACGCCAAGGAGAACGGCATCGCCGTGGGTCCGGGCCGTGGCTCGGCGGCGGGCTCGATCGTGTCCTATGCGTTGCAGATCACCGACGTGGACCCCTTGCGCTATGACCTGCTGTTCGAGCGTTTCCTGAACCCCGAGCGCGTGTCGATGCCCGATATCGACATCGACTTCTCAGTGCGCGGGCGCGAGCAGGTGATGCGCTATGTGACCGAAAAGTACGGGCGTGAGTCGGTCGCGCAGATCGTCACCTTCGGCAAGATGTTCCCGCGCGCCGCCACGCGCGACGCGGCGCGGGTGCTGGGCTATGACTACGGCGCGGGCGACCGGCTGGCGAAGTTGATCCCCGACCCGATCATGGGTCGTGCGCCCTCCTTCGAGGATTGCCTGAAGCCCGGCGAGGCGCTGCGCAAGGCTTATGACGAGGAGCCCGACGCGCGCAAGATCGTCGACGTGGCCAAGGGTCTTGAGGGGATCGTGCGCAACTCCTCGATCCACGCCGCCGCCGTGGTGATCGCCGATCGGCCGCTCACCGACATCGTGCCGCTGCAGCTCGCCGACGCGGGAACCAGCGAGGGTGAGCGCGTGTTTCGCACCGTCACGCAGTTCTCGATGAAGCCGATCGAGGAGATCGGCCTGTTGAAGATGGACTTCCTGGGCCTGCGCAACCTCGACGTGATCGAGGACGCGCTGGACATCATCGAGCGCTCCACGCAAGGACCGAATGGCGAGCCGGGAGTGCGCCCGGACATGACCAACCTGCCGCTCGATGACGTCAAGACTTACGAGATGCTCTCGCGCGGGGACTCCGTGGGCGTGTTCCAGTTTGAGTCCGAGGGCATGCGCGAGGCGCTCAAGAAGGTGCGCCCCGACGAGTTCAACGACCTGGTGGCGCTCAATGCGCTGTATCGACCGGGGGCGATGGATCAGATCCCGGTGTACGCCAAGGGCAAGCGCAACCCCGAGCAGATCACCTATGCCGACGAGCGCCTGCGCCCGATTCTTGAGTCCTCCAAGGGCGTGATCCTCTATCAGGAGCAGGCGATGCAGATCTCCAAGGAGCTGGCCGGCTTCTCGGGCGCCAAGGCGGACGATCTGCGCAAGGCGATCGGCAAGAAGAACCGCCAGGCGATGGCTGCGCTCAAGCCCGAGTTCGTGGAGGGCTGCCGCGCTTCGGGCACGCGGCCCGAGGTCATCGAGTTTCTCTGGCACACCAACGAAAAGTCGGCTGACTACTCGTTCAACAAGAGCCACGCGGCCTGCTACGGGCTGATCGCCTATCGCACCGCCTGGCTGCGCGCCAACCATCCGGCTGAGTACATGGCGGCGCTGATCTCTTCGGTGATGTCCACCAAGGACAAGGTGCCGTTCTTCGTGGCCCGCTGCGAGGAGATGGGCATTGAGATTCTGCCTCCCGATGTCAACCTCTCAGATCACGAGTTCACTGTCGTTGAAGGCAACATCCGCTTTGGCCTCGATGCCGTCAAGGGCGTCGGTTACCAGGCCGTGGAGGCGATCAAGAACGCGCGCGAAGGATCTGGTCCCGCTGGCCCCGCCCGCCCGTTCACCTCGCTGTGGGACTTCTGCGAGCGCGTGGACGGTCGCGCCGTCAACAAGAAGGCGATCGAGGCGCTCATCAAGTGCGGCGCGCTGGGCTCCACAGGCGCCACGCGCAAAGGCATGCTGGCGGTGCTTGAGCAGGCTCAAGGCGCCGGCCAGAAGGCTCAGCAGGATGCGCTCATCGGCCAGGGCTCGATCTTTGACCTCGACCCGCCGCCCGCTGCGGGCAACGGCGCCGGTCAGGGCGAGCGGGCGTTGCCGGGCGCGAGTCTGATGAGGCCAAGCCACCCGATCATTTCCGCGGAGGAGTTTGACCAGGCCGAGCTGTTGGCCGTTGAGAAGGAGGCAATCGGCCTGTTCATCTCCGCGCATCCCCTGAAGCCTCTGCGCGAGGCGCTGCGCGCGCGCGTTGACTGCCCACTGACCGCGCTGGCTGAGCGCCGCGACAAGGATTGGGTGACAGTCGGCGGGATCATCACCGAGGCCAAGCGCATCCGCACGCGCAACGGCGATCACATGATGTTCGCCACGCTCGATGACCTTGAGGGCGCTGTGGAGATACTGGTGTTCGGCAAGGCCATGGCTGAGCACGAGGCTGCGCTGGCGATTGACCAGGTGGTGCTGGTGCGTGGCCGTGTCGACCACAAAGAAGCCGGCAAGACCTGTGTGGTGGTGCAATCGGTGGAAACCTTTGCTCCCACCGAGCAGGAGGTCGAACAGGCCAACGCCGGCGCCAAGGCAAAAGCGGCCAAGCAGGGCGAGGAGCCCAGGCCGGTGCACCTGCGCGTGGACCTCGCCAGCCTGGCCGAGACCGCGATCGAGGACTTCAAGCACCTCGCGGAGAGCTTCCCCGGCAGCGTGGAGGTTGTGTTGGAGCTGATCGGCGACGCGGGACAACGGTGGTTGCGGCTGGGGGAGGCTTACCGTGTCTCCCCGGTGCCCGCGCTGCACGCCGAGCTGGCACAGATCTTTCCCCAGGCCAGTGCGCCGGGCGCTCCGGCGGCAGCCCTCGCCGCGGCCTAGCGCCTAGCTCCTCCGCAAGTCGCTCAGCCGGCGCGGCGGCGCGCAAGACCTTTTTTGCGCAGCCGACTCAGCAGCGCGATTTCCTCGCGCGTCGGCCCTGAGCGCTCAACCCCTGGGGTCTCAAGCACGCAGGCCAGGCCGTCGAAGGCTGGAGTCGATACGAAGACCGTGCAGCCCTCCTTGCCCAGCTCGCCCTCGCCCGCGTTGGCGTGGCGGTCGCGGTTGGAGCCCAGCGGCGTCTGAGAATCGTTGAAGTGCAGCGAGCCCAAGCGCTCCAGCCCGACCTGCTCAGAGACCTCAGCGATCACCTCGTCCATGCCCGCGCGCGTGCGGATGTCATAGCCCGAGGCGAGCAGATGGCAGGAGTCCAGGCACAGCCCCAGGCGCTTGTCGCCGCCGGCTGCCTCGATCAGCGCAGCCAGCTCCTCGATCGAGCGTCCCAGCGTGCTGCCTGTGCCCGCGGTGTTCTCCAGGTGCAGAGGACACCCCTCGCTCTCTTTCAAGGCCTCGGCGATCGCGGCGCCGGCGCGGGCGATCGCCTGAGCGACGTCTCCGGTCTTGGCCGAGCCGGGGTGAAGGACGACGCCTTGAGCGCCGATCTGCTGACCCACTCGCAGCGAGTGGGTCAACGAGGTGAGCGATTTGGCGCGAATCTCGGGGTCCTCCGAAGCGCAGTTGAGCAGGTAGACCGCGTGGATCAAAACGGCGTCGATCGAGCTCTCCGCCATCGCCGCGCGGAAAGCCGCGATGTCCTGCTCGCTGTGGGAGGTCGGTCGCCACTGGCGCGGAGACTGGTTGAAGATCTGAATCGCTCGCGCGCCGAGCGCCTCGCCGCGCGCGATCGCTTTGGGTAGGCCGCCTGAAGGCGAGACGTGGGCGCCGATCAGCATGGCGTGGCGGTGAATAGCATGGCGCGAGATCCTATGCGCGTTCGCTTTGCACCATCGCCCACGGGCGCCCTGCACATCGGTGGGGCGCGGACAGCTCTATTCAACTGGCTGCTGGCCCGCGGCTCCCAGGGGGCGCTGGTGCTGCGCATCGAGGACACCGATCGCGAGCGCTCGACGACGGAGAACGTCGAGCAGATCCTCGATGCTCTGCGCTGGCTGGAGCTCGACTGGGACGAGGGGCCGATCTTGCAGTCTCAGCGCGCCGAGCGCCATCACGAGGTGCTGCAAGGGCTGCTTGAGTCCGGGCACGCCTATCGCTCCACCGCTACCGCGGAGGATGTCAAGGCATACAAACAGCGCCATGGCGTGCAGCAGGGATTTCGTGGCGAGCGGCGGGAGGGGGATCAGAAAGAAGGGGCGGTGCGTTTGAAGGTTCCCAACGAGGGCGCCACGGTGGTGCACGATGTGATCCGCGGCGACACGCGTTTTGAGCACATGCACCTGGATGATCCCGTGATTGCCCGCTCGGACGGCTCGGTTTTGTACAACTTCGCCGTCGCCGTCGACGATCTCGACGCGGGCATCACCCACGTGGTGCGCGGCGAGGACCATCTGTCAAACACGCCCAAGCAGCTGTTGGTGCTGGAGGCGCTGGGCGCGCCTCAGCCGCTCTATGCACACCTGCCGTTGCTGCACGGGCCCGATGGGCGCAAGCTGTCAAAGCGCCATGGGGCGGCCTCGGTGCAGGAGTTGCGCGAGGCCGGGTTCCTGCCGGAGGCCGTGCGCAATTACCTGGCGCTGCTGGGCTGGGGCGCAGACGACGACGCCACAGTTATGTCAACTGAGGAGCTCGTTGAGCGGTTCGCGCTGGAGCGCGTCAGTCGCAACCCGGCGCAGTTCGATGAGACCAAGCTGCGCTGGCTCAACGGCGTCTACATTCGCGCCTTGCCGGCGCCGGAGCTGGCGCGCCGCCTGGAAGAGCTCACCGGACGCGAGGGGCTCGCACAGGCCGCCAGAATCAGCCAGGAGAAGATCCAGACGCTGGCCGACTTCTGGCCGCTGGCGGGGTTCTTCTACGACGGCGTGAGCGATGACCCCAAGGCGCGCGCCAAGTGGTTGGATGAGAACGGCAAAAAGACACTGGCGCAGGCGCGCGCGGCCCTGGCGGAGACGGAGGACTTCCAAGAGCAGAGCGTGCAGCAGGCGCTTGACGCCGTACAGGAGCGCCTGGGTTGCAAGCCGCGCGATATCTATCAGCCACTGCGCGTGGCGATCGCCGGCACCGCCATCTCACCGGGGATCTTCGAGAGCATTTCACTGCTGGGGCGCGAGGAGACGCTGCATCGCATCGACCAGGCGCTCACGAAGGCGGCCAGCTAGATATGCGCTGGGCTCAACCATCTGTCCATCGCTGCCGATAGGAGAGGCGATACGCGCCCAACGGAGTGGGCGTCGGCGATTCCAAGGTAGGAAAGGCAAAGCATGCAGGCAGCAGCATCCAAGCCAAAGGGGGAGGCGAAGGCGAAGCCCGCCGGCGCGGGCGCGCGCCATCAGAACGAGGGCCACGGCAGGCGCCTGACGCAAGCTTTTGAAGCGCTGGAGGCGTTCCCGGCCCTGGCCGAGTCGCGCAAGCGGCTGCTGGCGGTGACCTCCAAGGATCACGTGGCCACGGCCGACGTCGTCAGCGCGGTGGAGTCAGATGTGGCATTGATAATCGCGGTATTGCGCATGGCCAACCAGGCGCAGGGCACGCGCGGACGCGTGGACACCGTCGTAGCGGCAGTGGAGCTGCTCTCCCCGCAGGCGGTGCAGGCCCTTGCAAGCCGGCTGCGCACCTTTGACTTCTTCGAGCGCGCCAGCGTGTGGGACGCGGCGCCCGAGCGCTTCCGCCTGCACGCGCTGGCCACCCAGCACGCCGCCGACAGGCTGGCCGGCGAGGTTGGCTACGAGCACCGTGACCGCCTGACCGTGACGAGCCTTTTGCACGACATCGGCAAGCTGGTGCTGCTGCACGCCTATCCGGGCTATCCCGAGCAGGTGCACCAGGGTGCGCAGACCCCCGAGGAGCGCATCCACCAGGAGCGCCGCGAGCTGGGCGTCGATCATGCGCTGGTGGGTGGCGTGCTGGCCAGGCGCTGGGGCATGCCGGTGGGCGTCGCCACCGTGATCGAACGTCACCACAGTCCTGAGGCCGTCGGCGAGGCCGCGTTCGTGCGTCTGGCCGACATGTTGGCGCACTACGAGCAGGGCGCGCCGGTGTCCCCAGCGGAGATGCTGCAGAGCGCGCGCATGATCGGCCTCGGTCCCTCCGAGCTGCGGCGCGTGATGTACGAGCTGCCCAACCCGGTCAACCAGCGCCAGCGCCACGTCGATCCCTGTCCGCTGTCCGGGCGCGAGCTGAGCGTCTTGCAACGGCTGGCTGAGGGCAAGGTCTACAAGCAGATAGCGCACGAGCTGACACTGTCCACCAGCACCGTCAGGACGCATCTGCACAACATCTACGGCAAGTTGGGCGCGGTAGACCGCGCGCAAGCGGTTCTGATCGCCACCGAGCGCGGCTGGTTGTAGGACGCCCGCTGGGCGGCGCGTGGTGGCGTCCTCTGGCGCTGTTGCGTAGCATCGCCTGCGTGATCTCGATCACGAGCAAGTCTCCCTATGCGCTTCTGGCGTTGGCCGAGCTGGGTCGCAGCGCAGGTGCGGGTCCGGTGCCGATTGGCGATCTGGCACGGCGCAGAGACGTGCCGGTGCAGTTCTTGGAGCAGCTGTTCGCCGTGCTGCGCAGGGCCGGGGTGCTCAGCTCACAGCGCGGGGTCAAGGGGGGCTACATGTTCGCCCGCGACCCTGCCGAGGTGAGCGTGCTTGAGGTCGTGGAGCTGCTGGACGGGCCGCTGGGGCGCGATGCGCAGGGAGTGTTCGCGGACGCCGCGCAGGCTGCGCGCAAAGTGCTCGAAGCGACGAGCATCGCCGACGTGGTCGAGCGCGAGGCGCGCGAAGCAGGAGCCAGCGTCTATTACATCTGAGGGCGCGCGGCACGAGCGCGCTTGACCGTATACATCGCGCGGTCAGCCGCGATCAGGGCTTGGTCATCGTGCAGGGTGCTGCTGTCGAGCAGCGCGAAACCGACGCTGCCTGAGAGGCGGACGACGGTGTCGCCAGCGTCTACGCCACAAGCTTCGATCACCCGCATCAGATCCTCGGTCACGATTTCAGCGCCTTGCAGGTCCATGTGGGGAAGCAGCACGGCGAACTCGTCGCCTCCGAGGCGGGCGACGAGGTCGGTGGCGCGCAGTCTGCGCGTCAGCGTGCGGGCGATCGCCTTCAGGGCATCGTCGCCCACTTTGTGGCCATGACGGTCGTTGACCAGCTTGAAGCCGTCGAGGTCGATCACCAGCAGCGCAGCCTGCTCGCGATAGCGCTGGCAGCGCCCGATCTGGAGCTTGAGGTCATGCTCGAACAGACGGCGGTTGCGCAGGCCGGTGAGAGGATCGTGGTCGGCGAGATGACGCAGGTGCTCTTCGAGGTGCTTGCGCTCAGAGATGTCCTGCATCTGCACGATGAAGTGAAGCGGGGCGTCCTGCTGGTCGCGCACCAAGGAGATCGACAGCAGCGCCGACATCTTTTCCCCGGCGGCGTTGAAGTAGCGCTTCTCGGTCTGGAAGGTGGCGAGCTCACCATCGAGCAGCTGCTGGCGGCGAGCTGTGTCGTTGTTGGCGTCTTCGGGGTGCGTGATGTCCTGAAAGCGCTTGCCGATCAACTCGCCCGAGGTGTAACCCGTGATGTCGCAGAGGGCCTGGTTGACAAGCACCCAACGGCCCTCCTGATCGATCAACCCGGTGCCGATCGGGGCGCGCTGGAAGACCAGTTCAAACCGCTCCGTCGAGGGGGGCTTCGGGGTCTCTGGCGCTGGCGAGGAGTCGAGGATCACAGCCACGCCGCCCGCGATTGTCGCCGGGTGAGGAGCAGGACGCTGCTGCAAAGCGAGCGGTCCCACGTCGATCGTGAGGCTGTGCGGGCTGCCGCTGGCACGGATCTTGCGCGAGCGCGTGTCGCCTTGCAGGGCCGAGCGGCAGAGCGGCTCGATCTCCTTCCACAGCTGCGGGGGGAAGGCTTGCGCGATCGGCATGCCGATCCCATAGACCGATTGATCGTGGCCGCTGCTCAAGGCGTGGCCGGCAACGAGCGTAAAGCGCAGGTCGGAGTCGAAGACCATGATCGATGCATCCGGCAGCTCGCGTACGGCCGCGAGCGCGTCCTCGTTGTCCACGGCGATCGGCCTAGGGGCTTGATGCGCGGGCGTGCCCATACCAGGGTACTCGGTCAATTGTCCCACTCATCGAGATCTTGGTGCTTCTCTTGCAAGCGCTCGGCAAGCCTCGCGGGCTCCCGGTCACTATGCTCGAATGCGGTATGCCCCAAATCCCGATCAACATTTCGGAGCTTGTAGGAGGAACCCCGATGGTGGGGTTACCACGGATGCTGGGGGAGAACGCGCGCGCGAATGGCGTGCAGCTGATCGCCAAGCTTGAGTCGCTGAATCCCGGCGGCAGCGTCAAGGACCGCATCGGTGTGGCGATGATCGAGGCCGCCGAGGCTGAAGGGCGGATCGAGCCGGGGCGCAGCACGATCGTGGAGGCCACCAGCGGCAACACGGGGATCGCGCTGGCATTGGTATGCGCCGCCAAGGGCTATGAGCTGGTGCTGACGCTGCCGCAGGGCATGAGCCGCGAGCGCGAGTGCCTGCTGAAGCTGTACGGAGCGCAGGTGCGCATCACGGAGTCGATGGGCGGGATGCACGAGGCGGTGCAAGCCGCGCGCACCTTGGCCGATGAGCCCGACACGTTCTTGCCCGACCAGTTCTCAAATCCCGCCAACCCCGACGTGCACAGACGCACCACAGGGCCGGAGATCGAGCGTGCGCTGGAGGGCCAGGTGGACGTCCTGGTTGCGGGAGTGGGCACCGGTGGAACGATCACCGGCGCCGGCGAATATCTGCGCGAGCGCAACCCCAAGCTGCAGGTGGTGGCGGTCGAGCCCAAGGGGAGCGCGGTGCTCTGCGGTGAGACCCCCGGTCCTCACCGCATCCAGGGCATCGGCGCCGGCTTCGTGCCCCCGGTGCTCAACCGCGAGCTGCTCGATGAGGTGATACCGGTAGCCGATGAGGACGCGATCCACACCGCTTGGCGCTGCGCCAAACGCGAGGGAGTGCTGGCCGGCATCTCCTGTGGCGCCGCTCTGTGGGCCGCCTTGCAGGTGGCTGAGCGCCCGCAGAGCAAAGGCAAGCGCATCGTGGTCGTGATGCCCGACTCTGGCGAGCGCTACATATCGCAGGCGTTTTTCGCTCCTTGAGCAGATTGCGTTGGGGCAGATTGTGGGCCGCTAGGCTGTGAGCTGAGATGTTTGGAGTCGGCACCCTCGCGCGGGTCGCAAAAGAGCTGCGCTGCGATGTGAAGGCCGCGCGCGAGCGCGATCCCGCCGCTCGCGGCGTGGGTCCGGCGGAGATACTCGCGACGTGGCCTGGAATCCATGCGCTGCTCTCACATCGCGTGGCGCACGCCTTGCACGAGGCGGGGATGCCGATGCTGCCGCGCTCGCTGTCGATGGCCACCAGGGCGTTGACTGGAATCGAGATACATCCGGCCGCCGACATCGGACGCGGCCTGTTCATCGATCACGGCTCGGGGGTGGTGATCGGAGAGACGGCCAGCATCGGCAAAGATGTGACGCTCTATCAGGGTGTCACGCTGGGGGGCACGGGTTTCGCCACGGGTAAGCGCCATCCGACCGTGCAGGACAACGTCACGATCGGCTCGGGCGCCAAGCTGCTGGGCCCGATCACGATCGGTCACGGCGCCAAGATCGGCGCCAACAGCGTGGTCGTCACCGACGTGCCGCCCAACACCACGGTCGTCGGCAATCCCGGCCATCCGGTGCGCGTCGACGGTCGTCGCCCGGAGGGGCCGGACGCCGATTGGATTCATCTGCCCGACCCGATCGCCGAGGCGTTGCAGGGTCTGGCCAGCCGCATTGGAGCGCTGGAGCGCGCGCTCAGCGAGCTCTCCGGCGAGCAGAACGGCTCCGAGCCTGCCGGCGAAGTGACGCCGCTGCGCCCCGTGCGGGGACAGAACCCCGCCGGCGGCTAGTAGAAGACTGTGCGGCAGCGGTGCCGCGGGCGCGCCTTGTACTCGGGGGACTGTCCGCGGTTCCACAGCCAGGCATCGAGCATGCGCGGCGCCACGCCGCTGCGCTGGGCGATCAGCTCGCAGGCGTGCAGGGCACAGGCACGGATCTCGCGCTCGGGGCCGCCAAGCGCAAGCATGACGCCGCTGTCAACGCGCGCGGCCAGCTCGCTGTCATAGATCAGCACGCCATCGCAGCGCAGCACGTGCGGCACCAGGTTGTCGGCGAAGATCGTCAGGCGGTCGAGATCGTCGAACTCGGCGACCCCGGCCAGCGCGAGATCCTGAGGGACGATCTGAGCGCGCTTGTAGAAAGGCCGATCGCCGAATAGCGCCATCCCGTGCGCGAGCGTCTGCGCCAGGCGCTCGGCCGAGCGGCGACAGTCCGCGAGGAGATCGAGCGCGCGGCGCTCGCCGAGAAAGCGGCCGAGTTGGCGCAGCGCCTGGGCGTAGAGGCTCATCAGCTCAAGCTCGGGTGGCTGCTCAAGGATGCAGGCGATCTCACGCGTGTCGACTTGGCGCAACCAGGCGGGATCGAGGGCTCGCCCATCCGGCCCTTGCGCGCGCACGTGGTCGGCGAGGTTCCAGGCGACCGTGAAGTAGCCACTGAGCGGCCGTCCGTCGGCATGGCGCTTGTTCAGCAGCGGAAACCAGCCCGAGCCAAAGTTGATGGCGTCGAGCGCGAGCAGGTAATCCGCGACATCGCCGGGCGAGCCCTCCAAGTAGTGGCGTTCAGGGTCAAGCGCCGGCGGCGGCGCCGGCTCAACCGTGCCCAGGGCATCGAGGTCGATGCGCACGTGCCGGGCATGGGCGGCGATGTGGGCGCAGCTGGAGCGCACCTCGTCGGTGAGCGTCATGCGCGCAACGGTAGAGCGAACGGCGCCGTGGGGCCTTCAGGCCGAGCGCGCATCTATGCTGAGTGATCGTGGAGAACCCGCACGCTGAGCACCTGCAAGAGCTGCTGGAGGGGCTGAACGAGCCCCAGCGCGAGGCCGTGACACATGGCGAGGGGCCGCTTTTGATCCTCGCCGGCGCAGGCAGCGGCAAGACCAGGGTGTTGACCCACCGCATCGCCTTCCTCGTCTTCACCGACCAGGCGCAGGCCGGTGAGATACTCGCGATCACCTTCACCAACAAGGCCGCGCAGGAGATGCGCGGGCGCGTGGAGCATCTCCTCGGGCATGGTACGCGCGGAATGTGGCTGATGACCTTCCACGCGGCCTGCGCGCGGATGCTGCGCGCGGACGCCGAGCGTTTGGGCTACACCCGCCAGTTCACTATCTACGACCAGGCCGACGCGCGCCGGCTGACCAAGCGCTGCATCGAGGACCTCGGCGTTGACCCCAAGCGCTACACGCCGCCGGCGATCCTCGGTCAGATCAGCGCCGCCAAGAACCGCCTGCGCGACGCGGCCGCCTATCGCCAGCAGGTTGGCTCTTACTTCGAGCAGACCGTCGCCGACGTATACGAGCGCTATGAGCGCGATCTGCACCGCATGAACGCGATGGACTTTGACGACCTGCTGTTCAGAACGGTCACGATGCTGGAGCTCTTCGAGGAAGTGCGCGAGCGCTACGCGCAGTCGTTCCGCCACGTGCTGGTGGACGAGTATCAGGACACCAACCACGCCCAGTATCGCTTCCTGCAGCTGCTGGTCGGCGGTGGCCGCAAGGCGCCCGCCAAAGGCGAACGCACGAGCCTGCCGGGGCATCGCAATCTGGCGGTGGTGGGCGATGACTCGCAGTCGATCTATGGCTTCAGGGGCGCGGACGTACGCAACATCCTCGACTTCCAGGAGGACTTCCCCGATGCACGCGTGGTGAAGCTGGAGCAGAACTACCGCTCCACGCAGACGATCCTCTCGGCGGCCAACGCCGTGATCGCCAACAACCGTGGTGGCATCGCCAAGCGCCTGTGGAGCGCGCTCGGGGAGGGCGAGCCGATCAAGGTGCGCGAGCTGGAGGACGAGTACTCCGAGGCGCGCTTCGTAGTGGGTGAGATCGAGCGGCTCGTGGACGAGGGGGCAAGCCGCGCTGAGATCGCCGTCTTCTACCGCACCAACGCGATGTCAAGGCTCTTGGAGGACACGCTGGTGCGCCGCGAGATCGCCTACCAGGTGATCGGTGGCACCAAGTTCTATGAGCGCGCCGAGATCAAGGATGCGATCGCCTATCTGTCGTTGCTGGCCAATCCCAACGACGTGGTGAGCTTCATGCGCGTTGTCAACTCTCCTAGGCGCGGCATCGGCCAGACATCGGTTGGCAAGGTGGTGGGCCACGCGGGCACCATGGGTCTGTCGATCTGGGAAGCGGCTGAGAGACCAGCCGAGGTGCCCGGCCTGGGCACCGCCGCGCAGAAGGCGCTGGCGCGCTTCATGGACACCATGCACGAGCTGCGAGGGCGCATCGAGGATCAGGATCAGCCGAGCCCCGTGGGAGATCTGCTTGAGGCGGTGCTCGCGCAGACCGGCTATGTGGAGGCGTTGGAGGCCGAACGCACGATCGAGGCGCAGGGGCGCGTTGAGAATCTGGAGCAGCTGGTGCAGGTGGGCAATGAGTTCGATGCCGGCAACGAGCCTTCGCGCGAGGCGCTTGATGCTTTCTTGCAGCAGATCGCCCTGATGGCCGACGCCGACTCAAGGCGTGACGAGGAAAGCCTCGTGACGCTCATGACGCTGCACAACGCCAAGGGGCTTGAGTACCCCATCGTGTTTGTGGCCGGTTGCGAGGAGGGCGTCTTTCCCCACGCTCGTGCTCTGGATGAAGGGGCGCTGGAGGAGGAGCGGCGTCTGTTCTATGTGGGCGTGACGCGCGCGATGCGCAGCCTGTATCTCACCTATGCGCGCCGGCGCACCATCTTCGGCGCCCAGACAGCCGGGCTTGCCAGCCGCTTCTTGGATGAGGTCCCCGCTGAGCTCACCGAGTTCGAGGAGCAGGCCGCTCCGCGCTGGGGTGGCGCGGGTGCTGTGAGCGGTGGCCGTGCTCGGCGCCGGCGCGAGGAGGATCTGGATATCGACGACGGCGCGGGTCACGATGACGCATGGGATGGTGTCGATGTCCCCGCCTCCGCCCCCATCAGGGCTTTCCGCCGCGGCCAGGATGTCACGCACCCGGCTTTCGGCGAAGGCGTTGTGACGGCTGTGGAGCCTGGCGGCATCATCGTTGTGCGCTTCGCCGAGGACGGCTCTGAGCGCAAGCTGATGTCCGAATATGCTCAGATGAGTGGACACTAGACGGCGCCTGGGCCGCTGTTGCCCATACGATCAGCTGCATGCCCGCAAAGCTCATCGAAGGTAAGCCAATCGCCGCCGAAGTACGTGCCGAGGTGACGCGTGAAGTAGCGGACTATGTGCAGAGCACCGGCCACCCGCCTGGCCTGGCGACGGTCTTGGTCGGTGACGATCCAGGCTCGGCCGTGTATGTCGGCGCCAAGCAGCGCGCCTGTGCTGAGGTCGGCATGGCGGCATTCGACAAGCGCCTGCCTGCTGAAGCGTCATTCGCGCAGATCTCAGAGTTGCTGCAAGAGCTCAACGCCGACGACGCGGTCAATGGTGTGCTGCTGCAGCTGCCGGTGCCGGAGCATCTCGATGGCGCCACGCTCACCGGCATGATTGACGCCGCCAAGGACGTGGACGGGCTGACGCCGGTGAACGCCGGCCTGCTGGCCTTGGGCCGAGATGGTTTGCGCCCGTGCACGCCCAGCGGGGTGATGCGCTTGCTGGCGAGCATCGATATGCAGCTGGAGGGCGCCGAGGCTGTGGTGCTCGGGCGCTCCAACCTGTTTGGCAAGCCGATGGCGCAGCTGCTGTTGCAGGCTAACGCGACAGTGACGATGTGTCACTCGCGCACCCGTGACCTGCCAAGCGTCTGCGCGCACGCCGATCTTTTGGTGGCTGCGATAGGACGGCCGCGGATGATCACGCGCGAGTTTGTCAAACCGGGCGCGGTGGTGATCGACGTGGGCGTGAATCGCCTGACCCCTGAGGAGGCCGGGACGAAGAGCGGCCTCGTGGGCGACGTGGACTTCGCCGCGGTGGCTGAAGTGGCCGGCGCGATCACCCCCGTACCTGGAGGCGTTGGCCCGATGACGATCGCGATGTCGCTGCGTAACACGCTCATCGCAGCCCGCCGTCAGGCGGGAATCGGGGATGATTGACGGCATGAGGTCATCGCGATGAGTTTGCGCAGGCTGCGCATTGGTGAGTTGCTGGCATTGGCAGGAGCGATATGTGTGATCGTCGCGCTGACGCTGCCGTGGTATGAGACAGCCGCATATGTGAAGCTCGGAGCCTGGGCCACGTTTGGCCCAGCCGTGGCGCTCGTGATGCTCGCCGCGGCCGGGGCGTTGGTATTGGCGCTGGCAACCGTCACCGAGCGCTCGACCGCCCTGCCGGTCGCCGCCGCGGTGTGGGGCGTGCTGCTGGGATTCGTGGGGGTCCTGGCCGCGATCGTGCGCGTGTTGGAGCGCCCTCAGCACGCCAGCAGCCTGTGCGCCGGGGCATGGCTGGCGCTGGTGGGAGTTGTGGCGATCCTGGTGGGATGTTGGCTGGCGATGCGCGACGAACGTACCGAGCTGTATCCACCATTAGATATCGAGGCGCGCCCGCCGCCGCTATGAGGGAGGACCCGTCATGAGCTTCAAGGTCAGTCGTCTGGGAAGCGGCCAACGCATGGTCGCTGTGGGCTCGGTGGCGTTATTCGTCTTCATGTTCTTTTTCAAGTGGTTTGGCATCAAGATCCCGGGGTTCTTCAGCGCTTACATCAGCGCCACCGGCGTCAGCACCAGCGTCAATGTCTGGCACAGCTTGGAAGTTATTCGCTGGCTGCTCCTGTTCACCGTTCTCGCGGGGGTGGCGCTGGCGGCGCTCGCCGGCAGCGAGCGCAAGCCGCGCTTGCCGCTCTCGCTCAGCGCGATCGTGACCGGGCTTGGCTTGCTCTCGACGGTCCTCGTGCTGTATCGAATGCTCATCAGTCACCCCTTCGCACACGTTGAGGTCAAACTCGGCGCCTGGCTGGGGCTCATCTCCTGCGCCACGATCGCCTTTGGCGGCTACCGCGCCATGACTGACGAAGGCGCCATGCTGGCCCCGGCGCGCGCCACGTAGAATCACCGCTGTGATTGACCGCGAAGAGGTTCTGCACGTAGCGCGCCTGGCTCGCCTGCAGCTGAGCGAGCAGGAGGTGCGGTCGATGGCCGGCGAGCTTTCAGCCGTGCTCGACCACATCGCCAAGATCGGCGAGCTGGATCTCGACGACGTCGCGCCCACCAGCCACGTGGTGGAGGTCACCGGCGCGCTGCGTCCCGATGAGCCGGTGGACTCGCTGACGCGCGAGGATGCCCTCGCGCAGGCGCCGGCTGTCAGCGGCGATGGCTTCTTGGTTCCGAGCCCTCAGGCATGAACGACGCGGACATTTTGAACCTCACCGCTGCGCAGGCGGTGGCCGCGATCGACGCCGGCACGCTGTCCGCCGACGCGTTGTTCGAGGTCTACCGCTCCCGTGCGCGTGAGGATCAGCTCAACTGCTTCACCTGGCTCGCCGAGCAGGCTCCGCACGGCATGGCTGCCTCTCCCCTCAATGCCGTTCCTCTGGCCGTCAAGGATCTCTTCTGCACTGAGGGGGTGCCAAGCCAGTCGGGCTCGCGCATCCTTGAGGGCTACCGTCCGCCCTACACCGCCACCGCGGTCGCGCGCCTGCAGGCGGCCGGCGCCAGCCTGCTGGGTAAGACCAACCAGGATGAGTTTGCGATGGGCTCCTCGACTGAGAACTCCGCCTACGGTCCGGTGCTCAACCCCTGGGACCGCGAGCGCGTGCCGGGCGGCTCCTCGGGCGGCAGCGCGGCGGCGGTCGCGGCGGGACTGGCGCCTTGGGCGCTTGGGACGGACACGGGCGGGTCGATCCGCCAGCCCGCGGCGCTGTGCGGAATCGTCGGTTTGAAGCCCACCTATGGCGCGATCTCGCGCTACGGGATGATCGCCTTTGCCTCCTCGCTGGATCAGGCGGGTCCGCTTACGCGCGACGTGACCGACGCCGCCTTGATGCTGCGTCACATGGTCGGCGATGACCCTTGTGACGCGACCGCTTTGCGGTTCCCTGAGGAGGTGGCGCTGCCTGGCGCCGAGCGTCTTGACGGGGTTCGTCTGGGCGTGCCGGAGGAGTTGACCGGCGAGGGCATCGAGCCGGGCGTGTCGCAGGCGTTTCAGGACACGCTCGCGCGCGCACGGGAGTTGGGGGCGCAGGTGCAGAGCGTGCGGCTCCCGCATGCTCCGCACGCTCTCTCGGCTTACTACGTGCTGGCTCCCGCGGAGTGCAGCTCCAACCTGGCGCGCTTTGACGGCGTGCGTTACGGCGCGCGCGCGGACGATGCCCGCGATCTGCTCGACATGTACACCCGCACCCGTCATGACGGCTTCGGCGCCGAGGTCAAGCGGCGCATCATGCTCGGCACCTACGCGCTGTCCTCGGGCTACTACGACGCCTACTACGGTCGCGCGCAGCGCGTGCGCACGAAGATCGCCGAGGATTTCAAGGCCGCCTTCGCCGAGGTGGATCTGATTGTCACTCCCACTGCGCCGACGGTGGCCTTCCGGCTGGGTGAGAAGACGGCGGACCCGTGGTCGATGTACCTCAACGACTACTGCACCGTGCCGATGTCCTTGGCCGGTATACCCGCGATCTCGATTCCCTGCGGGCTCAGCGAGGGGCTGCCGGTGGGCTTTCAGATCGCCGGGCCGGTGTTCAGCGAGAACCGGCTGCTGGATGCGGCCTATGCCCTGGAGCAGGCGCTCGGCTTTGATGGGAGCGTGGCGCGTGTCTGACTACGAACCCGTCATTGGCCTTGAGATCCACGTGCAGCTTGCCACGCGAACGAAGATGTTCTGCGGCTGTGAGCTGTCCTTCGGCGATCCGCCCAACACGCATACCTGCGCGGTCTGCCTTGGCCTGCCTGGAAGCCTGCCGGTGGCCAACGCCCGTGCGGTGCACTTTGGCCTGATGATCGGGATGGCGCTTGGCTGCGAGCTCGCTCCCCGCTCGATCTTTCACCGCAAGAACTACTTCTATCCCGATCTGCCCAAGGGGTACCAGATCTCCCAGTACGACGAGCCGCTGTGTCGCGGTGGACAGCTGGGGGAGGTGCGCATCCACCGCGTGCACCTTGAGGAGGACGCCGCCAAGCTCGTGCACGTCGGCTCAAGCGGGCGCATCCACGGCTCCGATGCCAGCATCGTCGACTTCAACCGCGGCGGCACTCCGCTGGCGGAGATCGTCAGCGAGCCCGATCTGCGCTCGGGCGAGCAGGCGCGCGAGTGGCTCACGCTGCTGCGCACCACGCTGCGCCAGCTGGGCGTCAGCGACGTGAATATGGAGGAGGGCTCGCTGCGTTGCGACGCCAATATCTCCGTGCGCCCGGCCGGCACGCAGGAGCTTGGCGTGAAGACCGAGCTGAAGAACATGAACTCCTTTCGCTTCATCGAGCGCGGCATACGTGCCGAGGTCAGCCGTCAGGAAAATCTTTTGCGCGCGGGGGAGAAGGTGGTGCAGGAGACGCTGCACTTCGACCCTGCCTCCGAGCGCATCACCTCGTTGCGCTCCAAGGAGGAGGCGCACGACTATCGCTACTTCCCCGAGCCCGATCTGCTGCCGGTTGCGATCGACCCGGCGATGCTGGAGGAGGCCCGCGCGGCGATGCCCGAGCTGCCCGCGGCCCGCGCGGAGCGCCTGGAACAAGAGGTGGGGCTGAGTGCCGACAGCGCACGCCAGCTGGCCTTCCGCGCGGACCTGGGGGACTATTTTGAGGCGGCGCTTGCCGCGCAGGCCGATCCCGCGCCGCCCGCGCAGGCTTTGGCCAACTGGGTGGCAAGCGACCTGGTTGGTCGGTTGGAGGATGGTGGGGATCCCGCAGATTCGCGCGTAGCGGCCCGCGCCTTGGCTGTGCTCGTGGGGCTGGTCTCCGCCAAGCGCATCAGCGTGGGCGCTGGACGGCAGGTGCTTGCCCGCCTCGTCGCTGAGGGTGGCGATCCGCTTGCGATCGTGCAATCAGAGGGTCTTGAGGCGATGGACGGAGGCGAGGATCTGGCCGCGATCGTCGCCGCTGCGCTGGCGGCCAACGCCGACGCCGCCGAGCGTGTGCGGGGCGGCAACGCCAAGGCGATCGGGCCGATCGTGGGTCATGTGATGCGCGAGACCAAGGGCCGCGCCGACGGCGGCGAGGTCACGCGGCTGGTTAATGAGCAGCTAGGGATAAACTGATCGGCATGAACGACTCACAATCACAGTCTTCCTCTTCCGGCTCCTTCGGCCGCTCGATCGTGGCGGTGTTGATCCTGGTTGTGGCAGGCTGGCTGCTGCTGCACTTTCTGATCGGCATTGCTTCGGCGCTGGCCGGCTTCGTTGTCTTCATCCTCGCGGTCGTGGCGGTCATCTGGGCTCTGCGCGTGCTCCTGTAGGAGCGCTTGCGTTGGCCTACGTTGTCATCGCCCTCTGCTTCGGTCTCGCCGGCGGGATCGTGGGCAGGATCAAGGGCAGCTCGTTTTTCCTGTGGTTTTTGATCTCCACGCTGGTGCCCATCTTTGGGCTGCTGGTTGCGATCGTCTACCGCAACGAGCGCAACGAGCCGCGCCGCCAGTGCCCGCGCTGCGGGCGCGTGACCAAGGCCTATGATGCGATTTGCATGCGTTGCGGGACCGAGCTTGAGTACCCGGACGTGCCGCTGGCCTCCGAAGCGGCCGAGCGCGAGCAAGCGCAGCTATAAATCATCAATGGACGTGGACGCGCCGCCGGCGCATAAAGGCTCCTTGATCGCCCGGCTGATTCGCCGCTGGGGCTTTGAGGATGAGCGGGACTTTGTGCTGCGGGTCGTGCAGCCTGGCCTCGTCGGCCTGATCGACGGCACCGTCTCTTCGATCGCCCCGATCTTTGCCGCCGCGGTGTCCTCCAACTCGCATACGGCGTTTGTCGTGGGAATCTCGGTCGCGCTCGGCGCCGGCATCAGCATGGGCGTGTCTGAGGCGCTGTCGGATACCGGGGAAAAGACCGGTCGCGGCACGCCGATCGTGCGCGGCAGCATCACCGGCGCGATGACCGCGCTCGGCAGCATCTTTCACACGCTCCCCTTCCTGATCCCCGACACGCACGAAGCGCTGATCGTGGCCGGCATCGTCGTCGCGGTCGAGCTTTTTGTGATTGCGCTGGTGCGTGAGCGTTTTCTCGATGTCTCGCTGAGCTCTTCATTGATTGTCGTCACGCTCGCGGGTGCGATCGTGCTCGCCATCGGGATCGCTGTCGGAGCGTCTTGAGCGGAAGCCTAGGAAGCCGGAGGGGACCGATACACTGGTTTGCCTTGTAAATCTGGTCCTCGGTGAAAGGAGGTCGGTGCGATGCGCGCGGTAGACGCGGTGATGGAATGCCTGAAGGCGGAGGGTGTGGACGTCGTATTCGGCCTGCCCGGCGGCGCCAACCTTCCCACCTACGACGCCTTTGTGGACGGCGGTATCCGTCACATCTTGGTCCGGCACGAGGCTGGGGGCGGTCATGCCGCCCAGGGTTACGCCAAGGCCACCGGCAAGGTGGGCGTCGCGTTTGCCACCAGTGGGCCGGGGGCCACGAATCTGATCACGCCGATCTGCGACGCGATGATGGATTCGGTGCCGGTGGTGTTCATCACCGGTCAGGTGCGCACCGAGCTGCTGGGCACCGATGGCTTTCAGGAGGCGGACACGATCGGGATCACGATGCCGATCGTCAAGCACTCCTTCATGATCCAGCACCCGCTGGAAATCCCCCGTGCGATTCATGAGGCGTTTCACATCGCGCGCACAGGGCGGCCAGGGCCGGTGCTGGTGGACATCCCGCAGGATCTCTCGCGCGCGGAGATTCCGTACGAGCCGGTGAGCGATGTGCGCCTGCCTGGCTATCAGCCGACGCTTGAGGGCAACCAGAAGCAGATCCGCCAGGCCGCCAAGGCGCTGGCGGCGGCGCAGCGGCCGGTGATCTACGCCGGCGGCGGCGTGGTCAACGCCAACGCCTCAGAGGAGCTGATTGAGTTCGCTCGCAGCGACCGTTTCCCCGTGACCACGACCTTGATGGGGCTGGGCGCCTATCCGGCACGGGTGGATGGGATCCCCGATCCCCAGTGGCTGGGGATGCTGGGCATGCACGGCACGCGTGCCGCCAACTACGCGATGGACGAGGCCGACCTGATCTGTGCCGTGGGCGCTCGTTTTGACGATCGCGTCACTGGCAAGCTCTCGGAGTTCGCGCCGCGGGCGAAGTTCATCCACATCGACGTGGACCCGGCCGAGATCTCCAAGAACGTCCCCGCGCATATCCCAATCGTGGGCGACGCCAAACACGTGCTGGCGAAGCTGGTCGTGGAGTACCGCGCGTTGAGCGCCGACCCGGCGCGTCTGGCGCAGTGGTGGGAGCGCATCGAAGGCTGGCGCGAGAAGCATCCCTTGGGTTACGAGGACAGCGCCGACTCTGAGATCAAGCCGCAGTACATGGTGCAGGCTCTGCATGAGGCCACAGGCGGGCAGGCGATCGTCAGCAGCGATGTCGGCCAGCATCAGATGTGGACGGCGCAGTACTACGACTTCCCCGCGCCGCGTCGCTGGATCAACTCGGGCGGCCTGGGCACGATGGGTTTTGGCCTGCCGGCTGCGATGGGAGCAGCCGTGGGCTGTCCCGATCAGCTCGTGTGCTGCATCGCCGGCGACGGCTCGGTGCAGATGAACATTCAGGAGCTGGCGACCTGCGCGCAGGAGCAGATCCCGATCAAGGTGTTCATCATGAACAACGGCTATCTGGGCATGGTCCGCCAGTGGCAGGAGCTCTTCTGGGACGGGCGCTACAGCCACGTCGACACCGGCAAGTTCCCCGACTGGGTCAAGCTCGCCGAGGCCTACGGAGCGACCGGCATGCGCTTTGAAGACAAGGCCACGCTGGTGGAAGACATGAAGCGGGCGATCGCCACCGACGGCCCTGTGCTGGTCGACGTGAAGGTGACGCGCGAGGAGAACACCTACCCGATGATTCCTGCTGGTCAGGCCGCTAGAGAGATGGTGGGATGATGGGGGAGCCCGCAACCAAGGAGCCACTCAGCCTGGAGGAGTTGCAGGCGTCCGGGAATCTGCGCACCGGGCGCAAACACGTGCTCTCGATCCTGGTCGAAAACAAGTCGGGTGTTCTCACGCGCATCGCGGGGCTGTTCGCTCGGCGCGGTTTCAACATTGACACGCTCACCGTTGGTCCCACCGACGATGAGCGGATCTCGCGTGTGACGCTCACCGTCGATGGTGCGCTGCATCCCATCGATCAGGTCACAAAGCAGCTGCACAAGCTCATCAACGTGCTCAAGATCCGCGATCTGGAGCCCGAAGACACGGTCTCGCGCGAGCTGGCGCTGTTCAAGATCTCAGCCGATGGCCCGCAGCGGGGAGAGCTGATGCAGATCACCGAGATCTTCCGCGGCAAGGTCGTGGACGTCACCAAACGCTCGATCATCGTCGAGGTCACCGGCACCACCGAGAAGATCGAGGCCTTTGAGAGCATGGTGCGTCCGTTTGGCCTGATCGAGATGATGCGCACCGGCGAGATCGCCATCGCCCGCGGCCGCGGCGAGACGTGAGACCGGCCGGCGCGCTGCAGGGCACCCCGTTCCTCCTGCGCGAGGGGGATCGGGACAGGCTCGCGGCGCGCCTGGATCTCGCCGTGCAGCGGGCGCGGCGCAGTGGCACGCCGACGCTCGCGACATTGACCCTGTCGTTGCCCGCGGAGGTCGATCCAAGCGCTGTAGCTTGCGCTTCGCGCCGGCCCGGCGAGGCCTGGTTTGTGTTTGAGCAGCCTGAGCGCAAACGGGTGGCGCTGGCGGCCCTCGGTGAGGTCGCATCGATCTCCGCCAGCGGGCCAGGGCGCTTCGCTGAGGTGGCCGATCGGTGGCGGGTATTGGCGGCCGCCGCCGTGAGTGACCCACCGGGACATCCCAAAGCCGGCATGGGTGGAGGTCCTGTTGCCGTAGGCGGCTTTGCGTTTGCGCCGGATGGGGGCTCCGCGCCTCACTGGAGCGGTTTCCGGCCCGCCTCGCTAGTGGTGCCTGAGGTGGCGCTGGCGCGTGACCAGCGCGAGGGCGAGAGCCGTGTGCGCATGACGCTCTCCGCTCTGGCGGCGCCCGATGACACCGCCGAGGACCTGCAGGCTCGTCTGCAGCAGCGTCTCGACGAGCTGCGCGCGCGCCCGTTGGCGCTGCTCGATCCCGCGCCGGCGGGTCGCTGCCACGTGGCGAGCGCGATGCCGCCCGAGCACTACGAGGCCGCGGTCGCTCGTGCGGTCGAGCTGATCCGTGGCGGGGAGATGCAGAAGATCGTGCTGGCACGCGAAGTGCAGGTGCACGCGCCTGGACAGTACGACCCGGCGGCGGTGTTTGGCGTCCTGCGCGCTGAGTTCCCTTCCTGTTTTGTCTTCTGCGTCGGGCGCGGCGAGAGCACGCTCGTGGCCGCCAGCCCCGAGCTGCTGGTGCGCCGCGAGGGGCATCGGGTGAGCACGCTCGCCCTGGCGGGCTCGACGCGGCGCAGCGCCGACCCGGCTGTCGATGACCATCTTGGCGAGCAGCTCCTGCGCTCACAGAAGGACCGTGAAGAGCAGGCGATCGTGGTGCGCCGCATCGAACGCACGCTGCGCCAGCACGCCTTGTGGGTCACCGCCACGCCTGAGCCGGTGCTGGTGCGGGTAGCCAATATCCAGCATCTCGGCACGCCGATCCGCGCGCAGCTGGCCCGTCCGCTCGATGCGATCGAGCTGCTTGAGCTGATGCATCCCACGCCGGCTGTCGGCGGTGAGCCACTGGCGCGCGCGCGCCCTTTGATACCGGCGCTTGAGGGACTCGATCGCGGTTGGTATGCCGGGCCGGTGGGCTGGACCGATGCCACCGGTGACGGTGAGTTCTGTGTGGCCTTGCGCTGCGCTCTGCTGAACCGCGATGTGGCTCGCTGCTACGCCGGCGTGGGGGTCGTCAAGGACTCAGATCCCTGCGCGGAGCTGGCTGAGACCGAGGTCAAGCTGGCCGCGCTGCTGCCCTTGCTGTCAAGCTGAATCGCTGAGGGCCGTGGCCACGGCCTCCCACAGCCGGTGATGCAACTCCACGTTGGCCGCTCGCTCGCTGCGCACCTCGATGATGTTCGCGCCCCGGCCCGGACCATTTTCAAAGCAGTGCTCAAGCGCGGCGCGGAAGGCGAAGACGTCCTCCACGCGCTCGTGGCCGAAGCCATACAGCGCCGCCGCCTGAGCGAAGTCAAGGCCGGTGGGCGTGGCGATGTGCGTGGTGTAGACGTCGTCCTTGCGGGCTTTCGCTGAGCGCGCGACGGGCAGGAAGTCAAAGATGCCGCCGCCCTGGTTGTCAAGCAGCACGATCGTCAGATCCACGCCCAGACGACGGTGCGCAAGCAGCCCGCCGATGTCGTAGGCCAATGCGACGTCGCCGATCAACAGCACCACCGGCCCGTCGCCGGCCGCGGCTGCCCCAAAGGCGCTGGAGACGGTCCCGTCGATGCCGTTGGCGCCGCGATTGCAGAGCACGCGCGGTGGGTCGGCGCGTACCGGCCAGAAGCTCTCGATGTCGCGCACCGGCATCGAGGAGGCGACGAACAGCGTTGCCTCGGCCGGCAGCAGAACCCCCAGCTCGGCGGCGAGCACCGGCTCGGACAGGCCGGCGGCGCCGAGCGTGCCGAGGATCGCCTCAGCCGCACGCTCGTCGGCGTTATGCCATGTCTGCAGCCAGTCGGGGGCGGTAGTCGGTGGGGGGGAGTCTGAGAGCTGCCACAGCGCCGCGGCCGGCTCCAGCGCCAGCGAGCATGAGAGCACCGCGTCCGGGTCCTGCCAGCTGTCCTCGGGGTCAAGGATCGTTTGCGCAACATCCCCGAGTCCTGCCAGCCACGTGCGCAGCGGTTTGGAGGTAGGCAGGTCGCCCACCCGCAGGACCGCATCGGGGCGCACTGCTTTCGTAAAGCCCTCGTCGCGCAGCAGCGCGTCGTAGTGGGCTACCGCGGCTTCGCCTTGCCGTGCTCCCGAAAGCGGGTCGGCCAGCAGCGGCCATCCCGCTGCCAGGCAAAACGCGCTGGCGGCCTCGCCCAAGGGCGTCAGGCGCTCGTGGCGCCCGGCCACGACCACGCCTCGCTCAGCGGAGGTCACGAACTCGCTCAGTATCCGCATGCCTTCAGGCGTCGCCAGGCGTACCGGCGAGCGGCACACATACGGCTGGCCATGCGGGCGCCCAGTCTGCTCAGCCGGCAGCGGCTCGTCATTGACGAGCGGCTCGCGCAGAGGGAAGTTGAGATGCACAGCCCCTGGGCGGCCCTCCAGCGTCTGCCAGTAGGCGCGGCAGGCAAGCGTGCGCATCCAGCGCAGCCGCTGCGGGGTGGCGTGGTGGTTGCCGACCTCGAAGAACCACTTTGCCGCGCCGCCATACAGCTTGATTTGATCGATCGTCTGACCCGCGCCCGTCTCGCGCAGCTCGGGGGGACGATCCGCTGTCAGCAGCAGCAGCGGCACTCTGGCTTCGTGCGCCTCGATCGCCGCCGGCAGCAGCTCGGCTGCCGCCGTGCCTGAGGTGCACGCCACGGCGACCGGTAGACCTGAGGCCTTGGCCAGTCCCAGCGCGAAGAAGCCGGCGCAGCGCTCATCGATATGCGAATAGCACTGAAGTCGCGGCTCGTGCGCGAGCGCCAGCACCAGCGGTGTGCTGCGCGAGCCGGGGGACGTGCAAGCGCAGCGCATCCCGCAGCGCGTCAGCTCGTCCACGAAGACGCTCAGCAAAAGGTGGGTATCGGTGGGAGCGTTCACGTGAATACCATGGCTTGTGTGTCGGAGAACCTGGTCCTGCTGCACGGATTCGCCGGCACGCGACACACGTGGGATGGCGTCGTTGCGCTGCTTGACTCTGAACGCTACACGCCGCTGGCGCTAGACCTGCCTGGCCATGGCCAGGCGGCCGCTGTGGCGGAGGCCTGGGACCCCGCTCCCCACTCCAAAGCCAGCTCCCGCCCGGCGATCGCCCTCACGGCCTGCATCGAGCATGTGCTCGCCGGCTGCCCCGAGCGGTTTGTCCTCTGCGGCTACTCGTTGGGCGGACGGGTGGCCCTGCACATCGCGCTGGCCGCGCCCGCACGGGTGCTGGGACTGGTGCTCGTATCGAGTACGGCCGGCATCGCCGACGACACCGAGCGGGCCGCACGCAGCGCTGCGGACGAGGCGCTTGCCGATGACCTCGAAACACGCACATTCGCGGAGTTCATGGACCGCTGGGAAACCCAGCCGGTGTTCCTCGGGGACCCCCCTGCAGTGCACGCCGCGATGCGCGCCGAACAGCAGCGCAACGACCCGCACGCGCTGGCCGCCGTCCTGCGGGGTCTCGGCACCGGTGCGATGCCCCCGCTGTGGGAGCGCCTGGCGGAGCTGGCGATGCCCGTCACCGTGCTCGTGGGCGAGCGCGACAGGAAGTTCCACGCGCCCGGACGGCGCATGGTCGAGCTGCTGCCCGACGCCGAGCTGCGCATCGTGCCCGGCGGGCACCGTCTGCCGCTGGAGAGCCCCGCGGCGGTCGCCGAGGCCATCATGCGCGCTTCGGATCGCAGCCCGCGGCTGCCTTAACGCACGCGGAAAGAAGAGCCGCATATCGATCCGCTGCCGCGGGGCATCGCCGATCGTGCAGAGGCCTGGAGGTCGAGCGCGCCATCCGCGTCCAGGCCGCCTCACGACCCGAGCTCAGCGTCAACGCGGCTCGGTAGCGCGGATTAGGGTCCCGAGGGTCTCGGCGATTCCTCAGGGTGATTAGCAGGCGGGTCAGTCGATCGAACCGGCCGGGACAACCCACTGACAGGATTGCCCGGTTACGGCCGCGATCAGATCGAAGTCTGCGTCGTAGTGCAGGACGGTGAGGCCGCGCGCCTCGGCGGCCGCGGCGACGAGCAGATCGGGCACCTTGCGGCCGCGTTGGTGTTTGGACGCGAGCAGGCGCTGCGCCTGCCTTGCGCGCCGCACGTGCTCTGCTGTGCTCTCCACCAGCTCGAAAACCTCAACAGCGTCGGCGAGACGGTCCCACTCAACGGCATTGCGGGCCGAGAAGCCGATCTCGAGGTCGCTGATCCCCGCGCGGGCGACCTCCCCCCGCTGTGCTTTCTCCTCGATCGCATCGCGGACCGCCGGCTCGCGCAGGCGCGTGAGAACGCTCGTGTCCAGGAGATGCGTCAGCGCCATGCCTGCTCGCGCGGCACGAGATCGGCGCGGGCGAGCGCGTCCAGGCGCTCGGTCACCGCTGCGCTGTGATCGCCGCCAACCAGGCGCAGCGCGCGGTTGACCGTCTCCTTGATCGTGCTCACGCCGAGTTGCGCCCGTGCATCCTGCAGAGCCTGCTCGTCTATGTCCACCAGATGCTTGGCCATTACGGTCTCAGTATATACCATCAGACGCAGATATATACCCCAGCGGGTAGGTGTCAGCACAGCACTCTGAGCGGCTCAGGGGGGTCCGCTGAACGGCTCACGGTGGTCCGCTGAGGGCTCCACTCCGAGCCCCGCGCCGGTGGGCACGGCGATGTGCCCCTCGCGCGCAGGCAGCGGGTTCTCAAGCCCATCGAACAGCGCGAGCGTCGCCAGGCCGCACGGCGCCACCGGCCCGCGCGAGGCGAGCGCCGCGGCTGCGTGCACGGCGGCGGCCACTCCCAAGGGGCCGTCAAACGTCGAGGCCAGGTAGACCTCGGCGCCTGAGGCGCGCACGAGCGTGGCGGCTGCCAGCAGGCCGGCGATGCCCCCACAGCGAGAGATCTTCAGGCACACCGCGTCGGCGACGCCCGCACCGAGCGCGCCATGCTCAGCTGCGGTCTCGTCGATCGCCACGCGCACCGCCACTCGCTCGCGCACCTCGCGCACTGCCTGCAACCCGTGTGTGGGCTCCTCGACCAGCTCCAGCCCAACGGGGGCCAGAGCGTCGATCGCGCGCACGGCGCCCTCCACATCCCAGGCGCCATTGGCGTCCACGCGCAGCGCCACGCGCGGACCGGCCGCCGCGCGCACCGCCGCCAGACGCCCGCCGTCATCGCCGATGCCGACCTTCACCTTCAAACAGGCAAATCCCTGCCGCACCGCTTGTGCCGCCTCCTCGGCGGCGCCGGCGCGATCGTCGGCCAGCAGCGTCGCGTTGACCTCGATCGTGGCAGCCGGGCTGTCGGTTATCAGCGCTGCCACTGGCCGCCCGGCGCGACGCCCGGCGCGATCCCACAGGGCCATGTCGATCGCCGCCAGGGCCGCGGGGAGGTCGTGCACCTGACGGCAGGCATCGACCAGCTGCGCTCCGTTGAGCTGCTGTGAGCGTGCCAGCACGGGCCGGTAGTCCTCAAGGGCCTGCAACACGCGCTCGATGCTGACGCCGTCGTATGCCTGCAGTGGCGCCGCCTCGCCGTAGCCGGTGATGCCGTCCTCATCGCTGAGCGCCACGATCGCCAGCTCGCGCTGCTCGACCGCACCGAAGGACGTCCGCAGTGGTTGGCGTAGCCGTAGCGTCTGACGCTCGACGGTCAGCCGCATGAGCCGAGCCTCCTATATGCCGCCACTGGCGAGGATTCCAGCGGACAGCAGCAGGCAGAAAAGCAGCTGCAACATGCCGGTCTTTGCCAGGGCGCCGTTCAGCGCAGGCCCGTCACTGCGGGTACGCACCACGCGCGCAAGCGACAGCGCGAGCGGCAGCGCCAGCCAGCAGAGGAAAAGCCAAGCGCTCATCGAGCCCAAAATCCAAGGCAGCGGCCCGCTCAGGAAAGCGACGGCGAGCATCGCCACGTACAGCGCGCGTGTGCGCTCGCGCCCGAGACGCACGGCGAGCGTGCGCTTGCCCGCGCGGCGGTCGGTGTCGAGGTCGCGCACGTTGTTGACGACGAGGATCGCGCTGGCCAACAGGCCCACCGGCACGGCACACACAAAGGGCTCCCAAGGAAGCGCCTGCACCTGCACGAAGTAGGAGCCCACCACTGCCACGACGCCGAAGAACAGGAACACGAACAGCTCGCCGAGTCCTTCATAGCCATAGGGGCGCGGGCCGCCGGTGTAGAGCACCCCGGCGAGGATCGAGGCGGCGCCGACCGCCAGCAGCTCCCAGCCCGCGACCGCCACGAGATAAACGCCGCACAGCACCGCCAGGCCAAAGGTCACGTAGGTCGCCAGCAGCACCTGGCTGGGTGGCACGAGCCCCCCGGCCGTCACTCGCACAGGGCCTAGGCGATCCTCGGTGTCAGCGCCGCGGCGCGCGTCGGAATAGTCATTTGAGAGGTTGGTCCCAACCTGGATGAAGATCGCGCCCAGCAGCGCGGCCACAAACGCCAGCGCGTCGAAATGGCCGCCGCCCAGCGCCAGCGATGTGCCCACCAGCACCGGCGCGACGGCCGCCGGCAGCGTGCGCACGCGCGCGACCATCACCCAAATGCGCACCGCGCTGGGCGCCTGCACGTGGTGGTTGGGCGCCTCGGGTCTATCGCGGGTGGTGGCCATGCCGGCTCAGGCCCGCCTGGGGAAGCGCGAGAAGTCGGGAGTGCGCTTGTGCTTGTACGCCTCGCGGCCCTCCTGCGCCTCCTCGCTCATGTAGAACAGCAGGTTGGCGTCATGCGCCAGCTGCTGCACGCCGGACAGGCCGTCCTCGGCGGCGTTGAAGCTGGCTTTCAGAAGACGCAGCGAGAAGGGGGAGAGGGCAAGCATCTCCTGACACCACTGCACGGTCTCCTCCTCCAGGCGCTCCAGCGGAACCACGGTGTTGACGAGTCCCATCTCAAGCGCCTCCTGCGCGCTGTACTGCCGGCACAGAAACCAGATCTCCTTGGCCTTCTTGGGACCCACCGTGTTGGCCAGCAGGCCCGCGCCGAAGCCGCCATCGAAGGAACCGACCTTTGGCCCGGTCTGTCCAAAGCGCGCGTTCTCAGCGGCAATCGTCAAGTCACACACCAGATGCAGGACGTGTCCGCCGCCGATCGCGTAGCCCGCGACCATCGCCACCACCGGCTTGGGCAGGCGGCGGATCTGAATGTGCAGGTCGGTGACGTGAAAGCGCCCCACGCCGGACTTGCCGGCCGCGTCCTCGGCCAGGTAGCCGGAATCGCCGCGCACGCGCTGGTCTCCCCCTGAGCAGAATGCCAGCGGCCCCTCGCCGCTCAGCACGATCACGCCGACCTCCGTGTCCTCGCGCGCCTGCTCAAGCGCCTTGCCGATCTCCACCACCGTCAGGGGGCGGAACGCGTTGCGCACCTCGGGGCGGTTGATGGTGATCTTGGCGATGCCGGGCGCCTGGTCTGTGGCTGACTTCTCGTAGCGAATATCGGTGTATTCCCCGGCGGGGATCCATGTGGTGGGGGACAAGCTTCTCTGCGCTCCTATGGGAAAATGCCACGCACGCCGCGAGGGTGCGGGCGGATGACGGGGATAGAAGGCTAGCCTGTGAGCATGGTGGTGGAGGGATGGCTCCAGCGCGCCGCGGCCACTTACCCGGCACGTAGCGCGATCGAGACCCCGCAGGGCAGCCGCTCTTATGTAGAGCTGCTGTCCGATGCTCGCGCCGGCGCGGATGAGCTGATCGGACGCGGCGTCGCCCCTGGGGCGCGCGTGGCGATCGCCTTGCCACCGGGGCTCGCCTTTGCGCAGGCGCTGCACGCCTGCCTGCTGCTCGGCGCCGTGGCCGTGCCGGTAGATCTGCGCCTCAGCGTGCCTGAGCGAGAGCGGATCGCGGCAGGCGCGAGTGTGCTCATTGAGCAGCCGCTGGAGATGGCTGCCGCCGGTAGGTCAAGCAGCCCGACGGCTGAGGGGCATGGTCCGAGCACTACTGACGGGCATGACCTGGACGCCGTCGCCGTCGTGATCCACACCTCGGGGACCACTTCGGCTCCGCGGGCGGTCGAGCTGACCTACGGCAACTTCTTGTGGAGCGCGCTTGGCTCGGCGGTCGCGCTCGGGCTCGATCCACAAGAGCGGTGGCTATGCGCGCTTCCCCTCTCGCACGTGGGCGGTCTCTCGATTCTGCTGCGCAGCGCCATCTACGGGACCACCGCCATAGTGCACGAGCGCTTTGACAGCGAGGCGGTTCTGCACGCGCTGTGCGAGCAGCAGATCACGCTCGTGAGCCTGGTTGCCACCACGCTCGCGCGTCTGCTCGATGGCGGCCTTGCACGGCCGCCGGCTCTGCGCTGCGCCCTCACGGGGGGTGGGCCGGTGCCTGCTGCGCTGCTCCAGCGCGCCCACGATGCCGGGGTGCCTGTGAGCCAGACCTACGGTCTCACCGAGTCCTGCTCGCAGGCCACCACCACCCCCGTGGCCGCGATCGGCGAGGGTCGCAAGGCGGCGGGCACACCGCTGTTCTGCACGCGCCTGCGGATCGCCGCCGACGGCGAGATCCAGATCTCCGGTCCCACCGTTGCGCCGGGCAGCCGCGACGCCGATGGCTGGCTGCATACCGGGGACCTGGGCAGCATCGATGCTGGCAGCCTGCAAGTCAGCGGCCGTGCCTCGGACACGATCATCAGCGGCGGCGAGAACGTGGCACCGACGGAGGTCGAGGCGGTGCTTGAGGCGCATCCTGGAGTGCTTGAGGCGGCGGTGATCGGCCGGCCCGATCCCAAGTGGGGTGAGGCGATCACGGCGATCGTCGTCGCCCGGCCGGGCTTGGAGCTACGCGCGGAGCCGCTGCGCGACTACTGTGCGGCGCGCCTGGCGCCCTACAAGGTTCCTAAGCAGATCGTGCTTGGCGAGGACCCGCTGCCGCGCACCCGCTCGGGCAAGCTCTTGCGGCGGGAGCTGGTGTGAACGAGGAGACCCGCATGGGCGAGGAAGCCCGCTTGAAGGACGCCCGCCTTGAGGAGGCCCGCTTGGCCGAAGAGGCCCGCTTGGCCAGCGCTGAGCACTGGGAAGCGGCGGCACCCGGCTGGACGCGCCGCCAGGAGGAGATCCGCATGTTCGGCGCGCCGGTGTCCCATTGGATGGTGCAGGCGATCGACCCCCAGCCCGGCCAGCGTGTCTTGGAGCTGGCAGCGGGCGTTGGTGAGACAGGTTTTCTGGCCGCCGAACTGGTGGCCCCCGTTGGCGGGGTGATCGTCTCCGATCAGGCCGAGGCGATGCTTGAGGGCGCTCGCGCACGAGCGCACGAATTGGCATTGACCAACGTCGAGTTCCAAGTCATGGGTGCGGAATGGATCAATCTGCCCGTTGCCAGCGTCGATGCGGTGCTGTGTCGCTGGGGCTACATGCTGATGGCCGATCCGCCGGCGGCGCTGTTGGAGACACGTCGCGTGCTGCGCGCAGGAGGGAAGGTCGCGCTTGCCGTGTGGGATCGCCTGGAGCACAACCCGTGGGCGCAGGCGCCGGCCGCGGCGCTGCGCGAGTGCGGACTGGCTGCGCCCCAGCAGCCAACGCCCCAGCAGCAGACGACCCAGCAGCAGAGGCCCCAGCAGCAGAGCGAGCCGGGACCTTTTGCGCTGGGCGATCCCGAGCGGCTGGGCACCTTGCTGGAAGAAGCAGGCTTCGCCGAGATCCTGGTCGATGCCGTCGCGGTCGAGCAGCGCCCCGCAAGCTTCACGGACTTCTGGGAGACCACGCTTGACCTCTCGCGCAACTTCCACGACGCGGTTCTGTCGCTGCCCGAGCAGCAGATCGGCGAAGTGCGCAGCGCGCTGAGCGCTCAGCTTGCGCCCTACACCGCGGCGGACGGCTCGCTTGCGATCCCAGGCAGATCGCTAGTCGCCGCGGCGAGTGCATGAGATAGCCTGCGGCCCATGATCTACGACGACGACGCAGACCTCAGCCTTTTGACTGGAAGCGCCGAGGGACCCGGCTCGCCGGCTGAAGGCCGGCTGCGCCACCCTCACGACGGCAAGACCGTCGCCATCATCGGCTACGGCTCCCAGGGCCATGCCCACGCCCTCAACCTGAAGGACTCCGGCGTCAGCGTCGTGGTCGGCCTGCGCGAGGACTCCGCTTCGGTCGCCCAGGCGCGTGAGCAGGGCTTGGAGGTGCTGCCGGTCGTGGAGGCGGCCAGCCGCGGCGATCTGGTGATGATCCTGGCGCCCGATGAGTTGCACCACCAGGTGTGGGAGAACGACGTGCGCGACGGCATCGCCGCGGGCAACATGCTGCTGTTCGGCCACGGCTTCTCGGTGCACTACAAGGAGGTGGAGCCACCCGCCGACGTGGACGTCGCGTTGGTCGCCCCCAAGGGCCCCGGCCACCTCGTGCGCCGTCAGTTCACCGAGGGCAGCGGCGTGCCCGGTCTGATCGCCGTGCATCAGGACTCCAGCGGCAACGCCCGCGCGCTGGCGCTGGCCTACGCCAAGGGCATCGGCTGTACGCGCGGCGGCGTGATCGAGACGAGCTTCAAGGACGAGACGGAGACCGATCTGTTCGGCGAGCAGGCGGTTCTCTGCGGTGGCGCCTCCGAGCTGGTACAGGCGGGTTTCCAGACGCTTGTCGAGGCCGGCTATGACCCCGAGATGGCCTACTTTGAGTGCCTGCACGAGCTCAAGCTGATCGCCGATTTGATGTATGAGAAGGGGCTTGCGGGCATGCGCTTCTCGATCTCCAACACGGCTGAGTACGGCGACTACACGCGCGGCAAGCGCGTCGTCACCGAGGAGACCCGCGCCAACATGAAGCAGATCCTCAAGGAGATCCAGTCGGGCGACTTCGCGCGCGAGTGGATCGCCGAGAACCGCGCAGGCCAGGAGAACTTCAAGCGCATGCGCGCCGAGCAGGCCGCCGGGCAGATTGAGGACGTGGGCCGCGAGCTGCGCTCGCACATGGACTGGATCAAGCCCTCCTTCTGAGGGCGAGCCCAGCTGTGCTGGCCTATGTCTTCTGGCACCGGCCGCTTGATGGAGTAGACGCTGAGGCATACGAGCGTGCGGAGGTCGGTTTTCACGAATCGCTCAAGGCGACGCCTCCCGCGGGCTTTCGCGGCTCGGCCGTCTTTCGCGTCGCCGAGCTGCCGTGGCTCGCGCCGACCAGCTTCACCGCCGCGGCGGGGAGCGGGGGATATGAGGACTGGTACCTGCTGGAGGACTTCACGGCCTTGGGGGTGCTCAATGAGGCAGCGGTCGGCAGCGGGCATCGCGGCGTCCACGACGAGGTGGCCCATCGCTACGGCGGCGGCGCCGGTGGCCTGTACGGTCTGATCGAGGGTCACGCGCCGCGCTTGGAAGCGGATGCGCTGGCGATCTGGGTGGCGCGCCCGCCCGCCGGGTTGCCCGGCGCCGAGCGTCGTGGCGTGGCGGCGCTGCTGGGCGATGGGATGGATCCTGACCGCGCCAGCCTGTGGCGTCGCCAGCTGGTCCTTGGCCCGGCGCCGGAGTACTGCCTGCTGGCGCCCGAGCCTTCCGCGGGCGTCGCGCCCAGGCGCCTGCCGGATGGCTGGAGCGCGACGAGCCTGAAACGGGAAGCCCTCTGGAATGGTTGATCGCGTCATGGACGGGGAGCTCCGCAGCGGCGCGTTTGAGCGCCAGGAGAGCCACTTCCGTGACTGGGTGGGGTTCGATCCGCGCAGCGGAACCGACAGCCAGCACCCGGTGCAGGCCGGTCGCTACCACCTGTATGTGGCGCTTGCCTGCCCGTGGTCACACCGCGCGGTGCTGATGCGCGAGCTGGCCGGGCTGCATGACGCGGTGCCGATCTCCTACGCGGCGCCCTTTCGCGACGAGCGCGGTTGGGCCTTTACCGGCGAGCGCTTCCAGGACGGGCCGGGTGGCGTGTACCGCGATGAGCTGCACGGCTGGAGCTTTCTGGCCGAGGCCTACAAGCTGAGCGACCCGGAGTTTGGTGGGCGCGTCACGGTGCCCGTGTTGTGGGACACGCAGGCAGGGCGCATCGTCTCCAACGAGTCCGCCGACATCATCCGCATGTTCTGCTTACAGGACTCGTTGGGGGCGCTCGCAAGGCAGCCGCTCGATCTGTACCCCGCAGAGCTTCAGGGCGAGATCGACGCGATCAACGGGCGGGTGTATGACACCGTCAACAACGGCGTCTACCGCGCCGGCTTCGCGCGGCGCCAGGATGCCTACGAGGAGGCCTTCGAGCAGCTGTTTGAGAGTTTGCAGTGGCTTGAGGGTCTGCTTGCGCAGCGGCGTTACCTGGCGGGCGATCGGATCACGGAGGCGGACTGGCGTCTGTTTCCCACGCTCGTGCGCTTCGATGAGGTCTACCACCTGCACTTTCGCTGCAACTACAGGCGCATCGTGGAGTACCCGCGCCTGTGGGACTACACACGCGAGCTCTACCAGTGGCCGGGCATCGCCGCGACGGTGGCGATGGCTCAGATCAAGCGCCACTACTACACGACGCATGAGGAACTGAATCCCAAGCAGATCATCCCTGTCGGTCCCGCGCCCGATTGGTGGGAGCCACACACGCGCGCTCTTGAGGCATAACTGAGGGCGGCAGGTCTGACGGGGCGCAGCGCGTTCGCTACACTCGCTCACACCGTCGCGACTGGCGCTCGGATCGAGTTCACGATCGGGAAGCGACGGATAGTTTCACCGCCGCGCGCCTGGGCACCCTCTGAACACCGAGAGTCTGCGAGGACGCCCATGACGCCGCCCAGCCCAGCCACTGAAGAGACACCGCTAGTCATCCCCCCCGAGCTGTTGCCCGCCGACGGGCGCTTTGGCTGCGGGCCGTCGAAGGTTCGCCCCGAGGCGCTCGCGCGCCTGGCCTCAGAGGGGGCCGCCCTGATGGGCACTTCGCATCGGCAGAGGCCGGTGAAGGCGTTGGTGGGTGAGATTCGCAGCGGTTTGCGCGAGCTCCTCGGGGCGCCCGAGGGCTATGAGGTAGCGCTCGGCAACGGCGGGGCGACGGCGTTCTGGGATGCGGCGGCCTTTGGCTTGATCGAGCAGCGCGCGCTGCACCTGACCTACGGGGAGTTCTCCGCCAAGTTCGCGCAGGTCACCCAGGAGGCGCCCTTCCTGCAGGACCCGATCACGATCGAGGCGCAGCCCGGCGATGCGCCCGACCCGGCGATGGCCGGCCCCGCGGGCGGCCAGGCCGGCGTGGATGTCGTGGCCTGGGCTCACAATGAGACCTCCACCGGCGTGATGGTGCCGGTCCTGCGCCCCGCCGAGACGCCGGATGCGCTGGTGCTGATCGATGCCACCTCAGGCGCCGGCGGCCTGCCCGTGGACGTGAGTCAGGCCGACGCCTACTACTTCGCGCCGCAGAAGAGCTTTGCCGCGGATGGGGGGCTGTGGGTCGCGCTGCTGAGCCCGGCCGCGCAGGAGCGCATCGGGCGGATCGCTCAGTCCGAGCGCTGGGTCCCCGCGTTCCTCTCGCTCGCTACCGCGCTGGAGAACTCGGTTAAGGACCAGACCTACAACACCCCTGCGGTGGCCACCTTGTTCCTGCTCGCCGATCAGATCCGCTGGATGCTCGACGGTGGCGGGCTGGATTGGTGCGTGTCGCGCACGAGCGCCTCATCGCGGCACCTGTATGAGTGGGCGCAGCGCACCTCCTATACATCGCCGTTCGTGAGCGACTCCGCCAAGCGCTCGCTCGTCGTGGGCACGATCGATTTCGCTGAGGAGGTCGATGCCGCGGCGGTGGCCAAGACGCTGCGCTCCAACGGCATCCTCGACACCGAGCCCTACCGCAAGCTGGGGCGCAACCAGCTGCGCATCGGCATGTTCCCGGCGGTCGACCCTGACGACGTGCAGGCGCTCACGGCCTGCATCGAGTGGGTTGTCGAGAGGATGGGAGCATGAGCGCCGCGAACGCCGGTACAGGTGAGCGCTTGAAGGTCTTGGTCAAGGAGAAGATCGGCGACTCGGGCGTCGATCTGCTGCGCGAGCATTTTGATGTGGACCTGGGCATCGAGTGGTCCGATGAGGAGCTGGCGCAGAGGATCGGCGACTACCACGGCATCCTGATCCGCTCGGCCACGAAGCTCACCGCCGAGCTGATCGAGCAGGCCACGCTGCTGCGCGCGGTGGGCCGCGCGGGGGTGGGGGTGGACAACGTCGATGTGCCGGCCGCCACCAAGCGCGGCATCATCGTCGCCAACGCCCCCCAGTCCAACGTGGTGACCGCGGCCGAGCACACGATGGCGCTGCTGCTGGCGCTGGCGCGCAACATCCCCCAGGCCTACGCCTCGCTGACCAGCGGCAAGTGGGAGCGCTCGAAGTTCTCCGGCGTCGAGCTGTACGAGAAGACGCTCGGCATCCTCGGCTTCGGCCGCATCGGTCAGCTTGTGGCCGCCCGCGCCCGCGGCTTCGGTATGCGCGTTGTTGCCTTCGATCCCTTCGTCAGCGCGGAGCGCTACCGCGAGCTGGGGGTGGAGAAGGCGGAGAACAGCGAGGAGGTGTACGCGCAGGCGGACTTCATCACGATCCACCTGCCCAAGACACCGGAGACGCAGAACTGGCTCAACGCTGAGGCCTTCGCCAAGATGCGCAAGGGCGTGCGCATCCTCAACGTCGCGCGCGGCGGGCTGGTCGATGAAGACGCGCTGAAGGACGCGCTCGACAGCGGCCAGGTGGGTGGCGCCGCGCTCGATGTGTTTCCCGCCGAGCCGATGACCGAGCATCCGTTGTTCGCATACCCCAACGTGATCGTCACCCCGCACCTGGGGGCCTCCACGGCAGAGGCCACCGATCGCGCGGGCTATCAGAGCGCCGAGCAGGTCGTGGCCGCGCTCACCGGCGGCGTGGTGGCGACAGCCGTCAACATTCCCGCGATCGGCGCCGAGGACATGGAGGTGCTCGGTCCCTTCCTGCCGCTCGCCACGCAGCTCGGCCGCCTGGCGATGGAGCTGGCCGAGGGCAGCTCGGTGGAGCGCATCGAGGCGGCCTTCATGGGTCGCATCGCCGAGTTCGACACGCGCCTGCTCTCTCTCGCCGTGATCGTGGGCGCCTTGCAGGGCCGCACCGAGCAGCAGGTCAACCTCGTCAACGCGCCTTCGATGGCGGAGGAGCGCGGGATCGTGGTCGAGGAGAAGTCGGTCACCGAGGCGCAGGACTTCAACGAGCTGATCCGTGTGACGGTCGTCGCCGGTGGCGAGAAGGTGGCGGTCGCCGGCACCGGCATCGGCCCGCAGCGCGTGCCCCATCTGGTTGAGGTGCACGGCCAGCGCTTCACCGTGGAGCTTGAGCCGTTTGTGACCGTTCTGCGCTATGCCGACCTGCCCGGCATGATCGGTCGCGTCGGCACGATCTTCGGCAGCCATGGCATCAACATCTCCTCGGCTGCTGTGGGCCATACGCCCGACGGCGCCCCCGAGGGCGATGAGCAGCGCTTGGCGGCGATGGTCGTCACCACCGATGCGCTTGTGCCGCGAGATGTTGTCGATGAGATCGTGGCCTCGGAGGGCTTTGTGGACGGGCGTACGGCTGCGCTGGGCTGAGGGACGATGGCCGGCGCTGGCCGATCTTCGATCGGTCGGCGTCCTCGGGCCGATGGGCACCACTGGCCGCGCGGCCAGTGAATCGGATAGGGTGCGCAGCGGATGAAGGTCGTGGTCATCACCAAGCACGGCGGGCCTGACGTTCTGAAGGTGGAGGAACGCCCTGACCCGCCACTCGCCGCCGGCGAGGTGAGGATCGGCGTGGCCGCCGCGGGCATCAACTTCGCCGACGTGATGGCGCGCGTAGGTCTCTACCAGGACGCTCCCAAGCCCCCGTGTGTGGTCGGCTATGAAGTGGCCGGAACGATCCTTGAGCTGGGGGAGGGGGTGCGCGACCTCACGCCCGGCCAGCGCGTCGTCGCCGGCACGCAGTTCGGCGGCTACGCCTCGCAGGCAGTGGTGTCGGCCGACAGCGTCGTGCCGCTGCCCGACCGCCTGAGCTTCGAGCAGGGCGCCGCGATACCTGTTAACTACGCCACGGCCTGGGCGGGCCTGATCGGCTACGGCAACCTGCAGCCCGGCGAGCGCGTGCTGATCCACGCGGCCGCTGGCGGGGTGGGAATCGCGGCCACGCAGATCGCCAAGCGCCAGGGAGCTGAGGTGTACGGCACCGCCTCGCCCTCCAAGCATCAGCGCATCGCGGACAACGGCGTGGACCGTGCGCTCGATTACACCAAGCCCGGCTGGGAGCGCAACCTGCCCAAGTTCGACGTGATCATGGACGCGATCGGCGGCAAAAGCTTCCGTCGCAGCTACACCCTGCTGAACCCCGGCGGGCGAATGGTGGCCTTTGGTGCCTCCGCGGTGATGTCGGGCGAGAAGCGCAACCTTGTCACGGCGCTCGGGACGGTTGTGCGGATGCCGCGTTTCAACATGATCAAGCAGATGTCCGAATCGAAGGCCGTGATCGGCCTCAACATGCTGACCCTGTGGAAGGATCGTGGCACGCTACAGCCGTGGATCGAGCCTTTGCAGGCGATGCTCGACGACGGCACAATCGAGCCGGTGGTCGCGGGCGAGTTCAGCTTCGAGCGCGCCGGCGAGGCCCACCGCATGATCAGCGAGCGGCGCAACGTCGGCAAGGTCGTTCTGACTCCCTGATCGGAAACGGTCTGGGCAGTGAGGGCCAAGCGGGGCCAGGACGCAGGGAGCGAAGCGTGCTACGCACGTGAGCGACCGAGGACGCCGCCCCGCGCCGGCCATCGCTGCCCAGGTGCTAACCTGCCAGGCAGCATGTCGTTGCACAAGTCTCTTGCGCTTCTCCTTCTCCTCCCCCTTCGGGGGGAATAGTGCGTGGCGGCCGCGTAGCCGCAAACCCACCTGGAGGAAGTGCAATCGAGACCTAGAAGGAGCATGAGCGACATGAGCACTCAGGACCCATCAAAGCGCGTACGAGTCTTCGACACCACCCTGCGCGACGGCGAGCAGTCGCCAGGCATCTCACTGAACAAGCAGGAGAAGCTGGAGATCGCCCATCAGCTGGCAAGGCTGGGCGTGGACATCATCGAGGCCGGCTTCCCGATTACCTCACCGGGCGATTTCGAGTCGGTGCAGGCGATCGCGCGCGAGGTTCACGGCCCCGTGATCTGCGGTCTGGCAAGAACCGCCAAGCAGGACATCGACGCCGCTTGGGAGGCGGTCAGAGACAGCGAGCGCGCGCGCATTCACACGTTCATCGCCACCAGCGACATCCACATCGAGCGCAAGCTGCAGACCACGCGCGAGGATGTCAAGGGCCAGGCGCGCGCGGCCGTGGCGCACGCCCGCGAATACACCGAGGACGTCGAGTTCTCCCCCGAGGACGGCTCGCGCAGCGATATCGAATACATGGCCGAGGTGATCCAGATCGCGCTGGACGAGGGCGCCACCACGATCAACGTGCCCGACACCGTGGGCTACACGATGCCGCACGAGTACGCGGCGATGTTCGCGGAGCTGTACCGCCTGGTGCCCGATTTGCGCAACGTGACGGTCTCCGTGCACTGCCACGACGACCTGGGGATCGCGGTCGCCAATTCGCTGGCCGGCATCGAGGCCGGTTGCCGCCAGGTGGAGTGCGCCATCAATGGCATTGGCGAGCGCGCCGGCAACGCCTCGCTGGAGGAGATCGTGATGCTGCTGCACACGCGCCAGCCCTCGCTGGGTCTGTGGACGGGCATCGAGACGACCGAGATCGCGCGCACCAGCAGGCTGGTGTCGCGCCTGACGGGCTACCCGGTGCAGCCCAACAAGGCGATTGTCGGGCGCAATGCCTTCGCGCATGAGGCCGGCATCCATCAGGACGGCGTGCTGAAGGAGCGCACCACCTACGAGATCATGGACGCCACCACCGTGGGCCTGGAGAGCAACGCGATCGTGTTGGGCAAGCACAGCGGTCGTCACGCGCTGCACGAGGCGCTGGAGGAGATGGGCTACAGCGTCGACGGCCAGGCCTTGAACGCAGCCTTCAGGCGCTTCAAGGAGCTGGCCGACCGCAAGAAACAGATCACTGCGATGGACCTGGAGGCGCTGGTCACCGACGAGCTGCGCGAGGAGATCGCCGGCTACACGCTGGAGTGGTTTGACGTGGAGGCCTCCTCCCGCCGTCCACCGCACGCGCGCGTGAGCGTGAGCTCGCCCGAGGGCTCAAGCAAAGAGGGCAACTACACCGGAGACGGTCCGATCGACGCGGTCTTTCACGCGATCGACGCCGCCACGGGTGTGGAGACCAAGCTGCGCGACTTCCAGATCGGCGCCGTCACCGAGGGTCAGGACGCCCTGGGCGAGGTCTCGGTCGTAGTCGAGGCGCACGGTCAGTCGGGCTCCGGGCAGGCTGTCTCCACCGACATCATCGAGGCTGCCGCGCGGGCTTATGTGCGCGCGCTGTCGGTCGCCGTCGCGCGCTCGCAGGCGGCTGATGGGGTGGTGGGGCTGCCGGCCACCGCTTCCTGAGCGTCTGTGATAGCATACGCTTGTATGGCAATAGCGATAAACGATCAGCTTGACCCGGTCGCGCTGGGCGCGCGCGTGCGCGCCTTGCGCGATGCCTCCTCGTTGTCGTTGCGCGACCTGGCCGCGCGCAGCGGCGTGAGCGCGCCGATGCTCTCGCAGGTTGAGCGTGGAGACACCAGCCCGACGCTGACAGTCGCCGCGCGCATCGCGGCGGGCTTGGAGCTGCGGCTCTCACAGCTGCTGCGCCTGGATGAGGATGGCGCGGTCACGATCGTGCGCGCCAATCAGCGCCAGCGCGGGGGTAACGCCCGGCGCGGGCACCGCTTTGAGGTGATGACCTCGGGGCAGCCGGGCCAGCGCGCGGAGCTCTCACGTCACATGCTCGCGCCCGGTGCAACCACAGGCGCGCCGGATGATCCGCCGATGCACGAGCCGGGCAGTCGTGAGACGGCGCTTATCGAGCAGGGTGCCGTGGTGCTCGTCTGCGATGGGCAGCGCCACGAGTTAGATACGGGGGATTGCGTGACTTTCGATGCTGACCTGCCCCACCATTTCGAGAATCCCGGCGCGGAGGAGGCGACCTTTCTCGCCGTCGTCTCCGCCGGGTTGAGACGCAGCTGATAGGAGCCAAACGACTATGAACGACTTGAATGATCGGGGGGCCCGGCTCGCCGGCCCGCGGCCAGCTGCGCCACCCCCTCAGACCCTGTTCGAGAAGATCTGGAACGCCCACGAGGTCGCGCCAGGACTGCTCTACATCGACCTGCACCTGGTGCACGAGGTGACCAGCCCGCAGGCCTTTGACGGGCTGCGCCTGGCGGGCCGCAAGGTGCGTCGGCCGGATCGCACGCTGGCCACTGCCGATCACAACACGCCGACCGACGGCACGCCTGTCGCGGCGCGCATCAAGGACGAGCTCTCGCGCGTGCAGGTGCAGACGCTGGAGCGCAACTGCGCGGAGTTCGGCGTTCCCGTTTATTCCTTGGGGTCCGACCGGCAGGGCATCGTGCACGTGATCGGCCCTGAGCTGGGGGTCACACAGCCGGGCACCACGATCGTCTGCGGCGATTCGCACACCGCCACGCATGGAGCCTTCGGCGCCCTGGCCTTCGGTATCGGCACCTCTGAGGTCGAGCACGTGCTGGCTACGCAGTGCCTCGTGCAGAACCGGCCCAAGTCGATGCTGATCCGCTACGAAGGCGAGCTTGGGTTTGGCGTCACCGCCAAGGACCTGATCCTGGGCACGATCGGGCAGATGGGTGTCGGCGGGGCGACCGGGCACGTGGTCGAGTACGCCGGCCCCGTGATCGAGGCGCTCTCGATGGAGGGCCGCATGACCGTCTGCAACATGACGATCGAGGGTGGCGGGCGCGCGGGAATGATCGCGCCCGACGACACCACCTTTGCCTGGTTCAGCGAAACCGCGCGGCCGGGTACGCCCAAGGATCTCGATGCGGCTGTTGAGCAGTGGCGCGGGCTGCGCACTGAAGCGGGCGCCTCCTTTGACACCGAATTGGTGGTCGATGCCTCGGCGCTCTCGCCGCAGGTCACCTGGGGCACGACGCCGGGGATGGTCACCGAGGTCACCGGCCGCGTCCCCTCGCCGGATGATTTCCAGACGCCCGCCGAGCGCGAGGCGACCGAGCGCGCGCTCACCTATATGGCCCTGGAGGCGGGCACGCCGATCGAGGACATCGCTGTGGATCGCGTTTTCATCGGCTCCTGTACCAACTCACGCATCGGCGATCTGCGCGCCGCGGCGGAGGTGATCGCGGGGCGCAAGGTCGCCTCCAGCGTCAACGCGATGGTCGTGCCCGGCTCTCAGCAGGTCAAGGCGCAGGCCGAGGCCGAGGGGTTGGATCGCATCTTCCGCGACGCCGGCTTTGACTGGCGTGTGGCGGGGTGCTCGATGTGCCTGGGCATGAATCCCGACACGCTCGCGCCCGGCGAGCGTTGCGCGTCCACCTCAAACCGCAATTTCGAGGGACGCCAGGGACGCGGGGGCAGGACGCATCTTGTCTCCCCGCAGATGGCCGCCGCTGCCGCCATCGAGGGTCATTTCACCGACATCCGCAACTGGAGCTGAGCGCGTCATGGAGGCCATTCACACCATCGCCGGGGCCGTCTCACACCTGGACCGCTCCAATGTCGACACCGATCAGATCATGCCCAAGCAGTTCCTCAAGCGCGTCGAGCGCACGGGGTTTGGCGAGTTCCTCTTCTATGACTGGGCCAAGCAGCCCGGTTGGGAGCTGCCGGCCAACCCGATCCTCGTAACGGGCGATAACTTCGGCTGTGGCTCCTCGCGCGAGCACGCGCCGTGGGGGCTCCAGGATTACGGCTTCAAGGCCATCGTCGCGCCGAGCTTCGCCGACATCTTCTACTCCAACTGCACCAAGATCGGGCTGCTGCCGGTCGAATTGTCAGAGGAGGACTGCCAGGCGGTGGCGGCCGCGGGCGAAGGAGAGATCGATCTGGCCGAGCAGGAGGTGCGCTTTCATGGGCGCGCGGTCGCGTTTGCCATCGATCATGAGATTCGCCGGCGGCTGCTGGCGGGACTCGATGACATCGGCGTGACGCTGGGCGAGGATGCCTCGATCGCCGCTTTCGAGTCTGCGCGCGAGCGCTCGGGCATCGCGGTGGGCGCGCAGACCACGGCGCTATAAGCTGGCGCCCGCATGGCACATCGCATCGTCACGCTTCCCGGCGACGGGATCGGCCCGGAGATCATGGCCCCCGCCTTGGAGCTGCTCCAGCGCCTGGGGGAGTTCGAGTTCGAGGAGCACCTCTTCGGAGGCGCCGCGATCGACGCGTATGGCACCGCGCTCACCGATGAGACGCTGGCTGCCTGCCGCGCTGCCGACGCGGTGCTGCTGGCGGCCGTGGGAGGACCTAAGTGGGACACAACCGACCCCGCCGCGCCGCGGCCTGAGCAGGGACTGCTCGGACTGCGCAAGGGACTTGAGCTGTACGCCAACCTGCGCCCCGTCAAGCCTCTGCCGGCCCTCTATGAAGCCTCGCCGCTGCGACGCGAGCGCATCGAGGGGACCGATCTGCTGGTTGTGCGCGAGCTGACCGGCGGCATCTACTTTGGCGAGAAGGTCCGCACCGAGACGATGGCGAGCGACCTCTGCGCCTATACGGTCAGCGAGATCGAGCGCATCGCACGCACCGCATTCAAGGCCGCACGCTCCAAGGTCACAAGCGTGGACAAGGCCAATGTGCTTGAGACCTCGCGCCTGTGGCGCGCAGTGGTGATGGACGTGCACGGGCGGGAGTTCCCCAATATCGAGCTTGAGCACCTGCTCGTAGACAACGCCGCGATGCAGCTCGTCTCGGCGCCGCGGCACTTCGACGTCATCGTCACCGAGAACATGTTCGGCGACATCCTCTCCGATGAGGCCGCCATGATCACGGGCTCGATCGGCATGCTGCCGAGCGCCTCGCTGGGGGATGGCTCGGCGGGGTTGTTTGAGCCTGTGCACGGCTCCGCGCCGGACATCGCCGGGCAGGGCCTGGCCAACCCGCTGGCGATGTTCCTCTCCACCGCGCTGATGCTGCGTCACGGCCTGGGCTTGGCAGATCAGGCCGCGGCGGTAGAATCGGCTGTTGAAAGTGCGCTTGCCGCCGGCCTGCGCACCCCGGATCTGGGGGGCAAGGCGGGAACGGCGCAGGCGACTCAGGCCGTGCTCGAACACCTCTGAAGGAGTGAAATGAACGTGGAGCCCACCGACCTCATATGGATGAATGGCAAGTTCGTCGCCTGGGAGGACGCCAAGGTCCACGTATTGACGCACGGCCTGCACTACGGCACGGGCGTGTTCGATTCGATGCGCTGCTACGACACGGATTTGGACCCCACCCACCCCCCCGCGGTATTCCGCAACGTCGAGCACTTGGAGCGCCTGCTGCGCTCCGCCGAGCTGTATTACATGCCGGTCCCTTACACGGTCGAGGAGCTGCGCGAGGCCACCCTTGAGCTGGTAGCTCGCAACGGTCTGCGCTCCTGCTACATCCGCCCGATCGTCAACCGTGGCTATGGCCAGATGGGACTCAACCCGCTCGATGCCCCGGTCGATGTGACGATTGCCTGCTGGGAGTGGGGCTCCTACCTAGGCGAGGAGGGTGTGCGCAACGGCGTGCGCGCCAAGGTGTCCTCGTGGCGGCGCATCTCGCCCGATTCGCTGATACCTCACGCCAAGGCCTCGGGTCAGTACCTCAACAGCGTGCTCGCCAAGATCGAGTCGCTGAAGGCCGGCTACCAGGAGGCGATCCTGCTCGACGACCACGGTCACGTGTGCGAGGGCACCGGCGAGAACATCTATGTGGTGCGCGAGGGTGAGATCGCCACGCCCGGCCAGCACAACTCGATTCTCGACGGCATCACGCGTCGCTCGATCATCCAGATCGCACAGGACCTCGGCTACACGGTGGTCGAGCGCAACGTCGCGCGCGCCGAGATGTACCTCGCGGATGAGGTCTTCATGTCCGGCACCGCCGCGGAGCTTGTGCCGGTGCGCGAGATCGATGACCACACGATCGGGACGGGTCAGCCGGGTGAGGTCACGCGCGTCCTGCAGGCCGCTTTCGATGACGCCGTGCACGGGCGCAGCGAGCGCTACCGCGAGTGGCTCGACGTGGTAAAGGCTCCAGCGCTTGATACGCCCACGGGCGAGGCGCCGGCACGGGCTTCATTGTCAAGCGCCTCCAGCGCTGCCACCTCCACCCCGGCTTCACCACCGCCGGGGGCGCCGACCCCGGCGGGCTGATGGCCGCGCTGGAGCTCTACGACGCAACCCTGCGCGATGGCATGGGCGGCGGCGGCATGACCCTCACCGTCGAAGAGAAGCTGCGTGTCGTGCATGCGCTCGATGCGCTCGGCGTGCACCTGATCGAGGCCGGGTTCCCGGCGTCCAACCCAAAGGAGAGCCAGCTGTTTGAGCTGCTCGCCGAGGAGCACCTGGAGACAGCTGAGATCGTCGCCTTCGGCATGACCCGTCGCCGCGATGTGACGGCGGAGCAGGACGACGGGCTGCGCGTGCTGGCCGACTGCTTTGCCCCGGTCTGCACGCTCGTGGGCAAGTCCTCGCTGCTGCACGTGGAGAAGGTCGTGCGCGTCTCCGCCGCGGAGAACCTGGCGATGATCGGCGACTCGATCGCCTATCTCGTGGGTCAGGGCAAGCGCGTGCTGTTTGACGCCGAGCACTTCTTCGATGGCTTTGAGCTCGACCGCGACTACGCCTTGGAATCGCTGCGCGCAGCCGCGCAGGCCGGCGCCGAGCGGGTGGTGCTGTGCGACACCAACGGTGGCTCGCTGCCCACGCGCGTCAGCGAGATCGTGGCCGATGTGCATAACACGCTGCCCGCGGTGGCGCTCGGCATCCATGTGCATGACGACTCCGGCTGCGCCGTCGCCAACACGCTGGTCGCGGTCGAGGCCGGCGCGACGCAGGTGCAGGGAACGGTCAACGGGATCGGTGAGCGCACGGGCAACGCGAACCTGATCACGATCATCGCCGATCTGCAGCTGAAGATGGGCTATGCGCTGCTGCCTGCCGAGGGCCTCGCGCGGCTCACCGAGACCGCCCACTTTGTCGATGAGCTGCTCAACCGCACCCCCAATCCCGCCCAGCCATACGTGGGCAAGCACGCCTTTGCGCACAAGGCCGGCCTGCACGCCGCCGGCGTGCGGGCCGTCAGTCAGGCCTTCGAGCACACCGACCCCGAGCTGTTGGGCAACCAGCGCGACATCCTCATCTCCGAGCTGGCCGGTCGCGCGAGCGTGATGGAGAAGGCGCGCGAGGCCGGCATCGAGCTCGACGATGAGGCCGCGCAGCGTACGCTGGAGCAGGTCAAGGCGCTTGAGCATCAGGGCTTTCAGTTCGAGGCTGCCGACGGCTCTTTTGAGCTATTGATGCACAAGCAGTCAGGCGACTACGAGCAGCTGTTCCGGCTTGAGTCCTGGCGCGTGCTGGTCGAGAAGCGCGCCGACGGCCAGGTCGAGACGGAGGCCACGATCAAGATCTGGATCGGCGAGCAGCAGCACATACGCACCGCCATGGGCAACGGGCCTGTGCACGCGCTCGACAAGGCATTGCGCGAGGCGATCGTGGAGATTCACCCCCACCTGCGCGAGATCGAGCTGGTCAACTTCAAGGTGCGCATCCTCGATGAGAAGAAGGGCACCGGGGCGATTACACGTGTGCTCATCGATGCCTCCGATGGGCAGCGTGTGTGGGGCACGATCGGTGTCTCCGAGAACCTGATCGCGGCCTCCTGGGATGCCCTGGTGGACTCGCTTGAGTACGGCATGTACCCAGGGGGGCACACCCTGGAGGGCGCAGGCAGGCAGTCGGGTGTCGCCCAGGCGCAAGCTGGAGCGAAGCCCGCGTGAGCGCGCGCGCGGCTGCTGCGCTTACGAGCATTCCGCTAGCTCGTCCGGTGCTGGGCGAGGCTGAGGAGCGAGCTGTGATCGAGGTCCTGCGCTCCGGAATGCTGTCGCTGGGACCACGCGTGAGCGCCTTCGAGCAGGCCTTTGCCGAGCAGGTGCAGGCGCCCCAGGCATGCGCTGTGTCAAGTGGCACCGCGGGGCTGCACCTGGCGCTGCGTGCGGTGGGAGTGGGGCAGGGAGATGAGGTGATAACGAGCCCCTTCTCGTTTGTGGCTTCAGCCAACACGGTGCTCTATGAGGGCGCCAAGCCGGTCTTTGCCGACATCGATCCGGTGACGCTCAACCTCGACCCCCAGGCCGCGGCCGCGGCGGTGAGCGAGCGCACGCGCGCGCTGCTGCCGGTGCACATCTTCGGCTACCCCGCCGATATGCCTGCCTTTGAGGGTCTGGCGCAGCGCCACCGGCTGGCGATCGTCGAGGATGCCTGCGAGGCGCTGGGTGCTACGCACGCCGACGGCACGCCGGTGGGGGGTCGTGGGCACCCGGCGGTGTTTGGCTTCTACGCCAACAAGCAGCTGACGACGGGCGAGGGGGGCATGATCGCCCTGGCCGATCGGCGCTTGAAGGAGCGCATCGACTCTGAGCGCAATCAGGGCCGCGCGCCCGACATGGGCTGGCTCGATCACGACCGCCTGGGCTTCAACTACCGCCTCTCAGACCTCGCCTGCGCGCTCGGCCTGGCCCAGCTAGAGCGCCTGCCGGGCATGCTGAAGGCACGCGCCGCGGTGGCGGAGCTATATCGCCAGGCGCTCGCCGGGATCGAGGGCCTCCAACTGCCCTGCGCGGATCGCGGCGGCGACGTGCGCGGATGGTTTGTGTTTGTCGTGCAGCTACCTGAGGGTGTCCAGCGCGATGACATCGTGCACGCCCTGGCCGCCGAGGGTATCCAGAGCAAACCGTACCTGCCGGCAATCCATCTGATGAGCTTCTACCGCGAGCGCTTTGGTCACCGTCCGGGCGAGTTTCCCGTCTGCGAGGACGTGGCGGCCCGCTCGCTGGCGCTGCCGTTCTTCCCGGCTATGAGCGAGGGCGAGGTTGCCCGTGTGGCCGCGGCGCTCAGCAAGTCGCTCAGCGAGGCGCGCTAGGCGCGCGACGGTTCGACCGCGACCTGCGCGGCCTCCTGCGCTCCGATGAACGGCGCCAGCGCTACATAGGTCGCGTCGGCTGTCAGCTCAGGGAGCTGCTCGATGCGTCCCTGTACGGCGTAGTGCAGGAACATCTCCTGCAGTCCCCCGGCGATCGCATCGATTGCGATCTGCGGCGGACGCTGGCGCTTTGGGACCTCCTTGAGGCCTGGCGCCAAGAGCTGTGCATAGGCGGCGAGGCCTCTGTTTGAGAGCTCATAAGCGCGCGGCGTGGCGACGATCGTGCCCATCAAGGAGAGCCGTGCGAAGGCGGGCTCGGAGGCGAGATAGCCCATCAGGCTGCAAAGGCCGTCGCGCACGCCGATGCGCCAGCTGGGCGCCTCAGCGAAAGCCCGCTCGACGAAGCCAAGCGCCTTGGTATGACCCAGCTCATAGGCCACCAGGAACGCGTCCTCCTTACTCTCGAAGTGCTCATAGAAGGCCTGCAACGAGACCGCGGCCTTGGCCGCAACATCCTCGACCGTGAGATTTCCGTAACCGTTACTGGCGGTGAGGTTGGTGACCGCATCGAGTATCCGCTCGCGCTGATTATGAATCACAAAGCTGCGCGAGGCTGAATAGCCTGCGCGTGTTACTCTGCGGCGGTCCTGATAAGAGGAAAGCGTTCCGGGCGCGCGTCCGCCGAGCTGGGGTATATGTGCCCGCCGGCGCCGCTGTCGAGTAGTTTTCAGACCCGATAGAAAAGCCTTAGGAGCGGGATAATAGGTTGATATCCAAGTTGCCAGATCTGGCACTAGTTCCAAAGGCTTGGTGCGACGGTTTCCGTGCAGGCAGGTGAGCAATACGCGGTTCAAACCGCCTACCATCGCTCTCAGGGTCGTATCGGGCATGCCATGGGAGCCCCCTGCTCCTGCCCCCGGACTGGTACGCAGGCCCTCGTGCAGGAGCTGACCGTATTCCTCGATCGCACGCTCGCGGCGTTCGATTCCGGCCGCTCCCACCGCGGTTATCTCAGTAATCGCAAGGCGTAGGGCGTCAGGGTTCTCCATCGCCGCTTCAAACACAGCGCGAATCGCCGTTTCCATACGATCGGGATGGCCTTCGGCATCGCGAAAAGCGCGCGCCACCCTGCGTCGACCTTCTCTGGCGATCGTGTCGTAAGTTGCCAGGAAACACTCCTCCTTGTTGGCGAAGTGCTGATAAAAAGCCTTACGCGAGACCCCGGCTCGGCTCACGACGTCCGACACGGTCGTCGCCACATAGCCTTTTTCGCCAATAGCTTCGAGCATTGCCATACCTACCCGCAGGCGCTGATTGGCGGCAACCTGTTCACGCGTAAGCGAATGCGGTCCGCGCGGCAGCTTACCGGGGTAGGAGCGATAGGGACCGGGTCCGGAGACTCGCGGCGCCGACCCAGAGCCGTGTGTGCTACGACGTGTCGTTGGTGACATAGTGTAACTCCTGCCTTCAGAGTCAGGGACCTGCGGAAATACCAGCGTACCAGTGTGAACAGTGGCGTACCAAGCGTTGGAACTCATGCAGGTTCTCAAGTGGAGCGATGCGAGCAGCGATCCGTGGGCATACGCCGCTTCATCGGCGGCGTTGCGGGCGTGGCGAGTGCGGCAGAGCGCCAGGCCCTAAACTCACGCCCTCGTGTCCCGCTTTCACGAGCCCCAACACCCTGACTTCCAGCGCCTGAACGCTTCGATCGGCTTCGACAAACGTCTGTGGCCGCAGGACCTGGCGGGCTCACGCGCGCACGCGCGCATGCTCGCCGCACGCGCGATCATCTCCGCGGCCGAGCGCGATCGGCTGCTCGGCGGGCTCGATGTTCTCGAACACGAGCTTCAACAAGAGTGTTTCCGATTCGATCCGGAGGACGAAGACATCCACATGGCGATCGAGCGGCGTCTCATCGAGGTTGTGGGCGCCGTCGGGGGCAAGCTGCACACCGCGCGCTCGCGCAACGATCAGGTCGTCACCGACCTGGCGCTATATACGCGTGAGCGCGCCCTTGCGGCACAGGGCTCCGTGGAGGAGCTGATGGGGACGCTCTTGGCGCGTGCCGAGGAGCATTTGCAATGGCCGATGCCCGGCTACACCCACCTGCAGCGCGCCCAGCCGGTGTATCTCAGCCACCATCTGCTGGCGTACTTCTGGATGCTCTGCCGCGATCGCGAGCGCTTCGCCTTCGCGGCGCGTCAAGCTGGCCGCCTGCCGCTTGGCGCGGGTGCGCTGGCGGGGGTCAACTTCGACACCGATCGTGAGATGCTCGCGCGCGAGCTGGGCTTCGCCGAGGTCGTGCCCAATTCGATCGACGCTGTCTCTGGGCGTGACTTCGTGCTCGACTATCTGGCGGCGGCGGCCACCTGCGCCACGCACCTCTCGCGCCTGGGGGCTGAGCTTGTGCTTTGGTCAAGCTCTGAGTTCGGGTTCTGTGAGCTGCCCGACGCCTGGAGCGCGGGGTCCTCGATCATGCCGCAGAAGAAGAACCCCGACGCCGCGGAGCTTTTGCGCGCCAAGGCCCCGCGCATCGTGGGTCATCTCTGCGCCTTCCACGGCGTGCTGCACTCGCTGCCGCTCACCTACAACAAGGACCTGCAAGAGGACAAAGAGCATCTGTTCGATGCCGTCGACACGATCGAGCTGACGCTCGCCGCGGCGCGGGGAATGATCGCGGGGGTCAGCTTCCACCGTGAGCGCCTGGCGCAGGCCGCGGGCGATGAGATGCTCGCCGCGACGGACATCGCCGATCTGCTGGTGGCGCGTTGCGATCTGCCTTTCCGTGAGGCGCACGGCGTCGTGGCGGGACTGGTGCGCACCGCCGTGGACAGCGGACGCACGCTTTCGCAGCTGACGCCCGAGGAGCTCGCCGCGCACAGCAAAGAGCTGGCGGATCGCAGCGAGCAGTACTACGAGGCGCTGCGCCAGCAGTCCTGGCTTGAGTCCAAGATCTCGGCGGGGGGCACCTCATCCGCGCGCGTGCGCGAGCAGATCGAGGCCGCGCATGGCGCCTTGGCCGAAAAGCTCTGAGTGCGGGCCGACTGCTGAGTGCAGGCTGACTTCTATGATCGCCCGGTAGTCGAGGTCGCGCGCGAGCTGATCGGTTGCACGGTGGAGTTTGGCGATAGCGCGGGTGTGATCGTGGAGACCGAGGCCTACCACGAGTGCGAGCCCGCCTGCCACGCCTACGTCGGGCTGACAGCGCGCACGCGCGTCCTGTTCGGCCCGCCTGGGCACGCTTACGTGTATCGCTCCTATGGCATCCACGCCCTGCTCAATGCCGTCTGCGAGCCCGAGGGGGTGGGCGCCGCGGTGCTCATCCGGGCGCTTGAGCCCCTGCGGGGGATCGAGCAGATGCGCCTGCGGCGCGGCGTGGCGCGCGAGCAGGACCTCTGCTCGGCCCCGGCAAGCTGACGCAGGCGCTCGGCATCGAGCTGAGCGAGAACGACACCGACCTGGCTGCTGGGCCGGTCGCGATCGGCCCGCGCGCGGGGCGCTGGCGCGAGCCTGCGATCGTGGCCGGTCTGCGCATCGGCATCACGCGCGCGGCCGAGCTGCCCTGGCGCTTTGCCTTGGTCGGCAATCCCCACGTCTCGCGCCCGCGGCTGGGTTAGCCGCCGGCCGCTAGCGCCTGCGGCTGAGCTAGCCGCCAGCTACTAGCCGCTGGGCGCTGCCGTGCCGCCGCTTGACGGCGAGGGGGCTTCGGTGCTCGGCGCCGGCGGGGAGGCCGGGCTGGAAGGGGGCGTTGCCGGTTCTGCCGGCTGCGGCGTCGGCGTCGCGGGGCGTGGGGCCGGCTGCGCTGGGGCGGGACTGGTTGTGTGCGAGGGCGAGTGCGAAGGCGTTTCCGGGAGGGGGGATGAGCTGGATGTGCTCTGTCCGCCCGCTTCCGGGAGGCTTGTGCTGCCAGCGCCGGCGCCCTTCGCATTGCCCACTTTGGGGTTCTTCGCCGCGGCCTGTTCGACGCGTTCCTTTTCGACGTGCAGCGCGGAGAGCATGAAGTTGTGCCAGATGAGCGCGGGGAAAGTGCCGCCGAATACGGGCTGGCCACCGAACTCGGTCGTCATCGGGATCAGTCGCGTGGGATAGCCGACCCATACGGCCACCGTGTACTTCTTGTTCCAGCCCACAAACCAGGCATCGCCGAAGTTGGAGGTGGTGCCCGTCTTGCCGGCGGCGAACTGACCGATGGCGGCGGCGCGGCCCGTGCCGTACTGCAGCACCGTCTCAAGCATCGAGGTCTCCGTTTCGGCGACTGAGCTGGGCAGCACGCGCACCAGCTGCGTGCGCTCGACGTCGCGGTGATGACCATCGGCGAGCGTGCGTGAGCCGGCGTCGACTTCCTGGATGCCCACCGGCGCGGAGTCGCTCACCAGACTGCCGCTTACGCGCTGACCGCCATGCGCGATCGTCTCATAGGCGTGCGCCATGTCCAGCGGCGTCACGCCCACCTTCAGGCCGCCAATCGTCATCGCGGGGTTGGTGGAGATCGGCGTGCGAATGCCCATTTGGTGAGCCACGCGCGCGATGCGGTGCGTGCCGACCTTCAAGCCGACTTCGGCGTAGATCGAGTTATCCGAGGAGGCCGTCGCGCCGGTGAGCGTGTTGGAGCCGCTGTATGAGCCTTCATCGTTGTGCACCACGAACTTTTCTTTGCCATGCGTGCCAGGCACCACGAAGGTCTTCACGTGCGAGCTCCACACTGAGTCCGGGGAGATGCCGTCCTGCAGCGCCGCCGCCAGGTCGAAGGCCTTGAACGAAGACCCTGGCTGTCGCTCGCCCTCGGTGGCGAGATTGAAGGGGCTCTCGTTGTAGTTGCGCCCGCCCACCATCGCGCGCACCTCGCCGGTCGAGTTTTCGACCGCCACCAGCGCCGCCGTGGGGCCTTCCGGGCCGGGCAGGTAGCTGTTGACCGCCTGTTCGGCCGCCCGCTGCAGGTCGAGGTCGAGCGTGGTGCGGATCTTCAAGCCGCCGGTGAAGGCGCGCGTGGCGGTGTAGCGTTCGATCACCTGCTGGGAGACCCAGCTGGTGAAGTAGCCGACGTCGATCCCTTCCACGAGCGTCTGATGCGGCGGCTGGATGTCCTTCGGCGCCGGCAGCGCTTGGGCCATGCTTTCTTCGTAGTCGGCGCGCGTCAGATAGCCCTGCTCGAACATCTGGGTGAGCACCTCGTTGCGCCGCGCGCGCGCCTGCGCTGGGTGTGTCACGGGGTCATAGCCGGTGGGCGACTGGATGATCCCCGCCAGCAGCGCCGCCTCGGCGGGCTCCAGCTGCTGCACGCACAGTCCTGGATGGGACCCACCCACCCGGCCGCAGCCGAGATGGTTGACGTCCTGCCCGAAGTAGGTGCGCGCGGCGGCCTCGATCCCGTAGGCGCCGTTGCCGAAGTAGATCGTGTTGAGGTACTGCGTGATGATCTTTTCCTTCGACCATTTGTGTGCCAGCTGGTAGGCGAGCGCGGCCTCGCGCAGCTTCTCGAACAAGGTGCGGTGCGACTGCGCCTGCAAGGCGTTCTTGACGAACTGCTGCTCGATCGTGGAGGCGCCCTGCACGCTGCCGCTGTGCAGCACGTCCTGCACGAAGGCGCGTCCGATCGCGCGGATATCGACGCCGCTGTTGGTCTCAAAGCGCTTATCCTCGATCGAGATCACGGCGTCCTTGACGATCCGCGGGATCTGTCCGGGGGTCAGCAGGATCTGGTTCTGGTGGCTGAGCACGCCCAGCGGCCGTCCCAGGTCGTCAAGCAGCACGGAGTTACGCGCGTTGTTGAACTCCTGGCGGTTGTCCAGCGAGGGCAACGTCGAGGCGACGGCCATGAACATGCCGAATACGAACGAGACCAGGCCGAGCAGCAGGACCGCCAAGAGGATCAAAAGGAAGCGCAGCTTCTTGAGGCGAGTCCGGCCGCCGGTGGGCGATGCAACGAGCTCCACAGGGATTTAGAGCCTACTGGAGACTGAAGGACGAGGGGCCCGGCTCGCCGCGGCTTGCCGCGCCCGCGCCACCCTCGGAAAGTCCCCCGCCACGCGGAATACCCTCCGTCCATGGGGTCAGGAGAGCGACTGGCGGTCATCGATCTGGGCTCGAACTCGTTTCGGCTCGTTGTCTTCACCGCCGGCGAGGGCTGGTGGCAGCGCACCGATGAGATCTATGAGCCGGTGCGGATCGGCCAGGGGATGGCGGCCAGCGGGCGCCTCGGCGAGGAGCCGATCCAGCGCGCGCTGGCCACGCTCGATGTGTTCGCCCACTTCTGCGAGGCCAGTGGCCTGGGGGCGGAGGAAATAGACGCGGTGGCTACCAGCGCGATCCGCGACGCCGAGAACGCGGAGGACTTCCTCGGCCGGGCGCGCGTGCGCACGGGGCTGCCGATCCGCGTGCTCAGCGGCGAGGCCGAGGCACGCTACGGGTACCTGGCGGCGATCAACTCAACGACGCTGCGCGACGGTTGCGTGCTGGATCTCGGCGGCGGCTCGTTGCAGCTTGTCCACGTGGCCGATCGCCTCGCGCACGAATCGGATTCCTGGCGCGTGGGAGCGGTGCGCATGACCGAGCGTTTTCTCCCCGGCGCGGAGATTCCCAAGCAGAAGCAGCTCGATGAGCTGCGCGAGTATGTGGCCGGCGAGCTGGAGAGCGCGGCCTGGCTGCCAACTGCGGGCGGGCATATGGTCGGCATCGGCGGCACGGTGCGCAACCTCGCCGCCGCCGCGCAGCGCTGCGCGGGGCAGCCGAGCAACGGCGTGCAGGGCGTGGTGCTCTCAAGCGAGGCCCTTGACCGCCTGATCGCACGCCTGGCGGAGCTTCCCGCGGCGGAGCGCAGCCGCGTGCCGGGGATCAAGCCGGCGCGCGCCGACCTGATCCTGGCGGGGGCGATGGTGGTGCGCGAGGCTCTGCGCGCTGGCGGTTTTGAGGGCATCGAGATCACCGAGGCGGGGTTGCGCGAGGGGGTCTTCTTCGAGCGCCTCCTGGCGGAGCACGATCCGCCGCTGTTCGCGGACGTCAGGCGCTCAAGCGTGCTCAACATCGCGGCTCGCTACCACGTCGACATCGCGCATACGCGCCATGTCGCCAAGCTCGCGCTGAGCATGTTCGATCAGCTCGCCGAGCTGGGCTTGCACGCCGGCGATCCGCTTGAGCGGGAGCTGCTGTGGGCTGCCAGCGAGCTGCACGACATCGGCATGTCGGTGGACTACGACGATCATCACAAGCACTCGCGCTACCTGATCCTCAACGGCGCCTTGCCCGGCTTCTCGCCGGTCGAGGTGGCGCTCGTGGCGCAGGCCGCCCGCTACCACCGCAAGGGCATGCCCGAGCCAGGGCCGCTGGCGCCGCTGTTCGCGGCGCAGGACGCGCAGCGCTTGGACCGGCTCGCGGTGTTGCTGCGCCTGGCCGAGGACCTGGAGCGCTCGCGCGATCAGCTTGTGCGCGAGGTGCGCCTCACGCTCGCGGGGAAGGGGGCGCAGGAGGGCTCGGCGCAGGCGGGCTGCGAGGTGCGTCTGCAGTTGATCGCCGACGGGGAAGCCGCCGTGCCGCGTTGGGCGGCAGGCCGCGAGACGGGGCTGTTCACGCGCGCCTTCGGCTGCCGGCTGGCCGTGCTTTGACGGCGGCCGGCGGCCTGGATCTGGCCGTGCTCTGAAGGCGCGCGCGCTCGACCTGGCCGTGCTCTGAGCGGCTAGGGCGCGAGCGCGTTCAGCAGCCGCTCGATGTCGCTCTCATCGTTCCAAGCCCCGACCGAGGCCCGTAGCCACGGCCGTCCGGGGATATCGCGTAGGACCACTCCCTGCTCCAGCAGCTGGGCCCGCTCAGCCGCGGGATCGGCGCTCGCAAACGACACCAGCGTGGTGGCGTCGCGCGGGGCGACCTCACGCCCGCTCACCGCCAGGCGCTCGGCCAGCAGCGCGGCCAGGGCGCAGGCGCGCTCGTGCACCGCGGGCCAGCCGGGTTCGCTCAGCACCTGCGCTGCCGCCAATGCGCAGGCGACGCTCTCGGCGCTGAGCGACATGCTGTCCAGACGCCGCGCGTCCTCGTGCAGGCCGGCCTGCAGGCCGGCGTCGGGCTTGGCCAGATTGCCGTAGCCGCGGCGGGCGACCTTGAGCGTCTCGCGCAGCTCGGCGGTGGTGTGGAGCATGCCGATGCCATCGGGTCCGCACAGCCACTTCTGCCCGGCCCCGGCATAGGCGTCGCAGCCGAGCGCCTGTACATTTACGGGTATCGCGCCGACGCCCTGGGCGCCATCGAGCAGCACGGGCACATCGACGTCGGCCAAGGCTGTGGGCGCGAGACTGCCGCTCATCCAACCCACGTGCGAGCAGGCCACGAGCTTGGTGCGCGGACCGACGGCTTCCGCCACCGCGCCCAGCGCCACCATGCGGATCGCCACGCCGTGCAGCTCGTGCGCGGCCGCCAGCGCTCCGAGCAGGCCGGGGTGCTCCTCGTCGCTGGTCACGATCTCATCGCCCGCGTGCAGCTCCAGTCCGCCGATCACCTGGGCGAGCCCCTCGCTGGTGCAGGAGGTGAGCGCGGTATCCTCGGCGGAGCAACCCAGGATGGAGGCATAGGCGGACCTCAAGTTGGAGCTCAGTTCACTGCGACGTTCGAAATGACGCTGCGCGCGTCCCTGCTCGGCCTCGCGCTCAAGCTCGGCGGCCACGGCATGTACGGCGGCGGCGGGCAACGGGCCATCGGTGCCCGCGTTGAGGTAAGCCAATGAGCTCAGAACCGGGAACTTCTCGCGCAACTTTGAGGTCTCCACGACAGGCAGCATAGGGCGATACGTCACAAAGGCTCGCCCATAACTAGCCAAGCTGTACAGAATAAAGGTCTGCCCGTGCAATCTGACGTTTTCGCTATAGCTGAATCAGAGACAATGGGCTACTCATTTCACAGACGCGCGGGTGGGGGATGATCGTCGCGCGCAGCCACGAAATAAGGGAGGGATGATGTCCAGGGCAGGCGGGCACGAGCCGCTGTGGGAACCCTCGTCCGAGGATCGTGAGCAGGCGGCGATGACCGCCTTCATGCGCTGGGCCGGTGAGCGACATGCGCGCGACTTCGGCGACTACGACGAGTTGCGGCGCTGGTCGCTGCAGGAGTTGGAGACCTTCTGGGCAGACATTTGGGAGTTTTGTGGGGTGCGCGCCAGCCGTCCCTATGAGCAGGTGCTCGACTCGCGCACGATGCCCGGCGCGCGCTGGTTTACCGGCTCTGAGTTGAACTATGCCGAGAACATGCTGTCGCGTAATCGCGCGCCTGAGGATGTGGCGATCCTGCACGCATCCGAGCTGCGGCCGCTGCAGGAGCTGAGGTGGGGTGAGCTTGAGGCGCAGGTGGCCGCCCTTGCCGGCGGGCTGCGCGCGCTCGGCGTCGGCCGCGGGGATCGCGTGGTGGCCTACATGCCCAATATCCCCGAGACGCTGATCGCCTTTCTGGCGGTGGCCAGCCTGGGCGCGGTGTGGTCGAGCGCGGCGCCGGAGTTCGGCGCGCGCAGCGTGATCGATCGCTTCGCACAGATCGAGCCCAAGGTGCTGCTGGCCGTCGATGGCTACCGTCACGGGGGCAAAGATTTCGAGCGCCTGGGGGTGCTGGCGGGCATCCTGGCGGAGTTGCCCACGGTCGAGCACGCGGTGCTGCTGCCCTATTTGAACCCTGACATTGCCAGCGCCCCCGCCAGCTGGCCCGGCGCTCTCACCTGGGATGAGCTGTGTGAGCGCGGGCGCGACAGTGAGCTTGTGTTCGAGCAGGTGCCCTTTGAACACCCGTTGTGGGTTTTGTACTCCTCCGGCACCACCGGCCTACCCAAGGCGATCGTGCATGGTCACGGGGGCATCCTGATCGAGCAGCTCAAGAAGAGTTACCTGCACCTGGACCTGCATCGCGGCGATCGCATGTTCTGGTTCACCACCACGGGCTGGATGATGTGGAACTTCCTGATCGGCTGCCTGTTCACCGATGCCGCGATCGTGCTGTACGACGGCAGCCTCGCGCACCCCGAATCGATTGGGGTTCCAGAGGGGCCCGGCTCGTCGGCGTCCCGCCGACTGCGCCACCCTCTGGGTGTGTTGTGGGATCTGGCCGAGCGCGCTCGGATCACCTGCCTGGGCGCGAGCGCCGGTTTTCTCTCAAGCTGTCACAAGCAGGGTCTGCAGGTGGGGCGCGAACACGATTTGAGCCACCTGCGCAGCATCGGCTCCACCGGCTCGCCGCTGCCGCCCGAGGCCTTCGAGTGGGTTTACAGCCACGTCAAATCTGACGTGTGGCTGTTCTCGACAAGTGGCGGCACCGATGTGTGCACGGCATTCGTGGGCGGCTGTCCCCTGCTGCCGGTCTATATGGGCGAGCTGCAGTGTCGCGCGCTCGGCTGCGCGGTGGAGTCCTGGGATGAAGCGGGCAACAGCCTCACCGATGAGGTCGGCGAGCTGGTGTTGACCGAGCCATTGCCCTCGATGCCGCTGTACTTCTGGGGCGACTTTGAGGGCGAGCGCTACCGCGAGAGCTACTTCTCAACCTACCCCGGCATCTGGCGTCACGGCGACTGGATTCGCATCACCCCGCGCGGCGGCGCGGTGATCTACGGCCGCTCGGATGCCACCATCAACCGCCAGGGCGTGCGCATGGGCACCAGTGAGATCTATCGCGCCGCGGGAGCCGTGGAGGAGGTCGTGGATGCGCTCGTGGTGGACATCCCGCACAGCGAGGAGGAGTTATGGATGGTGCTGTTCGTCGTGTTGCGCGAAGGGGCAGTCCTGGATGAGGAGCTCAAACGCAAGATCGCCAGGCGAATCCGCGAGGATTGCTCGCCGCGTCACGTGCCCAACGAGGTTATGCAGATCGCCGCTGTGCCCAGAACGCTGTCCGGCAAGGCGCTGGAGGTGCCGGTCAAGCGCATCCTGATGGGCACGCCGGTGGGCGAGGCCGCGAGCGTGGAGTCACTGGCCAACCCGCAGGCGCTTGACTACTTCGTGGAGCTGGCTGACAAGCTCAAGCTCGCAGCGGGAGTCAACGGCGCGGCGGCGGCGCGATAGCCGGGCTTGGCGAGCAGCAGCTGCACGTTCTCGATGCGCCGCTCGCGGAAGCCACCCTCGCAGTAACTCAGGTACAGCTCCCACAGCCGGCGAAAACGCTCGTCGTAGCCAAGCGCGTGCAGATGCTCGCCGGCGGCCAGGAAACGCTCGCGCCAGCGCGCGAGGGTCTCAGCGTAATGCGGGGTGATGTCCTCGATGTGAACCTTGCTCAAATCGGTTACGCGCGCCAGCGTGCGCGAGATGATCGGCAGCGAGGGCAGGCAGCCGCCGGGGAAGATGTAGGTGTTAATAAAGCTCTTTGAGGCCTTCTCCACCTGATAGGCGCGATCGTCAATGACGATCGCCTGCAACAGCATCGCGCCATCCGCGCGCAATAACTCCGAGCAGCGGCGAAAGTAGGTGCCCAGGAACTGCCAGCCAACGGCCTCGATCATCTCGATGCTGACGAGCTTGTCATAGCTGCCGAGCAGCTCACGATAATCCTTGAGCAGCACCGTCACGCGGTCCTGCAAGCCGGCCGCGCGGACACGCTCTGTCGCGTAGGAGTGCTGTTCGCGGGAGATCGTGGTGGTCGTCACACGGCAGCCGTAGCGCTCGGCGGCATATACGGCGAAACCGCCCCAGCCGCCGCCGATCTCAAGCACGTGGTCCTCTGCTCGCAGATCGAGCTTGCGACACACCAGCTCAAGCTTCGCCAGCGACGCCTCCTGCAAGCTCGCCGCGGGCGAGTCAAAGACGGCGCAGGAATACATCATCGTGGGGTCGAGAAACAGCGAGAAGAGCTCGTTGCCGAGGTCATAATGAGCCGCCACCCGCTTGCGCGCGCGCCGCGGCGTGTTGCGCGCGAGCCAGCGCAGCCAGCGCTGAAAGGGGATCGTCAAAGGCGCCAACACGCGCCGGGCGCTGTCGAGCGGGCGCACGTTGAGGGCCGCGAAGCGGGTCAGCGACACGAGGTCATCGCAGTCCCACAGGCCATCCATGTAGGACTCACACAACCCCACGCTGCCGTGCAGCAACGAGCGATAGAAGCGGGGAGAGTGGACCTCGATGCACGCGCGCACGGGACGCGCGGGGACACGCTCGCCGAAGCGCAGGCGCTCGGCGCCCTCAACGATCGTCAGCTCGCCGCCGCGCGTGTGGGCGAGCAGGCGCAGGACCAGTCGGCGCGCGATGCGGTCGCAGATCCTGCTGCTCATGCTCATGTCGGCATCGCCCCGCGAGCTGGGTGCGCAAACCAGCGCGCGCCGCGCAGGCGCAAGCGCAGGGCGTGGCTGTAGATATGCGCCTGTATGCGCGCGGTCATAAAGGGGTAGCGCAGCAGCGTGGCGCGCAATGACCGCGCATCGATCTCGCGCCGGCGCAGCGAGAGGGTCGCGTCGAACGCTCCCTCCGTGCTGTCGCGGGGCTGGGACTCGATGTGCACGAGCAGCTGCTCGCCAGGCACGGTCAGGCGCCAGTCATAGCGCCGGTCCATGCCCATCAGCGGCGATACGTGCAGTTGCTTGTCAAACTGCTCGCGCATTACCGTCACAGCGCCGCGCTCGACGGCCATCACGTAGGCGTGACGCTCGCCCCAGGGGGTATTGGTGACCTCCGCCACGACGGCCTGCACGCGCTCGCCGGGGGCATCGAAGCAGTAGTAAAAACTGACAGGGTTAAAACAGTGGCCGAAATAGCGCAGGTGAGTGAGTAACCGCACCGGGCCTTGCGGCGCGGTGCCGCTGCGCTGCGCCACCAGCTCGCATACCGACTCTTTCAGGTCCGCCTGAGGATCGCCGAGATAGTCCGCGCGGCGAAACCACGCCGGCGCCGGCGCGCGGGCTGACCACAGGCGGCTGCCGGCAAACACTCCCGGCAACTCGTCCAGGTCGATATAGGCCATGAACAGCCGGTGGTGAAACTCATCGGGCACCGAGCCCGTGCGGCGGTGGCGCACCGTTCCCTCGTACAAGCATGAGGCGTGGCCGGCGGGCATGCTCATAGCCCTACCCCGAACGGCGCACAGGCACGCAGCGCGCTCACGACACCGTCCTCGTGAAACCCCCAGCCCCAATACGCGCCGCAGTAGTGGGTGCGGTGGGCGAGGCCGGAGATGGCGGCGTGCTGGGACTGCGCCGCCACCGCCTGGGGCGTGTAGACGGGGTGGGCGTAGTCGAGCTTGCGGATGACCTTGGCCGGATCGATCGCCTCGCCGCGGTTGAGCGTGACGCAGAAGTGCTGCTCGGCGCCGGCGAGGCGCTGCAGGTGGTTCATGTAATAGGTGACAGTGCTAAGCGGCGGGGGGTCGCGCAGCAGGTGGAAGTTCCACGCAGCCCGCGCCGCGTGACGGCGCGGCAGCAGCGTGCTGTCGGTGTGCAGCACCGCAACGTTACGCTGGTAAGGGACCGCGCCGAGCACCTGGCGCTCGCGCGCGCTGGGGTCGGCAAGCATCGCCAGCGCCTGGTCGGAGTGGGTGGCGATCACGACCTGATCGAAGCGCTCCGCCGCGCCTCCCCGCGCGATCAGCTCCACGTGCTCGGGTGTGCGCGCGATCGAGCGCACGGGGGAGTCCAGGCGGATGCTCCGCTGAAAAGGCCGCGTGAGTGCCTCCACGTAGCGCGCGGAGCCGCCGCGGATCGTGAACCAGCGGGGGCGGTGGCGGAAACCCAGCATGCCGTGATTGGCGAAGAACTCCGCCAGGAAGCGCACCGGGAAGGTCGCCATCTGGCGCGGGTCGGCCGACCACACCGCGGAGACCTGGGGGACGATCAGGCGCTGCACGAACGGCTGTGAGAAGTCGTGCTGGGCGAGGAAGTCATGCAGCGACTCGCCGCTGTCGTGGCGTTGCAGCACGCGGCGCAGCTCGCGGTTGAAGCGCGGCAGCTCGGCGAGCATGCGCAGGAACCACGGCCGCGCGAGGTTGCGCGGCTGGCAGAAGATGCCGCGCGGGGTCCCGCAATACTCGAAATCGTCCTCCTCGCCCTTCACGGAGAAGCTCATATGGGTGGGCTGCACGCCCACCCCCAGCTTGTCGAGCAGGCGGCTGAAGTTGGGGTAGTTGCGATCGTTGAAGGCGATGAAGCCGGTATCCACATGGTGGGTCTGGTGCGGGGTGTCCACGCGCACCGTGTGCGTGTGCCCGCCCGCGTAGGACGCGGCCTCATACACCACGATCTCGTGCTCGCGGTGCAGCAGGTGGGCGCTCATCAAGCCGGAGATGCCGCCGCCGACAATCGCAATTCTCATCGCGTCCTATCTGCGTGCGGCGCCGCTCAGCGGATCATCCGCCGCAGATCTTTTGGAGGAGTCATAGACGCAGGCGTCGAACAACAGCCGCGATGAAGCGTGTTGCCACCCCCACCCCAACCAAGCCCTCGCCGGTCAACGGCACGAGTGAGCACCAGAGTCTCTCCAAATACATCCAGGCCCGTTTCGATGAGTGCTCGCGCTCACAGAAGGACGTGGCCCAGTACATCGTCGACCACTTAGATGAGGCCGCCTTCCAGACCGCCGAGGAGCTGGCGCGCCGCGCCAACACCTCAAGCTCGACGGTCGTGCGCTTCTCCCAAGCGCTGGGCTTCGAGGGCTTCCCCGAGCTGCAGGCGGCCGCGCGCGAGGAGTACCGGCGCGTGCACACGCAGGCGATCGTGGGCGCGCCCGCCAAGAGCAACGGCTCCGGCCCGCCCGGCAGTGGCTCGGCGCCACTGTTCTCGCTCGACCAGAACGAGTTTGAGACCGCCCTGGCGGCCGATCACCTGAACGTCGAGGAGACGGCGCGCAAGGTCTCCCGCAGCGCGGTCGATGCGCTGATCGAGGCGATCGTAGGCGCCGATAAGGTGCTCGTCGCGGGGACCGATCAGATGGCCTTCTTCGCCAGCTATCTGCGCCATCTGCTGATGCTGCTCGACCTGCGCGTGGACGTCGTCGCCAGCCCTTCGCAGGAGGCCCTGAGCCGCCTCGGGCGCATCGATGAGCAGACGCTCGTGATCGGTCTCTCCGCCGGGCGCCCGCACCCGCTGGTGGTGCGCGCGATGAAGCTGGCGCGCCACCGCAAGGCGCGCACCGCGGCGGTCACCGACGCGACGCTCTCCGAGGTCGCCAAGCTGGCGCAGATCAAGCTCTACTACTCCTCCAACAGCCCTGCCTACGTGCGCTCGCACACCGCGCTCTTGAGCCTGATCCAGGCGCTCGCCTATGGCGTTTATGCCAAGGACACCGCGCAGTACGACGATCGCATCAAGGCTTTCCGGCTGAAGTAGATCGGAAACTCGTCTGCGGGAAGGCAGGGCCGCATGCGGCCCTGCCCCGGACAGTGCATGCACTGTCCGGCCGGCCGGCACATGTGCCGGCCGGGATAGACTTACGAGCAATGCGTGACGAGGCGACATTCAGGGTCAAGAGCGGCCTGGCGGAGATGCTCAAGGGCGGCGTGATCATGGACGTGGTCACGCCTGAGCAGGCGAAGGTCGCCGAGGACGCGGGCGCGGCTGCGGTGATGGCGCTTGAGCGCGTGCCTGCCGACATCCGCCGCGACGGCGGCGTGGCGCGGATGAGCGACCCCGAGATGATCGTGGGCATCCAGGAGGCCGTCAGCATCCCCGTGATGGCCAAGGCTCGCATCGGCCACTTCGTGGAGGCGCAGGTGCTGCAGGCTCTGGATGTCGACTACATCGATGAGTCCGAGGTGCTGACGCCCGCCGATGAGAGCAATCACATCGACAAGTGGCCGTTCAAGGCGCCGTTCGTGTGTGGCGCGACCAACCTGGGCGAGGCGCTGCGGCGCATCGGCGAGGGCGCCGCGATGATTCGCTCCAAGGGCGAGGCCGGGACGGGGGACATCGTTGAGGCCGTGCGCCATATGCGCCGCATCACCGGGGAGATCCGCCGCCTGACGATGCTCGACGCGGCGGAGCTGGCGAGCGCCGCCAAGGAGCACGGCGCGCCGCTCGACCTGGTGCGCGGCGTGGCCGCGGAGGGCAAGCTGCCGGTGGTGCTGTTCTGCGCCGGTGGCATCGCCACCCCAGCCGATGCCGCCTTGATGATGTCGCTCGGAGCCGAAGGCGTGTTTGTCGGCTCGGGCATCTTCAAGTCCGAGGACCCGCCTGTGCGGGCGCGGGCGATCGTGGAGGCGACCACGCACTGGCAGGACCCCGAGCGCATCGCCGGCGCCTCGCGCGGGCTGGGCGGCGCGATGGTGAGCCTTGAGTCCTCGAAGCTTGAGGATGAGCAGCTGCTCGCTCACCGCGGCTGGTAGGTCTCGGCCAGGACATGGCGCAGGCCCCGCTCATCGGCGTGCTGGCATTGCAGGGGGGTTTCCAGGCGCACGCGAAGATGCTGCGCGGGCTTGGGGCGCAGGTGCGCGAGGTGCGCGTGCCGGGGGACCTTGAGGGTCTGCAGGGGCTCGTGATACCGGGTGGGGAGTCAACGACGATGACGCTCGGCATCGAGCGCGAGGGCCTCGCCGAGCCGTTGCGCTCGCTGGCCGGCGAGGGCACGCCGATGCTGGGCTCTTGCGCGGGCCTGATCATGCTCGACCGCGAGCACCTGGGGCTGATGGACATGCGCGCACAGCGCAATGCCTTCGGCCGTCAGAGCAAGAGCTTTGAGGCCGATCTGGAGATGGCGGGGCTGCAGGGGGGCGCGCTGCGCGGCATCTTCATCCGCGCCCCTTGGATCGCCGAGCACGGGCCGCGCGTGCAGATCCTGGCGGCGGTGGACGGGCATCCGGTCGCGGCGCGCGAGGGTGACATGCTGGCCGTGGCCTTTCACAGCGAGCTGAGCGATGACACGCGCGTGCACCAGCTGTTCCTGGCGATGGTCAGGGAACGCTCGCAAACCGGGGGGGTGCTTCGAGCGTAAGCGGCAGCCCCGGCTCGCCGAGGATGCGCAGCACTTCGCTCACCGCCTCGCGCACCTCGGCGGCCAGGCGCCCGTCCTCATCGAGCTCCTCCGCCTGCTCCAGCGCCCACGAGCGCGTCAAGTGCATGCTGGGGCGCAGGTGCGCGAAGCGCCTGCCCAGGGAGGCCACGAACGCCTCCACGGCCTCCAGGTCGCAGGGCGAGGCGTAGCCGCGCGCCAACAGCCAAGGCCACAGATCGCCCATGATGTAGTTGCGGTGGTGCGCTCCCACGCGCTCCCAATCCGGGCCTTGCCAGCGCCGCGCATAGGTGGCGGCGTCAAGCGTGCACGTGAGGTAGACGCGCGAGCGCACGGGCGCATTGCGATAGCCCAGCAGCGGCTGGGGCTCCACGCGCCAGGCGCTGCCCGGCGTGGCCAGCTCGCTGAGTCGCACGGCGTGATCCTCGACATACAGGTGCTCGGCCTGGTGCTTGAGTTCCCCTGGCCAGATATGCAGCAGGAGATGATCCTGCTCCAAGCTCAAGGCGACGCGCTGGAAGGAGACGACCCCCAAGGCCGTGTCCAGGCGCACGTGCACGAGGCTGCCTTTCTCCGGCCGCACGCCGGTGCCTTGCGCCAGCAGCGAGCGCAGCCGGCGCTGGCGGCGCGTGGGATCGGCGCCCGCGCGGCGCAGGCTGCCGAAGGGCAGCAGGTGCCCGAAGTCGCGGTGGGCGTAGTCGAGCATGTCCTGCACGAGCGCTCGCTCGGCGGTGCTGAGCACGTCCAGCTCGATCAGCCGCATCCAGGACTCCAGCAGGTCGTGCCAGGGCAAAAGACAGGTGCGTCGCTCGGCAAAGCGCGCGCCGCGCAGGTTCAGCTCCGCCACGCGGTGCCCGTCGCGCCGCGCCCAGCGGTGGCAGACCTTGCTCTCGACGACCACCACCAGCTCGGGGTCAAAGCGCAGCACCCCGTCAAAGCGCTGGCCGCGCTCGGTGTCGGTGACCTCTTCGGCCAGCGCGAAAGGCTCGATGTCAGGCGTCAGGAAGACGCTCACCAGGCGCTCGCGTGGCGCCGGCTGCTCGTCCCCGGCTGGGACCGGGTCGACCACATGGGTGGCCTGCATGTCCAGGGTGCACTCCGGCAGGCCGCTGAGCGAGCCCTCGCCGATCGCCTGCAGCAGCGTCTCGCGGGCCAGCGGCACCATCCGCAGCACGATCATCGCCGCCCGCGTCAGCTGGTCCTCGTGGTGGCTTGAGAGCTCCCGGTAGGGCTCGAACACGTTGAGGTGCGGGTTGGCGGGCGCCGGCTGACTGTCACCCATGTACATCGGTTAGACCACTCCCTCCTACACCCTCACCCACATATCAAGGACTCTACTGTACTTTGGTGTTTTTGGGGGAGATTGCGCGATACTACGCAAATGCGGATCGCCATTGCGGCCGATGAAATGACAGGGATCGCGCCGCTGCTCGGGGAGGCGCTGAAGCGCCGGGGCCATCGGTTGCTGGAGCACGGCGTGTTCGCCGAGGGCGAGCGTGAGGATTGGGCCTGGGCCAGCGAGGCGGCCGCGCGCGACGTCGCCGAGGGGCGTGCCGAGCAGGCCATCGTCTGCTGCTGGACAGGCACGGGGGCCTCGATCGCGGCCAACAAGGTGCCGGGTGTGCGCGCAGCGCTCTGTGCGGATGCCGCCACCGCCTCAGGCGCACGACGCTGGAACGATGCCAACGTGCTTGCGCTCAGCCTGCGCACGACAGCGGGAGCCGAGCTGGAGGAAATCCTCGACGCGTGGTTTGCCGGGGAGGCCTCAGATGAGCCTGAGGACCGGGCGAATATCGCACGCCTGGATGAGATATGCAGCCACAAGTCCGACCACCGAAATTGACCGCCGCCGCTGCACCGTATATGTTCGAGCGGGATGAGGAGGACGATCGTCTGCGGTGTGGGGGCGGCAGTGCTTGTCCTCTGCCTGCTCGCGCCGCGGGATGGCGCATCAGCGCAAGCGAGAGCCGGGCTTGCTCCGGCTGACATTTCAAAGCCTGGTGAAAGCCCTGGCAGTCTGCGGTTTGCCAGCGATGCGCGTGACGCCACGGTGGCGTTGTGGGAAAAAAACGACTTCGCCTCCTCTCACTGGACCCTCAAGCTCGCAGCGCGGCCGGCCGGGGGAGCATGGGGTGCACCGCTGTCACTTGCGCATACAAGCAGAGAACAGTTTGGCGAGTCGGCCGTCGCAATTGCTCCTCAGGGCGGCGTCATTGCCGCGATTTGGCAGGCTGGCGCCGGGCCCTCTGGGCGCGTGATCAGAGCAATTGCAGGCACGCCTCACGAGATCGCGCGGCGCCGGCCAGTGAGGCTCTCGAACCTCGCAGTGGAAGCACGCAGTCCACAGGTGGCTTTTGACCGGCGCGGCGATGCGGTCGCTGTGTGGGAAGAAAACAATCGCGAGATTGGATATGTCGTGAGGGCCGCTGTGATGCCGGCAGGCAGGCACACATGGCGGGCGCCCGTGATCATTTCAGGGGAAGTGCAGGGCGACTATGAATCCCAGGGGGGCCCGCGACTCGCCCTGGACTCCGAAGGCGCAGCCGCAGTCGTTTGGCAGGCGTCAAACCTCATCTATGCCGTGCTCGGTTCGCCCCTGAACAGGGGCTGGCGCCAGCCGGTGCGCCTTGGTAAGGCGGCGCTGCCGAGGAGGGGAGAATGCACCGGCGAGGATTGCTGTCGCTTCTGCCAGCCGCACGGCTTTCCCAAGGTTGCATTGGATGCGGCTGGTGACACAGTCGTCGCGTGGGGCGCTGGCACGATTCAGGCGGCGGTCAGGCCGGCTGCAAGTGGGATATGGCAGGCCCCCGCCAGGGTCTCCCACGCCCGTGGATACGCGAGCAGCCCGCAGGTCGCCGCCGACGTGAGGGGTGATGCGATGATCGTCTGGGCGGAGGAAACCACCGGTCAGACGGCGATCATGGCTGCCGCGGGAACAGCGGCGAGCGGTGGGTGGCGAACGCCGGTCCGGCTTGGGCGATGGCCCTACAGGCCGCCGCCCCTACGTTCTTGCGCCTGGGGCGCGTGCAAGCGTGCAAGTCGGAGCCGCGTGGCTCCCACCCCCCAGGTGGCCCTTGGCGCCGATGGAGAAGCCGTGGCCGTGTGGGCAAGCTCACGCCTCGAAATGTCATCGGTCAATCTCGCGGTCAAGCCCGCGGGGGGTAGCTGGCGAGCGTCCCCGGTGCTCGCCGAGGGCAGCAATCCATGGATCGCAATCGACGGCAATGGCCAGGTGAGGGCGGCGTGGGTTGGACTCAGGCCCAACCCCGAGGAAACCCTTGAAGAAGCTTGCGAACCAGTGGTGCAGACCGCCGTGCTGGTTGCGGGTCGTCAAGCTGCCGCGAAGCGCACGAGACCATCCTCCTCGTGCTCCTCGATGAGCTGAGCGTTGATGAGCAGATCGACGTGGCCGAGAACCTCCGAGAGCGTCAGGTAGGCCTGGGTCACCGCGACGTTGCCCCACAGCTCCTGGGCCACCTCGTGCGCGGTGCGCGCCTGCTGCACGATGAGGTTGTAGATGCGCTCGGCGCGGCGTTCGTGCATGCGCATGCGCAGGTCAATTAGGGACTTGTGGTCTTTGATGGGGTGGCCGTGGCCGGGGAGGATCAACTCGACATCCATCGCGCGGGTCTGCTCCAGCGAGCCGATGTAGGTGACCAAGGAGTGGGGGCGGGGGCCGGTGAAGTCGCGGCCAGCGCCAAGGGGGCGGGCCAGGAGCGGGTTTGAGGAGATGTGCTTGATGAGGTGATCGGCCACCATCATCAGCGAGCGGCGCTCATCCCAGAAGAGCGTGTCCGAAGGGCTGTGGCCGGGGCGATGCAGCACGCGCAGGGCACGGTCGCGCAGTCGCAGCTCCTCGCCGTCTTGCAGCGGCCGTGTCACCTCCACCGTCGAGCCCCAGGCGCGGAAGCTGGCGGAGACCGCGCGCAGGGCGCTCACCACGTCGGCGGGGATGCCGTGGCGCAGCATCGTCTGCTCGGCGAACACGTCATCGAGCTCGGTCTGTTCGCGGAAGCTGCGCAGATAGTCATCGAGGCCGCTCAGCGCCGCCACCTCCGCGCCTGAGCGGCGCGCGAGGATCGAGGCCAGCCCGAAGTGATCGATGTGCTGGTGGGTGATGATCAGCAGCTCGATGTCCTCGATGCGGTGACCGAGCGCCGCCAGAGCCTGTTCAAGCTCATCCAGCGCCTTCGCCGAGTTGGGGCCGGAGTCGATCAGCGTCAGCGGCTGATCCTCGATCAGATAGGCATTGACCCGTCCCACCTGGAATGGCGTGGGGATCGCCAGACGGTGGATGCCCTGCTTGGCGGCTTGCGCCAAGGCTGCCTCGGCTTCGCGCTGTTCCTCCTCACTTGAGGGCCATGCCGGTGCCTGGGCGCTCACGAGCGAATCAGCGCCAGCACCTCATCGCGGCGGCGCTCCATGTCCTCACGGCTCTGAAGCGACTCCAGGCACAGGCGCAGCAGCGGCTCGGTGTTGGAGGGTCTGACGTTGAAGTGCCAGTCCTCGTAGTCGATCGAGATGCCATCCAGCTCTTCCTGGCGGGCGTCGCTGTAGCGCTCCGCGATCTCCCGCATCTTGGCCTGTTGGTCCTGCACCTCGCTGTTGATCTCGCCTGAGATGAAGTAGCGCTCGTGATAGGGGCGCAGCAGCTCTGAGAGCTTCTTGCCGGTGCGCGAGAGGTGCTCAAGCATCAGCAGCGCGGGAATCGTGCCGCTGTCCGCGCAGTAGAAGTCACGGAAGTAGTAGTGGCCTGAGACCTCGCCTCCAAACAGGCCGCCCTCCTTGCGCATCCTCGTCTTGAAGAAGGCGTGGCCCACGCGGTTCACATGCGGCACTCCGCCGGCGGCGCGCACCGTGTCCGGGACGGCCCTTGAGGCGCGCACGTCGTAGAGGATCGACTCGCGCGGGTGCGTGCCCAGCAGCGACTGCGCCAGCAACGCCGTGAGGAAATCTCCGTCCACGAACGCGCCCGTGTCATCGATGAAGAAGCAGCGGTCGGCATCGCCATCCCAAGCGATGCCCAGGTCGGCTCCGGTCTCGCGCACCTTGTCGATGATGAACTGGCGGTTCTCCTCCAGCAGCGGGTTGGGCTCGTGGTCAGGGAACTCGCCGTTTGGCGTCCAGTAGGTCTCGATCAGCTCCAACCCCAGGCGCTCAAGCAGCGGGCCGACCATCGGGCCCGCCATGCCGTTGCCGCCGTCCAGCACGACCTTCAGAGGCTTCACGGCGCTCGGGTCGATGAACTTCAGCGCAGCCTGCTGGAACTCCTCATACAGCTCCACCGGCTCTGTGCTGCCGCGTTGCTCCACCGGCTCTGTGCTGCCGCGTTGCCCCGCAGCCACGCCAAGGCCGGCTTCGATCGTGCGGCGGATGTCCTGGATGCCCTCGTCGCCGCTCAAAGCGATCGCGCCTTCGCGCACCAGCTTGGCGCCCGTGTAGGCCTTGGGGTTGTGCGAGGCCGTGCACATCAGGCCGCCGTCGAGGCCGCGCGAGCCCACGAGGTAGTAGAGCATCTCGCTGCCCACCATTCCGGCGTCCAGCACGCTTGCGCCCTCCATCACGATGCCCTCGCGGTAGCGCGCCGCCAGTTCGGGGGCGCTCAGGCGCATGTCCCTGCCCAGGCCCACCTTCAACTCTGCCACAGGCTTGCCCGCCAGCTGCGCGAGCACACGTGCGAATGCCCGCCCGATCTGCTCGGCTACATCGCCGTCGATTTGCTCGCCGTAGAGCCCACGCACGTCGTAGGCCTTAAATATCCCGGGGTCCAAGGTCTTCGTCATGAGCGAAACACTATCTTTAGAGCATGTCCGGGCACTCTAAGTGGGCGTCGATCAAGCACAAGAAGGCGATTGTCGACTCGCGGCGCGGGGCTCAGTTCACCAAGCTCGCGCGCTCGATCACCGTCGCGGCGCGCGACGGCGGGGGAGACCCCGACAGCAATGCCGCGCTTGAGAACGCCATCCAGAAGGCCAAGGCCTCTTCGATGCCCAAGGACAACATCGAACGCGCGATTGCCAAGGGCACCGGCGCCGGCTCCGACGCGGAGTCGCTTGAGTCGATCGTCTATGAAGGCTACGGGCCGGGTGGGGTGGCGCTGCTGGTGGAGACCGTCACCGACAACCGCAACCGCACAGGCGCTGATGTCAAACACCTCTTCACCAAGTTCGGCGGCTCGCTTGGCGAGCCGGGCTCGGTCGGCTATCTGTTCGATAAGAAGGGCGTCATCTTGATCGACGCCTCGCGCTACAGCGAGGACGATCTGCTGGTTGCCATCGAGGCCGGCGCCGAGGACATCTCCGCTGAGGACGGGCTGCACGAAGTCGTCACGGGCTTGCAGGACTTTATCGCCGTGCGCCAGGCCCTCGAAGAGGCCGGCATCGAGCTGGAGAGCGCCGAGCTGCTCTACCGGGCATCCTCGCTGGTTGAGATCCAGCACGAAGGGCAGGTCGTCAAGCTGATGAAGCTGATCGATGCGCTCGAAGACAACGATGACGTCGGCGCCGTGCACGCCAACTTCGACGTGCCCACCGACATGCTCGAACGTGCCGCCGGATAGAGGGTGGCGCAGGACGAGGATGGCGCAGGCGGATCTGCCACCGGTGGCGATCCTCTGCGGCGGTCGTGGCACGCGCCTGCAAGGTCATGCGCGCGAGCTGCCCAAGCCACTGGTGGAGATCGGCGGGCTGCCGATTCTTTGGCACGTTGTTCAGCTGTATGCGGCGCAGGGCTTTGAGCGCTTCCTGCTCGCCACCGGCTATCGCGGCGAGCTGATCGAGCAGTTCGTCGCGGCGCACGACTGGCCGGCGGGAGTCGAGGTGCGTTGCATAGATACAGCCCCTGATACGCCCACCGGCGGACGCGTCAAGCTGCTGCGCTCGCAGTTGGCGGGCGAGCGGTTCTGCCTCACCTATGCCGACGGCCTGGCCGACATCGACCTGGAGGCGCTGCTGGCGTTTCACGACTCCCACGGCGCGCTTGCCACGATGACCGTCGTACGGCCCGAGTTGCAGTTTGGGGTCACCGAGCTGGATGGCGCCGGCAACCGCGTGCTGGGTTTCCGCGAGAAGCCGCGCTCAGAGCACTGGATCAACGGTGGCTTTTTCTGCTTTGAGCCGGGCGTGCTCGACTATCTGGAGCTCGACAGCGTGCTTGAGCGTCAACCGCTTGAGCGTCTTGCGCGGGAGGGCTTGCTGCATGCCTACCGCCACCAGGGATTCTGGGAGTGCATGGATACCTACAAGGACGCCGTAGCTCTGAACGACTTGTGGGCTTCGGGTGCACCCCCGTGGCGGGCGACGACGGTGCCCGTGCCCTCCTAGACGAACAGACGTTCTTAGGCAGGCGTCCGATCGCCCACGCAGAATCCCCTTGCATGATCGTCTTGGGCATCGATCCCGGCCTGGCCAATACCGGCTACGGCGTCGTCACGCGTCGGGGCCGGCGGATGGCGGCTCTGGACGGCGGTGTGATCGAGACCGCTGCGGGTCTGCCGATCGAGCGCCGCCTGGCTGACGTCTATGTCGCGGTGGAGGCTCTGCTTCAGGAGCATGCCCCCGACGCGGTCGCGCTGGAGGAGCTGTACTTCGGCCAGAACGTGCGTACCGCCTTCGCCGTCGGCCACGCCCGTGGCGTCGTGATGCTGGCGGCCGGCCGCCACGGCGTGCCGTGCACCGGCTACACGCCTCAAAAGGTCAAGTCCTCTGTGTGCGGCCACGGGCGCGCGCCCAAGGAGCAGGTGGCGCGGATGGTGCAGACACTGCTCGATCTGCCCGAGCTGCCCACTCCCGACCATGCCGCGGATGCGCTCGCGGTCGCGCTCTGCCATGCCAATTGCGCGCCGCTGGCTTCGGCGCTAACCACGGCCCTCACCCCAGCTCCCAGCGCGGCTCTCGCATGATCGCTCTGCTGCGAGGAGAAGTCGCGGTGCGCCGCTCTGACCACGTCGTGATCGTCTGCGGCGGAGTCGGGCATCGAGCGGCGGTCTCTTCAGAGACCTTGCATCACGTTCCTGCCGTGGGCAATGAGACCACGCTGCACACCCACTTGATCGTGCGCGACGACGCCCTGTCGCTCTACGGCTTTTACTCCGAGCCCGAGCGCGATCTCTTCTTGATGCTGCTCGCGGTGCAGTCCGTTGGACCCAAGGTCGCCTTGGCGGTGCTCTCAGGCGGCTCTCCGCGCGAGCTGCTGGGCGCGATCGCCGCCGGCGACGCGGCGCGCTTTCAGTCCGTGCCCGGCATCGGCAAGCGCACGGCCGAGCGCATCATCGTCGAGCTGCGTGAGAAGGTCACTGTCGCGGACGCTTCGCTCACGGACGCATCCGACGGCGCGATCGTGGCGCGGCGGGGCTCCGGGCCCACCCACCCACGGGGGTTGGCGCGGGAGGGTCTGCTGGAGCTGGGCTACAGCGCCGGCGAGGCCGAGGAGCTGCTGCGAGACATCGACGGCGACAGCGCCGAGGAGCTGCTGGCGCAGGCGCTGCGGACGGCGCGCCGGGCGTAGGGGCAGCGGCGATGAATCGCATTCAGACCCCGTACTCGATCGAGGAGGAGGACGAGCTCGACCGCTCGCTGCGGCCGCGCCGCCTAGATGACTTCGTCGGTCAGCACGCGCTGCGCGAGCAGCTCGCTGTGGCGATCGAGGCCGCCGCCGCGCGCGGGGAGGCGCTCGATCATCTGCTGCTTGCCGGTCCGCCCGGACTGGGCAAGACCTCGCTCGCGCAGATCGTGGCGAGCGAGCTCGATGTGCCGTTCGTGCAGACCGCGGGACCGGCGTTGGAGCGAAAGGGAGACATTGCGGCCTTTCTCACGGCGCTTGAGCCGCGCAGCGTTTTCTTTGTCGATGAGATCCATCGGCTGCCGCGCACCTTGGAGGAGACCTTCTATCCGGCGATGGAGGATCATCGGCTGCCGATCACCGTCGGGCAGGGCGCGGGGGCGCGTGTGGTCACGCTCGATCTGCCTGCCTTCACCTTGATCGGCGCCACCACCCGCAGTGGCCTGCTGAGCACACCGCTGCGCGATCGCTTTGGCATCCAGGCTCGCCTTGAGACCTACTCCGAGGCCGACCTGGCGGCGATCGTGTCGCGCTCCGCGGGAATCCTTGAGATTCCCTTGCAGGCAGGTGGCGCCGCGGCCATCGCCGCACGCAGCCGCGGCACCCCGCGCGTGGCCAACCGGCTGCTCAAGCGTGTGCGCGACTACGCCGAGGTGCGCATGGATGGCGTGCTGAGCGCCGATACGGCCTATGCGGCGCTGGATCTGCTGGAGGTGGACGACCGTGGCCTGGATCGCCTGGACCGGGAGATCCTGCGCGCGGTGTGCGTCAAGTTCTCAGGCGGCCCTGTGGGCCTCTCCACCCTGGCTGTGGTGGTGGGAGAGGAGCCGGATACGATCGAGGATGTCTACGAGCCTCACCTGTTGCGCGAGGGCCTGCTCAAGCGCACTCCACGGGGACGCATGGCCACAGCGGCCGCCTTTGCGCATCTACAGCTGCCGCTGCCGCAGTTGCCCGCGTCAGCTGAGGGCGCTGTAGATCCGGCCCTGTTCTGAGCGGTCGACCTCGGCTTTCGCCTCGCCGCTCCCCTAATCTGTGAGTCCATGGCTCACCCTTTCATCTGTCCCAACTGCGGTCATCGCACGAGCGAGCTGGATCGCAACATCGGCTTCACGCGCCAACCTAAGGGTTGCGCCAAGTGCGGTTTTGCCTTTCTGTTCGAGCTGCTCGACGATTACTACCCCGCGCCCGATGCGGCCTTCTTCGTATGCGACCACGAGGGCCGCGTGATCGGCTGTGGCAAGAACTCGTTTGCCTTCACTGGCCTTGAGGAGGAAGCGGTGATCGGCCAGCGCGTGGAGCAGGCCTTGGGCCTGAGCTTCGCCAATGGAGACAATCCTGTCTCGACGGTCCTTGAGTGGGGCGTGCGTGCGCTGGGCAAGCCGGTGCGCGTCAGCGGCGAGCGCGATGTGGAGGCCAGCGCCAAGGCAGATATGTTCCCCGCCTACGACGAGGACGGTGGGCTGTTGCTGGTGCTCACCCCGGACAAGTAGTCTGAAGGCAGCACGTGGAACTTTTCCTTCAGCCATGACCGACCGCCGCCGCAACATCTTCGTCCTTGCCATCGTCCTTGGTCTGGCGCTGCTGTCGCTGATCGTGATCGTGGGCGTGCCGGGAACGTCGGTCAAGCCCAAGAAGACGCGTTTGGGCCTCGACCTCAAGGGTGGCGTGGAACTCACCTACCAGGCCAAGGCCACGGCGCAGTCCAAGGTCACCTCAGAAGCCTTGGACCGCTCGATCCAGATCATGGAAAAGCGCGTCAATGGGCTCGGCGTGGCGGAGTCCGAAATCCACCGTACCGGCGAAAACCAGCTCGCCGTGGCGTTGCCCGACGTCAGCAACGCGGCGCGGGCACAGGAGCAGGTCGGCAAGACAGCGCAGCTGCATTTCTACGACTGGGAGCCGAATGTGATCGGCCCCAACGGCAAGCCCGCCCCCTCGGAAGCCAGCGTCACGGGTGGTCCCAGCGCTGGCGCCGCCGCTACCGGCAAGCCCGAGTACCAGGCGGTGCTGCTGGCCGCCAAACGCCCGCCGATCCTGCGCGCGAACGACACCACGCTGGCGCCAGGCTGCACCCCCCAGCAGGTGGGCGGCTGCATCTACGGGCAGTGGTACCTGCTCGACACCACCCACCAGAAGGTGCTGCGCGGGCCCGAGGACACGATCGCCAATCTCTACGCCGACGGCTACAAACCGCCGCCAGGGGTCAAGACGAAAACAGTCCGCGTCAACCCCGGCACGGTGCTCGCGCGCGCGCAGCCGGAAACCGATCCCAAAACTGGCAAGGTCACGAAGGACGAACCGGAAAGCTGGTACGTGCTCAACGACAACCCGGTGCTCGCCGGCTCCGACATCACCCACCCGACGCAGAGCTTCGAAAGCGGCGGCGGCTCGGCCGGCGCGCCCGACGTCACCTTCGGCTTCAGCTCGCGTGGCGGGCCGATCTTCCAGCGCGTCACCCGTGAAATCGCGCAGCGCGGCCAGAATGCGGCGCTGCCGGGCGTCGCGGCCCAGGCTGCGCTGCAGCACTTCGCGGTGGTGCTCGACAACCAGATCATCACCGCTCCCTCGATCGACTACACCCGCTACCCCGACGGCATCGACTCGACCAATGGCTCGGAGATCACCGGCGGCTTCACGCTGACTTCCGCTCAGAACCTCGCCGACGAGCTGCAGTCCGGCGCGCTGCCGATCAAGCTGGAACTGATCTCCCAGTCCCAGGTCTCGGCCACGCTCGGCAAGCAGGCCCTTCAGCAGGGCCTGGTGGCGGGTCTCGTGGGCTTCCTCGTGGTGTGCTTCTTCCTGCTGGCCTTCTACCGCGTGCTGGGCGCCATCGCCGTCGGCGGCCTGTTGATCTATGGCCTGTATTTCTTCGCCCTCATCAAGCTGATCCCGATCACACTCACGCTGCCCGGCATCGCCGGTCTGATCCTTACGATCGGGATCGCGGCGGACGCGAACATCGTCATCTTCGAGCGCGTCAAGGAGGAGATCCGGGGCGGCCGATCGGTCACCGCGGGCATCGTCACGGGCTACAGGCGCGGTTTCGCCGCGATCGTTGACGCCAACGTCGTGACCTTCATGACCGCCTTCATCCTCTTCGCGCTTGCCACCTCGGAGGTCAAGGGGTTCGCCTTCACGCTCGGCATCGGCACGCTGCTGACGCTGTTCACCGCCGTGCTCGCCACCCAGGCCGCGCTCGGTGTGATGGGTCGCTCGCGCGCCGTGTCGCATCCGGCGATGCTCGGCGCCTCCAAGCGCAACCGGCATTGGACGTTTGACTTCATGGGCGCCTCCAAGTGGTTCTTCTCGCTGTCGGGCACGATCCTCTTGATCGGGGCGCTGGCGATCGGCGGCAAGGGCCTGAACCTGGGCATCGACTTCAAGTCCGGCACGCGCATCCAGAGCGGTTTCGTCAAGCCCGTCACCGAGGACAAGATTCGCAGCACGCTCAACAGTGCCGGCTTCGGCGAGGTCGAGGTGCAGAAGCTCAGCAATAAAAGCATCGGTGCAAACGGCTTTCAGATCTCCACCAAGAATCTCAAGCAGACCGAAGTCGTCAAGGCCGAGGCGGCGCTGAACGCCGCCTATGGACTGCGCAATACCTCCTCCACCTCGATCGGGCCGACCTTCGGCAAGACCGTGGCCAAGAGCGCGATCATCGCAATCATCGCCTCGCTGCTGGTGATCTCTGTCTATATCGCCTTGCGTTTCGAGTGGAAGTACGCGGTGCCGGTGCTGATAGCGCTGATGCATGACCTCCTGATCACGGCCGGTGTGTATTCGCTCACCGGGAGGCAGGTGACCACCGCGACCGTGGCGGCGCTGCTGACGATCTTGGGGTATTCGCTGTATGACACGATCATCGTGTTCGATCGTGTGCGCGAGAACGTGCCCCGGATGCCGCGCGCTGCCTTCTCGCAGATCGTCAACCGCTCGATGTCCGAGGTGCTTACGCGCTCTCTGGCCACCAGCTTCTGCACGCTGCTGCCTGTGCTGGCGCTGCTTCTGTTTGGTGGGGAAACTCTCAAGGACTTCGCCTTCGCGCTGCTTGTAGGCGTCGCCTCGGGCGCTTACTCCTCGATCTTCATCGCCTCGCCCGTGCTCACGCACTGGAAGGAGCGCGAGGGGGTCTACCGCAATCGCCGCGTGCGCATCGCCCGCGAGCTCGGCTACGTGCCCGCCTACGCAACTTCGCTCACGGGCGAGGGCGCCGATGGAGATACAGCCGGGGGCGGGGATGGGGCGGCGGTTCCTGCCGGGCGCTCGACCGCGCGGCGCAGGACCACCAGGCGTGAGCGCCGCGGCAGCAGTCTGCTCACCCCCGAGGAGCCGGGCGAACAGATCTCAAAGGACGAGTTCGATGAGCTGGTCGCCGACCTTGACATCGAGGGGGTTGGGGCGCCGCGGGACTCCGGCGTCGATCCGGCCGCGGACCTGCAGCCCGAGGACGTCGTGATGCCTTCACAGAGCCGCGGCAACGGCACAGCTGAAGGCGGCTCCGCGCGCAAGCCGCGCAAGCCGCGCAACCGCCGACACGGGAGGGCCCGCTAAATGGCGCTGCTGGGGTGGGTGATGATGGGCCTGGCGATCTGGCATTACACGATCTTCCTGCCCGACCATTTTTGGGGTGGCATCGTGGGGGCCTTCGTCGGCTCGCTCGTGGGGGCCGTGCTGGCCGGTGTGATCATCTCCGGGTTTCAGATACCGGGCGAAAACGCCACCGATATTGCCGTTGTGCTTTACGCCGTCCCCGGTGCCGTGGTGGGGATGGCGCTCGTCTACTTCGAGGGCCTGCGCCGCGAGGGACCGAGGGTCGAGGGCGAAGTTTCCGTCTAGGCCAGCCCGTAGGGTGGCTGGGGATGGGGGAAATTCGTCGCTTTCAGATAGCGGACTGCGCCGCCGAGGACGTTGAGCGCCTGCAGCGCGAGCTGGGGGTGAGCGGCGCGATGGCGCAGGTGCTCGTGCGCCGCGGCCTGAGCGACCCGCTTGGCGCTCGTGCCTTCCTGGACGCCGAAGAGGAGCACCCGCCCGCTGCCTTCGCGGGGATCGCTGAGGCGATTGAGTCGATCCTGGCGCACATACGTGAGCACAAGCGAATCACCGTCCACGGCGATTACGACGTCGATGGGATCTGCTCGACGGCTGTGCTCGTGCGTGCCTTGCGAGCGCTTGGGGCCGACGTCGATTGGTACCTGCCCGATCGCGCCAGCGACGGCTATGGACTGAACCCCGACACGATCGAGCGCCTGGCGCAGCGCGGAACGCGCCTGCTGGTGACGGTCGATTGCGCGATCACTGCCGTGGAGGAGGTGGCGCTGGCGCGCACGCTCGGCATGCAGGTGGTGGTCAGCGACCATCACGCTCTGCGCGCTGACGGAGAATTGCCGCGCGCGCCGATTGTGCATCCGCTGGTCTGCGATTACCCTTGCCCAGATCTGTGCGCCACTGCCGTGGCTTACAAGCTCGCGCAGGGTCTGTGGGAAGCGTCAGGTTCGGGCCTGCTCGACGCGGACGGGGTGCAGGCGCAGCCGGCCCAGCTGGATGCGAGCAGGGTGCAGGCGCAGCCGGCCCAGCGGTGCGGGTACAGGGTGCAGGATGACCTCGACCTCGTCGCCCTGGCCACGATCGCCGACGTGGTGGCGCTCACGGGCGAGAACCGCACGCTCGTGCGTCGCGGTCTGCGCGCGCTGGCGAGCACGGCCAAGCCGGGGCTGCGTGCCTTGATGGCGGTGGCGAAGATCGCCCCCGGCGAGGTGGCCGAGCGCGCGGTGGGCTTTGCGCTGGCGCCGCGTCTGAACGCCGCCGGGCGCCTGTATCGGGCGGACGCGGGCCTGGAGCTGATTCTCACCGAGGACCCGGCGCGCGCGAATGAGATCGCGCAGGAGCTCGACCGCGCCAACCAGGAGCGCAGGCACACCGAGACGCGCATTCTGTTCGAGGCCGAAGCGCAGGTCGCGGCGTTTGGTGAGAGTCCCGCTTACGTGCTCGCCGCCGAGGGCTGGCACGCCGGAGTGATTGGCATCGTTGCTTCACGCTTGGCTGAGCGCCACCACCGCCCGGTGGTGATGATCGCGCTTGAGGGCGACAGCGGCCGCGGCTCGGGACGCAGCATCGAGGGCTTTGACCTGCTGGGCGGGCTGCGCGCCTGCGCGGCGCACCTGGGCCGGCACGGCGGCCACAAGGCCGCGGCGGGACTGCAGATCGAGCGCGCTCGGCTGGAGGAGTTCCGGGCGGCCTTCCTCGCCCACGCGCGGCAGGTTCTCAGTGCGGAGCAGCTTGTGCGGGGCGAGCGCGTGGACGCAGTGCTTGAAGGCAGCGAGCTGGGGATGGCGCTGGCTGAAGAGCTGCAAACGCTGGCGCCTTTTGGTTGTGCCAACCCCACCGTGTCGCTGATGATGCGCGGCGCGACCCTGACCGATCGCCGACCGATGGGCGAAGGGCGCCATCTGCGCTTCAGCGTGCTCACCGGCGACGGCGCGCGCGCGCGAGCGGTGGCTTTCGGCAACGGCGGTCGTCTGGCGGTGCCCGAGGACACCGCGGCCGACGCCACTTTCACGCTTGAGGTCAACGAGTGGAAGGGCGTCAGCGAACCTCGCCTGCTGCTGCGCCACGCGCAAGCCGCGGAACAAGCCGCGGAACAAGCCGCGAAGCCTCAGATCAGGACCGCGCAGGTGCATGCCGATACGGAAGAGACCGGCGAGCTGGCGCTGTTCGCCTTGCCCTAAGCGCATGTGCCGCTTCAAACTGGTTGCGCCGTCCCCTACCCTTTTGTTATGGCGACTCCCAAGGATCCCAAGAGCCCGCCCGCCGCGAGTGTCGGCGATGTGGCGCTGAGCCCGCCGCCTGCGGCCCCTGCGACTCCTGCGACCCCGCGCCCGGCGAATCGCGCTGAGCTCAACGAGTTCGAGCGCAGGCTGTTGGCGGATCTGTTCGCGATCGTCTCCGAGCACGCCGCGGACTCCGCTGTGGAGATCGACCGCGGGCGGGTGGAAGAGGCGTTTGTGTTCGCCTGTGAGCACCATGCCGCGCAGCGGCGGCGCTCAGGCGAGGACTTCATCGTGCACCCAGTTGGCGTGGCGCGCATTTGCGCGAGCATGAGACTGGACACCGACACGCTGTGCGCTGCCCTGCTGCATGACACAGTCGAGGACACCTCCGCCTCGATCGAGGAGGTGCGCGAGCGCTTCGGCGAGGAAATCGCCCAGATCGTCGATGGCGTGACCAAGCTGACCGGCATCACCTTCCAGTCGCGCGATGAGGCGCAGGCGGAGAACTACCGCAAGATGATGGTGGCGATGGCTACCGACGTGCGGGTCATCCTGATCAAGCTCGCCGATCGCCTGCACAACATGCGCACGATCGAGGCGCTGCCCAAGCAGAAGCAGACCGACAAGGCCAGGGAGACGCTTGAGATCTACGCTCCGATCGCACACCGCCTGGGTATCCACGCGATCAAGTGGGAGCTTGAGGATCTGGCGTTCGCCACGCTGCACCCGCGCAAGTATCAGGAGATCAAGGGTCTTGTCGCCCAGCAGCGCGACGATCGAGAGCGCTACGTCTCAGAGGCAGGCGAGTATCTGGCCAGCGAGCTGGGCAAGCTCGGCATCGAGGCGCAGATCGCCGGCCGCGCCAAGCACTTCTACTCGATCTACTCGAAGATGACCAAGAAGGGGCGCGAGTTCAACGAGATCTACGACCTCACGGCGATGCGTGTGATCGTCGACTCGGTGAAGGACTGCTATGGCGCCGTGGGCGTGATCCACTCGATCTGGAAGCCGCTGCCGGGGCGCTTCAAGGACTTCATCGCAATGCCCAAGTTCAACATGTACCAGTCGCTGCACACCACGATCATCGGGCCCGAGGGACGTCCTCTGGAGATCCAGATCCGCACGCATGACATGCACGAGATGGCCGAGTTCGGCGTCGCGGCGCACTGGATGTACAAGCAGCGCCGCGTGCCTGGCGCCGGCGGCGGATCGAGCCCCGCCGGCGCGGGCGATAACGGGGCGCGGGGCGCTTCGGCGCAGCCGGTGGCGGACGCGGACAAGCCGAAGTGGCTGCGCTCGATGATGGACTGGCAGAAGGAGCTCAGCGACCCGCATGAGTTCATGGAGAGCTTGAAGATCGACCTGTTCGAGGACGAGGTCTATGTGTTCACGCCCAAGGGCGAGGTCAAGTCGCTGGCGGCCGGAGCCACGCCGCTTGACTTTGCCTACGAGGTGCACACCGAAATCGGCCACCGCTGCGTGGGCGCGCGTGTGAACGGCAAGATCGTGCCGCTGCACTACGAGCTGCGCAGCGGGGACATCGTGGAGATCCTCACCGCCAAGCGTGAGCGCGGTCCTTCGCGCGACTGGCTGGCGATGGTCAAGACCACCCGCGCGCGCAACAAGATCAAGGCTTGGTTCAAGGCCGAGTCCCGGCAGGACACTGAGCACACCGGGCGCGAGCTGCTGCAGGAGCACTTCAAGAAGCAGGGGCTGCCCGCCCAGAAGATCACGGGCTCGGCGCTGCTGGCTGACGTCATCCGTGAAATGGGCTATCGCAAGGCCGATGACTTCTACATAGCTCTGGGCGCCGCCAAGGTCTCGCCGAAGGTGGTCGTCAACAAGGTCATGCAGCGCCTCAAGCAGGGCGAGGCAGCGGACGGCGAGGCCACCGCGGCAGCCGACCTGCTGAAGGTCGGGCGCCCACGGCGACGGCCCACCAGCTCCTCCGGCCAGTATGGGATCAAGGTGCAGGGGGTAGAGGACGTGATGCTGCGTCTGGCCAAGTGCTGCCGGCCTGTCCCCGGCGATCCGATCGTGGGCTATATCTCCTTGGGGCGAGGCATCACGATCCACCGCGAGGACTGCCCCAACTCGCAGCTGTTGCGCAAGAACCCCGAGCGCTTCACGGAGGTCTTCTGGGACGGCGAGCAGACGACTGCCTTTATCGTTGAGATCCAGGTGGACGCTTGGGACCGCCACCGTCTGCTGGAGGACCTCTCGCGCGTGTTCTCGGAGTCTGGCGCCAACATCATGGAAGCGCGTTGCCTGTCCAACCCCCCGATGGTCAAGAATCGCTTTGTCGTCGAGGTGGCCGACACGCATTCGCTAAAGGGGGCCGTCAGTCGTCTGCGCAACACCGAGTCTGTGTTCGATGCTTACCGGGTCACACCAGGGGCAGGCTAGGCCACGACGCTGAAGGCCGCGGGCACGATCGAATAGCGCGCCTGCTCGACCTCACCGAGGTAGTCGCCGTCGACCTGCAACGGCAGTGGCTTGCCGTCAGCGCTGCGCACCGTCAGCTCGGTGACCGCCGAGAACGGCGTGATGTGGCGGTGGCGCGCCAGGCGGGCTCGTTTGGAGAAGGCCCGCAAGGCGATGAAGGGCATGTCGATCGGGCGCGCCCGATGCAGCACGCAGCCCGAGAGCGTGCCGCAGTCAAGCGTCGCGTCCTCGGCGATCTCAATCGGCCGGTTCTGAAAGTAGGTGAAGGGCGAGCCGTTCTGGACGACCGCTGTGACGCCCTCAAATCGCGTTTGCTCGCTGTCGCTGTCGCTCTCCGCCTTCAACGCGACATCGACCGTCAAGCGTGGCGGGTGCAGCATGTAGCGGCGCGTAAAGGTGCTGATAGCCGCCCAGGTGAAGAAGTAGGGGCCATAGCGCGCCTTCATGCGCGGGTTGGCGTCCACGCGTTGCACGACGCTGGCGTCGATGCCAAGGCCGGAGGAGAAGGTGAAGTAGCGCCCGTTGACCATGCCGATGTCGACGCGCCGGGGTCGCCAATCGTCGGCGATCGCCAGCAAATGCTCGGTCGCATCCACGAGCTCGCCGGGGATGCCGAGCATCTTGCCGAACACATTGGCTGAGCCACCGGGCAGGCAAGTCAGCGGGGTGGGGGAGCCGATCAGCCCATTGGCGGCCTCATTCACGGTGCCATCGCCGCCGAAGGCCACCACCACGTCGTAGCCCTCGTGCGCAGCCTCGCGGCACAGCTCGGTGGCATGTCCGCGCGCCTCGGTGTCCACCGCATCGACCTCATAGCGGCCCTCCAAGGCGTGCACCACGAGATGGCGCAGACCGTCAGACACCGTGGTGGCGTAGGGGTTGACGATGATCAGCATGCGCTTCTTGGCCCGCCTCGCGGCCGGCTCGAAGGCGTCGGGCGCCTGCGCTTGGCGCTGCTGATGCTCGTGTATGGGACTTCCCATCTGAGCGCCGTACACCACCGCGGCAAGACTGTTACCAGGACGTTGGCAAGACTTGAGGTTTTCCGCCCCGCATCCGATATACTGCCCGCAGCAAAACAGCAGTGCACATCCAGAGGGGTGGAGGGACTGGCCCTACGAAGCCCCGGCAACCACCGCGCCGCACGCGGGAAGGTGCCAATTCCAGTCAGATGTGTGGCGGGCTTCGTGTTCTTCGCCACACCGCGGTCAACGGCGAAGACTATATGGAGGCCCCAATGGCTGTCACCAACCTGAAGTGCCGAGAGTGCGCAACCGAGTATCCCCTTGAGGCGCTGTATGTATGCGAGCGCTGCTTCGGTCCCCTGGAGGTCGTCTATGACCACAGCCGCCTGCTGGGCGGCGGTGAGGACGGTGTTGCCGATGTGGACGGCCTGCGGCGTCGCATCCAGGCCGGCCCGCAGAACATTTGGCGCTACGCCGACTTCCTGCCCGTAGTCGAGGGACCGCCCGCGCCCTCCGGGCGACTGGCCTCGCGCACCGGCTTGCCGGCGGGCTGCACCCCGCTGATCCGCGCCGACCGCCTTGCGCAGCGGCTGGGTCTGGCCGAGGTGTGGGTCAAGAATGACGCCGCCAACCCCACACACTCCTTTAAGGATCGCGTCGTATCGGTCGCCGCGGCACGCGCCCGCGAGCTTGGCTTCCGGGTGATCGCCTGCGCCTCAACCGGCAATCTGGCCAACTCGGTGGCGGCGCACGGGGCGGCCTTGGGTCTTGAGTCATACGTCTTCATCCCCTCCGACCTGGAGGAGCAGAAGGTGCTCGCCACCGGCGTCTACGGAACCAAGCTGGTGGCGGTGAAAGGCAACTACGACGACGTCAACCGCCTCTGCACCGAGCTCTCCGCCGAGCGCGACTGGGCGTTTGTCAACGTCAACTTGCGTCCCTACTACGCCGAGGGCTCAAAGACACTGGCCTTTGAGATCGCCGAGCAGCTCGGCTTCGAGCTGCCCGACCGCTGCGTCGCCCCGATCGCCTCGGGCTCGCTGTTCACGAAGATCGGCAAAGGCTTTGACGAATGGCGTGAGCTGGGCCTGGTGGGGAACCCCGCCCGCCCGCTGCCGCGCATGAACGGCGCCCAGGCCGAGGGCTGCTCGCCGGTCGCGAGCGCCTTCGCTGAGGGCCACGACGTGTGCCGCCCTGTGAAGCCCAACACGATCGCCAAGTCGCTTGCGATCGGCAACCCCGCCGATGGGCCCTACGCGCTCGATCTCGCGCGCCGCAGCGGCGGTGGCGTGGACAGCGTCAGCGACGAGGAGATCCGCGCGGGCATCGCGCTGCTGGCGCAGACCACCGGCATCTTCACCGAGACCGCCGGCGGCGTCACCACGGCCGTGCTCGCCAAGCTGGCGGCGCGCGGGGACATCGACCCCTCCGAGCGCGTCGTGCTGGTCATCACCGGCGAGGGCTTGAAGACACTCGATGCCGTGCGCGGCACCTTCGAGAGCTACGAGATCGAGCCGAGCGTCGCGGCGTTTGAGTCCCGCGTGCCCGAGTCGGTGTCGGTCTGATGGCGGTCACCGTCAAGATCCCCACCCAGCTGCGAGCCGCGGCTGAGGGCACGAGCGAGACCCAGCTCGACGGCGCCACCGTGCAAGAGGTGCTCAACGGTCTCTATGAGCGCTTCGGTGAGCTGCGCGAGCGCATCTCCGATGAGGACGGCTCGCTGCGGCGCTTTGTCAACGTGTACGTCAGCGGCGAGGACATCCGTTTCCTCGATGGTCTGCAGACGCCGGTCAGCGATGGCGCGGAGCTGACGATCTTGCCGGCGGTAGCCGGCGGCTAGCCGCTGGCGCCCCCACCACCGCAGGCGGCGGTGGATGAGGTGCACGCCAGCACACTCGCCACGCCGGCGGAGCGCCCAACGTGGATACGAGGCATCGTCAAAGGGGCCTGAGAGCTCTCGCTGGTGCCGCCCTGGGTTGTGACGGCGAGCACGAACCCAGCTTGGCGTACGGCTGCCACAACGGCGTCATCGAAGGAGCCGAAGGGGTAGGCGAACCACTGCACGGGGTGGCCTACGACGTGTTCAAGGTCCCGGCGCGAGCCGGCGATCTGTTCTGTCATTTCCGTAGCGCTGACTTGGGCGAGCGGCACGTGGTTGCGGGTATGGGCGCCGATATCCATGCCGGCTGCGTCAAGGCGGCGGACCTCGGTGGGGTTGAGGAAGCCGGGTTCGTGGAAGCGGCGGGTGATGATGTAGAAGGTGGCCACAAAATGGTGCGCCTGGAGGATGGGAAGGATCGTCTTGACGTCATCCACGTAGCCATCGTCCACCGTCAACAGCACCGGCTTGGGGGGCAGCGAGGCGCCGTGGAAAAGCGCGTTGAAAAGTTGCAGCTGGCTGATCGGGTGGTAGTCGTGGCTGGCCAGCGCGTCGATCTCCTGCGCGAACACGCTCGGTTCGACAGTCTCATCGGGGATCGACTTGGTGAGCTCCTGTGCGAACACCGCCACGCGGTGCCAGGTGAGGATCGGCACGTGCACCGTGCGGGCCGGCGGGTTGGCGGGCAGCCTCAGCAGCGCCACCGCGTGAGTGGGGGCGCCCTCACTGCCGGTGTGCGTCTTGTGCGCCGGCGTGCTCGACCGTGCGGCCGTGGCGCGCGAGGAGGAGCTTGAGCCATGGCTGCTGAGCAGGATCGCGAGCACCGCGATGCCCACGAGCACGAGGCCAAGGAGCGCGGCGATGCGTCGAGGACGCAGACGCATCGGGCGGGGCTGGGTCATCGCTGTTCAAGCCTGCGGCGCAGCTCCCCGCCGCGCCCGGCCGCCACCGCGCGGGTCGCGCGTGCCTCGGTCAGCTCCAGGCCACGCGTGCTGGCGAAGTCGAGCAGCTCCTGACGTTCCTCGCTCTCGCGCGCAGTGCGCATGAAGAGCCAGCACAAAAGCCCCAAGGTGAGGATGCTCTCCTCGATCATCATGATCGCGCCGGCGAGGTTCTGGTCGGCGATCGGCGAGACGTGCCAGACGGCCTCGCCATGGTTGTAGAAGGGATAGAAGGCTGTGCCCGACCACAGGAAGATGTTCCCCAGCACGGCGCCGGTCAGGCGCACCGCGACGATGTACAGCAGCTTGCCGAGGTTGCCAAACCACGCCGGCATCGGCAGCGGTCCAAACAGGCACATCCACATGTTCACGCCGAAGCCCAGGAACATCGCGTGCTCAAGCGCGTGTATGCCCGGATGGCGCAGCGCCGCCTGGTAGAGCAGCGGCAGGTGCCACACATACAGGTCCACGGCCCACAGCGGAAACGCCACCAGCGGATGCGCCAGCACGCGCAGCCGGTCGAAGAAGCGTATGCGCAGGATTGGCGCGATCAGCGGCCCCGTCAGGCCGAGCACGATCAGCAAGGCCGCGATGTCGCCCAGCAGCAGGTGCTCGGCCATGTGTGCTGAGAGCAGTTCCTGGCTGTCGGCGCCGAGCGAGGTCAGCGCGGCGCCGATCGTCACGAAGCCCGCGTAGAAGCAGGCCTGGCGCCAACCGGGCACGGGATGCCCATGCACGGCCAGGGTGAACACGCGGCGCGCATAGAGCACACCGACGATCAGCAGTGGCACGATCTGAATGATGTCGTCGATCTGGATCACGGATGCGAAGGGGCTCGGGATCACCTGTGTGCAGCGTAGACTGCCGCGAGCATGAGAGTCCCGCGTCGCTCGCCGCTGTTGTTGTTAGGGGGCTTAATCGTCGCGACGCTCCTGTTTCCGCTCGATGCCCTTGCCCACGGCATCGTTGGCAAGGCGGATCTGCCGATCCCCGTATGGCTGTTCAGCTGGGCCGCGGCGATCGTGCTGGTGGTGTCCTTTGTCGCGCTCTCCACGCTGTGGACGCGCCCGCAGCTGCAGGAACAGCACCGCCGCAGGCTGGTGCGCTTGCCCCAGGCGCTGGAATGGTTTGCCTGCGCGCTGGGGGTAGGGCTGTTCGCGCTCGTGCTCTACAGCGGCTTTGCCGGGGCGCAGGCGCCGACGGCGAACTTCTCGGTGACCCTCATCTACGTGATCTTCTGGGTCGGCCTGCCGGTGCTGAGCGTGCTGCTGGGCGACGTCTTCCGCGCGCTCAGCCCGTGGCGGACGTGCGCGCGTGTGCTGTGGTGGTCGGGCCGGCGCCTGGCGCCGCGCCGCTTTGCCAAGCCAAGGCTCAACTACCCATCGTGGCTGGGACTATGGCCCGCCGTGGCCGGGCTGGTGGGCTTCGCGTGGCTTGAGCTGGTGTATGTCAATCGCGATCGGCCCTCGCTGCTGGCGGCGCTGTCGCTTGGCTACTTCCTGGCGATGCTCGCCGGGATGCTGCTGTACGGGGTCGAGCAGTGGGGTGAGCGGGGAGACGCATTTGGGGTGTATCTGAACCTGCTCTCGCGCATCTCGGCGCTCGTGCGCGACGAAGATGGCCGCCTCTGCCTGCGCCGTCCCCTCAGCGGGCTGCCGGAGCTGCCGGTGCGCCGCGGAACGGTGGCGCTGATCTGCACGATCATCGGCACCACCACCTTCGACGGCCTCAGCAACGGCGGAATCTGGCGCAACAACGAGCCGAGCTTGCAGAAGCTGTTCGCCGATATCGGTCTGCACCCGACGCCCGCATACGAGTTGACGGCCTCACTCGGGCTCGTGCTGTGCATCGGCCTGATCGCGGGCGTCTATCGCCTCGGCATCCTGGGGGTGCGCAGCGTCAGCGATCGCTACGACGCCGATGAGCTCACGCGCGCATTCGTGCATACGCTCGTGCCGATCGCCTTTGCCTATGTGCTGGCCCACTACTTCTCTTTGCTGCTGTGGCAGGGCCAGGCGCTCGGCTACTTGATCTCCGATCCACTCGGCGAGGGCTCCAACCTGTTCGGCACGAGCGGTTATCAGATTGATTATCAGGTGATCTCCTACGCGGCTATCTGGTACGTGCAGGTGGCGGCTCTGGTCGCCGGGCATGTCGGCGGATTGGCGCTTGCGCACGACCGTGCGCTTGTCATCTACCGCGATCCGCTGCAGGCCGTTCGCAGTCAGTACTGGATGCTTGCCGTGATGGTCGCCTTCACCAGCTTTGGGCTGTGGCTGCTGTCGGCAGTGGGCACCTGAGCTGTGAAGTAGAGTTTGCTTGTTGTGGTAACCGCCGTCCTGTGTCTGCTGCCGGTTCTGGTGCTTGCGCTGCCGCTGCTGGCGCGCCGCTATCCGGGCGAGCGCATCCTGGTTGCACTGCGCAGCGAGAAGCGCCAGCATTGGCCGCGGCCGCGGGCAAGCATTCCCACTCAGCGGCGAATCGCGGCGATGACGCCACGCGGCGGGCTGTTGCTCGGTTGTGGGCTGGCTGTGCGCCCGCCACCGCTCCTTCACTGCTAGACGAGTCGCCGCCAAAGAGCCCTCCGGCATAGGCCGGGCATGGGCGGTGGTTGCTCGCATGTCCGTCCACCGCAGCAGAGTCCGCAAGGAGTCTCTATGTCCGTGCCCATGTCCCGCCGTCTTGCCATGCTGGCCGTGCTCGGCGCCTTCACCTTGGCGCCCCTGGCGCTCGCGCATGCACAGGCAAGCAGCCAGCCAGGCTCGCAGGCAGCCGAGAGCGACAATCCGATTAACGATCAGGGCAGCAGCTACAACTACCGCTCGTACGTGACGGGACTCGCTCCCAACACGTCCGGCTTGAGCGTGCAGGTGCTGGAGTTCGCCGATCGCCTGCAGCTGATCAACCACACCGGCAAGCCGGTGACCATCTACGGCTATGAAGGCGAACCCTATGCACGTGTGCAGGCCGACGGCACGGTTGAAGTCAACACCCGCGCTCCCGCCTATTACCTGAATCAGAGCTTCTACGCACAGGTCACCGTTCCCGCCTTTGCCTCAGCGCATGCTGCCCCGCGCTGGAGCGTGCTCGACCGCACCGGCCAGTTCGAATGGCACGACCATCGCATCCACTGGATGTCGCCGGTGCCGCCTGCCAAGGTCAAGGACAAGAGCAAGCGCACGAAGATCTTCAACTGGCAGGTGCCGGTACGGGTTGGCGCTCAGGCCGGGGCCGTCAACGGTCAGTTGTTCTGGGTCCCCGAGGAAGGCACGAAGACGCCGATCGGGGCGATCGTGGCGCTGGTCGCGATCGTGTTGCTCGGCTTGGGGTTGGTACTTGGTGTGCGCCGGCGCCGGCGCGGGTCGAGCGGCCCTCCCAAGGGGCCGGCCAAGGAGGCGTGGTAGTCCGCGATGCGACGCAGCTGCCGCTCCCGGATGGCTGAGTCGCTGGCGCCGCGAATCGCGCTGGCTCTGAGCCTGGGGGTCCTCGGGACTCTGTTGAGCGCCTCGACGGCGCTCGCCCATGCCCAGCTGTTGGGCACCTCGCCACAGAGCGGGTCCACCGTGGCAGCGCAGCCTGCGCAGGTGATCTTCAAGTTCAACGAGGCGGTCGGGGGAACGCTGGGCGCGGTGCGCGTGTATGACGCGCAAGGCCACGAGGTGGACAACCTCGATGTCGCACACCCTGAAGGCCAGCAGCATTGGATGGGCGTGGGCCTGAAGGCGCACCTGCCGGATGGCACCTACACCGCCACCTATCGCGTGATCTCAGCTGACACGCACATCGTCTATGGCGGCCTTGTGTTCAACATCGGTCACGCCGGCGCGGCGCCGAAGTTCACCGTCGCCGGGCTGATCGGACGCAATCAGAGCGGCGAGGCGACGAAGCTGGCGTTTGGCGTGGTGCGCAGCCTCGACTACCTTTCGATCGCGCTGCTGCTGGGCGGTCTGGCCTTTCTGTTCGTGGCATGGCTGCCGGGCCTATCGGCGGGAGCGCAGATCCCCGAGACCCGCCGCGTGGAAGCCTCAGGGGCCTTCGCGCAGCGGCTGCGGTGGATGTTCGCGTTCGCGCTTGTGCTCGGCGCGGTGGTGAGTGTCCTTGGGGTTCTTCTGCAGGGGGCGAGCGCCGCCGGGGTGTCGCTGTGGTCTTCGCTGAAGAGCCCGATCTTGCAAAGCACGTTGGAAAGCCGCTTTGGTCAGGTGTGGGGTCTGCGCGCGATCGTCTGGCTGGTGTTGGGGGGGCTGCTCCTGTTGGCGCCGCCGCTGGCGGCAGAGACGCGACGGCCCCCGCGCTGGAGGCTCGTCTTGGTAGGCCTCGGCGGCGCCTACCTTGCATGCACCCCGGCGCTGGCGGGGCACGCCAGCGCGCAGAGTCCAACCGCCGTGTTCTTCCCAATCGATGTGGTGCATGTCTTGGCGGCGAGCGTCTGGGTGGGGGGGATCGCCTGCCTGCTGTTCGTTCTGCCTGCGGCGACGCGCTGCTTACTGGCAGCTGAACGCAGCCGCCTGCTGCTGGCGGTGCTCCTGCGCTTCTCGCCACTGGCCTTGGGCGCGGTGGTGGCGATCGCGGCGACGGGGGTGGTGCAGGCCTACATCGACGTGCGCAGCATCCACGGGCTTCTGCACACCACCTACGGTGCTCTGATCATCGCCAAGACGGTGCTGCTGCTCTGTCTCATCGGCCTTGGCTGGATCAACCGCGAGCGGCTTATCCCGGCGCTGCGCCGTGTCGTTGGCGCCGCGCAGGCGCCGGGTGAAGTGGGCGTGATGACGCGTCGCTCGCTGCGCGGAGAGCTCGCGCTGATGCTGTGTGTGCTGGGGGTGACCGCAGCGCTCGTGAGCTATGCGCCGCCGATCGACGCGGCCAGCGGACCCTTCTCGATCAACACCACACTGGGTCCTTCTGAGCTTGAGATGACGGTCGACCCCGCCAGGGTGGGCCTGAATACGATCCACATCTACCTGATCTACGCCAAGAGCGGGGCTCAGTTCACGGCCAGCAAGGAATTGACGGTTACCGCTGCTTTGCCAGCGAAGGACATCGGCCCGCTGCCGCTAAAGGCCAACCTCGCGGGACCCGGCCACTACACGCTGAACTCGGCGGCGCTGAGCCCCGGCGGCACATGGGTGATCCAAATCACCGATCGAGTCTCGGAATTTCAAGAGTACGCGCGCGCCATAAAGGTCCCGATCCAATGACACCAACAATGAGAGGACACAGATGAGAACCAAGGCAGTCACGATCTGCGTGGCCTGCGTCGTGCTGGCTTTGCCGGCGCTCGCGCAGGCACACATAAGCTTGCACCCCAATACGATCCCGGCGGGCGCGTTTGTGACACTCGATGTGCGTGTCCCCGGTGAGCAGGCGGGCGCCTACGCCTACAAGGTCGACATGCTGATCCCGCCTGGGTTCACCGAAATCGATACGCAGAACGTCCCAGGGTGGAACGTCAAGGTGCTCATGAGGAAGTTGGCGAGGCCAATCCAGACCGATGACGGTCCAGTTAGCGAAGAGGTCTCGCAGATCATCTGGACCGGCGACGGCAGCCGACTCGGGCGCCTGCAGGACGGTCAGTTCATTCAATTCCCGCTGTCAATCGCGATGCCCAGCGATATCGCGGGCCAGTCGCTGGCGTTCAAGACGGTCCAGTACTACAGCAACGGCAAGACGATCCACTGGATCGGCTCGCCGAGCGCCGAATACCCGGCTCCCACGATCAATGCCACCGCCAAAGGCGGCGTGATCGAGGATGTCGCCGGTGGCGAGGCTGGGCCGACGCCTGGCCAGCTGCCCGCCGGCCAGAACGCCTCAGCCTCCACGCCGGCCTCGGCGAGCGGCGCGGAGTCCGGCGGGGGCGCTAATGGGCGCGGCAGCGAAGGCGCCAACGGGCGCGCCAGCGAGGGCCTGGGGATTGCTGCGTTGATCCTGGGTGCGCTTGGGCTGCTGGCGGGCATCGCCGCTCTGCTGGCCGCGCGGAGGAGTCGTGCCGCGGCGTGACGCTGGGGCACGAGCGATTCCGCGCGCTGCCTGAGCGATTCCCGGCGTGCAGGCGAGCTCATGCGGGCAGGTTGGCGTGGTAGCTTATATAGCCATGTTGGCCTGCCTGACGCACTGGTACACCTCGCTGCTTTATGTGGTGCCTGTGGTGACCGTCGGCGGCTGGGGCTGGTGGAGCGCGCGGCGCGTCAACCGCCGTCAGGGACCACCGGCCGAGAGCCGCCAGGCATAAAGCAGCGCCGCTACCGAGGTGGCGAGGTTGAGGCTCGACACCCCGTCGCGCATCGGCAGCCTCACGCGCGCCTGAGCGCGCGCCAGCAACTCCTCAGAGAGGCCGTGGCGCTCCGTGCCAAACGCGAGAATCGCGCGCGGCGGCAGGTCTGCAGGGTGCACTGTCTCACCGCTGGTATCGACCGCGATAAGCGGTCTGTCGCTGTCCCAGTCGGTATCCGCGACTCGTGCCACGGGCAGCGCGAACTGCAGTCCAACGCCGATACGAACCGCCGTAGGGCACCAGGGGTCATGGATGCCGGTGCTCAACAGCCCGGCGACATCGGCAGCGGCCGCAGTGCGTACGCACCAGCCGATGTTGCCCAACCCGCGCGGGCGCTCCAGCAGCACGATCGGAGCGGGGCGGGGGTCGGCCAGCGCGGCTGGGACATCTACCCGCGGCCGGCGCGCAAGACCGAGCACGCCGGTGATCGGGGCCTTCAGCCCAGCGGCTTGCAGACGCTCGGGCGAGATCATAAGGGTGCTCGCCGGCAGGCGCTCAGCGATGTCTGGCGCGAGCGCCGCGGCCAGCGTCGCCAGCTCGTCTGCATCCGTGATCGCCGCATGCAGGATCTCCGCGCCGAAGCGCAGCGCGTGCTTGAGCGCATGAAACCCTTCGATCAAGACCAGATCGGGGTCGCGTCTTGCCTGGCGCAGCGCGGCGAGGGGGTCGCTGGGGATCTTCACTTAGCCGCATCCTCCCAGGCCGAACAGGAAGCCGATGTGCGATCTGCGGGCGCGGGACTGATCCGCTGAGCAGGGAGGCCCGTAGTAAGCAGGCCATCCGGGAAGCAGGCCCGGCCACTCCATACGCCGATCGAGGTGACAGATGGGACTCTCCAATCCACTGCACATAATGTTTCTGCTGGTGATCATGCTGCTCGTGTTTGGCGCCAAGCGTCTGCCCGAGATGGGCAAGTCGCTGGGTGAGGGACTGCGTGGCTTCAAGAGCGCGATCGACGGAGATCGCGCCGAGGCCGAGCCGGCACCCCCGCCGCCGGCGCACACTGAGGAGTGAGGGGTCCGGTGCCCAAAGCGCCACGATTTTTGGCTCCGGCGAGGGCGTCCGCCGGCCGGCACAAGCTGGCCGACGAGGAGTTGATGGCGCTCGTGCAGGCGGGCGACGCGGACGCCTTTGAGGTGGTCTACGACCGCCATTGCAACGCTGCCTTCTCGCTGGCCTACCGCATGTGCGGTAGGCGCGCCAGCGCCCAGGATGTGCTGCAGGACGCCTTTCTGGTGCTATGGCGCAGCAGCGCACAGTACGACCGCGGTCGTGGGAGCGTGCGCAATTGGATCCTGCGGATCGTGCACAACCGCGCCGTGGATGCCTTGCGCCGCGGCCAGGTTCGCGATCGGCACGCCTTTCACGAAGAGGGCGCGGTTGAGCGAGTCGCGGGCGCGGAGGACACCGAGGAGCAGACGCTGGGCCAGGAGCAGGCCCGTGAGGTGCGTGGGGCGCTCGCTGGACTCCCGGCAGAGCAGCGCCGCGTGATCGAGCTTGCCTACTTCGGCGGCTTCACCCATACCGAGATAGCCTCCATGTTGCAGATGCCGGTAGGCACCGTGAAGGGGCGAATGCGACTGGGACTCGCCAAGCTGCGTCTTATGCTGGCTAGCGAGGAAGGTGTTTCCCCGTGAGCCAAGAGCACGATTCAGCTGTACCTAACGAGGAGTGCTGCGGTGAAGCCGCGGTCTACTTGCTGGGTCTGCTCGACGAGAGCCACAGCGAGACCTTTCTTGAGCATGCGCGGTCGTGCGCTCTATGCAGCGATGATCTGGCCGCGCTCGCACCAGCGGTCGACAGCCTTCCCAGCTCGGTTCCGCAACTCCTGGCGCCGCCAGAGGCCAAGCGGCATGTGATGGCGCTCGTGCGCAGTGAGGCCAGCTTGGCGAGGCGCGCTTCGCCAAGTTCGGCGATCAACTCGGCGGTCAAGCAACGCGGGCGGATACTGGCCGTGCGCCGCCCCGTGCTGGCGCTTGCCGCGGCGGGACTGCTGGCCGCGGGCGTGGCGATCGGTGGGCTGACCATCCCCTCAGGCGGGGAAACGACACGAGTCGTGAGCGCCAACGTCGCGCCGGCCGGCGCCAGCGTGGCTGTGCACGAGAGTGGCGGACAAACTTGGTTGACTGTCGCAAAGATGCCCAAGCCTTCCGCCGGGTATGTGTACCAGGTCTGGGTTAAGCGGCCTAATGGGGCGCTGCCACAGCCGACCGACAGCTTGTTCACTCCGACAAGCGCAGGCTCTGCGACGGTCGCTATTCCGGACAGGCCTGGTGTAAGCGAAGTGATGGTGACCCAGGAGCCGGCGGGCGGCAGTCGGCTACCCACCAGCCCGGCGATCATCGTCGCGCGCTTGGCATGAGGTTGAGTGGCCTGAGGGTATAAGCAGCAAAGAAGCCGCCCCGGAGGGCGGCTTCTCGTAGGGCGCTTCTGCCTGCGGCAGGATCGACAAAGCTGCCTTCACATAGGCAGCGCTCTTGATGTTGAGCGTCTGCCCGGAATGGGCGTGCACTCCTGTGTTCTCGAGCACCTGAGCAGTGCTCATGAACATCGCGGGGTTCGTGTTGGCGCCCTTGAAGTCGAACTTGGGTTCCTTGGCGGCCTTCGAACCGAGATGGCTCTTGAGGAACTTGACGTGTTCGTTCTCATCCTTGGTGACTACCTTCAAGAACGCCGCCGCCTGTGAGCTGAGCGCCATGTTCGCCGCGGTTGCGCTTGCTTTCGGATTCTGCCTATGGCAGAACCACGCGCTGCTGCACATCGTCAACAGACCACTGGAACATCAAACCCAGAAGCAGGTGAAGGCCGGGCATGGGCCGTTAGGCGCCACCTACACGGTGCAGCAGAGCGTCCGTACCCGTTGCTGTTCAGTTAGAACGCGTAGTAGGCGCGCTTGAGCGACCTGCCAGCGGAGCCAGCGCTGCAACGCGCGCCTCCTTGCAGAGCGTGGCGCCGCCGCTGCACAAGGCGATCTCGCAGCTCTCGGCTGCTCCTCAGGGCAACAAGCCGGTGACGCTCGGAATGCCACCGGTGCCGGAATCGTCACGCCTGGCCAGCTGCGTAGCCACCGTCGTTACGCGCTCCTCGCGTGCGCCGCGGTCGCGGCCTTCCTGCCGGGCACAACGTAGCGACGTAGGTATCGCCTGTCTGGGAGCTAGGATCCAGTTCATTCCCGATCGCCTGTACTTCACGGCCTCCGATGAGGCCAACGCGCTGATCGCCACCGATCCAATGGCGCTGCTCGTCGGGTTCGTCTTGGATCAGCAGGTGAGCGTGGAAAAGGCTTTCTCCGGGCCGCTGGCGCTGAAAGAGCGTCTAGGCACATTCGATGCCAGTACGCTCGCCGAAGCTGACCTTGAGCCCGTGTTCCGCACCACGCCGGCGATCCACCGCTACCCAAGCTCGATGGCCAAGCGCGTCCACGACCTGGCCGTGCACGTGCTCGAGCGCTACGACGGAGATGCCGCACGCGTGTGGGGCGACGCGGGCGATGCGGGCGAGCTGCGCGCCAATATCGCGGCGCTTCCAGGTTTTGGCGAGATGAAGATCAAGTCGCTCAGCGCCGTGCTCGCCAAGCGCTACAAGCTCAAGAAGGCCAAGCAGCTGGTGCCGCCCCATCCGACGCTGGGGGACGTCGACTCGCTGCAGGCCCTGGCGGATTACCAGGCGGCCAAGCGGGTGAACAAGGCGCAATGGTCGAAGATGAAGAGCCGGGACCCGTAAGCAGGCCAAGCAGCGGCACAAGAGGCGACGGTGGAAGGAGAACGTCCCACCGTCCGCCGCCTCGCTTCAAGAGGCACTCGCTGTGGGCTCATCCGTTGAAACCCATCAGCACTCTCAAGTTGATGCCTGCCCCTCGCTGCACTCGCCGTTACTTCACTTCGACATCCGCCGCACTTCCGTTGCTTGTGATCGTAGCTTTGAGTTTGCTTTCGCCTTTGTACGTCGCACCCGCGGGGCCTGCTGCCACGGTTCCGCAATTCGCGCTCGCCCGGTAGATGTAATGGTAGAGATTGGGTGCTGGTGCTGAGAATTTGACCGTCACTTTTTTGGGAGTTCCACCGTTGTTTGTCAATGCGATACCAGGATCTGACTGGTCACCACGAAACGTGATTGTGCAGCTCATGATTACCGCTTTGATCTGACATGTATTCGGGTGGATACCCCCGCCGCCCGGCTGGGGAGTAGCAAGTGGACCAGTGGGTACATATAGAACGTATTCGCATCCAGTACCTGCTTCCGCTTCGACTTTGATCACCTGGCTGCCACCGAGTATGTCTGTTGTGCAGTTCGTATAACTAAGTTCTTTAAACGCCCGGCTTGGGCTTTCGTCAATCGGCGTAGTGCCACTGAACACCACCCCGCCACAAGTTATTGTCGAACCATTTAGGAAAGTGATCACGTGTGAATTGGTGTTTTCAAGCGTCAGCGTCCGCGTGGCTCCAGCTGCTGCTTCTTTTACGAAGATTTTTCTCGCTGGCTGCGCGGCGACGCCCTGCGCGTCGAGCGGAGCAACCGAATCAAGTTCGCCTTCTTTACCACCTTTTACACCGTCGAGTTCGCAGACAGAGTTGACTTTATATGTGAGACCTCCCGCATCTACGATAATTTCAGACTCAAGTTCGCTTTCTTTTTCATTTACGTTGACGTAGTGGGCTACTTTAGTTTGATTTTCGGCTAAGGCAGGTTCGACGATGCAGCCGGCCGATTCTATTTTGCATCCGCTTTCTATAGTCATCGTCCCGCTCGGACTGAAGCTAAAAGCACAGGTCGTTACTTTCGCCGCACCTAGGGTGGAAGTGCATTTTTCAAATGTCACTTCAGCTTTAATCAGTTTTGTGCTGGCTACTTTGCCTTTCCCGCTACTGCTTTCGCAGCTTAAGGAAACGCTGGAGAACACAAAAATGGCTTCTCCACCCGTAGTTTTTATCCCGTTGCCTGTTTTAGCGAATTCTTCAGCGGCGACGGCCGGCGTTGCTGCCAGGAGATACATAACCACAATCAGTAAGATTACAATTCTAGTCACAATAGCCTCCAATTGATATAATTGAACGCGCCTAGTTTATCAGATGGCTCTTGTCAAAACTGCCGACGATTCTCGGTTCATATTGCGCTGCGGGCCGAATCCCGACGGGAGCTAGGGTGTGCAAGGAACCGCTGCGGGAGGTCAGATGCAACGAGGCTACGTGTCTCCTGTGTCTTTCGTGCGGCCGACCACCAAAGCACGGGCGCATCGGGGCGACGTTCAGCGCTCGGAAGACGCCAAATGTTGGCAAAGCACTTGCGATAACCATGTTGGGATACGTCCACGGTCGGTCGCCTTAAGATGGCATTGGCGTACAGCGGTAGTCTCCGGTCTATGCCAGGAGAGCTGCCCCTTGCGACCGTGCTGCTGCCGGGCGACGCGCCGATGCGGCCGTACCGCACCGCCGATGGGAAGCAAGGTGGTGTGGTCGACCTGTCCTACTTAGAGTTTGTCGTGGAGGCGCTCATCGCCCAGAGCGCTACCAACCTTGCTGTGTCGCCGGAATCGCGGTATTACGAGGATCATCAGTTCCTTCCAGAGTCGCTACGCACGCGCATCTGCAAAGTTGACAAGGACGCCGAAGCTTACGAAAAGGCGTATGCGGTTCTCTTACCCGCGATCAAGGAGACGGGCATCACCGTACACGGGCAAGGCAACGCCTTCCAGGTGCCCGATGGCACTGACATGTTGCTTGCGACCGCGGTATCACAGCTTCTTATAGATCTACGGATGCTCCTTGTAGGGATCGCTCATCGGTGCCAACTCCCACTAGACAAGCAGAGCATGCTTTCGGGCCTCAAGTTGCTTCAAAAAGGCCTATCCAAGCCCGACTCGCGCGCTAACCTCGCGTTTATCGAGGGATTGCTCGCCCTGTACGAGCCGGCCGATATTCCAGGACTACACGGGCGAGTCGGCGTGGAGAGCGATCACGTACGCGCGTTCTCGCAGTTCGTAACCGACGAGACCTACAGAGCCATGTCGCGGGAAGCCGGCCTCTTGGGTGTGCCAGCGCGAGCTACAGTCGCACTTCTCTCGATGAGACGCAAGCTGGCTGAGTTGCTCACTCACCCGAAGGTGGCCGACCTTTATGAGGCGGGTACCACCTCAGTTGAGATAGCCACAAAGATGCCAACCCCAAAGTCGCCGCTTCTCGCTCGGCTTCTGAATCCCGACGCCGGCTACCTGCCGCCGCTCGTCGACCTGTCGGCTGCCACAGCCCGCGCCCAATCCGATTGGGTCAGCGTCGGACCGCCACTCCGAGTGCCTCGGGATCTTGAACACCTGCTCGGGTCGGGGGACAAGCTGATCGTCGCAGCGCCCGACCAGGACGACTTCTGGGGCGGAAAGCTTCCTGATCCACCTCCTGACCTGCTCAAAGGCCCAGGTTCATCGACCTCGGAAGAGGACTAGGTGCCTCCTGCAACCGCGAGCCGGGTACGCCTCGTCGATGGTCGGAATCGCCAGAAATGGGCAGCTAGAATTGAGCCACTGCCATGAGCGAAACTGGCTTCCTTGCCCGCGTCACCGCTGTCGAGCCGCTGGAGGGCTTCCGGCTACGGCTGACCTTCACCAATGGCCTCATCCGCGAGGTTGATCTCTCAGGTGATCTCTGGGGACCGATGGCTGAACCCCTGCAAGACCCCACATATTTTCGGCAGGTGCGCGTCGATCCTGAGCTGGGCACCGTCGCTTGGCCCAATGGCTATGACCTCGACCCCGACGTGCTCCACGGCGACCACGAGCCCGTCCCGCGGCCGGCCGTACACGCCTCGCGGTAGGACACGCTTTCGCCAGGCGGTTGTGTGGGGCCGCTCGACACATACTCGCTGCTCAGTCACACCCGTCCGGCTTGTTGGCCTTCAGAACTGGAGCGGTCACAGAAACCGCTCAACAGCAGGCGATTCAAGCAGCGCGCCCGGCAAGATTCGAACTTGCGACCTCTCGCTCCGGAGGTGGGGAGCCAGGGAGCGGCTGTAGGCCATATCTTCGCTGGGCGTCAGGGATTGCGATGTTGGACCAGCGGCAGGGATACGCCAGGATTGGGAGCGATCCGGCGGGATTTGGGCAGCGGAATGGGGCGGCTGCCCAAACTGGCGGCCGGTCGTTGCCATCCGGACTCGTTGGCAGGCTAACGCTCATGAGTGCAGGTGACGAGGCCATTGCAATCGACATGTTGGTCGCTGGAGCATGAGCCAGCGCTACCGCGATGTGCTCAACTACGAGATCGGGGCGCGCATCGTTGTGGAGTTCACGACGCGCGGTCGTGAGGTCGTGGACTACGCGGTGATTCTCACCGTCGATGACGAGGGCGGCGAGGCCACCGTGCGCGTTTATGACGGGGCGCACGGCATCAACGACATGCACCGCCATAGGGTGGGCAGCGGGAAGGCTGCGGCAGAGACCTTCCATGTCGGTACTCTTGGGGAAGGAATGCGGGCCGCGATTATGGCGGTGCGTACCGGCTACGAGGAGATGATCGACGCATGGCGAGCGACATAAACCCCGCCGAGTCCACAGCCAAGGCGATGGACCGCGCGATCGACCTGGCAATCACTGGCAACTCCCCGTACCCCGAGCACGCCGCGTTCGTAGACGCCGACTCGCCCCACGCCGGTCACGAGATCACACGCGCGCTCGATGAGGGTTACGCCGTGGTGCTCGTCTCAGCCGATGGGCGCGAGCGGGTCATCACCGCCAAAACACTCGCCGCATAGCCGCCGGTGTCGTTGTGGACATGGTCGCTTGAGCCAGATCTAGTAGGCGAAGGCGAGCGTCACGCCGGGAGCATCCTGAGGAAGGTGTCCTCGGAGATCACCTCGATCGGCGTGCCGGAGGCTTGTAGCTCCGCAGCCTTGAGCATCTTGCCCGAGTGGACACCGTCTCGGAGCCTGTAGCTGTCCTGCTGACCCAGGATCAAGAAATCGACCTTCTTGGACATGCTGTTCGTCGCGCGCCCGCCCGCGTTTACGACGTATTGCGCTGCCTCGGCTCTTGTGAGCCCGGATGACAAGGTGCCAGTGAAGACGATCGTCTTTCCATAGAACGGTCCATCCTCGGCCACGTCGCTCACTGTTGGTGTGAGGTCGTCTAGTCGGCTGGGCGAGAGGCCGCTTGGTCTCCACGAGTCGGATGTGAGTATCCTCGCCATCAAGCGGAGCGCTTTGCTTGCATCCGCCAAGTGGCGCTGCGATGCATGGCCGCAGAATGCTATGGCGAGTTCAGCCGAGGTGGCGGCGTCTGCTCCCGCCTCGTGGTGCTCGAAGGTAATCCCACATTCGTCGGCGAGATCGATCAAGCTGTAGGACAGCATCCCTGGCCAGGCGCGCTTGGCCATTGCCCGAGTACAAAAATAGGTCATCGAGGGCCACGGGCTTCCCGCCTCCGTAAGGGATTGACGCAGGACGCTCATATCAAACGCTGCATAGTGGGCGACAAGCGGCCGTCCACCGATCACGTCTGACACTTCGGGCCACACCTCTGTGATGCTCGGCGAGGCGGCGGTCATCGCCGGGGTGATGCCATGGATCGAGACGTTGAAGCCCTCGTACTCGTTGCCCGGAGGTTGGATAAGCCAACGATGGATGTCCTGCACCTTCCCGTCATCGACCACTGCGATGGCTACAGCACAGGCGCTGGCACGCGACCTTGTTGCGGTCTCAAAATCGAGCGCCACAAATCCGTCTACGCCGAGCACTCTACCGGCTTGTAGATCTGCACCGATATCAACAGGCAGACCAGTCGGGGGTAGCGGGACTGCCGGGGTCCTGACAGGCATCGACTCCATGACGTTGCCGTCCTCATCGATTCTCTCAATGCAAGCATCGAATGTGATGTCCCACCTGCCGTCTCGCTGCAATTGCGCGTGACGGGCGACGAGGGCAACTAGTTTGGCCTTCTCGGCCGGCGCCATGTCCTCGGTTTCGTCCTCGACATCACCCTCTGAGGATCCGCTCCCCGGATCGGTGGGCAACCCCCTCGCCGGCTCCTTTCCCGTCTTCCTCCGCCACAACATGTGCCAAGCCTAACCCGTCGAGCACTCTCTTGTCAGCAAGCTAATTCGAGCATCTGCAGCAAGACCATCGTTGGCGTGCAGATGGTCCGCGAGGCCGTGGAAATCTGTGAGGGGGAGGCTCATATGGGAGCACTCGCGGGCTCTTTTTCCGCGTACCCCCTGTGGTCATGTCAGGGTCGCGCCCTCGCGTGTCACGCGAGGCGTGGGCGACGATCAGGGCGCTTATTTAGCGCCGATTTTCTGCGGCGTTGCGTGTCGAGAGCAGCCGGCGGGTGCTCTCTTTGCACGGGCGAACCGCTGACATGGTTACTCAGGCGCGCGAGTCGGCGCAAATGTCCGGCTTTGACGTTTGTGGCCGTGCGGCTCCACTTCGGCCCGGACGCTTGTTGGTCGAGGTGGATTGCGATGGTGAGCGCGGCTCCGCCGTTGTCCCCGCTAAGGTCCTCGCGGCTGCCCTGCGCGATCATCTTCAGAAAGCCCGTCCCGGCGTTGGTCTGGGGCAAGCTTCGCTCGTTTGACAAAAGATCCGCCGCCCGTTCTGGTTATCTCTTAAGTGCGCTGATCGCGCCGAGTTTTGAAGATGCGAGAGCAAGGGGCGTCGACATGCAGAGTTCTCTTGATGGTTTAGACGACCCCGGCGAGCCGGGTCGCGGTCGCTGGCTGAATGAGGCAGAGCGGGTAGAAGCCAAGCGCCGTTTGGACGCTGAAATGCTCGTCAAACATCAGAACGGCGAGACCGTCCCGATCAGTATGCGGCGGATCGACCATGACGGCGAGGGGTTCACGACCTCCAGGAGTGTGAGGGGTGGGCCGTGGTCCGCGCCCCGGCGGTTTATTCCTCCGGTGCGGTTGGTGAGTGGCGGTGGGGAGCCAGTGCGGCAGGCAGGGCACATTGCTGTTATGCGTGGGCGGCGTGCTCATTGTGGTGGGCGGCGGCGTCCTGGCGCTCGGCCCGGTTCGGGCTCTGCGGGCGACGGTGGGCCTGGTGAACCTGAGCCGGGCGAACCTGCCCGGCGTGCCGTTGATGACGATGTAGCGGACCGCGCGCGGCGGGAGGCGGGGCAATGAGCGGCCCCGCCGTCATCTACCTCCGCAAGGGGACTTACGTCGCCTGCCACGCGGAATTGACTCGCGGTGTCCTGACGTACACAGGTCGTCTGCGGCGTCGGGATCTGCTCGGCGTTTGCCGCTATGAGGAGCACACGCGCACGGTGCGTCTGCGGCCGGGCGAGCGCGTGGAGTGGACAGGGAACGGGAGGGCCGTATGACTTGCGTCCCTCCCCAGGCTGGCTCTCTGCTGCGACGCGTGGGGGAGTTCATCGCGCGCTTCATCGTCCTCCCGAGCGAGGACGCAGCACTTCAGGAAAAGCTCGGCCTGGACAACTACTTCGCCGAAGACCCCACGACCTCCCCCACCGCGCGCGCGGCGACTGAGAGCGACATACAAGCCATCGAGTGGTTCATCTCTCATGCTGGCCTGGTGGCTAGCGAATGATCGGATACGGCAAACCCACAGATGGGGCCACGCGCACGCGCGTTCGTCCCGAGTCGCCACGGCCGAGCAAACTGGACTCCACGCTTGGAACCGCGTTGCAGCGCATCCGCCTTGAGCATGGCATGACGCAGGAAAACCTCGCGTTTGACTCCAACGTGACCATTGCCACGCTCTCAAGGATCGAACGCGGCGTAAGCGACCCGAGCTGGGGACACGTTCGCGCACGAGGTCTAGGCATCACCCTACGGGAACTGAGCACAGCCATCGAATACCACGCAGCCAACGAAGGCGGCGATGCGTAGTGCCGCGTCCCGCCAAGGGCCAAGTGATCGTTGACAGACGCAGGCGCAGCCCATCGTACGCTGTTCGATTCCGCACCTACGGACGACGAGAGTACGTCACACTCGGGACCGCCGCCGAAGGCTGGACCGAAGCGAAGGCCCAGACCGAGCTTCAAAACATCCTCGCCGACGTACGGCGCGGCATCTGGCGCCCAACGGTCGTAGAGGTTGTGCAGGCTCCACGAGAGGTTCCGACCTTCCACGTCTTCGCCTCGGAATGGTTTGAGCGCCAGGCAGTCGAGGGTGGCCGACGGGGTGGGGGCCTCGACACCGGGAAGGCTGATCTGAAATGGCGGCTCTCAAACCACTTGCTGCTCGCGTTTGCCTCCCGGCGTCTCGACCAAATCACCATCGAGGACGTGGACCGCTACCGCCTCGGCAAGGTCTGCGAGGGCAAGCTGAATGCCACGTCAATCAACAAGAGCCTCGCCACGCTCGCCGCGATCCTGGAGGGCGCAGTCGAGTACGAGATGATCGACCGCAACCCTGCACGCGGCAGACGCCGCCGCCTTCCGGCGGTAGCTTCTCGTCGCTCGTGGCTTGATCGCGCCGAGCACATAGCGGCATTGCTTGACGCCGCTCGCCAGCGCGATCGAGATGCGCGGGTCTGCCGTGGCCAACGACGCGCGCTGCTCGCCACGCTGGTCTTCGCTGGCCTGCGGATCGGCGAGGCGCTGTCCCTGCGCTGGCGCTACATCGACCTCGCGCGCGGCACGATCACCGTGCGGGACGCCAAGACCAACGCCGGGATACGCATCGTGAACATTCTGGCCGTCCTCCACGAGGAGCTTGGCGACTACCGGGCGCGTCTGGACACCACCCTTGATGCGCTGGTCTTCGGCACCGCCACGGGCCACCGGCAGGGCTCCACAAACGTCCGCCGCCGAGTCCTCGCCAAGGCCATCGAGCAGGCCAACAAGCAACTCATCGAGAACGATGTCGAGCCGCTGCCCGAGGGTCTGACGCCGCACTCGCTACGCCGCACCTTCGCATCGCTGCTGTTCGCCATTGGCGAGACGCCGCCATACGTGATGGCGCAGATGGGGCACACCACGGCGAGCCTCACACTGGCGATCTACGCTCGGCAGATGAACCGCCGCGACGGCGAGCCCAAGCGCCTCAAGGCGCTTGTAGAGGGCCACACTTATACCCCGTCGTCTACTCGGCCTGTAAGCGCCTCGATCCATCGTAAACGCTCATCTATGCCGATTTCCTCCGCTCCAGTCAGACGGATAAGCGTCTCTCCGACTGGGAGCAAATAAATCGCTCCATAACCGCCCTCGGTGGCGCTCAGGGGACCCGATGTGTCGATAGTTGTGCCGACCGCAACGACTTTTCCTCCGGTACGCAGGCCAACAAGGTGGCGATTGCCCAAGTCATCTAGCTCAACTAGCAATGCCGGATCCAGGACGGCGCGTCCCTCGTTGTGAAGCGAGCGAGCACGAGCCAAGGCGCGTATGTGTTCCTCCCGGTGAAAAATGACGGCTAAGGCAACGAACTGACGGTAGGTTAGGTCCGCTGCCGTCCTTAGCAGGAATTGGGCGTCTGCTGCAACGATCTGCGAGTCGTGAATCACACCCGAATAAAGACGCGCTAGAAGGGGAACCTTTCGCTCCTCATAGGTTTCCGCTGCATGACGAAGGACGCCCTCTAGTAGCTCCTCTGCATCTGGCCTCATGCCGTCGTGCGCCTCGAAGAAGTCATCGTCGCGCAGATGCTCGCCACGCTCTCGGCGGCGTGCGACATCGCGTCCAAACTCCTCCAGGGCATCGCCAACACGCTTCTGTTCGCGACGTGATAGATGCTCTCCTATTGCACGCGTCGCTCGCTGTACGGCAACCCCTATCGCGGCACCGCCAAGCGCTCCCAGCGGACCCCCAATGAGTCCGACGGCGCCTCCGGTGAGAGCACCTGCAAGGTCAGGAGCAACGCCCGCAAGATCGTGGCGGCTGTCCGCTTTTCTTACGGGCCACATCGGAGTGTCAGGCATGAGAGAAGACTCTGTCTAGACCTTCACAAAGGGAGGCGATTGGGCAGCAACGGGCAGCAGCGGCGATATCAGCATTCCAAGGTCTGCTGTCACGATTAGTCGTTGACTACGGAAACCGTGGGATTTGCAGGAGCTTCTCAAAGCGCGCCCGGCAAGATTCGAACTTGCGACCTCTCGCTCCGGAGGCGAGCGCTCTATCCACTGAGCTACGGGCGCGGGATCGCACCGGCGGGCCGGTGCGTCGCAGAGGGAGCTTAGCTACCGTTGGCGAGGTGGACCTATCTGTCTTCTTCGCTGGAACCGGCGGCTCCGTGCCGGGGCCGCGCCGTGGCCTGCCGGCGATCCTCGTGCGACGGGGAGCGGACCGGCTGCTGTTCGACTGTGGCGAGGGCACGCAGCGCCAGTTGGTGCGCTCGGTAGGGCTGGCGGACCTGGACAGCGTGTTCATCACGCACTTTCACGCAGACCATTGGCTCGGCCTGCCGGGGATGCTGAAGTCCTTCGCCCTGCGCGAACGCGAACAGCCGCTCACCATCTACGGGCCGCCAGGCCTGCAGGAGCTGATGGCGCAGGCGCGCTTCATCTATGGACGGCTGCCGTATGAGCTGAGCGTGGTTGAGCTGCAGGCGGCCGAGGCGGTGGAGCGCGATGGATACCGCGTGGCCGCGATCCCGGTGCGCCACCACCGCGGCCCCGCGTTTGGCTACGCGCTGGTGGAGGACGCGCGGCCTGGGCACCTTGACCCGGAGTTGGCTGAGCGCTTGGGGGTCACGCCGGGTCCGGACTTCGGACGCTTGCAGCGCGGCGAGACCGTCAACGGCGTGGCGCCCGAGCAGGTGATGGGGGAGACCCGCGAGGGGCGCAAGCTGGTCCTGTCCGGGGATACCGCGCCGTGTGAGGCCTTGCGGATAGCCGCGCACGAAGCCGATGTGCTCGTGCACGAGGCCACCTTCGCCGAGCAGGACGCTGCGCGAGCGCGCGAAACCGGGCATAGCACCGCGCGTCAGGCGGCCGAGGTGGCGCGCGAGGCGCAGGTGCGGATGCTGGCGCTGGTGCACCTGTCTACTCGCCACGCGGCCGCCGAGTGCAAGGCTGAGGCACGCGCTGTGTTCCCGGCCGCCCAGGTACCGCGCGACTTCGACATGATCGAGGTGCCTTTTCCTGAGCGCGGCGCAGCGCAGCTGGTGCGTTGGTCGGAGCGGCTCAGGGCGGGAGGGACGGATGCTACCGTGGAGAACGGCGGGCAGGAGGACGCTGGCCGCGAGGAAGTCCCTGGCGAAGGTGCTGGAATAGAGCCCGTCGCTCCACGCTGACGGCGCTAGCGCATCGAGCCCGTCGCTCCGCGCTACGGCGCTGATGCATCGAGCCTGTCGCTCCACACTGATATACATTCACGGCAAGTGCTCCTTTAACCCGGTCCGGCGAGGCCAGGAAGGAATGAGGAAGTGAACGCAGAGAAGGTCGTCCTCGCCGAGGACGACGTGCGGCGAGCGCTGGTGCGCATCGCCCATGAGATCGCAGAGCGCAACCCGCAGCCGGCATCGCCGCAGCAAGCGCCGCGGGAGCAGACGCTGGCGATCGTGGGTATTCATCGCCGCGGCGCCTACCTGGCGCGTCGCTTGCAGGCGCAGCTGAGCGAGCTGTTGGGTTTCGATGTTCCGCTGGGGGACCTCGATATCGGCTTCTATCGCGACGACGTTGGGCGTCGTCCGCAGGCGCCGGTGGTGCACGCCTCGCACATCGACTTCGACGTCACCGGACGCACCGTGGTGATCGTCGACGATGTGCTCTACACAGGTCGTACTGTGCGCGCGGCCATCGAGGCTCTGTTCGACTATGGCCGCCCCGCGCGCGTGCAGCTTGCCGTGCTTGCCGATCGCGGCCACCGCGAGCTGCCGATCCGGCCTGACTATGTTGGTAAGAATCTGCCCACCTCGCGTGAGGAGCACGTGCATGTGCGCATGCGCGAGCTGGATGAGGTGGATGAGGTTGCGATCGGCGTCGCTGCCACCGTGACGGTGCCCAGTGAGGAAGGGGAGGCACAGGCGTGAACCACCTGCTCTACATCGAGGAACTGGATCGCGCCACGATCGAGCGCATCGTGGGGCAGGCCGAGCGCTTTGCCGAGGTCTCTGACCGCGAGATCAAGAAGGTCCCTGCGCTGCGCGGGCGGATGGTGCTGAATCTTTTCTATGAGGCCTCCACGCGTACCCGCTCATCCTTCGAGCTCGCCGCCAAGCGGCTGTCCGCCGATGTCGTCAACTTTGCCGCCAGCGGTTCGAGCGTCGAGAAGGGGGAGTCGCTGAAGGACACCGTGCTCACGCTCAGCGCCCACAAGCCAGACGCGATCGTCATCCGCACTCCTTGGGTAGGCGCGGCTGAGCTGGTCTCACGCTGGTGCTCGGCTGCGATCGTCAATGCCGGGGACGGCAAGCATGAGCACCCCACGCAGGCCTTGCTTGACGTCTACACCTTGCGTCGCCGTCTCGGTGCGCTCGATGGTTGCTCGCTTTGGATTGTGGGGGATGTCGCACACTCGCGTGTGGCCCGCTCCAATATTCTCGCCTTTCAGAAGATGGGGGCAAAGGTAACCGTGGCGGGGCCGCCCACGCTGATCCCGCGGGGAATCGAGGCATTGGGTTGCGATGTGCGCTTCACCCTCAAAGAGCTGCCTTCAGCGGATGTGGTGTATGCGCTGCGGATGCAAAGCGAGCGCATGACCGAGTCGTGGGTGCCCTCGATGCGCGAGTACGCGTCGCTGTTTCAGATCAACGGCAGGCGTCTTTCGCCGCGGCAGGTGCTGATGCACCCCGGTCCCGTCAACCGCGGCGTGGAGCTCTCGGGCGAGGTTGTGGACTCGCCGCAAGCCATCATCACCGCCCAGGTCGAAGCGGGCGTCGTGGTGCGCATGGCTGTGCTGTACGAGCTGCTGTCAGGGGGTCCCGTACGCGGGCCTGTATCCGCACCTGAGCCCCAGCTTGCCTGATGAGTAGCTCTTTCTTGGTGCAAGGTCCGCATGTTCCCGCTGACCTCTTGCTGCGCGAAGTGCATCTGATTGACCCTCGTGAGCGCCTCGACGCGCTCCAGGACATCCGTGTGCGGGGGGGAGAGGTGACTGAGCTGGCGCCAGTAGGCACGCTCACGCGCGAGGACGGCGAGGAGACGATCGAGGGCCGCGGACGCCATGTCTTCCCGGCTTTCGTTGACCCGCACGTGCATCTGCGCACCCCCGGTCAGGAGCACAAGGAGGATCTTGAGACGGGCACCCGCGCGGCGGCCGCTGGAGGCTTCGGGGCGGTCATCGCCATGCCTAATACCAACCCCGTGATCGACTCTGCGCCGCTGCTGCGCTCACTGCGTGACGCCGCCGCGCGCGATGCTCGTGTGCCGGTTGGCTTCTTGCCTGCCATCACACGCGGCCTCGCTGGCACGGAACTGACGGAGATGGCCGAGCTGCGCGAGCAGGGAGCCTTGGGCTTTACCGACGACGGGCGTCCGGTGGTGGACGCTGGCATGCTGCGCAAGGCCTTGCGCTACCAGCGCCTCTGCGGGGGCGTGCTGGCTCTGCACGAGGAGGACCCTTCGCTGTCGCATGGCGGCAGCATGCACGAGGGCAAGGTCAGCGCAGCGCTTGGGATTGCCGGTATTCCCAGCGTGAGTGAGTCAACGATGGTCGCCCGCGACGCCACCCTCGCCGGCTATGAGGGTGGCCGTGTGCACTTTCAGCATCTCAGCTGTGTTGACTCGGTGGAAGCTGTGGCTGCTGCCAAGGCCAGGGGCTTCAGCGTCAGCGCTGAGGTCACACCTCATCATCTGCTGCTGACCGAGGAGGATGTGCGCAGTCTGGACACGCGCATGAAGATGAACCCTCCGCTGGCAACCGAGGAGGACCGCCGCGCGTTGCTCCAGGGGCTGCGCTCGGGCACGATCGACTGCGTGGCGACCGACCACGCTCCGCACGCGCGCGATGAGAAGGAGGTGCCTTTCGAGCAGGCGCCGATGGGCACGACCGGCCTTGAGACCGCGTTCGCAGCGCTCTACACCGAGCTGGTTTTGCCGGGTGTGCTTGAGCTGGGGCTGCTCGTGGAGCGCATGAGCGCCGGTGCGGCGCTGTATGAGCTGCCCACGCCGCGCATCGCCAAAGGCGAGCAGGCCAACCTAACCCTGATTGACCTCGACGCGCAATGGACGCCAGGGGAGCACGGCTGGGAGAGCCGCTCGGAGAACTGCTGCTTCGCCGGCCGGCGCCTGCGCGGACGGGTGCTTCTGACGCTCGCCGCCGGGGCTGTGGCCTACCGCGAGCGCGCGTTCTCGGTGGTGGCTGCCTGATGAGCCTGCTGACGCGCGATCGAACCGCACTGGTGGTGGTGGATGTGCAGGAGGCCTTCCGTGCATACGCCTCGTTCGCTCAGGTGGCTGCCCAGTGCGCCAAGCTGCTGCAGGGCGCTCGTATTCTTGAGCTTCCCGCGCTGGTGAGCGAGCAGTACCCCAAAGGTCTCGGGCACACCGCCTCGGAGGTGGGTCTTCAGGACGAGCCAACGATCGAGAAGAGCGTGTTCTCCGCCGCGCGCGCCGAGGGCTTTGAGCGAGCGGGAATCGGCCGGCATGGCCGGACGCAGGCGGTGGTCTGTGGGATCGAGACCCACGTATGTGTCTCGCAGACGGTGCACGACCTGCTGGCTGACGGCGTGGAAGTGCACGTGCCCGCCGATGCCGTGGGCTCGCGTCATGAGATCGATTACCACTGCGGTCTTGAGCGCCTGGAGCGCGCCGGCGCGATCGTCACGACCGTCGAGTCCGTCCTCTTTGAGCTTTTGGAGCGGGCCGGCACGCCGGAGTTCAAGGCCGTGCAGGGGCTGATCAAGTGAGCCCGCAGAGCGCTGCTACGGCCTATGTGCTGCTGGAGGATGGCACCCGCTTTGACGGTGAGCACTGCGGCGCTGACGGCCACGCGCTGGGCGAGGTCGTCTTCACCACCGGCATGTCCGGCTATCAGGAGTCGATGTCCGACCCCTCTTTCGCCGGCCAGCTCATAACTTTCACCTATCCACACATAGGAAACTACGGGTGCAGCTCCCAGGCGATGGAGTCAGAGCGCCCGTGGGCGCGCGCGGCGATCATGCGCGAGGCCGTCAACCGTGAGGATTCACCCGGTGCCGAGCGCGGCTGGCTCGACTGGCTGAAGGATTGTGGGGTGGTGGCGATCAGCGGCGTCGACACGCGCGAGCTCGTGCGCCACATCCGCCAGGCGGGCGCCATGCGCGGGGGTGTGTTTCCCGCCGACACCCCACAGGCGCAGGCCATGGCGCTGATCGAAGCGGAGCCGCCGATGGATGGCCAGGACCTCGCTGCGATTGTCACTCCGCACGAAGTTACTCACTTAGAGGGTGGCGCAGCCAACCGCAGGTTGGCGAGCCGGGCCCCTCTTAACACCCAGTCAAGCGATGGTCATGGGCCGCGTATCGCCGTGCTCGACACGGGCATCAAGCAGTCGATCGTGCGCAACCTGCTGGCACGCGGCGCGCAGGTGACGCTCTACCCCTGCACCACCAGTGCTCAGGAGCTGCTGGCGCGAGACGTAGACGCGGTTTTTCTCTCCAACGGTCCCGGCGATCCCGCAGCGCTTGAGTATGTGGTGAACACCGTGCGTGAGCTGGTGGGCAAGCGCCCTGTGTGGGGCATCTGTCTTGGCCACCAGCTGCTCTGCCGCGCCGTTGGCTTACAGACCTTCAAGCTTCCTTTCGGCCACCGCGGCGCCAACCACCCGGTGAAGGACCTGCAGACCGGCCGCATCGAGATCACCTCCCAGAACCACGGCTTTGCGGTGCTCGGTCCCGACGGCACGCGCACCATCGAGCACAACGAGCCCGTTCGTTGGGAGACCGACTTTGGCGCCGCCCAGCTTTCCCACGTCAATCTCTATGACCGCACCGTTGAGGGCCTTGAGCTGCTGGATGTCCCAGGGGGCACCGTGCAGTACCACCCCGAGGCTGGTCCGGGGCCACACGACAGCCTGTACCTCTTCGACCGTTTCCTGGAGCGAATTGCCGCGGCGTGATGACATCCGCAAGGTGATGATCCTCGGCTCTGGGCCGATCGTCATCGGCCAGGCCGCGGAGTTTGACTACTCTGGCGTGCAGGCTTGCAAAGTTCTGCGCGAGGAGGGCTACGAGGTGGTTCTCGTCAACTCCAATCCCGCCACGATCATGACCGATCCGGAGTTCGCCGATGCCACCTATGTCGAGCCGTTGCTGCCTGGTCCCGTGGCGCAGGTGATTCAGCGCGAGCGACCCGATGCGCTGCTGCCGACCTTGGGCGGCCAGACGGCATTGAACCTGGCCAAGGCGCTGCACGACGACGGCACGCTTGAGCGCCTCGGCGTGGAGTTGATCGGCGCCGATTACCAAGCAATCGCCCGCGCGGAGGACCGCGAACTGTTCCGCGCGACCATGGAGCAGGCGGGATTGCGTATGCCAGCCAGCGCCATCGCCACCACGCTTGAGCAGGCGCTGGAGGCGCTGCCTGGCCTGGGCCTGCCCACAATCGTGCGCCCCGCCTTCACCCTCGGTGGGCGTGGTGGTGGCATCGCCCGCAGCGCCGAGGAGTTCCGCGCGATCGTCTCGCGCGGCCTTGAAGCTTCGCCGATCGGACAGGTGCTGCTCGATCAGTCGGTGCTTGGCTGGGGTGAGTTCGAGCTGGAGGTGATGCGCGACCGCGCCGACAACGTCGTGATCGTGTGCTCGATCGAGAACATCGATCCGATGGGTGTGCACACGGGTGATTCGGTGACGGTGGCACCGCAGCAGACGCTCACCGACAGCCTCTACCAGCGCTTGCGCGATCAGGCCATCACCGTGATCAGGGCCGTGGGCGTCGAGACGGGCGGTTCAAACGTGCAGTTTGCGGTCAACCCCGATACCGAGGAGATCCTTGTCATCGAGATGAATCCGCGCGTCTCGCGCTCCTCCGCGCTGGCTTCCAAGGCCACCGGATTTCCGATCGCCAAGATCGCCGCGCGCCTCGCGGTGGGCTATCTGCTGGAGGAGATCGACAACGACATCACCGGCGTCACCCCCGCGTGCTTTGAGCCTACGATCGACTACGTGGTCGTGAAGTGGCCGCGCTTTGCCTTCGAGAAGTTCCCCGGCGCCTCGACCACGCTCACCACACACATGAAGTCCGTGGGGGAGGTGATGGCGATCGGTCGCACCTTTGCGCAGGCCTTCGCCAAGGCGTTGCGCTCACGCGAGCTCGATGAACCTCCACGCCCCAAAGAGAGCTCTGAGGCCGACCTGCTGATGAGCTTGCAGATCCCTGCACCCGATCGCTATGAGGCGATCCTTGAGCTGCTGGCGCGCGGCAGCGCCATCGAGGAGATCCACAAGCACACCCAGATCGATCTCTGGTTCCTGCGCGAGCTGCAGGCGCTTGCGCTTGACCCCGCAGCCCCTTTCGCGGGCGAGCGCTCCTTCAAGTCCGTTGACACCTGTGCCGCCGAGTTCCCCGCGCGCACCCCTTACTACTACTCGGGTTGGGAGCGCAAGCAGGCGCATGAGGTCCGGCGCGGCGAGCGGCCCAGCGTGGTGATCCTCGGCGCTGGTCCCAACCGCATCGGTCAGGGCATCGAGTTCGACTACTGCTGTGTGCACGCGGCCATGACCGTGCGCGAGTCCGGCCGCGACGCCGTGATGATCAACTGCAACCCCGAGACGGTCTCAACCGACTACGACACCTCCGACCGCCTTTATTTCGAGCCGCTCACCTTGGAGGATGTGCTGGGCGTCATTGAGGTGGAGAAGCCTGAGGGGGTCATCGTGCAGTTCGGCGGTCAGACCCCGCTGAAGCTGGCCGCGGGGCTTCAGGACGCGGGGGTGCCGCTGCTGGGCACAAGCGTGGAAGCGATCGACCTGGCTGAGCACCGTGGGCGTTTCGGCGCGCTGCTTGAGAAGCTCGGCTACCAGGCGCCGCCCTACGCGACCGCTGACAGCATCGCTGAGGCGCTCACGCGCGCTGACGGGGTGGGTTATCCGCTGCTGGTGCGCCCTTCTTACGTATTGGGCGGGCGGGCGATGGAGATCGTCTACTCCCGCGAGGGTCTGGCCGACTATCTGGCTCGTCAGAGCAGGGCGGGGGAGTCGCAGGGCGCGATCTTCCTCGATCGTTTCCTTGAGAACGCCATCGAGGTGGATGTCGACGCGCTGTGCGATGGCCATGAGGTGTGGATCGGCGGCATCATGCAGCACGTCGAGGAGGCCGGCGTGCACTCCGGCGATTCGGCTTGCGTGCTGCCGCCTCACTCGCTCGGCGGCGAGATGCTTGAGCAGATCCGCGCCGCCACACGCGGGATCGCGCTGGAGGTGGGCGTCGTAGGGCTGCTCAACGTTCAGTTTGCCGTGCACGGCGAGCGCCTGTATGTGATCGAGGCCAATCCGCGTGCATCGAGGACGGTGCCGTTTGTGTCCAAGGCTGTCGGTGTGCCGCTCGCCAAGCTGGCTTGCCGCATCATGCTCGGCGAGCGCATCGCCGCGTTCGGGTTGTCTTCGGAGCGCGAAGGGCTGGGCTTCGGCGACCACGTGTCGGTCAAGGAGGCCGTGCTGCCGTTTGATCGCTTCGAAGGCGCCGATGCTGTGCTCGGTCCGGAGATGCGCTCCACCGGCGAGGTCATGGGCATAGCGCGCGACTTTCCCACCGCCTTCGCCAAGGCTCAGGCCGCGGCCGGCTCGCCGCTGCCGGCAGGTGGCACAGCCTTCATCACCGTCACCGACTCCGATAAGTCCGGAGCCTTTGCGATCGCGCAGATCCTGCACGACGCCGGCTTTCGCATCGTCGCCACACGGGGCACGGCGGAGGCCATCGCGCGCATGGGCGTCCCCGTCGAGCGACTGAACAAAATCGGCGAGGGCTCGCCGCATGTCGTGGACTGGATCGAGCGCGGCGATGTGGACCTTGTCGTCAACACGCCGACCGGCTCCGGCGCGCGCACCGATGGCTGGGAGATCCGCCGCGCCGCCGTTGGGCACGGCGTGCCCTGCCTCACTACGCTCGCCGCCGGCGTCTCCGCCGCCCGCGCGATCGCCGGCGCGCGGCAGGGAGGGGAGCCCCCTGTGCTGTGCTTGCAGGAGCTGCATGGCGAGCGCGCGCGGGGCAAGGTCAATGAGGCCGAGGTGGCGTGAGGCGCAGGCTCACAGTCGCCGGCAACGATCAGCTGGGCGCCTACCGTGTGTTGCGCCTGTCCGACCCCAATGGATCGCCGCCGCAACCGGGGCAGTTCTCGATGCTCGCGACGGTAGCGCGCTGGGGCGCGGGAGAGGACGAGCGTCCGCATCTGCCGCGTGCCTTTTCCGTGGCGCGCTGGCAGGACGGTGAGGCCCACTACCTGCTTAAGGACGTCGGGCCGGGCACGCGGCGGCTCTGTCAGCTGCGCGCCGGCGAGGAGGTGTGGACGCTGGGCCCTCTCGGTCGCGGCTTCACCGCGCCCGCGGAGGGTCAGCGCGCGATCCTTGTGGGCGGCGGTGTGGGCATCGCGCCATTGGCGATCCTGCAGGACACGCTCATGAGCCAGTCCGGCGCGCAGGGGTGCGTGGCGTTGCTCGGCTTCCGCGACGGCGCCCACGCGCAAGGCGGCTCGCTGTTGCGCGATGCGCGGCTGGCCAGCGATGACGGCGCGGTCGGTCACCATGGCCTTGTCACCGAGCTGCTCGAACAGGAGCTGCAGCGGACTCCGCAGGCATGCGTCTATGCCTGCGGCCCGGCGCCCATGCTGGAGGCCACCCGGGCGATATGCGCGGCGCGAGGCGTGTCCGCCCAGCTGGCGCTTGAGTCCGGCATGGCGTGCGGCTTTGGTGCCTGCTTTGGCTGCGTGGTGGCAACCAAGGACGGCGGTTATGTGCGCGTGTGTGTCGAGGGACCCGTGATCGACGCCGCCAGGCTTGAGCGTGTGGATGCTCACGCGGGAGCGCCTGCATGAGCGTCGCCTTCTGTGGCCTTGAGCTGGCGCATCCGGTGATCAACGCCTCGGGTACGTTCGATCTGCCGGCGGCGGACGCGGCGTTCGGCGAATCGCTGCGCACGCGCTTTCCCTTCGCCGCCTTCGTCTCCAAGACGATCACCTTGGAGCCTCGCAGTGGCAATCCGCCGCCGCGTCTATGGGAGGCCCAGGCGGGTCTGATCAACTCGATCGGCTTGCCCAACAAGGGCCTGCAGGGTTATCTGGACAGCGACCTGCCGGCGATCAGTGACCTGCTGGCGAGGATCGAGACCCATCATCCAGCCCCGCCGTTGATCACGAACGTCATGGGCTCGACGGCCGCTGAGATCGCTCAGCTGTTTGACGCCTGTGAGCAGCGCGAGGAGATCGCCGCGGTGGAGCTCAACGTCTCCTGCCCCAATGTCAAGACAGGTCTTGACATCGGCGCCGACCCGCGCCAGTTGGAGGCGGTGGTGCGCGAGGTGCGGCCACACTTGTCAAAGCCTTTGATCGTCAAGCTCACCCCCAACACCGCCGACGTGGGCGCCTGCGCCCTGGCAGCGCAGGAAGGCGGGGCAGATGGGGTGTCGCTCATCAACACCTTGCGCGCCACCGCGCTGAGCAATGGGCGCCCTTGGCTGGGGGGGCTCACAGGTGGCCTCTCGGGTCCGGCCATCCGTCCCGTGGCGCTCGCCCAGGTCGCCGCGGCTGCCCGCGGCGTATCGATCCCCGTCGTGGGCATGGGTGGCGTGCAGAGCGCCAAGCACGCGCGAGATCTGCTCGATGCAGGCGCAACATTGGTGGCCGTCGGCACTGAGAGCTTTCGCGATCCCGGCGCCGGCTACCGCATCGCGCAGGGGCTCGAAAACTGCGGCACATAACGCGTTTTTGCTCAGGGATTTACCCGCAGGCCTGACAACCACAGTCACGCCTGAAAACCCCTGCAAACGCTACTCGCTACCGTCCAGGAGCCTCTACATTGCTCAACCTCAAGTAAAGCTTGAGATCAATTAGGCTCTTTGCCCTTGCTCGTCACGCGAGGGTGTGTAGACTCGCCGCCCATGGCGATGGCGACGGGAACGTCTTCCCCCACGCATACGGCGGCCCCCGAGCGCTCACTCAACCAGCGAATGGATGCGCTTGCTCGCGCCAACCGCATTCGCACCAAGCGTGCCCAGCTAAAACGCGATCTGAAGTCGGGCCGGCTGTCGATCCACACGCTGCTGCTCAACCCACCGGAGTACGTGGAGACCGCCAAAGTTTGCGACATGATGCTGGCGGTGCCCAAATACGGTCGCGTCAAGGTCAACAAGATCCTCGCTCACTGCCGCATCTCGCCGAGCAAGACGATCGGCGGCCTCTCCGAGCGCCAGCGCTCCGAGCTGGTGTCCCTGCTCCGTCGCTAGCGCGCGGCAAGTTTTCAGTGCGCTCACGCTCCAGCCGCTCTCAGCACTAGGGTCCTGCTCGTGGCACGCGTCTTTGTCATCACCGGCCCTTCGGGCGTAGGAAAGGGCACGCTCATTCGTGGCCTGATGGAACGTTTTCCGCAGCTGGAGCTGTCCGTTTCGGCCACCACGCGTTCCGCGCGCGCGGGCGAGACTGATGGGGTTGACTACCACTTCCTCACACCCGAGGAGTTCCAGCGGCGCGTGCAGAGCGGCGACTTCGTGGAGCACGCCGATTACGCCGGGCGCAGCTACGGCACCTTGCGCTCCGAGCTCGATGACCGTATGCAAGCCGGCGTGCCGGTGGTGCTTGAGATCGAGGTTCAGGGCGCCCGCCAGGTGCGCTGCACCGTGCCTGATGCGGTCCAGGTGTTTATCGCCCCGCCATCCTTGGAGGTCTTGCGCGAGCGCCTCATCGGGCGCGATACCGACCATCCGGAGGAGGTCAAGCGGCGCTTGGCGGTCGCCACACAGGAGCTCACGGCCCAGCCCGAGTTCGAGCACGTGGTCGTCAATGACAGCCTCCAGGACGCGCTTGAGCGCCTCAGTGACATCCTCGCACTACACTTGGAGTCTGATTGAGAAAGAGGGGCCAACTGTGCCCCCCTATGATTGAGAAAGAGGGGCCGGTCTCACCGGCCTTCGGCCGGCTGCGCCACCCTCTAACCACGAAAGGCCACAACCAAAGTGATCTCTCCCCGCATTGACCGTCTTCTGGAGAACGTCGACTCTAATTACGCCAGCGTGCTCGTCGCTGCCAAGCGCGCGCGGCAGATCAACAGCTACTACCACAACCTTGGCGAGGGCACTTTTGACGAGTTCCCGCCCCCGATGATCGAAACCGCTTCCAAGAACTACCTCACGATTGCCCTTGAGGAGGTAGCCGCGGGGAAGATCAAGTACCACTACCGCTAGCAGTCGATGCCCCGCATCCTCCTGGGCGTCAGTGGAGGCATAGCTGCCTACAAGGCGCTTGAGTTCGTGCGCCTGGCTACCGGCGCGGGGCATACGCTGCGCGTCGTGCAGTCGCAGGCCAGCCTGCGCTTCGTCGGTGAGGCATCGTTCGCGGCCTTCACCGGCGCGCCGGTGCTGAGCGACGAGCAGGAACACGATCCCGCGCGGGGCGCCTTCCCCGATCAGCAGCCTCCCGCGCACGAGCCCCTCAGTCATCTGGAGCTGGTGCGCAACGCCGATCTCTTCCTGATCGCGCCGGCCTCGGCGAACACGATCGCCAAGCTGGCTCACGGCATGGCCGACAACCTGCTGGGCAACTGCGCGCTGGCGGCCACCTGCCCGCTGCTGGTGGCGCCGGCGATGAACAACCACATGTACGAGCATCTCGCCACGCAGGCAAACCTGGCCACGCTGCGCGAGCGCGGCGTGCACATCATCGAGCCTGGCTCCGGACGCCTGGCCTCCAAGGGTGAGCACGGCATCGGGCGTCTGGCCGAGCCGGCGCGGCTGCTGCAGGAGTGCGAGGCGCTGCTCCAGGGGGGGTCTTCCGTCGCGGGTAGCTCTGCCGCCGCGGGCAACTCTTCCACCGCTGGGGAGTGGCGCGGCGTGCGCGTGCTGGTCACAACGGGCGGCACCCGCGAGCCGATCGACAGCGTCCGCTTCGTCGGCAACAGCTCCTCGGGTCGCATGGGCCTGGCGCTGGCGCAGGCCGCGCAGGCGCGGGGAGCAGAGGTGACTGTCATCGCCGCCAACGTCGCCCTCGCGCGCCCGCCAGGCGTCCGCTGGCGTGATGCCGGGACGGCCGCTCAGATGCAGCAAGCCTGCGAAGAGGAGTTCGCCGCCTGCGACGTCCTGTTGATGGCAGCCGCGGTGGCTGACTTCCGCCCCGTCGCGCCCAGCAACGGCAAGATCAAGAAGTCCTCGCAAGAGCGGCTGCGCGTGGAGCTTGAGCCCACCGCCGACATCCTTTGCGGGCTGGCCGCCAAACGCCGCGAGGGCCAGACGCTGATCGGCTTCGCCGCCGAGCACGGCGCGGGCGCGATCGACTACGGCCGTGGCAAGCTCAAGGAGAAGTGCCTCGACGCCGTGGTTGTCAACGACATCTCGCGCGCGGACATCGGGTTCGACGCCGATGCCAACGAGGTCACGATCCTCACCGCCGGCGGCGAGCAGCACGTCCCGCGCGCCTCCAAGACCGCTGTCGCCGAGTCGATTCTCGATGCGGTGGCTCACCTGAGGGGGTCCAGGAGGGTGGCCGCTCGGCGGCCGGGCCCCTCCTAAATCAATCTCTACAGTAGAGGCATGGACAACGTCTATGACCTCTACAGCCGAGGTTGCGAGCTGCTGCGCCACGGCGACTACCAGGCCGCGATCGTGCCGCTCACGCGGGCGCGCGAGCGGGAGCCGGGCAAGGCCTCGATCCACGAGGCTCTCGGGCGAGCCCTGTTTCACGCCCAGCGCTATGAGGAGGCGGCGATCGAGTTCGAGGCGATCGCGCGTCAGGCGCCGACCAACGACTATGCGCTGTTCTGCCTGGGACGTTCGATGCAGCAGCTGGGACGTCACCGCGAGGCCTGCCACCCGCTGGCGGTGGCCTGCTCGCTGCGGCCCGAGCGCCGCGACTACCGCGTCTACCGTGACCGTGCCCGCCGTGCATCGCTGGCCGCCTAACCGTGTACCCGCTCCTACGGGGTTGCTATGCTCGATGCACAGCTTTCGTGTCCACGTGCAGACGGGGGGCAGCAGTACCGAAAGTGGGCGGCCCGCCCGCTTTTTTTGTGTTCTGAACCGGATATTGCAAGGAGGGAGTCGATGACAACAGTGCAGAACGAGATAGAGCAGCGGCTCGCCGCCGAGCAGCCGGAGGTCGAGGTGCTGCTGGCCGAAGTCCTTGGCGGCAGCACGCTGCGCGTCTACATCGATCACCCCAAGGGAGTCACGCTCGCGCTGTGCGAGCAGGTCACCCTCGCGCTCTCAGATCTGCGCGAGCGCTACACGCTTGAGGTCTCCTCGCCCGGTATCGAGCGCCCGCTGACCAAGCCCGACCACTTCCGCCGCTTCGTGGGCCGCCGCGCGCGGGTGCGCACACGCCATCCGCGTGCGAGCGCGCCGGGACGGCGCAGCTTCACCGGGGAGCTGGTGGGAGCTACCGACAGCGAGATCACGCTGGCCGCCGATGAAGGCGTGATCGCAATTCCCTATGCAGAGATCCGTCGTTCCAATCTGGTGGAGGAGTAAGGAGCCATGTCCCGCGAAATCCTCGAAGCAATGCACGCGCTGGCGCGCGAGAAGGGCATCGAGCCCGAGAAGCTGATGCTGGCCCTGGAGGACGCTCTGCTGTCCGCCTACAAGAAGCAGCCAGGCTCGGCGAAGTACGCGCGCGTGGAAATGGACCGCGAGACCGCCGACTTCCGTGTGATCGAACTGATCATCCCCGAACGCCTGGAGGCCCATCTGATCGTGGAGACGATCGACGAGGGCACCGTCGTCGACCCCGAGACGGGTGAGCTGCGCGAACCGGAGGAGCCGGAAATCGACCCGGCGAAGTTCGAGGAGTACCGCGACCAGATAGCCGAACAAGACGTAACCCCCGATGACTTTGGGCGCATCGCCGCACAGACCGCCAAGCAGGTGATCCTGCAGCGCATCCGCGAGGCCGAGCGCGACATGATGTTCGAGGAATACCGCGATCGTGTGGGCGAGCTGATCACCGGCATCGTGCAACAGTCCGACTCGCGCTACACGCTGGTGCAGTTGCGCGAGCGCGTCGAGGCGCTGCTGCCCAAGTCCGAGCAGGTCGAGGGCGAGCGCTATGACCACTCGCAGCGCATCAAGGCTGTGATCAAGGAGGTCTCGCCCTCCACCAAGGGCCCGTCGATCATCGTCTCGCGGCGCGACCCTGAGCTGATCAAGAAGCTGTTCGAGCTGGAGGTCCCCGAGATTGCCGATGGCCTCGTGGAAATCGCCAACGTCGCGCGCGAGCCTGGGTATCGCTCGAAGATTGCCGTGGTGTCCAATACGGATGGGGTCGATCCTGTCGGCGCCTGCGTGGGCCCGCGCGGTTCGCGCGTGCGTATGGTCGTCTCCGAGTTGCGCGGCGAGAAGATCGACATCATTCCCTTCAACGACGAGCCCGCGCGCTTTGTCGCCAAGGCGCTTTCGCCCGCGCGGGTGCGCGAGGTGCTTGTCGATGACGAGGCCAAGCAGGCCACCGTCATCGTGCCCGACGATCAGCTTTCGCTGGCGATTGGCCGCGAGGGGCAAAACGCGCGTCTGGCCGCGCGTCTCACCGGCTGGCGCGTCGACATCCGCTCAGAGACCGAATTCGCCGCCGAGGAGGCAGAGCATGGCTACGAGGAGGAGGAGGTGCAGGGTCGCTGCGCCGCGATCCTCTCCAACGGTCGCCGTTGCCCCAACGCTTCGCTGCCCGGCTCGCGCTACTGCGGGCTGGACGCCCACCAGGCGCTCGCGAACATCGACGGCGATCGCGTCGCCGATCTCGCTTCTGAGAATGGTCAGGCCGAGGAGCCGGCTCCTGGCGAGGAACAGGCTCCTGCCGGAGAGCAGACGCCTGTCGAGGAGCAGACGCCATAGCCGCGCATGTGCCCCGGCGGCGCTGCGTCGGTTGCGGTCGCATAGCTCCAAAGTCTGAGCTGATCCGTTTCGCGCTCGCGCGGGGGAGTGGCACCCGCAGGCGCGCGATCATCGATGCGTCCGCCGTCATGCCGGGACGAGGCGCCTACTTGTGCGGCGATGAAGGTGTGCCAGCGTGGGAGTGTCTTAATAAAGCCAATAAGCGCGGCGGTTTCGCGCGCGCGCTGCGCTGCGCTGTGACAGTCGATCCCGAACTCGTAGAATCGACTAGAGGGTGGCGCAGCCGGCCGAAGGCCGGCGAGCCGGGCCCCTCTACATTTCAGGTGAGCCGATGAGCAAGAAGCGCGTACACGAGATCGCCAAGGAGCAGGGTCTTACCAGCAAGGAGCTGATGGACAAGCTCAATGCTGCCGGCATGCAGGTGAAGACCGCTTCGTCCTCACTGGATGAGGCTGCCGTGCTTGAGAAGCTGCGCTCAAACGGGGCCTCCGCACCACCGCCGCCGCCCGCCGCTGGCACAGAGTCAGCGTCGGCTGCCGAGGCCACGTCCGCGTCACCCTCGACACCCCAGCCAACCGACGCCGAGCGCGTGCGCCCCACGCGCGATTCGCGCACTGGTGAGCGGGCGCCCGCCGCGGCCTCCGGCCCAGGCGGACGCCGGCGCGTGGTGATCGACTCGCAGGCCTCCCGTCGCCAGCAGGGCGGACCGGCCAATCAGCCCCAGCGGCGCCCGCGCCGTGGTAGGCGCCGGCGCGGCACCTACGACGAGACGATCGCGCCGATCGATACGGCCGCGATGGAAACAACCGACCTGATCCGCATCAACAGCGGCTCGACGGTCAAGGACGTGGCCGAGTACCTGGGCGTGCCGGTGCCCGAGGTGATCAAGAAACTGATGTCGCTGGGGGAGATGGCGACGCTCACGCAGACGCTCGCCGATGACGCCATTCAGGTGCTGGCGGACGAGTTCAGCAAGGAGATCGAGATCGTCCACGCCGCCGATGACGTCGAAGTCGAGCCGGTCTTCGAAGACGACGAGGGCGACATGGTGGACCGCCCGCCGGTGGTGACGATCATGGGTCACGTCGATCACGGCAAGACCTCACTGCTGGACGCCATCCGCGAGACGGAGGTCGCGGCAGGCGAGGCGGGCGGGATCACCCAGCACATCGGCGCCTACCAGGTCCACCACGGCGAGAAGGTCATCACCTTCCTTGACACCCCCGGCCACGAGGCCTTCACGGCGATGCGCGCACGCGGCGCACGTGTGACCGACGTCGCGGTGATCGTGGTCGCAGCCGATGACGGCGTAAAGCCACAGACCGAGGAGGCGATCGACCACGCCAAGGCGGCGGAAGTGCCGATCGTGGTGGCCGTCAACAAGATTGACAAGGAGGGGGCGCAGCCCGAGCGCGTGCGCACCGAGATGACTCAGCGCGGCTTGCAGCCCGCGGAGTGGGGTGGGGAAACCGAGTTCGTTGACGTCTCCGCCAAGACCCGCCAGGGCCTTGACGATCTGCTTGAGACGATCCAGGTGGTCGCTGACCTTGAGGAGCTCAAGGCCAACCGCGACGCCGAGGCATCGGGCACCGTGATCGAGTCAAAGCTCGACCCCGGTCGCGGCCCGGTGGTGAGCATCCTGATCCAGCGCGGCACGCTGCTTGTCGGCGATGCGCTGGTGGCCGGCGCCAGCTTCGGGCGCGTGCGCGCGATGCACGACTTCTTGGGTGCCCGCGTCAAGCGCGCGCTGCCCGGTGAGCCTGTCGAGGTGCTGGGTTTCGACGGCGTCCCGGAGGCGGGCGAGCTGGTGCGCGTGGTGGAGAACGAGCGCCGCGCCCGGCAGCTTGCGGGCGAACGCGCCAACCGTTTGAAGACCGAGGCGATGGCCAGGCGCTCGGGCCGCAAGGTGTCCTTGGAGGATGTCTTCAAGCTCGCCCAGGAGGGCACCGTCAAGGAGCTTGGCTTGGTGGTCAAGGCCGACGTAGCCGGCTCGCTTGAGGCGATCGAGGACGAGATCGCCAAGCTGCCCCAGGACGAGGTCACCGTCAACATCATCCACCGCGGCGTTGGCGGCATCAACGAGTCCGATGTGATGCTCGCGGCCGCCTCCAATGGTCTGATCCTCGCCTTCAGCGTGCGCCCCGTGCAGGACGCGCGGCAGCTGGCTGAGCGCGAAGGCGTGGAGATTCGCTCCTACTCCGTCATCTACCGAGCGATCGAGGATCTGCGGGCCGCGATGCAGGGCATGCTCGATCCCGAGGAGGTCGAGAGCTCACTCGGTCAGGCGGAGGTGCGCCAGCTCTTCCGCGCATCGCGCATCGGTGTCATCGCCGGCTCCTATGTGACCGAGGGCAAGGTCACGCGCGGCGCGCGTGTGCGGGTGGTGCGCGAGGGCACCGTCATCTACGACACCACAATCGGCAGCTTGCGCCGTGTCAGCGAGGACGTGCGCGAGGTCTCCAGCGGCTTTGAGTGCGGCATCGTGCTCGCCAACTTCCAGGACCTGCGTGAGGGCGACATCCTGGAGACGTATGAGACACGCAAGGTCGAGCGTGAGCTAGCCTGAAGGTCCAGGGGTAGCATTAGGGCTTAGGATGGCGTCGGACAGAATGCGCCGTGTCGATGAGGCGATCAGACAGGTGATCGGCGCAGCGGTGGCGACAGGATTGAGGGACCCAAGGGTGGGATTTGTAACCGTGACTGATGTCAGGACCAGTGCCGATCTGAGCCATGCTCGGGTGTATGTGAGCGTGCTTGGAGACGACGCCCAGCGCCAGGACAGCATGGATGGGTTGCAGAGCGCGCACGGCTATCTGCAGCGCCGCGTGGCCTCTGAGCTGCACCTCAAGCGCACCCCCACGCTGACTTTTGCCTACGACAACACCACCGATCGTGCGTTGCGCGTGGAGGAGCTGCTGGAGGAGATCGAGCGGCCATGAGGAAGGTGCTGACATGAGGGAGCACAACGGGCACAGCGATGGTCGCCGCCAAGTCCTTGAGCGGCTGCGCTCGGACGCTCGCTTCGTGCTGGCCACGCACGAGAACATGGACGGCGATGCGCTTGGCTCGCTGGTGGCGATGCACGGGTTGCTCACCGCGCTTGGCAAGGACGCGCCGATGTTCATCGCGCCAAGCGAGTTTCCCTTGCCTCACGAGTACCGCTTCTTCGCGCTGGAGGATCTGATTCAGACCTCGCCCGCGGACATCGGCGAGCGCACCGTGATCTTTCTGGACTGCGGCAACATCGATCGCAACTCTGCGCAGGTGCTGCGCGACGGCGCTCACCTGCTGAACATCGATCACCACCACGACAACACGCACTTCGGCACGCTCGACTATGTCGTTCCTTCCGCTTCGTGCACGGCGGAGATCGTGTGGGACCTGATGAATGGCTTGGACTTTGTTCCCTCGCTGCCTGTCGCCGAGGCGCTCTACATCGGGCTGATCACCGACACCGGGCGCTTCATGTACGAGAACACAAGCCCGCGCGCGCACGAGATGGCGGCTGCGCTGGTCAAGGCGGGCGTGGACGTGCAGTCGGTCTATCGCAGACTGTTCGAGGAAATGCCCTACGCCAAGCTGGAGCTGTTCGCACGGGCGCTGGCACACGTCAGCCGCCACGATGGCGACGAGCTTACGCTCACCTGGCTGGATGCCGATGACTTCCAGGCAGTGGGCGCTGAGTCCAGCTACTCAGAGGGGGTCGTAGACCTGCTGCGAGCGGTGCAGGGCACCAAGGTGGCGGCGCTGATACGCGAGCTGACAGCGCCTGAGCGCCGCGGCGAGCGCAAGGTCTCTCTGCGCGCTACCGATGACGATGTCGATGTCTCCTTGATCGCGCGCGCTCAGGGCGGGGGCGGGCATCGCCGTGCCGCGGGCTTCTCCACCACCCTGGAGGTCGAGCAGCTCACTGCTTTCCTGCGCCAGGAAATCGCTGCGCAGCTGCATCCCGCTCCGGCGCACGCCTAGAAGGTGGCGCTAGTGGCGCTAGCCGGGCCCCTCTACAGTTCCCCGCCACGTGGACGGCGTTTTCTTGATCGATAAGCCCGCTGGTATGACCTCGCACGATGTGGTTGCGGCTGTGCGACGCGCCTTGGGGGGAGCGAAGACCGGTCATGCCGGCACGCTCGACCCCTTCGCCACCGGCCTGCTGCTCGTTCTCGTCGGCAAGGCTACGCGCATCCAGCGCCACCTGATGGAGCTGCCCAAGAGCTACGTCACGGTGGCGCGGCTTGGGGCGACCTCAAGCACGGGGGATACCGAGGGAGAGATCGTCCAGACCGGCAAGCTGCCCCCCGATCCGCCGCCGCTGCCAACGGGGGAGATCCGCCAGCGCCCGCCGATCTACTCCGCCGTGAAGATCGGCGGTGAGCGCGCCTACCGGCGCGCGCGGCGCGGCGAGGACTTTGCGATGCCCGAGCGGATCGTCACGGTGCGCCGTTTCGAGCAGCTGTGGCGCGAGCCGACCCGTGCCGCCTTCGTGATCGAGTGCTCTTCGGGCACCTATGTGCGCTCGCTGATCGCCGATCTTGGCGATGCCTACTGTGAAGAGCTGCGCCGCACGGCGATTGGACCGTTCGATGTAGCCGATGCTGTGGCCCCGCCGCGTCGCGGCGAGCCGTGGGATGCGCCTGAGGCGATTGGGGTGCAGGAGGCAATGGCAGCGCTACAGCCATAGTCTTCCCCAGCGTGAAGATCGTTCCCCTGTCTGAGGTGCAGCGCCGTGAGCGCAAGGTCGCCGTGGGCACTTTCGATGGCGTGCACCTCGGTCATCGCAAGGTGATCGAAGGCTCCGACAGCGTGCTCACCTTCGAACCGCATCCGGTTGCGGTGGTGGCGCCCCAGCACGCGCCGAAGCTGCTGACGCCCTTGGAGGTCAAGGCCGAGCTGATCGCGGAGCTTGGCGTGCAGGAGCTGATCGTGATCCCCTTCGATCATGCCTTCGCGCAGCACAGCGCGAGCGAATTCATCGATGACGTGCTGGTGGACGCGCTGGGCGCGGTGCGCGTGTCGGTTGGCGAGAACTTTCGCTTCGGCCATCGTGCGCAGGGCGATACGCGGCTACTGGGGAGCGATGAGCGCTTTGAAACCGTGGTGCAGCCGCTGCTGGAGGTGGACGGCGAGATCGTCTCCTCCAGCCACATACGCGGCTTGGTGGCGGCGGGCGAGGTGGATCAGGCGTCGCACTTTCTCGGCGCTCCTTTCCAGCTGCGCGGAGAGGTGGTGCATGGCGATGAGCGGGGGCGCGAGCTTGGCTTTCCCACCGCCAATCTGATTCCGCTGGAGGCGCTCGTGTGTCCAGGGCATGGTGTCTATGCGTGCCGTTCGGACGATCGCGCCGCGGCTGTGTCGATCGGCGTGCGCCCGACGTTTCAGACCGGTCGCGGCGAGCTGATCGAGGCCTTCCTGCTGGACTTCCAAGGTGACCTCTACGGCCGCACGCTGCACCTGGAGTTTCTAGAGCGCCTGCGTGGCGAGCGGCGCTTCGCGAGCGCCGAGGCGCTGATCGAGCAGATGCACCGCGACGTCGAGCGGACCCGAGAGATTGTGAAGGCGTGCTAGCCTGTGCGCCCGCATGACCCTTACAACTGAGCGCAAGCGCGAGATCACGGCCAAGTTCGGCTCAAGCGAGACCGACACCGGCAACACGCGAGTACAGGTGGCGCTTCTGACCGAGCGCATCAACCACCTGACCGAGCACCTGCGGGCGCAGAGCAAGGATCACCACTCGCGCCGCGGCCTCCTGATGCTCGTCGGCCGTCGCCGCCGCTTCCTGGACTATCTGCAGCGCAACGATCTTGAGGGTTACCGCGCTCTCATCAAAGAGCTCGGTCTGCGCAAGTAATCATGCTGGACCCCGGTGCGCCGGCGCCCGAGTTTTCACTGGGCACTGAAAGCGGCGAGCGCTTCACGCAGCAGGACCTGCAGGGCGAGACGACTGTTCTGGTCTTCTACCCCTTCGCTTTCAGCCCGGTCTGCACCGACCAGTTGCAGATCTATGAGCAGGAGCTGGCCGAGGCCCGTGCTGAGGGCGTGCGGATCTATGGCGTCTCTTGCGATTCCAGCTGGGCGCAGAAGGCCTTCCGCGAAAAGCTCGACGTGAGCATCCCGCAGCTCTCGGACTTCGAGCCCAAGGGCGCGGCATGCGTTGCCTTCGGCGTGCTGCACGAGGGTGGCTTCCCGCAGCGCGCGCTGATCATCGTCGGTCCCGACGGTGTCATTCGCTGGAGCTACCAGGCGCCTTCGCCGGCCGATCTTCCCGGCGCGCACATGGTGCTTGGCGGCCTCAAGAACGTATAGCTCGGGCCGGCCTCCAGCCGGCCCATTGAGTGAATGGGAACCCTCCAGGCTCCTTGACCGGGAGTCCCCGGCGGGGACTCCCGTCCGCTAAGCTCCCTCTCGTTCGGTTACGAGAATAAATAAAAGATCGCGCTGCCGACCGACGGGCGGCGCCGAGAAGGGTAGGAACATATGAGCAGTGACGCCGTTACGCGGGTCTCCGTGGAGATCGCAGGTAGCGAGATCTCGTTTGAGACCGGCAGGATGGCCAAGCAGGCCTCCGGCGCAGTGGTCGTCCGCCAGGGCGACACGATGGTTCTCTCCACAGCCACCGCGGGTGGTTTGCGAGACGTTGATTTTCTTCCTCTGACAGTGGACGTCGAGGAGCGCATGTACGCGGCGGGGAAGATCCCCGGCTCGTTCTTCAAGCGCGAGGGCCGCTCGGGCGAGAAGGGAACGCTGACGGCGCGCATGATCGATCGTCCTCTGCGTCCTCTGTTCCCCAAGGGCTGGCGCTATGAGACGCAGCTGGTGGCGATCCCGATCTCCGTGGATCACATCCATCCGTACGACATCCTCGCCATGAACGGGGCCTCCGCGGCGCTGATGATCTCCAACGTGCCTTTCGCCGGCCCCGTCGGCGCGGTGCGCATCGGCAAGATCGATGGCAACTTCGTCGTCAACCCCAACGAGGAGGATCTGCTTGAGAGCTCAGATCTCGACCTCGTGGTGGCCGGCTCCGAGGACGCGATCCTGATGGTCGAGGCGGGCGCGAATGAGATCTCCGAGGCGGAGATTCTCGATGCGCTCGACATCGCGCACTCGGCGATCAAGAAGCTCTGTCAGCTCCAGCACGAGCTCGCCGCCAAGGCGGGCAAGGAGAAGACGCAGGTTGAGGCGCCCGCGCTTGATGAGTCGCTGCTGAGCGACATCCGCGCCTCCCACGGTCAGGCGCTCGACGCCGCCACGCAGGTGGAGGACAAGCTTGAGCGCCAGGATGCATGCAAGGCGGTCGAGGCTGAGATCCTTGAGCGTTACGCCCCCGCTGCGCCTGAGGGCGCCGGCGAGGAGCAGGTCAAGGCCGCCAAGGAAAGCCGCGCGGCGGCGCAGATGGCCTTCGACAAGCTGGAGAAGGCGATCATCCGCGAGCGCATCGCGGTGCACAAGAAGCGCCCCGACGGTCGTGCCGAGGATCAGATCCGCGACATCACGATCGAGGTCAGCGTCACGCCGCGCACGCACGGCTCGGCGCTGTTCACGCGTGGGCAGACGCAGGCTCTGAGCGTTGCCGCGCTGGGGACGCTGAAGGAGGAGATGCGCCTGGACACGCTCGGGTTGCAGACCAAGAAGTACTACTTCCACCACTACAACTTCCCGCCGTTCTCGGTGGGTGAGGCGGGACGCATCGGTCCCAAGCGTCGTGACATCGGTCACGGTGCGCTGGCCGAGCGCGCGCTCGTGCCGGTGGTGCCTTCGATCGATGATTTCCCCTACACGATCCGCGTGGTCTCGGACATCTTCGAGTCCAACGGCTCCTCCTCGATGGCCTCGGTGTGCGGCTCTTCGCTGTCGCTGATGGACGCCGGCGTGCCGATCAAGCGCCCGGTCGCTGGTATCGCCATGGGTCTCATCAAGGAGGGTGAGGACTACATCGTGCTCACCGACATCGCCGGCGTGGAGGACCACCTGGGGGATATGGACTTCAAGGTGGCCGGCACCGAGGCGGGCATCACCGCCCTGCAGATGGACATCAAGATCAGTGGCGTGACCTTTGAGATCTTGCGCGATGCGCTCACGCAGGCTCATAAGGCCCGTACCTTCATCCTCGGCAAGATGGCCGAGACGATCGAAGGTCCGCGCGAGCAGCTCAGCCAGCACGCCCCGCGCATCCAGACGATCCAGATCGACCCCAGCCAGATCGGCCTGTTGATCGGCAAGGGCGGCGAAACGATTCGCGGGCTCTCCGAGGAGTTCGAGTCCCAGATCGACGTCAATGATGACGGTCAGGTGCTGATCTACTCCTCCAACGGCGAGCTGGGCGATGCGCTGGTGGAGCGTGTGCGGATGATGATGAAGGAGGTCGAGGTCGGCGACGAATACGCCGGCAAGGTCGTCAAGACGACCACCTTCGGCGCCTTCGTGGAGCTCGCCAAGGGCACCGACGGCCTGCTGCACATCTCCAACGTCGCTCCCGGCCAGCGCGTCGACAGCGTCGAGGACGTGCTCAACAAGGGCGATGAGATCAACGTGCGCGTGGTCGAGGTTGATCGTGAGCGTGGCCGCATCGGCCTGCGCCTCGTGGAGGATCCCGAGGTCGCCGGCAAGAGCGCCGAGGAACTCGCTTCGGTGGGGACCGGCGGCGGTGGCGGGGGAGGCGGACGCCCCTCACGTAATGGCCGCGAGGGTGGCGGCGATCGTGAGCGTGGCCCGCGTGGCTCGGGTCGCCCGCGTCACGGTTCCGGGCGCGACCGCTGAGCCAGCAGCAGCAGCTGGAGCACCAGATCACCACGCTGCCTTCGGGCGTGCGTGTGGTCACCGAGCGCATGCCCAGCGTGCGCTCGGTGGCGCTCGGTTTCTGGATCGCGGCCGGCTCGGTGATCGAGCACGAGGAGCAGGCGGGCATCTCGCATCTGCTTGAGCACATGCTCTTTCGCGGCACCGAGCGCTACGAATCCCAGGAGATCGACCAGATTTTCGACGCGATGGGCGCCGAGCTGAACGCCGGCACCGACAAGGAGAGCACCTCGCTCTATACGCGCACGCTCGACCGTCATCTGGAGAAGGCTTTTGACGTGATGGCCGACATGGTCTGGCGCCCGCGCTTCGGCGAGCTTGAGGCCGAGCGCGAGGTCGTGCTGGAAGAGATCGCGATGTACGAAGACGATCCCCAGGACAAGGTCTTTGACCTGCTGGGCGGAGCGGTCTATGACACGCATCCCTTGGGGCGTGCCGTTATCGGCCGCGCCGAGGTGGTCGCTGCCACCACGCGCGAGCAGCTGAGCGCCTTCCACGCCGAGCGCTACGCGCCGGCCAGGATCGTCATCTCTGCCGCCGGCTCGGTCGATCACGATGCCCTCGTGGGGATGGCCGCCGCGGCTGACCCAGGCGCTGGCGCGGCGGCCGGACGCCCCAGCCCGCTGTTGCCCGCGCCGAGCTTCGCGCCGCGCGTGCGCTTTGGGCGCAAGGACACCGAGCAGTACCACCTCTGTCTCGGTGGTCCGGGCCTGGCGCGCGATGATGAGCGCCGCTTCACGCTGCGCGTGCTTGACACGGTGCTCGGCGGGGCTTCCTCCTCGCGGCTCTTCCAGGAGGTGCGTGAGCGCCGCGGCCTGGCCTACTCAGTCTTCTCCTTCGCCAACCTGCACGCGCACAGCGGTGACATCGGCCTGTATGTCGGCACCCGTCCGGAGAACCTCGCCGAGGCTGTGAGCGTGCTCGCCGATGAGCTTGAGCGCTTCGCCTCAGAGCCTGCCACCGCGCAGGAGCTCGACCGCTCGCGCGAGAACGCCAAGGGGCGCATGGCGCTCTCGCTGGAGTCCACCGGCGCACGCATGAGCCGGCTTGGCGGCTCGCTGCTCAACGACCTGCCGATCCTCTCGGTCGAGGAGATCATGCAGCGCATCGACGCCGTCACGCTGCAGGACATGGGCACGCTCGCGGCTGAGCTGTTTGCTCCCGCGCAGCTGGCGGCGGCCGCGATCGGCCCAGATGAGGAAACCTTTCGCGCGGCGCTCCTGCCGCTGCACACGCGCGGTGCTGCGGCAGCTGGTCCCAGCGCCGGCGAAGCCGTACAGTAAGCCGCATGGACGAGGCTCCCACACACACCATCAAGGTTGCCGTGGCCGGCGCCGCGGGTCGCATGGGGCAGACGGTGTGCGCGGCGGTGGAGAGCGCGCCGGATATGGAGCTCGTGGGCTGTGCCGATCCCCTGCTCGGCGTGAGCCTGGCCGAGGTGCTGCCCTTGGCGCAGGTCGTCGTCGACTTCACTCAGCCCGATACCGCGCTCGCCAATGCGCTGGCCTGCGTGCAGGCCGGCGTTCACGTCGTGATCGGCACCACCGGCTTTGATGTCGAGCCGCTGCGAGCCGCGCGCACGCTGGAGGGACTGCCGCAGGCCAACGTGCTCGTGGCGCCCAACTTCGCAATCGGCGCTGTGTTGATGATGCGCTTCGCGGCGCAGGCGGCAGAGCACATGGAGAAGGCCGAGATCATCGAGCTGCACCATGACCAGAAGCTCGACGCCCCCAGCGGCACCGCCGCTCTCACGGCGCAGTTGATGGCCGCTGCATCCGGCGGCGCAGAGCCGCCGATCCACTCCGTGCGCCTGCCCGGCCTCGTGGCCCACCAGGAGGTGATCCTCGGCGCGCTGGGACAGACGCTGACGATTCGCCACGACTCGATCGACCGCGAGTCGTTCATGCCGGGAGTGCTGCTGGCGGTGCGCAAGGTGGGGACGCTCACGCAGTCGCCCACGATCGGCTTGGAGCAGGTGCTCTTCCCGTGAGCGAGCACGTGGGATAATGCCTGGTATGAGCCAGCTTGGGACAATCCTCACCGCGATCGTCACGCCGTTTGACGCCGATCTGCGCGTCAACGAGGAGGCGTTCGTGGCGCTCATGCAGCACCTCGCCGCGCACGGCTCGGATGGGTTTGTCGTGTGCGGCACCACCGGCGAGGCCTCGACGCTCACCGACGAGGAGCACCTGGGCGTGATCGAGCTGGCCGTCAAGGAGCGTCCAGCCGGAACCACCATCGTGGGCGGGACAGGCTCCAACAACACGCTGCACGCCGCCCACCTCACGCAGCGCGCCACCGAAATGGGGGTGGACGCCACCTTGAGCGTCACCCCCTATTACAACCGTCCGAGCCCCCTGGGCCTCAAGCGCCACTACGAAGAGGTGGCCAAGGCCACGGACAAGCCGGTGCTGCTCTACAACATTCCCCACCGCACGGGCATCAACATGCCCCCGGAGCTGCTCGCTGAGCTGGCGCAGATCGAGCACATCGACGGCGTCAAGCAGGCCAACGCCAAGGAGCTGCAGCTGATCGACGGCCTCGATCTGTTCGCCGGCGACGATGGCACATTCGCGCGCACACTCGACATCGGCGGCGCGGGCGGCGTGCTTGTGGCCAGCCACGTGGTGGGCGATCAGATGCGCCGCATGGTGGACGAGCCCGAGCGCCGCCAGGAGATCGACGCCTCGCTGCAGGATGTGTATGAGACACTGTTCTTGACAGCCAGCCCGACTTGCACCAAGGCTGCGCTGAACCTGCTTGGCTTGCACGCTGGCGGCGTGCGGCTGCCGATCGTGGAGGCAACCGAGCAGGAGCTCGCGCAGGTGCGAGCCACGCTTGAGCGCCACGGGCTGCTCGGCGGCGGCGCAGCGGTGGCTGCGTGAGCAAGCTGCGCGTCCTGCCCCTGGGAGGCCTGGGGGAGATAGGCAAGAACATGACGGTCGTCGAGTACGACGACCGGATCGTGGTGGTGGATGTCGGTCTGCGCTTCCCCACGCCGGAGATGGTCGGCATCGATCTGGTGCTGCCCGACTTCTCATATCTGCGCGAGCGCGCCAGGGAGATTGAGGCGATCGTCGTGACGCACGGCCACGAGGATCATCTCGGCGCGCTGCCGTGGGTCCTGCGTGAGCTGGCCGCCAATGGCGCCACGCCGCCCGTCTATGGCGGCGCGCTGACGATGGCGATGGCCCGCTCAAAGCTCGAAGAGCACCGCCTCAAGGATGTCGAGCTGATCGACCTTGAGGACTCCGACACCGTCGAGCTGGGTCCTTTCGCGGTGGAGATGATCCACATGACCCACTCGATCCCCGACTCCAGCGCTGTGGCGCTCGATACCGAGCTCGGCACGGTATTGATCACCGGCGACTACAAGTTCGATCAGACGCCTGTCGACGGCCGCCCGGCCGACGTCTCGCGTCTGGCGGAGCTAGGCCGCGAGGGTGTGCTGCTGCTGTGCGGGGACTCCACCAACGTCGATCGCCCCGGCTTCTCGCCCTCGGAGTCGCTTGTGGGCCCGCACCTGGAGGAGACCTTCGCGCGCTGCGAGGGTCGCATCGTGGTGACCAGCTTCGCCTCCAACATCCACCGCGTGCAGCAGGTGATGGACGCGGCCTACGCGCTCGATCGCAAGGTCTCGTTGGTGGGCCGCTCGATGCGCAAGAACGTCGGCATCGGTCGCCAGCTGGAGCACATCGAGGTCCCGGATGGGCTGATGGTGGGTCCCCGTGAGATCGATGACTTCCCCGACGAGCGCATCGTGATCATCTCCACCGGCTCTCAGGGCGAGCCACTCAGCGCGCTGCGCCGCATGGCCTACCGCGACCACCCCCAGGTGGAACTGCGCGAGGGCGACACGGTTGTGTTCTCGGCGACCCCCATCCCCGGCAACGAGCGCGCCGTGAATGAGACGATCGACCGCCTCTACCACATCGGTTGCGAGGTGGTGACCCCTCGTGACGCGCCCGTGCATGCTTCCGGCCACGGCTACGCCGAGGAGGTCAAGCTGATGCTCAACCTCGTCAAGCCGCGCTACGTGATGCCTTTTCATGGCGACTTCAAGCGCCTGCGCCTGCACGCGCAGCTGGCCGAAGCGGTGGGGGTCCCGCCGGAGAACATCTTCAAAGGCGACAATGGTCTGCCGCTTGACATGAACGGCCGCGGCGCGCGCTTCGGCGAGCGCGAGCAGGCGGGGATGGTGTTCGTGGATGGCGTTGAGATCGGCGACATGGCCGACGTCGCGCTGCGCGATCGCCGCATGCTCTCAGCGGACGGCATCTTCATCGTCGTGGCGACGATCGCCGAGCAGGACGGGCGCTCAGTGGCCGAGCCCGAGGTGATCTTCCGCGGCGTGCCCTTCCTGGATGAGGCCGGCGAGCTGGTGGAGGAGATCCGCGCCACCGTCGTGGGCTCGCTGTTACACGCCGCCGAGGAGCAGATCCGCGAGGTGGACCTGATCCAGCAGGCGCTGCACGACGATCTGGCGAAGCTAGTCTACGACCGCCTGCGCCGCCGTCCGATGGTCCTTCCCGTCGTTGTCGAGGTCTGAGTCGGCATCGCTCAGCGGCAGGCGCACGACAAAGCGCGCGCCGTAGGGCTCAGAGCCATCTCCCGCCTCGCCGCGTGTGTGGGTGTGCTCCAACGTGACGCTGCCGCCGTGAGATTCCGCCACCGCGCGCACGATCGCCAGGCCCAGGCCGAAGGAGCCGCCACGGTCACCGGCCCCGCGCACGAAGCGCTCGAACAGCGTGCTCGCAAGCTCCTCGGGCACACCGGGACCGTCGTCCTCAACCACCAGCAAGGCCACGCTATTGCCGGCCCCACCCTTCTCAACTGCTGTTCTAACCCTGATCTCGGTACCCGCCGGCGTATGGCGCAAGGCGTTCTCGAGCAGGTTGATGACGAGCCGGTGCAGTTCATCGCGCGCGGCCTCGATGGGAATCGACCCCGCCCGCCCCACATCAAGTGAGATGTCGTGTTCGCTGCTCACCGGCCCGAGTTCGGCAGTGGCCTCGATCACGATCTGCACCAGATCGCAGCGCTCGTGCGCGACCACGCGGCCGACGTCGCTGCGCGCCAGCAGCAGCAGGTCAGCGACCAGCCGTCGCATGCGCCGTGAGGAGCGCAGCGCCGAGCTTGCCGCCTCGCCCTGGTCGCCGTGCAGCGAGTCGGCCAGCAGCTCCAGGTTGGCGAGCACGCTCGTCAGGGGCGTGCGCAGCTCGTGCGAGGCATCGGCGACGAAGCGGCGCTGGCGCACCAGCATGGCCTCCGTTTCCGCGTGCGCGACATCGAGCTCGTGCAGCATGCCGTCGAGTGTGCGCGCCAGCTCCGCCACCTCGTCGTCGGCCTTGGGCTGGGGCACCGTCAGCGAGGGATCGCGCGTGCGCGCGATCTGCTCGGCCGCGCTCGTCAGCTCCGCGATCGGAGCCATCGCGCGACGGGCGATCATGATGCCTGCCAGCAGCGAGAAGCCCGAGCCCGCCATGATGCCGAACAGCAGCAGCAGCTTGACGCGCGCCGTGGTGGCTTCCACGTCTGAGAGGGGTCGTGCGTACTGCACGATCACGCGGCCCAGCGTGCCGCCGCCGCCGCGCACGTGCACGATCGCCGATTGGCTGTCCACGCGGTAGCCGTGCACGGTGCTTGCCCCTTCCTGGGGCGGCCCCAGGTTGGGCGGGTTCTTGGCGGGCGTCTGCGCGATCAGCGCGCCGCCGATCGTGTAGAGCTTGATCACCGAGTGCTCCGGCACCCCCGGCAGGTCGTCCAGCGGCGGCTGGATCGCGGAGATGCGGAAGGTGACGGGATCGATCACGACGTTCAGCTGCGTAGAAAGCTGGCGCGAGGTCTGTTCGACCTGGCGGTTGAAGTCCGAGCGCAGCCGCCGCACCGTCAGCCCGCCTACGGTCACGGCGAAGGCGCAAAGGATGACGAACGTCAGGCAGGCCGAGACGACGGCCAGGCGGGTGCGGATCGGCAGCCTGTCGAAGGCGCCCGACAGACGCCCCCAGAAGCTCGGGCGCTCAGGCACGTAAGACGTAGCCGGCTCCCCGGATGGTGTGCAGCAGCCGCGGCTCGCCTCCCGCCTCCAGCTTGCGGCGCAGATTTGAGATGAACACCTCGATCGTGTTGGTGGTGGAGAAGGGGTCATAGCCCCACACCTCATCGAGCAGCTGCTGACGCGAGATCACGATCCGCTCGTTGCGCATGAGATATTCGAGGAGTTCAAACTCGCGCTGCGTGAAGTCCATGTCGCGCTCGCCGCGAATGACTTCGTGCGTGTCGGGGTTGAGCGTGAGGTCGCCGACGCGCAGCGGCGCCGAGCCGCGCGGCGGGCGCCGGCGCAGCAGCGCGCGCATACGCGCCAGTAGCTCCTGGCGCTCAAAGGGCTTGACGAGGTAATCGTCGGCGCCCGAGTCGAGCCCTTCCACCCTTGACTCCACCGCGTCGCGCGCAGTGAGGATCAGGATCGGCACGTCACCGCCCTGGCGCAGCGTGCGCGCCACCTCAAGCCCGTCGACGCGCGGCAGGCCGAGGTCGAGGATCACCAGATCGGGGGCGAAGATGTGGCCGTGTTCAAGCGCCTGCTCGCCGTCGGCGGCACAGCGCACCTCATAGCCCTCCATGCGCAGCGAGCGCTGGAGAGCCTGGGCAATGTCCTCGTCGTCCTCGACAACGAGCACACGGGGGGCACGAGCGAAATCGTTCATAAGCAAAGTATGTAGCGGATGGGACTAAAGCGATAGTAAGCCTTCATCGGCAGGTTCCCGTAGGCGAGCGTCGAAGTTGGGCTGGAAGATGCCTACACAGACACGACGACGCGCGCCTGCGCGCAAGCCTCCCACGCGTAGAAAGCCTGCGCGGGGAAGAAACAGGAAGCGGGCGAGCGGCCGCGCCGGGATGAACGCGTTTCGCCTTCCCACGCTGGATGAGCGCCAGCGCGATGTGCTTGCCCTGGGCTTCGTCGCGCTCGGCGTGTTCATGGGCTTTGTGCTGTATCTGGGTTGGGACGGCGGCCGCGTGGGCCATGGCCTGGCGGTGGCGCTCGGCTGGACGGTGGGGCGCGCGCGCGGCCTCACGCCGATCGCGCTGGTCGTGGGCGGCGGCGCGATGCTGATGGCGCCGGTGCTGCCCGCCCTGCGCCCGCTGCGCACTGGAGGACTGTGTTTGGGCGCCGCGATCGTGCTGGCGCTGGCGGCAGGGACGCTCGGCGTCAGCGGGGGCACGCCCGAAGCAGGCGCGCAGTGGTCCACCTCGTTCCTCAGCTCCCGCGGGGGCGCGCTGGGTGAGCTCATGTACGTGACGGCGCATCGGCTCGTGCAGGAAGTGGGCGTTGACATTCTTGTTGTGTTCCTCTTCATCGTCGGGGTTGTGCTGCTGACGGGCGCCTCGCTGGCCACCGCCGTGCGGGCCACGGGCAGCGGCATGGTGGACACCACGCGAATGCTGCGCACGCTGGCGAGCAAGCCCGCCGAGCCACGCGGGCTGCAACCGCCGGAACCGGCCGCCGAGGAGATGATCGTGCGCGCGACCCATGTCGAGGCGCCGCCGACCGATCTGCCGCTTGAGCCCTGGGACCCGTGGGAGGCCGGCGCGATCGATGGGGAGATCAAGGCAGAACGTCCTGAGCCTGAGCCTGTGCCTGTCGATGAGCAGCTGGAGGCCGTCGAGCCCCATGCTGAGGAGCAAGCGCCCGCGGTCCAGGAGCAGCTCCCTGGGGTGGCCGAAGCCGATCCGGGCCAGCTCACCCCGCAAGGTCGCCTGCGCGGGGTGGTCACCGACGATCCCGGCTTCGTGTGGGAGCTGCCGCCCGCCGAGCGCTTGCTGACGCGCTCAAGCGCCGAGCAGACGCGCCCCGACACCGCCGGCCAGGCACGCACGGCTGAGAGCCTGGTCGAGGCGTTGGGGCATTTCGGCGTGCAGGCGAAGGCGATCGGCACCGTCGCCGGTCCCCACATCACGCGCTATGAGCTGCGGCTCGCGCCCGGCACGAAGGTGGCCAAGGTCGCGCAGCTCAAGGACGACCTGGCCTACGCGCTGGCGGCTACCGACATCCGCATCCTCGCGCCGATCCCCGGCAAGCAGGCGGTGGGCGTGGAGGTTCCCAACGCCAAGCGACGCATCGTGCGCCTGGGCGACGTCTTCCAAGAGCCTCCCGCCGACTGGTCGCCTTTGACGGTGTGGCTGGGCAAGGACGTGGCCGGCAAGGCGATCGGCGCGGACCTGGCGAAGATGCCGCACATCCTCGTGGCCGGCACCACCGGCGCGGGCAAGTCGGGCGCCATCAACGCGATGCTCTCAAGCATCTTGCTGCGCGCCACGCCGCACGAGGTGCGCCTCGTGCTGGTGGACCCCAAGCAGGTCGAGCTCAACCATTACGAGTCGATCCCGCACCTCTTGACGCCTGTCATCACGAGCCCCAAGATGGCCGCCAACGCCCTGCAGAATTTGGTCAAGGAGATGGAGCAGCGCTACGGCACGATGTCGCTGGCGCGCACTCGCAGCCTGGTGGAGCTAAACAAGGCGCGCGCGAAGCGCGATGAAGCGCCGCTGCCTTACATCCTCTGCGTGATCGACGAGCTCGCGGACCTGATGATGGTGGCCCCGGCCGACGTCGAGGACTCGATTATCCGCCTCGCGCAGAAGGCGCGCGCGGTGGGCATCCACCTGGTGCTGGCCACGCAGAGCCCGCGCGTGGATGTGATCACGGGCATGATCAAGGCCAACGTGCCTTCGCGCATCGCCTTTGCCGTCTCCTCGCAGACCGACTCGCGCGTGATCCTCGACCAGAACGGCGCCGAGTCGCTGCTGGGCCAAGGGGACATGCTTTTCTCGCCGGTTGGCTCTTCGCGCTTGCAGCGCATCCAGGGGGCCTATATCGATGAGGCACAAATCGCCAAGCTCACCGAGCTGTGGCGCAAGCAGGGCGATCCGGAACTGCGCGAAGAGCTGCTTGAAGAGGTCGAGCCGGCCGAGGGCGAGGATGCAGGGCCGGACGAGTTCGACCCCGACGAGGACCCGCTGCTGAGCGACGCAATCCGGCTGGTCGCCGAGATGCAGACGGCCTCGACCTCGATGTTGCAGCGCCGCATGCGCCTGGGCTACACCCGTGCGGGGCGCCTGATCGACATGCTTGAGCGCCGCGGCGTGATCTCTGGCTACGAAGGCTCAAAGCCCCGCCAGGTGCTGGTCACAGAGGCCGATCTGCCGCGCGTGCTCGCGGCTTTGGCAGAGCGCGGCGGGGTCGTTAAGGAGCCGGACCCCGAGCAGGCCGCGTTGCACGCACCCGACGGCACGGCTTAGCCCGGTAGCCTTCCCGAGGCGATGCCCGCCGAGATCGGAGCCACGCTGCGCGAGGCGCGTATGCGCGCCCGCATCGATATATCTGAGATTGAGGCCCAGACGAAGATCCGGGCCAAGTATCTGCGCGCGCTTGAGAATGAAGAGTGGGACCTGCTTCCGGGGCCCACTTTCGTCAAGAGCTTCCTGCGCACCTACGCCCAGGCGCTCGATCTCGACGACAAGGCGATTGTCGAAGAGTACCGCCAGTACTACGAGCGCCCCAACGAGGCCGATCTGCAGCCGATCGTCCCGGCCTCGCGCCAGAAGAATCAATCCAATCGTAGAAATGGCAGCCCCGGTCCCTCGCGCGGCTACGCCATCGCGATCGGGGTGGTGAGCTTTGTGATCGTGCTGCTGGTGGTGGCGCTGCTCACGAGCGGCTCTTCCAACAACAACAACAAGACTCCCACCACGCCGGCGCGCAGCGCGACCGTGCCCCGCCACCAAACCGGCACCCATTCATCGCGGAGCACGAGCGCGGGCACTCAGTCCAGTGTGGTGGCGCTGTCGGTGCAGCCCACGGCTCCGGTGTATGTATGCCTGATCAGCGCGGGGGGCCGCAAGCTGATTCCCGGATTAATCTTGCAGCCAGGCTCAACGCAGCCCACCTATCACTCCAAGAGTTTCACCATTACGCTCGGCAACAGCTCGGTGAAGCTGTTCATCGATGGCTCCGCGCGCAGCGTGCCGCCCTCCAGCCAGGCGATCGGCTATTCCATCACCAAGGCCAGCGGCCGTCATACGCTTCCTTCTTCACAGCAGCCCACCTGTAAGTGAGCGTCCGTGCGGGCATAGTCATCACCGGCACTGAGGTCCTGACGGGCGTCATCAGCGACCGCAATGGCCCGTGGCTCTCAGACCGTCTGCGCGACCTGGGAGTGGATCTGGCCCACATCCTGATCGTGGGCGATCGCCGCGAGGACATGGCGGCGGCGCTCGGGTTCATGCGGGATCAGGCAATGGACCTCGTTGTCACCAGCGGCGGCCTCGGGCCGACCGCGGATGACTTGACAGCCGAGGCGGTGGGCGAGTTTCAGGGCCGGGAGATGGTGCTGGACGAGCCTTTGGAGGAGCGCATCGCGGAGATTCTCAGGCCGCTGGCCAAGCGCTTTCCGCACCTGGACATGGAGGCGATCCGTGTGGGCAACCGCAAGCAGGCGGTGATTCCCGCGGGCGCTGCGATCCTCGATCCGGTTGGCACTGCTCCTGGGCTCGTGGTGGGGCCGGCCGAGGGCGACGCGGGTCCCACGGTGGTTATGCTGCCCGGCCCCCCGCGCGAGCTGCAGCCGATGTGGCAGGCGGCCTTGCAGACCGACGCAATGCGCGCCGTGCTCGCCGGGGCTGGTGAGTATCGCGTGCGGGTGCTGCGTATGTTCGGCATCCCGGAGTCCGAGATCGCTGAGACGCTGCGCGTGGCCGCGGGGGAGGGGGTGGAGATGGGGCGTCTTGAGATCACCACCTGTCTGCGCCGCGGCGAGATTGAGGTGCTCACGCGCTATGAACCGGACGCCGAGGATGCCTACGGGGCGTTCGAGGAGGTCGTGCGCGCGCGGCACTCCGACACGCTTTTCTCAGATGACGGCTCCACCGTGGATCAGCAGGTGGCGGATCTGCTGCGCGGCGAGAGCGGGCGCGCTCGACACACGATTGCCACTGCCGAGTCGTGTACGGGCGGCCTGCTCGCCGCCCGTCTGACCGATCCGCCGGGGGCCTCGGACTACGTGCTGGGGGGCATCGTGGTGTACGCCAACGAGGCCAAGGTCTCCCAGGCGGGTGTCGATCCGCAGCTGATCGAGGCTCACGGCGCGGTCTCAACCGAGGTCGCCGAGGCGTTGGCCAACGGCGCCCGCGCGCGCCTCGGCGCCGACATCGGCGTGGGAGTCACCGGCATCGCCGGCCCAGGAGGCGGGAGCGAGGAGAAGCCGGTCGGCTTCGTCTGCCTGAGCGTCGCCGGGCCGGGTGAGGAGCGCCTGACTCGCTCTGTGACTCTCCCCGGAGGCCGGGCCGACATTCGCGAGCGCGCCACGACGGTGGCGATGCACCTGATCCGCCGCGCGCTGCTCGCGCACTGACAACCCTGGGGGTTGACATGGGGGGCGTCTTATGCGTATAGTGCTCGTGTCGGGCTTGGCTTCAAGACTTGAACGCTGAGCGCGACATCAAATAGGTCTGGTTTTGGGGTTCACCTTCGGGTCGGGCTTCAGCGCTGACGAGGGATGCAATGGGAGAGGGACTTTGATCGTCTTTCAAAGAGATGAGATGAGCGTTACTGCTTACACCGCGCGCGGCGCGGCCATGGGTCATGCGGCTCCTTCCGGGGGTCTAACCAGATGCGTCAGCATCACTGACGCATCTCTCTCTCTCTCTCTCTCTCTCTTGGCCGGGCCGGCTAGCTTCTAGGCCCATCGGCCGCCGCTGGAAGGTGGCTCGCTCCGGCCCTGTGGGCCGAGTAGGTAACTCGCGCAGGAAATTGCGCTCTTCGTTGTCATGTCGACGAGGGGCATGCCCCTCTGTATCTGAGGAGGGATGGTGCTATGAGGGTCTCTGCTTGTAGTCCGCGATCGTTCGCTATGTTGTGCGGTGCACTGGTAGCTGTGTGTTGCTGGTTGGGTGTGGGTGTGGCGCTCGCGGCCGGTCCGCCGGAAGCCCCGGAAACGGGTTCGGCGGGGGAAGTCACGAACACCAGCGCCGTGCTCAGCGGCGTCCTGAACCCTCACGCCGGAGCACCCTCGTCCGTCGGGTGGTACTTCGAGTACAACGAAGGCGCGGTATGCACGGGCGGGAGCACGACGCCGGTGCAAGGCGAAGTGGAAGCTCAGGGCACCGCTGTGAGCGCTCAAATCAGCGGCCTGACTCCTGGAAGGCAGTATTCGTTCTGTTCGGTCGCGCACAACGCCGCGGAAGAAATCACGGCTGGGCAGGCGGTGTCGTTCACGACATCAGCGGCCGCGCCGGTTGTGGACAGTGAGTCCTCCTCGCATATCGGCTCCTCCAGCGCATCGGTAAGCGCCATGGTGAACCCGTTGGGCTCGACGGGAAGCTATCGCGTGGAATATGGCACGAGTGCCGGGTATGGAACGAGCACTCCCGCGGTGGAGCTGCCCAGCGCGACCGGCCGCATCGGGATCTCAGCGACGCTCAGCGCTCTGCAGGCAGGCACCGCTTATCACTTCCGTTTTACTGCGACAAATGCTTTTGGCAACACGCATGGGGAAGATCTGACATTCAGCACGCCGTTCGCGGATGCCTCGAGTGGGGTGCTGCCCGACGGGCGGGTATATGAGCTGGTCTCGCCTTTGGGGAACAGCGACGCCGATCAGCCGGAAGCCGGGCTCCAGGCGGTTTTCAGTGGCCACTTCAGCGCGGGGCCATTTCGCGCCGCGGCCGATGGCGAGGCGATGGCATATCACGGTGGGGCTCCAGCCTCGGGAGTGGGCGGCGACGGCATATGGACCGGTCCGGGCGCCAACCAGTACGTGGCGAGTCGGACCCCTTCGGGTTGGACGGCGAACAACATCGAGCCACCCACTCTGGAACATGCCGCCAACGAGGAAGTGTATTTTCAGGCTTTTTCGAATGATCTCTCGACTGCATTCTTTAGCTCACTAGGCAAGGGGCCGCTGGCTGCTGCGCCAGTCTGCGAAAGGGCGTCCAGGGGTATGTATTCACATGCCGGGGATGGTGGTGGGTTCCGCGCGCTGTTTACCGCGACGCTGGATCCGGGGGAATGTGGGCATCCGCTGTTTGCCGGCCAATCGGCAGATGGCTCTCACGTTCTGTTTCAAACTGAAGCTGCGTTGATCGCACCCGCTGTTCCGGCGACAGGCTCTGGTGGAGAATTTTGTCTCGAAGAGTGCAATCTGTATGAGTCGGCGTATGGGACACTCAGTTTGGTGAACGTGCTGCCGAGCGGGGAAGTGGATCCGCATGCGACGTTCGGTGGGCCGACGACCAATGGCGTGCCAGCACATCTGCCCGCGTTGAGCAATGTGATTTCCGCTGACGGGTCACGCGTCTTCTGGTCTGACGTGAACACGGGCGTGCTGTACCTGCGAGAGGATGGAGTGAGCACCACTCAGATCTCGGCCGGGACGGCAAAATTCTGGACTGCGAGCACGGACGGCCGGTTCGCGTTCTACACAGAAGGTGAAAAGCTGCTGCGATTCGATGTCGAAGACGGCACGCGAGAAGAACTCGCAGGCGCAGGCGCTGGTGTGCAGGGAGTGAGCGGAGTCAGCGAAGACGGCTCTTATGTGTACTTCGTGGCGAACGGGGTGCTGGCGCCGCGCGCGGCGTCCGGGGATTGTAAGGAATCGTACGTCTTGTCGGAAGAACGGGAAGATCAATGCAATCTGTACGTCTTGCATTTGGGTGAACCCGTGAGGTTCATCGCGACGCTCGCCGCTATTGACAACGGGCTCCCTGGGAGATCCGGAGACATATATTTCCGCCGGGAACTTGGAGATTGGCGACAGGATCTTGGATCACGGATGGCCGAGGTGACGCCCGATGGCCGGGATTTGGTGTTCAGCTCCGTGCGATCCCTGACCGGCTATGACAACGTGGCGCCAAACGACCCCGAACACCTTGCTATTCCCGAGGTGTTCGTGTATCAAGATTCGCCTGGCGGCAGGCAGCTGTCGTGTGCGTCGTGTGACCCAGGCGGTGGGCCGCCGACCGCAGACGTAGCGATATTGCCTGCTGGCAATGGCGCTCGGTATCTGCTGGGTGGATTCATGACGCCGAGCGGATGGGGGTCCTATACGTTGCGGTCGATCTCCGCGGACGGCAACCGCGTGTTCTTCAATACGGCCCAGCCGTTGGTGGCGCAAGACACGAATCGCTGGACGGACGTCTATGAGTGGGAGCGTGGAGGGACGGGCAGCTGCCGCTTGATCACAGGCTGCGTGTATCTGCTTTCAGGTGGCGTCAGCACGGACAACTCCACGTTTCTTGACGCGAGCGCTGACGGGAACGATGTGTTCTTTGTGACGCGCGCGCAGCTCGTCGCGGGAGATCGCGACGAATTGTTCAATGTCTATGACGCACGCGCGCCGCATGCCCCGGGCGAATCTGTCGGGTTCCGTGAAGCGGCGACTCCGGTTTGCTCGGGTGCGGACTGCCAGGGCCCGCCGCCTGTGGCGCCTGTCTTCGCTGCGCCCTCGAGCGCGACGTTCAGCGGCGCGGGGAATCTCACGCCACCCACGGCGGTGGTGAAGTCAAAGCCAAAGCCCAGGTCCAAGCCACGATCGTGCAGGAAGGGTTTCGTGAAGAAGCATGGCAGGTGCGTAAAGCGGGCGGGGACGTCCAGAGCGAAGACGCCTGGTAAGCATGCGAAGAGAGGGAGGAAGGGATGATGAGCGCTCGTTTGCATCGCCGCGCCCGCGGGATCCTGGGGGTTGTCGTTATCGCGATGTGTGCAGTCTGTCTGTGGTGTGCTCCGGCGTGGGCTGTCAGTGAAGGTGTGGGGTGGGAGGTGACCTCCAGCGCCAGCCCAACGCATCTTGCGCCAGGACACAAGGGCACGATCGAAGTCGCTGTCTTCAATGTGGGCGCTCGCTCCAGCAGTGGCCCGATCACGGTGACGGACACGTTGCCGCCGGGTGTGACCGCGACCGCAGCAGGGAGGGAGGGGCGCAGGCTGGAACCCGAAGAACCCACCATTGCGAGCGAACAGTGGATTTGCTCGGGGAGCACGGTCGTCACATGCACGAACGATCTCGCGACCTTGCCGGCATTGCTAGGGGGTGGCGGGCTTCCTCCTATGGACGGGCTTGTCCCTACTATTGGCATCGCGGTGGATGTCGCGCCGGGTACTGCCGAAGGCGCGTTAGTCAACCGGGTGTCTGTCGCCGGTGGCGGTGCGGTGGGCGTCGCAAGCAGCGCGGATCCGCTGAGGATCAGCTCGACCCCGGCGACGTTTGGGATTGCGGGCAGGGAGGGCTGGTTCAGCAACGCGGACGGCACACTCGATACACAGGCCGGCTCACACCCTTATGCGGCGACGTTCGAAGTCGCGCTCGCGACCTCGCTGCAAGGCGGCGAACTCGTTCCTGCCGGCGGCAAGGAAGCGCGGAACATCACAGTGAGCCTGCCGCCAGGCCTGCTCGCCGATCCTCATGCCGTGCCGCAATGCACCACTGAGGAGCTCGAGAGGGTGCGTTGCCCCGGTGACAGCCAGGTCGGTCGAATGGCTCCCACAACTCTGGGCGGCGTGTTTTTCAGGGTGCCGCTCCCGCTGTTCAACATGGTTCCGCCGCGGGGGGTCCCGTTGGAGTTCGGCGTGCTGTTCGAAGGCATCCCAACGTTGTTGGATGCCGGCGTGCGCTCTGGCAGCGACTATGGCGGAACGACAACTAGCAGCAACATTCCGGTGGTCACCCTGGAAAAGGCGTGGGTGACGCTGTGGGGGGTGCCGGGTGATCCCAGCCACAATTTTTGGCGCTCGGAAGCCAGTGCCGAAGGTTGCACGGAATTCGATACACGTACCGATGAAACGCAGTGCAAGCAGCCTGAACCGTATCCAAAGGCGCTCTTGACGTTGCCGGTTGCCTGTGAAGGGCCGCAGAAGCTCTCGGTCTCTGCGAGCACGTGGCAGGAACCGGTCGTCGCGGATGCGGCGAGCTTCAACACGCACGATGCCAATGGCCTGGAAACAGGGTTCGGGGGCTGTGAGGCTTTGAAGTTCGACCCGTCCATCTCGACGGCTCTTGACACGGCGCGGGCGGATACCCCGGCGGGCTTGTCGGTGGATGTGAGTTTCCCGTTGGAAGGGTTCGATGAACCTGAAGGGCTGGTGCCGTCGTATATGAAGGACGCGACGGTGACGCTGCCGGAAGGTCTGGTTGTTAACCCTGGGCAGGCGAACGGTCTCGTGGCGTGCCAGGAAACCGAAGCGTCGCTGCACAAGCTGCCCAATGGCGAAGAAAACAACGGTCCCGCCGCGTGTCCGGATGCCTCGAAGATCGGGACGGCCCGGATCGCCTCACCGCTGCTGGAAGACGAGCCGGAAAAGGAAGTCGTGGGCAGCGTGTACCTGTTGCAATCCGACCCGCCCGATCTGAAGGTCTTGATCGCCGGGTCCGCGGACGGTGTGAACATCAAGAGCGTCGGCGCCGTGCACCTCGATGAAGCCACGGGCCGGTTGACGGCGACGTTCCAGAACACACCGCAGCTGCCGGTGAGCGATATCAAGCTCACGTTCAACGGCGGCACCAGGGGCGTCCTGATCACCCCCCGCACATGCGGAGCCTATACGACGAACAGCGATTTCACGCCGTGGAGCACACCCGCCACGCCGGACGCGACGCCGAGCGCGCAGTTCGCCCTGGGCGAAGCCGCGGGCGGCGGGGCGTGCCAGGCTGGGGAACCCTTCGCCCCTGCGATGACGGCGGGGATGCTCAACAACCAGGCCGGCGCGTTCAGCCCGTTGAGCGTCACGCTGTCCCGCCAGGACAACGAACAAGACCCCAACAGCCTGACGATCACCACACCCCCAGGATTGTTGGCGATGCTCAAGAGCGCGGAACGCTGCCCCGAGCCACAGGCCAGTCAGGGAACATGCGGGGCGGGCAGCCTGATCGGGCACACCACGGTCGCTGTGGGCGCCGGTCCTGACCCGTTCTATGTGCAGGGCGGCCAGGTGTTTCTCACAGGCCCCTACAAAGGCGCTCCGTTCGGCCTCTCAGTCGTGGTGCCCGCGGTGGCTGGCCCGTTCAACCTCGGGAACGTCATCGTCAGGGCAGCGATCACCATCAACCCCCTGACAGCGCAGCCTACGATCGCGAGCGATCCGCTGCCGCGGATCCTCGACGGCGTGCCGTTGCAGATCAAGACCCTGAACGTCACGATCGACAGGGCAGGGTTCATGTTCAACCCCACCAGCTGCGTGCCGATGTCCCTCACCGGGACGCTCACGAGCACCCACGGCGCCACCAGCCCAGTGTCTACCCGCTACCAGGCCGCGAACTGCGCCAACCTGCCGTTCAAGCCCTCGTTTAAAGTCACGACACAGGCGAACACGAGCAAGAAACAGGGCGCGAGCCTCGACGTCAAGGTCGCTTCAAGCACTGGCCAGGCGAACATCGGGAAGGTCGCCGTGAGCCTCCCCAAACAGCTGCCCTCACGGCTCTCCACAATCCAACAGGCGTGCACCCAGGCCACCTTTGACACAAACCCGGCATCGTGCCCCGCAGGATCGAACATCGGCATCGCCACAGCGATAACGCCGGTGTTGGCGAACCCTCTGATGGGCCCGGCGTATCTGGTGTCCCACGGTGGCGCCGCGTTCCCCGACCTCGTCGTGATCCTCCAGGGCGAAGGCGTCACGCTCAAGCTCACAGGCAGCATCGACATCAAGAAGGGGATCACCAGCAGCACCTTCGCGAGCGTCCCCGACGCACCCATCGACAGCTTTGAGCTGAAGCTGCCCGAGGGACCGCACTCCGCGCTCGCCGCGGTCCTGCCGGCAAAAGCCAAGGGCAACCTCTGCGGCACAAGCCTCACCATGCCCACCGCCATCACCGGGCAGAACGGCGCACAGGTCAAACAGAACACCAAGATCGCCGTCGCCGGCTGCCCCAAGGCCAAAAAGAAGGCAAAGGCCAAGAAGCGCACCCACAAGGCACGGGGCAAGAAGACGAAAGGGAGGAAGCAGGGCAGGTGAGCGCGCGTACCGTCATGCCCGCTCGTGACAGGAGGGCCGGGGCCAAAGGCTCCGCCCCCCAGGCGCAGGACGCCAAGGCTCGCCCACAGCGCGAGGCCGGGGGGCGCGCGGTGCGTCCCGGCGCGGAGATCGCAGCGCCGAGCCGGGTCTCCGACATCCAGCGCCAGCGCATCCTCGTCGCGATGGCCGAGGTGACCGCGGAGCGGGGGGCCGCGTCGGTGACAGTCGCGCACGTCGTGGCGCGCTCAGGCGTCTCGCGGCGCACGTTCTACGAGCTGTTCAGCGACCGCGAGGCTTGCCTGCTCGCAGCGCTGGACCAGGCGTTGGCGCATGCCTCCGCGGCGGCATTGCCCGCATACGCCAGCTCCGAGCGTTGGCGGGAGCGGGTTCGCAGCGGGTTGACGGCGCTGCTGCAATTCCTCGATGAAGAGCCCGCGATGGCCCGTCTATGCGTGGTGGAGTCCCTCGGCGCCGGACCCGATGCGCTCGCGCGTCGCACGCGCATCGTGCACGCCCTGATCGCAGCGGTTGACCAGGGTCGTGGTGATGCCGAGGCCGGGAAGGAGCCACCGCCGCTGGCCGCCGAGGCTGTGGTCGGCGCGGTGCTCGCCGTGGTCCATGCGCGACTCGTGCAACACAGCAGCGAACCCCTGTCGAGCCTGCTGCCGGCCCTTATGGCCACGATCGTGCTGCCCTACCTCGGGCAGCCGGCAGCCGAGAAGGAGCTGCACAGACCGGCCCCCCAACTGAAAACAACAACCCGCGCACGCAAGGACCCACTTGAGGGGCTCGACATGCGCCTCACCTATCGCACCATCCGCGTCTTGATCGCCATCGCCGACCACCCTCAGGCCTCAAACCGCGAGGTCGCCACGGCCGCCGGCATCGCCGACCAGGGTCAGATCTCAAAGCTCCTCGCGCGCCTGCAGAGCCTCGGCCTGATTCACAACAACGGCCAAGGCCCGCTCAAAGGCGCCCCCAATGCCTGGGCCCTCACACCCAAGGGCACCGAGGTCGAACACTCGCTTCGCCTCGACACGGGGCGGTAACGACGCCCCACGGCCGCTCGGCCCACCCCGATAGCATCGCTGAGGATGCACCGCGCCGTCACGGCACGCCTGTTCCTCGCAATCGACCCGCCCGCCACTGTGCGTGAGCAGCTCGCAGCGTGGACGCGTGGCGCGCTCGGGCCGGGGCAGGGGAGGGGAGCAACACGACCTTTGCGCCTGCTGCACCCCGATCTGCTGCACCTCACGATCTGCTTCCTTGGCGCACGGCCGATAGCGGACGTCGAGGCGATCGCCGCCGGACTCGCGGAGTCCGCCGTGCCCGTTGGGGAGCTGACCGTCGGCGCGCCCCTGTGGCTGCCCCCGCGCCGTCCGCGCGCGCTCGCGGTGGAGCTGCACGATCCTTCGGGCGAGCTGACGCGGTTGCACGAGGCGCTCAGCGAGGCTGTTGCGAGCGCCACCGACTGGCGGCCCGAAGGGGTGAGGGCTGGAGGCAGGCGGCGTGCACGGCATTTCCGCCCGCACATCACGCTTGCCCGTATGCGCGATGGCACGGCGCCGCGCGAGCGCGAGCTGCCACCGACACCCGCGCTCGTCTTCACGCCCGCGGAGCTGGTTCTCTACCGCTCCTGGCTTGACCCTGAAGGGGCGAGCTACGAGGCGTTGGCGAGCATCGCGCTCGCGCCCGCTTGATACGAACACCTGTTCCGTCCGGAGCCCTCTTTAGATTGATGAGCTCAATCCGATTGAGAGGGTGGCGCAGGCGGCCGACGCCGCCGAGCCGGGCCCCTCGCCATTCCAGTCCAGGAGGAGAGAAGCCATGCCCGTGACCGAAGAGGAGAAGGCCGCCAAGGCGCGCGACGCCGCGTTGCAGGGCGCGCTCACGCAGATCGAGCGCGAGTTCGGCAAGGGCAGCGTCATGCGTATGGGCGACGAGGGCGCGCAGGTGCGCGTCGATGCGATCCCCACGGGCGCCCTCTCGCTCGACCTGGCGCTCGGCATCGGCGGCGTCCCCAAGGGTCGTATCGTGGAGGTCTTCGGCCCGGAGTCCTCGGGTAAGACGACGCTCATCTACCACGTCATCGCCGAGGCGCAGAAGCTCGGCGGCGTGTGCGCGTTCGTCGACGCCGAGCACGCGATGGACCCGCTGTACGCCAAGGAGATCGGGGTGGACATCGACGAGTTGCTGGTCTCCCAGCCCGACTACGGCGAGCAGGCCCTGGAGATCGCCGACATGCTGGTGCGCTCAGGCGCCGTTGACGTGGTGGCGATCGACTCGGTGGCCGCGCTGACGCCGCGCGTGGAGCTTGAGGGCCAGATGGGGGACCAGACTGTGGGCGCGCAGGCGCGCATGATGTCCCAGGCGATGCGCAAGCTGGCGGGCAACCTCAACCGCACGAGCACGCTTTGCATCCTCACCAACCAGATCCGCGAAAAGGTCGGCGTCATGTTCGGCTCGCCCGAGACTCAGCCCGGCGGCCGGGCGCTGAAGTTCTACGCCTCCCAGCGCCTTGACATCCGCCGCATCGAGACGCTCAAGGACGGCACTGAGGCGGTCGGCAATCGCGTGCGCGTCAAGGTCGTCAAGAACAAGCTCGCCGCGCCCTTCCGTCAAGCTGAATTCGACATCGAGTTCGGCCGGGGCATCTCGACCGCGGGCTGCCTGGTGGACCTCGGGTTGGAGCACAACATCGTTTCCAAGTCCGGCTCTTTCTTCTCCTACGGCGAGCAGCGCCTCGGGCAGGGCAGAGGCGCGGCCAAGACCTACCTCAACGAGAACCCTTCGATCGCCAAGGAGATCGAAGGAAAGATTTACTCCGCGCTCGGCATCGGCAAGGACAAGGTGACGCCTTTGGACCGTCCGAAGGAGACGCCGAAAGACGCTTCCGGCCCCACGGCGGTGTCGCAGGCTGCCTAAGGCCTACGCACGCCTAACATGTGGAGGCGTGAAGCGTTACCACCTCACCACCTTCGGGTGCCAGATGAACGAGCACGACTCCGAGCGCATGAAGGGGATGCTTGAGTCGCTGGGCTACACCGAGGCGTCGGAGCGCGCCGCGGCCGACCTGATCCTGTTCAACACCTGCTCGATCCGCGAGTCCGCCGATAGCCGCTTCATCGCGCACCTCGGCGAGGCCAAGCGCCTCAAGCGCGAAGCGCCCGAGCGCGTGGTGGGGGTGGGCGGCTGCTGGGCGCAGTCGGTCAAGGAGGAGGTGTTCGCGCGCTTCCCTTTCGTGGACGTGGCCTTCGGTCCCGGCCAGGTGCACAAGCTGGCGGAGTTCCTCACCAGCGACTCGCTCACCGCCCAGGGCTACTTCGAGTTTGAGGGCTTCACCGGGCACCTGCCCGCACGCCGCACGCGCCCCTTCCAGGGCTGGCTGCAGATCTCGGTCGGCTGCAACTGCGCCTGCTCGTACTGCATTGTGCCTTCAACGCGCGGGCGCGAGGTCAGCCGGCCGCTGTCGGAGCTGGTGAGCGAGGTTGAGGGCATGGCGGCCGATGGGGTGCGCGAGGTCACCCTGCTGGGGCAGAACGTCAACTCCTACGGGCGTGACCTGCGCGTCGCCGGTCGCCCCGCCAGCTTCTCGGAGCTGCTGCGCGCGGTGGATGCGATCGAGGGCATCGAGCGCATCCGCTACACGAGCCCTCACCCCAAGGACATGCGCGAGGACGTCGTGCGCGCTCACGCCGAGCTGGGCAGCCTCTGCGAGCACATCCACCTGCCTTTGCAGTCCGGCTCCAGCCGCATCCTCAAGGCGATGCGCCGCACCTATGACCGCCAGCGCTACCTCGATCGCGTCGCCTTGATCCGCGAGCACGTGCCCGATGTCGCCTTGACGACCGACATCATCGTCGGCTTCCCCGGCGAGAGCGAGGAGGACTTCGCCGAGACCTTGGAAGTGGTCGAGGAGGTCGGCTACGACGGGGCTTTCACCTTCATCTTCTCGCCTCGGCGCGGCACCACGGCAGCTGAGCTGACGGAGGGTCTGGTGCCCCATCCCGTCAAGGTGCAGCGCATGGAGCGCCTGCTGGAGGCCGTCCAGCGCCACGCCCATGCGCGCGCCCAGCGCTTCATCGGGCGCACCATGGAGGTGCTGGTCGAGGGCCGTCGCGCACCGACCCCGAGCGGATAAGAGGGCGCACGCGCCACAACAAGGTCGTCAACTTCCCCGGTCTGGCCGCGCCGGGAGAGCTAACGCAGGTTCGCATCGACGCGGCATCCAGCCAGACGCTCTCTGGTGAAGAGAGCCTGTTGGCGCGCGTCGCCGCCGGCTGAGCGCCGGCTGAGCGATAACCGCCAAGGAGTTGCCAGCTGCCGCCAGGTATGCGAACATGTGTTCGTGCGCTGGAGCAACCTGACGCTCTCCGCGGAGGAGCAGCGACGCCTGCCGGGTTACCGCGAGGAGGCAGTGGTACGGCGCTTCGATGCGCCTGAGGCGCTCGATATGCGCTTCTACGAGGTTCGCGCGCGATCGGTGCTCAATCGCGTCCCCGCGAAGTCTCGCATGCCCTTCCGCTGGACCATCAACCCCTACAGGGGATGCAGTCACGCCTGTGTCTACTGCTTCGCGCGCCCGACCCACAAGTACCTCGACTTCGACGCCGGACGGGACTTTGAGCGGGAGATCGTGGTCAAGGTCAATGCGCCCGAGGTGCTGCGCGCGGAGCTGTCGCGGCCTTCGTGGCAGGGCGAGCATGTGGCGCTGGGGACGAACACCGACCCCTACCAGTGGGTCGAGGGGCGCTATCGCTTAATGCCGGGGATCTGGGAGGCGCTGCGGGATGCGCGGAACCCGTGCTCGGTGCTGACCAAGTCGCCTTTGCTGTTGCGCGATCTGCCGCTGATGCGCCAGATCAACGAACGCGCCGGTTTCAGCGCGATGCTCTCGATTCCGACCTTGGACGAGAAGGCATGGCGAGCGACGGAGCCCCACACCCCCAACCCGCGCGCTCGCCTGGAGGCGGTGGCGGAGCTCAACCGGGCGGGCATTCGCGCGGGCGTGCTGATCGCGCCGCTGATGCCGGGCATCAACGATGCGCCTGAGCAGATCGAGCCGCTGCTGCGCGGCGCCCGGCAGGCAGGGGCGCGGAGCATCGGCGGTGTGGCGCTGCACCTGCGCGCCGGCGTGCGCGAGGTCTTCATGGACTGGCTGGTGGAGCAGCGCCCCGAGCTGGTGCCGCGCTATGAGCAGCTCTACAGTCGCGGCGCCTATGCCTCAGGGGAGGAACGCAAGCGCCTGTCAGGTCTCGTGCGCCGCGGCGGCGCTGCTCGCGCGGCGCGCGGGCGAGATGCGAGGGGGGTGCGAGACGTCCGCGCGGCCCAGCCGGCCGCGCGGTCCGCGGGCCGCACGAGCCAGGATGCAAGCCGCCGAGGCGAAGGGCCGGGAGCGGAGCAGACGACGCTCTTTTGAGCGTCGCCCAGGCGGCCCGCGCTTAGACCCAGAGCTCCTAGCGCTCAGGACTCAGCGCTTGGCGCTCTGGCCCGTGGCGATCTCGGCAGCGAGCTTCTCGCCGCCGACACGCCGGGTGAAAGTGGCGGCCATCTCCGGTGCGACGCCGCCGAAGATGGCGCCTATGCGCAAGCCCACCGGCGCAACATCGACCTCGCCGCGGTTGCGCTCGATCGCGCCGATCACGGCTTTGGCCACATCCTCGGGCGAGCGCGTGCCGACGCCCGTGGGAAGCTTGGCGCCCGAGTCGGCGAACATGCCCGCGTCGCGGATGAAGCCGGGGCAGACGGTGGAGACGCCCACGCCGCTCTCGCGCAGCTCCGGGCGCAGAGCGGCCGCAAAGCCGCGCAGACCGTACTTGGTGGCGTTGTACATCGAGGTCCCAGGCGTGGCGGCCTTGCCGGCCAGCGAGGACATGAACAGGAGGTGACCGCTGCCGCGCTTGACCATCGCCGGGATGAGCGCGTGCGCGAGCGCGATCGGAGCGCGCAGATTGACATCGAGCGCGCGGTCGATCTGCTCCATGCTGAAGCTCTCAAGCTTGCCTGATCCCGGCAGCGCGGCATTGGCGATGAGGATGTCGATCTGGCCCGCCTCCTGCAGCAGACGCTCGACCTCCGCGGCGACGCCCAGGTCGATCGCCAGCGTCCTTGCGCCCAGCTCGGCCGCCAGCGGCTCCAGCACGTCGGTCCTGCGCCCGGTGAGGATCAGCTCGCCACCGCGCTGCTTGAGCGCGCGCGCGATCGCCTGGCCGATCCCTCCTGTGGCGCCGGTGAGCAGCACTGTCGACCCTGAGATCTGCATCGGTCTGCAAGCCTACGGCAATGCAAGTCATTGCGCTGTTCGGGCCAACCGGCGTGGGCAAGACCGCCGTGGCGGTGGCGCTCGCCGCGAAGCTGCGCGCCGCCGGCGAGCAGCCGGTTGCCGTATCGGCGGACGCGTTGCAGGTGTATGTCGGACTTGAGACGCTCACCGGGGTCGCCTCACCGGGCGAGCGGGCCCTGCTGGAGCACCGGCTTGTCTCCTTCTTGCCCCCCGATGCGGCCTTCAGCGCCGGCCAGTACGCCGAGCTGGCGCATGCCGAGATCGACAGCCTGCTAGCGCAGGGACGACGCCCGATCGTCGTGGGGGGGACTGGCCTGTATCTGCGCGCTGCATTGAGCGAGCTGGATTTGCGCCCACCGCCACCCGAGGGCGTGCGCGAGCGTCTGGTGAGCGAACTGGAACGCGATGGGACGCCCGCGCTGCACGCACGCTTGGCGCAGCGCGCGCCATGGGCGGCGGAGGAGATCGACCCGAACGATCGCCAGCGCGTGGTGCGCGCGCTGGAGCTGTTTGAGCAAGGCGAGCTGGAGCCCCCGGAGGGCCCCTCGCAGCTGTGGACCGACGAGGTGCGCCAGCCGACGCTGCTGGCGGGGTTGACAATGGAGCGCGAGGAGCTGTACGCGCGGATCGACGCGCGCGTGGATGCAATGGTGGCCGCGGGAGTGCGCGCAGAGGTGCAACGCGCCCATGCGGCCGGCGCCAGCGGCACGGCGCGCAAAGCGCTGGGGTTCGAGGAGCTGCTGGCGGGCGACATCGACGGGATGAAGCGGCGCACACGCAACTATGCGCGGCGACAGCTGACATGGATGCGCAAGCTCTCAGGGGTGCGCACGATCGACGTCACCCACCTCACCGCCGAGGATGTCGCGCAAGAGATCGCCGCGTTGGCCGCAGCGCCTAGACTGCGCGGCCAATGAGATTTGAGAAGTGGCAGGCCCTAGGCAATGACTACCTGATCGTCGAGCAGGAGCAGCTGGCGATCGAGTTGACGCCCGCCCGCATACGGCGACTGTGCGAGGGCCATTTTGGGGTGTATGCCGATGGCGTGCTGCTGCTCTCGCGCGCCGAGGATCCGCGCTTCGTGGCGCAGCTGCGGATCTTCAATCCCGATGGCTCGGAGGCCGAGCTGTCGGGCAACGGGGCGCGTGAGGCGATCCTCTATCTGCACAGGCGGGGATGGACCAACGAGGACGTCTTCTCGATCCAGACAGCCGCGGGCGAGATCCGCCCGACGATCACCGGCGCCGACAGCTGCCGCGTGGACATGGGTCACGCGGCGCTGGCCTCAAAGGACTACCCCGGCGGGGCCGCCAGCGGCAGCGGAGAGCTTGAGGCGGGCGGGCGCGTATGGCGCTTTCAGCATGTCTCGATCGGTAACCCGCAGTGCGCGATCGAGGTGAGCGATCTCACGCGGTTAGAGGCCCTTGATTTGGCGGCGATCGGTCCGCAGATCGAAGGCCACGCGCTCTTCCCCAATCGCACCAATGTCTCCTGGTATACGGAGATCGAGCCGAATAGCATCCGCGCGCGCATCTTCGAGCGCGGCGTGGGGGAGACGCTGTCCTCTGGAACCGGGGCGACGGGGGCGGCCGTGGCCTATCTCCTGCGCGGCGGCGACTATGCCCCTGGGCTGGGAGCTGACGGCGATCGGCCGCCCAGCTCAAGCTCGCTGGTCACGGTCGCGCTGGATGGTGGTGAGCTTGAGGTTGAGGTGGGTGAAGGTCTGCACATAAATCTGGCTGGCTGGGCGGTGCCGGTGTTCACGGGCGCGCTCAGCGAGCATTTTCTCAAGGAGCTGCATGAAACCGAGTGAGCGTCTGAGCCGCATACCGCCGTACCTGTTCGCCGAGCTGGAGCGCAAGATCGCCGCGAAGAAGGCGCAGGGGGTCGATGTCATCAGCCTCGGCATCGGCGATCCCGACCGGCCCACACCGGCCTTGATCGTGGAGGCGATGCAGGCGGCGGTTACCGAGCCCGAGACGCACAGCTATCCCTCCAACCGTGGACGCGCGGACTTCCGCGAGGCGCTGAGCGATTTCTATGAGCGGCGCTTTGACGTCGATCTCGACGCGGATAGCGAGATCATCCCGGCGATCGGCGCCAAGGAGGCGATCTTCAACCTCAACCTCGCCTTCCTTGATCCTGGCGACGTGGCGTTGGCCTCGGATCCTGGCTATCCCGTTTACACCGGCGGTCCGCTGCTGGCCGGCGCCGAGCCGGTGGTCACGCCGCTGGTCCCTGAGCTGGGTTTCATCCCCGATCTCGACGCGATCTCCGCGGAGACGGCACGGCGGGCAAAGCTGATGTACCTGAGCTACCCCAACAACCCCACCGGCGCGGTCGTGCCCGAGGGGTTCTTCGAGCGCGTTGTGGGATTCGCCAAGGCGTACGACATCCTGGTGGTGCACGACAACGCCTATTCAGAGACAACCTACGATGGCTATCGCGCGCCCTCCTTCCTCGCTACCCCAGGGTCCAAGGAGGTGGGGATCGAGGTGTTCTCGCTGTCCAAGGGCTACAACATGACCGGCTGGCGTTGCGCCGCGGTGCTGGGCAACGCCGCGGCGATCGAGATGTATTGGCGCCTGAAGACCAACATCGACTCCGGGCTGTTTGAGGCGGTGCAGCTGGCGGGGGTCGCGGCGCTCTCACCGGATGGCGATGCCGAGGTGGCCTCGATGAATGAGCTCTACCGCCGCCGGCGCGACCTGGTGTGCGAGGCGCTGGCGAAGATCGGCGTGCACGTCTCCCCACCTAAGGGCACGATCTATGTGTGGGCGCCGATCCCGGCGGGCTTTTCAAGCTCGGTGGCCTACTGCGAGCACGTGCTTGAGCAGGCCGCCGTGGTGATCTCGCCAGGCAGCGCCTACGGCCCCAGCGGCGAGGGATGGTTTCGTATTTCTCTGACAACACCGGATGACAGGCTGGCCGAAGCGGTGGAGCGCTTGGCCGCGGCTAACCTGTGAGGTAGATGGAGCAGCCTCAGCAGCGAGCCAAACAGCGTGCGTTTTGCATCGCCGCGCTGGCCGAAGGCGATGACCTGAGCGAGTTGGGCGAGCTGCTGCGCACTTCCGGTGTGGCGGTGGTGGGCGAGATGGTGCAGCACCGCGAGCAGCCTCACCCCAATACCTATCTCGGTCCGGGCAAGGTGGCAGAGGCCAAGCGGATGGCCAAGGAGTGCGATGCCAATCTGATCGCCTGTGACGATGAGCTGTCCCCGCGCCAGGAGCGCAACCTGGAGGAGGCCGTGGGTCTGCCGGTGGTGGACAGGACGGCGGTGATCCTTGACATCTTCGCCGCGCATGCAGCCAGCGCGGAGGGCAAGCTGCAGGTGGAGCTGGCGCAGCTGGAGTACAACCTGGCGCGCATGCGTGGCCTGTGGAGCCACCTTGAGCGCCTCGGTGGTGGCATCGGCACGAGGGGACCGGGCGAGAGCCAGATCGAGACCGACCGACGCCTCGCGCGCGATCGCATCGCCGCGCTGCGCAAGCGCCTGCGCCAGGTAGGAGGCACGCGCGCGGTGATGCGCGCCGAGCGCGAGCGCGCGGCGCTGCCCACGATTGCCTTGGCTGGGTACACCAACGCGGGCAAGTCAACCTTGCTGAACGCACTGACGGGCTCTGAAGTGGGCGTGCGCGACCGCCTGTTTCACACGCTCGACCCCAGCACCCGCACGTGGCGCTTGGCGGGCAGGCAGTATCTGCTGACCGACACGGTGGGCTTCATTCGCAAGTTGCCTCACCAGCTGGTGGACGCCTTCGGCGCGACCTTGGAGGAGACGCGGCGGGCCGATCTGCTGCTGCACGTGCTGGATGCCTCGGCGTCGCTGCAGCAGGCGGAGATGATGCGCCAGTCGGTGGAGAGCGTGCTTGAGGAGATCGGCGCGGGGGAGACGCCGCGACTGCTGGTTTTGAACAAGGTGGACATGCTCAGCGAGCAGGAGCGCCACGAGTTACGCCTGCGCCACCCTGAGGCGATGCTTGTGAGCGCCTTCAGCGGCGAGGGCCTGGAGGAGCTGGGGGAGCACATCGAGCGCGAGTTCCGTCGCACCCTGTGCCCGGTCGATCTGCTCGTGCCTTACGCCCATGGCGGCAGCCTGGCTGAGCTGCATGAGGTGGCAGGCGATGTCAGCCGCCAGAACACGCCTGAGGGCGTGCGTGTGCGAGCGCTCGTGCCCGCCCGGCTGGCCGCGCGTTTTGAGCGCTTTGCGGTGGCGCCGTCCTAGGGGGCGTCTACACCCCGGCCGCGCGGCGTGCCCCGATGTGGGCGAGATCCTCAAAAGCATCGTCGAGTGCAGCGAGCGCAGCCGGATCGATGCCGAGCGCGGTGGCGATGAGCCAGTCGGCAAGCCAGGCATTCTTCGGTAGCAGGGGGCCGTGCAGGTAGGTGCCGATGACGTTCTCGCGGATGACGCCCTCGTAGCCAGAATGCCCATCGTTGCCGTGCCCGCGCAGCACCCGTCCAAGCGGCCGTTCACCCGCGCCCAGGTGAGTACGTCCACCGTGGTTCTCAAAGCCGGCGAGCACGCGCGCGGGAGCGCCAGGGACAAGCTCGACCTCGATGGCGACGTTGCCGATCAGACGCGCCCCGTCGTGGCGCACGGTGCGTATGTCAACCAATCCCACGCCGGCGATCTCTTCATCGCCGAGCGCATAGGAGTTGCCGAGCAGCTGGTAGCCGCCGCAGACACCCAGCACGACCGCTCCCCGAGCCGCGGCGGCGTGCAGCGCATCGCGCTTGTGCAGCAAAAGATCCTCAGCGCACAGCAGCTGGTCGCGGTCCTGGCCGCCGCCGAGATAGAAGAGGTCGTGCGCGTCGCCGTCCAGCGGCTCGCCTAAGCCGCTGGCGGTGAGCTGAAAAGCAATACCTCGCCAGGCACAGCGACGTTCCAGCATCAGCAGGTTGCCACGATCGGCATAGATGTTCATTAGGTCCGGATACAGCGCGCAGACACGCAGCTCAGACACGCAGCATCACCACCTCACTGCCGGCATGGTCGGCTGTAGTGGGGATGCTGCGCGCGGGCTGAGGGTGAAAATTCAGCGCGGCGCCTTCGCGTTCCAGCTGCGCGACGCTGACGCGATCAAGCTCGATCAGGTCCTGCTCGACAGCGGCGGCATCGCCCACGCGTCGGTGTCGTTCGATGGTGATCGTGTCAGTCCCCTCCTGCACTCGCGTGGGCTGGCTCCGATAGAGAGTGCCCTCGATGCGGCAGACCTCAGGGGTGGGGGCGAGGCCGCCGTCAGTGGCGTAGTCAAACGGTTCCAGATCAGTGACAAGCGCGCACGCGAGCAGAGCGCCGGAGCGCAGCTGGCTGCGCGCGCGGCGCAGGAAAGCAGCACGTCCAGCGGCGCCGCCCAACAACTGGATGGTCTGCATTGGAACGATGCACAAGGCCAGGCGCTCATCGTCGGGCAGCTGAAAAGAGCGCGCGTCGGCGCAGACGGTCTCGATATCCAGGCCCGCTGCGCGCTGGCGCAGCGCGGCAAGCAGCGCCGGGTCATGGTCGAGCGCGATGACGCGGCGGCCACGGCGAGCCAGGTCAAGCGTGACGCGTCCACTGCCCGCGCCGACATCCAGGATGGCGCCGGCAGGGTAAGCGTCCGCCAGCTCGCGCCACAGGGAGAGATCAGCGCGGTAGGAGCCACACTCCAAGTCGTGCCAGACGACAACCGGGACCGGTTTTTTTACGACCATGCGCTGCGCGCCTCGCCGCGGGCCACAAGCAGCTGGCGCAAGGACAGCATGGCCGTGTAGGTGGGTAGGGCGTAAAGCGGGGGAGGGGCGCCGTCCGCGCCTTTGCTCGCGCTCGGACGATCGGCGACAGCAGTGTCGAGGGCCGTGGTGAGGTTGTGCTGGATCTCGATGGCGGCGGGATCGATGCCCGCATATTTCAGCCGCACCGCGAGCTCCGCGGCACGCGTGCCCGCGCACGTGACGCGGCGTACTCGCCCGCTGAGCAGCTCAAAGTCGGCGTCCCAGATCCAGGAGACGTCGCGCCCGTCGGCGGTGTTGTCGTTGAGCACGCCGAGCAGGTCGTGCTGTCCCGGCTCAAGCGCCAGCGTGCGCAGCACCTCATTCGCGCCGGTGGGGTTCTTGATGAGCAGAATGCTCAGCGAGCGCCCGGCAAGCGTTACGCTCTCGGCGCGCCCGAAGGCAGGAGGAGTTGCTTGCAGGCCAGCTACGATCGTGGGCAGCGGGATCTCAAGAGCGCTGGCGAGAGCGGCCGCGGCGAGCGCGTTGTAGACGTTGTAAAGACCCGGCAAGGCCAGCTTTACCTCAGCGCTACCCGCCGGCGTGTGCAGCGTAAAGCGCGCGGAGCGCACGCCTTCAAGGGCTACATCGCTCGCGGTGATCATCGGCGCGGGACGGGTCTGACCGCAGCTGGGGCAGTGGTAGTGGCCGAGGTGACCTAGATAGACGGCGTCAAATACGTAAGGCGCGCCACAGCGACGGCAGTGTTTGGCGTCGGCCGCGTGAGCCATGCCCGCAAGCGCGAGGGAATCGTCCTCGACGCCGTAGTAGAGGACCTCGCCCGCTGGGACCTCGCCCCGTGCCTGCGCCTGCGTACGCGTACGCCCGAGGTCGGCGACCATCGGATCGTCCGCATTGAGCACGAGCCGGGCATCACGCGCCGGGTGCGCGTCAAGCATGCCCGCCCAGCGAGCGGCGATGCTCTCAAGCTCCCCATAGCGGTCGAGCTGATCGCGGAAGAGGTTGCCGAGCAGGATGGCGCGCGGGCCCAGTTGCGCGACGAGGTCTCCCAGCCAGTACTCATCGACCTCAAACAGCCCGAGATCGCCGCTGACCGCGCCACGCGGAGCGGCGGCGGCTAGCAGGGTGGAGGCGATGCCACCAGCCATATTCGCCCCCGCCCGGTTGTGCACGAGCGAGACGCCATGGTGAATGAGGATGCCGGAGGTAAAGGCAGCGGTGGTGGTCTTGCCGTTGGTCGCCGAGATCACGACGTTGCCCTGGGTCAGGCGTTTGGCAAGCGCGCCGATTGCGTCGGGCCGCAGACGCATGAGCAGCTTGCCGGGCGCGCTGGTGCCACCACTGCCACGCAGGCGCGAAAGAGCACCAAAGGCGCGCGCGAAAGCGAGCGCCGGAGCCAGCGGCGCCCTCATGATCCGGGTACGAGCACGCGCACAGCGCCGGGCAGCGCGCGAATGCGGGCAGGGAGCTGCGCGATAGGGTCGCCGTCGGCGTACAGCGTGAAAGGCCGATCGGCGGAGATCGTCACCTCAGCGGCCTGGAAAACCTTGACGCTGGGCAGGCGCACGTGAGTGCCCTTGAAGACCTTGGGCAGGTTGGTGAGGAAACGCAGCTTGGAGACCTGCTCGATGGCAACGATGTCAAGCAGACCATCCTGGAGGCGAGCATCGGGCGCGAGGCGCATACCGCCACCGTAGACACCGGAGTTGGCGGCGGCGATGGTGTAGCCGCTGAAGCTGAGCTTTTGCGCGGGCGCGGAGCCTCCATGGAGCTCGATGTCAAAGCGCGCGGAGCGCCAGGAGACGAGCGCTCGCAGCGCGCCGTAGGCGTACACCAGGTTGCCTAGACGAGCAGGAGCTTCGTTGGCGATGCGGTTGGCGTCGCTGTCGAACCCCGCCGAGGCGATGCCCACGAACGCCTGCCCCTCGACCTCACCGAGATCCATCGCACGTGGCGTGCCGTGGGCGATGATCGAGCAGGCGGCGATCGGGTCCTCGGGGATCTTGAGCACCCGTGCGAGGTCGTTGCCACGTCCACCGGGAAGCACGCCGAGGAGCGAGTCAGGAACACCGCTGAGGACGTGAGCGATGGCGCCAATCATGCCATCGCCGCTGAGGGCCGCGATCGTCTCGCCCGCGCCCGCGGCCTGCGCGGCGAGCTCGCGCGCATGATCGAGGTGGCGCGTATCGACACGCCGCGCTTGCAGGCCAAGGTCTTCAAGCGCCCGCAAGACCTGCGGTGCCAAGCGTCCCGCGCGTCCTCCGCCTGCCGCGGGATTGACGATCAGACAAATGGGGGCCGGCACGGCTCGCTCAGGGTCGTCCGGCTAGCGACCGGGCGGCCGAGATGCGCCGCCGGATCCCGAGCGCGCCGCCAACGCGCGATCGCGGCGTCGACGACCGATCACAGCGACGATCGCCAGCGCGGCGAGCACAGCGAAGAAGCCCAGCAGGACACCGGGCGCAAGCCCGAGCCCTCCGAAAGGCAGCGCGATCAGCTCCACGACTCCCAAGCCGATGGCCAGCAGCACGAAGATGAGCAAGACGATCAGCAGAATGCCGCGTATACGCGCGAGGATGCCGGCGCTACCAGGCGGCACAAGCAGCCCCATCGCGCGCAAAGCGAACATCTGCCGCCCCGAAGGGGCAGCCTGTCCAAGTCGCTGCACGGCATCCTTGAGCGCGTCGGGCTTGCGCTCGGCCAGCGCCAGCGAGGCATCGGCCATGCGTCGGATCTGCATGCGCTCCTGGGGCCTCGCGGCCGCGATGGCGCGCTGGAAGTACGCGCGTGCCTTCTCAGCGTCGAAACGCTCAGCCGCGCGCCCGCCAAGGATGGCAAGCGCGGCCGACTTGTACTTCGTCTCGGCCTCAAGCTCCTCATCGGAGCGCAGCTCAAGCGCCTGGATGGCCTCCATGGCCCCACGCTGCTCGATCTTGACCTGACGCTGCTTGGGTGGCATCGCCGGCCATTCTACGGCGTGCGCCAGCCTATGCGGTTCCCGCACGCTCGCTCTCATGCCGAAGCGCTTCCCAGCGGATGCCGCGCTCGCTATGCTCGCCGAGCACCTCAAGATGATGCGCTCACTCTCGATCACCTACGCATCTGTCTCCAGGCCTGCTCTGTGGCTGCTGGCCGTGCTTGCCATGGCCCTGCCGAGCAGTGCGGCCAGCGCGGCCGTCTTCGCGCCGCCGCCGGGGGCGCCGACGAGCACAGCCCCAAGCACCGCCCCGAGTACTCCGGCGACACCGAGCACGCCAGCGGCGACGACGCCGGCGCCGAAGGTGTCCACTGCGCCCGCGCTGGCCACGGCGCCCAAGAGCTCAGCGAAGGGCGCTCACGGCACGACCGGCACGCCCAAGTCATCCGCGCCGACGACGGCAACGCAGACAGCGCCTGCCGCGACGAGCACGCTGGCCACGCCTTCGACGGAATCGAGCTCGAACGGCAATACCGCGTTGATCTTCGCGTTTGTGGCGGCCGTCGCGCTGCTGGTCGGGATCGCCTTCATGATCCTGCGCGATGCCCACAGCGTTGCGCCTGTCAGCGACGGCCCAAGCGGCGGCGGCACCCGCAATTCAGCTGCTCGTCTGCGGCGGCGCAGGCGCAAAGCGAAGGCTGCGCGGCAGCAGCGCAAGCGCAATCGTTAGCGCCTCGTTCTTTCTCTTTGTTTACATAAGATAGATTATCGGGCGTGCAGCGGTAGTGCATCATTTTGAGAATCCCCTGCAAACACGGCTCTTTGCGGGATACGGTCCAAGGCGATGCTGCGGACCGACGAGACTGCAACGCAACGCGCTGTTGTGCGGCTGGTACTCGAACGTGAGCGCACACTGGATGGGCTTGAGCGGCTGCTTGGCTCGGACGTTGTAGCCGCCGTCAAGACGCTCGCCGCCGATGGCGTCGTCGTCCGGCACGGCGAGCGGCTTTGGGCCTCCCCATGCCTATCGCGGCTGGATGAGCTGGGCCTGGTCGCCGGCTAGCCGACCGCCCGTCTCGGCTACAAGTCAAACAGATGCGCCTCGAAATGGCCCGCGCGTAGCTTGCAGCGTTTCCCGTTCCAGACGTTGGTGCAGCGATCGTCCTTCTCGGGCTGGCTTGTCGCTTCCTGTACCAATCGAAAGGCAGCTTGGTTGGCATCCTCGGCGTCAGGGGGAATCGGGTATTCGTTGGTCATTTGATCGGCCATGTCTTGACTGCCAACTCAGCAAGGATCTGCTGGCGGGTCTCGATCGTCTCAGGAGTCCAGTCTGGCACCTCTGCGACCTGGCTGGTAAGCCTGTACGAGGACTGCGCGTAGACCGCCTTCTTTGTCTGGAAACCACTGCTTTTCAGGTCGGCGTTACTCATGGCGCGGAGGAGAATCTGGTTGCCGAGTCGGTTGACAGCGGCGGCGGCATCGTCCTCTGAGAATGAGGACCAGTTCTCTTCCGGGTTCTTGGGTAGGACGTGCTCCAAGTTGATTACCTGGGTGTCCTCATGGGGCACGAACTCGGGTTCTTCCTGCCCCTGATGGGTCATCTCCAGGGAGCGGAGGTAGTACTTCGCGAGGCGCGCGTTGGAAACCCGAGTCTCCGCGAAGCGCTCTAGGAAGTCGCGATCAGTAGGCGTGATTTCGGCCAGCGCGTCACGGAGTTGCGCTGTCGTGGTGATGTCGCTCTCGAAAACCTTGCGGGCAGCGTTTGAAAGGGGCTCTTCGACGGCGAAGCCTCGCTTACTGCCAGCAATATTGAGCCGCACTCCTAGGCTGATCAGGAACCGGAAGGCCTTGGGAGTCTCGTGGATGGACATCTTCGCGGTGATCGCCAGAATGAGCGGCCGCATGACCTTGATGTCGATGAGGTTGAGGACCTCGATGGCGCGGCGAGCTGCGTCCGGGTAGTTATTCCATCGCTCATGGTCCGGGTTGAACGTGGCGACATAGGCGTTTGCGAGCGCCTCCAGTGTGGCCGCGAACTGGACCGCCGCCTGCTGCGATTTGACGTTTCGCTGAATGCGATCGAAGATCTGCGAGTCTCGCACGTAGCCTTCTTGAGTAACGAGTGCGTGACGCAGGAAGGTGATCGTCACCTCGGGGTCATCCGAGTTGGTCTCCAGCGCGCCTCGCATGTAGGACCAGCGGCTCTGGATCTCGGTGATGCGGTCGCCGCCGCGCGAGAACAGGTAGTTCTTGATGAGATCCGCTTGGGAAACCCTTAGCCCACGGTCGTTGAGAGTCTCGAACATTCTGAACGCGTCCGCATCGCTGGGCACCCGCAAGAGGATTACTGTCGCTCGGTACTCGATAAATGAAAGCCATTCGTTGAGCAGCTTGGCGTGGTCCTTCTCGTCGAGCGGAGCAACGATGCGGTGAACCTGTCGCTTTGCCTCGTCGCGTGCCGCGACCAAGCGGCGGTGGGAACCGCGTAGGGGCTCCAGCGGTTCGTCTGGGGCAACGATGATCCTCCGGAACAGCTCGTTGTCATCGACGTTGAGCGTTAGCTTCGGCACGTCTTCGCGGCGCTCGCGATCCGTGCCCGCCAGGTACTCCGTCTCTATCGAGCGGACCATGTAGTCCTCGCCAGCCTGCTTCGCGTAGTCGCGAATGGCAGCAAGAAGGATGGCGGTCGTGGCAAGCCGTTGCTGCCCGTCAACAACCTCAAGCGTTCCCTCCTCGCGAGGGATTGTGACTACGGTGCCGAGGAAGTAGGCACCCTCATCTTTGATGGCGGCGGCGAAGTCGGTGAGCAGCGCGCCAATCTCCCGTTCCGTCCATGCGTACTCCCGCTGGTGAGGAGGAACTCGCAGTCGCCAGCGCTTGAGTAGTCCGCCCAAGCCCAGGTCCTCAAACGCTATCTGACTCTTGCTCTCAGCCATCGGGTTCCGTCAGCGGGAGGGGCTTAACGAAGGGGATCTGCTGGCCGGCGCCCTCCAGATCACGAATCGCGGCGAAGCGAAGTCGCTCTCGGGTCCAGGCAGACAAGGGGATCCCGGCAAGGTCGGCTGCTGCCTGAAATCCCCGCTTCTCGTCCTCCGTGAGGCGTATCTGTAGAACTTGCTCCTTAGACATACCCACGATTGTAATGCATAGTGTAGGACCTTTTCAAGAGGCAGCTTGATCTGTACTGCAAAATGCAGTACAGTTAGGGCATGAACAGGCTTCGTGTCGAGAACCGCGCGCAGATCCTCGCGATGCTCACGGAGGGGAACAGTATGCGCGCCACAGCCCGAATGGCGGGGTGCTCATTCAACACGGTGTCGAAGCTCTTGCTGGACGTGGGCGCGGTCTGCACGGAGTTCCAAGACCGCACGCTACGCGATCTGCACTGCACAGAGATGCAGTGCGATGAGATATGGAGCTTCGTCGGCTCGAAGGCTAAGAACGTGCCCGAGGATCGCAAGGACGAGTTTGGCGTCGGGGACGTGTGGTGCTGGGTTGCCATCGACGCCGAGTCCAAGCTGGTGCCGTCGTGGCTGCTGGGCGAACGCAAGACCGCCGACTGCATCGCGTTCCTGGACGATCTACGCGACCGGCTCCGCTACCGCATCCAGCTATCCACGGACGCGCACGCGAGCTACAAGGGCGCTGTGGGGCTTGTGTTCGCTAGCGACGTGGACTGGGCGCAGATCGTCAAGGACTACAAGTCCACGAACATCGCTCCGGGCCGCTACAGCCCGCCAGCCTGCACAGGCGTCCGCGTCAAGGCACAACTCGGGAACCCGGACCTCGCCAAGGCCAGCACCAGCTACATCGAGCGCCAAAACCTCACGATGAGGATGCACATGCGCCGGTACACAAGGCTGACCAACGCGTTCTCAAAAAAACTGGAGAGCCACGCGGCGGCCGTGGCGCTGCACTTCATGGCCTACAACTTCGTGCGCCAGCACAAGACGCTCGCCAGCCCGTATCCGCGTACCCCGGCGATGGCCGCCGGGGTCGCAGATCACGTCTGGACGCTGCAAGAAGTCGCAGCGCTGCTCGACTAGACGACGCGCCCGACCAGTTCGACCCACTTGAACGCTGCCGGGGTCGCGAACACAAAATCCTCGCTGCTGCGGTTGACCAGACCTGCGTTGACCAGCGGGCGCAGGACCGCCTCCGGCTCGTTCGTTTCAAGCTCGCGGCCAAGGTCCGCAACGGACCAGACCGGCGGGAATCGCTCTGGATCGGTCATGGCGTAGACCGCCTCGCGTTCCATCACATCCCACTCGCGCATCTGCTCGTTAGGCTCATCGTCAGGCATGGAGCATCACCTCCGTGTCTAGGTCCCGGCGTCGAGTTAGCGCTCGCGCCGGGGCCGCTTGGTTAGAGCCAGCGACCCTAAGCGCTCACAGCAGCCGAATCCAGCGCAGAATCAAAATGATGCACTACCCGTGCAGCACCGGGGTGTAGGAGATCCCGACCACCGCGCCCTCCGGTGACTGCAGCCTGGCGACCGTTTGACCCCATGGCTCCTCGCGCGGCGGGTGCAGCAACTCGTAGCCAGCTTGCTGGAGCTCCCGTGCCGCTGGGCCCACCGCGGCGGCGTCCGCAACGTCGAACTCAATGCTGACCTGCGGCACCGGGCGCTCCACCGGCCACTGCGGCGTCCCGAAGCACGCCTCGGCGGCCTGCGACAGCGGCCAGATCCCGAAGGACTTGCAACCGGCGATCTGCTCGCTGTGGTGATAGTCGCCGCCCTGGCTCTCCAGCGGTAGCCCAAGCGCGTCGACGTACAGCTTGCGACTGGCAGGCGGATCGGGCGCGATCACCGCCACAGTCGAGAGGAACTCGATATTCATGCCACATCCTCCTCGTTCACGTTGTGCTCGGTCAACGATCCAAGCAGGTTCCGCAACCCGTCTCCCCTGGTCGCCGTCCGGCCGTCCCTGCCGTCATCTACCGTGAAGCCATGCTGCGCCAACCCGACGCCCGCAGCTACGGGCACGTCTTCGATGAGGTCGCCGAGGACTATGACCGACATCGCCCGACCTACCCGGACGTAGTCGTCGACCGGGCGTGCGAGGGCATCGGTCCCGGCGCCGCGGTGCTCGAGATCGGCTGCGGCACGGGACAGCTCACCCGCAGCCTGCTGGCCCGCGGGCTGCGAGTGACAGCTGTGGAGCCGGGCCAGCAGCTGATCGCGCGGGCTCGTGATCGGTTGAACGGCGTCGGCGATGTGCAGTTCGTCAACGCGCGCCTGGAGGACGCCTCGTTACCGCGTGCCCAGTACTCGGCTGTGTTCTCGGCGTCGGCGATCCATTGGATCGATCCGGCTGTGAGCTGGCGCAAAGCGGCCGACGCGCTGGTGGACGGTGGCAGCCTTGCCCTGGTCTCCTACTTCGGGCTCGACGATCCCCGCAGCGCCGACGATCAGCAGGCGCTGCGTGCCGCGATGACGACGATCGCGCCTGAACTTGCCGCCGATCGGCCTACCTATCGCGATCTCCCCGACATCCTCGCCGGCGTCGCGGCCCGGCGCGAGAACCTCTCGGAGGTGTGGGCGTGGCTGGGGGAATATGAGATCGCATGCGGGTATGCCGCAGACCTCTTTGATGACGCGCAGGTCCTCGCGGTGCCGGGGCAACTGGAGCACACCGCTGACGAGCTCAACGCCCTGCTTGGCACCATGTCATTCTGGGCAGGACTGTCACCCCGACAGCGCGACGCCCTCGTCGCCGAAAACCAATCCCTCCACCAGCGGCTCGGACGGCCGATCCGTTCCAGCACAGTTGCCTGCCTGGTAGTGGCACGGCGCCGGCCCCGCGCCTAACCAGCTGGCGTGCTTCTCCCCTAGGCCGTCGTGCCCATTCTCGTGCCCATTCTTGCTCAGGGCTTAGCGGCGCATCTGTTTGATGCGGCTGCGCGTGAACCCGGGCCACGTTCGGGGACGTCGAATCAGGGTCAGCACCAGTGGCAAAGAATCAAAGTAGGTGAACCGCTCGGTGGCGAGTCCGTCCTCGTTGAGGACGAAGCGGTCGACTGACTGCCACGAGATGGGCGCTCCGCTTGCTGTACCGCGAACCGTGAACTCGATCAGAACACCATCGGAGGTGGCGCCCCAGCGGTGAACTTCGGCGGTCATGTCGGGGATCAGCTCAAAGAGGTCGGCGAAGGTACGCTTGCCCGCCTCCAGCCCGTATGTGGTCGAAACCATCGGCGCGGAGAGCCGGGCCTCGGGTGCCAGCACCGTGTCGAGGTGCTCGACCACAGGTGCCTGCCAGAACTCCGCGAAGCGCCTGACGAAGTCCGCCGCCCGATCCTGGTCCATCCTCGCAGCCTACCCTGGGAGGTCAATGCCGCGAGTCAACTGTCGCCATGGGAGCATGGCTCGAAGCTCCACTCGCCACCGTATCCGCGTGGGTGCGAGCGTCTACTGATGTAGAACGAATCTGGATTCCTTACCATTGAGCACTTGGCGATCCAACGGATGGAGCACGTCGGCGTCGTGGTTGACGACCTCGCAGCCGCAATCGAGTTCTTCGTCGAACTCGGACTCGAGCTGCAGGGCGAGGCGTCGGTCGAGGGCCGCTGGGTGGACCGCGTCGTGGGGCTCGACGGCGTGCGAGCAGAGATCGCAATGCTGCAGACCCCGGACGGCCACGGACGACTCGAGCTGTCGAAGTTCCACGCTCCATTGACCCAGGGCGGCAACCGGAACGCGCCGGCGAACACACCGGGAATCCGCCACGTCACATTCTCCGTCGATGACATCGACGCCGTCCTTGCCGGCCTGCGAGCCCGCGGTGCTGAGCTCGTCGGCGAGCTGGAGCGCTACAAGGACAGCTACCGGCTCTGCTACGTCCGCGGCCCCGAGGGGATCATCGTCGAGCTGGCAGAGAAGATCGGCTGACGGGCCCGGTCACCGGCCCGACCCCCCACCAACCGAGCGTCGTGGTCCAGGTGCCCTCGGTAAACAGCGACTTCTGCCCATCGGCGTCGCGGCGATCGGCGCCGGTTCACGGCGTCCAGTTCTCGGCCAGCGGGGTGAGCTGGAGCTCGTGTGTCGCGGAGCGCGCGTCCTGGTTAGCGAGGAAGAGGGCGGCGTCGGCGATCCTGCGCGGGTCGGCCAGCGCTTCCGGTGAGACACCGGCGCGTGTGGACCCGTCAAGCGGCTGAATACCCGCGTCGATGATCAGCAGCGCGACCTGGATGCCCTGGGGACGCAGCTCGAGCGCGGCCGCGTTGGTGATCGCTCGCACGCCGAACGATCCTGCCGCCCACAGACCCCGGCTCGCCATCACGCGCCGTGCCGAGCCGCCGGTGACCTGCACCAGAGTCGCTGCCCGGCCCTGCGCGATCGCGAATCGTCCGCTGGCGGATAGGAACGAAAAGGCCGCGCGAGCCGGAGCCGCCGCCCACGAGTCAAAGCCGTCAAGGTCGGCCTCGGCAATCGGGCCGCCGCCGAAGGGCCCGGTGCGCTCGCCGCCGTATGCAGCTGCCGCGTTCAGCACGAGCTCGACTCCACCGTGAGCAGCGGCCGCCTGCTCCAGCACGTCGTACACGCTCGCGGGGTCCGTCACGTCTCCCTTCAGCGCGAGCGCACCGGAAGCGTTGACGCCATCCAGGGTGCCCCGCGACCGCGCCACCCCCGCCACCGCCCAGCCGTCGCTCACCAGCAGCTCGATGACCGCGCGACCCAAATTGCGCGCTCCGAACACAACCGCACTTCGCTGCTTATCTTGCATCTCGCTCATTGAATCGCTCGATTCCCTCGGGGTTGGTTCGAACCCGCGAGCTCTGGGTTATGAGGACAGCTTGCGTTCTGCCTTTCGCTCTCAGGTGACGCGTTCTGCGGCGTCGAGATGCGCCGACAGGAACCGTCCAGCTCTGTCCAGCGCCGCGGGCGCTTCGTCAAGGATCGGATGATAGGCCTGGAAGACGTGGGGCACCCGAGGGGTGATTTCGAGCGTGACCTCGACGTCGGCGGTGGCGGCTCCTCGCGCGAGACGGACGGCGTCATCGAGGAGAACCTCATGGCTTCCGGCCTGGATGATCAGGGGCGGCAGGCCGGACAGGTCGGCGAATATGGGGCTGATGAGACCAAGAGCGGCGTCCTGTCCCGACGTATAGTCGGTGACGCGGGCTTGGAGGTTCTCCCGGCTGAGCAGTGGGTCGACCTCGCGCCTGCTCTCCATGGTCGTCCCGGCCAGGGTGAGATCGACATACGGTGACATGACAAAGGCAACTGCTGGCAGGGGCAGCCCGTGATCGCGGGCGTTGACCAGGGTGGCAATGGCGAGTCCGCCGCCGGCGGACTCGCCCGCGAAGGCGATGTCCGATGGGGCGATGCCGTTGTGCAGGAGGGCTTCATAGGCCGCAAGAGCGTCGTCAACCGCTGCCGGATACGGGTGCTCGGGAGCGAGCCGGTAGTCGACGGAGATGACCTTGGCGTGCGTCCGCCGGCCAACCTGCGAGGCCAGGTCAGCGGCGAGGAAGGCGTCCCCCATCACGTACACGCCGCCGTGGAAGTAAAGAACAACGTGGCGAGGTTCGATTCCGTCGACTGTGATCTCGGCGGTTGGGACGCCGCCCAGTTCGGCCGCGGTCACGGTCACCTCGGCGGGCAGCGGCTGCGCCGATAGCAACTCTCGGAGCAGTCGCCGTTGCTCGTTGACATCGCTGTCGGCGGGGAAGGCTGACTGGCGCAGGATTGCGTCGAGGGTCTCTTGCTGCTCGGTGCTCACGGAGGATCTCCCTTCGGGAGGGTTGGTTTGGCAGCGCTCCTGGCTCGCTTGCTCATGTCACGACTTGCGGCGACCGTGGCGGTCGCAGTCCGGCGCTCTTGTGCCATCAGAGTCACGTCTCCGGTCCGGTGGGTGCGGGAGTGCGCAACACCGCGCCTGCGCCGAGCTCGCCGCGGCGGGCCGCTTCAGCCTGCTCGCGACTGTCACGTGAGGAGATCAGGACGGCGGCGAGGATCGCGCCGACAATCGCGAACCCGGCCCCCACGAGAAAGGCACGATCGAACCCTTCCGGGAGAGCGACGGAAGGGCGCACGCCACCATTCAGTAACCCCTGAGTGCGGCTGTTGGAGACCGTGGCGAGGATCGCCAGGCCGACTGCGCCGCCCACCTGCTCGGAGGTGTTGATCAGTCCCGAGGCAAGGCCGGCCTCGCCCGGCTTGGTCCCCAGCACGGCGCCAATGGTCACCGAGACGAACGAGAACCCGAGGCCGAAGGCGGCGAGCAATGAAGGCCCCAGCACGTCCGCACTGAAAGATCCACCCGATGCGGGTACCTGCGAGAGCCACACCAGACCGCCCGCGATCAGCAGCAGACCAGCGATCAGGACCAGCTTGAAGCCAATGCGTGTCACGAGCTGTGAGCCGACCCCTGACGAGATGATTATCCCGACGGCAAGCGGAAGGTAGGAGAGCCCTGTCTTGATCGCCGAGAAGTGCAGAACGTCCTGGAGGTAGAGCGAGATGAAGAAGAACATCGACAAGAGCGACATGCCGATCAACAGGCCAACGATGTCCGCTCCTCGGAGCGTTCGTAGCCGGAAGATCGAGAATGGCAGCAGCGGGTGGCGCTCGCGGCGCTCGATCAAGATGAACGCCGCGAGCAGAATGACGGAGCCGGCGAGCCTTAGCAGGGTGCCCGTCGAGCCCCAGCCGACGTTGACGGCGTCGACCACCGTGTACACGAGCAGCGCGAGGCCCGCCGTTACGGTCACGGCACCAGGGATGTCAAACCCTTCGGTGCCATCTTCCGCCTTGCTCTCCAGCAACAGCCGAGGAGCGGCCATCGCCGCGGCGATGCCGATCGGGACGTTCACGAACAACACCCACCGCCAGCTCAGGCCGCTCGTGAGAACGCCGCCCAACAGGACCCCGGCGGCCCCACCCGCGCCCGCGACCGCACCCCAGATCCCGAGCGCCCGGTTGCGCTCAGCCCCTTCCGCGAATGTAGTCGTGATGATTGACAACGCCGCCGGCGAGACAATCGCCGCGCCGAGACCCTGGGTCGCACGCGCGAGGATCAGCCATGCCTCCGACTGGGCAAGGCCGCCGGCGAGCGAGGCGAGCGAGAAGAGAACAAGGCCGATCATCAGCATCCGCCTGCGCCCGAGCAGATCGGCCAGGCGTCCGCCAAGCAGCAGGAACCCCCCGAAGGTCAGCGTGTAGGCGTTCACCACCCACGAGAGGTCATCGCGAGAGAAGTGCAGGTGGGCGCCGATAGACGGAAGCGCGACGTTTACGATCGACGCATCGATCACCACTACGAACTGCGTCATCGCCAAAAGCATCAGAGCGAGGTTCTTGCCTCGCTGTGAGCTCAGATCGGCGGCGCCCCTACGCGTACGAGAGCCGATCCTCGTTGCCTCGCCAGGCTGGGTCTCTGCATTGGTGCTGGTCATTTCACGCTCCTGAGTGTCGGCTAAGCTGATTTCAGTCCGCTGTCCGAACGCGTGGGGTGGATTCTCTTTTAGGATGTGGCCGCCTTGACAGCGAGCTCGCTGGTCTTTACGGACCGCGCGTCGTCGAGCAATGTGGTTACGACCTCGTGCACCTCCTGCTCGAGGTTGGGCTCGTTGAGACGGCCGTTCTCATCGAAGCGCTCGCCTGCGTGGCCGACAGCGACCTCCCCTTCGGCCACCCGTGCGCCGATTGCGCCGAGCACCTTGCGCAGCTCCGCCTGAGCCCAGACGGCGCCGAACATGCCGGAGCTCGCGCCGATCACAGCAACCGGCTTATAGCGCAGGGGACTGGTCGCCAACGGGCGGGACACCCAGTCAAGCGCATTCTTCAGCGCGCCTGGGATCGACGAGTTGTACTCGGGGGTGACGAAGAACACCGCGTCTGCGTCGCGGACCGCCTCGCGGATTCGCGAGACGGCCTCGGGAGCCTCCTCGGTGTCGGAGTCCTCGTCGTAGGCTGGGATGTCGCGCAGCCCGTGGTAGATCTCAAACTCCGCGCCCGCAGCCTCGAACAGGTCGCCGGCATGGCGCAAGAGCGCGGTGTTGTAAGAGTCGCGGCGCAGGCTGCCGCTGATACCAAGGACCCGCATCGCGCTACGCCTGCTTTGACAGCTGCAGCTCAGCCGTGATCGTCACCTCGTTTGAGAGGGCCGGCTCGCCGCTGGGCAGCGGGTTGTTCCAGCTGATGCCGAACTTGTCACGGTCGACCGTGGTCTGGAGTGTCAGCCCGAAGCGCTCGCCACCGTAGGGATCGGCCATTGGATCTGAGATTTCGCCGAAAATCTCGGCGGTCTCGGTGTGACCCTTGATCGTGATCTCGCCGTCGATGTTGACGCGCTCGCCGTCGCGGCCGATTTGGTTGGAGGTGAACGTGAGCTCGGGGTAAGCCTGGGCGTCGAAGAAATCCGGGCTCTGCAGGTGCGCCGCGAGGTTCTCGTCCTTGACCTGAACGGAGGCGACCTTCGCGGAGCCGTTCAAAACGCCGTCGGTGATGGCGGCGTCGAAGTCGCTGAACGTTCCATGGAATGTGCCCGCCATGTAATCGATGGCGAACCCGATGCTCGAATGGACCCTGTCCACCTGCCATGTGCCGGTGGGTAGTACCTGAGTATCAACGGTGCTCATTGCTTGCTGCCTCCTTCGGATGGTGGGTTGGCTCTAAGGGAGACGAATCAGCTTGTGTCCGGCCAGTGGAGCGCCTCTCGGGTCAGCACCATCTCGACGATCTGGGCACAGTCTCAACCCGCTCCCTGTAAGACGGCCGCCGCGGCCTGCTTCTCCGCGTCGGCGACACCGACGGCCGGGGTGAGCTTTGCGACCTCGGTGAAATACCAGTAGATGACCTCGCGGGCGGGGCCGGCGACTGGTGATGCCCAGTCACGGAAGAGCTCGGTATTGACCGCGAGTGCCGTTGTCGGCACGGCGCCGGCGTGCGACAGCCTCTCGATCCCGGTGCGGTGCGCAATCTGGGATCGACCACCCACGGCGTCGGTGACGAACATCGCGTCGTAACCGTCCTTCAGAGCCTGGACCGTCGCGAACGTGAGGCAGATCTCGGTGTGGAGCCCGCCGATGATCAGGCGCTTGCGCCCGGTCGCCTTCACTGCCTCACGGAAGGCGTCATCCTCGAAAGCGTTCATCGACGACCGGTCGAGCGGCTCGATGCCGTCCAACGCCGACAGGATCGAAGGAAGCGTCGGGCCGTTGAACCCGAACCCAACCCCCACGGTTGACAGCACAATCGGCATATCGAGCGCCTTGGCGGTCTTCGCCAACAGCCTCACGTTCAGCTCGACCAGGTCCGCGTCCGTTTCCGAGCGAATGACCTCGAACATCTCCTTCTGGTAGTCGATCAGCACAAGCGCGCAGTCTTCGTACGTCCAGACCCCTAGCTCCTCGTTCATCGTCTATCTCCTTCTCCCGTTTCAGATATGCGTGTCGCCGTCGGTGACGGTGACCAAATGCGGGCTCCTGGCCCTCTAGTCCGAGCTCAGGGGTGCACCTGTGAGCCATAGCCCAGGTCGAGACGTAGTGACTGCATGACGTGGAACGTCGTGCTTGCGGTGAACACGTCGGCAGCAGCCAGCACGCCGGTGTACTTCTCGATCACGGGCGTCGCAGCGGCAGCGGTGACCGCGTCCAGGTAGCCCCTGACCCCAGCCCAGACATTCTCGCCGTACTTCATGAAATACGCCGTCGGGTCAACGGTATCCAGCGCCGTACGGGAGCTCGCGGCGATGTCGGCCATGTACTGCTGGTGCACCGCGATGTCCTCCCGCGTGCCGAGCCGGCCCATGTGGCCGCCAATGAAATGTGTCCACGGGTAGGTAAGAGCCGTGGCGGGGGCCGCGATGTAGCCCTGCACGTCCTCGGTGAGGTTGCTCTGATACACAGGCGCCCAGCCTGGGTTGACGATGTCGACGAGCATCAGCGCATCGTGGTCCGGTAGGTGGATGAAGATGTTGTCCGGCGAATGGTTGGTGCCGCGCCAGGCCAGCTCGATGCGCTCGCCGCCGATCTCCAGCGTGCGGCGGTCCTGGAAGGTCTCCTCCGGTGCAGGCCTTGCGGGGTCGTCATCCCGCAACAGGAGCTTGCGGGTCTCCTCGTGCCCGATGCGCGTGACATTCCGATTGAACAGCGATGCTGCGCCGACGTGGTCGGCGTGATGGTGGGAGTAGACGAGGTGCGTGACCTTGTTGCTGACGCCGTTGGCGGCGGCGATCTCGTCCACCGCGCGTTGGATGTTGTGACCGATGGTCGGCGGCGCATCGAGCAGGACAACGCCGTCCTTTGTGGTGAGGAAGGCTGACTGGTAGGTGCCGTCAGTGACCCAGTAGAGGTTCTGCTCGACACGTCCGACGTAGTAGCCCTGTTCGTTGAGCGCGGGGCCGAGCGCCGGGCGAGGGATCGGCGCGTAGTCCGGCAGCTCCTCGGCACTGCGCGGGCGAGTGTTGGCGTATGCCTCAGTCGTCGTATCCGGTGTGTTCATGCATACGATCGTGAAGCGAGGAGTCGGCGATCGAATCCTTGAATTCCTTAGTCCACGACCCGAGTGTCATGCTATTCGCCATAGATGGGTTCGCCGTCACACTTTCGGACGCTCACGAATCCTCCGGGAGCACAATTGCTCGGCCGGCAGCGCGAGCGCGAGGTGCTCGGCCGCCTGCTGGACGCTGCGCGCAACGGCGACGGCGGGGTCTTGGTGATGCATGGAGAGCCAGGCGTCGGGAAGACTGCGCTGCTCGATTGGACGGTCGAGGAGGGGCAGCAGTTGCGGGTCCTACGCACCGTCGGGGTCGAGGGGGAGATGGAGCTCCCGTTCGCGGCGCTTCAACAGCTGTGCTTACCGATCCTCGACCGATCGGAGCGTCTGCCAGATCCCCAGCGCGATGCGCTCAGCGTCGCCTTCGGGCTGAATGCCGGACAGGCTCCGAATCCGCTGCTCGTCGGCCTGGCGGCTCTGGGACTGCTGTCCGAGGCTGCGGAGGAGCGGCCGCTCCTGTGTGTCGTCGACGACGCGCAATGGCTCGACCGTGCGTCGGCGCGGGCGCTCGCGTTCGTGGCCCGCCGCCTGTTGGCGGAGAAGATCGCATTCGTGTTCGCAGCACGCGAGCCGGGCGACGTGCTCGCGGGATTGCCGGAGCTTCGCGTCGAGCCCCTGGGGCGTCGTGATGCACGGACGCTGTTGGAGTCGGCCTTGCCGGCTCGGCTGGATGAGCACGTGCTGGATCGGATCGTTGCCGAGACCCGTGGGAATCCGCTCGCTCTGTTGGAGATGCCGCGCGGGCTGACGCCGACACAGCTCGCCGGCGGGTTTGGGCTGCCAGCGGCGGTGCCTTTGTCCGCGAGCATCGAGAAGAGCTTCACGCGGCGCCTGGCCAATCTTCCGGATGATGCGCGATGCTTGTTGCTCGTGGCGGCAGCTGATCCAGTCGGCGACACGGCACTCGTTTGGCGGGCGGCACAGCAGCTCGGAATCCCCGAGTCGGTTGCGGAAACCGTCGAAGCAGAAGGGCTGTTGGAGCTGGGTGCCCGAGTGGTTTTCCGTCATCCACTGGTTCGCTCGGCTGTATATCGGGCCGCAGGGCTGAAGGAGCGCCGCGCTGTCCACCGCGCCCTGGCGCAAGCAACCGATCCGGAGATCGACCCCGATCGCCGCGCGTGGCACCGGGCGCAGACGGCATCCATGCCCGACGAGGACGTCGCCGCAGAGCTCGAGCGTTCCGCTGGACGGGCGCAGGCGCGCGGCGGAGTGGCGGCCGTCGCCGCCTTCCTCGAGCGCGCCGCCGCGCTCACACCTCAGCCTGCGCACCGTGCGCAGCGCCTGCTGGCGGCCGCTGGAGCGAAGCGCGATGCCGGCGATCTGGAGGCTGCGCTTGGGCTGTTGGTAGGCGTCGAGGCCGGTGTGCTCGACGAGATCGGGCGCGCCCGGGTCGACCTTTTGCGCGGTCAGATCGCGTCGGAGCAGCGGCGAGCCGGCGAAGCCGGCCGCCTGTTTCTGAGCGCGGCGAGACGCCTTGAGCCACTCGACCCCGAGTTGGCCCGTGAGACGTACCTCGAGGCGCTCGCAGGCGCCATGGCCAGCGACGTTGAAGTCGTCGACGGCGCGCCGGCGGTCGCGGCCGCCGCGCGGGCGGCGCCACCGGGCACCGTTCCGCCACGGACGGTTGACGTGCTGCTCGACGCCTTCGCGATCCGCTTGACCGAGGGATACGTGGCGGCGGCGCCGACACTTGCTCGGGCCCTTGAGCTTCTGCTCGCGATGGACGTCTCCAACGAGGATGTCGGTCGCTGGCTCTCGCTCTCCAGCACTAGAAACAGCAACATCGTTGCGCTTGAGATGTGGGACGAGGAGGCTTTGCATCGCCTCGCCGCTCGCCAAGTGCAGGTCGCTCGCGACACGGGCGCACTCGTACACCTGCAGTTCGCGCTCAGCTTCCTGGCCAGGAGCCACATGCTCGCCGGCGACTTGACCGCAGCCACGCTGACGATCGACGAAGCCCACCTGATCGCTGAGGCGACCGGAAATGCGGCACTCGTGAACGCCCCGATGATTCTCGCCGCTTGGCACGGCCACGAGGCGCGAGCGTCTGAGCTGATCGAAGCCACCTCGGAGGAGGCGGCCGCGCGGCGATGGACATCCAACAACTATGCGAGATCCGTGCTCTACAACGGCCTCGGCCGACATGACGCCGCGCGCGATGCGGCCTGGGAGGCGTTCCAGCACGATCCGATCGGGTACGGATCATTGCTGGTGCCCGAGCTCGCCGAAGCGGCATCGCGGACCGCTGACCGAGCGCTGCTCGAGGCCGCCCTGGAGTGGCTCTCGGAGCGCACCGGCGCGATTAGCTCCGAGTGGGCGATTGGAATCGAAGCTCGTGTGCGCGCGCTGCTGAGCGAGGGCGAGGTCGCAGAGTGTCTGTACCGCGAGTCGATCGCGCACCTCGCCGGTACCCGTTTGCGACTCGAGCTCGCCCGGACTCACCTTCTTTACGGGGAGTGGCTGCGCCGGGAACGTCGCCGCCTCGACGCCCGAAGGCATTTGCGCACCGCGCTTGAGGCGTTTACCAGCATGGGCGCCGAGGCGTTCGCGCGCCGTGCCGAACGCGAGCTGCTGGCGACAGGCGAGCGTGCCCGCAAACGGACCGTGGACACGCTCGACCAACTCACACCCCAGGAGACCCAGATCGCGCGCCTTGCGGCAAACGGACACACCAATCGAGAAATCGCCACGCAGCTATTCATCACCCAGAGCACCGTCGAGTACCACCTACGCAAGGCATTTCGGAAGCTCGACGTGACGTCACGCACGCAGCTCGCACGCCGTATCTTGTAGGTGTCCCGGCGTCCGCTTTAGAGGACTTCCGAGCGCACCGACCGAGCATTCACAGACGCCCGCTTGCAGGGCAAGGATGCTTGTACGCAACTGTGACCGTTTCACCGCTGAGAAATTTCAGCTCAGCCTTCAGCGGGTACCCGCCCCTGGGGCAGCTCCTTGGCAAGGTGATGTAGGAGATTGTCTTCCTGGCCTTGCGATACGCCGCGCCGACCGTAACCTTAAATGAGAGAACCGAGGCGTCGTCAGCTCCGGGCAGCGTTTCGATCAGCGGCACTTCCACCATCAGCCTCACTCCGAAAGGAACAGCTGCTGGAGCCCAGGATGCCTTTTCGAGGATCTGAAAGGAGGTTGGCGTGCTACCTTCGACGTAGAAGCTCAAGCCGCCGGCCGGCGCGAAGAATGGCTGGATTGAAACTTTCTCATTGACGCGTTCAGCGCCGAAGCTGACAACGCCAAGTCCTTCGCCGACCGGACCGGCCCTTGAGCGCTTGGGGCATCCCTCAGCGCCGCTGGCTTCAAGTGCCGACGGCGGGCAGGTGGTGAATCCCTTGGGATTCACCCTAACCCCCGCAGGAGCGTAGAACACGATTCCCGTGAGCGGAGATGGAGAGCCGTCATATTCGCTGCCGCTGATCGTGACCTGAGCTTCCACCTCCGCGCCGACCCCCAGCCTGTTGCCAGTTCCGGGGAAGCCGGGAATTGGGATCGGCCTCACCTTGAGGGTGGCCGTGGGCGTCGCCGCGGCGCTGCCTGCAAATACCAGGCAGCAGGCCGAGGCGAGCGAGACGAGCGAGACGACGCCTCTCCAGGTCCTCCGCGCTGCGGTCATCTAAGCTCGCTCCCGGCCGTTGGACTATCTAACAGTCCTAAACGTACCGTCCGAAACGGACTAAGTCAAGACATGAAGAACGAGATCGAGCTCACCCACACCTCCCACATCGTGCTGGGGCTGCTCTCGATGCGCGGCGAGGCCACCCCCTATGACCTCAAACAGATGGTGTCGGCCTCAATCGGACACTTCTGGTCACTCCCCCACTCCCAGCTCTATGCCGAGCCGGCACGGCTCGCGCGGGCCGGCTATGTGACGGAGACTCGCGAGCCGGACGGCCGGCGGCGCAAGCTTTACGCGCTCACCGATCGCGGCCGGGAGGCGCTGAAGGAGTGGCTGGGGGTTCTCACGCCGGAGCCCTACATGCTGCGCGACCTGGCCTTGCTCAAGCTCTTCTTCGGCGCCGACTCGCGCGAGCTGGCCAAAGTGCAGCTTGAGACCCACCAGCAGAAGCTCTCTGAATACGAAGCGCTTCGGGAGACGGCCATTGCGTACGGGCTGCCCGGCGCGCGCCTTGCGCTTGAGCTGGGAACTCGCCACGAGCGCGAGACGGTCAACTTTTGGGCCGAGCAGGCGCGTTCACGTAGTTAAGCTCCGAGCCTGAAGAGCGGCCAGCGGCCGGGGACGCCCTTGAGCTCGTGAAGGCCGCGGTCCTCGAACGCGAACGGACCCCCGACGACCGTTCCGAACACAGTGCCTGACACAAGTATTTCGCTGGCTGCTGCCAAGGCGCTCACGCGCGAGGCGATGTGCACAGCCATGCCGCCCACATCCTCGCCGATCAACTCACACTCGCCGGTATGCACACCGACGCGCACCTCAAGTGCGAGCTCGCGCGCGGCGGCGGTAATCGCCAAGGCACAGCGCAGTGCGCGCGATGGTGGGCCTGCGAAGGTCGCCAAGAAACCGTCGCCCACCGTCTTGACCTCACGCCCGCCGTGACGATTGAGCTGCTCGCGCACCTGCGCGTCGTGCGCGGCCAGCAGATCGCGCCAGCGGCTGTCTCCCAGGCGAGCGGCTCGTGCGGTCGCGTCGACGATATCGGTGAACATCACCGTCAGCAATGCGCGCGTGCGCTCCCCGCCGCTGCGCGCGCCGGTCAGAAACTCCTCGATCTCCTCGATGATCGCGTCGCTGTCGCCGACAAATGGGAAGGAGTCGATCCCTTGCAGCTCGACGTAACGGGCGCCGGGGATGTGCTCGGCCAGGTAGCGCGAGTGGCGTGGGTCCCAGGCGCTGTCTTGGGATCGGTGCATGACCAGCGTCGGGACGCGTATGCGGGGCAGCGTCTCGCGTACATCCAGATCGGCTGTCGCGTTCAAAAGGACGCGCGCCGCGCTCGGGCTGGCCGACAAGCGCTGCAGACGCGCAAACCACTCCGCGAGCGCCGGGTCATCGGCTACCGAGGGCGCCAGCACAGGAAACGCCGGGCTCTCGACTTCACCCCAGCCGGCGAGCGTGCGCTCGGTCCACTGCGCGCGCTCCTCTCTGCTCATCGCCCAGTCGTAGTCCGCCGCCCAGGTGGTGCGCGCGATCGACGCGTACATGATCAGCGCCCCGACGCGCTGCGGACGATCGGCGGCGAGCAGCGCGCCCACCGGCCCACCCAAGCCGTAGGTGAGCAGCGCCGCTCGCTCGCTGCCCACGGCATCGAGCACCGCCAGCGCGTCCTGCGCCTCCTGCTCCAGGGTCAGTGGCTCAGCGGCGCTGTCGGACAGTCCGCTGCCGCGACGGTCAAACATGATCAGGCGACTGAACACCGCCAGGCGCTCCAGGAAGCGACGTATGGCTGGCGCCTCCCACAGCTGCTCAATCTGCGATATCCAACCTGGCAGGAACAGCAGGTCAAGCGGGCCCTCGCCGGCGACCTGATAGGCGATCGTCGCGTCTGCGCTACGCGCGTAACGTGTCGTGGGCAACAGGCCCCCGATCACCGTCCCTCAACGACAAATGCGACCTCATCGATATAGCACCAGCTCCAGATCTCGCCCGGCTCCAGCGAGCGAATGACCGGGTGATTGGTCTCGGCGTAGTGCTTGGAGGCATGCTGGTTGGGAGAGTCATCGCAGCAACCTACCTTGCCGCAGGACTCACACATCCGCAGGTGCACCCAACGTCCGCCGATCTTCAAACACTCCTCACACCCCGCAACCGGACCTTGGGGCTCTGTAATTGTGATCTGATCGAGATGCGTGCAAGTTGCCATTTGATCCTCCGTCAGGGTTAGCCGGCGCCGTCACACGCCGGGTGGGCTTGTCTGGGAGTGCAGTTCGCGGGCCAGCGTCCCGAAGAGTTCGCTGAAGGTGGGAAACTGCATCACACTGTCGGCGAGCACCGCCAGTGGTATCTGTGCCTTGACCGCCAGCGCCGCCTGGTGAATCCACTCGCTGCTCAGCGGCCCGATCGACCAAGCCCCGAGCAGAATCCTGCGCTTGGGATCGGCGACCAGACCAAGGTGTCCACGTAGACCGCAGCCGTAGGTCTCCGTGCGATCGCTTTCGCTCAGATCGGCCTGCGCGATGAGCAGGCCCTCGTGGTCCTCTGCGGGGACCAGGCCAACGCAGGCAACCTCAGGGTCGCCGAACACCACGCGCGGGATCGCGCGGTAGTCCGCGCAGGCTTGCTCGCCGAGGATGTCTGCCGCGGCGACCCTGCCCTGGTAGGAGGCGACATGGGTAAACGGAGCGACGCCTGTGACGTCGCCAACCGCCCAGATCCCCTCAGCCGCACGGCAGCGCTCATCCACCTCGATGCCGCGCTCACCGACCTGCACGCCCGCCTCCTGCAGGCCGAGGTCCGCCACGCGCGGCTGGCGGCCGGTGGCGATCACGAGCCGCTGCGCCAAGACCTCCTCGCCGTCGGCCATCCTCAGCGAGACCTGCTCGGAGTTTTCCTGTGACGCCGCGACCGATACCGCCTGCGCGTCCGTTGCCACCTTGATCCCTTCGCCTTCAAGCAGCTCAGCCAGCAGCGTGCCGATGCTCCGATGCTCGCGGTCAAGCAACCACCTCTCTGAGTGCAGCAGCGTCACCTGCGATCCGAAACGCCGCAGCATCTGCGCCAACTCCACCCCTACGGGGCCGCCGCCGAGCACGATCGTCGAGGCGGGGACCTCGCGCAGGCTCGTGGCCTGACGATTGGTCCAGTAGCTGACACCGTCAAGACCATGCAGTGGGGGAATCGCGGGGGTCGTTCCGGTGGCGATGACGATGCTCTGCGCATGCAGCTCGCGCCCGTCGACGGACACCCGTCCGCGCGCCTGGATGCGTCCGCGGCCACGCAGCACCTCGATGCCCATCTCCTGCGCGGCTGCCACCTTGCCTGAGTCATCCAGACCGGAGTTCATGTAGTCGCGGTAGTCGACTACCTCCGGCCACGCGATCCTCCCCGCCTGGAGGCCAGCCACCCTACGGTCCGCGGCGCGCGCCTCGCCGGGGCGCAGCAGGGCCTTGCTGGGGATGCAAGCCCAGTAGGGGCACTCTCCCCCGACCAGCTCAGACTCGACCATCGCCACGCGCCGGCCGGCTTTCACCAACGCTTTGGCGGCGGCGCGACCGCCGGGGCCGGCGCCGATGACGATCGCGTCGTAACGATCTAAATCTTCAGGAGAGGACACCAAGCTCATTTACCCCGCCGGAACAAAGATATCCGGCGCGCTCGATGCCAGGGTCCAGGGCGACAATCGCTCAGCAAGGCCCCAGTCCTCATGCTTGTATTTATTCTATAGATCAGTATTCTGCCCGTCACCGGCGACGCGTGAGGCTGGTGCGCTGAGAGCCCAATGGCGGCAGACCCGACGGCCCAGACCAATGTGAGCTTCCCCGGCCAGATCAGCGGCGGGCAGTTCGCCGTCGGGGATCACAACCTCCTCATCACCAACCACGGCATCGTGGTGACCGAGGGACAGGCGGGCTCAAACAGGCGGCGCTGTGGTTTGCGCGCAATGCCCCGCGCGTGGGCGAGGCCGTCGCCTCGCTTGTGCTGACCCCGATCGTGGGTCGGCTGGTAGGCGTCGCCGGCGACGCGCTCGTGGCTGAGCTCGGCTTGCGCCCGGCGGGCGCGGATGACGCTGGGCAGCGCTCGCCTGACTGATCTTGCCTTGCGGCTACGCTCTTCCTAACCCCCGCCAATTTGCGAGACGTCAGGAGAGCGAAGATGTCCACACCTGAGTCGCGGATCGATCCTTCAGCCTCCGCGGCCGCGGCCGCGCTGCCGAGCTGGACCTTCGAGCCCGGCCACACCGAGGCCGGCTTTCGCGCGCGCCACATGATGGTCACCTGGGTGCACGGGCTGTTCAAGGACGTGCACGGCAAGCTCTACCTCGACTGGGAGCGACCGCTCCAGACCACGTTCTCGGGAAAGATCGATGCCACGAAGCTGTGGACCGGCGAGCCCGATCGTGACGCTCACCTGCGCAGCGCCGACTTCTTCGATGTCGAGCACCATCCCCAGATCAGCTTCAGCGGCAGGTTCACCGAGCGCACCGGCGACATCGCCTTCAAGGCGCTCGCGGAGCTGACGATTCGCGGCGTCACCCGCCAGGTGCCGCTGGACGTGACCTGCCTCGGGCAGTGGAAGACACCCTTCTGGGTTGGCGATCAGAACAAGGGGCTGTTGACGCGCATCGGCTTTGAAGCCAAGACTCGTGTCAATCGCCACGATTTCGGCGTCTCCTGGCAGGACAACATCCCTGGCGGTGGCGTGGTCGTGAGCAACGAGATCGAGATCACGCTTGACATCGAGGCGCTGCTCGACGCCGACCTGCGGGCCACCGGGGCGATCGAGTACTACAGGGCCGATAATCCAGAGTGATCGAGTCCTTGGTCAGACCCTCGACGGCCCTCGACGGCCCTCGGCAGCAGCGACGACCCTCGGCAGCAGCGATCAAGCAGCGATGAGTTTCAGGGCGATCCGCCGTCTTAGGCATAGTTCGTGTTCCGCAGGCGCCGGCCTCCCGGCATGGAAAGGAAATCAGAATGGCACCACTCACACGTTGGGTTCTGACCCATAAGCGCATCGTCGTCGTCTTCTGGCTCGTTCTGACGCTGATCGGAATGGCCTCGGCCGGCTCGGCGACCAAATCGCTCAAGCAGAAGTTCTCGGTGCCCGGCAAGGAAGGCTGGATCGTCAATCAGCAGATCGCGCATGACTTCCACGGCACGGGCGGCAACAGCGCTCCGCTGCTGCCCGTCGTGACGCTGCCCGCGGGACAGTCCGCCAGCTCCCCGAAAGCGCAGAGCGAACTGCGCGCGCTTGAAGCGCGCATCGAGCACACGTTGCCCGGCACGCGCCTGGCCGGCTACGCCGGCACGCACAACGCCGCTTTCATCTCCAAGGACGGACGCACGACCTTTATCGTCGCCTACCCTCCCCCAGATCCCAATCAGCCCTTCGGCGATAACCCGGAAGCGGCCAAGAAGGCAACCGCTGCCCTCGCCGGCAGCACCGTGGCGGGCGCCCCGGTCCACCTGACGGGCTTCGACGCCCTGTCGGTCCAGAGCGGCGGCGGCAACGGACCCGGCGTGCTCGTGGAGGCCCTGCTGGGCGGTTTGGGCGCGCTGCTGGTGCTGGCCTTCGTGTTCGGCTCGTTCCTGGCGATCGTGCCGATCATGATGGCGGTCGTCTCGATCCTCACCACCTTCCTGGTGGTCTGGGGCCTGACGACCGTCACCGAAGTGTCCCCGATCGTGCAGTTCCTGATCGCGCTGATCGGCCTGGGCGTCTCGATCGACTACGCCCTGCTCGTCGTCGTGCGCTGGCGCGAGGAGCGCGCCCACGGCCTGGAGGGCGACGCCGCGGTGCAGCGAGCGATGGAAACCGCCGGCCGCGCCGTCGTGTTCAGCGGCTCGACGGTCGCCATCGGCCTGCTGGCGCTCGTCGCGCTGCCGCTTCCCTTCCTGCGCTCGGTCGGCTACGGCGGCATGCTGATTCCGCTGATCAGCGTGATCGTCGCCACCACGCTGCTGCCGGTGATTCTCAGCAAGCTCGGCCCACGCCTTGACTGGCCCCATGTGCGCAACGACGACAAGGCCAGCCGCTCGTGGACCAGTTGGGCGGAGCTCGTCGTGCGCCGGCGCTGGGTGGCCGCGATCGGCGCGGCGTTGATCCTCGCCGCGCTGGTGCTGGCCGCCACGAACCTGCAGCCGGGCCTGCCCAACGTGAACACGATCGCCAAGCAGGGCGATGCCAAGCAGGGCCTCCTCGCGCTTGAGTCCTCGGGGATCGGCTCGGGCGCGTTGCTGCCCAACGAGGCGCTGGTCGAAGGCGCCACCTCGCCCGAGGCGGTGGCACAGGCTCTGGCAGCGGTGCCCGGCGTGCACGGCGCGGTCGCGCCCACTTCATCAGCGTGGCGCCGCGAAGGCGCTGCCGTCGTCGATGCCTTCTCGGTCCCCGACGGGTCCTCCTCCAGCGGCCGGGAAACGCTCGATCACGTGCGCGACGCGGCCCACACCTCCGGCTCGGAGGTGCGCCTCGGCGGCCTGGCCGCGCAGAACGAGGACTTCATCGAAGCCGTTTACGGGAACTTCCCACTGATGATCGCGCTGATCGCGATCATCACCTTCGTGCTGCTCGCGCGCGCCTTCCGCTCGCTGCTGCTGCCGCTGAAGGCCGTGGTGCTCAACATCATCAGCGTCGCCGCCGCCTGGGGAGTGCTTGAGCTGGTCTGGCAGCGCGGCTATGGCTCAAGCTTCATCTGGGGCATATCCGCCACCGGCTCAGTGACGGCATGGATACCGCTGATGGTGTTCGCCTTCCTGTTCGGGCTCTCGATGGACTACGAGGTGTTCATCCTCTCGCGTATGCGCGAGGAGTACGACGCCACCGGCTCCACCGACACCGCGGTGGTGCGCGGCATCGGGCGCACCGGTCGGCTTGTGACAAGCGCCGCGCTGATCCTGTTCCTGGCGTTTGTATCGCTTGCCTCCGGGCCGGAGACCGAAATCAAGGTGTTGGCGACCGGCCTGGCGGCCGGCATCCTGCTCGACGCCACGGTGATCCGGGCGCTGCTGGTGCCCGCCGTCATCTCGCTGTTCGGCCGCTGGAACTGGTGGCTGCCGCGGTTGCCGGCGCGGATCTTGCGCGTGGAGCCATCGCTACCGCCACGCGCGGCGCCGAGCGAGGGCTCCTAATGCCTGAGCCACGCAATGGAATCGAAGTCGAAGGTCTCATCAAGGACTTCAAAGGCGGCGTGCGCGCTGTCGATGGGATCGACCTGCGCGTAGCGCCTGGAGAGATCTACGGCTTTCTCGGACCCAATGGCGCGGGCAAGTCCACGACGCTGCTGGTGCTCACCACCCTGCTGCCCCCTACCGCCGGCACGGCGCGCGTGGCCGGTCTGGACGTCGTGCATCACGGCCCCGAAGTACGCCGTGCGATCGGCGCCTCGCTGCAGGAGTCAGCGCTTGACCCGTTCCTCACCGGCCGTGAGCACATGCGCCTGCAGAGCGCCTTGCATGGGCTTGCCAAGGCTGAGCGCGATGCGCGCGGAGCGGAGCTGCTGGATCGAGTTGGGCTGAGCGATGCCGCCGATCGCAAGGTCGGCGGCTACTCGGGCGGCATGAAGCGGCGCCTGGACCTTGCCCTGGCGCTCGTGCACCACCCCCAGCTGCTGTTCCTGGATGAGCCAACCACCGGGCTTGACCCTCAGAGCCGCGCCGCGCTGTGGGATGAGGTGCGCCGCCTGGCCAATGACGGTGTGACCGTATTTCTGACCACGCAGTACCTGGAGGAGGCCGACGTGCTGGCCAATCGCGTGGGGATCATTGACCGCGGCCAGATCGTCGCCGAGGGCACGCCCACTGAACTGAAGGCCGGCATCGGGCGTCCAAGCGTCGAGGCCATTCCGCACGACCCCGGCGAGCGCGAGCGACTGGCGACAGTGCTGCGACGCTTCGGCGAGGAAGCCGCTGCCTCCAGCAACGGCGTGGCGGTGAGGCTGCCCGATGGCGCCGCGGATCTGGCCGAGGTCGTTCGCGCGCTGGACGCCGAGGATCTGCGTGTCGCTGACCTGAGGCTTCACTCCCCAACGCTCGATGACGTCTTCCTGGCCAAGACCGGGCGCTCGCTGGAGGGCGCCGCGGACAACGCGGGAGATCAGCCTGAGGAAGTCGCGACCGAGCCCGTATCCGCGTGAACGCCGTCCTCTTCACCCAGATCGGCGTGCTGGCCCGGCGCGCGATGCTCAAGACGCTGCGCCAGCCTTTCCAGCTCTTTCCGATCATCTTTTTCCCCGTGATCCTGCTCGCCGTCAACTCCAGCGGCCTGCACGCGGTCACACTGCTTCCGGGCTTCCCCACGCACTCCTACGTCACCTTCGCGATCGCCGTGGCATTCGTGCAGGGCGCGATGTTCGCGCTCATCAATATCGGCACCAATCTCGCCGAGGACATCGAGAGCGGTTTCTTCAACCGTTTGGCGCTCACCCCTCTGCGCCGGACCGCGCTGATCGGGGGGCTGCTCGTGGGCGTGGCGGCGCTGGGCGCGATGCAGTCGGCCGCATACATCCTCATCGGCCTGATCGCCGGCGCGCATCTGCAGGCCGGCTTCGCGGGTGCTTTGGTGGCGATCTTGCTGGGCTCGCTGGCCGCGGTTGGCTTTGGCGCCTGGGGCTGCGTCGCGGCGCTGCGCACCGGCTCGGGCGAGGCCGTTCAGGGCCTCTTCCCCCTCTTCTTCGTATTCATCTTTCTCTCCTCCAGCAATCTGCCGCGTCAGCTGCTGAGGACCGGCTGGTTTCACACCGTGGCCACCTGGAACCCGATTTCCTATCTGATCGAGGGCTTTCGCAGCCTGTTCGTCTTCGGCTGGGATGGCCCCGCGCTGCTGCGCGGCTTCGCCGTCGCGATTGGACTTTTGCTGATCGGTCTGGCCGGTATCACAGCGGCGATGCGCACGAGGCTCCAGCGCACATGAGCCCCTCCACCCCCCACGCCAAGAGCAGCGGCATCTGGGGAGTTGCCCTGGCGATCGCCTGGCGCAGTCTTCACACCTATGTGCGCAGACCGGATCTGTTCGTCCCTTCACTGATTTTTCCGCTTGTCTTCTTCGCAAGCTTCGCCGGTGGCCTGTCCGCTGTCGGCTCGATCCCCGGCTTTCACTTCCCCGCCGGCTATACCGCTTTTCAGTTCGTGTTCGTGCTGATCCAGTCCGCGATGTTCGGCGGCCTGTTCACCGGCTTCAGTCTCGCCTTTGACTTCGAGAGTGGCTTTGCCAAGCGCCTGATGCTCGCGGCCGGCGATCGCCGCGGCATCGTCGTGGGCTATGCGCTGGTGGCGCTCACGCGCGCCGTCATCACGCTCACCTTCGTCACTACCGTGGCGCTGATCTCGGGGATGCGGATCACCGGCGACGGCATCGACATCTTCGGTCTTTACGGCCTGGCTCTGCTGCTCACCCTCGTTGGCTATGGCTGGGCTGCCGGCATCGCTTTTCGCTTTCGCTCGATCCAGGCCGGCCCGCTGATGCAGACGCCGATCTTCCTGATCCTCTTCCTGGCGCCTGTCTACGTGCCGCTCAACCTGCTCAGCGGCTGGATCCACGCGGTCGCCAGCGTCAATCCGGCAACCGCGTTCCTCGACGGTGGCCGCGGCCTGATCTCCGGCGTGCACGACCACACCGCGGTGGCGTTTGCCTGTGCGCTGGCGCTGATCCTGCTGTTCGCCGTGTGGACTCTCAGTGGGCTGCGATCCGCCGAGCGCTCGGCGTAGCCGGCTCCCTCCGTCGGGCCGCACAGCAGCTGCCGTGCTACTGTTAACCTTATGGCTAACAATGCGGTGCTCGATCGCTCCTTCGCGGCGTGTTCACATCCCATCCGCCGCGGCATCCTGGAGCGCCTGGCGCAGGGTGAGATGACCGTGGGAGCGGCAACGCGCGACTTCGGCGTGTCCAAGCCCGCGATCAGCAAACATCTGAAGGTGCTGGAGGAGGCAGGAGCAATCGTGCGCGTCATCGATGGCCGCACCCATCGCCTGCGCCTGGAAGAGCGCTCGTTGGATGACGCCTATTCATGGCTGACACACCAGCGTGAGCTGTGGGAGCGCAAGCTGGACACCGTCGAGCGCTATCTGCTTGAGCAGCGCGAGAAGAAAATCCCCCCAAAGGAGCCAAAGTGAGCGAGCTGACTGCCACAGACCTGCGGTTGGAGCGCACCTTCGAGGCGTCGCCCGAGGAAGTCTTCGACGCCTGGACCAATCCCGAGGTGCTGCGACGCTGGTGGGCCGCCGACCCGACCTGGGTGACACCGATCGTTGAGGTCGACCTGCGCGTTGGCGGGCGCTACCGTCTATCGATGGAAGACCCCGCCACCGGCACCACGCACACGGTGGGTGGCGAATACCAGGAGGTGCGCCGCCCCGAGCGACTCGTCTACAGCTGGAGCTGGGAGCGCAGCGACGGACAGCCCGACCATGCCAGCACGGTGACCGTCGAGTTCCGCGGCCAAGGAGAGCGCACCACGATCGTGCTCAAGCACTCCAAACTTGCCTCTTCAGAGTCCCGCGACGGCCACCGCGAGGGCTGGATCGCGTGCCTTGAGAACCTTCAGGCCCGCGGCATCTTCGCCGGCGCTCTGGAGCGCCGCTGAGCACTGTCTGCACAGCGCTCAGCACCACCGTTCCCTGAAGAATCAAACACCAACCAGAGGAGAAGCAAAGATGGCCAATTACGTGCTGGCATACAAGGGTGGATCGATGGCCCCGACCGAGGCCGAGCGGGAAGCGGCAATGGCGGCCTGGGGCAGCTGGTTTGGCACCCTTGGCCAGGCTGTCGTGGATGCCGGCAACCCCTTCGGGGCATCCACCTCGGTGAGCGCCAACGGCAGCAGCGGCCAGGGCGGCAGTCTCACCGGGTATTCGGTGCTCGCCGCCGATGATCTCGCCGCGGCGGCCGAGCTGGCCAAGGGCTGCCCGGTCCTGGCAAGCGGTGGCAGCGTCGAGGTATACGAGACCATTCAGGTCATGTAGGACCGCGCCAGGCGCTTCCCGCGGCGACAGTCTGCTCAAGGCTGTCCCGCGGGGAGCAGTCTCGCGGTGAGCAGTCTCGCGGGGAGTAGTCTCGCCGGCAACTCATGAGCAAGCGAACAGGCAACCTGCTGATCACGATTCCGATCAGCCACTACTGCGAGAAGGCACGCTGGGCGCTCGATCGTGCCGGCGTGGCGTACCGCGAGCGCGCCCACGTGCAGGCGATCCATCGCTTCGCAACGCTACGCGCCGGGGGCGGTCTCACAGCCCCCGTGTTCGTCTCGGCCACGGGCGTCCTGGCCGATTCGGCGGACATCCTGGCGTGGGCCGACGCGCAGCTGCCGGCGGAGCGCGCGCTGTATCCGCGGGAACCCGCGCCGGCGGCCGAAGTGCGCGAGCTGGAAGCGGACTTGGACGAGCGTCTTGGGCCGCATTCGCGGCGCTGGCTCTACCAGCAGTTGCGCGCACGCCGGGATCTCGCGTTGCGCTACGGCTGCGTGGGCATTCCCCGCTGGGAGCGAGCCGCCTTGCGCTATGGCTATCCGGTGCTGTTCGGTATCGTCGCTCGCGTCCTTGATGTGACTCCCGCCACCGCCGCCGTGTCGGAGGAGGAGGTGCGATCGATCTTCGATTCGCTGGCCGAGCGTCTTGCCGACGGACGCCCCTATCTCTGTGGTGAGCGGTTCACCGCGGCCGACCTCACCTTCGCGGCGCTCGCGGCTCCGATGCTGATGCCCGGCAATTACGGTGTGCCGCTGCCCACCCCTGAGGAGATACCGGCCTACGCAGCCTCGGTCGTGCGCGAGCTGCGCGATCATCCAGCGGGCGCCCATGCGCTCGCGATCTTCGCGGCGGAGCGCCCCGCGCGCACTCACGGCGCCATTTAGGAGCGTGCGCCGGTAGCGTTGCGCCGGTGCGCCGCCCTGCTCTGCTTCGCCCCGCCCTGCCCGTGCTGGTGCTCGTGTCCCTACTGGCGCTATGGCTGTTGTGGCTCCCCCCCAGCCCCGATCTCGCTGGACAGGTCTATCGCGTGCACCTGTTCGCCGTCGACGGCTTCTCCCTGTGGGACAACAACTGGTATGGCGGGCACTACCTGCTCGGCTACAGCCTGCTTTTCCCGCCGCTGGCTGCGTTGCTGGGCCTGCATCCGCTGGGCGCGATCGCCGTCGTCGCCTCGACTGTCCTCTTCGCGCGGCTGGCACAGATGCGCTTCGGCGCGCGCTGGGCGGCGGCCACTGCGCTATTCGCCGTAGGCGCGACGGGGGACCTGTTCATCGGACGCATCACCTTCGCTCTGGGCGTCAGCTTTGGGCTCGGCGCGGTGCTCGCCGCGGCACACCGCAGGCGCGGCAGCGCTGCTCTGCTGTCACTTTTATGCGCCGCCGCCAGTCCTGTCGCCGGCCTGTTCCTCGCCCTGGCCGCAGCCGCGGACCTCTTTACGCACCGCGCCTTCGCGCGCGCCGCCGCGCTGGCGGGCCCTGCCCTCGTGTTGATTCTGACGCTGGCCGCGCTGTTTCCCGAAGGCGGTGAAGAGGGCTTTGCGTTTTCCTCCCTGCTGGCTGCCGCCGGCCTCTCAGCGCTTGTGATGCTGCTATTGCCTGCCCACGAGCGCCTGCTGCGCCACGGCCTCGTGCTGTACCTGCTGGCGCTCACGCTCGCCTACCTGGTGTCCTCGCCGATGGGCAGCAACGCCGTGCGCCTCGGCGTGCTGTTCACGCCCGCGATCCTGCTGGGAAGCGTGGGCGTCGAGGACCTGCGCCGTGCCCCTGGGCGGCTGGCACGCTGGATCTCCCGGCGCGCGCCGCACGTGCCCGCCGATGCGCTTTCCCCCCGCATGGCTCGCTGGACGCTGGCGCTCCTCTGCCTCGGGCTGATGCTATGGCAGCTCGACGGGCCTGTCACCCAGTCGGTGCAAGCCTCCACCGACCCATCCACTCACCCTTCCTACTACCAGCCCGCGATCGCCTACCTCGACGCCCACAGCAATGGTGAACCGCTGCGGATCGAGGTGCCTTTCACCCAATCGCACTGGGACGCCACGATCTTGGGGCAACGTTTTGCGCTGGCACGGGGATGGGATCGCCAGCTCGACACGCGCTATGACGATCTGTTTTATGACCCGCAGCTCACCGCCGCCGCCTACCGCGCCTGGCTGTTGCAGACCGGCGCCCGCTTTGTCGCTCTCTCCGACGCGCCAATGGACTTCTCAAGTCGCCAGGAGGCTGCCTTGATCCGCGGCGGCCTGCCCTACCTGCGGCTGGTTTTCCACTCGACGCACTGGCACATCTACGCCGTGCAGGGAGCGCTGCCGCTGGTGCAGGGGCCGGGGCGTTTGACGGTGGTCAAGCCCACCGGCTTCACCCTGCTCGCCGCGGCGCGCGGCAGCCTGCTCGTGCGCATCCACTACACCCCCTATTGGCAGGTTGCCTCCGGCGCCGCCACAGTCGCCGAAGCGCCAGGGGGCTGGACACGCATCAGCAGCGAACGCGCCGGAGCGATCACGGTCACCGCGCAGCTGTGATCGCTCGCTGAAGCTCCGCCGCACGCGGCGCCATGCTGTGCGCAATGTCCTCCGACTCCAGATCGAGGTCAGCGCAGCATCGCTATGGCCTGGTGTTGCTGCTCACGATCGTCTCCGTCGTGGACGTCATTGTCGCGCCGGATACGCCGAGGAGTCGCGGCATTGGAGTGCTGCTGCAGGGCACCATGCTGCTGGTCGTCATCGCCACCTCGCGCGACAGCGCCGCCGTGCGGCGCGCGCGGGTGATCGGTGCGGCCAGCCTGTTGCTGGCCTTGGCGCTCGGGGTTGCGCTGTCGATCATCGCGCCCAAGGTGGGCTCAGCGATCGCCGGCCTGGCGATCGTCGCTGTGCTGATCGTGCTCGTGCGCGGCGTAGGCCGGCTGGTGCGCGAACAAGGCGTGACGCTGCAGGCGGTCGCGGGCTCGCTGGCGATTTACCTGCTTGTGGGTCTCACCTTCGCGCTGCTGATCAGCCTGATCGCCTATCTCGGCCCCGCTTACTTCGCCGAGCGCGGCCACGAATCGCTGAGCGAGCAGGTCTACTTCAGTTTCACCACGCTCACCACCACCGGCTATGGCGACCTCACGCCGGCCACCAGCGGCGGCCATGCGCTTGCCGTGCTTGAGATGCTCATCGGTCAGATCTATCTCGTCACCGTGATCGGGCTGCTGGTGGGCAACCTCAACCGCCGCTCGCCATCCTCGTCGCGTCCCGAGGACACGTCCAACGCTTGAGATCCACTGGGTATCTGCCGACTACCGAGGTATGCGCCGAGGGCTGCCACGGCTGAGCCTGACTCAGCAGGTTGCTTTGCTGAGCCTGATCCCAATTCTTGCATTGGGCTTTGTCCTCGCACGGGTTCTGCAAGCGCAGATCGTCGCCCGCGCAGTCGCTGACGCCAGCCAGTCCGCGCAACTGCTGGCGCGCATCGGCATCCAGCCCCAGCTGACGCCCGCGGATCTGCGCAATGGTCTCTCAGCAACAGAGGTGCAGGCGATGGACCGCCAGCTCAGCGCCCGCTCGGCCACACAGGACCTGGCGCGCATCAAGATCTGGAACGCTCGCCACGAGGTCATTTACTCTGACTATCACCCGCTGATTGGACACGTCTTCCCGCCCAGCGACGATCTGCTCAATGCGCTCGCCGGGCGACCGGGCGATGGCGAGGTGGTTACACCCAGCGCGGGTGGCGAGACTGCCAGCGAGGTTGGACTGGGGAAACTCGTCGAGGTATACGTGCCGCTGCGTTTCACCCCCGGCGGCCCGCCAGCCGGCGTCTTTGAGATCTACCTCAGCTACCGCCCGCTGGCCACCACGATCGCGCGCGATAAGCGCACAATCGCCTTGCTCGTCTTCTGCGGCTTAGCGCTGCTGTGGGCGATTCTTTTTCGCATCGTCGCTGGAGCCTCACGCACGCTGCGCCGCCAGGCGCGCGAGAACAGCCGGCTCGCGCGCTACGACGGCCTCACCGGCTTGCCCAACCGCACGCTGTTCCTGGAGAACGCTTCTACCAAGCTGCGCCGTGAGTGCGCGCGCGGACAGGCGGTCGCCGTGCTGCTGCTCGATCTCGATGGCTTCAAGGAGATCAACGACACCCTCGGGCACTCCACCGGAGACATCGTGCTGTGCGAGATCGGCCGCCGCCTGCGCGTGCGGGCCGGTGAGCAGGCGCTGCTGGCGCGCCTGGCTGGGGATGAGTACGCCGTCATGCACCCATGCGCGCTGGGCGCCCACGGCATCTCCGAGGCGCTGGCGCTGGCCAGTGGTATGCAGTTGGCGCTTGAGGACCCGATCGAGCTCGATGGCGTGGCGCTCAACGTCGATGCCAGCATCGGCATCGCGCTGGCTCCGCACCACGCCGAGGACCTTGACACGCTGCTGCGGCGCGCCGACGTGGCGCTTGACCGCGCCAAGTCCAACCGCAGCCGCCTGGAGGTGTACTCAGCCGAGTACGACCACTTCGATGCGGCCCGGCTGACGCTGCTCGGCGAGGTCCGTCCTGCGCTTGAGCGAGGCGAGTTCATTCTGCACTACCAGCCCCAGGCCGATCTGCGCAGTGGGCGCGTCAGTGGCGTGGAGGCGCTGCTGCGCTGGCAGCACCCCGAGCGGGGCCTGATCCCGCCGCTGCAGTTCATACCCCTGATCGAGCAGACCGCGCTGGTCGGGCCGATCACCATGCACGTGATCGACCGAGCGCTTGAGCAGCTCGCGCGCTGGCGCGACCACGGCCTGCACCTGTCGATGTCCGTCAACCTGTCCGCGCGGAACCTGCTGGACCCCGAGTTGCCGCATCGCATCTCCTCGCTGCTTGCTCGCCACGCGGTCCCCTCCCACCGGCTTACCGTCGAGGTCACCGAGGGGGCCACGATGGCCGATCCCGAGCAGGCCGTGAAAGTGCTGGTGGCGCTGCGCGCGCTTGGTGTCAGCGTCTCAATCGATGACTTTGGCTCCGGTCACGCGTCGATGGCCTATCTGACCACGCTGCCCGCCAGCGAGCTGAAGATCGACCGCTCGTTCGTCACGGGTATGTGCCAGAGCCCGCGGGAGGAGGCGATCGTGCGCTCCACCGTGGATCTCGCCCGCCACCTCAACCTGCACGTCGTCGCCGAGGGCATCGAGACGCGCGAGGTGTGGGATCGTCTGGCGGAGCTGGGCTGCGATACCGCGCAGGGTTACCTGCTCTCCCCTCCCCTGCCTGCCGAGGAGCTCAGCGCGTGGCTGCGAAGCCGCCGTGGGCAGCCGCTCACAGCGTCGCCGTCGGCCCACTGACCAGGCGGACCGACGACGACGCATGTGCCGGGTCGCTCCGGAGCTGACCGCTGCCCCGTCGAGGAGTCGAGGCAGCGGCGCTCACGGTGTCGCCACGCTGTGACTAGCTGTTGTCCACCTTGTTGCCGCTGGGCTTCAGCACGTACCACGAGGACCCGAAACCCACGACCCCCTGGCCGTAGGCATCGCCCGCGTCGCCGTCACGCGCGAAGAAATACAGCGGGTGCCCCTTGTAAGTCACCTGCTTGGTCCCATCGGGGCGAGTGATGGTGCCAATGTCCGCCGTCACCGCCGCGCCGGCGGCGCTGGCCGCGGCAGCCGTCGTCACCGGGGGCCAGACACGCGCGCAGGCTCCCGTGCACGAGGAGTTTGCGCCTTTGTCGCCCTCGAACATGTACACCGTCAGGTGCTTGCCCCCGGCGGCGAGGATCGTGCCGAGCTTGTCGTGCTTGGTGCTCACCACAACGGCCGTGGCGCTCGTGCCACTGGCGGGGGTGGAGCTTGTGCCCGCCGACGTCGATGCCGCGGCGCTCTGCGTTGTGCTGGCGGCAGCGCTGGTGCTGGTGCTGACGGGCGTGTAGCCGCTGGCGTTGCTCGCGCTGTTGTTGTTGCTGCTGCTGCCGCAGCCGGCGGCCGCGATCGCGACGACGGCTAGAGCCGCTGCTGCACAAAGGGAAGGCTGTTTCACGCGGACCTCCTGGAAGTTGAATTGGCGCTTCGTTCAACAGTGCAGACTCCCCCGTGTCCGGAACCTTTCAGCGGTCGCTAGAGTCGTTGCACAGATGCGCCCCCTTCACGCGCCCCACTGATGGCGCGGCTTGACCCACAGTCGCTGCCCCAGCACGTCGATCGCCTCTACCGCGCGGCATGGGCTCTGTGCGGCTCGCCGCACGACGCCGAGGACCTTGTGCAGGAGACCTTCGCGCGGGTGCTCGCGCGACCGCGCTTTCTGCACAATCAGGATGAGCTGGCCTACCTCATGCGCGTCTTGCGCAACACCTTCCTCACCCAGCGCCGCACCGCGGGGCGCCGTCCGCAGCCTGCGCAGGTCACACTCGATGACGTCGAATTCGCCGACCCGCGCAGCGGCGAGCGCCCAGAGGCAGCTTTGCAGGCTCGGGAGGTGTTCGGCGCGATCTCAGCGTTGCCGGAGAACTACCGCCTGGCGCTGGTGGCGGTCGATCTCGTCGGCCTCTCCTACCGCGAGGCCGCGCGCGCTCTGGGCACCCGCGAGGCCACGATCGCCACGCGCGTCTTTCGCGGCCGTGAGCGGGTCGCGCGCGAGATGAGTGGCGAGCCGCGTGGCGAGCAGCCTGCGCAGAGTGGCGGGCAGCCTGCGCAGAGTGGCGGGCAGCCTGCGCAGAGTGGCAGGCAGCCGGGCGAGCAGCCTGCGCAGAGCGGCGGGCAGCCGGGCGAGCAGCCTGTGCCCCATCCCGAGCGCGACGGTGCTCCCGGCGGCGCAGCCGCCCCGCGGGAAGCTTCGGGACCGCAGGGGAGTCTTGCGTAATGGAAACGCTATGCCCTTGAACCACGAATCCTCAGACAGCGACGCACAGCACGACACGGCGGCCCTGCTGCGCTCGATCGACATCGCGGCGCCCGCCTCGCTGCACGAGTCCGTGCGCGAGCTGACGCAGGCCGCCACGAGCAGACGCTCGCGGTGGCCGGCTCGCCGCTTGGCGCCAAGCTCTCGCCCTTCGGCGCTGCTCGTCGGAGCCCTGGCCAGTGTCGCTGGCCTTGTGGCAGTGCTGGTCCTGGCGCTGGGCTCCGGCGGCCACGCCACGCCCACAGTTCTTCAGGCCTCGACACTGGGGCTGCTGCCGGCCACCACCGCGGCGCCCGAGGAGGACCCTCACGCCCCCGGCCAGTTGGCGATCTCCACCGAAGGCATCGCCTACCCATACTGGAACCGCCGCTTTGGCTGGCAGACAGCCGGCGTACGCTCCGATCGCCTCGGCGGGCGCATGGTCACGACGGTCTTCTACGCCAACGCCTCCGGGCAGCGAATTGGCTACTCGATCGTCGATGGACAGCCGCTTCAGACCCCCACAGCGGGGCGAGCCGCCGTGTGGCACGGCGTGCGCTTCGATGTGCTTCATCCCGGCGCCTCGACGGTGGTCACGTGGCGCCGCGACGGCCACACGTGCATACTGGTCGGCTCCAAGGTCAGCGCAAAGACGCTGCTGACGCTTGCCAACTGGCAAACCGCCTGAGCCACCACACACGCACACGTGAAAGCAATCCAGATCGTCGACCTCTCCGGTCCTGAGAGCGCCCTGAGCCTCGTGGACGCCCCTGAGCCCGATGCTGCTCACCCGCTCACTCCCGGTGCGGGAGTCACGATCGAAGTGCATGCCGCGGGCGTGTCCTTCCCCGAGCTGCTGCAGACCCGCGGCGAGTACCAGCTCAAGCCGCCGCTGCCCTTCATTCCCGGTAGCGAGGTTGGCGGGATCGTGCGCAGCGCTCCGCCCGCGGCCGGCGTGCAGGTGGGCGATCGCGTAGCTGCCTTCTGTGGCCTGGGCGGATTCGCTGAGAGCGCCGTGGCGCCTGAGTTCTTCACCTTCGCGCTGCCCGCCGCGCTTGACTTCGCGCAGGGCGCGGGGCTGATCCTCAACTACCACACCGCCTACTTCGCGCTTGCCATGCGCGGGCGCTTGCAGGCGGGCGAGACCGTGCTCGTGCATGGGGCCGCCGGCGGCGTCGGCACCGCCGCCTTGCAGGTCGCCAAAGGCCTCGGGGCAAAAACGATTGCGGTCGTATCCAGCGAGCAGAAGGAGCGCATCGCCAGGGAGGCCGGCGCCGATCGCGTCGTGCGCTCGGACGGTCCTTGGAAGGATCGGGCCAAGGAGATCTCCGCAGGTGGCGTGGATGTCGTGCTGGACCCTGTCGGCGGCGATCGCTTCACCGACAGCCTGCGCTCGCTGCGCGAGAACGGCCGCGTGGTCGTCGTGGGCTTCACCGGCGGGTCGATACCCGAGGTGCGGGTCAACCGCCTGCTGCTCAACAACACCGAGATCGTCGGCGCCGGCTGGGGCCACTGGGCGATGACCAACCCCGATGCCTCGCGTGAGATCGGCGCCAAGCTGCATGGCATGATCGAAGCAGGGTTCGTGCGCCCGATCGTCGGACAGCGCTTCCCCTTGGAGCAAGCTGGCGCCGCGTTGCAGCTGCTCGATCGCCGCGAGGCCATCGGCAAGGTAGTGCTGGACGTACGCTGAGGCGAGGAGATGGATTTCGCCCCCTCACAGCGCGCCCGCGAGCTCCTGCAGCGCGTCGAGGCCTTCATCGAGCAGGAGATCGCACCGCGCGAGGAGGCCCACCACCGCGAGCAGCTGGCCCTGCAAGACCCCTGGGTCGTGCCGCCGCTGATCGAGGAGCTGAAGGCCAAGGCCAGGGCGCAGGGTCTGTGGAACCTGTTCCTGCCCGACCCCGATCACGGCGCAGGGCTGGCAAACGTCGAGTACGCGCCGCTCGCCGAGCGCATGGGCCGCTCACTGATCGCCAGCGAGTGCTTCAACTGCAACGCCCCCGACACCGGCAACATGGAGGTCCTGCTGCACTTCGGCTCACCCGAGCAGCGCGAGCGCTGGCTGACGCCGCTGCTGGCGGGCGAGGTGCGCTCGGCCTTCTGCATGACCGAGCCTGAGGTGGCCTCCTCGGACGCGACCAACATGCAGGCCACCGCCACGCTTGAGGGCGATGAAGTGGTGCTCAATGGGCGTAAGTGGTGGAGCACCGGCGTCGGTCACCCCAACTGCAAGGTGGGCATCTTCATGGGCCTCACCGACCCTCAGGCCGACCGCTACCACCAGCATTCGATGGTGCTCGTGCCACTCGACTCCCCCGGTGTGGAGGTGCAGCGGATGCTCTCCACGATGGGCTTCCTTGACGCTCCCGGTGGGCACGGGGATGTCAGCTTCAGCGACGTACGCCTGCCTGCGAGCGCGATCATCGGGGGCCCCGGCGAGGCCTTCACGATCGCCCAGGCGCGCCTTGGCCCAGGGCGTATCCATCACTGCATGCGTCTGATCGGACTGGCTGAGCTGGCGTTGGAGCTGGCCTGCCGCCGCGCCACCGAGCGCACCGCATTTGGCAAGCCGCTTGCCAACCTGGGCGGCAACCGCGAACGCATCGCCGATGCGCGCATCGCGATCGACCAGGCGCGCCTGCACGTGCTGCACGCCGCCTGGCTGATCGATCGGCAGTCACCGGCTGCGCTGGGCGCGGTCTCGCAGATCAAGGTGGCCGTCCCCAACATGGCCCAGCGTGTCGTGGACATGGCGATGCAGCTGCACGGCGGCGCCGGTCTCAGCAACGACTTCCCGCTTGGCGCCGCCTGGATCATCGCTCGTGCGCTGCGGCTCGCCGACGGTCCCGACGAGGTGCACCGCGGCGTCGTGGCGCGTCTGGAGCTGGCGCGCTACGGCCAGGGAAAGTGGGGCGGCTGAAGGCCTTGAGGTATTGCCGGCTAGCTGCGGCTAGCCGTCCTCGTCTTCCTCGTCCGCCGCGCTCTTCGCGCCGGCGGCGCCGCGCAGCCAGCCGGCCAGCTGCTGCCCGACGGAGTTGATCGACTCCCCCGCGTCGCGGAAGGCGTCGCGGAAGCGCTCGGCGTAGTAGGAAACGGCCTCGCCACCGTCTGAGCGGGCGTCCGTGGCGTCCGCGCGCGTCACATACTCGCCGCCCACGATGCGCTCGAACTCGCCCGTTTTGACCCACGCCATCAACTCGTGAATGCGCTTCACCGGCATCGGGTGGTCCAGTCCCAGGTCGATCAGCAGGCGCGTGAGGCGCTCAAGGCCGCCACCCCCTTCGGTGTACTCCAGGCCCTGGCGCATGAACGCGTCGAGATCGAGCTCCTCCACCATCGTCCCGCCCGCCAGGCACATCAGCGTGCGGCACACCGCCAGCGGGTCGCGTGTGACCAGCGCCGCGGCGCGATCGGCGCTCAGCTCTGCCGCGCGCTCCCACTCAAGCAGCGCTGTGCGCACCGGCGCCAGCGGCAACGGCAGGCGCGAGCTGTGCGTGAGCAGCATCAGGATGTAAAGCGAGGTGCGATACAGCTGATGGTCGGCGAGGATGTGCGCCGCCTCGTGCGCCAGCACCGCGCGGCGTTCCTGCGCGCCGAGCAGCGCCACCAGCTCGGAGTGCACCACCACGATCGGCCGCTTCGCGCCGATCGCCATCGCGTTGGGCAGCGGATACTGGGTCAGATACAGATCTGGCGTCTCTGCCATATCCAGCGTGGCGTATGCCAGCGCGTGCTCGCGCCACACATCGCCCAACTGCTCCTCGGAGAGCTTCACCGAAGAGCCCAGGTAAGCCTGACGCAGAGCGCGCTCGTAGCCAAGCTCGATCAGCTTGCGCACCACCGTGTCCAGGTACGGGATCGAGCCCAGCGCCGCCGTCGCCGCGCGATCTGCTGGGTGCTGGAAGGCGCGCGGAGATATGCCTGTCAGGCGATATCCCTCAACTGGGAGCTGGGAGGTTGAGAGCGGCTCCATAACTCAGAGCGTACTCCCTATCCCCTCCCCTTACCCGACCTCTTGCTCTGCTTCGGCGCGACCAAGCGCACGGCATCGCTCCAGGTGTGAACTTCCACCTCTTCGATCGTCAAGCTGGCCGCGAGGGCGCCACCGCTGCCGCGCAACAGCGCACGACCCGCGGCGTTCAGGTGGATCTTCACCGCCGCTGTGCTCCCCGCTTCAAGCGAGAAGGGGGCGCTGCCGATCGTCACCGTGCGCGTGCGCTTTTTCCCATTCTTCAGCTTGACTGTGCGCTTCGCCAGCAGCTTCAGGGTGCCGTAGCAGCTTTCCGCTTCCTTGCAGTCAAGCGTCGCCAGCGTCATCGCGCCGCTGCGCACAATCAGGTTCCTGCCGTTGAGCAGCACGCCTTCGTTGTGGATCGTCGCGGCCTGCACTCCACCGCTGCCGGTGCCTGGCGTGAGGATTGCGCTGCCCGGTGAAGACGGCGAGGGGCCTGCCTGCGACCCCGTGGCTGAGGACACCCCAGGCGGGAGTGGCGAGATCGGCGTAGGCGTAGGGGGAGGCGTGGGCGAGGGCGGGGGCGGAGGAGCGCTCGGGCCTGCTTTCACCGCGGGCAGCGAGCCGGTGCGCACCGCGCCGGTCCCGCCGGCATTGCTCGCCTGCACTTCACACAGGATTCGGCGCCCGACATCAGATTCAGCCAGCACATAGGTGGGTGACTTCCCCATCTGGAGCACCTGCCCGCTTGAGCTGTCGATGAAGGCGTAATCGATCTCCGGTTCGCCGCTCCAACTTCCCGGCGCGCAGGTCAATGTTTCGCCGACGCGCGGCACGCCGCGTACTTCGATTTGCTCGCCGCCCCGCGGAGCCTGCGGCGGCGAGGAAGCGCCTTCGATGAAGTCGCGGATCTCAGGGGCCGCGAGATTGACAAAGCCGTTGGTCGAGTTGGCGCGGCAAAATTCGCCGGAGCGCCCTGTGACGGTGTCCATCACACCGACCAGCACGCTGGCGCCGCCGGTGGTTGTCAGGCCGCTGCCGCTGTCGCCAAAGCAGGCCGATCCGACCGCCGCGCTGGTGCAGAGGAACACCGCGTCGGCTTCGCCGCCACAGCCGCGGCTGAAGCCAAGCGTCGTAACGATCGAGTTCAGCGTGCCGTCAGCCGAGGCTGCCGTCGGATCCTCCAGCCCATAGCCGGTGAGGTTGAGCTGCGCGCCCAGCAGTGGCTGCGTGCCTGGGGCGAGCAGGCCGATCGAGCTCGCCGTGCTGCCGGCGGCGGAGCTCAGCGCAAATGGTTTAGACAGCCCCACGACGGCGACGTCATCGGGGGCTCCCGCTCCCCTCGCGTGGTTGTAGTAGGGGTGCACGCGAAGACTGCTCGCCAAGCTGAACTGCGCATCTTCTTGGTTTTCGGATTCCAGGTTGGAGACGCCGGCCACGACGACCACGTCATCGGCGGGCAGCAGCGCGCCGGTTTCGGGGTTGAACAGGCAGTGCGCGGCGCTGAGAATGTGTGTCGCGTCGAGAATCGAGCCCCCGCAGCTGAGCACCCCTTCGAGTTCCCCTGCGCTTTATATGAATCCGAACATCACCACCTGCCAGGGAGCCTGCTCGATCGAGATCTGCGTGCCGCCTACGATCGCCGCATGAGCCCGATGCCGCCTTGCTCGGAGTCGATGCGCAAGCAGCCGATGCGTGCGCAGCAACGCCCGCGGGCCGTGATGGCGCGGCGGCGTCGCCGCTGCCATTCCCGCCGTGCCCCCAGCGATTAGGGCGAGCATTCCAAGCGTGATTGCAAACAGCGTCCCTGCCTTGCCAATCGTCCTGTGCGGCCTGAGCATTCTGGATCCTTCCGTACCTGGGTAGCAATGCAAACCGGGGCACCCTACTCTCGCGTGACATCTGTCGTCAAGTCAATTGTTATGAACTTGCTCTGAGATCGGTGCGCGTCGCGCCGACCTTGGCGTCCGTCTGTCACGGCGAGCCGATCTGCGCTAAGGTCCCTCGCGCATGACCCGCGCCAAAGCCATCAATGCCCTCGTCGGTTTGCGCATCGCCGTGGGCGTGGCCTCGTGGCTGACACCTCGTCCCGCCGGCAAGCTCTTCGGCTTGGACGCCAAGGCAAATCCGCAGTCGCCCTATCTGGCGCGGCTGTTTGGCGCGCGCGACATCGCGCTTGCCTACGGCGCCATGAGCAGCGAGGGCGAGCACCAGCGGCAGTGGCTGACCGTGGGCGTGGCCTGCGATGTGGCGGACTCGCTCGCCGGTATCGCCGGCGGCCGACGTGGTTACCTGCCGAAGTTCGCCAGCGTGCTCGTCACCGCGACAGCGGTGAGCGCAGCAGCGCTTGGCGCGCTCGCTCTGAGCCAGGAGTAGAGCCCCTGTGGGAATGCCGGTGGCCCTGGTAACGGGCGCCTCCAGTGGTATCGGCGAGGCCACGGCCCGCCGGCTGGCGCGCGAGCCCGACATGCAGTTGATCCTGGTCGCGCGCCGCGCGGAGCACCTGGCGCGACTGGCGCAGGAGCTGCCCGTGCCCACCACCTATCTCGCGCTTGACCTCACCGCCGAGGACGCTCCCGCGCAGGTGCTGGAGCACATTCAGACACACCACAATGGGCGCCTTACGCTGCTCGTCAACAACGCCGGCGCCTCCTGGCGCGCGACCTTCGCCGAGGGCGGCTACGCCAACGTCAAGCGCACGATGGCGCTCAATTTCGATGCCGTCGTGCGCCTTACCGAGGTCCTGCTGCCGCTGCTGCGCGCCAGCGCTCCCAGCGCGATCGTCAATGTCGCCAGCACCGCTTCGCGCGTCGCGCGTCCAGGCGCGGGCGCCTACTCGGCCAGCAAGTTCGCGCTCGCGGGCTGGACCGATTCGCTCTATGCCGAGGAGCTCCCCCACGGCGTTCATATCGGCATGGTGCTGCCCGGCTTCATCGCCACCGAAGGCTTCCCCGCACAGGAGCTGCGCGCGCGGGCCGCCACGCGCTGGGTCGTCTCCACGCCGCAGCGCGCGGCGCAAGCCATCATCGACGCCGGCCTGAACCGGCGGGCCGAGCGCTACGTGCCGCGGCCTTACTTTCTGTTCGCCGCCGTCCGTCTGCTGTTTCCTGCGCTCGCGCGCCGCGTGCTCTCCGGTGGGGCCGGTACGGCCTTCACCACCAAGACCGGCGCCGACGCGGCCGACGGTCGCTAGCACAAGACAGCGCAACTTCAGCCTCAAATTGAGCTCTTGGCTGGTGTAGGGCTCTCGCGGGCAGGAAAAAAGCCGTGAGAGGCCGAAGGATCCAGGGTACGAAAGATTCACCAGGAGAATCGCGTAGCTGCAAGCAGCAGCCGATGAAGACCATAGAACCCGCAGCTGAACCTCAAGCGGCGCCGATACAAGCGCCTGCGAACAGTGCTCGGACACGTCCGCGGCGCGTACTTGCGCGTATACGTTTCGGCAGGGCCCCGCGCCGCCGTCTCTACTGGGAGAATAATTGACAACGCAACTAATATGGCCTACAATTCCGACTCCAAGCATCGGATTAGAGGGTGGCGCAGCCGGCTTTCAGCCGGCGAGCCGGGCCCCTCAAGATTCCCCATTAGAAGGACCAAACATGTCTGACCCCACCACACATCTCAATCCACACCTCCCGCCCCTGGATTCCGTGGACGCCGTGGACGCCGCTGAGAACGCGGTGCTGGAGACCCCTGAGCTGGTTGCGGACCCCAGCCTGCAGCAGTCCGCTCCCGCCGAGACGGAGGCCGAGACAGAGGCAACCCCGGAGCGCCCGGCAGCGCCCGAACTGTCGCTGGCGCCCGCCGAAAGCTTCATCCCCGAGTCGGTAGATCAGCTGCTGGCACACTCGCGACGCTACCCGCTGCTGACGCCTGCCCAGGAGATCGAACTGGCCCAGCGCATCGAGAAGGGCGACCTGCACGCCAAGGAACTGATGATCAACTCCAACCTGCGCCTGGTGGCCTCCAACGCGAGGCGCTACCAGAACCAGGGTCTGCCCCTGGCCGATCTGGTGCAGGAGGGCATGCTCGGCCTGATCAGAGCCAGCGAGAAGTTCGACTGGCGCAAGGGCTTTCGCTTCTCCACCTACGCCACCCTCTGGATTCGCCAGGCGATTCAGCGCGGCTTGGAGAACTCCGGACGCACCATCCGCCTGCCCGTGCACGTGGCCCAGCGCTCGCGCAAGGTGGGTCGTGTAGAGCGCGAGCTCTCAGTGCGTCTTGGTCGCGAGCCCACCAATGAGGAGCTCGCGCTTGAGACGGGCCTTGAGTTGGAGCAGGTCGAAGAAGTGCGCCACCAGCGCAACGCTCTCGTGAGCCTCGATCAGCAGGTCGGCGAAGACGGCGACACCGCACTTGGCGATCTGCTGCCTGCCGAGCAGGAGGCCCCTGAGGAAATCGCCTACGAGAACGAGCGCGAGCGGATCGTGCACCGCGCGATCGCGCAGCTGCCGGACACCGAGCGCAAGGTCTTGACGCTGCGCTTCGGCACCGGCCGCGAGGAGCCCCAGACGCTCACCGCGATCGGCAAGCGCCTGGGATTCTCCGCTGAGCGTGCTTCGCAGCTTGAGCAGCGCGCGCTGAAGAAGCTCGCGGAGTCGCCGGAGCTGGCGGCCCTGCGCGAGGCCGCCTGACAGGCGCTAGAAGCGCGCACGGCCTACTCTGATGGTCTGCCTTGTAGGCCATCAGAGTAGGAGGCGCGCATGCCAGAGTCCCTGTGGGGACGCACCGTGCAGTGGACGATTGTGGTGGGCGAAAAGATCCTCGCCCCGATCGAGCGCTTCATTGGCCGGCGCTCACTCGTCGGCGAGGAGGCGTTCTTCCCGCTGGAGCGCTTCCCCTGGATCGAGCACGTCGAGCAGCACTGGGAGGTGATCCGCGAGGAGCTGGAAGGAGTGTTGGAGGACCACGAGGGACTGCCCAACTTTCAGGACATCTCCAAGGACCAGATCGAGATCACCGACGACGATCGCTGGAAGACGTTCTTCCTGTACGGCTACGGTTTTGAAGCCGAGCTGGGGGTGCAGATGTGCCCGCGCACGGCGGCCTTGATGCGCGAGATCCCAGGGATGACCACAGCGATGCTGTCGATCTTGAGCCCGCGTAAGCACATCCTCGACCATCGCGGCCCTTACAAAGGCGTGCTGCGCTACCACCTGGGACTGATCGTGCCCGAGCAGAAAGAGCAGTGCCGCATACGGGTGGGAGATGAGATTCGCCATTGGGAAGAAGGCAAGAGCATGGTGTTCGACGACACCTTCAACCACGAGGTTTGGAACGACACCGATGAGACGCGGGTGGTGCTGTTCGTTGACGTGCTGCGACCGCTCCCCTTCCCCGAGTCGCTGATCAACAAGGCGATCGTCAAGGCGATCGCCTTCTCTCCGTTCGTGCAGGACGCCAAGCGCAACCAACGGGCCTGGGAAGCTCGCTACCGCGAGCGCGATCAGATGTTTGACACGTTGAGGCCGGTGCCCTGAAGCAAGGCATTGGCCTTGGCGTTCAGCACCGTGAACTCGCCGGTCAGGATCAGCAGGCCCAGGGCGATCATGACCGCGCCGCCGGTGGCGATGATGAGCGGAAAGTGGCGCTTGAGAACCTCAAGCGTGTTGGTGGCTCGCTCGAAGGCCAGCGCGATCAGGAGGAACGGGATCGCCAAGCCCATGGCGTAGAAAGCCAGCAGCAGCGCGCCGTGCGCGGCGGAAGTCGAGATCGCGGCCTGCGTGAGGATGGCACCGAGCGTGAAACTGGTGCAAGGCGTCCAGGCGATCGCAAAGGCAGCCCCCGCCAGCAGCGGCCCGCCGCGCCCGGCGAGCCGCATCAAGGACTCCGAGTGCCACTGGAAGTTCAGGCGGTCGACGAAGGGGGTGGCCAGGAAAACGACGCCCATCAGCACGATCAATACCCCGCCGAGCTGTTCAAGCGTGGCCTTGTGAGCGTTCAGCGACGATCCCAGGGCAGTAGCGGTCAGGCCCAGCAGGATGAAGATCAAGGAGAAGCTGGCGATGAACAGCAGGCTGGGGACCAGCACGCGCCGTGCTCCGGCGTTGTTGATCTCAGCCGGAGTGACCCCGATGACCGTCGATAGATAGCCAGGCACCAGGGGCAACACACAGGGCGAGAGGAAGGAGACGAGCCCCGCAAGGATTGCCACAGGGATGCCCACGCCGGTGGCGGTGTCCGAGGCAGAAGACGCGGCCAGCATCAGGCTCGGATCGATCACGGCTCGACCACCGCCGCGCGCAGCTCCGCGACTTCGCGCTCCAACCTGGCCACGCGCTGCTCCAAACCGTCTCCTGCGGAGGCGCTCGGCGGATCGAGCGCCGTGCCAGGAGCTGTCACCGGCGCCGTGTGAGGGACCGCCGCTGGCGCAACTGCGTTACCGGCCTGCGATCCTCCATCCCCCTCCCCCAGCAACTGCTGGTAGCGCTCCTCCTTCTGGCCTGGCCGGCGCTCCAGGCGCCGCACAAGGCCGCGCTCGATCAGCCGCGTGAGCGTGCCGTGCACCTCATCGAGGCCCGCGAAGGGGTGCATGCGGTCCGCTCGCTGCTTGAGCTCTCCAGGCGTCTGTGCCCCGCGCAGCATCAAAACGCAGATGACGGCTTGCTCGTCATCGGACATCGGCAGCGCCTCGGCCAGCAGATGGCGGTACTTTGGCGCGCGCGAGCCGGCGCCGGAGGCCAGCCGTGTGTAGCCGCGCCGTTCCAGGCGGTGCAGCGCGTCACGCAGCACCTCATCGTCGTAGTCCACCACGGGATCGCGGTTGGTTGACTGGTTGCAGGCCAGGCGCAGCGCATTGAGCGACAGCGGGTAGCCATCGGGCGTCGTGCGCTGCTTCTCCAGCAGACATCCCAGCACGCGCAGCTCGGTGGGCAGCAGATCCATTGCCCTAAGCGTATGACGCGCGGGCCGAGAACGCCGCGGCAGGCCCGATACAGTCGTTGCGATGAATCATTTCTTTGGAGCGGGGGGCCGCTTTGACGGGGGTCGCCGCACGGCGACCCAGGGCGACGCCGTAGGGGATCTGCCCGCCGCGCCGGTTTCGCTGCGGCGAATCGCGGCGCTGTTCAGGCCTTATAGGCTGCGCCTTGGCGGCCTGCTGACGCTGATCTTTCTGTCCGCCGGTCTCGGTGTGATCAGCCCCTTCCTGCTGCGACGCATCATCGACGTCGCACTGCCCAGCAAGGACACGCGCGAATTGACGCTGCTGGTGGCGGGCATGATCGCGCTGTCGATCTTGACCGGCGCGATCGGCGTGGCGCAGACATGGATCTCCAACCTGGTGGGCCAGCAGGTGATGCACGACCTGCGCGCGGCGGTGTACGCGCACCTGCAGCGCATGTCGCTGGCCTTCTTCACGCGCACGCGCACAGGAGAGGTGCAGTCGAGGATCGCCAATGACATCGGCGGCATCGACAGCGTGGTGACCTCGACGGCCACCTCGATCGTGCAGAACGTGACGACGGTCGTCGCCGTCGTGGTCGCGATGGTGCTGCTGGACTGGCGCCTGGCGGCCTTCACGCTGGCCCTGCTGCCGTTCTTCGTGTGGCTCACGCGCAAGGTGGGCGAGGAGCGCAAGCGCATCACCTCCGTGCGCCAGGGCCGTCTGGCGGACATGTCGACGCTGGTGGAGGAGTCCCTGTCGGTGTCGGGGATCCTGCTGGGCAAGACGATGGGACGCTCTCCGGAGCTGGTGGGGCGCTTTACGGGCGAGTCGCGCGGGCTGGCCGACCTGGAGGTGCGCGCGCGGATGGCGGGCCGCTGGCGCATGGCCTCGGTGCAGATCAGCTTTGCGGTGATGCCGGCGCTGGTGTACTGGTTCGCCGGTCTCAACGCCGCCAACGGCGGAAACGCGGTGTCGATCGGCACGGTGGTGGCCTTCACCACGCTGCAGACGAGGGTGCTTTTCCCGATCCAGTCCTTGCTGTCGGTTGGCCTTGAAGTGCAGACCTCGCTGGCGCTGTTCAGCCGCATCTTCGAGTACCTCGACCTGCCAATCGATATTCAGGAGGCGGCGGACGCGCGCGTGCTGGAAGGCGTACGCGGCGACGTGGCGCTGCGCGACGTCTGGTTTCGCTACGACGAAGACGCGCCGTGGACGCTGCAGGAAATTGAGGCGCGGATGCCGGCGGGCACGCGCACGGCGATCGTCGGTGAGACCGGGTCGGGGAAGACGACCTTGGCGTATCTGGTGGCGCGCCTGTATGAATGCCAGCGCGGCAGCGTTGAGATCGACGGCATCGACATCCGCGACGTGACGCTGGGATCGCTTGCCCACACCGTGGGGCTGGTTTCACAGGAGACCTATCTGTTCCATGCCTCAATCCGCGAGAACCTGCGCTTTGCCTGCGCCGAGGCCAGCGACGAGGAGATCGAAGAGGCGGCGAAGGCCGCGCAGATCCACGAGCTGATCGCCTCGCTCCCCGAGGGCTACGACACGCCGGTGGGCGAGCGCGGCTACCGCTTCTCCGGCGGGGAGAAGCAGCGCATCGCGATCGCCCGCACGGTCTTGCGCAACCCGCCGGTGCTGATCCTGGACGAGGCCACGAGCGCGCTTGACACGGAGACCGAGCGCGCCGTGCAGCTGGCGCTCGATGAGCTATCCAAGGGGCGCACGACGATCGCCATCGCCCACCGCCTCTCAACGATCAGGGACGCCGATCAGATCCTGGTGCTGGACGGAGGCAAGCTCGTGGAGCGAGGCACACACGAGGAGCTGGTGGAGCTGGGAGGTCGCTACGCGGCTCTGTTGCGGGGCGCTGTTGTGGACGAGCCCGCCGGTATCGACGAGCCCCACGAGCCCGATGAGCCCGGCCGTGCGGATGAGCCCGCGCTTGCCGAGCGGTGAGCTACGCGATTGCGTCGATGTTCAAGCGCACGTAGTCAACCACCACCGGCTCCCCCAGGCCAGCCATGACATCGTCCATGAAGGGCTCGCGCAGTGGCTCGGGCAGCCGCTGCACGTGCGGCCCCAGCACGATCGTCTGCAAGAACTCACGTGGGTGCTCGGGCTCAGTGGGCGCGGGAGCAAGCCAGCAGCGTGCCTCGGCGAAGCCTGCCGCCCGCAGGCGCTTCTCCGTGACCTCAGGCGCAGCGTAGTTCCACGGCGCCTGCCAGTCGCGGAAGTGCTCGGCGTAGGGAGCGCGGGCCAGGACCTGATTGGCAACGCCGCGCAGCTGATCGATGTTGCCCTCTCCCCCGCACTGCACCACCAGCTGTCCTCCAGGGCGCAGCGCCGCATGCAGGCGCGCGAACAGGCGCTCGTGGTCGGCAATCCAGTGAAAGGTGGCTGTCGAGAGCACAGCATCCACCGGCGCCTTGAGCTCCAGCTCCAGTAGATCCACGACACGCACATCAGCCTGCTCGCCCAGTCGCTCGCGTGCGGCTTGCACCATTGAGGCCGAGGCATCGACGGCTATCGCCTGGCCCCGTGGCAGGCGCTCAATCAGGGCCTGCGTGACGCGCCCTGAGCCACAACCCGCGTCGAGCACCGTCTCATCGCCCTGCAAGCGCAAACGCGCAAGCACCTGCAACCCAAGAGCCTCCATGGGACCTGAGATGCGGTCATAGCTCGCCCCGTTCCATTCGCGCACTGTCATACAAATGTATGTTATCACGTATAGAAGTCGGCCTGCGCGGCAAGCTCGATCAGCACCTTCGACAGCTGTCCGCCCTGCCAAGCGATCGGCGAGCGCAGCGGCGGCCCTCCCTCCTCCACGCTCAAAGTCGCCCCAGGGATGGCTTGCGCATAGGCTTCGGCGAGCGCCAGCGGATGCCCAGGGTCCACCTCATCGCGGCTGGCCACCACAGCTGTGGGAACAGCGATCGTGGCCAGCTCGCTCATGTCCGCGAAAGGACGTGAGCGGGGAACCACTTCCAATGCGTCGGCCACGGCATCGGGGTGCTGATGCAGGGCGAGCCGCTGGCGCACGACGGTCGCAACGGTCTTGCGCCACTGCTCGGGGATGCGGGTGAAGTCATAGGCCGCGAGAAAGCCCTCCACCCCCGCCTCGCGCAACCCTTCAGCCAACGCATCGCGTTCGGGGGGCGAGGTCGCGGAGGAAGTCGTGGGGTCATAGGCCGGCGTCACCACTCCCAGTGCCGCCACTCGCTCAGGGTGCAACAAGGCGAAGCGCAGCGCCGTGAGCGCGCCCATCGAGGCGCCCGCGATCAGCGCTCGGCGCACGCCCAAGGCATCCAGCACAGCCTCCAGGTCCTCGGCCAGGTGCTCATAGCCGTATGCGCTGCGCTCAGCCGCCGGCGTGGAGCGCCCGTGGCCGCGGGCGTCATAGGAGATCGTGCGGTATCCCGCGCGCTCCAGCAAGCGCGAGCCCATCACCACGTAGCGCCTCGTGGCGGTGAGACCGTGCAGGAGGACAACGGCCGGCCCTGCGCCTGTGTGCTCCCCGGAGAGCGTCACCCCAGCGGTGGTGACCTCGAAATCGTTCACCGTTCGCTGTGCGCCGGGCGCTGGCGCCACCGGGTCTCCTTAAGCGTGGACCAGCGCGTGCTCGCGCACGAGCTCGGCGGAGCGCTCGGGCAGCTCCCAGAAGAACAGATGGCCAATATCGGGCAAGATCTCAAGGCGCGAGCCGGGGATCAGGCGCGCGACCATGCGCCCGTTCTCCACCGGGATGATCTGATCGGCGGTGCCATGCACGACCAGCGTAGGCATGCTGAGCGCGCCCAGGCGCGCACTGGTGTTGTGAGCGGCGATCGCCGCGAGCTGCTCCATCGTCACGGCCAGCGCCACGGGGCGCTCCAGGCCGATCGCATGAAAGCGTGCGTACGCCTCGGCGTTCTGCGCAAAACCCGCGGAGATGTTGGCCTCCCACATCGCCCGCAGAGCGCGCTCGCGATCACCCGAGAGGACCGCTTCGGCCAGCTCAGGCTGGGTCGGCAGCGAGCTGCCAGGGCCGCCGCTGTAGGTACAACCCAGCGTCAGCGTTCGCACGCGCTCGGGATGAGCCAGCGCCAGCTCCTGCGCGATCATCCCGCCCATCGAGATACCCATCAGGTGCACCGACTCCAGCTCCAGCGCCGTCAGCAACGCGCTTGCGTCAGCGGCGAGGTCGCTGATCGTGAAGGGTTCCTCCACCCTGCTGCTGTCGCCCACGCCGCGATGGTCGTAGGCGATCACATCAAAGTCTTTGCGCAGCTCCTGCATGAAAAGCTCGCCCCAGTGCAGCAACGTGCCCGACAGGCCCATGATCAACAGCAGCGGCGGCCCTGAGCCGCCGCGCTCATAGCTCAGCTTCACCTCGCCCGCATCGATCACTGGCATAGCTGAACCCTACACCGGCAGCTCCAACTGGTCTTTCTCCTGCGCTCTGAGCAGCGCTGACTCGGCGGCCTGGGGGCCAGCCGGTGGGTCATCAACATCGGCGAGACCCGCGACCCGCACCCCCAGCAGCCGCACCGGCCGAGCCGGCGCGTACTGGCGCAGCAGATCCAAGGCCACCGCCGTCACCCGCGCGCTGTCACAGGTCGGCTCGGCGAGCGTGCGTGCGCGCGTAACCGTCGAGAAGTCATTCAGGCGCACCTTGATCCCAATCGTGCGCCCTTGACGCCCGTGCGCGGTGAGGCTTGAGCACAGCTCGGCTGCCATCCGCTCAAGTGCCTGACAGAGCTGCGCGAAGTCGTGGATGTCGTAGTCAAAGGTGCGCTCGCGCGACTCCGAGACGACTTTGCGCGCCTGGCCGACTTCGGCGTCGTGTTCAAAGCGCCCGCGGCGGCGCAGCTCCCGTCCGAGGTTCGGCCCAAAGCGCTCGATCAGCAACTGCTCGGGCGCGTAGGCCAGCGCCTGCAGCGTCTTGAAGCCCAGCTGCGCCAAACGCTCGGCGGTCTTTGGGCCGATCCCTGGCACCAGGCCCGGCGGGGCTCCCGCAAAGCGCTCGCACGCCTGCTCGCGCGTGAGCACCACGAACCCCGCCGGCTTTTCCGCGTCAGAGGCCACCTTCGCCACCAGCTTGTTCGGACCGATCCCCACCGAGCAGGTCAGCTGCACCGTCTCCTGGATCTGCGCCACCAGACGGCGCATCGCCGCTCTTGGCGAAAACAGCCCACTCAGGTCCAGATAGGCCTCATCGAGCCCAACTACCTCCACGCGCTCGACATGCGAGCGCACCAGATCCATCATGCGCCTGGAGGTCTCGCGGTAGAGCGTGAAATCGGGCGCCAGGAACACCGCCTGCGGGCACAGGCGCCGCGCGCGCGAGGCCGGCATCGCGGAGCCTACGCCGTAGCGCCTGGCCTCATAGCTCGCGGTCGTCACCACCGCGCGTGGGCCCGTGCCCGCGACCACGGTCGGCTGCCCGCGCAGCTCGGGGTGGCGCAACAGCTCGATCGATACGTAGAAGGCGTCCGCGTCGAGATGTGCCACTCTGAGCTGGGAGGTTTCGGCCGACACTACGGCGAATCTAGCGGCGCTCTCGGCGGTCCTCCCCTACCGCGCCACGGCGGAGGTGATGTCCGTGTGCCGAAAATCCTCACCTTTGAATAGCAGCGGCTCGCCCATATCCTTGGCTAAGGCATAGGAGAAGCAATCACCGAAGTTCAGGGCAGCGGCGTGGCCGCCGCCCTTCCCGAAGTCGCGATAGGCCTCACGCGCGATCCGCGCCTGGCCCTCGGTCACCGCCTCGATCCGAATATCCGAGACAGACAGCAGCTCCTCGACGCGGCGGCTCGCGATCGCATCGCCCGCGCGGTCGATGACCGCCCCGACCTCCACGTAGCTCGCCGCAGACATGCGGCATACGCCCGCGGACTCGATCGACTCAGCGTAGAGAGCCGCCTCCGGCTCGGCGCGAAGGATCGCTATAAGCGCCGAGGTGTCGACAATCACGCCGGCAAGCCGTCCTCGTCGTAGAGGAGCTTGTCGTGGTCGATGCTGCGCACATGCTCTGGCAGCCGCCCAGCGCAGTCCCTGCCGATCTTGAGCATCCGCTCCGCCATGCCGCCCGATCGATCGGCAAGAACCCTGTCGCGCCGCTCCCGCACCGCGATCGTTACCGCGGAGCTCATGCTTTCCCCGGTCAGGTCAGCGAGTTCGCGAGCAAGCTTGTGGGCCTCTGGGTTCTTTACGTTCAACGACATAGAAGAAGTCTACCATCATAAGGTATCTTTCTACCAACGCCACGCACAGGTAGACATTCTGGTCGCTGGACCGCTCGGGCTATTGACTCCGCTCACGCATGCGGTGCAATACACAACCCGTCTCCGCCACTCCAAACACCCAATAATGGCCGAATGGATCAGTCGGTACCAAACCTTGCCCGAATCCTCGGATCAGGTGTGCCGCCCCATGCCATTGGCTTCTACGGACGGTGGTGGCAACTCGAGGATTGGCTGCGCGAAGTGGTGTACGTTGAGCTTCGCGCAAAGCACGGCGAAGGCTGGACCAACCACCTTGAAGGTCATGCCCCGAAGCGCGTCGCCAGCGACGAGGCCAACGCATACATGGCTTCTGCGGATGCGGGCGAGTTGCTCGCATACGCAGACGTTTCTGACCTGTTCCGGTTAATTGAAGATCAGTGGGAGCTATTCTCGCCGCTGCTTCCGCCACGGCGTCGTTGGGAGGGAACTAGCGACGAGCTGCGTGAGCTTCGCAATCGAAACGCCCACTGCCGCCGACCCCATCGAGACGACCTTGCGCGTATCGAGCAGACACTTCGTGACCTCGAAGCGGGTGCGTGGCGCTTTTACTCGTCATATCTGGACACCCGAGCAGTGCACAAGAGCCGCGATCCCGTGGCCCGAGCATGGCTCGGGCGCCAGCATGAAACTGCAGCCCGACTGCTCGACCACGCCGAGCGCCAGTACGACGTGCGCTTCCGACTGGGCTACAGCGTGCGACCATGGGCGACTGCACCCGACGCAAATGCCATCTCAGGCAGCGAGGGGGTGCTGTGGCACGCACGATGGGTGATTGGCGGGCGCGATCTCAATGTTGCCGAGCTCTGGACGGAAGTCGCGCGCTGTCCGCCGGTCTGCGAGTTACTTGTCCACCTACTCGTCGACATGGGCAGCGTAACCGCAACCTTCGCGGCGGTTGATGACCCCGCGAATATCGCCGATGCAATCGGCGACATCTTTGACGACGTCCTTACCACCAGCAGACCCAGCGTTCTTCGTGTCCCAATCGAGTCGCCGGAGGAATGGGCGAATCGATGGACGCGAGGAGCTGAGCATCTTCCCCGTCGCGTGCAGGTCAACTCGCCGCTGACACTCGTCGACCCTCTCCTGCCAGGCGCCTTCTCCATCTTCGCCGCCGATTCATAGGGTCATCCAGGGGCTATGCGTCAGCGGCGGGTCGGCTCAGCCGCCACCCTGCCTCTGCATCGCCTGCCTGATAGACCCGGCGGATGATTATGAAGCTCACGTTGCAGCCCTCGATCTCCTTGTGGCGATCTTCTACACCCAGCGATGAGTTAGCTGGGACGGCGCGGTCTTAAAGATGCAAAGGACAACCGGAAAGGCACCATGGCAAAACTTAGATTCAACATTTCGATGTCACTTGACGGCTTCATCGCCGGCCCCAATCAGAGCAAGGAGAACCCGCTGGGCGAAGGCGGCATGCAGCTGCATGAGTGGGCGTTCGCGCTGGCGGCCTGGCGCGAGCCCCACGGCCGCGAGGGCGGCGAGGTCAATGCTTCCACCGAGGTTGTCGAGCAGTCACTCGCGAATGTAGGCGCGACCTTGATGGGCCGCAACATGTTCGGCGGAGAAGGTCCATGGGGAGAGCAGCCGTGGGATGGCTGGTGGGGAGACGATCCACCCTTTCACATGCCTGTCTTCATCCTCACCCATCATGCTCGTGAGCCGGTGGAGAAGCATGGCGGCACCACCTTCAACTTCGTCACCGACGGCATCGAGTCCGCTCTCCAACAGGCCCAAGCGGCGGCCGGCGGCAAGGACGTCCACCTCGGCGGCGGCGCCGATATCGCCCAGCAGTACTTCAAGGCAGGCCTCATCGACGAGCTGCAGATCCATCTCGTCCCCGTCCTGCTGGGGGCCGGCACGCGCCTGTTTGACAATCTCGGGAGCGCGCTGGGTGCGCTCGAATGCCTGCGCGTGGTCGAGGCTCCCGGTGTCACCCACCTCACCTACCGGCCCGCGATGTGAGGGCCACAGTGAGCCGTTCGCCGTCACATGTACGTCAGCGCAGACCGTCGAGCACGGCGGTGAGCCCGAGCGACCACCGCCGCTCGATCGATAGCCGCGTGCTGCCCAGCCGTCGCGCGTTCTCGGCGACGGCAAGACCCTGGATCAGCGCCACCAGCACGTGCGCGATGTCCTGCTCGTCGCCGTGCAGAAGCCCTGCCTCGGTGCAGCGCCCGACGTGCCGCACGATAAAGTCTCGCACCGCGGCGCCAGCCTGCAGCTCGGACTGACTGGGATCGAAGTCGGAGAAGGGACGCGAGAACATCACCTGAGAGAGCACGGGATTCTCGCGGATGAAGCCGCGGTAGCGCTCCACGAGCCGGATCAGATCCGCGTGCGGATCCTCGGAGTCGGCAAGCGCATCAAGGTGCCCCCCGTCGTTGTTGCCTGCAGCGGTCACGCGCTCGCGGCCGGCGCACTTCGATCGCGCCGTGGTCAACGCCACCATCTACAGCCCGACTGACGCGCTGCTCCCCGGCCTGCTCGACCAGGTGGTCGCCGCCGGCGAGCGGCGTGAAGGCTTGTAACTTCAGACGGCGAGCGGCTGCGCCGCGGTGGCTGCCACGGACGCGCGCGAGAACTGCATGGCTCCGTCCTCGACCGCGCCAAACTTGAGGCTCATGATGTCAAGCGGGTAGTTCTGGCGCAGCCGCCAGGGCGCCTTGGATCCCTGCTTTGGAAACTGCTCGATCGAGCGCAGCACATAGCTTGAGGAGAAATCGATGAACGGCTGCTCGATCACCGAGGGGTCCCGGTTGCGCGCCACACACTGCGCATATCCATGCTCGTCCATGTGGTTGAGCAACCGGCACACGTAGTCGCAGGTCAGATCGCACTTGAGCGTCCATGAGGCATTTGTATAGCCAAGCGCCATCGCCATATTCGGCACATCGCTGAGCATCATCCCCTTGTAGCTCATGGTCTGCGACAGATCGACCTCACTGCCGTCGATCGCTATCCGCAGGCCGCCAAGCGCGAGCAGGTTCAGGCCGGTGGCAGTGACGATCAGATCGGCCTCCACCTCACTGCCCGATGCAAGCTTGAGCCCCTTCTCCGTGAAGGTGTCGATCTGGTCGGTGAGGACCGACGCGCGGCCCGCGCTGATCGCGGCGAAGAGATCGCCATCGGGGACCAGGCACAGGCGCTGGTCCCAGGGGCCATAGCGCGGCTTGAAATGCGTGTCGATGTCATACCCCTCCGGCAGCTGCTTTTCGACGCCCTTGCGCAAGAGCGCCTTGACGAGCCCTGGTCTGCGGCGGCTGAGCTGAAAGCTGAGCAAGGTGCGCAGGACGTTCTTCCAGCGCACGATCGCATAGGCGGTGCGGGCCGGGAGCACGCGGCGCAGGCGGTTGGCGATCCCGTCTTCGGCAGGCAGCGAGACGATGTAGCTGGGAGAGCGCTGGAGCATCGTGACGTGCGCGGCGCTCTGCGCCAGCGTGGGCACGAGCGTCACCGCGGTCGCGCCGCTGCCGATCACCACCACGCGCTTGCCGGCGTAGTCGATGTCCTCGCTCCACTGCTGCGGGTGCACTATGCGCCCGCCAAAGCGCTCGGTGCCTTCGAACTGCGGCGTGTAACCCTCGTCGTAGCGGTAGTAGCCGCTGCACATCAAGAGGAAGCCGCAGGTCAGGTAGACGCTCTCCTGCGTGTCGCTGCGCACTGCCTGCACCGTCCAGCGGCCATCCGCGGTGGAGAACTCGGCGCCCACCACGCGATGGTGGAAGCGGATGTGCCGCTCGATTCCGTTGTCGCTCGCCGTCTCCCTGACGTAGGTGAGGATCGACGATCCGTCCGCGATCGCCTTGGCCTCACGCCACGGGCGAAAGGAGTAGCCCAACGTGTACATGTCCGAGTCCGAGCGGATCCCTGGGTACCTGAACAGATCCCAGGTGCCGCCGATGCAGTCCCGCGCCTCAAGGATCGCGTAGGTCTTCTGCGGGCACTTCTGCTGCAGGTGACAGCCCGCGCCAATACCCGACAGGCCGGCGCCGACGATCAGCACATCAATGTGTTCGATGGACATCTGAGAGGGCATCCAAACGTTCTCGCGGGAGAGCGGGGCCCCGAGCTTAGCCCACTGGCGTAATTTCGCTGCTCTTCGCAGCGTTGATGAGGTGTCCCCCTGTGAGCGCCACCGCCACCCTTGCCCGTCGTACCGTCAGATCCTCCTCCACCGCGAGCGCGATCGTGGCTTCACCACCGCTGCGCCGAGGCATTGGAGCATTGCGAGCGGCGCGCCTGCTACGCCCGACGGTGCGGTTCTTAGCCTGCGAGACGCGTGTCGGGACAGTGGGCGGCTACACGATCGCAGGCAACGGGCTGACCGTGCATCTGCGGCACGCCAGCCGCGATGTGGAGATATTCAACGAGATATTTGGGAGACGGCGGGCGGCCTATGAGCCGCCGGCCGAGGTTGCCGCACGGCTCGATGCCGTCGGGTCGCTACGGATCGGCGACCTGGGAGGCAATATCGGGCTGTTCGGCGTCTATGCGCTTGAACGCTGGCCGGCGGCGATCGTGCGCTCCTATGAGCCTGACCCCGCCAACGCCGCGCTGCTGCGCGCCACGATCGCCGCAAACCACGCCTGCGAGCGTTGGGAGCTGGCGCAGGTGGCAGTCTCGAACGCCGACACGACAGCCACGTTTGAAACCGGGCTGCTGTCCGAGAGCCGGCTTGCCGCCGCCGGGCGACGCGAAGCAGAGACGATCGAGGTGGCAGTGACGGATCTCTTCGCGCAGCCGCCCGTAGACCTGCTCAAGATCGACATCGAGGGGGCAGAGTGGGCGATCTTGGGCGACCCGCGTCTGGCCTTCTATCCCGCGCAGGCGATCGTCCTTGAGTGGCACAGCCGCATGTGCCCTGCGCCCAAAGCGCGCCATGCCGCACGAGGCCTGCTTGAAAGCGCGGGTTATGAGGCGAGCGAGGAGGACCGCGACCAGACGCCAACCAACGGCGTCATGTGGGGACTGCGGCATTGAGCGTGCCGAGCATTCCCGCCACGCGCGCGCGGTGGTAGCCGGCGCCGCCGAGCCATGCGGCATCGACCTGAGCGCGCTTGTAGAGCCAGTGCACATCGGCCTCCCACGTGAAGCCGATGCCGCCATGAGCCTGGATCGCGCCCGCCGTCACCTCGCGCCCCGCATCGCTCGCTGCGGCCTTCGCCATCGCGGCGGCCTCTGCCAGCCTGAGCGGATCGGCATCTGCGGCCCATGCCGCGAAGGCGCTCAGCGAGCGAGCCTTCTCCGTTTCCAGCAGCATCTGCGCGCAGCGGTGCGAGACGGCCTGATAGGAGCCGACGGGGACGCCGAACTGCTTGCGCTCCTTGACGTAGGCCAGCGTCATCTCAAGCGCCCGCTCGCTGACACCCACGAGCTCTGAGGCCACGCCGATCAGCGCCCGGTCAACAGCGGCGCCCACATCTCCGCCAAGGGTCTCGCCCAGCCCATCCCGCGCGCTGACACGCGCAGCGGAGCGGGTGGGGTCGATCGCCTCGACCGGCTCCACAACGGCATCGGCAGCGCTCAGCACGCGTGCGCTCAGACCATCATGCAGGCCCCGGCTTTCGAGCACGCCCTGGCCTTCGAGCAGGACAAGCACGTCGGCGTCCGCACCGCCCACCACCAGCTCGGCCACACCCTCGCGCGCCACACCGACCGCGCCTCGGGTCTCACCGCTGGCCAGACCCGGCAGCCAGCGCTCGCGCTGCTGCTGCTCACCGGCGTGCTCGACCATGTTCGCCGCCAGCACCGTTGGCAAGAAGGGCACCGGCGCCACCACGCGCCCCAGCTCCTCGCACAGCACCGACTGCGCTACCGCACCAAGGCCCTGGCCGCCGTACTCCTCGGCCACCGCGATTCCTGGCCAGCCCAGCTCGCACAACTCCTGCCACAGCGCCCGATCGCTGCGCCGCGCCTCCGCGTGCTCGCGCACACGCTCCCAGCGCGCCCGCTCGCCCAGCAGCTCGCGCGCGGTGCGCTGGATCTCGCGCTGATCCTCGCTCAGACCGAAGTCCATCGCTATGCCACAGCCTTCAGGCGTGGCAGGCCCAGCACACGCTCGGCGACGATGTTCTTGAGCACCTCGGTGGTGCCGCCCTCGATCGTATTGCCGCGCGCGCGCAGCAGCTCGTAGCTCCAGCTGGTGCCAGCGGTGAGGGCCTCGGGCCCGACGATGTCCGCCGCGAGCTGCGTGAGGCGCTGGTTGGTGTCCGACCACAGCCACTTCACCAGTGAGCCCTCAGGGCCCGGCTGGCCGTAGCGTTCGACGTCGGTCAGTCCCTTCCATGCCAGCAGGCGGATCGCCTCGCAGCGCACGTGCAGCTCGGCCAGCTTGTCGGCATACAACGGGTCCTCCAGCAAACCGTTCTCGCGCGCCCTGGCGATCGTGTCGTCAAGCAGCTGGCGCATACGCACCTGCAGCGCGAACCCGAGACCGGCGCGCTCATTCATGAGCGTCGTCAGCGCGACCTTCCAGCCGTTGCCCACGCCGCCCACGACGTTCTCGGCGGGAATCCGCGCCTCCTCGATGAACAGCTCGTTGAACTCCGCCTCGCCGGTGATCTGGCGCAGCGGGCGCACCTGCACGCCAGGCTGCTCCATGTCCATCAGGAAATACGTCAAACCCTTGTGCTTCGGCGCGTCCATGTCGGTGCGCGCCACCAGCATGCACCACTTGGAGTACTGCGCGCCGCTCGTCCACACCTTCTGACCGCTCACCACCCATTCCCCGTCGCGCTGCACGGCGCGTGTCTTCAGGGCAGCGAGGTCCGAGCCGGCGTCGGGCTCGGAGAAGCCCTGACACCAGATCTCCTCGGCGGAGAGAATCGGCGCCAGATAGCGCTCCTTCTGCTCGTCGCTGCCCCACACCATCAGCGTCGGCCCGCCCAACAGCAGGCCCAGCACATTTGCCGCCATCGGCACCCGCGCGCGGCCGATCTCCTCGAAGTAGATGGCCGATTCGGTCAGCGTCGCGCCGCGACCGCCGTACTCCGCGGGCCAGCTGGGAGCCGCCCAGCCGGCGTCATACAGGCGCCGCTGCCAATCCCGCCGCCAGGCGTAGTGAGCGTCTTCGCCGCCGTCGGCCGGCTCGGGATCGGGCGGGTTCTGCGCGAGCCACCCGCGCAACTCCTCGCGGAACGCCGACTCGCGCTCGTTGAAGGTGAGGTCCATCGCTATGCCTGCTCCCCGGCCACTAGTGCGCTCATGTCGACATCGTCGATGTTCGCATATCCACTCAGCGCCATCGCCAAATCGAGGTCGCCGAGGAAGCTGCGCAGCACCTCAACCACGCCCTCCTCACCACCCAGTGCCAGCCCCCACATATAGGGCCTGCCCAAAAACACCGCGCGCGCACCCAGCGCGAGCGCCTTCAGCGCATCCGCGCCGCTGCGGATGCCGCTGTCAAAGAGCACCTCGCACTTGCCCTCCACCGCCGCCACCACACCCGGCAAGGCGTCCAGCGCCCCCACCGCGCCGTCCACCTGGCGCCCGCCGTGGTTTGAGACGAGCACGCCCTCGATCCCGTGCTCGACAGCCAGGCGGGCGTCATCGGGGTGCAAGATGCCCTTGAGCACGATCGGCAACTGCGTGCACTCGCGCAGGAACTTCAGGTCCTCCCACGTCACCGACGGATTGGCGAACTGCCAGGCCCACTGACCGATGGCGGCCTGCATGTCCTCCTCCGGGGAGACCTCCAACAGCCCTCTGAAGACCGGGTCCTCAAGGTAATTGCGATTGCCCTCCCCCCACAGGAAGGGCAGGAAGGCCTCGCTCAGATCAGCCGGACGCCAGCCCAGCAACCAGGTGTCGAGCGTCACGACGATCGCCCCATAGCCCGCTCCCTCGGCGCGCTGCACAAAGCTGCGCGCCAGCTCGCGGTCACGCGGCCAATACAGCTGGTACCAGCGCGGCAGATCGCCGCTGGCCTGAGCGATCTGCTCGATCGTATGCGAGGCCGCCGAGCTGGCCACCAGCGGCACGCCCACGCGCGCCGCGCCGCGCGCCATCGCCAGCTCTCCTTCGGGGTGCGCCAGCGTCTGCACGCCGATCGGCGCCAGCAGCAGCGGCGCGGGCAGCTCCGTGCCGAGCACCGTGCGGCTGAGCGAGCGTGTCGAGACGTCGCGCAGCATGCGCGGCAGGATGCGCCAGTGGTCGAAGGCCTCGCGGTTGGCCCGCATTGTTTCCCCCAGCCCTGCACCGCCTGAGATGTAGCCGCGTGGGCCGCGGCGCAGCAGGTTGTAGGCATCCTGCTCCAGCTGGCGCCAGTCGAGCGTGCGCGCGGGACGCTGGTTAGCCATCCCGCGCAGGTAGATCTCGTACTGGTAGTTGGCGTAGGGGACCGCGTCGCTCATGCGCTGCGATGGGACTCTATGCCTAACGCACTCTCCACCACACCTCCCCGAGATCGCCGAAGCCGAGCGCGCGCTTGGTGGCTTCGGTCAGATCGAAGTCACGCCCCGCCACGAACGGGCCGCGGTCGATCACCGGTACCCGCACTTTGCGCCCGTGATAGCGCAGGTAGATGATCGTGCCGCAGGGCAGCGTCTTGTTCGCGACTCCCTGCGTCGAGCTGTTGAGCGTGCCTCCGCACGCAAGGCTGCCGCCTCCTCCGTACCAGGATGCCTCGGCGGGGCGATAGGCGCTGGCGGGGTCGGCGTGGTGCCTGGCGGCTTTGGCGCGCAGCGCGCCCCGTACGCCCTGTATGCCCGGCACGACCCGTGCCCGCGAGCGCAGGACGACTTTCTCAACGATCGCCACCGGCGCCAGCGGTACGACAGGCTGCGCGGGCGGCATTGCAACCAACATGTATGCGACGACCTCCTAGGTCTCCGCCTACGGGGTTAGCTGTCGGGCTCACGGCCGGCGAGCGCACGAAACGGTCGTGCGCCATCCGGGCGTTACGGCTGCAGCAGCAGCCGATTCGCCCCATCCAGAGCGCCCTCCTTGCGGCGCTCCGGCAGTGGGTCCCCCGCTCGCCTCCATCCACGGAGACGACTCGGCAGTTCAAATATCCGTCCAGAGGCTAGGGGGTCCGCTACATAAAACAGTGTGATGGCGGTCACAGAGGCTCAAAAAGACGTGCATTTCCGCACTTTTGCCGAAAGAGCCGTGTTTCCGACTCATTCGAATCCGCTCCCGAGAGTGTCCCATCGTTGACGCCCTCTTTGCGCTCCCGGCGCGCGGTTGGATGCGCCCCCGATACGTCATCCGCAGATCGCGCGCGACCTGCGAGAATCGGTGCGATGGCCAACCCGGATCGCCTCACAGCGCTGGACACCGCCTTTCTGCACCTGGAGGATGACTCCACGGCGCACATGCACGTGGCCTCGGTGATGGTCTTCGAGGGCACTGCCCCAACCCCCGAAGAGCTGGTGGAGCACGTGCTCGGCCGCCTGCACCTGGTGCCGCGCTACCGCCAGCGCCTGGCCGACGTGCCCTTTGGGCAGGGCCGGCCGGTGTGGACCGACGACCCCCACTTCAACCCCTATTACCACATACGCCACACCGCGCTGCCCCAGCCCGAGGACGAGGCGGCGCTCAAGCGCCTGGCGGGCCGGCTGTTCTCCCAGCGCTTGGATCGCTCCAAGCCATTGTGGGAGATCTGGCTGGTGGATCGCATGGCAGGCCGGCGTTTCGCGCTGATCGCCAAGACCCACCACGCGCTGGTTGACGGGATCTCCGGTGTCGACATCACCACCGTCCTGTTCGACACCAGCCCCGAGCCGCTGCCCGCCTCGCGGCCGCCGGAGGCGTGGACGGCGCGACCGTTGCCCGGACAGGCCAAGCTGCTCGGCGAGGCGCTGCTGGAGCGCACAACCGTGCCCGGCGAGATGACGCGCGGCGCACGAGCGCTGCTGCGCCGCCCGCGGCGCGCGCTGGGGCGTGTGCGCGAGGGCCTCACGAGCCTCGGCGCGACCACCTTGCCGGGTATCGGCTCTCCCGCCCCGCACACCCCTTTCAATGTCGAAATCGGCCCGCACCGCCGCTACACATGGGTCGACGCCGAGCTATCCCAGTTCAAAGCGATCAAGGACGCGCTCGGCGGCACGCTCAACGATGTCGTGCTGGCCACCGTCAGCCTGGCGCTCGGGCGCCACCTGCGCGCGATGGGCTATGACACCGAGGGCCTGGTGATGCGCGCGATGGTGCCCGTCTCGGTGCGCGCCGATGCCGAGCGGGGGGCGCTTGGCAACCGCGTGGCCGCGATCTGGGCGCCACTGCCGGTGGGGATCGAGGACCCCAAGGAGTCCTTTGACCAGATCCGCCTGGCGATGGAAGACCTCAAGCGCTCCGGCCAGGCGGTGGGCGCGCAGATGATCACCAACCTGGCGGGCTTCGCCCCGCCCACGATCCTCAGCCAGGCCGCACGCCTGCAGGCCCGCCAGCGTTTCTTCAACCTGGTCGTCACCAACGTCCCCGGACCGCAGTTCCCGCTCTACCTGCTCGGTCACAAGCTGCAATCGCTCTACCCTGTCGTTCCTCTCGCCCGCCGTCAGGCGCTGGGGATCGCCGTCATGAGCTACAACGGCAAGCTGGGCTTCGGCCTGCTCGCCGACTACGACGCCATCCCCGAGCTCGATCTGATCGCGCAGGAGATGGATCGATCCGTCGCGCTGCTGGCGCGTGCAGCTGGGTGCCCGCCCCCCCGCAAACGCCCCACGCGCGCTCGCTCCCAGACGGCCACGTCCACCTGACCTTCCGTGCGCCTGGCCCTCTGCCAGATGAACGCCACCGTCGGCGACATCGACGGCAACGCGCGGCGCATCGCGGCGGGCATCGATGCCGCGCGCGCGGCATCGGCCGAGCTGGTGCTGTTCCCCGAGCTCGCGCTCACGGGCTATCCGCCCGAGGACCTGCTGCTGCGCGAGCACTTCCTGACAGACACGGGCGTCGCACTGCAGACGTTGGCCGCGCAGGCGCAGGGGATCGTCGCCGTCGTGGGCTTCCCCGAGCGCGCGCAGGGCGCATCGCGGGCGGTATACAACGCCGCCGCGGTGCTGGCCGATGGGCAGGTGCAGACTGTCTATCGCAAGGTGCACCTCCCCAACTACGGGGTTTTTGACGAGCAGCGTTATTTCACCGCCGGCCATGAGCCCGCCACGATTGACGTAGCGGGCGTTCGCGTGGGCTTGACGGTGTGCGAGGACCTGTGGCTGCCCGGAGCGCCGGCTGCCGAGGAGGCCCAGGCGGGCGCTCAGCTGCTCGTCAATGTCTCGGCCTCCCCCTACCACGCCGGCAAGGGCCTTGAACGCGAACAGCTCTTTGCTCAGCGCGCCCGCGAACACGGGGTGGCGATTGCCTTCTGTGGGCTTGTGGGCGGCCAGGACGAGCTGATCTTCGACGGTCACTCCTTTGTGCTCGACAGCAGCGGCAAGACGATCGCGCGGGGCGCGCAGTTCACGGAGGAGCTGTTGATATGCGACCTCGACCATGACGGCCCCGAGGAGCCCTCGCGCAAGCCGATCGCGCCGGCCGAGGCCGAGGTCTATGGCGCGCTGTGTCTCGGTCTGCGCGACTACGTGGAGAAGAACGGCTTCAAGAATGTCGTCCTGGGACTCTCCGGCGGCATCGACTCCGCGCTGGTGGCCTGCGTGGCGGTCGATGCGCTTGGGCCCGAGCGGGTGAACGTCACCGTCATGCCTTCGCCCTACTCCTCCAGCGACACGCAGAGCGACGCGCGCACGCTGGCGGCCAACCTTGGCGTGAAGCTGCACGAGCTGCCGATCGCAACGGTCATGAGCGCTTATGAGCAGGCGCTCGCGGGCGAGTTCGCCGCGCATCGGGCCGACATCACCGAGGAGAACCTGCAGGCGCGCATCCGCGGCAATCTGCTGATGGCGCTGTCCAACAAGTTTGGCTGGCTTGTTCTGACCACCGGCAACAAGTCCGAGATGTCGGTCGGCTATACGACGCTCTACGGCGATCTCGCCGGCGGCTTCGCCGTCATCAAGGATGTGCCCAAGACGCTCGTCTACCGCCTCTGTGAGTGGCGCAACTCTGATGTGCAGGCCCCGGAAAGATCGGGTCGAGCGGGGGGACCGATCCCAGCGTCGATCATCACGCGCCCCCCCTCCGCCGAGCTGCGTCCCGACCAGGTCGACCAGGACTCACTGCCCCCCTATGAGCTGCTCGATCGCATCCTGCGCGGCTATATCGAGCTGGACGAAAGCCGCGAGCAGCTGATCGCCCAGGGCCTGCCCGCCCCAGAGGTCGACCGCGCCATCCGCCTCGTCGATCTCGCCGAGTACAAGCGCCGCCAGGCCCCGCCTGGCATCAAGGTGACCACGCGCGCTTTCGGGCGCGACCGCAGGATGCCGATAACGAATCGCTATCGCGGCTAACCTGCGCCCGATGCGCCACAGCCTCGCAGCCCCCTCGGTCACAGCCACCGCCCTGGCCTGCCTGGCGGCCCTGACCTTGACCGCCTGCGCCGACACCATCCAGGACCAGCCGATCTCGCGTAGCGCGCTTGAGCCGCTGGTGCTGCAACACGCCTATCCGGTGTACTGGCTGGGCGGGGAATTCAACCGCTTGGCGATCACCGAAGCCGCCCACGACCCCAGCGGCGCGTACACGATCCACTACGGCGACTGCACCCAGGGTGGGCAGTACACCTGTGTTTCGCCGGTATCGATCGTGACCTCGCCCGATAACAGCTTCGTGCCCGGCGGCGCGGAGGATCGCCCGGCGGTGAGGCTGCGCGGCGTGCCTGCCAAGCTCACACAGCAGGGCGCGACGATCGTGATCCCCACGGGGGGGGTCGTGGTGAGCATCTTCGCGACCAACGCCCGTCAAGCGCGCGCGGCCGCGCAGACGATGGTGCCGATCAACCGGCCGGGAGTGCCCGAACAGATGCTGCCACCGCCCGCGCCCGACACGGGCTTCGCCTCAGCGCCCCTGGCATCTCAGGTGCCGCGGGTGATACGCATCCCCGGAGTAGTCACCCCGCGGGTATCTCGCGTACAGCGATAGTCATCCGCGTCAGCGCGCACAGGCGCTCCTGGTCATCGCTGAAGCGCACCTCCCATACCCATGTAGTGCGTCCCCGGTGAAGCGCCACCGCCTGGGCATGGATATGGCCGGCGGTGATCGGCCGCAGAAAGTTCGTGCTGTTGGACAGGCCCATCGCGGCGAAGCCGGCGTCCACCACGGCGAGCGCGGTGGCCAACGAGGTGATGGACTCGGCGATCGAGGCGTATACCCCTCCGTGCACGAGCCCCATCGGCTGCTTGAGCTCGTCGCGCACCTGCACCTGCGCGTGCACTTCGCCGTCGGAGTGCTCCAAGAGCTCCAGGCCATAGAGGCGGTCAAAGCCAACCAGCACGCCGTTGATTTGCTCCGCGGTGGGGCTCGCCATCGGCTCGCCACGATAGCCTAAGTATGCGCGTCGCCCCTGGCGGCCGACGCCGATGCCATGAGCAGACTGGACGACCTTCCCCCCGATCAGCGCGCTGTGCTGTTGCTGCTTGTGCAGCAGGGTAAGAGCCATGCCGAAATCGCGGACATGCTGGCGATCCCACAGAGCTCCGTGCGCGATCGTGCGAACGCGGCGCTTGATGCGCTCGCCAAGGACACCGACTCCGCACCGAGGACCGCGGGGAGCGCTCCGCGGGCAGATGCGCCAGAAGCGCCCCCCCTGCCCCCGCCCCGCGCGCGCCGGCCACCGCCGGCTCCCCGTCCGGCGCCGTCGGGCTCGGGCCCGTCCTCGCTCTCGCAGAGCGCACGCACACGCCGAGCCGGCGCACTGCTGCTCGCGGCGATCGTCGCAGTGATCGTGGTGGCGATCGTGCTGGTCTCAAGCGACGGCGGCAGTGGACACAAGAGCCCTTCGGCCGGCTCCACTACGACGAGCGGCGGCGCGAAGACCTCCACCAACGCCGCCGGCGAACCGCACATCGACAAACAGCTCAACCTTGTCTCACCCGATCCGTCAAGCAAGGCGGTGGGGGTCGTGGAGGTGCTCTCCGAGGGCAACAAGCAGGCGTTCCTGGTCACCGCCGAACATCTTCCGCCGACTGGAAATGGCTTCTTCTATGCGGCTTGGCTGTACAACTCCCCCAGCAGTGCCCGCGTGCTCGGGCGTGCGCCCAACGTCACCTCCAACGGCCAGTTGCAGGCTGTGGGCTCACTGCCGGCGGACGCGGGCAGCTTCCATCAGATGCTGATAACCAGAGAGACCAGCGCCAAGCCGAGCCATCCTGGCCCGGTCGTGCTCAACGGGCCTTTCAGCCTGCACTGAGCCTCAACGGGCCTTTCAGCCTGCACTGAGCAATAGCTTCCCCGGATTCATGATCCCGCTGGGGTCCAGCTGCTGCTTGAGCGCCCGCAACGCGCTCACCCCCGTGCGGCCAATCTCCTGCTCAAGCCACGGCGCGTGATCGGATCCAACGGCATGATGATGGGTGATCGTTCCCCCGCCCTTGACGATCGCCTCGCAGGCGGCGTGCTTGACGGCCTGCCACTGCGCGATCGGCTGCTCCTCCCACTGGCGCGCCAAGAAGGTGAAGTACAACGAGGCTCCCGTCTCATACAGGTGTGAGACGTGGCACATGATGAGACCCGGCGCGCCCTGCGCGGCCAGCGCCTGCTCGATCGCGCCGCCGACCTGGCGGTGCAGCCGTTCCAGATTGGACCACTGCGTCGCGGTCTCAAGCGTCTCCACCATCACCCCGTGCGTGAGCAGCTCATCGCGCAGATAAGGCGCGGCGAAGCGCTGCGCTCTCCAGGCATCGCCCGGTGAGCGCCCCACGGGCAGGCCATCGTGGCTGCGCAGCAACTCCAAGGCGCGCTTGCGGCGCTGCTCAACCTCTTCGGAGGCGCCCTCGAAGCCGAGGATGGCCAGACAGCCGCCGCGGTAGCCGCGCAGCCCCAGATAGGAGCGCCCCAGACGTCCTTTCAAACCTCCACCGCCGGCCAGCGCCAGGGACATCCTCGTCTCGGCCTCGTCAGAGAGGCGCGCCACAGCCGGTGCCACATGCTCCTGGGCGAGCGAGCGCAGCGCCTGCACGCCGGCGCTGAAGTCCCGGAAGAAGGCGCCTTCATACAGGCGTGCGGCGGGAGCCGCGCGCACGCGCAACGACAGCTCGCTGATGACTCCGAGGGTTCCCTCCGATCCAACCGCGACGCGCCGCAGCTCCGGTCCGGCGGCGCTGGCGGGGATCGCAGGCAGCTCGATGTCCCCCGCGGGCGCCTGCAGCACGAGCCCCTTGACCAGCTCCTCAAAGCGCCCATAGCCGGTCGATGCCTGCCCGGCTGAGCGAGTCGCCGCACAACCGCCGAGCGATACGTACTCGAAGGACTGCGGGAAGTGGCCCAGCGTCAGACCGAGCCCACTCAGCTCGCGCTCCAGTGCCGGCGCACGCATCCCCGCCGCCACCCTCACCGTCAAGGACTCACGATCGAGATCGAGGATTCCGCGCAGCGCCCCCAGGTCGAGCGCCACCACGGCGCTGTGGCTCTCCTCGCGCAGGGGTGCCACGCCGCCTACGACGCTGGTCCCCCCGCCGAACGGCACGACGGCCAGCGCGTGACGAGCACACGCGTCGAGCAACCCACGCACCTGCGCGCGATCGCGCGGATGCAACACCACGTCGGGCGCCCCCGCGGGCGTGCCGGCACGCAGACGCACCAGGTCCGGATAACCCTTGCCGGCCGCGTGCAGCACCCGTTCCTGATGGTCCATGCGCACGCCTTGCGGACCCACGACCGCACGCAGCGCATCGATGGCCTGCGCGGAGATCCTCGACTCCTCCAGGCGCACCGCCCCAAGCGCCACCGGCGGGGCGGGTCGCGCGGCAACGCCGACGTGCTCGCGCAAAAACGCCAGCGCGTCGGCTCCCAGCGCCGGGGGATGCCCAGGCTCACCCCAGCCCCACCAGCGCATCGCAGGTGGCTCAGACACTGCGCATCACACGTGGCTCAGCCACCGATTCGCTCCAAGCCATCACACGTGGCTCAGCCACCGATTTGCTCCAAGCCATCACACGTGGCTCAGCCACCGATTTGCTCCAAGCCATCACACGTGGCTCAGCCACCGATTTGCTCCAAGCCATCCAGCGCCTCCTCCAGCGTGGCAGCCGCGGCGCGGCGCACCATGAAACCCCCAAAGCGCGGGAAGAAGCCAGTCAAGGACTGGCGCAGCTCGATCGTCACATCCGTGGCCTGTCCCTGGGGTGCCAGTTGCACCTCCGTCTCGGCGCTGGCCAGCAGACGCGCGAAGGGACTGCCCTCAAGCTCCTGGGACCACGCCAGGCGATGCTCTGCCTCCTCCGCCCGCAGCAGTGTGAAGTCGGCGCGCACCAGCTTGCCCTTGGCGGTCTTCAGCACCTCGGTGAAGGCATCTCCCTCGACGCCCTCCACACGGCTGACGCGCGGCCACCAGCGGGGCAGGTGATGGGGATCGCGGATGAGCGCCCAGAGCTCATCGGCCGGGAGCTGGATAACGCGATGGCGGCGCGTGGTGTGCACGGCCGCTGCGGCTAGCGCACGATCTTGCGCAGATCGCGCACGAGCATGAGATGGCGCAAATGCGTGGTGACGGCAGCCAGGTTCTCCAGCGCCTCAAGCGCCTCCTTGCGTCGCTGGGGGTTGCGCGAGCGCAGGGCCGGAGCGAGGATCTGCTGCAACAGCGTGGCCTCGCGGTCGGCGGAGGAGCGAAACACGCGCAGGTTGCGACCGCCGACTCCGTAGCGCGCCAACTCTGCGACGGCACCGACGATCTCCCTTTCGGTTTCATCGAAATAGCGCACGCCGCCGCGCATCTCGCCCTTGACGACTCCATACTCCTCAAGCTCAGAGACCAGCTTGGCGTCGGCCTTGGTCTCCTCAAGCACTTCCTCCAGCGAGTACAGCGCGCCGTTGGACTCGCGTACGCTGACGCCACCACGGAAAGCTCTGATCCCCTCGCGCCCGCTCTGACCAGGGCTGGGAAGCCCATCCGCCCCGCCGGCGCGCCCCGCCGCCAGCTCCTGGCGAATCACACGCAAGGGCAGAAACTCGTCGCGCTGCATGCGCAGGATCGTGCGCAGGCGAGCGACATCCCCCTGTGTGTAGAGCCGGTAGCCACCGGGAGTGCGGCGCGGGGTCAGCAGCTTCTGATCCTCCAGATAGCGGATCTTGGAGATCGAGATGTCAGGAAACTCCTGCGCGAGCGCTTTGCAGACGGCGCCGATCGTGAGCGCCTTCTGACGCTGCCCGGCCAGTCCGGAGACGTCGGCGTCGGCCTGCAGGGCGGCGACCTCGGCCTCGGTAGGAGTTTGGGTTGCCATCAGCGCAGATCCTCAGCGCGCGTGGAAGGTGAGCTTGTACTTGCCGATCTGCACCTCATCGCCCTCTTCCAGGCGCTGAGAGTCGATGCGGCTGCGATTGACATAGGTGCCGTTGAGCGAGCCGCAGTCATCGAGGTGCCAATGATCGTTGCGGTGGATCAGCAGCGCGTGGTCGCGCGAGACGGTGACGTCGTCGAGGAACACGTCGGCGTCGGGGCGCCGGCCGATGCTCATCCGCTCGCCCTGCACGGCAAAGCTCTCCCCCACCCTGCCGCCGCCGGCGCGGATCACGAGCGCCGGACCGCGCGCGCTGCCGGGCTCGATCTCCACGGGCACGAGCTCCCCCGCCTCGTCGATGCGGTATGTGGCGGTGACAGGTTCCCCACCCACCCCTCCCCCCGCGCCCTCGGCGCGAGGCAGCAGTGCGCCGCAGCGCTGGCAGTAGTTAGCGCCCTCGCTGTTGACGAAGCCACACTCGGTGCAGTGCACGGCCATTGCGGTTGGCTCCTTCCTAAGACACGTCGCTGGGCTCGCCCATCTGGCGGCGAGCCAGGATGTCGGTGAGCTGCTGCACATCGGCGCCGGTGATGATGGCCTCGCCGCCGTCGTGCCGCTTGCGCAGGCGATTGACCAGCTCGGCTCGCAGGATGTCGATCTTGCCGTGCAGTATGCGCCGCTTGTAGGAGATGTCGACCTCTTCCTCGGTCAGCTCCTTGATCAAATCTTTCAGCTCGGTGTCGCTCAGCGCGCCAAGGTCAGGAAAGGTGTCCATCCGGCTCTCCTCGTGATCGGACTGCGAACCGCGTCAGTATAGACAGCCTGAGGCCAAAAGGTAAAGTTGAGGTTGAGGGCTCGGCTTAGGCGGGCGGCACGCGGGGGTGCTTTCGCAGGGGGTGCTCTCTTTCGCAAGGGGTGCTTTTGGGCGCACGGCACGCGGGGTGAGTTCCTTAGAGTGCAAGGATGTCGCGGCTCGCTCCCACCGCCACGCACAAGATCGCCCTTGGCCTGATCCTGGCGATCGTGCTCGTGGGCGGAGTGCTGCGCGCGGAGTCGATCGGCAGCAACACCCACCTATCGGCCGATGAGAATGGCTACGTCGGCAACGCCAACCGCATCCTGGCGCACGAACGCTATGCGACCTTCAAGTGGCCCCCTGGGACATCGCTGGCATTTGCCGCGGCCACGCGCCTGTCCGGCCACCGCTCGCTGCGCTTGACCCAGCACGCCAGCGGTCCGGCGCAGTACGTGCAGCTGCTGGCAGGAGTGTTGACGCTGCTGCTGATGGCGGCGGTGGCGTGGTGGGCGGCCGGCCCCTGGGCCGGGGTGCTGGCGGTCGCCCTGGGTGCGACGTACTGGCCACTGGTGGTGGCGACGCGCACGTTCCTGTCCGAGCCGCTGGGCGGCCTGGCGCTGTTAGCGACCGTTGCGGCCGCCGTGCTGGCGCGCGCGCGGCTTGGGCAGCGACGCTGGTGGCTGGCGCTCGCCGCGGCCGGGATCGTGGGTGGGCTGGCGTGTCTGACGCGCGGGGACATCGCTGTGGGCATGGCAGTGATCGCTCTGGCCCTGGCGCTAAGCGGGCGTCCCGGATGGCGCGTGGGCACGTTGCGCGCAGGGATCTATTTGGGCGCGATCCTGCTCACCCTCACCCCCTGGCTGCTCTACGCGTCCGGCAAGGAAGGACGCTTCGTGCCGATCACCACGGCCGGCCCGGATGCCTTTTTCATCGGCAGCTATCTACCGGGCAAAGGCGCGCTGGTGCCCACCGAGGAGAAGCTCGCGCCGGAAGTGTGCAAGCACTTCCCCGAGGACTGCGGGCGCTACTGGCAGAAAAGCGCCGCGCCGCTCTTTCGCTTGATCCGCGCGCGCTACCCCGGCAAGTCCGCCGACGCCGCGGTCAAGCAGGCGGACCTGGAAAACGTGCGCAAGTACGCGCTGGGTCAGCCAGTCGCCTTCACGGGCATGCTGTGGGGCAAGTTCTGGAAGATGTGGAAGACGGTGTGGAGCGGGGGCAATGGCACCTACAACCCCTCAACCAGCCAGCTGCAGCACACGCTGTACGTGCTGCTGGCGTGGGTGGGGCTGCTGGGGGGCGCATTCGCCACCCGCCGCTGGGAGCTGATCGTGACCACGGCGACGCTGCTTGCGATCGCGGGCCTGGCGACGCTGTTCAACGATCAGCCGCGCTACAACGTCAGCCTGATGCCGCTGCTCTTGGCCTACGGTTCCGCCGGGCTCTGGCTGCTGGGGGGCTGGATACGCAAGCGCAGCGAGAGCCGCAGAGGCCCCGCTTTGGCGGCGCCCACATCGCCGCTTAGCTCAAGCGTCGGTCCCGGTCGCGCCGCGCCCGTGCCGGAGGGCGCGCCCACGACGCGCAGCATGGCGCCGGCAGGCGCCGCGAGCGGCGTGATCGTGTAGCCCCCCTGTTCTGAGTGCACGACTATCTCACTCACGGCCGCCAGCCTCGGGCCAGCGGCGCCCTCCTCAAGCTCGCCCGAAACGCCGGCGTGGTCGATCGTAAAGTGAGCTTCCGGCCCGTAGGAGGGCAGCGCCACCTCCCAACGCCCGCGCCGTGGCAGTGTCAGCTCCCAGCTCAGCTCGATCGTTTCGGCCAGCAGGCGATGCGCGGTGGCGATTGCCACCGCCCCATGCCTGATTTGCCCGCTGGCCAATACCGCGCGCATCGGCCCGGCGTAGGGCGTGCGTGGATAAGGCGCCGAGGCGGGCCCCGCGCGACGCAACGAGCCATCGCGCTGAGTGACGGCCACGCTCATACTCGCCCCATCGCCCATCTGCGTGCTGAGCAGCACCTTCCCGCCGGCATCGCGGATGCGCGCCATGAAGTTGGCCAGACCCGTGCCAGCGGTGCAGCCCACCGGCTGCTGGCGCCCGTCGAACAGCCGGTTTAGATCGATACCGCCATAGTTGACGGCACGGCGATTGTGCACGAGGATCGCCGTGGAATAGAGCGGCGTGGAGACGGCCAGGCGCTGGGTGTCGGGATCGAACGAGTACATCGGCGGTGGTGGCGCGCCTGCCACGGAAGCAAGGTCGAGCGTGATCGCCTGAGCGGCGTTGCTGGCCATGCGCGCGGCGAACAGCATGCGATCGTCGGGACCCTCCACGTGCGCGTGATCGCCGAACTCAACCGGCGGCGGAGCGGCGCCATCGATCTGTTCTGAGACCCAGCGCAGATACAGGTCAAGGCCGCGGTCAAACAGCCAGCGCGCGTGCGCGCCCATCGCCGAGCTGCTCTGCACCATCGGCGTCGTGGCGATCGCCAACAGGCCCTGTTGGGCAAAGGCCATGACTTTGCCGATGTAGCGTCGCTGCGAGCCCAGGCCCGTGTCCCAGTTGAGGTAGCCCGCGTGCGTCCAGTCGCCATAGAGCGTGCGTTGCGCGTAGGCCCGGAACACTTCCAGAGCGGCGGCAGGGAGCGGGGCCATGCCCGCGGCGAGCGCGGCAGCGTAGTGACGCACGCAGTCGAGCGTCTCGTTGGCGTACTCGGCGCTGTCGAGGTTGGCCATGCTGGACGGATCGTGATTGGGCAGGTAGCTGAAGTGCCAGCCCGGCCCCAGATTGGCGGTGCCGCCGGGGTGCTCGGGGTGCGTGGCGAAGGTGGCAAAGCGCAGCATCTGCTCGCGGTAGTCGCCTTGCAACAGATCGGTGGCGCCGGTCAGCTCCGCGTCAAGCGCGTACAGCGCGCAGTTCCAGTTGAGCTGATTGAGGCGGATGCCGGGATAGCGAAAGAATGAGCAGCGCGCTGCGCCCGAGACGTCGGCGACGATCTGCTGCAGGGTGCCGGCGTCAAGTCCCAGCACCGAGCCGGCGCGCCAGGCCGCCACGAGCGCCTGGGCCACCTGCGGGTCGACCGCCTTGTCCATCACAGCCTGCGGGTCGGTCAGGCTGGTGACCCAGCCGGGCAGGTGAAACATCTTGTCGTGGCGCGTATTGGCGCCGGCCGTGCGCCACGGCACGGGACTGCTCGTGAGTGTGGCGACAAGCCGCCGCGCCCGTTCGTCGTCGCGGCTTGCGCCTTCGTGTCCGGCCAGAGCGGCGACGGCGTGGACCTGGAGCATGCGTGCGTTGACGACCGTCGCGTAGGTGCCGCCCATCGGATGGTAGGCGCCGTGCGATTCTGACCACTGTGAGTGGATGCGTTCAACGACGGTGTCCATGAATGTCAGGTAGAACCGCACCGCTTCATCGGCGGGGGCCGCGGCCGCCGGCTGCGCCAAGCCGGCCGTGCGTGCGAGCGCCAGCCCCGCCGTGGCCCCCGCAGCTCGTGCCAGCAGCTGACGGCGCGTCAGATTCACGACTCGCGGCTCGCGCGCACTTCAGCCAGCCCCGAGCGCACATACAGCGCTGTAGCCGTGAGCGCAAACGCCAGACCGACGTACAACAGCACTTCCGCGAATGTGGAGAGACCGACCATGGCGAAGAAGAATGACCCCATTATCGGCGCAACCCCCAGGCGGCCGGGCCAGTTGATGCGCAGCTCGACGCCGCGGGTCTGCCCGTAGCGACCGAGCGCCAGCATGAACAGCTCGCGTGCGATCAGCACCGCAAGCGCCCAGCGCGGGAGCAGGTTGAAGTCCCAGCAGACAACCACGCCCGAGATCACGAGCAGGCGATCGGTGACGGGGTCCATCAAGGCGCCCAGGCGGCTGTACTGGCGGGTAACGCGCGCCGCGATGCCATCGGCGTAATCGCCCCAGCCGATCACGGCAAACAATGTCGCCGCGAGCGCGTCCACGCCATCGTCGCTGGAGAGCGCCACCACCAGGAAGATAGGAATCAGGGCCAGACGCGCGAAACCGATCGCGTTGGGGATCGTCCACGGCCGCAGCGGCTGGCCGGCGAGGGTCTGCGGCGGTGGCGGACCGGAGCGGTCGAGGCCGACGAGGCGCCGCAAGGTGAGGCCCGAAGGCGATACCGGCTCTTCGCTGCCCGCCGGCGTGGGCTCTCCGGCGCCGGAGGCGGAACTCAGGGGAGGCTCCGCCACAGCTCATCCACTGCACGCAGCAGCGCCTCGGGGCTGCCCCCAAGCGGCAACCCCGCAGCCTGCTGGCGTCCTCTGCGCAGCTGCACCTCGATCTCGCCTGACTCAAGTGACTTGCGTCCCGCCGTCAGGCGCAGCGGACAGCCGAGCAGCTCGGCGTCGGCGAACTTCTCCCCCGGCTGCCCTTCACGGTCGTCGTAGAGCACCTCGACGCCGCCCGCGCGCAAGGTCTCATACACCCCGTCACACGCCTCGCGCTCAGGCGAGCCCGGCTTGCCGAGCGCGATCAGATGCACCGCGAAAGGCGCGAGCGAGCGTGGCCAGGAGATGCCGTGCTCATCGGCGAACTGCTCCACGGCGGCGGCGACGATGCGCGCCGGCCCGATGCCGTAGCAGCCCATCCAGATTGGCCGCTCGCTGCCTGACTCATCGAGAAAGCTGGCGCCCAGGGGCTCGGAATAGCGCGTGCCGAGCTTGAAGATGTTGCCGATCTCGATCGCGGGCTCGATCGTCAGAGGCTGATCGCCCAGCGCGTAGCCGCCGTCCACCTCGCGGATATCGGTGTGCCGCAGCGCCACCTCGACATTCGCCGCATAGCCGGGGGCCAGCGCGACCTGATCCTCGCCGGCGGCACACGGCGCCATGTACTCGTCCGCGCCCAATCCCCCCATCATGCCCACGTCGGATTCGACGCGATAGAAGCGCAGGCCGGTGCGCTGCATGATGCGATCGTAGGCGCCGATGTGCAACGCGTAGCTCTCTTCCAGGCCGGCCTGGTCGCGGTCGAAGGAGTAGGAGTCCTTCATGATGAACTCGCGCGTGCGCAGCACGCCGGCGCGCGGTCGCGGCTCATCGCGCTCCTTGACCTGGAAGTGGTAGAGGGTAAAAGGCAGGTCACGGTAGGAGCGCACGATCTGCGCGACGTGGAAGGTGACCGCCTCCTCGTGGGTCATCGCCAGCACCAGCTCCGAGCCCTTGCGGTCCTGCAGCTTGAACAGCTCCTCGATGTCCAAGCGCCCCGTCTTACGCCACGGCTCGGCAGGCTGCAGCACGGGCATCAGCATCTCCTGCGCGCCAATCCCGTCGAGCTCCTCGCGGATGATGTTCACCACTCGCTGGTGCACGCGCCAGCCGGCGGGCAGCCACGTCCACATGCCGGTGCCCATCTGGCGGATCAGACCGGCGCGCACCATCAGCTTGTGCGAGATCGCCTCGGCGTCGGCGGGAGCCTGCTTCTCGGTGGGCAATAGGTAGTTGGAGAGACGCGTCATGGGGAAGCAGAGCCTAGAGGTTGCTCTGATAGAACAGCGGTCACCACCGACTTTGCAAGCACACAACAAGGAGTCCCCTATGCCCTACTCCGTTCCGCCATTGCCTTACGCCTACGACGCGCTTGAGCCGCACATCGACAAGCAGACGATGGAAATCCATCACGACAAGCACCATCAGGCCTACGTGGACAAGGTCAATGCGGCGCTGGAGGGCACCCCGCTTGCCAACGCCGCGATCGAGGATGTGCTGAAGGACCTCAGCCAGGTGCCGGAGGACAAGCGCGGTGCGGTGCGCAACAACGGCGGCGGGCACTACAACCACTCGCTCTTCTGGGAGAGCATGAGCGCGGACGGCGGCGGTGCGCCCGACGGCGAGCTGGCGCAGGCGATCGACTCGGCCTTCGGCTCATTCTCGGACTTCCAGGCCAAGCTCAAGGAAACCGGCATCAACCAGTTCGGCTCGGGCTGGTCATGGCTGGTCAAGGACGGCTCGGGACTGGCCGTTGTGGGAACGCCCAACCAGGACAACCCCATCTCCGCCGGCAAGACCCCGCTGCTGGGCGTGGACGTGTGGGAGCACGCGTACTACCTGAAGTACCAGAACCGCCGCCCCGATTACCTCGACGCTTGGTGGAACACCGTCAACTGGGCGAAGGTGGCGGAGCGCTTCAGCGCGTAAAGCGGCGCCCGGCGATAGGCGAGGCAACCTCGTCTATCGCCACTGCCGCCGAGGCCGGCGTAAGCATCGACTCAAGCACGGCGTCGGCCGCCTCGTCGTTATCGGCCGCGGCGGCCTCCAGGGCAGCGAGGCGCTCAGGCGTCATCTGCGTGGCGTCCTCGTTGGCGGCGAGCCAGGCGCGGGCGTCGGCCGCGGCCACCTCATCGCGCTGCACGGTCTTGCCGGCGGCGTAGTAGCGGTCGATCTCCTTGAATAGCTCATCCACGAGCTGATCGGTGGGAACCTTCTTGAGCGGCTCGCCCTTGGAATAGATCATGCCCATGTCCTTCGCGCCGGTGATGCCGAAGTCGGCGTGGCGAGCCTCGCCGATGCCGTTGACGGCACAGCCCAGCACGGACACCTCGATCGGGTCCTCATACGCTTCCAAGCGCTGCTCGACTTCGGCCACGACGGTGTCCATGTCGAACTGCAGGCGCCCACAGGTGGGGCAGGCGATCAGCACAGGACCGCGCTCGCGCAGCTTGAGCGCCTTGAGGATCTCCCAGGCGACCTTGACCTCCTCCTCGGCGTGGAAGGTGGACAGCGAGATGCGAATCGTGTCGCCGATGCCGTCGGCCAGCAGCGTGCCGAGACCAACAGCCGACTTCAAGGACCCCGACCACTTCGTCCCCGCCTCGGTGACGCCGAGGTGCAGCGGATAGGGAATGCGCTCGGCCAGGAGCCGGTTGGAGGCGATCGTGTTGGGCACGGAGGTGGACTTCATCGAGACCTTGAAGTTGTGGAAGTCGAGGCTCTCCATCAGCCGCACGGTCTCAATCGCTGCCGTCACGAGCGCCTCGACGGGGTTGTCGTACTCCAGCTGACGCAGGTGCTTGGGCAGCGAGCCGGAGTTGACGCCCACGCGCAGCGGCGTTTCGCGCTGCTTGGCCAGCGCGATGACCTCGGCGACCTTCTCGGGGCCGCCGATGTTGCCGGGGTTCAGGCGCACGCAATGAGCGCCTGCTTCGATGGCCTTCAAAGCGAGCGTGTGGTTGAAGTGGATGTCGGCGATGATCGGGATCGGCGAGTCGCGCACGATCGACTTGAGCGCCTCGGCGTCCTGCTCGCGCGGCACGGCGACGCGCACGATGTCGGCACCGGCCTCGGCGACCGTCAGGATCTGCTGCATGGTGGCCGCGAGGTTGGCGGTCTCGGTCTTGGTCATCGTCTGCACCGCCACGGGCGCCCCGCCGCCGATGGGCACGGCGCCCACGGCTATCTGTCGCTCTGAGGCCATCGCAGTCATTGTAGGCGGCCCTCGAATTGTGGGTATGAGTGGAACAGGATTCAAAGATCCGGAGTCAGCGGCGCCCGCGTAACCTGCCGGGTCATGACCGGACCCCAACCCCCCGTATATGGCACGGCCCGCGGCCCGCTGGCCCGGCTGGCCTCACCCCTGGCAGCGCGCGCCCGGCAGCGCAGACACGCCCAGTTCTTCGCCTTGACGGGGGTCGCGCAGGGCGCCAAGGTGCTTGACGTGGGCTGCGGTCAGCTGGGCCTGCGAGCGCTGGAGCCCGAGATGGATGTGACCGGCGTGGACGTGCTACCCCAGCCGGGCTACCCAGGTCCATTCGTGCTGGCCGACCCGGCGGAGGGCCTGCCCTTCGCGGACGGGGAGTTTGACCTGGTCTATTGCAACAGCGTGATCGAGCACATCCCGCCCGCGCGCCGCCAGGCGTTCGCGGCCGAGCTGCGCCGCGTAGGACGCGGCTGGTACGTGCAGACGCCGGCCTGGAGCTTTCCGGTCGAGCCCCACGCGCTGTTGCCGGGCGCACAGTGGCTGCCGGCGCGCTGGCGCAAGCACTACTGGAAGCTCGGTGCGGCCGGCGGCTGGGAAGACATCTCGCTGCTGCGCAAAGGCGAGCTGGAGGAGCTGTTCGGCGGGCCTGTTTTTGGGGAGAGAATGGGCCGGCTTGTGAAGAGCTGGATCAGCGTGCGCAGGTCAACGCACCGAGAAGCCACCGTGCGAGAAGGTGTGGATGTCGTTGGTGAAGCCGACCATGAAGAGCACTAGCACCAGCGCGAAGCCCACGACGCTGGCGCGCTCCATGACGGCGAAGGGAATCGGCCGCCCGCGGACCTTCTCGGCGAGCGCCCAGAAGATGTGCCCGCCGTCGAGCGGCAGGAAGGGGAAGAGGTTGATGATCGCCAGCGACAGCGAGACGATCGCCAGCAGGAAGAGCGCCGCGGGCGTGCTGTAGCTGAAGGTCTGGCTGGCGACGTCGGAGACCCCGACGATCGAATGCACTTCCTTGCGCGCCTTTTCGCTGACGAAGATCTGCGAGATGTGCGAGACGGTGACGCTGGTGACATTCCACATCTCGCTGACGCTGGAGGAGATCGCCTGTCCGGCCGATTCTCCGCGCAGGACCGGCCGGGACTGGATGCCCACGAGCGTGCGCCCGACTTTGGCGTCGTAGCGAGGCGTGAGCGTGAATGTCATCAGGTGGCCATTGCGCAGCACCGTGAGGTGCACGGGCGTGGTGGCCGCACAGCCCTCCACTGGCTTGCCCGCGCAATGATGCGAGGAGATCTGCGCAATGAAGTTGCTGCTGCCATCGGCGTCGATGTGCACCGGTCGCCCGTCGACCGCGAGCAGCACATCCCCCGCGCGCAGCACGCCGCTGGCGGCGTGCGCCTGCTGCACCGCGACCACCTGCGCGCGATCGGGGCGCGGGTGCTGGGCGCTGAGCGCGTAAACCCCCCACAGCAAGAGAAAGGCGACCAGCACATTCATCGCCGGTCCGGCGCCAATCACGACCAGGCGCTTCCACACAGGCTGACGGAAATAGGCACGGTGCGCCACCTCCTCAGGAATCTCTTCGTTGGGGTTCATGCCGGTGATGCGCACGTAGCCGCCGAGCGGAATCGAGCCGATCGCGTACTCGGTCTCCCCGCGCGTGATCCCCACGAGCTTTGGTGGGAAGAACAGTGAGAAGCGCTCCACGCGCATCCCCACCGCCTTGGCGGCGGCGAAATGCCCAAACTCGTGCAGCACGATCAATGCCATGAACCCCAGCACGGTCAACACCCAATTCATCAGGCCCAGTTTGGCAGGCGCGCGGCGGACTTCCCGCCGCTTGAGCGCCGCTCGATCGCTCAGGCCAGCGCCGCGACGGCCTCCCCCGCGACGGCGCGAGCCTCGCGGTCTGACTCATACAGCGACTCGAACGCCCGCACGGGGCTGCTGCCGAGGCGTTCGAGCGTCTGCTCGATGACGGCGGGAATACCGCGAAATGGCAGGCGCTCGGCGAGGAAGGCGTGCACGGCGATCTCGTTGGCGGCGTTCAGCACGCACGGCGCGGTGCCGCCTGCCTGCGCCGCCTCGCGCGCCAGGCGCAGGCAGGGGAAAGCTTGGGTATCCACCGCCTCGAAGTCCAGGCGCGCCAGCGCCACGAGATCGAGCGGCTCGATCGGCAGCTTCATGCTGAATCCGCCGTGCAGCGCGTAAGAGATCGCCACGCGCATGTCGCGCGGCCCGAGGTGAGCGAGCATCGCGCCGTCGGCCAGCTGCACGAGGCCGTGGATGACCGACTGAGGATGCACGACGACATCCATGCGCTCATAAGGCGTTCCGAAGAGATGGTGAGCCTCCATCAGCTCAAGGCCCTTGTTCATCAGCGTGGCGGAGTCGATCGTGATCTTCCCGCCCATCTCCCAGGTGGGATGCGCGAGCGCCTGCTTGACCGTGACGTTGTCAAGCTGCGCGTGTGTCAGCCCGCGAAAGGGACCTCCGCTGGCGGTGATCGTCAGCCGCTCCACGGCTCCGGGCGGCTGTCCCGCGATCAGCTGATGCAGCGCGGTGTGCTCGGAGTCCACCGGAATAATCTGCGCGCCTGTGGCTTCGGCCAGCGCCGTGACCAGCTCGCCGCCCACCACCAGGGACTCCTTGTTGGCCAGCGCCAGATCGATCCCCTCCCCCAGCGTCGCAACCGTCGGTCCCAGCCCAGCGGAGCCTACGAGCGCGTTGAGCACCAGCTCGGCGCCGGACTCGATCACCATGCGCACGAGCCCCTCGGCCCCCCCCAGCACCTCACCGTCGGTCCACGCCTCCCCCGCGCGCGCGGCCGCGTCGGCATCCGCCAACGCGATCCGCCCTACGCCGTGTGCGCGAGCCTGCTCGATCAGCGTCTGCCACGAGCGCTCCGCCGAGAGGCCGATCAGCTCAAGCTCAGGACTGCGCCCCACGATGTCGAGCGCCTGCACGCCGATCGAGCCTGTGGAGCCGAGAATGAGCAGACGCTTGGGCATCGTTCGCAGACTACTCAGGTGTAGGCGGACCAGATGTAGTAGCCGACGACGGCGGCGAAGAACACAGCATCCAGACGGTCAAGCGCACCTCCGTGCGCACCGAAGATACGCCCCGTGTCCTTGACGCCGGCGTGGCGCTTGACAAACGACTCGAACAGATCGCCGACAGGCGCGGCTAGCGCCACACCAAGACCCAGCACCAGCGCGTGGGAGCCCGGCAGCCAGTCCTGGTAGCGCCCGGCAAACCAGACGGCCGCGACCGCCACGGCCATGCCGATCACAAGACCCTCGACGGTCTTGTTGGGGGAGATCGAAGGAGCTAGGGGCCGGCGTCCGAACAGGCGCCCACCCAAATAGGCCCCGGTGTCGCCCAGGAAGGTGCCCACAAGGACATCGATGACGATGCCCAGGCCGTGGGGCAGGCCGCGCAGCAGCACGGCGTGTGCGAGCCCGAAGCCGATCCAGTAGATGCCGAGCAGCGTGATCGCCATCCCGCCCACACTGGGGTTCGGCTGCAAGAGCGTGAAGCCGAACAGCACCGGCAGAGCGCAGACGGCAACCAGCAGGATCTGGTACTGCCCGCCGTAGAGCGCGGCCAGCAGCAGCGCGGCGAAAGCCAAGAAGCCCGCCAGGCGCACCGGGTGCGCGCGGTCGTACATCGCGTAGAGCTCATGCAGGCAGATCAGCCCGAGGGCCATCACGCCAAGCGTGAAGGTGAGACCGCCCTCGATCACGATGAACAGCGCGAAGGCAACGGCGGGCACGGCGACGAGCACGCGCGCGGCGAGATCCGAGCGCGTGGAGTCGCTGCCCGTCCTGTTCACTTGCGCCGCGCTCATCGCCCCCCGAAGCGCCGCCGGCGCTCGGAGAACTCCGCCAAGCATTCTTCAAGCGATTCGCGCGTGAAGTCAGGCCACAGCTCGTCACGAAAGATCAGCTCGGAGTAGGCGCCCTGCCAGAGCAGGTAATTGGACAGGCGTCGCTCGCCGCTGGTGCGAATGATGATCTCGGGATCGTTCATCTCAGGGGCGTAAAGGCGTTGGCGGAAGTTCTCCTCGCTGTCCCCTGTAAAGCCCCGCGCAGCGTCGACGATCTCTGCGCGCCCGCCGTAGTTGAAGGCTACAAACAGCGTGATGCGGGTGTTGGCGCCGGTCAGCTCTTCAGCCCATGTCATCTGCTCGACCAGCTCCTGGGGCAGACCTACGCGGCGACCGACGAAGCGCATCCTGACCCCTTCCTCGTGCAGCTCCGGGGTTTCGGTGGCGATACGCCGAGAGAACATCTCCATCAGGCCCTGCACCTCCTCGGCCGGGCGTGACCAGTTCTCGGTGGAGAAGGAGTAGACGGTCAGCTCTTTTATGCCCAGATCGACGGCGTCGCGCAGACGTGCCTTGACGGTGTCCGCGCCGGCGTCATGCCCTTCGTTGACCGACAGACCGCGCGCGCGCGCCCAGCGGCCGTTGCCGTCGGTGATGATCGCGACGTGGCGTGCCATCGAGCCCTGCCCCACCGGCTCGGCGTCGCTCATCAGACCTCGAGGATCTCGGCTTCCTTGGCCTTCAGCACACCCTCAAGCTCGGCGACGCTTGTGTCCGTGAGCTTCTGCAGTTCCACCTCGGCGCGGTGCTCGTCATCGGAGCCGGCCTCGCCGGCCTCCTTGAGCTCGCGCAGGTCGTGCATGATGTCGCGGCGCACGTTGCGAATCTTGACGCGGCCCTCCTCGGCGAGGTTGCGCACGACTTTGACGAGGTCCTTGCGGCGCTCCTCGGTCAGCTCGGGCACGACCAGGCGCACGATGTTGCCGTCATTTGAAGGCGTCAAGCCGACATCGGACTCGTTGATGGCCTTCTCGATGAACTTGATCGAGGACTTGTCGTAAGGCTGCACCGTGATCAGGCGGGCCTCCGGAGCGGACAGCGTGGCAAGCTGATTTAAGGGTGTCAGGGCGCCGTAGTAGTCCACGCTGATGCGCTCCAGCAGGGCGGGGCTGGCGCGGCCGGTCCGCACCGTGGCGAACTCGTGCTGGCTTGACTCCACCGCCTTCTTCATGCGCTCGCGCGCGTCAACCAGCAGTCCATCGATCAGCTCAGACTCCACCGTTGTCTCCTTCCGATGTGGTGCTCACCAACGTGCCCACGCGAACACCGGAGATTATCCGCGAGATGCACTCCTCGTCGTCCATGTTGAATACGTTGAGCGGCATGTTGTTGTCCATGCACAGCGCCAGCGCGGTCGAGTCCATCACCTTCAGGCGCCGCTCGATCGCTTCCATGTGCGTGATCGCGGGCAGAAACTCGGCCGTTGGATCTATCGCGGGATCCGCGCTGAAGACGCCATCCACGCCGTTCTTGGCCATCAGGATGATGTCCGCATGGATCTCCGCGGCGCGCAGCGCGGCGGCGGTGTCGGTGGTGAAGAACGGGTTGCCGGTGCCCGCCGCGAAGATGACCACGCGCCCCTTCTCAAGATGGCGCATGGCGCGCCGGCGGATGTATGGCTCGGCGACCTCGGAGATGGGGATCGCCGACTGCACGCGCACGGGCGTGCCGGTGCGCTCCAGCGCGTCCTGCAAAGGCAGCGCGTTGAGCACCGTGGCAAGCATCCCCATGTAGTCCGCGGTAGCCCGGTCCATGCCCTCCGCGACGCCGGTCATGCCCCGGAAGATGTTGCCGGCGCCGACGACAATCGCAACCTGCACCCCGCGCTCGTGCACAGCGGCGACCTGTCTGGCGACCCCGGCTACGCGCTCGGGGTCTGTGCCGTACTGAAGCTCCCCCATGAGGGCCTCACCGGAGAGCTTTAGCAGGATGCGTTTGAAGACTGGGTCGTCGGGCACTGCGGCGAGAGCCTACTGCCCGACGGCGAAGCGTGTGAAGCGGCGGATAACGACGTTCTCGCCGGTCTTCGCGGTCAGCTCGTCGCGCAGCTGCTGCACGGTCTTGCCCTCGAACTTGGGGTTGTGCATCTCCTGCTCCAGCAGCACGATCGTCTTCAGCCAGGCATCGAGCTTGCCCTCGACGATCTTCTGGCGGATGTTCTCAGGCTTCTCCGCGGCCTCCTGCTCATACACGCGCCCCTCGGCCTCGCGGGCCTCGGCGGGCACGTCCTCGCGGCTGACGTAGGCCACCGTCGGCGAGGCGGCGATCTGCATCGCCACATCGCGCGCGAAGCCGACGAAGTCCTCGTTGTTGGCGACGAAGTCGGTGTTGCAATCGACCTCGATCAGCACGCCCACCTTGGCGCCTGCGTGCACGTAGGCCTGCACTGTGCCCTCGGTGGCCAGGCGCTCGCCGAGATCCTGGATCTTCTTGCCCTGCTTGACGCGCAGGATCTCGATCGCCTTCTCCAGATCGCCAGACGCCTCGGTGAGGGCTTTCTTGCAGTCCATCATGCCCGCGCCGGTGCGGTCGCGCAGGGCCTTTACGTCCTTCGCACTGATGTCTGTCGCGCTCACGATGCGCTGGCCTCCTCTGCGGTCTCGGGGGGAGTGACGGGGTCGGAGTCGGCCGGGGTCGGCTCCGCCGGTGTGGGCTCAGCCGGTGTGGACTCCGCCGGTGTGGGCTCAGCCGGTGTGGGCTCCGCCGGTGTGGGCTCCGCCGGTGTGGACTCCGTCGGCGCCTCTGCCGCGGGCACAGGCTCAGGGGCGGCAGGAGGCGCCTCAGGTGCCTTTGCCTCCGCGGGCGCCTTCGCCTCCGCGGCGGGCTCAGCCGCAGGGGGTGCGGGCGCCGCTGGGGGCGCCTCCTGCGCGGGCGCCTCCTGCGCGGGCGCCTCCGCCGCTGCCGCGGCAGCCCTGGCGGCCGCCTCACGCGCGGCGAGCTCTTCGGCTTCCTTGCGCGCCTGTGCTTCCTCGGCCTCGCGCTTAGCCTGTTCCTCCGCCTCGCGCTTGGCGCGCTCCTCGGCCTCACGACGGGCCTTCTCTTCGGCTTCCTTGCGCGCACGCTCCTCCTCGGCGCGGAAGATCGCGTAGCCCTGAGAGACGACATCGCCGATCGCTTTCGTGATGAGCGCGCAGGAGCGCATCGCATCGTCATTGCCAGGGATCACAAAATCGATGCCATCAGGGTCACAGTTGGTATCGACCAGCCCGATCACGGGGATGCGCAGCCGCTGCGCCTCGCGCACCGCGATCGCCTCGGTCTTCAGGTCGATCACGAACATCGCGTCAGGCACGCGCTGCATGTTCTTGACGCCACCCAGGTTCGCCCGCAGCTTGGCCAGATCGGCCTGTGCCGCCATGCGCTCGCGCGTCGGCAACAGCGCCAGCTGACCCTCTGTCTCATAGCGTTCGAGATCGTGCAGGCGACGGATGCGCAAGCTGATGGTCTGGAAGTTCGTCAACAGACCGCCCAGCCAGCGATGGTTGACATACGGCATGCCGGCTTCCTCAGCGACGCCCGCGATCGTGTCGCGCGCCTGCTTCTTGGTGCCGACGAACAGCACCGTGCCGCCGCGGCGGGCGAGCGTGTCGACAAACCCTTGCGCCTGTTCCAGCAGCGCCGAGGTCTTGAGCAGATCGATGATGTAGATGCCGTCTCGCTCACCGTGAATGAAACGGCGCATCTTGGGGTTCCAGCGACGCGTCTGGTGGCCGAAATGCACACCGGCTTCCAGCAGCTCCGCGATTCCTACCTGAGCCACGAGTTTGCTCCCTTTATGTATTTGCGAGGACTCCGTACGGGGAGCGCGGACCCGAAGTTTCAGCGCCATGGCGCTCTCCGGGCAGGGCCGCAATCCGTATCCGTCACGGGTTGAGTTTGGATGAGTAGAAGAGGATAGCCCCTAAGGGCCGCCTGAGCGCTCAGCTCGCTCCAGCGCAGCGCGCAGATCTTCGGGGAGCGGCGAGTGCACGTCGACCGGCTGGCCGCCGACAGGGTGCGGGAAAGCCAGGCGGGTGGCGTGCAGGAACTGGCGCCCCAGTCCCAGCAGGCCGGCGGTGCCGTACTCGGGGTCGCCGGCCACAGGATGGCCGATGGCCTGCAGGTGCACCCGGATCTGGTGGGTGCGACCTGTGTCCAGGCGCAGGCGCAGCAGCGAGAAGCGCCCGAGCGTGCGTTCCAGCTCAAAGCGCGTGCGGGCCTCGCGGGGGAAGTGCCCGCCGACCGCCATGCGCGTGCGTACCTTTGGGTCGCGGCCGATCGGAGCCTCGATCGTGCCGGTGCGACTCGGCGGGCGACCCTGCACGAGCGCGAGGTACTCACGCTCCAGGCGCCGTGCCCTGAGCAGGGCCTGTAGCTCGCGGTGCACGTCATCCGAGCGAGCCACCACCAGCAGCCCGGAGGTCTCGCGGTCGAGGCGATGCACGATCCCCGCCCGCGTCGGGTCCTCGCCACCGGCGGCCGCGCCGGCAAGCAGCTGTGCCAGCGTGCCCTCGCGGTGACCTTTGGCGGGATGTACGACCAGTCCGGCGGGCTTGTCTATGACCAGCAGGTGGGCGTCTTCGTAGGCAATCATGAAAGCGGGCTCCGCCGGGGCGCTCATGAGCGCTCGGCGCGCTCGCGGCTTGAGCCCTCCAACACGAACACCAGCAACAACACCCCCAGGGTGATGGAGGCGTCGGCGAGGTTGAAGGGCGGCCAACCCAGCGGGAGCTTGATGAAGTCGGTCACCGAGCCGTCGCGCAGGCGGTCCAGGATGTTTCCCAGCGCTCCCCCGATCAGCATCCCCGTGGGCAGCCAGATCAGGGGTTTGCTGGAATGGCTGGCGAAGTAGGCCAGCAGTCCTACGACGGCCACGCCGATGATGATCGTGACGAGCACGTGGTGACCGGGGAGGAAGCCGAAAGCCACACCGTGGTTGCGGGCGTCCACCAACTGCACCCCCGGCAGCAGCCGGCGTTCTTCACCGGGAACGATCGAATCTTCGACCTGGCGCTTGGTCAGCTGATCGAGCGCCACCACGCCAAGCACGACCAGCGCGGCGCGCAGCCAAGCCATGAGGACGGTGCGCCTCCTCACGATGACACCCGTCTGCCTAGCCGTGGATGGCGCCGCGGACCACCAGGTTGTTGACGATCTGCAGCGTGAGGATCGCCAGGATGGGGCTGAAATCAAAGCCACCCATCATCGGGATCACGCGGCGAAAGATCCGCAGGAACGGCTCGCAAATGTCGCGCAGGAAGCCGAGGATGGCATCGGTGGTGCGCGAATAGGGCGGGCGCAGGCCGATCGCCAGCAGCAGATTGACGACGATGTAGACGATGATCAGCAGCGTGTAGACCTGGATCAGCGTCGAGAGGTAGTTCGCGATTTCAACGCGCACGGTGGCGATCGGCAGAGCGTTCATGACGCAGGTCTCAGCACAGCATCCATCGCGTCGCTGAACGCGCCGCGCAGGCCACCCTGCTCAAGCGCATCCAAGCCGCGCGCCGTGAGACCGCCGGGCGAGGCCACCTCGCGGCGCACCGCGAGGGTGTCGTAGTCGCGGCGGCGCAGCAGCTCGGCGGTGCCTGCCAGCGTCTGCGTGACCAGCGCGGCCGCCTGCGCGGCGGGGATGCCGTGACGCACGCCCGCATCGACCTGCGCCTCGGCCACCAGCGCCACGTAGGCGGGGCCGCAGGACATCAGGCCCATCGCCACGTCCACCTGCGCGTCCGGCAACGTCACGAGCGTGCCCAGCTGGGCAAACAGCTCGTGCACCTCCACATCGACCTCCGCCACCTGGGGCGCATCCGCTGCCTGTACCAGAGCGCCCTGGCGCACTTCCACCGGCAGCGAGGGCATGAAGCGATAAACAGGCCGCTCGGGATAGGCCGCCTTCAATGCCTGCAAAGGCGTGGCCGCGAGGATCGAGGCGACCGCCTTGGCATGCCCGGCGATTTCGTTTGCCACCTCCTGAAGCTGGGCCGGCTTGTGGCACAGCACCACCACATCCGCCCGTTGCGCCACCTCGGCGTTGCTCGCCAGCGCCTCGCCGCCGGTCTCCGCGGCGAGCGCCTGGGCACGCTCGGCGACGGGGTCCGCGCACAGCACGGGCCGTGCCCACCCCCGCGCGAGCGCGCGGGCCATGTTGCCGCAGCCGATCAGACCTATCTTCATGAAGACGCAGGCTATCGCGCGTCAGGACTGATTGAAGAAGCCCTTCTCTATCAATCGCGCGCGCTCCTCGGCAGAGATCTCGACGTTGCGCGGGGTGAGCATGAAGACCTTGTCGGCGATCCGCTGCATGCCGCCATCGAGCGCGTAGGTGAGGCCGCTGGCGAAGTCGATCAGACGCTTGGAGAGATCGATCTCGGTGCCCTGCAAGTTGAGGATCACGGGGATTGAGTCCTTGAAGCGATCCGCGACCTGCTGGGCGTCGTTGAAGGACTTGGGCACCACCAGGTGCACGCGCACCTCGCCGTTGCCCGCTCGCCCGCCGACCGAGCGCAGGACGGTCGTCGGCCTGCCACGCGGTTCGTCCTCGGCGAAGATGTCCTCGTAGTCATCCTGACGGCGCCGCGCGGATAGGCGGCGCACGTTGGGCCGCTGGCGGTAGTGATCCTCAAGCTCCGCCTCCTGGGGCGGATCGTCCTCATAGCCTTCGTGATACTCCTCGGCGAGGCCGAAGTAAACGAGAGCGCGGTGCCATGAATCTCGGAATGCCATATCGATTAAAGATAGAGGGGCCCGGCTCGGCGGCCTGCGACCGCCTGCGCCACCCTCTGAGGCCGTTTTCTTCCTAAAAGCCGGTTTCCCTGCTAAGCGTACAACTTCGTTCCGATTCGCACGATCGTTGCGCCCTCCTCCACGGCCACCAAATAGTCCTGGCTGGTGCCCATCGACAGCTGCTGCAAATCGTGCTTGCGCGCCAGCTCGCGTAGGGCTGCAAACCAGCGACGGCTGTCCTCGGGATCGCTTGAGCGCGGGGGCATCGTCATCAGGCCGGCTACCGGCAGCGGGCAGCGCTCGATGAAGCCCGCAAGCTCCGCCGCCGCCACGCCGCTCTTGCCGGCCTCGCCGGCCACGTTGACCTCGATTAATGCCGCCGTATCCGGCCGCGCCAGCGCCTTATGGCGAGCCAGCTCGCTCAGCGCAGAGTCGCTAGCAAGCGAGTGGATCAGGCGCACATGCGGCAAAACCTGGCGTACCTTGCGGCTCTGCAGGTGGCCGATGAAATCCCACGTGAAGCGCTCGCCGTAGGCGGCGACCTTGGCTTGCAGGTCCTGGGCGCGATTCTCGCCCACCAGCCGCACGCCCGCCTGGGCCAGCGTGGGCATGTCCTCCAGCGCCACGTACTTGCTCGCCGCCAGCACCTGCACCCGCTCGGGCCGCCGGCCCGCTCTGCTCGCGGCCTGCGCGATCTCCTCACGCAGCTGCTTCATGTTCTGCGCGATCCGCTCGGCCGTCATGACAGCTTCCGTGCGGCCTGAAGCTCCGCCTCGCGCCCGTCCTCCAGCTCCCCGTTCAGGCGCAGCAGCATGATCGCGTGCAGGCGCCGGCCGACCTCCGGTCCTTGCGGGACCCCTTCGGCAAGCAGATCGCTGCCGTCGATCGTGAGGCTCACATGACGCACCTCGTCCAGCCACCGCCGGGCGGCCTCGGCCGCGCCATCGAGCGCGCCCGCGAGCGCTACGCCCTCGATCGGGTCGTTCGCCGCCGCCAGGTACAGATCCGCGGGGCGCTCGCAGCGCGGCAACACATCGTGCAGGCGCACCGCCGCCACGGCCGCCGCGAGCGCGCGGTCGCGATCGCCCTGGGGAAACTCCAGACGGTCGAGCAGCGCCTTGGCCTCCGCCTGGGGCTGGCCGTCGGCGCGCAGGATGAGGGGCAGCACAAGCGCCGCAAGCAGCAACGTCTCCACGCTGCCGTCGGCTGGCAGCAGCTCCAGCGCGCGGGCCACCAGCACCGGGTCGTGGCGTATACGCGGATGCACCGCCGCGAGCACGCCGAGCCGCTGCATCGCCTCCAGCGCGCCTGCTGCCTGCGCTTCGGCGAGCGCCAGACGCAGCTCGGCGCCAACGCGCGCGCCGGAGAGCGTGTCCAGCGCGCCTGTGCTCAACGCTTGCTGAGCGAGCTTCGCGGTGTGCTCCTCCACGGCGAAACCCAATCGCGCCCGGTAGCGCGCTAGACGCAGCAAGCGCGTGGGGTCGTCTTTGAAGCTCGCATCGTGCAGCACGCGCAGGCGGCCCTCGCGCAGGTCCTCCAGCGCATGCGGCGCCACGCGCAGCGCACCCGGCTTGAGGCCATCGAGCGCCATCGCGATGGCGTTGACGGTGAAGTCGCGGCGCAGCAGATCCTCTTGCGGCGTGCCGGCACGCACATCGGGCAGCGCGCCCGGCGCGCCGTAGGACTCAGCGCGCCGCGTGGCGAAGTCAAAGCGCGCCGCACCGTGCTCCACGACGGCCGTGCCAAACCGCTCGTGCACTGTGGCGCTGGTCCCCAAGCGGTCGGCCAAGGTCTGCGCCAGGGCCGGCGCGTCGCGGGACACCACCACATCCAGCTCACGTGGAGGGCGCTTCAGCAGCAGATCGCGCACGGCGCCTCCCACCAGCTCCATGTCCTCGCGCCCTTTGGCCAGCTCCAGCAGCTCGGGACCACCTGGCTGCTGGCGCAAGCGTTCCAGCACCTGGGTGCCCGAATCGATGTCTGCCTCGCTCACGGCCTGCTCAGCCCGTGCGCACCGGTATCCCGGCCTCCGTCAGGAACTCCTTGGCCTCTGGAATCGTGTGGCGGCCGTAGTGAAAGATCGAGGCGCACAGAGCCGCGTCGGCGCCTGTCTTTAAGGCCTGCGCCAGGTGCTCCAGCTCGCCCGCTCCACCGGAGGCGATCACGGGCACCTCCACGGCCTCGCTGACGGCGCCGGTCAAAGCCAGGTCATAGCCGTCGCTGGTGCCATCGCGGTCCATGCTTGTCAACAGGATCTCGCCCGCGCCGCGCTCCACCGCCTCGTGTATCCACTCCACCACGTCCCGTCCGGTGGACTGACGGCCGCCCGCCACGTAGGCCTCCCAGCCGGAGTCGCCTGCCTTGGCATCGACCGCGAGCACCACGCACTGGGTGCCGAAGACCTTTGCCAGCTCGTCGATCAACCGCGGGCGGGCCAGCGCCGCGGAGTTGATCGACACCTTGTCGGCTCCTGCATCCAGCACGGCCTGTGCGTCCTCGACGGAGCGAATGCCGCCGCCGATCGTGAATGGCACAAATACCTCATCCGCCGTCCTACGCGCCAGCTGCACGATCGTCTCGCGCCGCTCATGCGTGGCCGTGATGTCAAGAAACACCAGCTCATCCGCGCCTTCGCGGTCGTAGTGGGCAGCCAGCTCCACGGGGTCGCCGGCATCGCGGATATCGACGAATTCCACGCCCTTTACGACTCTTCCGCCGTCGACGTCCAAACAGGGGATAACGCGCTTGAGGTGCACCTGCCCACCGTAGCGAGTCGCGCGTCAGGGCTCCCAGCACGCGGCCCACCCCTCCCTAAAACTCTTACCCCAATACCGCGCGCGCTTGCGCCACCGTAAAGCGCTCCTCGTACAGGGCTTTGCCCACGATCACGCCCGTCAGGCTGGCCGCGCCGAGGGCCTGAAGGCGTTCGAGGTCGCTCAGCGCGCCGATGCCGCCGCTGTACACCAGAGCGCCTTGCACGCTTGCGGCGATGCCTTTGACTTCCTCGACGTCCGGGCCTTCCAGCATGCCATCGCGGTCGACGTTCGTATAAACCACCCGCTCCACGCCGCGCTCCTGCAGCTGGGCGATCACGTCCTGGGCGCTCAACTCGCTCGTCTCAGTCCAACCGGCGGTGGTCACCTTGCCGCCGCGCGTGTCCACCGACACCATCATTTGCTGGGGCCACTCGCGCAGCGATTCATCCAGCAGCTCGGGATCGGTGAAGGCCGCCGTGCCGAGAATGATTCGCTGGGCGCCCGCCTGCAGGGCCGCGGCGATCGCCTCCAGCGTGCGCAGACCGCCGCCAAGCTGCACCGGCACTCCCAGCTCAGCGGTTATGCGACGCACGTGCTCAAGATTGACCGGCGCGCCCGCGCGCGCGCCGTCGACATCCACCAGGTGCAGTTGCTCAGCGCCTTCGCTCACCCACCTGCGGGCGGCGTCCAAGGGGTCCTCGTCGTACACCTTCTTGGCCGCGAAATCGCCTTTCACGAGGCGTACGGCCTTGCCTTCCATCATGTCGATGGCGGGATAAAGGATCACGCTGCCTGTGCTTTTCCGTCGCTCGCGCGTGTCGCGCAGATACGCGCGAAGTTCCCCAGCAGCTTGAGGCCGTGCGTTGAGGACTTCTCGGGGTGCGACTGCGCGCCAAACACGTTGCCGCTGGCGATTACCGCCGGGAAGCTCTCGCCGTACTCGGCTGCCCCCAGGATCACGCTCCGATCCTCAGGGTGCGCCACGAAGCTGTGCACGTGGTAGAGGAACGTCGGCTCCCCCACCCCCGTGCGCAGGGGCGACTCGCCTTTCCATTCCACTTCGCTCCAGCCGATGTGCGGCAGCTTCAGGCCCGGCGCCCGCAGGCGCTTCACCTCGCCCTTCAGCAGTCCCAGCCCCGCGGCGCCGCCGTGCTCCTCGCTGTGCTCGAACAGCAGCTGCATACCCATACAGCTGCCGAACACCGGCGTGCCCGCCTGCGCGCATTCGCGCAGCAGCTGATCGAGGCCCAGCGCGCGGATCGTCTCCATCGCGGCCGGGAATGCGCCGACGCCGGGCAGCACCAGACCGTCGGCCGCGCGCAGCTCGTCATGGTCGCGGCTGACGCTTGCGCGGGCGCCCACCCGCTCCAGCGCCTTCTCCACGGAGCGGCGGTTGCCCATGCCGTAGTCGACGATCGCCACCTTGGCCGCGTTCATGCCGTCAGCGTGCCCTTGGTGCTCGGCACCCCTGTCTCGCTGGGGTCCAGCGCTACGGCCTCGCGCAGCGCTCGCGCGAAGGCCTTGAACGCCGCCTCGATCATGTGGTGGGCGTTGCTGCCCGCCTGCACCTGCAGGTGCAGCGTCAGCTTGGCGGCATTCGCGAGCGCGCGGAAGAACTCCTCCGTCAGCTCGTGCTCGAATCCACCTGTGCTGCCGGGCGGGAGATCGGCTTCAAACAGCGTGAAGGGGCGCCCTGAGATATCGATCGCGCAGCTTGCCCGCGCCTCGTCCATCGGCACCGTCGCCGCGCCATAACGCGTTATGCCCGCCCGCTCGCCCAAGGCCTTATCGAGCGCCTGGCCCAGCACGATCGCCGTGTCCTCGGCCGTGTGGTGGGCGCCTGTCTGCAGGTCGCCGCTGACCTTCACGTCGAGGTCAAAGCGACCGTGGCGCGCCAGCAGGTCGAGCATGTGATCGAGGAAGCCCACGCCGGTCGCGCGCGTGCCCGCGCCCGTGCCTTGCAAGCTCAGCGTCAACTTCACATCGGTCTCGCCTGTCTTGCGCTCAATCGTGGCCGTGCGGGCGGCGATGGCGGTGCTGCTGCTGCTCATAGGAGGGGTCATGGTTGTTGATTCTCGCGTACCCGCGCCTCCATCGACTTGGCGTGCCACTCGAAGCCCTCCGCGCGAGCGATCGGGGCGCCTGCCTTGGCGAGCTTCCCGGCGCTCTCGGCATCGATCCGTATCTCCGACATGCGACGACGGAAATGCCGCACCGACAGGCCCGAGGCCCACCTGGCCGCGCCGTCCGTGGGCAGGATGTGGTTCGAGCCGGCCACGTAGTCGCTGAAGGCCGTGGCCGAGTGCGCGCCCACCAGCACGCAGCCTGCGCTGCGCACCATCGGCGCCAGCGCCTCCGGCGCTTCCCCCACGAGCTGCAGGTGCTCGGGGGCGAAGGCGTTAGCCAGCTCGATCGCCGCGCGCGCGTCGGGCAGCTCGATCAACACGCACTGCGCCAGCTCCTGCTCTTGATCCTGGGCTCGCTCTCGCTGTCGGTCGCGCAAAGCCAGCTCTTCGAGCTCTCGCGTGAGCGCGTCGAGGGCGGGCACCGAGGCCGACACCGCGACCACCAGACTGTTTTCGCCGTGCTCGGCCTGCGCCATCAGATCCAGCGCGAGCCAGCGCGCATCGGCGTCCTCGCCGAACACCACCATCAGGTCGCTGGGGCCGGCGAAGCCATCGATCCCCACCGCGCTCGACAGATAGCGCTTGGCCTCCTGCACGTACAGATTGCCGGGGCCAACCACGATGTCCACGCGCTTGACGCTCTCCGTGCCGTAGGCCAGCGCGGCCACGGCCTGCGCGCCGCCCATGCGATACACGCGCTCCACTCCCAGCAGCCGGCAGACGCCCAGGATCGCGGCGTCGATCTGACCATCGGGGCCGGGCGGCGAGCACACCACCACATCGAGCACGCCGGCGGCGCGTGCGGTGACCACGCCCATCACGGCCGTGCTCGGGTAGGCCGCCCTGCCTCCCGGCACGTATACGGCGGCGCTGTTCAGCGCGACCTCGCGCACCGTCACGCGGTGACCCTGAGGCAACCTCACCGGCACGTCCTGGTCGGTGACCGAGGTTGCCACCTGCGCGACGTTGGCGATCGCCACCTGCAGGCCGGCCACGACATCGAGAGGCAGCTTCTTGATCGCCTCATCGAGCTCCTCCGGCGCCACTACGAGCGGGCGCGGCTCGTTGCCGGCCGTGTCATACATGCGCGTCGCGTCGAGCACAGCGGCATCGTGGCGCTGCCACACATCGCCGCAGATCTTCTTCACCGACGCCGTCACGGAGTCCCCTGGGGGTACCAGCTCGTGCAGGCTCCGCGCCGCTGCGGCGATGCCCAGGCGCTCCATCTCACTGCCATCCCAGCGTTCGATGCGCATCGCGCGGCTCGCTCTCCTCTCTCTGCTCAGCCGCTGCCACGCAGGCGCTCCAGCAGGCCATCGATGGCCTTGGCCTTGAGCTTGTGCGCAACGGGGTTGGCGATCAGGCGGGCGGTGCACTCAAGGATCTCCTCGCGTATCACGAGGTTGTTTTCGCGCAGCGTGGTGCCGGTGGCGGTGAGATCCACGATCGCCTCCACCATGCCCGTCAGGGGGGCCAGCTCGACGCTGCCCTTGACCTCCACGATCTCGCCCTGCCGGCCTGTCTCCTCCAGGTGGCGAGCCGCGATATTGGGGTACTTGGTGGCGACTCGCATCACTCCCAGGCGGCGCAGCGCCTGCGCGGCGGGGTCCGGGCCGGCGGTGGTGGCCAGCACCATCGTGCAGCGCCCATAGCCGAGGTCGAGCAGCTCATACACATCGCGCCCTCCCCCCTGTGGTTCGCCCGGCGCGCCTGGGCTGAGGGCCTGCTCGGAGAGCACATCCTTGCCGGTGACCCCGAGATCGGCGGCACCGGCCTCGACGTAGGTGGGCACGTCGCTGGGGCGCATCGTGATCACGCCGATGTCCTCGAACAGCAGCTTGCGGTCGTTGCTGCGCAGCTCATCCGTGTCGAGCCCCAAGCCGGCCAGCAGGTCCACGGTGTCTTCAAACAGGGCTCCTCGCGGCACAGCGATGATGAGGCCATTGGTGGGCTTCATCGCGCCGCCCCGCCGCCACGCGTGGCTGACTGCTGAGGATCGTCCGCCAGCGCTCCTGTCCCCCGCTCCTCGCCCGCGAGCGCGATGTGCAGACGGTCGATGCCAAGCGCGAAGCCCACGGCGGGCAAGGAGCGCCCGTAGCGCCCCAGCAGCTCGTCGTAGCGCCCACCGCCGCCCAGCGGCGCGCCCAGGGCGGGGTCGTACACCTCAAACACGGCGCCTGTGTAGTAGCCGATGCTGCGCAGCAGCCCCAGATCGAAGATCACGCGCTCGGCCACCTCCGGCGCCAGCAGCTCGTGCACCTGGCGCATGCCGCTCGCGGCCTCGGCCGCCGGGCCGGGCATCCCGTCCAGCACCTCCGGGCCGCCGCGACGCTGAGGCACGCTCAGCAGCAGCTGCGATGCCTCAGCGGGCAGACCCGATGCGGACAGCAGCTGTTCCAGCTCGACAAAATCGCGCCGGGCAAGCGTTGCCAGCAACTGCGCACGCGCCTGCTCGGGCACGTGCAAACCGGCCATCAGCGCGCCAAACAAGGAGGCGTCGCCAAGCCCTATGCGGTAGCCCTTGAGACCGACCGCGTCCAGGGCGTCGCACATGACCGTCAGCGCCTCCGCCGTGCCCTGCGGCGCGGAGGAGCCGATCAGCTCGATCCCGGCCTGCAGCAGCTCGCGCGGCTGCCCTCGCTGCGGGCGCACGCCGCGGTAGCAGTGCGCCACGTAACAAAAGCGCAGCGGCGGCTCGACGGTGGGGTAGCGCGTGGCGACGACGCGCGCGATCGGCACGGTCATATCCGAGCGCAGCACCAGCACCGCCCCGGACTCATCGAACACGCGGTAGGCGGGTCTGGCCTCGGCCATATCGGCGCGCGCGAGGACGGTCTCGTACTCAAGCGCAGGCGTGGAAATCTCGCCGTAGCCGTGCTTCTCAAAGACGCTGCGCAGCGCCTCGGTGATGACGTGCACCTCGCGCGTCTCTTCGGGCAGGACGTCGCGGGTGCCGCTGGGAATGCGGTGGATCATGGCCTGGGTAAGGGAGAGGTCAGAGAGAAGCGGAGCCCATGGAGCCTATCCACCTACGCCTGAGCATCCGGGTTGCGAAGTTGCTCTAGGCGTGCAGGACCGGTTCGGTGGCCACGCGCTCGATGTTCGCACCCAGCTCGCGCAGGCGCTCGTCGATGCGCTCGTAGCCGCGGTCGATCTGACGGATATTGCCGATTTCCGAGCGTCCCTCGGCACACAGGGCGGCCAGCAGCATCGCCATGCCGGCGCGGATGTCGGGCGACTCCACGCGCTCTCCGCGCAGGCGCCGGGGGCCGGTGACGATCGCGCGGTGGGGATCGCACATGACGATGTCAGCCCCCATCAGGATCAGCTTATCGGTGAAGATCAGGCGGTTCTCGAACATCCACTCGTGCACCAGGATCGACCCCTCGGCCTGAGTGGCGAGGGCAACGGCGATCGAGGTGAGATCGGCGGGGAAGGCCGGCCAAGGGCCATCCTGGATCTTGCTCTTGTATTCGCCGTGATCTGACTGCGCCACCAGCCGCTGGCCGCCGGGCACCAGCACGTCGTTGCCGTCGAGCTCGCTGCGCAAGCCAAGACGCTCGAAGACCAGACGGATCATGCGCAGATCCCCAGGCACCGTGTCCTTGATGCGCAATTCCCCGCCGGTGACTCCGGCGAGGGCCATGAAGCTGCCGATCTCGATGTGGTCGGGGGCGACATGGTGCTGGCAGCCGTGCAGGCGCTCGGCGCCATTGACGGTCAGCAGATTCGAGCCGATGCCCTGAATGTCCGCGCCCATCTTCACGAGCATCCGGGCGAGGTCCTGCACGTGAGGCTCACAGGCGGCGTTGCCGATGACTGTCGCGCCGGGGGTCAGCGCGGCCGCCATGAGGGCGTTCTCGGTGGCCATCACCGAGGGCTCATCCATGAACACGTCGGTCGAGCGCAGACCCTGAGGCGCGCTCAAGACGATGTCACGACCGCACACGGTGCTGGCGCCCATCGCGCGGAAGGCGTCAAGATGGGGGTCAAGGCGCCGGCGCCCGATCACGTCGCCCCCCGGAGGAGGCATCACGGCGCGGTGAAAGCGCGCCAGCAGCGGTCCGGCCAGCAGGAAGGAGGCGCGGATCTGCTCGGCCAGCTCGGGGGCCACCTCGACGTCGTGCACGCCGGCGGCGCACAGAACCACCTCGTTGGGCCCACGCCAGGCCACGCGCACGCCGATCGCCTCAAGGATCGCCAGCATCGCCTCCACATCGCGGATGCGCGGGACGTTGCCAACCACCACCTCCTCCTCAGTGAGGATCGCGCAGGCGAGGATGGGCAGCGCGCCATTCTTGTTGCCGGCCGGAACCATCGTGCCGGACAAGGGGACGCCGCCTTCGATGACGAACTTCTCCATGGGCTGGATGCGCCGTCGCCGACCCCACAGAGGCACGTCGGCAGAGCGCCTGGCAAGCGTAACAGCCATCTTGCGATACCAGTTCGCCTGAGACCTCCCGGACCCTGCCTGGCAGCGGCAAAGAATGTCTGCCGCGCGGCCCGACGGCAGCCTCCGCGGGGCGCGACTTCACGCAAAGTGCAGCCATTTCTGCAACTCTCATTGCATCCCGTGAGGCATAATCTGGCTTGCCGAAGCCAAATTCAAGCCCCACAACCGATGCGTACGTACGTTCGCCTCGATCTCGTCCGAGACCCTCCCTACTCTACGAACATATGTTCTCTCCTGTCCCCCACCTTCTGCGCAACGCCAAAGACCTCGCCGTCGCTTTTCTGACGCTTGAGGATGGCGAAGAGGCCCGTCGGGAAGCCGGCTGGGAGGGGCGCCCGTCGCAAAGGACACGGCGTCCGTCGGCCCCGGCGGCCTCAAGCGCAGGAAGCGCGGGAAGCGCAAGGCTCTCCGGCGCCAGACTCAGCGCGGTTCGAGTATCACTACAGGCATCTCACGAGTGGCGATCGACTTGTAGTGCTCGTAACCGCTGTACAGCGCCACGAAGCGCGGCCACAACTCGCTGATCTCCTGCTCGCTCGCGGCACGAGCGCGCACGGGGAGCGTCACGCCGGCTACAAAGGCCTCGGACTCCGGCTGGTCTTGGAGGTTGTACCACCACCCAGGTATGTGCTTGGCGGCGCCATTGGATGCCACCACCGCATAGCCCTCGCCGTATTTGAGGGCGAACATCGGCGCATCGCGCGGTTTGCCGCTGCGCCGCCCCACGGTGCGCAGCACGAGCACATCGCTCTGTACACCTAATACGCGCCCGCTGATCTTGCCGCGAGAGGCTCTGAGAATGCGCGCGTGCAGGCGGGTGGCAAGCCCCGCGCCTGGCTTCTCGGCCAGGTAAGGGCTGATCCTGGCGTAGACCTCGGCGAAGCTCGGCATCGGGCATCCTATAAGGCACACCCTGGCTCACACGAATCCCGGCTCGCAAGAACACGACCCTCAGGACCCTCGACTCTCACGAGCCCGGCTGCGCAGGAACGACCACGGGCCGCCCGAAGGCGGCCCGTGTATGAAAAAACCGGCGGCGTCCTACTCTCCCAGGCCCTTGCGAGCCAAGTACCATCGGCGCTGAGGGGCTTAACTGCTCTGTTCGGAATGGGAAGAGGTGTTTCCCCCTCGCTAAAGCCACCGGAAAAAGTCGAGAGACCTCGCCCTCCAGAGCCCTTCAAAACTGCACAGCGCCACAACGAGCATCACAACAGAACTTGATCAAATACCCCTGAGGGGTAAAAGAAAAATCCGTCAAGCCCTCGAACCATTAGTACCGGTCTCCTTCAGACGTTACCGTCCTTCCAGATCCGGCCTATCAACCTAGTGGTCTACTAGGGGTCTTACTCCCTCTAGGGGATGGGAGAGTTCATCTTGAGGTCGGCTTCCCGCTTAGATGCTTTCAGCGGTTATCCGATCCACACGTAGCTAGCCTGCTATGCCCTTGGCAGGACAACAGATACACCAGAGGTGCGTTCATCCCGGTCCTCTCGTACTAGGGACA